>Ga0210389_10000023_pt1 | contig 142956 bp, 120 predicted proteins | sample IncBWH28OmetaG_FD_160127 | JGI IMG/M metagenome (GOLD analysis project Ga0210389, IMG submission 160127) | Forest soil microbial communities from Barre Woods Harvard Forest LTER site, Petersham, Massachusetts, United States - Inc-BW-H-28-O ...
CCACCCCCGCCCCTCACCCCCGGCCAACCACCCACCCAGCCGGCCCAAATGCGCATTTGAACACGCTATAGCGGGCTCAAATGTGCCTTTGGGCGTCCTGGCCAGCGTGCTTGAATGCGTATTTGAGCACGCCGCGATTTCCTGGGAAGGGCAGCCTTACCAGGCGCTACTTATTTGTCAATACGCAATTTCCGCCTGTGGATTAATGGTTAGTTATCCACACGCGAAAGAAATTATTGATAGCCCTGTTCAGCGCTCAAGGGCGACCGTGAAGGCATGAAACAAAACCTTGCCGCGAACGAAGACGCCCCGCCCGCTGTCCACGAATCAGCCGAGTCCCCGCGTGCCGTCGACCCCAAGCCCGTAGACCCCAAGTCCGCCGAGACCAAGTCCGCCGAGACCAAGTCCGGCCGCCGCGCGCCCCGGGAGCCTGCCGGGGGAGTGACGCGGGTCGTCCGGATCACTTCCCCGGAATCCCTCGTCAGGTTCGTCCCCCGCCTGCTCGGGTTCCAGCCGAGCAACAGCATGGTGCTGATGGGCACGGAACCCCCTCGTGCCCGGGTCCGGCTGACGCTCCGCTACGACCTGCCCGATCCGGCCGACCCGGATCTCCCCAGGGAAATCGCCCGGCATGCTGTCGCCGTGCTCGGGGCGCAGTGCATCCGGACCGCCGTCGGTGTCGGGTACGGCCCGAGCGCCCTGGTGACTCCGGTAGCCGATGCGATCCGCGAAGTGGCGGGGCGCGACGGAATGCGGGTGTCCGAATTGCTCCGAGTGGAGGGCCAGCGCTACTGGTCGTACCTGTGCCGGGATAAGGCGTGCTGCCCGCCCGAGGGCACCCCGTTCACGGCCGAGGATCCGCGCACCATCTCAGCCGAGGCCGGGGAAATGCGCGTGCTCGCCTCCCGCGCGGAACTCGCTGCCACGGTCGCCCCGTTCGACGGCGACACGGCCGAGATCATGCACGCGGCGACCCGGCGGGCGGAGGAACACTCCACTCGGCTGACCGAGTCGGCCGAGCGACCCAAGCGGTCCGAGCGAGCCGGGCAGGCCGAGCGGACCCCGCGATCCGCTCGGTCCGCACGCGGCGGGCGAAGCGGATCCTCTCGCCGCGCCCTCATCAGCGCGGGCCTGGGCGCGGTAAGGGAAGCCATTGACCGCTACCGCCGAGGCGGGCGCATCGAGGCGGGGGACTCCGCGGCCTGGCTCACGCTGGTCCTGCGCAACCTGCGTGTCCGCGACGACGCCTGGGCCAGGATGGACCCGAAGCACCGCGAGGCCCACCTGCGACTGTGGACCGACCTCACCCGCCTCGCCCGCCCCGGTTACGTGCCCGCGCCGGCGGCGCTCCTGGCCTTCGTCGCCTGGCAGTCCGGGAACGGAGCCCTGGCCAACGTGGCGCTGGACAGGGCGCTGCGCGAAGACCCGTACTACTCCATGGCGCAGTTGCTGCGCCAGGCCATTGACTCGGGCGCGCCGCCCTCGATGGCGCGGCTGCCGATGACGCCCGACCAGGTCGCCGCCAGCTACGACGAGCTGGAGGAGAGCGAGGATGAGGCCGAAGATGAGGAATGAGGACCGGGGAGAGGACGAGGGACCCGAAACCGGGGGACGAGAGTGGCCGCAAGAAGAGGCGTGTGACTGCGATACCGCCGCGCAAGGTGGGTAATAGAGACCTGGTGCCGGATTCCCCGCGTCAGCGCGGCCGCGGGGAAGCCGGTGCCGATGGCGCTGCCACCGACGCCAGCGCCACTAAGAACGCCCATCGAGAACGCCCACAAGACCGCCCCAACACTGAGACCTCCGCCTAGACCATCCCATAGACCCGCAGATCGTCCACCCCGGGCCTCAACGAGCCCGGCCGATACGGGTACACTGCCTGAGCCATTCGTCCAGGTAAGCGAGGAGGAGCCGTGACCGGCATCATGAGCCTGCCGCCAGCTAAACTCGCGGCACATGAAGCGGCGGTGGCGCGGTTGCGCGATGCCTATGCCGCCGTGCCGCCGGGGGTCAAGGTTCGCCTCGCCAAGCCCACGTCGAACCTCTTCCGCTTCCGCGAGGCCGCGGGGCAGGAGACAGTGCGCCACCTCGACGTCGAAGCCTTCAGCCGCGTCATCCACGTCGACCCGGCGACGAAGACCGCCGTGGTCGGGGGCATGACCACCTACGAGGATCTGTGTGACGCCACCCTGCCGTACGGGCTCATGCCGTTCGTCGTCCCGCAGCTGAAGACCATCACCCTCGGCGGAGCGGTTACCGGGCTCGGCATCGAGTCGACCTCGCTGCGCAACGGCATGCCGCACGAGTCCGTGCTCGAGATGCAGATCCTCACCGGCGACGGGCGCGTCCTCATCGCCACGAAGGACAACGAGCACAAGAACCTGTTCGAGGGGTTCCCGAACTCCTACGGCACCCTCGGCTACAGCCTCGCCCTCACGATCGAGCTCGAGCAGGTGCACCCCTACGTCCACCTGCGTCACTTCGCTTTCAACGACCCGAAGAGCTGCATGGACGCGATCGCGGAGATCGCCAAGACCGGCGCTTACCGGGAGCACAAGGCGGACTTCGTCGACGGCACGGCATTCACCACCAAGGAGCTCTACCTCACCGTCGGCGCGTACACCGACAAGGCGCCGTGGCTCAGCGACTACACGGGCCAGCAGATCTTCTACCAGTCCCAGCAGTCCACGCGCGAGGACTTCCTCACGATCAAGGACTACATCTGGCGCTGGGACACCGACTGGTTCTGGTGCTCCAAGCCCTTCGGCGTGCAGAACAAGGCCATCCGGCGGTTCTGGCCGAAGAAGTACCGCCGCAGCGACGTCTACCGCAAGCTCGTCGCGTTCGACCGCAAGCACGGCCTGACCGCCGTCCTCTACGATCGCCGCGGTCTCCCGGCGCGGGAGCCCGTCATCCAGGACGTGGAGATATCCGTCGAGCGCGGCGACGAGTTCCTCGAATACTTCGAGAAGAACGTCAGGATGAGCCCCGTGTGGATGTGCCCGCTCCGCCTGCGCGGTCGGCAGTCCTGGCCGCTGTACCCGCTCCAGCCGGGCGAGGTGTACGTCAACTTCGGCTTCTGGGGCACGGTCCCGCTGCCTGCGGGGCAGCAGGACGGCTACTACAACCGGATGGTCGAGGACGAGGTCAGCGCGCTGGGCGGGCACAAGTCGCTGTACTCCACGTCGTTCTACGCGGAAGAGGAATTCCGTGCCCGGTACAACGGCGCGGCATACGACAAGCTGAAGGCGGAGTACGACGGCGGCGGCCGTCTGCTCGGCCTCTACGACAAGTGCGTGCGCGGGCGCTGAGCATAGCGCGTCGCGATCGACATAAGCGTCAACGCGAAAGGAACGTACATGGCGCTGGCTGAGGTGTTCGAGGCGATAGCGGGCCCCGACGCTCCGGTGGAATTCCGGGCGTACGACGGCTCCACCGCCGGGACTAAGGGATCGGACGTCACGATCACGGTCCGGTCGCCGATCGCCGTTTCCTATCTGGCGCAGGCACCGGGAGCGCTGGGCCTGGCGCGCGCCTACGTGTCCGGCCACCTGGACGTGGACGGCGACATGTTCACGGCCCTGTCCCGCCTGACGAAGGCACAGGAGACGCACATCAGCTGGGGCGACCGCCTCCGGCTGCTTCAGAACCTCGGCGGACCCAAGGTCCTGGTGCCCCGGATCCCGCCGCCGCCGCAGGAAGTCAACGTCAACCGGCGTCGGTTCCTCGTCGGCCGGATGCACTCCAAGGGCCGCGACGCCAACGCGATCTCGCACCACTACGACGTGTCCAACCGGTTCTACGAGTGGGTGCTCGGCCCGACGATGGCCTACACCTGCGCCTGCTACCCGACGGAAACGGCGACGCTCGAAGAGGCCCAGGAGTACAAGTTCGACCTGGTTTCCCGCAAGCTCGCGCTCAAGCCAGGCATGCGACTGCTCGACGTCGGGTGCGGCTGGGGCGGCATGGTCATGCACGCCGCCCGCGAGTACGGCGTCAAGGCCCTCGGCGTCACTCTCAGCGAGCAGCAGGCGCTGTGGGCGCAGCAGGCGATCAAGGAAGCGGGCCTGGAAGACCTCGCCGAAGTCCGTCACCTCGACTACCGCGACGTCAGCGAGACCGACTTCGACGCGGTTAGCTCGATCGGCATCACCGAGCACATCGGCAAGGCCAACGTCCCGGGTTACTTCTCCTTCCTCAACGGCAAGCTCAAGATCGGGGGACGGATGCTCAACCACTGCATCACCCGCCCCGACAACAGCGTCCCGTCGATCAAGAAGGAAGGGTTCATCAACCGGTACGTGTTCCCGGACGGTGAGCTCGAGGGTCCGGGCTGGCTTGTCGGCACGATGAACGACCACGGCTTCGAGATCCGGCACGAGGAGAACATCCGCGAGCACTACTCCAAGACGCTCGCCGCCTGGTGCGCCAACCTCGACGCGCACTGGGACGAGGCCGTCGCCGAGGTCGGTCAGGGCACGGCCCGGGTGTGGCGGCTCTACATGGCCGGCTCGCAATTCGGCTTCGACACCAACGTGGTCCAGCTGCACCAGATTCTCGGTGTCAAGCTGCACGCCGACGGCCGGTCGGGCATGCCGCTGCGGCCGGACTGGGAGCCCTCTCAGGCCCGTGCCGCGAGTTCACCCGCCTGATTTTTTTCTCCATCACGTCGCAGGGTCCCGCCGTCGGCATCAGCCGACAGGAAGGGCCGCAGGTCGTCCACCGCCTTGGCCGCGTAGAGCGCGGCCAAGGCGGCCATCGCTGATCCTGGCCATGTTTCAATAGGCGCCTGTACGACGGGGACGCGCCCGTAGGCACCCGCCGCCCGCGCCAGGGCCGGATCCCGCGCGGTCAGCAGGAAGAGGTCGGCGTCGGCGCAGGCGACCGCGAGCGCGTCGGCGAGCAGGGCCGGTCGGGCAAGCTGCCCGGCGATGAGCGCGGCGGTGTCCTCCTCTCCCGTCAGGTCGAGCCCGGTGACGGCGGAGACCAGCCGGCGCCGTGGCGCCATGAACCGCAGGCCGTTCGCCGCTGCCCGCAGCGGCGGTACGGAAGGCGTCATGGCGGGGGAGTGGAGCGCGTGGGTCACGCTGAGCACATCGACGTCGGCCCTCAGCACGGCGGCCCGGCGCGGCAGGTCGCGAATGTCCGCCACGGACCCCGCGAGCACGTGCTGCGCCGGGCTTTCCTGGGCCGCCACGACCAGCCCGGTTCCCCCGCACAGCCGTGCGACCGCCGCGGGGCTCGCGAATACCCGCGCCATCGCGGCGCGTCCGGACGTGGCGCTGATGATCTCCGCGCGGTGCGCGGCGAACCTCGCCGCCTCCCCGAACGTGATCACGCCTGCCCAGGCCAGCGCCGTTATCTCGCCGAAGCTATAGCCGACCGCGACGGACGGCCGGACCCCGAGGCGCTCGGTGGCGGCCAGCGTGGCCATCGACGCTGACAGGAGGGCCGAGTGCTCCACCGCCGTGCTCGCCAGCCCCGGAAAGAGCAGTCCGACCCGTCCGCGGGTCCCTTCCGACAGGTAGACGCCTGGTCCGCCCGCATAGGTCCAGCGCGGCGCGCCCGGCCCGGCGGCGCGCAGGGCCGCCGCGGCGATCCTGGCCCGTTCCGCTAGCTGACCGGGGTCGCTGGCGAGGATGGCCGCCCGGGCGGGCAGGTCCGGCCCGGCGGGGGCGGAGGCGAGTTCCCGGGCGAAGTCGCGGAGCCTGGCGCCGGGCAGGCACGCCGCCGTGATCGCGATCGTGTCCAGCGTGACCGCGAGGTCGCCGCGGTCCGTGCCCCGGATCGCGATGACCGTCTCGGGCGGCGCGTTCCGCGAGACCGGGTTGGGTCCCGTGCGCGGCGCCCGCCCCAGTGCCGGAATGCCGAGCGGCGGAATATCGAGTGGTGGGACGCCGAATGGTGGGACGCCGGGCGGCGGGGTATCCCGTGGGTGGATGCCCGGTTCCGGGAAATCCGGCGGCGGTGTACCCGGCGGCCGGATATCGGCGGCCGGGTCTTGGCCGGCGGCTCGCCGCCGGCGGCCCGGTGGTCGGCCCATGTCCGGCTCCCGGCGCAGCACCAGGTGCACGGGGCCGGTGCGGATGCCGCCCGCGAAGGCGGTGCCCAGTGAGTTGACGGCGGCCAGCCTGATCTCGGTTTCCGGCCAGGGCTCGGGCTGCGCGACCAGCCGGAACGGCGTGGGGCCGGCGAGCAGCAACTGGTGCGGCTGGCGGCATCCCGTCGTCGGCGGAATGGTCCCGGCCGCCATCGCGAGCGCGGTCTTCAGCACCGCCGCGACACCGGCGGCGCTCCTGGTGTCGCCGATGTTGGCGGACACCGCGCCGATCGCGCACCGGCCGCACGATCCGGGCGGTCGCGGCGGGAGTACCTCGAGCAGGGCCGTGAGCTCCGCGAGGTCATCAGCGGCGGACGCCGCGCCATGACCCTCGATGAGCTGCACGTCCGCCGGGTCGACGTCGGCCCGTTCGTAGGCGCCGCGGATCGCCGCGGCCTGCTGGGCGGTCTCGTCGGTGGCGAACCAGCCGGCGATCTCGGCGTAGACGGGCAGACGCGCGCCCCAGGCGTCCGCCGTCCGCATCAGGGCGATCACGCCGCAGCCCTCGCCCGGGAGCGCGCCGGTCGGGCTCATGTCGTACACGCGCATGTCCTCGCTGGGCGCGGGGCCGGCCAGGAAAGCGGATTCGTTGTCCACGCTGACGCCGCCGGCGAGCACGAGGTCAAGTTCGCCCGCGTTCAGCGCGTCGCAGGCGGTCGCGATGGCACGCAGCGAGCAGGCAGGGACCGTGCGCGCCGGCTCTGACGCCGCCGCGTGCGCGGGCCCTGGCGGCGTGAGGCCGAGGCGGCCGCGCACCCAGCCCGCGACGTCGGGCAGCTCGGGCCCGGGCGCCTCCACGGCGATGATCACGCCGGTGCGGGCGGGATGTGCCGGCTGGCCGAAGGTCGGCACGTCCCGCAGCGCCGCGGCGGCGGTCTCGGCCACCAGCGTCCGGGCGGTCGCCGTCCAGGCGGCGGTTGTCCCGCCGGTTCCGGCCTCGTCGGCCGCGGAGCTGTGCTGGATGATCCGCCGCCCCGTGACCGTCAGTTCATGGAACGCGGCGGGATCAGCGGCCCCGGGGAACCGCAGTGCCGCGCCGACGATCGCGATCGGCGGCACGGGCCCTTTGTTGGATTCGCCCCTGAAATGCATTTTACCTCGATGACATAAATTGGGCGTATGACACACCTATCTGGTGATATCACTGATGCCCATGGAGGTTTGGGCAGTTCGAGGGGGCAGGCCCAACTGTATTTACCGGCTTCGCCGCCGGTCAAGGCCATGTCCACAACGTCTGCATTTCTCTCCCCAGCGGAACGTGCGATGGGCATATTCGCATTGACCAATGTCGTGATGGATAAAAGGCCGAGGCGGCGCGGGCATGGCTCGTCCCGGCCAGCTCAGCCCGCTTGATGCGTCGGTGCGCGGATCGCGCATGAGCTATCATGTAGCTGTGCGTCCTGTCCGGCTGCTCCTTAGCTAGCCGCGTCGGCCTAAACCTGCCGCCGACGCGGCTGCCTCTCCTGCGCGGGAGGCCTCTTTGTTTTAGGCGGGCACTGCGTTTTGGCAGACGCCGCGCTTCAGGCAGACGCCGCGTTGGCGGAGCATCCCTAGCCGGACCGATCAATGGTGAGGACACGAATGACTGCGGCCGAGAACGCCGAAGAGACGAGGGCGTACGACCCTCGCGATATCCAGGACAAGTGGCAGGAGCGCTGGGCCGCGATCGACCCGTTCCGGGCCAGTGACGATCCTGATGACCCGCGGGAGCGGCACTACGCGCTGGACATGTTCCCGTATCCCTCTGGCGATCTGCACATGGGGCACGCCGAGGTGTATGCCATCGGGGACGCGATGGCCAGGTACTGGATGCTGCGCGGAAAGAACGTGCTGCACCCGATCGGCTGGGACGCCTTCGGACTGCCCGCGGAGAACGCGGCGATCAGGAACAATACGCACCCCGTTGACTGGACCTATAAGAACATCGAGACGCAGGCGGCCTCGTTCCGCCGGTACGCGACCTCATTTGACTGGTCCCGCCGGCTGGCGACCTGCGACCCGGAGTACTACCGCTGGAACCAGTGGCTGTTCCTGCGCTTCTACGAGCGCGGGCTGGCCTACCGTAAGGGCGGCTACGTCAACTGGTGCCCGAAGGACCAGACCGTGCTGGCCAACGAGCAGGTCGTCGCCGGGCGCTGCGAGCGCTGCGGGACCGAGGTCATCCGCCGGATCCTGACCCAGTGGTACTTCAAGATCACGGAGTACGCCGACCGGCTGCTGGAAGACGCCAAGGCGCTGGAAGGCCGCTGGCCGGATCGCGTGCTGACCATGCAGCGGAACTGGATCGGGCGTTCGACCGGTGCCGCCGTGCACTTCGAGGTCGAGGGTCGTGACGAGCCGGTCACCGTGTTCACGACGCGGCCGGACACGCTGTACGGGGCGACGTTCTTCGTGGTGGCGGCGGACTCGGCGCTGGCGTCGGAACTGTGCGTCCCGGAGCAGCGGGCGGAGTTCGACACGTACCTGGAGCAGGTGCGTAAGCTGACCGACATCGAGCGCCAGTCGACGGAGCGGGACAAGACCGGCGTGTTCCTGGGCGTGCACGCGGTCAACCCGGTGAACGGGGAGCGCATTCCGGTGTGGGCCGCCGACTACGTGCTGCCCGATTACGGCACCGGCGCGATCATGGCGGTGCCCGCGCACGACCAGCGCGACCTGGACTTCGCGCGTAAATTTGGCCTGCCTGTTCGGATCGTGGTGTCCACTGATCAGCCCGACCCGGGCGTTACCGGGGTCGCCACCGCTGGTGACGGCGTGCTGGTGAATTCCGGGCCGCTGGATGGACTGCACAAGGCCGACGCCATTTCCCGAATTATCGGGATCCTGTCGGAAAAGAATCTGGGTAATTCGGCCATTTCCTACCGGCTGCGGGACTGGCTGCTGTCGCGGCAGCGGTTCTGGGGCACGCCGATTCCGATCATCCACTGCCCGTCGTGCGGCGAGGTGCCGGTCGCGGAGGACCAGCTGCCCGTGGTGCTGCCCGATCTGCGCGGCGCCGACCTGGCGCCCAAGGGCGTGTCACCGCTGGCCGCGGCGTCGGATTGGGTGAACGTCTCGTGCCCCAAGTGTGGCGGTGACGCGAAGCGGGACACCGACACCATGGACACGTTCGTGGACTCGTCGTGGTACATGTTCCGCTACTGCTCGCCCGGCTTTGAGGGTGGGCCGTTCCGGCCCGAGGACGCGGCGCGGTGGGCGCCGGTCGACCTGTACGTCGGCGGTGTCGAGCACGCCGTCCTGCACCTGCTGTACGCGCGGTTCTTCACCAAGGTGCTGCGGGACATGGGGCTGATCTCGTTCGGGGAGCCGTTCACGCGGCTGCTGAACCAGGGCCAGGTGATCAACGGCGGCAAGGCCATGTCCAAGTCGCTGGGCAACGGCGTCAACCTGGGCGAGCAGATCGAACGGTACGGCGTGGACACGATTCGGCTGACGATGACGTTCGCGTCGCCGCCGGAGGATGACATCGACTGGGCGGACGTGAACCCGGAGGCGATGGTCAGGTTCCTGGGCCGGGTGCGGCGGATCGCGTCGGACGTGGCGGCCGTTTCGGGTGCCCCTGGTAGCGCCGTTGATTTCGCGGCCGGGGATAAGGCCCTGCGCCGGGTGACGCACCACACGATCGAGGAGGCCACGCGCCAGGTGGAGGATTACCACCTGAACGTCGTGGTCGCCCGGCTGATGGAACTGGTCAGCGCCACGCGGAAGGCGATCGACTCGGGGCCGGGCGCCGCCGATCCGGCGGTGCGGGAAGCGGCCGAGACACTGGCGATCATGCTGTCGCTGTTCGCCCCGTACACCGCGGAAGAGTGCTGGGAAGCCCTGAACGGACCGGCTCGCTATCCGTCGGCCCCGTGCGTGGCGAAGGCCTCCTGGCCGGCCGCGGACCCTGCTCTCCTGGTTCAGGAGACGGTCACCTGTGTAGTGCAGGTGAATGGGAAGGTCCGTGACCGGCTGGAGGTTTCTCCGGCGATTGCCGAGGACGAACTGCGCGAGCAGGCGATGGGAGCTGCGGGGGTGGACCGCGCGCTGACCGGGCTGACTGTCCAGCGCGTGATCGTGCGGCCGCCGAAGCTGGTCAACATCGTCGCCAAGTGACTCGCTGACCTCATACGCGGCGTAGGACGGCCACCACCTTGCCGAGGATGGTGGCCTCGTCGCCCAGGATCGGCGTGTAGGCGGGGTTGTGCGGCATCAGCCACACATGCCCGTCGCTGCGCTTGAGCGTCTTCACCGTGGCCTCGCCCTCCACCATGGCCGCGACGATCTCGCCGTTCTCCGCCTCTTCCTGCTGCCGGACGACAACCCAGTCTCCGTCGGCGATCGCGGCGTTGATCATCGAGTCGCCCGCGACCTTCAGCAGGAAAAGGGTGCCCTCGCCGACAAGCTGGCGGGGAAGGGGGAAGACGTCCTCGATCTGCTCCTCGGCCATGATCGGGATACCGGCGGCGATCCGGCCGACCAGGGGCACATAGGTGGCCTCCTGCGACGGTATGTCCAGGCCGTCGGCGCCCGCCTCGGCAGAGGCGTCGTCTTCCTTGTTCTGCTCGGGGCGCACTGCCGGGTGCCCGGGCAGTCGCACCTCGACGGTGCGCGGCCGGCCTACGTCACGGTGCAGGTAGCCCTTCTTCTGCAGCGTGGACAGCTGGTAGGAAACGCTCGACGTGCTCGTCAGCCCGACGGCCTCGCCGATCTCGCGCATGGACGGCGGATAGCCGCGCTTTTGCACTGAGTCCCTGATCACCTGCAGTACCTTGCGCTGGCGCCAGGTGAGCACATGATCGGGATCGGGCTTATCGGGAGTTTCCAGGACCACGGTGGGGACGCTGCCCTTCGGCTTGCGGCCCGGCCTGCCCTTTGGCCGTACCGGCGCCTCTGGCGATTCTTCGTTGTTTTCCATTGGACGGACCTCCGGCTGATGAACGTCGCTTACGCATACGAGAGTAGTCCCTCCGAGCCGGAAGGCCAAACATCTGTTCGACGTGTCGTGAAAATGTCAGCCCTGCGAGGTACAAAGATAGCGCAGGATGTTCGATCGAACTACTATGCGATCGAACTGGCGTATGAGTAGCGTACAGCGAAGCGCGCCGAGAGCGGTGCGCGGCAAGTGCGCTAGCGACATTGGTGATAGGCGTTTTGGCCAGGAGGCGAACGTGAGCGCGACGATAGTCAGGCAGGCGGCGAGGCCGAACCTCCGTCTGGTGGCCGATCACGGGCGGATCATCGCCGATCCCCGCGGAGCTGTTCGAATAGTGGCCCCGCGGGCGGCGCCAGAGGCGGCTTTCCGTCCGCCTGCCCGCGAACTACCCGCCCGCAAACCACGCAAAGAAATTCCGCCTCGGCGTGTCGCGACCGCGTCGCTGCGCCTCACGCGGCGCGGGCGGCTCGCCGTCACGGTGGGAGTGATCCTGCTCGTGGCCGCGGTTTCGATGGTGCTCGCGGTCCGGGGCTACCCGGCCTAGGGTGCCAGAACGACAGAGCGCGCTGACCGGGATTTTCGCCGTACCCGGGGGGTCGGGTTGCGGCGGCCGCGATTCTGGGGCTACGGTGGACCACAACATCTAGTAGTTACATGGGTGTTGTTCATCCACAGGTTGTGAATAATCAAGATCATTATGGGTATGACATGTCACGTCAGGAGGTGATCGCGTGTACTGTCCGTTCTGCCGTCATCCCGATAGCCGGGTTATCGACAGCCGTGTAGCCGAGGACGGGACGGCGATCCGCCGGCGGAGGTCATGCCCCGAGTGCGGACGCCGGTTCACCACGCAGGAATCGGTCATCTTGATGGTGGCCAAGCGCAGCGGCGTCACCGAGCCCTTCGCCAGGGACAAGATCGTCCGGGGCGTGCAGCGGGCCTGCCAGGGCAGGCCGGTCGATGAAGACCAGCTCGCGATGCTCGCGCAAAAGGTCGAGGAGACGATTAGGTCGCGAGGCCTCGCCGAGGTGCCGTCCCACGAAGTGGGCCTGGCCATCCTCGGGCCGCTCCGGGACCTCGACGAGGTCGCCTACCTCCGGTTCGCGAGTGTCTACCGGGGATTTGAGTCACTCGACGACTTCGAGAAGGAAATCACCGATCTGCGGGGTCGGCATATAGGGGACGACGACGTCTCCGCCCCAGGATCCGTGGACGGCTAGGACAGCGTTAGGTCAACAGTGAGCAGCTAGCGCCGGGGCGATGAGCGCCTGCGGCGGTGGCTGGGCTTGCCAGGGGCAGCAGCGAACTTGTCAGGGGAAGTAACGAACCGGCTGGATCCGCCAGGGGATCCGAGACAGGGGGAAAGGGAGTCATGACGGAAACGACGAGCAGTCCGGCGGCACGCAAGGGCAGGCGTAAGGGTCTGAAGGTCCAGCGCATCCACACCACGCCCGGCGTGCATCCGTACGACCAGGTCACGTGGGAGCGGCGCGATGTCGTGATGACGAACTGGCGGGACGGCTCGGTCAACTTCGAGCAGCCCGGCGTCGAATTTCCGGACTTCTGGTCGGTTAACGCGACGAACATCGTGACCACGAAGTACTTCCGCGGGGCCGTGGGGACGCCCCAGCGGGAGTGGTCGCTGAAGCAGCTGGTTGACCGCGTGACCGACGTCTACACGACCACGGGGCGGGAGAACGGCTATTTCGCGTCCGAGGAGGACGCCGAGATCTTCGATCACGAGCTGAAGTACGCGCTTGTCCACCAGGTCTTCTCGTTCAACTCACCGGTGTGGTTCAACGTCGGCACGGCTTCGCCGCAGCAGGTCTCCGCGTGTTTCATCCTGGCCGTCGATGACACGATGGATTCCATTCTCGAGTGGTACCGGGAAGAGGGCCTGATCTTCAAGGGCGGGTCCGGCGCCGGCGTCAACCTGTCCCGGATCCGGTCCAGCAAGGAGCTCCTCACCTCGGGCGGCACCGCCAGCGGCCCGGTGAGCTTCATGCGCGGCGCCGACGCGAGCGCGGGGACGATCAAGTCGGGCGGCGCCACGCGCCGGGCGGCCAAGATGGTCGTTATCGACGTCGACCACCCCGATGTCGAGGAGTTCATCGAGACCAAGGCCCGCGAGGAAGACAAGATCCGCGCGCTGCGCGACGCGGGTTTCGACATGGACCTCGGCGGCGCCGACATCGTCAGCGTCCAGTACCAGAACGCCAACAACTCCGTCCGCGTGAGCGACGAGTTCATGCGCGCCGTGGACCGCGACGAGGAGTTCGGCCTCCGGGCGCGGCTGACCGGCGAGGTCATCGAGACCGTCAAGGCGAAGGAACTGTTCCGCAAGATGGCGGAGGCGGCGTGGGGGTGCGCCGACCCGGGCCTGCAGTACGACGACACGATCAATGACTGGCACACCAACCCGGAGACGGGCCGTATCACCGCCAGCAACCCGTGCAGCGAGTACCTCAGCCTCGACAACTCCTCCTGCAACCTCGCCAGCCTCAACCTGATGAAGTTCCTCCGGGACGATGACACGTTCGACGCCGAGCGGTTCGCGAAGATGTCCGAGCTGATCATCACCGCCATGGACATCTCCATCACGTTCGCCGACTTCCCGACCGACAAGATCGCGGAGACGACTCGCGCGTACCGCCAGCTCGGCATCGGCTATGCCAACCTCGGTGCGCTGCTGATGGCGACCGGTCATGCCTACGACTCCGACGGCGGTCGCGCGATCGCGGGAGCCATCACGTCGCTGATGACTGCCAGCGCGTACAAGCGCTCGGCCGAACTGGCGAAGGTCGTCGGCTCGTACGAGGGCTACGGACGGAACGCGTCCGCCCACAAGCGGGTCATGCGCAAGCACCGCGACGCGAGCAAGGACGCACTCTCGGTGGCCACGTTCGACCGTGACATCCTCGACATGGCGAACAAGACCTGGGAGCAGGTCATCGAGCTCGGCGAGGCCAACGGGTACCGGAACGCCCAGGCCAGCCTGCTGGCGCCGACCGGGACCATCGGTTTCATGATGGACTGCGACACCACCGGCGTCGAGCCGGACCTGGCGCTGGTCAAGTTCAAGAAGCTGGTCGGCGGCGGGTCGATGCAGATCGTCAACCAGACGGTACCGCGCGCCCTGAAGAACCTCGGCTACGTTCCCGAGCAGGCTGAGGCGATCACCGAGTACATCGCCGAGCACGGCCACGTCGTCAACGCGCCGGGCCTGCGGCCGGAGCACTACGAGGTGTTCGACTGCGCGATGGGCGAGCGGTCGATCGCCCCGATGGGCCACGTCCGGATGCTCGCGGCGATCCAGCCGTTCCTGTCCGGTTCGGTCAGCAAGACGATCAACATGCCGGAAAGCGCCACGGTCGAGGATGTCGAGGAGATCTACTACCAGGGCTGGCGGCTTGGTCTGAAGGCCCTCGCGATCTACCGCGACAACTGCAAGGTCGGCCAGCCGCTGTCGGCCAAGAAGAAGCAAGCGGAGAAGAAAGCCGAGCCGGCGCCGGCCGCCCAGGCCGAGCCGCACGAGCACCGCCCGGTCCGCAAGCGCCTCCCGAAGGCACGCTCCGCGACCGTGACCAAATTCGACGTGGCGGGCGCGTCGGGCTACATGACCGCGTCCACCTACCCGGACGACGGCGTGGGCGAGGTGTTCCTCAAGCTCGGCAAGCAGGGCTCGACGTTGGCGGGCGTGATGGACGCGTTCTCGATCGCGATCTCGGTGGGCCTGCAGTACGGGATCCCGCTGGAGTCGTACGTCGAGAAGTTCACGAACATGCGGTTCGAGCCGGCCGGCATGACCGACGACCCGGATGTCCGCATCGCGACGTCGGTGATGGACTACATCTTCCGCCGTCTCGCCCTGGACTACCTGCCGTACGACCAGCGCGCCGCGCTTGGCATCCTCTCCGCCGCTGAGCGTGCCGCGCAGCTCGCCGGCCAGGACCCGGCCACGCTCGGGGCCGAGGTTGACCCGGTCGACATCGCCCAGTCGTTCGGTACCCCCGAACGATCGGTGGTGACTCCCGCGTCTCCGGCGGCCCCGGTCAAGGGGCAGGCGCAGGCGTCCGGCGCGCAGGCCGTCCCAGACCAGCGGGGGAGCAGTGCCCACGAGAGCGCCCCGCACAGCACCGCCGAACTGATCGAATACCAGCAGGGCCGCACCGCGGACGCCCCGCTCTGCCTCACCTGCGGCACGAAGATGCGCCCGGCGGGCAGCTGCTACGTCTGTGAAGGCTGCGGTAGCACCAGCGGCTGCAGCTGAAAGTGAGCGGTATTGCATCAGATGCAACAAGCCCTCGCAAGGGCGCCTGAGTATCTGATCTGCTGAAACGCCGCACGCCCGGGCCAGCAGGGGTCCGGGCGTGCGGAGCGGCGCGAGCTGATGTCCAGCCTGGCTGGAACCCGGATGACATACACTCCACGCCGCAAATCAAGGCTGACGGACAGGCTGACGGACAGGAGGTGAGGGTACGGCGAAGAATCTGCGTATGACCGGCGCTGTTGCTGCGTCGGATGCCGTCAGGGTCCTGGGAGACTCCACGGCGACCGGCGCTGAGCGGTCCGCGGCTGCCAGCGCGCTGGCCCAGGCGCCGGTACGCGCGAGCGGCAAGAGGAAGTGATCGCGGCTGGCCTGAGCCTGCGCTCAGGGCGGCTGATCGCTGAGAAATCGGCAGGTCTTGGCGCGTGCCTGCTTAGCAGGAAGCATCAATGTTGTGTTAGGCGCAACAGGAGATGAAGGCATGAGGCTAGCCATGCAGCCGCAACGCGGCAGCCTCTTGGCCCATATCGAGCAGGATGGGCTGGACGATGATAAGCCACTCGGTTCGGCGTTGCGAAGGTGCATGCTGCCGGGCAGTCGGACGGGTCCTTGCGGTTGCGTGAGTGGGCGACCCTGGAGCTTAGGGGTTATCCGGTTTCTGCCGAGGTTCCTGATTACGGTGTCATCGCCGCTGGTCTCCACCTCGATGCAGTGACGGCGAGAGCGGTCATCAAGGGCCAGCCAATCAGCGCAAGGTCGCTGCCCGATTTCGTAGCTGAGCACGTGAGTGAGCGCCTGCCGCTGACCCAGGCAGTCGACGAGTTGGAGGCGCTGGCCGCGCGCTTCGAAGACTCCGACGAGTACCTGAAGCTGGCGCCGCCGATGGCATGCTGGTCAGCCGGATCACCCAGCTGACCAGGGACGACGTGATCGAAGACAACCAGGCTGGCTGGCCATCGACGGGCATCGCCTCATGCTGCCGACAAGGCTGGCGAGCCTCGTCCGCCAGCTCCGCGACCAGGACAAGCCGCGGTGGACACTCGGCCGCCGGGGAACCCCGGTGCCATGGCTCCTCCCAGGGCAGAGTCCAGACCGCCCGGCAGTGGACGTCCTCTTCGGGGTCCGTCTCCACCGCTACGGCATCGATGCCCATGCCGGGCGCAACACCGCCCGTCTCGCGCTGGCCGCTGAGCTTCCCGCAGCAGTCCTCGCTGACTTGACCGGCATCAGTGTCAGCCCCGCCGAGCGCTGGTCCCAGTGGGCAAAACGAGACTGGGCCGGCTACGTCGGCCAGCGCACGGCCGATGACCGTCGAGACCACAGCGGCGGCCAGAAACTTACTAATCGAACCCGCTAAACATGCTAAGCGACACTACAATTAGGTCGTTTGTTAGGTGAGTTGGAAGGTTCCTTGCGCAGCTTCACAGACCTTGACGCGCTCATCGGGATGGTGCCCGCGCAGGTCGTCACCCGGCTCAGCGCCATCGACTTCGGCCGGGGCTTGGAAGCGCTCTACCGTGACCAGATGCCGGGGCTGCTCACCGAGCTTGCCGACCGGGCCCGCGTCCTGAGCATCACCGCCTCATCGGCGATCGAGGGCGTCATCGTCGCCGACGCCGACCGGGCTCAGCGGATCATCGACCGGCGGACGACCACGCTGCGCAACCGCAGCGAGTAGGAACTGGCCGGCTACCGCGACGCCCAGGACTACCTGATCCGGGAGGACTGGCGCCCGCTGAACGCCGGCCTGGTCCTGCACCTTCACCGGCTGCTGTTCGCCCACACGGCCATGTCCGGCGGGGCCTTCAAGAAAGAAGACAACCTCGTCGTGGACCGCTCGCCTGACGGCTCGACAGCCGTCCGGTTCAAGCCGGTGCCCGCCGCGAGCACCCCGTTCGCCGTTGACGACCTGATGAAGCGCTACCAGCAGGCGGCCGAGGCAGGCGAGCATCATCCGGTACTCCTGTCTGGCCTTTTCATCCTCGACCTTCTTGACATCCACCCTTTCGAAGACGGCAACGGGCGGGTTGCCCGCCTGCTCACCGGCGCTCTGCTCAGCGAACACGGCTACACGGTCGGCCGTTACGTGAGCCTTGAGCAGGAGATCGCCGAATCGGACGACGCCTACTACCAGGCGCTCCTAGAGTCCACCCATGGCTGGCACGAGGGGACCGCCGACCCGTGGCCCTGGCTCGCCTACTTCACCCGCCTGATCGCCAGCGCTTACGCCGTCTTCGCCGACCGCGCCGCGGCCGCCCGGACTCCGGGAACGAAGCAAGAGCGGATCCGCGGGCACATCCTGCGCCACGGCCCCGCCACCTTCCGCCTCGCCGACATCAGGACGGCAGTGCCAGGCGTCAGCGACCAGACGATCCGGCTCGTCCTGGAGCAACTGAGGGGTGAAGGGAAGGTTCGAGCCGACGGAACAGGCCGCTCCGCGACCTGGACGCGGACGGGGAATACTGCACCCTCCGAATAAGTGCTCTGCGCCAGCAAAGTGAGCTGCTGAACAAAAGCATTACCAGCTCAGGACGGGTGCGATTGCTGGACCGCACCTGTCCTGAGCGTTTGCTGAGCGTGGCTTAGGCGCCTACGGCGGGGAGGTCGGCGCAGAGGGTCGTGGGGAACTGCGGGGCTACCTGGCGGACGCGGGCGCAGCCGGCGGTGCGGGAGTTGGTGAGCACGATCCAGCCATGCGGGCCGGCGCGGAAGAACCAGTGGGTGACCGTGCTGTTCTGGCTGCACGAGGGGCCGTCGCACCCGGATGGGCCGCCGGGCCAGCCCACGTCGAGGACGAGCCAGTGGCTGTCGCAGCCCACCGCGTTGAAGTCGGCGTCTTGCGGCGGGGCGGTGGCGACCATGGCGGCCGAATAGGATGCGTTGCTGCAGCTAGCAGGTGGCACAGCGGGAAAGGTGCAGGCGCCCCCGAGGTCGCTGCAGCGGCGCATCAGCGTGCTCTTGGTGGGCGCGAAGGTGCCGGAAGTGTCGATTACGACGTCCCGCTTGCCGAGCGGGGCGGGCAGGGTCAGGTCGGTCGTTTCCACCTGATGCGAGGGGCATGCGTTCATGCCTGGCGCCCATGACTGGACCGTGAGGGTGATGTTGGCCGACGGGTTCCACTGGATCAGCGTCGCGGTGAGGCCGGTAGCGCAGCCGTCTCGGCCAGCGGGGACCTGGGCCGCGATAGCGAGGACGCGCCCGGAATCTTCAAGCGAGACGCTGACGATCTGATCGCCGCTGAACCCATAGGCTACGCGGTATGTGGACGTCGGCCCTGGGGACGCCGCGGTGAGCCCGGCGTGCACGGTCCCGCACCCCGCGAGCGCCAGCGCCAGCACGGCGACGGTAAGCACCCGAAAGCTCACCACGTTTACCTCCGTCGCCTTGCCCGTGTCGCCATCGTAATGGCGGACCGTGCCGGGTGCTCAGAACTGGCAGGAATACGACACGTCCGAGCCTTCGAAGTGGGTGCGGGTTAGCTGAAAGGACGTTCAAAAAGTCCCGGTCTGATGAGCGACCGCGCCTACGCTCCAGAGGTGCTGCCGATACCGCGCAAGGTGCGGATGCCCTGGCTGCTGCTCGCGGTACTGGCCATCCAGACGGCGCTCTCGGCCAGCCTGGTCCGGGCCAGGACCGCGTTCGGCGACGAGGCGCTGTACTTGTCGGCAGGGCATCTTGAGTGGTCGCACTGGTTGCACGGCGCCTCGATCCCGGATTTCCCGACCTGGTTTTCCGGCGCTCCGGTCAGCTACCCGCCGATTGGCGCCATCGCCGACAGCCTCGGGGGACTAGCGGCGGCGCGGCTGCTGGCCCTGCTCTTCATGCTCGGCGTGACGTCCTTCGTGTGGTCCACGGCGGCCAGGTTGCTGGCGGACAAGCGCGCCGCTTTCTTCGCCGCCGCGCTCTTCGCCGTGCTCGCGCCGACGTTGCACCTGGGCTCTTATGCGACGTACGACGCCCCGGCGCTGCTGCTCCTGACCGCGGCGACCTGGTGTGCCGCCGGCGCCCGGAACAGCCAGCATGCGTCGCGGTGGATCGTAGCGGCGGGGATCCTGCTCGCGCTGGCCAACGCGACGAAGTACGCGACCGCCCTGTTCGACCCCACCGTGTTCTGCGTCCTGTTCCTGAGTTCGTGGCCGGACGCCGGGCGGCGTGTAGCTGGCTGGCGCGTGGCTCTCCTCACTGGAACTACGGCGGTTGTCTTGGCCGTGCTGCTCGCGCTCGGCGGCCCGGGCTATCTCACCGGGATCCGGTTGACCACGACCGGGCGCGTCCACGGAACTGATCCCGCCTCGCTGGTGTTCGCCGACGCGTGGTCGTGGACTGCCGTCGTGCTGGTCCCGGCCGTGCTCGCGGTCGTCGTCTGCGCGGTGCGCCGGCGCTGGCCACAGGCGTTGCTCCTGGCCGTGCTCGCGCTCTCGGCACTGCTGGCGCCGGCTGACCAGGCGCGCCTGCAGACCGTGACATCGCTGAACAAGCACGTCGATTTCGGTGCCTGGTTCGCTGTGATCGCGGCGGGCTATCTGCTGAGCGACCTGTCCCGCAGACGCGTCGTGCTGGCGGCGTTGCTGGCCGCGCTCGTCCCGGTCGCCTCGGTTGACCTGGTCCAGGCACGTGACATGATCGACTGGCCGGACGTGACCGGGCTCGTCAAGGTTGTCCGGCCGCTGACCGCGCACGGCGGCCACTTTCTCGTGGAGACCGGCTATGTCCTCCACTACTACCTCCCGAACACGTCGTGGGAGCAATGGTCAGACACTCAGAACAACAATCCGGAGTACTACAAGCAGGCGATCGCGCGGCACTATTTCTCGGTGGTGGTCCTCAACTTCAGCCAGACGCTGGCAATCGACTACGCGATAGCGGCTGATCTCTCGTCGTCCGACGGTTACCGGCTCGTGGCACAGGTCCACTCCGGAAAGACGGTCTTCTACGTGTGGGAATACCTCGGCCCTGTGTGACAGCCGAGGGTTACCGGCCGCCCTTAGCGGTCAGTGTCCGCCAGGGCCAGAGCGCCGATGAGCTGGCGGGGGAGGGTGTCCCGCAAGATGGTGGCTACCGACTTGTTCTCTCCGTATGCCGCGTCGGGCCCGTGATCGTAGCGCGTTCTCGTTCGGCGAAGCGGATCACGCGATAGGAGACAGCGTCGGCGGGGATCTCCCTTCCGTCGATGAGCGGGGCCGGGAAGGGACGGACTGGTGCGCGAACTGGGATTTCCGCAGACGAGGGTCAACGGCCGGGGACGTGGCTGGTACCGGGGTGACTGTCATGTGCATTCGGTGTACTCCGACGGTGAGCTGACACCGGAGCATCTGACGGACGGTGCCCGGGCAGCGGGCCTTGATTTCATCGCGACTACGGAGCACAACACCGCTGAGGCGCATGGCGCCTGGCGAGAACACGCCGGTGACGATTTGCTGGTCATCCTGGGCGAGGAGGTCACGACCCAGACCGGGCACTGGCTGGCTCTAGGCACCCGGCCGGGACAGCTCATCGACTGGCGGTACCGGATAAGAGACGAGAAGATCGGCCAGCAACTCGACCAGGTGCACCAGGCCGGCGGACTGTGCGTCGCAGCCCATCCGCATGCACCCTATCCCTCGGGCGTGTTCATGTACCGGTACGAGGGGTTTGACGCGGTGGAAGTGTGGAACGGGCTGTGGACTTCCGACCGGCCATGGAACGCCGACAACGACGCCGCCCTCGCCGAGTGGGGCCGGGCGCTGGCCGCTGACCTGCAAGGCGAAAGCTGGCGGCCCGCGATGGGCAATAGCGATACCCATTTGGATGGCCAGATCGGCCTTCCGCAGACCGTCGTACTGGCCGAGGAACTGAGCGTGAACGCGATCCTCGCGGGCATCCGTGCCGGCCGGAGCTGGATCGCCGAATCGGCCGCCGTTGACCTGGCGTTTACGGTCTCCGCTGGTGACGGCAGAGCGGGCATCGGTGAGCGGCTGAAGGCAGGCGGCGACCCGGCTACGGCGCACGTCGACGTGCGGGGTGTGCCATCGGGCGTCGTTACCTTCCACACCGACAGGGGCACGGTGCATCGGGTGCCGTTGCCCGGCACCGGAGCGGGCACCGTGGATTGGCGCACCAGCGCCGAGGAGTCGCAGTTCATCCGCGTTGAGGTCCGTCACCCCGATGGGCACGTGGCAGCGCTCAGCAATCCGGTCCTGCTGGACCGGCGCCCGTGGGTGCGGACGCACGCCTAGCCGTGGATCTCGATCAGGCCGGCGGAGATCAGGAGCGCGGCGATCATCACCCGCCGCAGCGTCCGTGACGGGACCGCGTGCGCGATCTTCCAGCCGACGAGCGCGCCGGCCAGTTCCGGGATGCCGGTCACGAGCGAGAGCCGCCAGTCGATGGTCCCGCGGGTGAGGTAGCTCAGGGTGCCCACGCTGGCCACGACGACGGACTGAACCTGCGCGGCGCCGAGCGCGGAGAGCACCGGGGTCCCGGCCAGCACGAGCAGCGGGACGGTGAGCAGCGGGCCGCCCACGCCGAACATCCCGCCGACGATCGCGACCCCTAGCCCCAGGCAGGTCAGCAGCGTGAGCCCGTGGCGCGGGTGCGTCTCCCCGCCCGGCCCCGCCAGCTCCGCCGCCCCCGTCGACCAAGCCGATCCCGCCGACGATCCCGTCGACGAGCCCGTCGACCCAGTCCCCGTCGACCCAGCCCCCGTCGAACCAGCCGAGCCGCGCACGGCACGAAACCAGACCAGCAGCGCGACGATCACCAGGAAGGCGGACAGGAGGATGCCGAACAGCTGTCCCGACGCGACGGAGTTGAGGTACACCCCCACGGGAGTCCCCGCCGCCGCGGTGATCCCCAGGACCAGGGCGACGCGCCGGGTTTCCGCGTGGCGCAGCTGGCCCGAGCGATGGTAGGCGAGGCTGCCCAGGCCGCCGGCCGTGAGGTGGGTGACGATCGCGGTCCCGGCGACCTGCCCGGGTGACAGGCCCGAGGCCAGAAAGAGCCCGACGGTGACGAGCACTCCGCCAGGGCCGACGGCGGTGACCCCGACTCCGGCCGCGAGGCCGAAGCCCGCCATGACGAGCATGGCGACCGTCCCGCTCATTGGTCGCTTCCCTCGGGGCGCGCCGACAGGTCGGGACGCGCCGGAGATGGAACCGGTCCCGGTGATCGGTGCAGCACGCTCGTGAAGGAGATCCGGTCTCCGCGCAGGTAAATGGTCTCCAGGTCGACGGGACGGCCGTCGGCCAGGCGGGTCAGCCGGTCGATGGCGAAGACGGCGTCGCGTGGCCCCAGTCCGAGCACCTGCCCGATGTCCTCATCGGCGTTGATCGCCTGGACTTCCACTTCGGCGGTGCCGAGCGGCGTCGTGGCGATCTCTTCGATCAGCCCGAACACGTCGCGGGAGTGCAGGTCCTGCCGCAACAGGGCCGCGCCGATCTCGGCGGTGATGTACGAGGAGTCGAGGGACAGGGGCTCCCCGTTGAGTGAACGCAGCCGTTGGAGGTAGAGGACGGAGGCACCGTCGTCGATCTGGAGACGCCGCGCGATCGGCGGCGGTGCTTCCTCCCAGCGCGCGATCCGCACTTCGTTGGCGATGGTGCCCTGCTGCAGCAGGGTCTCGGCCAGCCCGGCGAGGCGGTCCAGGCTGTGCGCGAACTTCCGCGCGGCCACTCTGGTGCCGAGTCCCGGGCGGCGGACGAGCAGGCCTTCGGCGACCAGGAGCCGGAGGGCGTCGCGCACCGCGTTCCTGGTCGCGCCGTACGTGGCGGTCAGGCTGTGCTCGTCGGGCAGGGAACCGGACGCGAACGCCCCGGCCAGGATGTCGGCGCGAAGCCGGTCGGCGAGCTCCCGGGACCGGACCGAGCGGAGCCGGCCTTCGCCGCGCTTCGATTGCGGGGCCGCGTGCGGCTCAGTTGGCTGCCCGGGATCAGCCAGCGGATCTATCACGTCGCAATGTTACGCCATAATTGCGCCACCTTGGACGTGATGGATTAGTTTTCCCGTGGACACCGTGACGGTCAGGGCGTCGCCACGAGCCGCCCGAGCACGGCGCGGTCTTCGTACCGCGTTTGCGCCTCGGCGATCGCGGTGAGGGGCAATGTCGTGGCGGCCACGCGCAGCTCACCGGACCGCAGGAGGCCGGCCAGCTCGGCAATGTCCGCCCGTGCGCGGTCCGGGGCCGCCGCCCGCCAGGCCAGCAGTGAGAACCCCGACAAGGTCTTGAGCGTGGCCAGGCCCAGTAGCGGCACGCTGCCCCAGTGGGCGTCGGCGGCGCCGTAGACGACGGCACGGCCGAACGGCGCGAGCAGCCCGGTTGATTGGAGCAGCGTGTCGCCGCCCACCGCGTCGAGGATGACGTCCACCCCGTCAGGGGCGGCGTCGCGTACCGCGTCGGTCCAGTCTGGCTGGCTGTAGTCGACGACCGTGTCGGCACCGAGTTCCTTCACAAAGCCGGCCTTGGCGGCGGACCCCACCGCGCCGATGACGGTTCCGGCGCCCAGGTGCCGCGCGAGCTGAACGGCCAGGTGGCCGATGCCGCCCGCCGCGGCGGTGATCATGATCGTTTCGCCCTTGCCCAAACGTCCCAGGTGCAGCGCCCCGCGCGCCACCGCGCCCATCGTCGGCAGCGTGCTCGCGGTGCCGGCGTCGAGTTCGGCGGGTGCGCTGACCAGCCAGTCGGCGTCGGCGACGACATACTCGGCGCAGGCGTCCTCGAGCAGGACGGCCACCCGGGAGCCGGTGAGCGAGGAATCGGTGCCCGGACCGGTCCGTTCCACCGTGCCGACCACGTCGCCGGTCACGGTGCCGGGTCCCGGCCGGTAGTAGACGGAGTCTGCCGCGGTCTCGCGCCGCATCAGGACGTCGAGGTAGTTCAGGCCGATCGCCTCGACGGCGATCAGCACCTGCCCGGGACCGGGCTCGGGCAAGGCGGCGTCCTCGAGCGTCAGGACCTCGGGTCCGCCATGGGAGTAGTACCGTACGCGTCGCATGGGAATCTCCGTAAAATGGACTGGCGGTCAATTTCGTCGCCAGATTACTGGACCGTCGGTCAAGTTGTCTAGCTTGGGCGTGGGATGGCGGGGCGTGATGGGCAGGAGCGCGGGATGAGCGAGGGGCGGAAAGAACGCGCGGACGCCGTGCGGAACCGGCGCGCGATCCTCGCGGCGACCGAGAAACTGCTGGCGACGCACCGGGCCCGGGACATCTCGATGGAGCAGGTGGCGGCCGAGGCTGGCGTCGGCAAAGGGACGATATTTCACCGTTTCGGCAGCCGGACGGGGCTGATGACGGCACTGATGTACGAGCGTGCGCGGGCGCTGTCGGACGCGATAACGGAGGGTCCGCCGCCCCTGGGACCGGGTGCCCCGGACCGGGAGCGGCTGCTCGCCTTCCTCGACGCGGTCATCGAGATGATCGCCCGTAACAAAAGCCTGCTGGCCGAACTCGCCCACACCGGCACGCCCGAGCCGGCCGAACCAGGACCGGAACCGGATCGCGCCGAAGGCAAGCCGGTGTACTCCTTCTGGCACGGCCACCTCAGCGCGCTGCTCGCCGCCGAACGGCCGGACGTGGACACCGGCCTCACGGCCCACCTCATCTTGGGCGCCCTGCACAGCGAACCGGTCCTGGAACGTCTGACCGACGACTCCGCCGACGTGGCCGCGGCCTTGCGGGCTATGGTCCAGGCGCTGCTGGACGCCCGGTGATTCATGGGTCGTTACCGCCCAGGCGTGAATTCCAGGCCCCAAGCGCGCCTTACTTATCCCGAAATATCGTCTTCAACAACGCATTCCGGGATACCCCTACAGGGTATTGGTTTCTAGATCATGGGTCGTACATGGCGATATACGGCACGGATGACCCGTGATCATGAAAATGACGCTGGCCGGGGCATGTCGGGCGCCCCAGGACACCCGACATAATGCGATATATCCGGGCAGAGAGCCCGTTGCCGGGCGCCTCAACCGGCCTTGTGGCACCAGTGACCCATGAAAGCCCTCATTGTCCCCGTAACGACCTCTCGTCGGGGGCGGTGAAACGGCTTCTCGGCTCTCCGGTCGCGGACCGGACCTCGGTCGGCAGGTCCAGCAGGCCGGGCCGGCCGATGACCTGCATCATCGGCGCAGCATGCCGGCCGGTGATCGAGGACGGCGGCAAAGCTGCGACACGCGCCCCGTCCGGTCAGCGAGCGGGTGAGCCCGGCTGCGTAAAATGGGCCGATGCGGGATCGGGACGTGCTGGTTCGGCCAGTCCACAACGGCGACCGGCCCACGGTCGAGTGGCTGACCACCGAGCTGTGGGGCACTCCCGAGGTGGTCGTGCACGACGGCACGTTCTACCCGGCGCTCCTGCCCGGCTTCATCGCCGAGCGGGCCGGGCGTATCGTCGGCCTCGTCACGTTCGAGGTCCGCGCCGAAACCCTCGAGATCGTCACCATCAACGCGCTGGACCGGCACTCCGGCATCGGGACCATGCTGATCGAGGCGGTCCGCGCCGAGGCCAAGCGGTGCCACTGCCACGAGGTCATGCTCACGACCACCAACGACAACGTCGACGCGCTCCGGTTTTACCAGCGGCGCGGCTTCCGGCTGGCCGCGCTGCGCCGCGGCGCGGTCGACCGGTCACGCCGGGCCAAGCCGGAGATCCCGCACTCGGGCGAATACGGCATCCCGCTGCACGACGAGATCGACCTGTACTGCCAGGTGTGACCGCCCCCGGCGCTATCAGGCGGCCTTGACCTGCTGGCCCGCGCGCCACACCCCGGTGACCGACGATGGTGACGCGAGCACGGTGATGTCCGCGACGGGATCCGCCGACAGCGTGATCACGTCCGCGTCGTACCCCGGGCGCAACTGCCCGGACAGCGGGGCCTGCGGCCCCAGCGTCGACGGCCCGTAGGCGGTCGCCGCCTCGATCGCCTCCAGCGGCTGCATCCCCAGCTTGACCAGGTGCGTGAGCTCGACGCCGTTCGTTCCCCACGAGGTCGGCGCGCCCGCCCGGCTGACACCGATATCGGTGCCCATCGCGATCGTCACCCCGCGCTCGTGCGCGCGGGTGATCGCCTCGGCCTGCCGGTCGGCCATGGCCTCCAGCTTGACGAACGCGTAGGCCGGCACCGAGTCCTTATGGGCGAGGATGTTCGCCACGATGGTCCGCGTCGGCACGAGGATCGCGCCGGTCTCCCGCATGGCGTCGCAGCACTCGTCGTCGAGGTAGGTGCCGTGCTCGATCGTCCGCACACCCGCCCGCAGCGCCGCCATGATCCCGGGCTTGCCGTGACAGTGGGCCGCCACCGACCGCTCCGCGTAGGCCGCGATCTCGACGATCATCCGCAGTTCGGCCGGCGTGAACTGCTGGTGGATCGGGTGGTCGACCTCCGAGAGCACGCCGCCCGACGCGCACACCTTGATGATCCTCGCGTTCACACGGAGCTGCTCGCGGACGGCCCGCGCGCACTCGTCGGGGCCGTCGCACAGCCGACCCATGCCAGGCAGGCCGTGTCCGCCGACCCAGTCGAGCGGGTAAGAGTGCAGGTCGGCGTGTCCGCCGGTGGTCGACAGTATCTGCCCGGCGCCGTATACGGCCGGTCCGTCCAGCGTGCCCTCGGCCACGGCCCGGGCCAGGTAGACGCCGAGCCCGCCGACCTCCCGCACCGACGTGATACCCGCGTCGAGCGCCGCCCGCAGGTCACGCGCGCCGCGTGCCGCCCGCAGGGCGAGCGGGTCCAGCGGCTCCCGGTCCAGGTCGAGGGTCAGCGTGCCCGAGAAGTGGCCGTGGCATTCCCACATCCCCGGCATCACGGCCGGCGCCCGGTGGATTTTCGCGCCTGGTGTCTCGGGCGCCTCCGCCGCCGGCCCGGCGTAACCGATCGTCGTGCCGTCCAGCACCACCACGCCGTCGCGGACTGGTTCCCCGCGTCCGGGAATCAGCAGGTCCGCCTCGATCCGATCCATTGCCGATGGCCCCTCTTCGTTCCCGGATGACACAAGTGTCTCGTCAGTCTCACCCCGCAACTTATCGTGTTCGGGGCGCATGCTGTTGTGATCTCGCGCAATACGCTATACAGGGACTACGACTGTCCGAGGGAGCGCGATGCTGCCAAACGATAGGGTCCAGTCCGCGGCACGGGGCAATCTCAACCTGGTCGATCGTGTCCAGGCCGCTATGGACCGGATCCGCATGCCGAGCAGGATCGTCCCGATTGTCGGGGCGGTCGTTTTCTTGTGCCCGCTGTTGGCCCCGGCGGCAGTCATCGGCAAGTCCCGGAGCAAGATGGCCTCCGCGTACGTCGCGATGCTGGCCCTCTGGCTCATCTGCTTCTTCGGGCTACTGGGCACGGACTCGCTCCGGGACGCGCGGTGGTCGCTGATCTTCCTGCCGTGGGTGATGGCGCTGTGCGCGCACCTCGGTCCCCTGCGCCGGGCGTACGTGCCGTGCCGGACGGTCGCGGTGACGCTGGTCTGGCCGGTGATCCTCGTCGTCGGGCTGATGCACGTGTACCCGAATGCCTCGTGGGTGATCGTCATCGGCGCGTGGGTGCTAGCCGTCATCGCGCTCGGCTGGCGGATGGCCAAGCGCATGCAGGATCCGCACCTGTACCAGGCCGGACAGGGGGCCGGCGGCGCGGCGGCGCCCGCGGGTGCCAGCGGCCCGGCCGCCGGCACGGGCTCGGCCGGCGCCGGCCAGGACGGGGCGGCCGCGCCGAACGGCTACCCGGCCGACGCGGCGGCCGCCGGGAACGGGCATTCGGCCGTCCAGTACGGCGCGCGGGCGCAAGGCGTCGCCCAGGGCTACGCCAGCCGGGCGACGCGCCAGCACACCCCGGCGCCCGCGCAGCGCCCGCAGATCTCGGTCGACGACGCGATGGCCGAACTCGACGCGATGATCGGCCTCGCCCCGGTCAAGGAGCAGGTGCGGTCGATCGCCGCGTCGATCGAGGCGGCCCGCCGCCGCGCGGTGGCCGGATTCAGCAACGACAAGCCCATGCGGCACTTCGTGTTCCTCGGCCCGCCCGGCACCGGCAAGACCACGGTGGCGCGGGTCGTCGGGAAGATCTTCTACGCGTTCGGGCTGCTCGAATCGCCCGACGTTGTGGAGGCGCAGCGCAGCGACCTGGTGGGGGAGTACCTGGGCGCGACCGCGATCAAGACCGGCGAGCTGATCGACCGGGCGCTCGGCCGCGTGCTGTTCATCGACGAGGCCTACAGCCTGGTCAACGAGGGCGACGGGCAGTCCGACCGGTTCGGCATCGAGGCGGTGCAGACGCTGCTCAAGCGCGCCGAGGACGACCGCGAGAACCTCATTATCATCCTCGCCGGGTACGAGAAGCAGACCGAAGCGTTCCTGTCTACCAACCCCGGGCTCGCGTCCCGGTTCGCGACGCGGATACGCTTCCCCACCTACTCGCCGGAAGAGATGATGGCGCTCGCCGACCTGGGGCTGCGCGGCAAGGGCGAGACGCTCGCGCCGGAGGCCCGCCCCGTGCTGTGGCGGATGCTTGAGGACACTGGCCGGCGCCGGATCACGGACGAGCTCGGCAACGGCCGGTTCGTCCGGACCCTGCTGGAGAAGTCCGGGCAGGCGCGGGACGTGCGGGTGATGGGGACCTTCGGAGACCCGGCGGCCGAGGACCTGATCACGATCGGCGGCGCGGACCTGGAGAAGGCGTTCGCGGAGCTGACATCGCGGCTGCGCGGCTACGAGGACACGCCGACGCTGGAAAGCGCGATCGCCGAGCTCGATGAGCTGGTCGGCCTCGAGCCAGTCAAGCAGCAGGTCCGGGCGATCGCGGCCCAGCTGCGCGTGGCCAAGCTCCGCGACCGGCAGGGGCTGCACAGCCAGCCGCCCGCCCGGCACTTCGTCTTCACGGGCCCGCCGGGCACGGGCAAGACGACGGTCGCCCGCATCCTCGGGCGGATCTTCGCGGCGCTCGGACTGCTGGTCCGGCCGGAGGTCATCGAGGCGCACCGCGCCGACCTGATCGGCGAGCACCTGGGCTCGACCGCGATCAAGACGAACAAGCTGGTCGACTCCGCGCTCGGCGGCGTGCTGTTCATCGACGAGGCGTACTCGCTGCACAACGAGGGATACTCGGGCGGCGACCCGTACGGCGCCGAGGCGGTCGCGACGCTCCTGAAGCGGGCCGAGGATGACCGGGACCGCCTGGTGATCGTGCTGGCGGGCTACCCGGCCGACATGGAGCGGTTCCTGCGGTCCAACCAGGGACTGGCGTCACGGTTCAGCACCCGCGTGATGTTCCCCAGCTACACGGCACGGGACCTGTCGCGGATCGCGGTGCTGCACGCCGAGCAGACGGGCGACGTCTTCGATCCGGACGCCGAGCGGGCGCTGGAGCAGATCTTCGGCGCCGTCGAGGGAGCCGGGCGCATCGACGACCTCGGCAACGGCCGCTTCGCCCGCTCCCTGTTCGAGCGGGCCTGCGCCTGCCGGGACATGCGCGTCGTCCGCCTCGGGGAATCGGCGACAGCCGAGGACCTGACCACGCTGACCGCCGCCGACGTCACGCAGGCCTACACCGAACTCGCGTAAGGACCGCAGTCACCTGCGACGTGATGTATGGCGAAAGTGCTGCTGTCACGACACTTTCGCCATGCGGCTACAGTCCGTCGAGTTCGTTGTCGTCCAGGCCGGTCGCGAGGGCGCGGAGGGTGGCCTCGAACTCCTTCTCGTCGCTCCCGGAGGCCTCTAGCGCCTCCATGAGCGCGTGCAGCACCAGGTGACGGTCCTCACCAGTGTCGAGGAGCTTCTGCGCGGCCTGCCAGAGCACGGGCGGTGCGCCGCGCCAGAGACGGTCGGCGATGGCGAGGTGCTGGTCGATGTGCCGGCCGACGCCCGCCGCGCTCGGGCTCCCCGTGCGCGTGTCGTGGTCGGCGGCGAGCAGCAGCCTGCGGTCATTCGGGTCGGCCGGGTCGAGCTTGGCGAGGTCGACGCCGCCGTGCCGTCCCTCCAAGATTGGGAACGCGAACGCCCGCCGCGGCAGCGCCGCGAGATCGGAATCCGGTAGCAACCGCACCACCAGGTTATAATCCAGGCCGAATTCCGAAAAGTCGCGGTAAATTAGTGCGAATTCCGCCATTGAGTTGAAGACGACATCCTGTGTCTCGCGAATGTCGGCCTCGGCGAGTCCGCGGCGGCGCCCCGCCCAGCGAATCCACGCCACGAGCACGTGCGGCAGCGCCTCGCGGTCGGCGGAGGACAGCATCACGCGGCGGGGCACCCAGTCGAGCAGGAATTTCGTCACCTTTTGCGGGCTCATCCGCTCCGGCTGCCCGGAATCCTGGTCGCAGCCGAAGTCGATGATGCGGTCCGCGCACCGGCTGGCGGCGCGCCGGTCCGACAGGTCCTCGGCCTCGTCGGACGCGAGGAACTCGGCCGCGATCAGGGCGCGGCGTTCCTTCGTCCAGGGCCGCTTGTACGCGCGTGAGGCGCGCTTGGGCATGGGCGGGAGGATGCGGATGCGTGCCCGGATGAAGGCGTGATACGAGGCGAAGGACTCGCTGACCGGCGGCTCCTCGGCCGAGTCGGTGGCGGTGAGCGCGGCCTGCAGCAACTGCCTGGCCTGCGGTGAGTCGATCGGCCGGAAGGCGCCATCGCCGCTGCGCTCGGCGCCCGCCTGGCGGCAGTGGTCGAGCAGCTTGTCGACGCGGGAGGTCACCCACCCGTCGCGCAGCATGCCGTCGGCGCCCCAGTCGATGACGCACACCAGGGCGTGCGGTTCCTCGCCGGCATAGCTGAACACACAGATGATTTCATCCTGGTCGCCCCATTTGTCAGGGTTCACGTAACACTCGGCGGGCGCGACCGCGCCGAGGTGACCCGACCAGGCCGGCGCTCGCACCCCGGCATCCAGCATGTCGATGGCGGCCTGCTCGGCGGCGGCGGCCTGCCGCGTCGTGCCCAGGCAGGCGATCCCGGACAGCAGGGCGAGCGCGGCCGGCGAGCGCTGGCGGGCCGCGTAGTCGACTAGCCCGTCACCGATCAGCTGCTCGACGGCGGCGCTGTTCGTGCCTCGATGCCGCTGGCTCCACCACGTGCCAAGCAGTTCGCTGACCATAAGCTCCGCGTCCAGCGGGCTCCGGACCGCGAGCAGCTCGCGCGACGCGTGCAGCAGTTCCCGGAACAGCGCGTTGGGCGGCTCCTGGCCACCTGACTGCCTGCGACGTGGGCTTTGCGGGCTCACCCTGATAGCCTCTCCGAATCTGAACATGTTGACGCTACGTTCTGCCCGGCGGCCGCTCGCGGCGGTCAGCGGGTGAGCACGTTAACCGCTGTAGGAGAATCTACCCATGCTGGCACGATTGTGCCGCAGTGATGGCTCTGATGGGACCATGTGTCGCATGGAATCGGCCGTCGGCTGAAATGAAGGAGGTTAAGTGCCGTTAGCTGGCAGCAGATGTACCCAGTTTGTGGCACGCTTAATCTGGGTGTTGGCAGGAAGGAGCCGCCGGTGGCAGGCGCCTGCACGGTAAGTTGGTTCTTGGTATGAGCGCCGACACTTCCGTGCCCGAGCAGCGGGAGGCCTGGTTGGAAGCATCCGGTTCCTGGCTTCCGCGTGCCGTGCTGCGCGATTCGCCCTCCGGGATGGCCTTTTTCGGCACGGATATGCGATTCACGTGGGTCAACCCCGCGCTTGCCCGGATGTACGGCCGCGAGGAGGCCGCCTTCACGGGGCACACGCCCGCGGAGGTCTGGCCCGCGGTCGATGCCACGCGCGCCGAGGTCGCGCTGCGCCGGGTGATCGACGAGGACAGCCCCGCCACCGAGATGTTCTCCTCCGGCGCGGGCTCCTACGCCGGGGCCTCGCACGCGACGGACTCACCCGGCGATGGGCCCCCCGGGGCCGCGGAGCCTCTCGCGGACGGCGCGCTGCGCGGTCCGTGGGTATTCAACTGGTACCCCGTCCACGGCCCGGACGGGGGCGTGTGCGGCGCCGGGCTGGCCATCGTGGTCGGCGGGCCGCTGCGTGCCGCCGAAGAGGCGCTGCGGCGTAGCGAGGAGCGTTACCGGGCGCTCGTGCAGGGCGGCGCCCAGGTCGTGTGGGTCGCCTCGCCCGAAGGCCGCATGACCGAGGACTCCCCCGAGTGGCGCTGGATCACCGGCCAGACCGAGGAGGAGTTCCTCCGTGACGGCTGGCTCGAGTCGACGCACCCCGACGACCGCGAGCGCATCGGGACGTCCTGGCGGGAGTGTCTGCGCACCGGCCGGATTCTCGATGACCGCTGCCGGATGAAGACCCGGGGCGGTTCCTACCGGCATTACGACATCCGCGCCGTGCCGATCGAGCGTGACGGGCGGATCGCCGAGTGGGTGGGCGCCTGCACGGACGTGACCAGCCAGCGCGAGGCCGAGGAGATGCGGGGCCGGCTGACCGAGCAGCTGTCGGCGGCGGCGCTGCGCACCGCGCGCCTGCAGCAGGCGACGTCGATGCTCGCCGAGGCGCTGACGGTGGAGCAGGTCGTCGAGGTCATCACCGAAGTGGGGCGCACCGCGATCGGGGCGCTGCGCTCGGCGGTCGCGCTCCTGGACCCGCAGACGCTCCGCCTCGACGTCGTCAACTCCGAAGGGCTCGCGCCCGCCGGCCCGGACGCGGTGGGGCAGCGGCTGACGCTTGACACGCCCAGCGTGATGACCCGGGCCATCGCGACGCGCCGCCCGGTCCTGATCGCGGACCCCGACGAACTACGGCGGCAGTTCGACGGCGACGTGGGCGCGGCCGTCGGCGACGGCGGCCCCGGCTTCGCGGACACGGGCTTCGCTGATTCACGCTTCGCGGACACCGCCGACGAGCGGTCCTGGGTGGGCCTGCCGCTGCTCGCGGCGGGCGCGCCGCTGGGGGCGCTGCGGTTCTCCTTCAGCAGGCCGCGCCGGATCACCGAGGAGGAGCGGGTCTTCCTGGAGGCGCTCGCCGGGCAGTGCGCGCTCGCCGTGGAGCGGGCCGAGATGTACGAGCGCGAGCACACCACGGCCGAGACGCTCCAACGCAGCCTCCTGCCGGACAAGCTGCCCCTGGTGCCGGGCCTGATGCTGGAGGCGCGCTACCTGCCGGTCACGCGCAACATGGAGATCGGCGGCGACTGGTACGACGTGTTCCGCCTCCCCGACCGGCGGCTGGCCGTCACCGTCGGGGACGTCATGGGCAAGGGACTGCAGGCCGCGGCGGGCATGGGCCGGGTCCGCAACGCGCTGCGCGCGCTGGCCCTGACCGACCCGCGCCCGGCGGCGGTCCTGGCCGGGCTCGACCGGCTGTTCACGGCCACGGAACTCGAGGAACAGGTCACCACGATCACCTACCTGGTCATCGACCCGGAGACGGGCGAGGGCCAGGCCGGGAACGCGGGCCACCTGCCGACCCTGCTGCTGACGCCAGGCGCGGAGCCGGTGCTCGACCAGGCCGAGGCGGGCACGCCGCTCGGCTGGGCCAGCCCGCGCCGCCAGCACGCCTTCCGGCTGCCGCCGGGCAGCACCGCGGTGTTCTATTCCGATGGCCTGGTGGAAAACCGTGTCCGGGGGCTCGACGCGGGACTCGACGAGCTGACGCAAGTGGCCGCCGACGCGCCGGCGCACCTGCTCAGCGAGCCCGATCAGTTGCTTCAGTTCCTGCTAGACCATATGCTCGCCGGCCATGAGCAGGACGACGACGTGACCGTGCTGGTCATGCACGTGCCCGGAGGGGCGTCAGCACGGGCCGCCGGATCGGCTGGTGTTGAGGACCCGTGGTGAGGCGACGCGCCGTCTGCGCGTACAAGGCACTCTCAGACGCCACTTATGGTGGTGAGAAGGAGGAGGCAGGCGGGTAGATGTCGAAGTCACCTATACCGGCGGGAAGCCTGCTTCCGCGCACGGTCCAGGCGTCAAGACCCTCGCGGGAGGGCCAGATTATCGCTATGCGTATGCAGCTCAGCCAAGCTACCCAGCGAAGGAAGAGGTGACCGTGGTGGTGACCGCTGCCAACTCCGCGGCGCGTAAGCGCGCCAGGCCTTCCGGCTCTGCGGGCCGAGGCTCGCGGGTACCCGAGCGTGGGAGCGACAGCATGCCCGAGGGAGTAACCGCACAGCAGGTGCCGTCCGCGGCCGCCGGCAATGGCCGTGGCCCTGCGCGTCCAGGACGTCCCGGTGGCGCCGGCGCTGCCAACGGACGTGAGGAATTGTCGGCCGTTCCGAATTCCGCTATTCCGGCCCAGGAGGGTTCCGGCGATCTCGCGGTCGCGGAGCTCGACGAGGGGGAAGACCTCGACGAGGCCGTTGACCTCGAGGACTTCGAGGACCTCGGCGAGGACGACGCGGATCTCGAGGGTGACCTGGAGATCGGCGACTCGCCCGACCTGCCGGACGAGGCCCCCGACGAGCCCGTCGCGGACGAAGCGTCCGACGACTCCCCGGATGACGAGGAGGCCGAAGAGGGCACGCCTAAGCCGAAGGTGGTGGTGGGCACCGAGCCGCCCGCGGCCGCCACTGGCGAGGCCAGCCCCTCCAGCGACGATGAGGTTCTCGTCTTCGGCGACGATGACGACGACCTGCCCGCCGCGCAGGTGGCCGTGGCAGGCGCCACCGCGGACCCGGTCAAGGACTACCTGAAGCAGATCGGCAAGGTCCCGCTCCTCAACGCCGAGCAGGAGGTCGAACTCGCCAAGCGGATCGAGGCCGGCCTGTTCGCCGAGGAGAAGCTCGCCGAGGGTGGCGTCGCCGGCCTGACCGGGGATCAGCGGATCGACCTGGAATGGATCGCCGAGGACGGCCGCCGCGCCAAGAACCACCTGCTGGAGGCGAACCTCCGGCTGGTCGTGTCCCTGGCCAAGCGGTACACCGGCCGCGGCATGCTGTTCCTGGACCTGATCCAGGAAGGCAACCTGGGCCTCATCCGCGCGGTCGAGAAGTTCGACTACACCAAGGGCTACAAGTTCTCCACCTACGCGACCTGGTGGATCCGGCAGGCGATCACCCGTGCGATGGCCGACCAGGCCCGCACGATCCGCATCCCGGTGCACATGGTCGAGGTCATCAACAAGCTCGCCCGCGTACAGCGCCAGATGCTCCAGGACCTGGGCCGCGAGCCCACGCCGGAGGAGCTGGCGGTCGAGCTGGACATGACCCCGGAGAAGGTCGTGGAGGTGCAGAAGTACGGCCGTGAGCCGATCTCGCTGCACACTCCGCTCGGCGAGGACGGCGACAGCGAGTTCGGCGACCTCATCGAGGACTCCGAGGCGATCCAGCCCGGCGAGGCGGTGTCGTTCACCCTGCTCCAGGAGCAGCTGCACTCGGTCCTCGACACGCTCTCCGAGCGGGAGGCCGGCGTGGTCTCCATGCGGTTCGGCCTCACCGACGGCCAGCCGAAGACCCTGGACGAGATCGGCAAGGTCTACGGCGTTACCCGCGAGCGCATCCGCCAGATCGAGTCCAAGACGATGTCCAAGCTTCGTCACCCGTCCCGGTCCCAGGTTCTCCGCGACTACCTGGACTGAGGTTTACCGCTAGCGCGGTCCGCGGCAGGCTCTAAGCCCGCCCGGGCCGCGCTTGCTTTTCTTCCCCCATCACGTCCCACCCGCTCGCGCTTCCCCCGCCCCTCGCCCCGCCGGGCGCGTGGGCCCGCCCCTCGCCCCGCCGGGCGCGTGGGCCCGCCGGCCGCGCGGCCCCGGCCCGTGCGGCCGGGGCCGGGCGGGCGGCCCCGCCGGGACCGCGGCCCGAGCGCCCGCGTTTGGGTCGTTGGCGCAGCCGCACCAATCAGTTTGGTGCGATGGCGCCATCGCACCAAAAAATTCTTGGCCGACGGCCATCGAGCGCGCCAGAGAAATAAAACGGCCGCGGTCTGTTCACCGCGGCCGTGGTGGAAGCGATCGCGATCGCGATACGCGCGATCGCGCCCTCCTACCTGAACATCGCTGGCAGGTGGCAGGACCATGTCCTGCCACACCTGCTCAACGACGACGTTGACAAGGGATGTGACTAGTTCTTCTCGGGACTGGTGAGACGCTGCGTCTCGTCCTGGATGTCCACCGCTACCTTCTTCAGGGCTGGGAGATGCTCACGGCTGTGGTGGGCACAGAAGAGCAGCTCACCTGAGTTAGGGAGCAGGACGCGGACATATGCCTGTGCGCCGCAGCGGTCGCACACGTCCAGGGCGGTCAGCGGCTTAGTGGGGGCTATAGCTCCAGTCACGTCGCCTTCCTCGTCTCATGCCGCCGGCCCGCTGGCCGGCTGGCTCTGGTTGCTGCCTTTGCCTTACAGCACAGCACAACACATACCCCGGCGTCAGGCTTCCCTGCGCCGACTGGTGTACGCCACAAGCGAAAAACCGCACTCGATCGCGTGACCAGCAATTCTGCGGGACAACGCGATGCCCGGTGACCACACCACCGTGCGGGTAGTCACCGGCGAGGTACCCGTGCGGTTCATGTGCTAGATACCCGTCGGCGGGCATGATGACACATTTGCCCGTAAGTATCCGATCCTGGTGACGGCGTGGCCAACCACATCCACCTGTCCAGGGGCGCTAGTCTTCGATATGGTGCGTGATGCCGTATGTACTTTCGAGAGGAGCCAGCCGCCCGTGCCACCGCTAACTGCTGATGCCGTCCGGGTGGACGCGGCCCCCGTTGCGGCTGATTCCTATACCGCCGGGCACCTATCGGTACTCGAGGGCCTAGAGGCCGTTCGTAAACGACCCGGCATGTACATCGGGTCGACCGATGGCCGTGGTCTCCAGCACTGCCTGTGGGAGATCTTTGACAACTCGGTAGACGAGGCGCTGGGCGGGTTCTGCAACCGCGTGGATGTCATCCTGCACGCTGACGGCTCCGCCGAGATTCGCGACAATGGCCGTGGCATCCCGGTCGATACCGAGCGCAAGACCAAGCTGTCCGGCGTCGAGCTCGTGATGACGCGCCTGCACGCCGGCGGGAAGTTCGGCGGCGGTTCCTATACGGCGTCCGGCGGGCTGCACGGGGTGGGTGCGAGCGTCGTGAACGCGCTGTCGGTACGTCTGGACATCGAGGTGGACCGCGGGGGCAAGGTCTGGGCGGCGAGTTTCCGCCGTGGGGTCACCGGCGAGTTCGATGGCCCTGGGCCGAGCGCCAGCTTTACCCGGCGCTCGGGGCTGCGCCAGGCCGGCAAGACGGGTCCCCGGGTCACCGGCACGCGGACCAGGTTCTGGCCTGACCGCCAGGTGTTCCTCAAGGACGCGACCTTCAGCTACGAGGCGCTCGCGGAGCGCGCACGGCAGACCGCCTACCTGGTGCCCGGCCTGGCGATCGCCATCCGGGACGAGACGGGCCCGGAGCCGCTGGAAGCCGAGTACCGCTTCGACGGCGGCATCAGCGAGTTCTGCCAGCATCTCGCGACGAGCGACGCGATCACCGAGGTGCTACGGCTCACGGGCGACGGGACGTTCAAGGAGACCATCCCGGTGCTCGACGACCGCGGGCACATGACCCCGACCGAGGTGCAGCGCACGCTCGACGTCGACGTCGCGGTGCAGTGGGGGACCGGCTACGACACGATCACCCGGTCGTTCGTGAACGTGATCGCGACGCCGCACCACGGCACGCATGTCAAGGGCTTCGACAAGGCCATCCTCGACACGCTCAACGAAGAGCTGCGCGCCGCGAAGATCCTGAAGAACGGCGACGAGAACGTGGTCAAGGACGACGTTCTGGAGGGTCTGACGGCGGTTGTCACCGTCCGCGTGCCCGAGCCGCAGTTCGAGGGACAGACCAAGGAGGTCCTCGGCACCCCCGCCGCCAAGCGGATCGTCGAGCAGGTGGTGGGCAGCCAGCTCAAGGCCTACTTCGAGAACCCCCCGCGCGGCGCCAAGCAGCAGGCCCGCGCCGTCCTCGACAAGGTTGCCGCGGCGGCTAAGACGCGTATCGCCGCCCGCGAGCACAGGGAGAACCAGCGCCGGAAGTCCGCGCTGGCCAGCTCGAGCCTGCCCGCGAAGCTCGTCGACTGCCGGTCGACCGACGATCGCAGCGAGCTGTTCATCGTCGAGGGAGACTCCGCGCTGGGCACCGCGAAGATGGCGCGCAACTCCGAGTTCCAGGCGCTGCTGCCGCTCCGCGGCAAGATCCTCAACGTGCAGAAGTCGTCCGTGGCCGACATGCTGAAGAACGCCGAATGCGCCGCGATTATCCAGGTCATCGGCGCCGGCTCGGGCAGCACGTTCGACCTCGACTCGGCCCGGTACCAGCGCATCATCCTGATGGCGGACGCCGACGTCGACGGCGCACACATCCGGACTCTGCTGCTCACGCTGTTCCACCGGTACATGCGCCCCATGCTGGAAGCGGGCCGGGTATTCGCCGCGGTCCCGCCGCTGCACCGGATCGAGCTGACCAACCCGCGCAAGGGCCAGCAGAAGTACCAGTACACCTACACCGACCCGGAACTGCGCCGGACGCTGCTCGATCTCGAGGCGCGTAACCAGAAGTGGAAGGAACCGGTCCAGCGCTACAAGGGCCTCGGCGAGATGGACGCCAACCAGCTGGCCGAGACCACGATGGACCCGCGCCGCCGGATGCTGCGCCGGATCCGCATCGAGGACGCCGCGGCCGCGGCGGACATGTTCAGCCTGCTCATGGGCAGCGACGTCGGTCCGCGCCGCGACTTCATCGTCACGGGCGCCGCCGAACTGGACCTGTCCCGCATCGACACCTGACGGGTTGGCGCTGTCACGCCCTCGCCGCCGCGGTGACCTTCGGCGGACTAGGCTGCGAGGCTGGCGGCCATGGCTCTTGCCCTGGCGGCCCACTCCTCACTCCATTCCGCGTCCGCGGGAAGCGCGATGATCGGCAGCCGCGGACGGTTCTCGCCCTGCGCCAGCCCGCCCCTGATATCGCGGAGTACGCCGTCGCCCGCATGCTGGATGCGGTACGGCGAGAAATGGAGCGGGAACACGCCGTACGTGATGAGCATGTCGTGCCGATTACGGTCCTTGTCCTGCGCCTTGTGATCGGTGTGGTACTCCCGTGAATCCACCTCGACCGCCACTCCGGCCCGGTCCCACCAGGCGTCGACCATCGCGATGAAGACCCCGTCGAGTGTGTACAGCTTGGCGTTGTACGTCGGCTCCGGCACCCTGCCCTTCCTGATCAGCAGCCGGAGGTCGTTTTCGGCATGGGACCGGATTCCGGTAGCGATCTCGGCGAGCACAAGGCGCAGCAGTGAGCACCGCTGTGTCGGCCCTTCCCGCAGTTCGGTGATCAGCTCACTGGCCTCGCACACCTTGTGCTGGATCGCGCCGTAGACCACGGTGCGCACGTCATCGATGTCGCTCATATGCCTGGCGGCATCAGCCACAGCGCGCGCAGCGCAGGCGAATCGCAAGGCGCCGCTGGTGAGGTTATTCTCGGGCAGTCGCTCCGTCCGGTGCAGCCGCACGAATCCGGTGCTCTTGCGGCGCACAGTCATGGGCACCAGCACGTCGACGGTGTTCGGTCCGGGCGATGCGATGCGATGGCGTCGCACCGCGCATAGCCCGGTAATGATGCCTTTGCTCCCCGCATACAGCAACGCGGCCACCTCGCGCTGCTCCTGCGTCACGGCACCGGTCACGGTCAGGTACACGCCCGGCAGAAGCACCTGCCATGGTCCCTGCTCCCTGATCATGTTGCCGATAGTGCTGCGGGGCATCCCGCAGGCGATGGCCTGGGCACGCGTGATGACTAGCCACTGGTCACCTCGAAACCGTTCGAGCCGCTTCTTGTTGTAGTCAGTTAGCTTCGGCATGACCACAGAATGTCATCGGGGTCTGACAAAACGGGGTCGGGGACTGATCGCGCACGTAGGCAGAGCCTGAGGGAGCCGCAAGCGATTGGTGCACTGACGCCATCGGGCCAATAGGTTCGGCTCGATGGCGCACCTGCACCAAACGGATGCGTCAGACGGATCGGTCGCCGCGCCTGGCCGGCTCGTGTGCCACGCTCGCTCCGCCCGCGAATTTCGATGGGTGCGTTGGCGCAGCTGAGCCAATCAGATTGGCTCAGCTGCGCCAACGAGCCAAACGGATGCCGAGGCCCCCGGCCCCCGGCCCCCCCGGCCGGGCCCCCGGCCCCCAGCCCCCCGGCCGGGGCCCCGGGCCGGGGGCGGGTCAGGGGCAGCCCCCGGCCGGGGGCGGGCGGGGTCTGCAGCATGAATCACGTCCGAGAGCGTGTCCTGGGGCAGCGAAGCACCCGAACACAGGGCAGAATGAACGACATGGCACCACGACGCGGCGCAACGACAACGCCTCCTCCGGACGAGGACTTCGAAGAGAACATCGTCGATATCGACGTCGCCGAGGAGATGCGCTCCAGCTACCTGGAGTACGCCTACAGCGTCATCTACTCACGCGCCCTGCCGGACGCGCGCGACGGCCTGAAGCCGGTGCAAAGGCGCATCCTCTTCCAGATGAACGAGATGGGCCTGCGCCCGGACCGGGGCCACGTCAAGTGCGCCCGCGTCGTCGGCGATGTCATGGGCCGTCTCCACCCGCACGGTGACTCGGCGATCTACGACGCCCTCGTGCGGCTCGCCCAGCCCTGGGCGATGCGCCTGCCCCTCGTCGACGGTCACGGCAACTTCGGCTCCCTCGGTGGCGACGACTCGCCCGCGGCCATGCGGTACACCGAGTGCCGGCCGACGCAGGCGGCCATGGCCATGGTCGAGAGCATCGACGAGGACACCGTCGACTTCGGCCCCAACTACGACGGCCAGGAAACCGAACCGCAGGTTCTCCCGGCGGCCATCCCGAACCTGCTTGTCAACGGCACCGCGGGCATCGCTGTCGGCATGGCGACGAACATGGCCCCGCATAACCTCGGCGAGGTCATCACGGCGGCCCGGCACCTGCTCAAGCACCCGGACGCGAGCCTCGAGCAGCTGATGAAGTACGTTCCGGGACCCGACCTGCCCACCGGCGGCCGGATCGTGGGACTTGACGGTGTCAGGGAGGCGTACGCGACGGGCCGCGGTATCTTCCGGACCCGCGCCACGACGAAGATCGAGCCGATCAACTCCCGCAAGACGGGAATCGTCGTCACCGAGCTGCCGTACAACATCGGCCCGGAAAAGGTCATCACCCGCATCAAGGACCTCGTCCAGGCCAAGAAGATCACCGGCATCTCCGACCTGAAGGACCTCACCGACCGCAACCGCGGTCTCCACCTCGTTATCGAGGTCCGCAGCGGCTTCAACCCCGAGGCCGTCCTGGCCGAGCTGTACCGGCTCACGCCGATGGAAGAGACGTTCGGCATCAACAACGTCGCTCTTGTCGACGGCCAGCCGCGCGTCCTGGGCCTGAAGGAACTGCTGACCATCTGGGTCGACCACCGCCTCGACGTGGTCACCCGGCGCAGCCAGTACCGCAGGCGCAGGCGCGAGGAGCGCCTGCATCTCGTGGACGGCATCCTCATCGCGCTGCTCAACATCGATGAGGTCATCCAGGTCATCCGTTCCAGCGACAACGCCGCCGAGGCGAAGAGCCGCCTGCGCGAGATCTTCGACCTGTCCGAGGTGCAGGCGCAGTACATCCTCGACACGCCGCTGCGCCGCCTCACCCGGTATGACCGGCTGGAGCTCGAGCAGGAGCAAGAGACCCTGCGCGCCGAGATCGCCGAGCTCACTGAGATCCTCGAATCAGACCAGCGCCTCCGTGAGGTCGTCGGCGGCGAGATGGCCGACGTCGCCAAGCGCTTCGCCACGCCCCGCCGTACCGTGCTGGTCGAGGGCGGCGAGGCGGTCACCGCCGCGGTCCCCTTGGAGGTGCAGGATGACCCGATGGTCGTGGCGCTGTCCGCGACCGGCCTGCTCGCCCGCCATGATCCGTCACGAACGCAGGCGACTGCCGAGTCTTCCGCCGATCCGGCCGACCTGATAGTGACGTCGACGGTGCGCACGACGGCACGGGCCGAGATCGGCGCGGTCACGTCGGCGGGGCGGCTGGTCAAGCTCAGCGTCATCGAGGTCCCGCTGACCGGCACGCATCCCCTGAGTGATTTCGTGACCCTCGAGGAGGGGGAGAAGGTGCTCGCGCTGGCGACGCTGGATGAAGAGTCCGGCATCGCGCTCGGCACCGCGAGCGGCGTGGTCAAGCGCGTGGTCCCGGACTATCCGGCCAACCGCGACGAGTTCGAGCTGATCACCCTGAAGGAAGACGACCGCGTGGTCGGCGCGGTGCAGCTGTCCGGGGACGCCGCGCTGGCCGAAGGCACGGATCTGGTGTTCATCACGACCGATGCCCAGCTGCTTCGGTTCCCCGCCGCGTCGGTGCGCCCGCAGGGCCGCCCGGCCGGCGGCATGGCGGGCATCCGGCTGGCCGAAGGCGCGTCCGTCCTCTGGTTCGGCGCGTTCGGCCCCGGCGTTCAGCCTGAGCTACCCGATCTGGAGGAAGTCGTCGTGGTCACCGCGTCCGGGCGGTCGGACGCGCTGCCGGGGGCGGGTGGCATCAGCGTCAAGGTCACGCCGTTCGCCGAGTACCCGGCCAAGGGCCGTGCCACCGGCGGCGTTCGCTGTCAGCGTTTCCTGAAGGGCGAGGACGTCCTCGTCACGGCCTGGGCTGGTCCCGGTCCGGTCGTCGGCACCACCGAGTCGGGTATCTCGATCGACCTGTCCGACATGCGGGGCAAGCGCGACGGCTCCGGCACTCAGATGACCCGCCCGCTCGCGTACCTGGGCACCGCGCGGTCCGGACCGGCCCCGGCACTGACGCGCACATAGTGGGACCCCGCGCCACGGGTGGAGCGGGGTCCGGCGGAGAAGGTTAGCGAGCGCCGACCCGGCCGCGGCGGAATTCGCGGCCGTAGCGGGGCAGCACGGGCGAGCCCGCGGTCGCGGCCAGCGCGGCCAGCAGTTCCCGCGGATCGCCCGGGGTCTCGTCCGACAGCCGCCAGTTACGGATGAGCCGGGCGCCTTCCGGGCCGGGCTCGAAGTCGCCGTCGCGGAAACACCCGGCGGCCTCGAGCGTGACGATGTCTGGGTGGTCGTCGGGGACGTCTCTCAGGTACGAAGCGGCGTCGAGCAGTGCGATCGCGCTGCGTGCGGCCTGGCGGGCATCCACTCCGGCGGAGTCCAGCCGCCACCGCGCGCGGGCGCGCAGGAAGCGCGCGAGAATGATCGAGTTGGGCACAGTGGGTATGGTACCGACTACCGAGCGTACATGAATCCTGACTGGTGGTACGTCCGACTACGTCACGGAAAATCCGCCGTCGACGAAGATCGTCTGGCCGGTGATGAAGTCGCTGGCGTTCGAGGCGAGGAAGACCGCGACACCCGCGAAGTCGGCGGGGACGCCGTTCCGGCCGATCTGGGTGCGGGCCGCCAGCGCCGCCGTGCGGGCCGGGTCGGCGGCCACCTCGGCGGTGAGCGGCGTGGCCACCCAGCCGGGACAGACGGAGTTGACGCGGACCCCGCGCGGCGCCCAGGCCTCGGACTGGGAGCGGGTCAGGGCGGCCAGACCGCTCTTGGACACGCCGTATACGCCGCTGTTCCCGAACGCCCGGTGGGCCTGCTGCGACGTGACGTTGATGATCCGGCCCCAGCCACGGGCCGCCATGGCCGGGCCGAGCCGCTGGCCCAGCAGGAACGGAGCGGTCACGTTCAATGCCATCGTCACGTCCCAGTCCGCTGCGGATAGCTCATCCAACCGCGGACGCAGGTTGACGCCCGCGCAGTTCACGAGGATGTCCGGTGCACCGAATGCGGCCGAGAGGGCGGACGCCGACTGGAGAACCGCGGGACGTTTGGCTAGATCGGCCCGGATGGTCGCGGCCTCGCCGCCAGCCTCACGGATACCCGCGGCGGCGGCCTCCAGCTTGTGGTCGTCGCGTGCCACGAGCACGATGCGAGCACCCGCGCGGGCCAGCGCCATGGCCATGCCCGCGCCGATGCCGGAGCTGCCGCCGGTGACGGCGGCCACGCGGCCGTGCAGGGAGAACAGGCTGTCGAGATAGCCGGGGGGCTGGCGGGGGTCTGCTTGGTCAGAACCGCTCACAGGACGGGGCGCGCGCCGATGAGGTTCAGCGAGTGCGCCGCCAGGCGGCAGCCGCTGGCGAGCGCCTCGTGCGGGGGCTTCTTGTCCAGCCATGCGGGCAGGAACCCGGCGACGAAGGCATCGCCGGCGCCGGTTCCGTCCACGACCCGGTCGATAGGGGGAGCGGGGACGTGCACGGGGGGACGGCCGTTGGCGAAGAACAGCGCGCCGTCCGCGCCGAGCTTGATGACGACTTGCGGATACCAGGCGGTGAGCACGTGCGCCGCGGCCTCGGGATCGTCGCGGCCGGTCAGGACCTTCGCCTGCGAGACGTTCACGAACAAGAGCACAGCGTTGCCGGAAAGCTCGAAGAACGGCTCGGCGCCGATGCGGTCCAGCGGAGCGGCCGAGGCGGCGTCTACCGAGGTGGACATCCCGGCCCGGCCCGCGAAGTCGAGAGCGGCCAGGGCGGCGTTCCGCGACCCCTCCGAGATCAGGGTGTAGCCCGATATGTGCAGGTGGGTGCCGGGGGCGAACAGGTCGTGCGGCAGGTCGTCGGGGGACAGGGCGGCGTTCGCCCCCGGGTCGGACAGCATGGTCCGCTCGCCCTTGTGCGTGACCATGACCACACACGTTCCCGTGGGACGTTCCGGGTCCATGACGAGCCGGGCGTCCACGCCGTACCCCATCAGCTCCATGTCCCGGTTGCGGCCCGCGATGTCGGCGCCGCGGCGCCCGACGAACGCGACATCCGCGCCGTCGGCGCCCAGCCAGGCGGCGACGTTCGCACCGGATCCGCCACCGTGAGTGGTGACCTTCGCGGGCGTGTCGCTGCCGCGGGCGAGTGGCAGGGTGGCGTGGGCGACCGTGTCGGTCATCAGATCGCCGATGACAACGATGCGGGCCATAGTCGTCTTCACCTCTTCATCACGTTCATCAGGAGGTGGTGGAGCCGCACCCGGCTGCGGCGCGCGGGCGGCGACAGTAAAACCTGATCGGGAACTCCTACCGTATCCGGATTCGACCAGTGCTGGCCACCAGGTCAGGTCGCACCTTATCAACTTATTGGTGCTAAGCCGCTCCGCTCACCCTCGGCCGCGCTTCTCGCCCTACCCGGCGGCGGGGTGGATCCTCAGCCGAGGAACGACAGCCGCACCTGCCGGTCCGGGTTGTCGACGTTCACGTCGACGAGCGCGATCGACTGCCACGTGCCGAGCGCCAGGCTTCCGCCGAGCACGGGGACGGTCGCGTAGGGGGCGATGAACGCCGGAAGCACGTGCGAACGGCCATGACCCCGCGTGCCGTGGGCATGCCGCCAGCGATCGTCGGCCGGCAGGAGTTCGGCCAGGGCGGCGAGGAGATCGTCGTCGCTGCCGGAACCGAGTTCGATCAGGGCGACGCCCGCGGTCGCGTGCGGGACGAAAACGTGCAGCAGCCCGTCCCCGCCGCCGGAGGCGTTCCGCGCGAACTCCGCGCACTCGCCTGTGATGTCGCTCACGGCCTCCCGGCCGCCGGTGCGCACTCTAATGATCTCGCTCCTCATGAACCCAAGCTAACGGACACCCCGCCCGGTCCGGCATCGCTCGGGTTACGCGGTTTCATGGGTCATTCATGCCATGAGGGCCACCGGCGGCCCCGGGGATCTCTGGATACCATCCGTACGTGAGCGATGCACCCACGCTGGCAGGATCCGGACCTGGGATGACTGGTGCCCGACTGCGGCTGGCCCGGCAGGCGCGCGGATTCTCCCAGCAGCAACTGGCCGGGATGGCGGGAGTGAGCCGCCAGGCCGTGTCGGCGGTGGAATCCGGACATTCCGACCCGTCGCTGCGGGTCGCGCTCGCGCTTGCCCAGGCGCTGGGGATGACCGTGGAGGAACTCTTCGGACCGGGCGACGCGGTGGCACCGGTGCGGGCCGTGGCGGTCACGACCGCTGCCGCCCCCGGTACCCGCGTGGCGCTCGCCGCCGTCGGTGATGAGTTCGTGGCGTTGCCGTTGCGCGGTGACTCCGCGGCGAGCATGGGCTTCGCTCCGGCGGGGGGACTGACGGCACCGGCCGACCTGGGGTCCGAGCGGTCCGAGCGGGCTGGCCCCGCGAGATCGGCTGGCCCCGCGAGATCGGCTGGCCTCGCGAGATCGGCCGGTGCCGAGAGGTACGGCCGGGTCGACGTGCGGCCGATCGGGCCGCCGCGGCCGACGCTGGTGGTGGCCGGCTGCGACCCGGCGCTGCCGATGCTGGCCACGCCGCTCAGCTTGCTGGATCCCCCGGTGGCCTTCGCCTGGTGGCCCTGCGGCAGTGGCGAAGCGCTCCGGCTGGCCGCCGAGGGCCTGGTCCACGCGGCCGGCGTGCACCTGCGCGACGCGGACGGCGGCTACAACACCGCCGTAGCCCGCAACGTCCCGGGCGGAGCCGATGTGGTGGGCTTCACCGCGTGGCGGGAAGGACTGGTCCTGCGGCCGGAGCTGGCGGGCACGGTGACCGGGCTCGACGCGGTCACGTCGAACGGGCTGCGCATCGTCAACCGGGAGCCCGGCGCCGAGGCCCGCCGGGTCCTCGACCGCGAACTCGATCGTCTCGGGATCGACCCGGCTGAGCTTCCGGGGTACGGCTCCTGTGCTCTTGGCCATCTCCAGGTCGCATCGGCGGTCGCGGCGGGCATCGCTGACGCCGGGGTGGCGAGCGAGCCCGCGGCGCGGGCCTACGGCCTGGGCTTCGTCCCGCTCGCCGACGAGCGGTTCAACCTCGTGTTGCCGGGCAAGTACCTCGGCTCGCGGGAGGTCCAGGGCCTGCTGAAGGTGCTCACGTCCCCGTGGCTGCTCGCGCAGTTGGCCGCGCTTCCGGGCTACGACCCGTCCGCCTGCGGCGAGCGCGTCGGATAGCGGGCGAGCGCTTTCGCCGGGAATCGTCGGTGAGCGTCAGGTGCCGGTAGTTCTCGTGCAGCCCCTAGGCGGTTCGCTGCTTGAGTACGGGTTCCTGGCACGGCCGGTCGGCTGGATCGATTGTGGCGGGCCGGTCGGGTAATCCGGATGGATGAACCCGTCGGGTGACCCGCATCGTTCGCCGGCCACGAAAATTAGCGAGTCCCACCACGGGGTGAATGACGTCGATGCCTGAGCCCAGTTCCCGAACTGCACGGGGCCATCGAAATGGGCGACAATCCGCATCCAGTCGGCCGGTGCCTTCGGCGGTTCTACCGCGTAGGTAAACAGATAGTCGATGTCGATATCGAGGACAGGCTCGCCCTTGACAGTCGCGGCCCGGGCTTGCATGCTGCCGTGAACCTTGATCACGGAGCCGATGAGTTTAGTAGTGCCGGGAGCGAACGAGACGATAAATCCGCGCTCGCTAATCGGTTCACCTTGCTTCAAGCCGATCCTGTCGAGAGTGCTGGTGAAATCCGTGTGCTGCTGCGGCGTAAGCAGGTCAGCGAAAGCGGTCGGCGCGCCGCCGAGCAGCGTCTGCTCGTTCAGCGCCGCCGCGACCAGCATCTGTTTCGTCGTCTGGTAGGCCGACTCGACCTGCGTGGCCGAATACTGACCGACGGCCTTCGCGGCCGGAATAGTGATGCCCACCGCGCCGTTCGCCCACTTATCGGCGGGCGTGCTCTGGAACGGATCGGCAGGCGGTCCGGACTCGGTCAGCGGAGACGCGGGCGTCGCCGCCACGGAGGCGGTCGGGGGAACAGCCCCGTTCGTCACGACCTGCGTGTCGTTAACCCCGCCCGCTGACGTCGTCGGCGAGTGTCCCAGGCGGATGTAGGCGAGCACCGCCGCGGCGATGAGGATGAGGACGGCGAGTCCCCACAGTGATTCGCGGTGCCGCCGTCCCGGGCGTCCCGCCTTGCGCCGCTGCTCGCTGGCTTGCTTGTCTGCCTTCCGCGCCTGTTTCGCCGTTTCCTTCTTCAGCTCTTCCAGGCGCTTTTCCGTGCGCGCGTGCTCTTCGCGCGCCGCCTTGGCGAGCTTCTCTCGTTCCCGCGCGGAGGGCTCGCGGAAGCGGGCTTCGCCCGAGCTTCCCTCGATGATCGTTCGCAGTTCATCATTGAACTTCGGATCGGGTACTGCGTCTTCCCCGTTGGACTCTTCGGACACAAGGTTCAAAAGTAATAAACTTTTCAACTAAAAGTCCCCGGAAAACTGTAACAAATAGGACACAGGGAAACTTCGGGTACGCATCTGCGGACGGACCGTGCCAGGGCAAACGGCGGTCGATGTGACATGGGCACCCCGTCAAAGGTGCCCTTTGTGTCATCCATTGCTATAGATGGCAGTCGATGTGGCATCGAGCCGTTTGTGCAGGGGCGCGATGTGACATCCAGCCCGAAGAGGGGGTGGAAGGCGAGGTGGAAGGCGACGGGGAAGAGGGGGCGGAAGGCAAGGCAGAAGGCGAGGCGGAGATGTGGCCGAGGAGGGGTACGAAGAGGCGCCCGAAGTGCGGGCGGAAGGGTAGTTGGAGCGAGTGGGTGAGCCCGGGGCGGAATTATCCACGCCCGTCTGGCATTATGTACATGAAATGAGCACCTCAGATACAAGGCGCTTCCCGGTAACGGTGTCGCACCTTCCAGTTACACGCTGCCAGATCTGCCAGCGGACCATGGCTTACCGACCCGGTGAAGCCAGTTCGGTGCTGACCGAGCACTATCGCCGATCGCATCCGGAGGCGCTTGGCCTCGCTCCCGAGACCCCCGAGGAATAAAGCCCGGGCGCGAATAAGCCCGTGCGCTAAGGCCCGGGCTTATTCGGTGGCCGAGCGGCTCCGCTGACCGAAGGTCAGGGCTGACCGAAAGTCAGACGCCGTAGACGGGGACTACCAGCGCGCGCGCGATCGTGTGGAAGCGCAGGTTGAACCCGGCGACGGCGGGTGTCACGTCCGAGTCGATGCCGAGCTTGTCCGTGTCCAGCGCGTGCACCGCGAACACGTAGCGGTGCGGCGGCTCGCCCGCGGGCGGCGCGGCGCCGCCGAAGTCCTTGGTCCCGTAGTCGTTCCGTACCTGGAACGCCCCGGCCGGCAGCTTGTCGCCCGACACGTCCCCGGCCCCGGACGGCAGTTCCGTCACCGACGCTGGGATGTCGATCACCAGCCAGTGCCAGAAACCGGAGCCGGTCGGCGCGTCCGGGTCGTAGCACGTGACGGCGAAGCTCTTGGTCTCCGCCGGGAAACCGGACCAGGATAGATGCGGAGAGAGGTTCTCCCCGCTCATCCCGAACACGTTCGCCACCTGCTTGTCGCCCATCGACTGCCCGTGCGTCACGTCGTCGCTGGTGACGGTGAACGTCGGCACCGACGGCATGAAGTCGTACGGAAGCGGCGCGCGTTCTGCCATGGCTACCTCCCTATGATTGGCTAACACTCTCAGTCAGCCCCACGCTATCGGCGCCGTGCCGCGGACGCGAGCGGCAACACCGAGTCGCCGATCACGTTTACCCTGGTTTGCGATGATGCGGCGAAAAGCAAGGCCAAAGGCGAGGAGAGCGGGCGTCACCCCGGCGTTCGCGCGGCGCGGCGTGCTCGCCGCCGTGCTGCTCGCCATCATCATCATCCCGCTGCCCAGCCTGGCCGCCAGCCAGCCGGCCCCGTCCTGCCGGGGCTGCCACGCGTCGACCGCGAACGCCGAACGCTGGGCGGTCCGCCTTTCCGGCCAGTGGGCCGCGGGCGACGGCGCGACCGGCACCGTTCCCGTCACCGGGCAGGCGTACGTCGCGGTGGGCGGCCGCATGGCCGTGGTCGGCGACGGCCTGACCCTCACCGCCTACCAGCTGCGCGACGGGGCTGTCTTGTGGCAGACGCGGCTCACCGCCGGGCCGGGCTGGCAGATCATGTCGGTGCGCGCCTGGCAGGGCGTGGTCACCGCGGGCATCACCGGCCCCTCGGGAACCACCCGGACCGAGGTGGTCGTCAACGGCGCGACCGGCGCGCAACTGCGGCGCTACCCGGCCGCCGTTTTCGGCGGGGCGGTGGCGGCGTCGCCGCAGACCACGGTCGTCATCGGCACCGACGGCGTCACCAGCTACGACAACACCACGGGCAAGGTGCGCTGGCGGCGCGGCGTGACCGGCGGCCAGACCTGGCGCACCGACGGCGACACGCTGTACCTGACGCAGTCGGCCGGTTCACTCGGGGCCGGGCCGGTCACCGAGCTGCAGGTCATCGACCTTGCCTCCGGCACGGAACGATCCCTGGACTCGCCGGTCGACAACCCCTTCTCCGGCACCCTGGCCGGCGCCATCGACGGCACCGTCCTGTTCACCTCGGCTGCCGGAGTGACCGCGTACAGCGGGCTGACGGGGGACGTGATGTGGACATCGGCCGGCACCGTGCCCGAGGGCACCGACCCGGTGGCCGGCCTCGTCTACCTCACGACGGATACCGGGGCGCTGATCGGCGTGGACCCGGTGACCGGCAAGGTCGTGTCGTCGGTGTCCGGTTCGGCCACGACCGGCTCGGCGGGCATGTACGTGGTGCGCGGGGGAGTGGCGCTCGGGCTGGACAGCGGCGCGAACGGCGACGCGTGGGGGTACAGCGCCGGGGCCGACCGGGTCACCTGGACCGCCGCCAGCCTGCCGTGGCCGCACTACTACTCCGACCTCAGCGGCGTCGGCGGCAGCGCGAGTCAGACCAGCGACGTCGTGGTGATCACCGCGTGCCCGCGCCTGGCCCCCTCCGTCGGCGCCACCCCGTCCACGTCAGGCTCGGCCACGGGCTCTTCCACATCGCCGTCGTCGTCGTCGCCCGCCGGGGTGCACCCGCCGCTCACGTCGAGCCCGCCGGTCAAGTCCAGCCTGGCCACCTCACCCAGCCCGAGCACCTCGTCCAGCGCGACCACCTCGCCCGCCCCGTCCAGCCCCACGCCGTCGGCCGCCCCGGTCCAGGTCTGCGCCGATCCGGAGCTCGTCGCGCTCGACGTCTGAGCCCACCCCGCCTGAGCCCCACCCCGCCTGAGCCCCGCCCGTCCGAACACTGCCCGCCTGAGCCCCGGCATGTCCGAACACGACCCATCCGGATCCGGCACGTCCCGCCCAGCCGGGCCGGAAGAGGCTATCCGGGGAGTCACGGGGGACGTGCTGGAAATGTCCGCGTATTAAGCGGCTGGCAGCGGGTAGGCATGTCGCGTGGCTGTACCACGCGGCCCGGGTCACTCTGCACGCGCCGGAGGTAGACGTGGTCCAGGTGCGGCGGCCGCGGCCGCGTTCGCTACAGTCGCAAAGAGGATGAGCCCGCAGCGTCCCTGCCTGAGCCCGCGGCGGCCCGGGAGCGGGACGCAGGCAGCCCAGGGACGAGGGTGGCATGACGGACCAGAACCGCCAGCACGTGATCATCGTCGGGGCCGGCTTCGCCGGCCTGTCCGCCGTGGCCGGACTCCGCAAAGCGGGCCTGCGCGTCACGGTGATCGACAAGAACCTCTACAGCACGTTCCAGCCACTGCTGTACCAGGTGGCGACCGGCGGGCTGAACCCGGGCGACATCGCGTACCCGGTCGGCGGCTTCGCCACGCGCCGCGGCACGCGGTACGTGCGGGGACAGCTGGCCCATGTCGACGCCGCCGCGCGGGAGATCACGCTCGTGGACGGACGCTCGCTGCCGTATGACTACCTGATCGTCGCGGCGGGCGTGTCGGCGAACTACTTCGGCGTGCCGGGGGCGGCGGAGCACACGTTCGGCCTGTACACGCGCGCGGACGCGCTCGTGCTGCGCGACCACATCATGAACGGGTTCGAGCAGCTGAGCGCCGATGACTCGGGCCGCAGCACGCTCGCGGTGACAGTGGTCGGCGGCGGCGCGACCGGGGTGGAGCTCGCCGGGACGCTGGGCGAACTGCGGTCGGACGTCCTTCGCGTGACGTTCCCCAACGTCAAGCCGGAACGCGTGCAGGTGCGGGTGGTGGAGATGGCGCCCGGACTGCTGATGCCGTTCGACCAGCGGCTGCGGGACTACACGAAACGGCAGCTGGAACGGCGCGGCGTCGAGGTACTGCTCGGGACCAAGATCCTCTCGGTCGAGCCGGATTGCGTGGTACTCGAGGGCGGCAGCGCGGGCGGCGGAAGCGACGCGGGGAGCGGCGGGAAGAACGAGCGGCTGCAGAGCGACCTGACCGTGTGGGCGGCGGGCGTGGCGGCGTCCGACGCGGTGCGCTCCTGGGGGCTTCCCCAGGGGCACGGCGGGCGGATCGTCGTCGGCCCGGACCTGCGGGTGGCCGAGCCATCGGGGCGGATCTTCGCGGCCGGCGACATCGCCGTCAACCCCGACGACCCGTCGCCGCAGCTCGCCCAGCCCGCCCTGCAGGAGGGCCGGCACGCCGCCCGCCAGATCACGGCGCTGGTCCGGGGCGAGGCGACCACGACGTTCCGCTACCACGACAAGGGAACGATGGCGACGATCGGGCGGCGTTCGGCGGTGGTCCAGCTGGTGCGGCCCGCGGCGCGGGTCACGGGGACAATCGCGTGGCTGATGTGGCTCGTGCTGCACTTGTTCTACCTGCTGGGCGCGCGCAACCGCGTGTCGACGTTGATCAACCTCTCCTGGCGGTACATCGCCTGGGGACACGGCGGCGGGGTGATCGTCGGGGACGAGCCGTCCGAGCCGCTGCCGAGCGAGGCTTCCGGCCAGATCGAAGCTTCCAGCACGCGCGACGCCTCCGGCCTGAGCGGGGGTTCCAGCCCGAGCGAGGCGGCTTCCGGCCCCGGTGCCGGGGCCGGCTCCGACAGAGCGTAGTAATCTGACGGATATGTTCTCCCGGATTGCGGGCAAGTTCCCCAGGATCAAGGCTGGTCTCGCCGCGGCCGCCGTGCTGTCTGTCGCTGTCGCGCTGGCCGGCTGCTCGGCCTCGTCTTCGTCGTCCGGGGGCACCGCGTCCGGCATGCCAGGCGGCGCGACCTCGGCCGCCAACGTGGCGGCCGAGCAGAACCCGAACCTCGACCTCGGCAGCTCGATGGGCGGCGTCGCCGCGCCGGACTTCCGGCTGACGAACCAGTTCGGGCAGCCGATGTCGCTGAGCCAGTTCAAGGGCCGCGTGGTCATGCTGGCCTTCTCGGACTCTGAGTGCACGACCGTGTGCCCGCTCACGACCGAGAGCATGATCCTCGCGAAGGAACTGCTCGGCAAGGCCGGGGAGAACGTCCAGCTGCTCGGCATCGACGCCAACCCCGACGCCACCGCGGTGCAGGACGTGATGGCGTACTCCCGCGCGCACGGCATGGTGAACCAGTGGGACTTCCTGACCGGGTCCGTGCCGCAGTTGAAGAAGGTCTGGTCGGAGTACCACATCGCGGTGCAGATCGAGGCGGGGCAGATCGACCACACGCCGGCGCTGTACATCATCAACGCCAGCGGAACCCTGGAGAAGGTCTACCTGACGCAGATGGCCTACGACAGCGTCGGCCAGTCCGCCCAGGTGCTCGCGACGGAGATCTCCTCGCTGTTGCCCGGCCACCCGAAGCTGCTGAGCCAGCGGTCGCTGGCGGCCATCGCCCCGTACTCGCCGACCCAGCCCATCTCGCTGGCGTCCGCGCTCGGCTCGGGCCAGGTGCCGCTCGGGCCGGGGAAGCCGCGGCTGGTGGTGTTCTTCGCGACCTGGCTCACTGAGACGTCCAACCTGAAGGCCGAGCTGGCCTCGCTGAACTCGTACACGACGTACGCGGCGGCGCATCACCTCCCGGCGCTGACGGCGGTGGACGAGACGGTGACCGAGCCCTCGGCGGCCGGGGTGCGGTCCTACCTGGGCTCGGTAGGGCCGCTGAAGTACCCGGTGGGCCTGGACACGACGGGCCGGGTGGCCGACGGCTTCCAGGTCCAGGACCAGCCGTGGCTGGCGCTGGTGTCCGCCTCCGGGAAGATCACGTGGAGCCACGACGGCTGGGTGTCGCTGTCCGCGCTGGAGAAGGCCGCGGCGGCACACCCGTGACAGTGCGTTCCCCAGTCCTATCCCGCACGTCGCAGCCGCTCCCCGCCCCCATAAATCGTTTGCCCGCTGCCGTAGGCTGATCGCGTGTCCTCGACTACGAGTGTCAGTCTGGTCATCGGCGTCCTCCTGCTCGCGTATCTCCTGTACCGGCAGCTCATCGTCCGGCGGTTGCGAGAGACATACCGGGTGGTCGTCATCTTCGCCATCATCGGGGTACTGGAACTATCCCGGTACCTGAGCGCGTCCGGCACGCATATCGGCGGCAAGGTCGCGGTGGCGCTCGTCGGCAGCGCGGTCCTCGCGGCCGTCATGGGCGTGCTGCGGGCGCTCACCGTGCGGATCTGGCGCGGCGACGCGAGTCAGCTGTTCCGTCAGGGAACCTGGCTGACGGCGGTCCTGTGGCTGGTGGCGGTGGCCGCGCACCTGGGGCTGGACGCGCTCGTCGCGGGCGGCTCTGGCGGCACCGGCGGCAACATCGGGGACGCGAGCATCGCGCTGTACCTAGCCGTGTCGCTGGGCGTCCAGCAGGTGGTCCTGCTGCGCCGGGCCGAGCGGCTGGAGGCCGCTGGCCGGCTGGCGGATTCGCCGCGGGAGCCGGTGGGCTGACCAGTGGCCGCCCGTTCGCCGAAGACCGGCCCGGCGGACGACCGCGATTGGTACGCCTGGCACGCGCCCTACGATGACCCGGACAGCGGCCTGTCGCGTCGGCTTTCCTGGGTGCGGGACCGGATCCGCGTCGCGCTGGACGAGGCGCCGCCCGGCGCGGTCCGCCTGATCAGCCTGTGTGCTGGGCAGGGCCGTGACGTGCTCGGCGTCCTCCCCGGACACCCGCGCCGCGACGACGTGACCGCCCGCCTAGTGGAACTGGACCCGCGCAACACGGCGGTCGCCGCGCGCGAGGCGGCGGCCGCGGGCCTGCGCAAGGTCGAGGTCGTCACCGGTGACGCGTCACGGACATCCGCATACGCCTCCCTGGCACCGGCGGACGTGGTGCTGGCTTGCGGGCTCTTCGGCAACATGTCCGATGCCGGCATCGAGCGGATGATCGGCTGCTGCACGCAGCTGTGCGCGACCGGCGGCACGGTCGTGTGGACCCGTGGCCGCCAGGCACGCGGCGCACCCGACCTGGTGCCGCGGATATGCGCGTGGTTCGAGGAACGCGGCTTCGAGCGGGTGTGGGTATCGGACCCGGAGTACCCGGAATGCTGCGGCGCGCACCGCTTCACGGCCGTGCCCGCCCCGCTGGAACCGGACGCCACGATATTCATTTTCACCCCCTACCGCCCGGAAGCCTGACCAGCCCTGCTCCCGACGGCCCTGCCCGCTGGTGACGGCTCGCCCGGCGTTGCCGTAAGCGTTCCAGGGTGTGATAGCCGGCGGCGATGGCGCTCTCGCGTTCGGCCATGCCGAGCAGCAGGCCGGTGGCGTCCAGGCCGCGGGCGATCGGGCCGCCGCCGGCGGCTGTTTCGGTGAACGCCGGACCGAAGGCGCGCGCGGGGGCTGGCTGGGAGGCAGACGGCCATCCGTGACCCCCGCCGTTGATCCGGTACAGGGTCACGGGCCGGCACCCGGGGGCGGTCCACGCCGTGCGCGTCACCGGCAGGTCCGCCCGGTCGCCGGGCAGTTCCTCGACCTGCGGTGGCGTCCCGGGCCCGATCCCGTTCCCGGCGGCCCACTCCGCCGCGATGTCGTCCGCGCCCGCGACGACGTCCTCGCCGGGCAGTTCCCCATGCCGGACGGCGCGTCGGCGCCCCAGCATCCCGGAGACGCCGCGCCGGGAGAGCCGTCCGCCCCGGTAGGGGACCACGCGGTCGCCGGTGCCCATGATCATCGTCATCGTGGTGTGCAGTCGCGGCACCGGGGCCAGGCGCCGGCTGACTTCCAGCGCGCTGCCCGCGACCAGGAACAGGCCCGCCACGGGGAGGAGCCCGTGGCGGGTCACATGCTCGGCGAACAGGGCGCCCTGCGCTATCCCGGCGATGAACACCGGCCACGACTCGGCCGCGCCCAGGACCTCCAGGTGGGAGCTCAGCGCGGAGAGGAACAGCACGTCGTCGAGGTCGGGCTCGCGGTCCGGCGGGCGGATGGCGTGCCAGGCCCCCTTCCAGCTGTTGGGGAACACCGTGGTTACCCCGGTGGCGGGCCCTCGCCTGGCCAGGCCGGACCGGCGCGCGAGGGCGCGACCGTCCATCCCCGACCCGTGCAGCACGATGAGCAGCGGAGCGCGGATGCGTCCCCGCTGTCCCGATGCTCGCCGCGCCCGTGCCAGCCAGAAAGACCGCCGAATTCCGGCCACCTTGATCGAGCCGTGCTCAAGACCGTCGTCGGCTGACCCAGCGCCAGCCTCCGGATCCGCATCCCCGTCCGTTTTGTGGCTCCCTGCCGCTCGCCGCGATTCACGCCGCGCTTCACCGCCCGAAGCGTAAATTGCGCCTTCATTGGGAACTTGCGCTTTCGGCGATCTTATCGGCCGGTATGCGGCAAAGCCCGGTATTCAGCGGAGCGCGTGGGCAGTGGGACAGGCGCGACTGCGCAGTACAAGATGAAGACATGAACACACCGCTTCCCCGGCCCCGGACGGCCGAACTGCTTGACCTGCAACCGCACCCCGAAGGCGGCTGGTACCGCGAGACCTGGCGCGCCGGCCCGGAGTCGGTCCCGGCCGGCTATCCCGGCCCGCGGGCCGCCGCCACTGTGATCTACTTCCTGCTTCGGCCGGGCGAGGAATCGCGCTGGCACCGCGTCCGTTCTGACGAGGTGTGGCTATGGCACTCGGGGGGTCCGCTGATCCTGCGCGACGGCGGCGCCGGTCCGGCGCCCGAACCCGTAGACGCGACGGTCATCACGCTCGGCCCCGGAATCACGGCGGGACAGGTCGCGCAGCACGTGATCCCCGGCGGCCACTGGCAGACCGCGCGCCCGGCGGGGGATGAGGAAGTCCTGGTGTCCTGCGTCGTCGCGCCCGGCTTCGACTTCGCGGACTTCACCCTGGTCAGCTAGTTAATACCGCTGAAACATTACATTACATGTCAGATACCGTTCTGTTGGTCGGGGCGGGCAAGATTGCCAGGTTGGCATAAACGGTATGTCTCAGGAGGAAACCCATGAGTAGCGATGTTGGCGCCGGAGCGGTGGCAAGCGAATCGCCGCAGGAGTACGCGGCCTTCAAGGTCGAGCAGCGCGGCATCGACCTGATACCTGACGATGAGCGCAAGATGAAGCCGTCAGGCCTGTTCTGGCTCTGGGCCGGCGGCGTGTTCAATGTCGAGTTCTTGTTCTACGGCACGCTGGTGATGTCCTTCGGGCTTTCCGTGCTGCAGGCAATCCTTGCGATCATCATCGGCAACCTCGCGTACGCGTTCCTCGGCTTCGCCAGCCTCCAGGGCCCGAGGACGGGGACGACGGCCTTCATGGTGTCCCGCGCGCCGTTCGGCAAGAACGGCAACCGGCTGGTCGCCTTGTTCAACTGGGGCACGCAGGTCGGGTTCGAGATCGAGGGCATCTACTTCGTCTGCGCCACCGTCATCTTGTTGTTCTCGCACTACGGCACCAACGTGAACAGCGCCGGCAAGATCGTCATCATCATCCTGGCCGTGCTGGTCCAGATGGTGCTGCCACTGCTCGGCCACGCCACGATCACCAAGATCCTCCGCTACCTGGCCTACCTGTTCATCGTGGTGTTCGCCCTGTTCGCGGCCTTCACGTTCAACCGCCTGCACATCACGAACATCAACGCCCACCCGGTCACGTTCGCCATCTGGACGACCGCCGTCGTCACGATCGTCTCCGTCGGCGGCCTTGGCTGGAGCGAGAACGGCAACGACTACTCCCGCTACCTTCCGCGGACCACCAGCGGAAGCAAGACGTTCTGGTCGGCCACACTCGGCGGCGCGGTCCCGTCGATCATCCTGGAACTGCTGGGCGTGCTCGCCTTCACCGTCACCACCAAGACGGTCGGCATCACCCAGCTCGGCATCCCGCAGTCGTTCCCGGCCTGGTTCGTGGTGCCGTTCCTGGTGCTGGCGGTCTTCCAGCTGCTGGCGATCAACACCGTCGACCTGTACTCCTCGGGCGTCACGCTGCAGGCGCTCGGCATCCCGGTCAAGCGCTGGGGCGCGGTGATCATCGACTCCGTTGTCTGCGGCGTGGTGACCGGCCTGATCCTGTTCAACTCGGCGACCTTCTACACCGACTTCTCGGGGTTCCTGCTGTACATCATCGTGTGGCTGTCGGCCTGGTTCGGCATCCTGATCACCGACTACCTGCTGCGCCGCAAGAAGTACGACACCGCGTCCCTCGCCGCCGAGCGGGGTGGCCTGTACTGGCGCAATGGCGGCTTCAACTGGCGCGCGCTCGTGGCTCTGCTCGCGGGAATGGTAGGGGCGGTGATGTGGATCAACGCCGCGTACGACGTCCCGTCCTACGTCGGCCCGATCTCGAACCACTTCCCGGGCGCGGCGGGCAGCGACTTCAGCTGGGCGATGGGCATCATCGTCAGCTCCCTGGTCTACTGGGCGCTGTCCTTCCGCAGCGCGCGTGCGGAGGCGGACGCCACGCCGGATATGCCGGCCGTCGAGGCGGTGTAATCCCAGGCCTGCCGGAGGGGTTCATTTCCCCCAACCAGGGACCAACGTGCACACTGGGATGAGACGTATGGGGGAGGGGCCTTGGCCGACAGCTTTCCGCCGGCTCAGCCAGCGAACGTGAAGTCGCCCCGTTTCAAGCGGGGCGACAGGAAGAACGGGCGGGGTTTGCTGCGCGCCGACGACACGGTCACGTTCGCGACTGAGCGGACCGTGGCGGGCATTGACGAGATCATGGCGGGCCTGGACCGCGATCTCGTCGGGCTCGCCGCGGTGAAGAAGCGCGTGGAGGAGATCGCCTCGCTGCTGCTGGTTGACCAGGCCAGGCAGCGGTTCGGCCTGCGCGCGCCGCGGCTGAACCTGCACATGTGCTTCACCGGGGCGCCGGGCACGGGCAAGACGACGGTCGCGCTGCGAATGGCCCGCCTGCTGCACCGGCTGGGCTACATCGAGACCCCCAACCTGGTGCACGCGATGCGCGATGACCTCGTCGGCCAGTACATCGGCCAGACCGCGCCCAAAACCAAGCGGGTCCTGGAGAAGGCCATGGGCGGCGTGCTGTTCATCGACGAGGCGTACTACCTGTACCGGGAGTCGGACTCCAAGGACTACGGGCAGGAGGCCATCGACATCCTGCTCCAGGTCATGGAAAACGACCGGGACAAGCTCGTCGTGATCCTCGCCGGGTACAAGGACCGGATGGACGTCTTCTTCGAGTCCAATCCCGGCATGCGCTCCCGGATCGCCCACCACCTGGACTTCGCGTCCTACGACGCCGAAGAGCTGACGGCGATCGGCAGCCTGATGCTGGAGAGGTCCGCGTACTACCTGTCGCCGCGGGCGGACCCGGTCTTCCGTGACGAGGTGACGCGGATGATGACGGAACCGCATTTCGCCAACGCCCGCACGGTGCGCAACGAACTCGAGCTGGCCCGGCTACGGCACGCCCACCGGATCGCGTCGGCGCCGCACCGCGCCTGGACCCGCGACGAGCTGATGCGCCTGGAACCGGAAGACGTCCTGGCCCCCAGCCGCCTGGATGCCGTGCTCCCCAGCTGAGCCCGGCGGCGTGGGCCCCGGGGCCGCGGCGGGAGGCGGGCCGTTACTCCAGCGACTCGCGGAGGGTGGCGGCCTGCCGGGTCATGGCGTCTAGTTCGTCGATGCCATGGTCGTCGGCGGCGGTGCGGGCGAGCAGGTCCAGGTGGGGAGCGGACAGCTCCGCGACCGCCTCGTGCTGGAGGCGCTGACGGTAGGCGGCGTCGGCGGCGCGGACTTCGGCGGCGAAGCGTTCCAGCGCGTCCACTCTGCGGCTGACGCTCTCCTCCGCGGCCCGCGCGGCGTCGCGGTGCCGGGCGAGCAGTTCCGCCGCGGCCGAGCCGGGCTCCGCGTCGCCGACCGCCGCCCGCCGTGCCCGGAGCCGGGCCTGCTCGCGCAGCGCCAGGGCGATGTCCCATTCCTGGCTGACAAGCGCCGAGTCCACCGATACATCGTCGAGCAGCCCGGCCTTGCTTACCGCCGCCGACCGCACGGCGTCGGCGGCGTCCTGCGCGCGCCGCAGCAGGACGCGCCCGTCGGCGTCCAGGTCCGCGCCCGTCAGGTACCGGCCGTGGTAATCGCGCGCGGCGGCGCGTCCGCTGGCGCCGTCTCCCACGCGGGCGAGCCGCGTCGTCAGCACGACCATGGTCAGCATCATGACGAGCTCGCTCAGTAGCAGGGCGTAACGCCCGGTCACGGACTCCCACCCGGCCGCTCCTGCGAAGATCAGGATCCCGAATGCCCATGGCGCCGATCCGGTCACCGCGATCGCCATCGCCGTGGTGAGCCCGGTCACGGCGTGATCCACCGTCAGGACACGACGTTCGGGCTGCTCAGGCAGTAGGGGACGGCGGTGACGGCCGGGGCGCGGCTGGCTGGCGGGGGTCAAGGACGTGTCGCTCGCGCACAGGAGCGCGCGGGCGGGGCGGGGCACCGTGGGGTCGACGGCGGGCCGTGACAGCGGCACGTCGCCCCGGCCAACATCGTTCTGGCCAGCGTCGCCCTGAGAAGCGGAGTCCGCGAAGCGCATCACTTACCAGGCTAACTCGCCATCATCCGGATGAGCCATCCAGGCGCGCGAGAATCTGCCGGACGCGGGCGGCGTCCGCGGTGGCCTGCATCGATTCATATAGGGCGAGCGCCTCCCGGTAGCCCGCGACACCGGCGGCCGTGTCACCGTCCGCCACGCGCAGCGCGGCGAGGCCGGCGAGCGCGTCGGCCTTGTCGCGGCCGGAAGAGACCTCCTCGGCGAAGCCGAGTGCCTCGGCGTACCGTTCCCGCGCCACGTCCGGCTCCCCGGACGCCGCGGCCACGGCCGCGTAGGAGTTGAGCGTCTCGGCCTTGCCGCTGCGGTCGCCGAGTTCCTCGAAGAGGGCCAGGGCACGGCTGAGGCTGTCGCCGGCCTGCGCGTGGCTGCCGGACAGCAGCAGGGTCTTGCCCAGGTAGGCGAGGGCGGTGGCCACGCCCTGCCGGTGGCTCAGCTCGGTGTAGGTCTTGAGCGCGCTGCTGAGGGATTTCTCCGCGTCGTCGAGCAGTCCGGCGGCGCGCTGCACGTCACCCAGGTACAGCTGGCTGTTGGCCACCAGGACAGGCTGCCCGAGTTCCCGGCCGATGGCGCTGGCCTCGGTGAGGGATTCCTCCGCGGCGCTGAGCTGCCCCATGACCAGCTGGACGTTGCCGAGGTAGAGCAGGGCGGCCGCCTGGCCGTGGCGATTGCCGAGCTCGCGGTAGATCGCGAGTGCCTCGAGCAGGTGGTCTTCGGCCGTCGTGACCGGGCCGATCTGCCAGCGGACGCTGCCCAGCTCGTTCAGCGCGGCGGCCTGGCCGTGCCGGTCGCCGAGGTTCTTGTAGATGGCGAGGGCCCGGGTGAAGGTGTCCAGGCACTCCGCGTCGCCGGAGACGCGCTGCGCGATGCCGAACTCGACCAGAGCGCGGCCCTGACCGCGGCTGTCGCCGAGCCGGCGGTAGATGTCCACGGCCTGGCCCAGCATCGTCTTGGATTCGCGGATTTCCCCCGTCCGGGACTGGATGCCGCCGATGGCGCGCATCGCGGCCGCCTGGCCGTGGGCGTCGCGGGCCTGGGTGGCGGCCTTGAGTGCGGCGACGTGGAGCGACAGGGCACGCGGCCAGGGGCCGTGCGCGCGCAGGTAGTCCGACAGCGCGGCCGACAGGCCGATCGTCACGTCGGGTCGGCTCCGGCGCGCCGCCAGGTGGGCAGCGGCGCTCAGGCTGGTGAGTTCGGCGGCCAGCCACGCCTGGGCCCGCGCGGACGTAGCCAGCTCGGGGACGGCGGCCGGGCGGCGGATGACGGGGCGGGTGACCGGCGGGTCGGGACGCGGCAGGCCGCGCTCGAACGCCAGGTCCGCCAGCCGGGCCGTGTACAGGTAGTAGTTCAGCAGGTTGCCGACCGCCTGCGCGGCGCCTGGCACCTGGCTGGTGCGCGCGTAGACCCGGACAAGATCATGGAATCTATAACGTCCGGGGATCTGCTGCATGAGCAGGTTATGGTCCAGGAGGGACTCAAGGAGCTGCCGGGTTTCCCGGTATCCCGAACCGGTCAAGCTGGCCGCGGCGAAGGTGTCGAAGTCCGGGCCGGGTATGAGGGAAAGACGCTGGAACAACTGTCGTTCGGCGGGATCGGGCAGGCTGCGCAGCGATGAGTGGAAGACGGCGGTGACGCTGCGTTCCTCGTCCTGCAGGTTCGCGAGCAGGTCGTGCTCGTGCCGCAGTTCGGCGAGCACGTCGGTCAGCCGGAGCGCCGGGCGGCGGCTCAGGCGGGCCGCGATGATGCGCACCGCCAGCGGCAGGCAGCCGCACAGCCGGACAATCTCCGTCATCCCGTCCTCGGGCTGGCCGTCCCCCTCCTGGCCGTCCCCGTGCTGGTCGTCCCCGTGCTGGTCGCCGGCGACGGCGCGGAACAGGGCGATCGCCTCTTCCTCGGGCGGCGTGTGCAAGGTGAGCACCTTGGCGTCGTCGAGGCTGCGCAGGCTCGAGCGGCTGGTGACGACGACGATACTGCCGCCGGTGCCTGGGATCAGGGGCCGGACCTGGGCGGCGCTGGAGGCGTTGTCGCAGATGATCAGCAGCCGCTTCCCGGCGATCGTGTTCCGGTAGAACGCCTCGCGCTCGATCCGGCCGGAGGGGATGAGCTCGTTGGGCACGCCGAGGGCGCGCAGCACTGATCGCAGGGCCTGATGGGACGTGAGGGCGGGCAGTTCGGGTGTGTAGCCCTGCAGGTCGAGGAACAGCCGTCCGTCCGGGAAATCCGCGGCGACGATGTGCGCGGCCCGGATGGCCAGCGTGGTCTTGCCGATCCCGCCCATGCCCTCGATGACGAAGATGCAGGACACGCCGGCTTCGGTCGCGGTTCCGGCCGCGATTCGCGCTCCGGCGACGAGCCGCCGCAGTTCGTCCTGGCGCCCGGTGAACGAGCCGATGTCATGGGGCAGCAGGCTCGCCGCGATCGTGTCGGCGGCCGTCACCTCCGTGTCCGCGACGGTCACCTCGTCCCGGTCCGGCACGGGCGGCGGGCGCGTGCTGCTCAGGGCCGCGGATTCGAAGTCCGCGCGGTCCTCGTCGTCGAGGCCGAGCGCGGCGGCGAGCTTCTGGATCGTCGACATGTGCGGCGAACGCGCGACCCCGCGCTCAAGGTCCCTGATCGTCCCGTAGCCAACCCCGGACGCCTTCGCGAGGGCCTCGCGCGAGAGCAGCTTCGCCTTGCGCAGCCGGACCAGCTTTCCGGCGAAGGTCTCAGGGATCGGATCCGACACCGCTCTAGGCCTCCCTCGCGTGAAACCGTACCCATTCCGTCCCTATACCCAGCGTTACATGCCCGGGCTCCGGGGGCCAATATCGAAGTACCGCGGGGGCGTTCGCAACGTCAGTGCGAACTCTACGTCAACGATGCGGACTGTTCATCTTTTGTGTCGGATCGTAGGTGATTGCAGATGGAACCACACCGCTGAATCGCCCGCCGGCCGGGGGGCGAAAGAAAAAACTACATAAGCACACGTTGTCTCGTCCGGCCGGCTGTGGGTGGCAGTCGGCCGGACTCATGTCCGTGACGTGCAGACTTGACCTGTGCAAACAGATCTGCTGACTACGATTCTCGACTTGCTCGGGGTTTTCGCCAACGGCCTCCTTGGCGGCGCCGTGGCGCGCAGCCAGGGCATGGACCTGTTCGGGTTCGGCGCGATGGGGCTGATTTCCGGGCTGGGCGGCGGGATCATCCGTGACGTGCTGCTGCAGCACGGGCCGCCCGCCGCGCTGGTGCACCCGGCGTACATCCCGACCGCGCTGGCCGGGGCCGGGGTCGCGTTCGTGATGCACATTGAGCACAAGGCATGGGACCGGGTGTTCATCCTCGTCGACGCGGCCGCGATCTCGCTGTGGGCGACGTCGGGGGCGCTGATCACGCTGTCGGCGGGGCTCGGGTGGCTGCCCGCCCTCCTGCTGGGGACGATCACCGCGGTCGGGGGCGGCGTGACGCGGGAGGTGATGCTGCAGCGGGTGCCGACCGTGTTCACCGAAGGGACGCTGTACGCGACCGTCGCGCTGTTCGTGGCGGCGGTGCAGGTGATCTTCGCCAAGACGCTGGGCCTGCACGATACGGCGGCGACGCTGACGGCCGTCGCCTTCGGGTTCCTGCTGCGGATCATCGCCTACTGGCGGGGCTGGCGGCTGCCGCGCGGGCTGGAGTGGGAACCGCGGAAGATCATCCCGCGCGGGGCCCGGGTCGGTGAATCGGGCCAGGATGAGTGAGGTGCAGACTGGGCGGATGCGTGCTGCGGAGGCCGATGTCGTAGCGAGCGAACTCGGCCAGCCGGTGACGGACGTCCGTTCGCTGGCGGGCGGATTCTCCCATGAGACGTGCCTGGTGGAACTGGGCACGGACCGGGTGGTGGTCCGGCTTGGCGGCACGGACCCCGCTATCGAGGCGGCGGTCATGGACGCGGCCCGCGGGCACGTTCCCGTTCCGGACGTGCTGCGGGTGCGGCCGGCGGCGGACGGAGTCTCGCGTCCGGTGATGATCCTGGAATTCGTGGACGGGACGCCGCTCAGCCACGTCCTCGCGTCGGACGGTGCCGGTGACCGGGCGTCCATGACCGATCTCGGCGCCGTAACCGGGCAGGCCTTCGGCGGCGTCGCCGCCGTCACCTTCAACGGCCCAGGCTTCTTCACGTCGCAGGATCTCGCCGTCGGGGACATGCCGCCGTGGTCGGAACAACTACCGGGGATGGCGGTGAACTGCATGGCAGGCACGCCGGACAGCCGCCTGGATTCGGACGCCAAGCGGGCGTGGATCGGGCTGTGCACGAGGCATGCTCCCGCGCTGGCCAGCGTCGACAATCAGGCCCGGCTCGTGCACGCCGACGCCAACCCGAAGAACGTGCTGGTCACCCGCGCCGGCGACGGCTGGCGGGTGGACGCCGTCCTGGACTGGGAGTTCAGCTTCTCCGGGAGCCCGTACGCGGACTACGCGAACATGACGAGGTTCGCCGGCACCTACCCCGACGGGTTCACGGACGGCTTCCGCGCCGGGTTCGCCGCGCGGCTCACCGGTGAACTGGCCGGTGAGCTGGACGAGGACTGGGCGTACCTCGGCCGGGTGATGGACATGTTCGCGCTCAGCGACCTGGTGACCCGCCCGGAGGGCCATCCCGTCGCCGACGAGGCGGCCGGGGAGATCCGTCGCTGGATCACCAGCGGCGTCCCCGCCTGAGGCTCCTGCGCATGACCGTTATAGGTGGCCGCGGATCGCCTGGGCTAGTTCGGCCTGGTCGGACTCGGGGATGTCGAGGATGCCGTCTTCCTTCGACAGGGCAGTGAACTCCTGCCGCTCGAAGGGCACGCCCGGCGGGAGCGGCGCGACGTGCCAGTGCACGTGGGCATTTCCCTGCTGGCTGCCGAGGGACAGGGAGTACATCCGCTCGGTCGGCACGGTCCGCGTGATCGCCCGTGCGACCCGGTGCACGACGCGCTGGAAGGCCAGGAACTCGTCCTCGCTGAAATCACGGGCCCAGTCCTCGGCGTGCCTTCTGGGCGAGACGAGGCAGTAGCCGACCAGGGTCGTGAAGCGGTTGAGGAACACGATGGTGTCATCGTCGTCGTAGACGATGTGATGGCTGTACGTGTGGGTGCGTTCGGCCACCCGGCAGATCCAGCAGCTGCCGCTGCGCCGACCCTCCTGCACCCGCCTGGCATACGTCCTCGTGTCCATCGGCACCCTGGCGGGCGGAGAGATATCCATGCCCCATTATTGCCGGAGACCGCCCATGGCGGGGAGCGGCTCGTCCGCGCAGACGGCGGCGGCGGCGCGCTCCAGGAACCCGGCGCAGCGGGCGAAGACCCGGGCGACGTCGTGGTCGGCGAGCCGTCCCTGGTAGGCGCGGTACCTGCTCATCTCCCAGTCACGGGAGTTGTCCGGCAGCGACGCCAGGTCTGGCTCGGGCAGCGGGTTCCACGTCCAGGCTCCGGCCCTGTCACCCGCGCCGCTGACCGCGCCAATACCGCTGATGCCGCGGTCGGCGTCGGCCTCTGGCCGGAAGGGGCGGATCAGGGCGGCGGGGTCGACGGAGCAGCCTAGCTGGTTGCGCACGTACCGCAGCCCGGCGAGCGTCTCCTCGGTCTTGCGGCGGCGTCCGGGCCGCAGGCTGGCCAGGATGTGCTCGTACTCACGTGGCTGGTACCGGACGAGAGTGGCGTCGATGAGGGTGATCCACCAGACGGTCTCCGCGAGCGCGCCCGCGGCATGAGTGAGGTCCCATTCCGTGGCCCACGCGAACCGGTTGGCGGCCTCCGTCATGGCGATGACCGACCAGTCGATAGCGACCCCGGGCGCGGCCGCGACGCCGCCATGCTCACAGTTCCACGCCATCCGGCAGCGGGCGGTGCAGAACCGGGCATGCTCGCGGTGCGGGGTGAACGCCGTCCCGCACTGGGCGCACTTCCGGATTTCGGCCATCCGCCCATCGTATGTCCGGATGCCATGTTCCGCATTATCGACAAGCGCGGTCATGTCGGCTTACAGACGTATTCCATTCACTTTCTGTTCATTCGCAGGTCGGGTGAGGTTCCACTGTCCTGCTTAACCTGCGTAACACGGGCGATTTCGGACGTCCGTAGGCCCCTGAGGTGACCTGTAGGCGTATGCGAGATGAACGGGGGGCGATGGTGTCCGAGACCCGGACCGGCAGCCTGACCGGCCTGTCTGATGAGGCGGGGCTGAACAAGACCCACTTGCGAACCGTGCTGGTGGCCGGCATGGGGTTCTTCGCCGATGCCTACGACCTGTTCGTGATCGGCATCGTGTCCACGCTGCTCAAGGGCCAGTGGCACCTGGATTCGGAACAGCTCGCGCTGCTCAACGCGGTCATGCTCGGCGCGGCGTTCCTCGGCGCGCTGGTACTCGGCCGGGTCGCGGACCTGGTCGGCCGCACGTGCCTGTACCCGATCATCGCGGTCTCGATGGTGGTCGCGTCGCTGGGGTCGGCGCTCGCCCCGTCGCTGGGCGTGCTGGTCGGGTTCCGGTTCCTGCTCGGCTTCGGCGTGGGCGGGAACTACCCGGTGAGCGCGGTCCTCATGACGGAGAACGCCAACCGCCGGGACCGCGGCAAGCTCGTCGGACTCGTCTTCTCCACGCAGGCCCTGGGCCTGATCGTCGGCCCCCTGATCGCCCTGGCGCTGCTCGGCGGCGGCGCGGGCGAGAATCTGACCTGGCGGCTCCTGCTGGGCTTGGGCGCCGTGCCCGCGGCGCTGGTCATCTGGCTGCGCAGGAAGCTCCCGGAATCGCGGCCCACCGCCAGCCGGCCCACCGCCACCCGGGCCGCGAATGGCGGGGGAGCGGTTGACGGCAGGGCGAATGACAGCGCCGCGCTGAAGCAGGTCATTGGCCTGAAGGCGTTCCTCACCAACCGCCGGTTCCTGGTACTGCTGGCCGGCACCGCGGGCTGCTGGTTCCTGCTCGACTACGCCTACTACGGCAACACGATCTCCACGCCGCAGATCGTCTCGCTCATCTCGCCGAACGCCTCCGCCACCGCGACGATCGCCATTCAGCTGGCCATCTTCGTCGTGGCCGCGCTACCCGGCTACGCCCTGGCCATCGCCCGGATGGACCGCATCGGGCACCGCAAGCTCCAGCTCCTGGGGTTCATCATGATGGGCGTCTGCTTCGCCCTTATCGGCCTGGTGCCCGGCATGACCACGGCGGTGGCGCCGTTCTTGATCGTCTACGGCGTCAGCTACTTCTTCAGCGAATTCGGGCCGAACCTCACGACCTTCGTCCTGCCCGGTGAATTGTTCCCCGGCCCGGTGCGCGCGACCGGGCACGGGATCGCGGCGGGCACCGGCAAGCTCGGCGCCTGCATCGGCGTGTTCCTGTTCCCGGTGCTGCAAAACTCGCTCGGCCTGCGCGGCACGCTCCTGCTCACCGGCGGGATTTCCATCCTCGGCGCGCTGCTCACCCTCGTCCTGCCCGAGCCCGCCGGCCGGAGTCTCGCGGAGGTCTCCGGGGACACCGACGTGGTCGCCGCCGCGGAGCGGGTGGTGCGCGCGGCCGAGGAAGCGCCGCTGCCCGTTCAGGCGCCGCTGCCCGTTCAGGAATGAGCCGGATCGTAGGCTGACGGCTGTGCGGATCCGCGTGGTTGTTACCGATATCGACGGCACGATCGCGCGGGCGGACGGGTCCGTGACGTCCGCGAGGCTCCAGGCGAGTCGCGAACTGATGGCCAGCGGCTCTGTAACGGCGGTCTCGGCGTCGACCTGCGCGCCGGCCGGGCACCGTGGCCGCCGCCGTGGGACGAACTGTGGCGGGAGGAGCTGCGCGCCGCCACGGTCGGGAAGATCATCTCCGCCCTGACCGCGCGGCTTCCCGGCGCGGGCATCGCCGCGTTCGGCGACGCGCCGAACGACATCCCGCTCTTCAAGCTGGCCGGGCGCGCGATCGCCGTGGCCGACGCCCATTCCGACCTCCTGGCCGTCGCCGACGCCGTGACCGAGAGCGTCGCCGAAGACGGGTTCAGCCGCGAACTCCGCCGCCTCGGGCTGACCGCCTCGGGCGAACCATCCTGACATTTACCCAAATAAGGGTCTTGCCGGTTCTGGGATGCCGGAGGACGCTGTGGTTGGTCATGGTAGGACGTGAGCGTAAAGCGAGGACGCTATGAGCCGCGAACCAGCACAAGGCCCTTCCCGTCGTCAGGTCCTGCGCGGCGCCGGCGCCGCCGGGCTGGGAGCGGCGGCCCTCGCCACCGCGGGGCTAGCGACCGCGGCTCCGGCCCAAGCCGCCGTCCGCGGGAGCGTCACCGCTGACACCGCGGGCGCGCAGCAGCCGGCCCCCGGCGCCAGGTCTTACGACTTCGACCTGGACTGGAAGTTCGTGCTCGTCAACGCCGAAGGCATCACCGATCCCACCGGTGCCTACACCGACGCCTACGAGCCCGGCTTCGACGACACGGGCTGGCAGCAGCTCGATCTGCCGCACGACTGGAGCGTCCACCTCGCCCCGGTCAGCGCCGCCTACACCGAGAGCTACAACGGATTCCTGCCCGGCGGCCTCGGCTGGTACCGCAAGACCTTCACATTGCCGAAATGGATGACCGGCAAGCGGATATCCGTCGAGTTCGACGGCGTGTACAGCAACTCCTACGTGTACGCGAACGGCCAGCTGCTCGGCAACCACCCCTATGCCTACACGGGCTTCAGCTACGACCTCACCAGCGTCGCGCACACCGACGGCGTGACGCCGAACGTGATCGCCGTGCAGGCCACCAATCAGGTCCCGAGCAGCCGCTGGTACTCCGGCAGCGGCATCTACCGCAACGTGCGCATCGTCGTGACCAGCCCCGTTCGCATCGCGCGCCACGGCACGTTCATCACGACGCCCGACGCCGCCACGACGGTCCCCAACGGTTACGCCAACGTCCAGGTCCAGACCGTCATCCTTAACGGCGGTGGTGACTCCGCACAGGCCACCATCGCCCTCCGGGCGCGTGCTGCCAGCGGCGAAGTCGTGGCGAGCGGATCATCCGGGCTCAGCGTGAGCGCCGGCGGGACCGCGACCGCCACCACCGCGCTCCGCGTCGATCACCCGGAACTGTGGTCGCCAGACGATCCGGCCCGGTACACGCTCGAAACCGAGGTGATGGCAGGCGGGGAGACGGTCGATGAGACACAAGTGCCGTTCGGCATAAGATTCTTCGAATTCGACCCGGACAACGGTTTCTCGCTCAACGGCGCGTACGTGAAGATCCGGGGTGTCGACCTGCACGCCACGCAGGGTCCGCTGGGCGCGGCGATCCACACGGACTCGATCGTCCGGCAGATGCGGCTCATGAAGAGCTACGGGGTCAACTGGGTGAAGACCGCGCACAACCCGCCCGCGCCGGAGCTGATCACGGTCTGTGAGCAGCTCGGGATCATGCTCGAGGTCGAGGCCTTCGACTGCTGGCACACGGGCAAGCTGCCGTATGACTACCACCTGTACTTCGACCAGTGGGGGATCTCCGACATCCAGGAGATGGTCAACGCGGCGAAGAACTCGCCCGCGGTGCTGCTGTGGTCGATCGGCAACGAGACGCCGGACACCGGCCTGCCCGACGGCCCGCCGATCGCCCAGGAGCTGTACAACGCCGTCAAGGCCATCGACACCAGCCGTCCTGTCGTCATGTCGTCGGACCAGTACCGCAGCCTGCCATCGCCAGGCTCGCCCCAGGATCAGATCGTCCGGATACTCGACGGGCTCGGCGTCAACTACAACTCGGCCACGTCCATGGACGGGCTGCACGCCATGTACCCGGCGAAGCCGTTCTTCTGCTCGGAGATCTCCTCGGAGACCTCCGTTCGCGGGGAGTACCAGGACCCGCAGCTGCTCAACACCGGGCCGAACTACACACCCGGCAAGTGCGACACCTCGTCTTACGACAACTGCATGGAGTACTGGGCGATGAGCGGGGAGTACGAGCTGAAGAAGGCCCGTGACCGCCTGTTCTGGCAGGGCAGCTTCCTGTGGGCCGGCCAGGACTACGTCGGCGAGCCGGACCCGTACGACCAGTTTCCGGTCAAGTCGTCGGCGTACGGCCCGTTCGACCTGTCCGGTTTCCGCAAGGACGCGTTCTGGCTGTACGCGAGCCAGTGGTCCAGCGAGCCGCTGGTACACATCGTGCCGATGCAGTGGACGAACTGGGCGCCGGGCGTGCCCGTGTCGGTATGGGTGTACGCGAACGTGCCCACGGTCGAACTGTTCCTCAACGGAAAGTCCCTCGGCGTCAAGAGCTTCGACGAGAAGGTCACCACGTTCGGGCTGCGTTACCTGGAGACCACCGAGCCGACGAACGACGACTACAACTACCCGTCCGGCAGCTACACCAGCCCGAACGGGTCGATGGGCAAGCTGCACCTCACCTGGAGCGTGCCGTTCGAGCCCGGCACGCTCACCGCGGTCGCGTCGCGGGGCGGGCAGGAGGTCACCCGGGACACGATGCAGACCGCCGGGGCGCCGCGAACGCTCGCCCTGACGCCGGATAAGCAGGTGCTGACCGCGGACGGCACCTCGCTGTCCTACGTGTCGGCTTCGATTCTCGACGCGCGGGGTGTCCTCGTGCCGGACGCGGACAACCTCATCACGTTCCGGGTCAGCGGGGCGGGCACGCTCACCGCGACCGACAACGGCCGCCCGGAGAACGCCTACGGCTACACGGTGACGTCCATGCCCGCCTTCAACGGCAGGGCCCTCGCCGTCGTCGGGGCGACCAGGGAACCCGGACCGATCCGGCTCACCGCGACCGCGGCCGGGCTGCCGCTGGCGGCTTTGGTGATGCTCGTGTCCGTGCCGGGCGCGAGCGTGCCGTCCATCCCTCCGGCGAGCGCGTTCGCGGCGCTGCCGCCGGGCGTCCCGCCGTCCCCGCCCGGCGGTGCCGGCCCGGTGGCCGACGCGAGCTACTCGGGGGCGCCGAACACGCTGCCGTCGGCCATGCTGGACGGAAACCTGAGCACGGGCTGGTCCAATTACTACGACGTGCCCAAGACCGCGAACCTCCTCGCCGTCAGCTCGTCCAACCCGGGCGACTGGGTGTCGCTCAGCTGGTCCGCGCCGCAGGCGATCGGGCGGCTGAGCGCCTACTTCACGACGGGCGGGCCGCTGGCCCTGCCCGCCTCGGCCGAGGTGTCCTACTGGAACGGGCACGCGCTGGTGCCGGCCGGCCATCTCGTGATCGGCTGGGCGACGGCATCGAACGAGCCGACTACCTTCACCTTCGATCAGGTACGGACGACATCCATACGCCTCACCATGACCAGCCCGGCGCCGGGCACCAGCGGCGGCTTCCTGCAGATCGCTGAGCTGCAGGCGGACGCGGGCGCTTGACGAGTCCCCTTCTGGGGTGGACGATTCGCGGGGGAATGTTGGTATTAGTGCAAGGCGGTGGGGCTATGCGAGGCAGCATGGGTCGACGGGGACGCGTCGCGGGTCTCGCCGTCTCGGCGGCGCTGGCGGCGGGCCAGGTCCTGCTGGCCGGAACGGCTACGGCGTCCGCCGCGCCCGTGTCGCCCGGAGCGGCCAGGCCAGTGACCGACCCGGCGGCGCTCGTGGACCCGTTCGTAGGCACCGGATCCGGCGGTGACGTCGTCGGCCATGTCGACACGTTCCCGGGCGCCAGCGTGCCGTTCGGCATGGTCCAGTGGAGCCCCGACACCCCCTCGCGCCCGGACGGCGGCGGCTACGACTACGCGGATTCCAGCATCACCGGGTTCAGCCTCACGCACCTGTCCGGACCCGGGTGCGCGGTCGGCGGCGACTTCCCGATCCTGCCGCTCACCGGGGCCGTTCCCGCCGATCCCGATTCGACGGCCGAGACGTTCAGCCACGCCGACGAGACCGCGCGCCCCGGTTACTACTCGGTCACCGCGGGCGGGGTACAGACACGGCTGGCCGTCACCGACCGCACCGGCGTCGCCCAGTTCACCTACCCCGCGACCACGCAGGCGCAGCTGCTGGTGAAGGCGTCGGACAGCGCCAGCGGCGGGGCGGACGCCACCTTCGCGACCGACGGCGACCGTGAGATTAGCGGATCGGTCACCAGCGGCCACTTCTGCGGCCAGCCGGATAGCTACACGGTGTACTTCGCGGCACGGTTCGACCGCCCGTTCACGGCCTCGGGCACCTGGGGCGCCACCGGAAGCGGGACCGCCGGAAGCACGGTGGACGGCGGCTACCTCACCTTCAACACGACGCACGACCAGCAGCTCGGCATGCAGGTCGCCATCTCCTACGTGAGCGTCAAGAACGCGGAGGGCAACCTCGCCGCGGAGGCGCACACCTGGAACGTGGGCGCGGTCGCCGCCCAGGCCACCGCGGCCTGGAACAAGCAGCTGTCGACCATCCAGGTCGCGGGCGGGACCAGCACGCAGCAGGAAGAGTTCTACACGGCCCTGTATCACGCGTCGCTCGACCCGACCCTGTTCAGCGACGCGAACGGGCAGTACATGGGCTTCGACGACAAGGTCCACAACGTCGCGAAGGGCCATGCGCAGTACGCCAACTACTCGGGCTGGGACATCTACCGTTCGGAGATCCCGCTGCTCGCCACGATCGACCCGAAGCAAGCCAGCGACATGGCGACCTCTCTCCTCAATGACGCCGCACAGCTGGGCGCGCTGCCGAAGTGGCCGGTGGCCAACGGGGAATCGGGCGTGATGAACGGCGACGCGGCCGACCCGATCCTGGCCGACACCTACGCCTTCGGCGCGCAGGACTTCAGCGCCGGCACGGCCCTGCAGGACATGGTCAGCGGGGCCGACGGCACCAGCGCCGAGGGCCAGGGCTGGTACGTCGAGCGCCCGAACGCCGCCGCGTACATCAAGGACGGCTACGTCCCGAACATCGGGGCCGACTCGATCAGCCCGGTGCCCAACGGCGCGTCGGAGACCCTCGAGTACGCGCTGGACGACTTCTCGATATCGAGGCTCGCGCAAGACCTCGGCCAGTCGGCGGACGCCAAGACGTTCACGCAGCGGTCGCAGAACTGGGCGAACATCTTCGATACCGCGGACGGCTACATCGAGCCGCGCGACGCCGCCGGCGCCTTCCCGGAGGGCGACCCGGTGCAGACGTCGAGCGCCGGGTTCGGGCAGGACGGGTTCCAGGAGGGCAACGCGGCCCAGTACACCTGGATGGTCCCGCAGGACCTGGCCGGGCTGATCCAGGGACTGGGCGGTGACCAGGCCGCCAACACGCGGCTCGACCAGTTCTTCGAGCAGTCGAACGCGGGTCCGAACGAGCCCTACGACTGGGCCGGCAACGAGCCCTCGCTGGACACGCCGTGGACCTACGACAGCACCGGCGAGCCGTGGCAGACGCAGTCGGTCGTGCAGCAGATCATGAACCAGGACTACTCCCTCACGCCGGGCGGCGAGCCCGGCAACGACGACCTGGGTGCGATGAGCTCCTGGTACGTGTGGGCCGCCCTCGGCGTGTACCCGCAGACGCCGGGCGTGCCGATGCTGGTGCTGGGCACCCCGCAGTTCCCCAAGGCCGTTATCCACGGCGCCTACGGCCCGCTGACGATCACCGCGCAGAACGCGGGCGACACCTACGTCCAGGGCCTGACCGTGAACGGCAAGCCGTCGGGCCTTACCTGGGTCGACCTGACCCGTGCCCACGACCTGAACTTCACCCTGGCCGCCACGCCCAACGAGAACTGGGGGTCGGCAAGTAGCGAGGCACCTCCGTCGTTTAGCGCGGGTCCGGTGAAGTTCCCGCCGAGCACGCGCGCCGCTCTCGACATCAGCCCCGGGCAGGTGCGCCTGTCACCGGGATCGAGCACGACGGTCACGGTCGAGGCCGACAACACCAACGGCACCGCGCCCGCGACGGTGACGTGGAACGCGTCCACGCCGAGCGGTTCCTCCGGCCTGTCGGTGACGCCGGCGGGCGGGACGCTGACGGCGCCGGCGGGCGGGACGGCGCAGGCGACGGTGACGATCACGGCCGCCGCCGGCATGACCGCGGGCTACTACGAGGTGGCCTTCGCGTCCAAGGCGTCGAACGGCGCGGTCATCCCGGATGTGTCGCTGCTGACGACGGTGGCGCAGGCCGGCGTGAGCATCCCGACCGCGTATGTCTCCAACTACAGCGATAACACCGTCACGCCGGTGGACACCGCGACCAGTACCGCCGGACCGGCCATCCCGGTCGGCGCCGGGCCCGACGGCATGATCGTGGCCGGCGGCTACCTGTTCGTCGCCAACAACAACAGCAACGACGTCACCGTCATCGACACCACGACCAACGCGGTCGTCAAGACGATCACGGTGGGCAGCGTCGCCGCTGACGTCGCGGCCACCCCGGACGGCAAGACCGTGTGGGTGAGCAACTACGGCGACGGGACGGTCCAGCCGATCGACGTGGCCACGCTGACGGCGGGCACGCCGGTCACGGTCGGGAGCGAGCCCGAGCGGATCGCGGTGAGCCCGGACGGATCGGACCTGTGGGTAGCGAACCAGGGCGACGGCACGGTCAGCGAGGTCAGCCTGGCGACGGACACGGTCACGCACACGATCCCGGTGGGCGCGGCGCCGTTCGGCATCGCGGTCACCCCGGACAGCGGCCAGGTCTACGTCACCAACGGCGGGTCGAACTCCGTGTCGGTCATCTCGGCGGCGTCGAACGCGGTGACCTCGACGATCGCGACGGGCGCGGACCCGCAGTACGTCCAGATCTCGCCGGACGGGGCGACGGCCTACGTGGCGGACTTCGGTGCCGGGGGAGTGACCCCGATCGCGGTCGCGACCGGCACGCCGGGGACGTTCATCCCGACGGGATCGGGCGCGTACGCGGTGGGCTTCAACGCGGCGGGAACGGACGCCTGGGTGGTGGATACGAACGTCAACAACGTGGTGCCCGTCACGGTCGCGACCGGCACGCCCGGCACGGCCGTCGCCACCGGCAACGTTCCGGACGGGGTGACCGTCACCGGATAGTTCGGGGTTTTCGTGGGTCACTTGCGCCATCGGAGGCGCTGGGGCGTGCGTCATGCTCGCCCTTGCCCAGATATATCACCCTATGTCCGGTGCATGGCTAGTCCCGAACAGGCCTGACCGGCTTCATTTCCAAGATCATGGGTCGTTGGTGCCAAATGCTGGCACCTTCGACCCGTGATCATGAGATCGATACCCCCGTGCGGGTATCCCGAAATGTTCCTTCCATAGCGTTATTTCACGATAAATGGGCCGTGTTTGAACTGCTGAAATCGGGCCTGGGCGCCTTTGACCCATGCAACGCAACCTTTAGGTGAATCCAGCGCCCGCTTAGAACAGCCCGGCCGTGTCGATGGCGACCTTCTGCGGCGAACTGGGGTCGATGAAGACGTTCAGGCGCTTGCCCGCCACGGCGACGATCGACCGGCGCTCCGGCGTGGAGAAACCGATCACGGTGTGCGTCGTGTAGCGGGAACCGTCGGCGCGGGTGATCTCCAGGGTCACGTCGGCCATGCCGCCTGGCGGGGAGAGGGCGGCGAACCGCGGCTTCTTGTCCGCGACGGCGACCACTATCGCGGTCGCCCGTTCACCGGACTTCGACGCCACGATGCGCGCGGCCTCGACCGGGTTGACCCCGCCGTAGGGCGTGGCGGACGACTCGCCCGCCAGCATCGGGCCCAGTCCTTCGAGCACCTGACGGACGGCCGCCTCGACTCCGGCGGCGGCCTCGGGAGGGAGCGTGGTCTCGTGCACCTGGCCGTCCGGGCCGACCGTCACGACGTCATCAAAGGCGACCTCGTCAAAGCCGACGTCGTCAAAGGCGACCTCGGCCGTGCCGTCGAATCCGAACGGTGACCCGCCGCCCGCCGTATTCGGGGTGCGGTCGGACGCGTCGGGCGTGCGCGCGTTGAGCCGGTCGGCTTCGGCCTGGGCGGCCTGCCGCTCCCGGTCCTGCCAGGAAACAGGCTTCACCTCGTCCCACAGCACCACGAAGCGGGACGGGTCGGAGCGGTCCACCAGGACCGGCAGTTCATGGCTATCGGCCCACCGGCCGCGCGAGTCGACTTTGTGTTCGGCGGGAGTGGCGGGCATGCCCGGCGCCACGATGACCCCGGTGATCCGGGTGCCGGGCGGTGACGAGCTCGGATGCGCGTCGTAGAAACCAGTGACCCGGAAAACCCCGCGCACGGGGTCTTTCATGTGCCGTTTCGCTCGCCTGTCACCCAGCCCCATACCGGGACAATAGCGTTCAAGCGAGACGCCTGCCCAGCGCCGGCCTCAATGGGGGCCGCTCGCGGTCCCATATGTCATGAATTTCCGCTTGCATGTTGTGTGATATGCCTTTAGGAAGCCTGCGCCTCTGTGGTGCGGGAGGCGCCCGCTGCTGCCGATCAGCCTGGTCGGCAATGAACTTCGGCACCGTGGACAGGACACACCCTGACAGGCCAGGACCAGCGACGGACCCCCGCGGTGATGACGCCTGCCGCGTCGCGGCGGGTGCTGTCGGTCCCGCGGCTGCTGTGGGGCGTAGGGCTGCTGCTGATCGGGGTCGGACTGGCCGTCTTGTACTTCCGTCAGTCACGGATCGCCCTGTTCAACTCCGATGGCGGCGCCATGGTGCTGCAGGCGTGGACGATGTCGCACGGCAACCCGCTGCTGCGTGGCTGGTGGATAGCCGACGTTTCCTTCTATACGACCGAGCTCCCGGAATACATGCTTGTCGAGGTCTTTCGCGGCGTCCGGCCGGAGGTCGTGCACATCTGCGGGGGCGTGACGTACGCGCTGACCGTGCTGCTCGCGGCGCTGGCGGCGAGGGGCGGGAACAAGGGCCGGGCGGGCATCGTCCGGGCGCTGGTCGCCGGTGGGATCATGCTCGCGCCCGGGATCTTCGGGGGCACGCAAGTGTTCCTGGAGAACCCGGACCACGCGGGCACCGCGGTGCCTGTCCTGCTGTTGCTGCTGCTCCTGGACCGTGCGCCGGAGCGCTGGTATGTTCCGGCCGCGGCGTGCGTGCTGCTGGCCTGGATCCAGGTCGCCGACAAGCTCGTGCTGGCCGTGGCAACCGTCCCGATCGCCGCGGTGGCGCTGGTCCGGCTCGGCCTGCTGGCGAAACGGCGCCGTTCGCGCGCGGACCTCGGCTACGAGGCGCTGCTGGCCGTCGCCGCCGTCGCCTCCGTGCCGCTAGGCGCCGCGGCGGAGCTGGTCATGCGCAGCCTGGGCGGTTACCAGATGCGCGCGCTGCCGCCGCTGCTCGCCAGCGGGTCGCGGATCCTGGCGAACGTTGACGTGCTGGGGCAGACGATCCTGACCCTGTTCGGCGCCAATGGGCAGGGGACCGGGTACGGGTACCTGGAGCCGATCACGCTGTTCCACATGATCGGCCTCGTGATGGCCATCGCGGCGTTCGCCGTGGGCGCGGTGACGTTCTTCAGCGGCCGGCAGGACCGGGTAACCCAGATCGTGGTCGTCGGCGCGGCGGCGCTGCTGGTGGCCGGAATCTTCACCACCGAGCTGCCGTCGCTCGCCAACGCGCACGAGTTCGCGATCCTGCTGCCCTTCGGCGCGGTGCTGGCCGGGCGCGTGCTGCCGCCGCTGCTGCCAGCCGGCTGGGACCGGGCCGGGTGGCGGCCTGGCCGGGTGCTGTTGCCGGTGCTCGGCCTCTGGCTGGCCTGCAGCCTGACCGCGCTCTGCTATGCGGGCACCTTGGCCCCGCCGACGCCGACGAACGAGGCCCTCGCCAACTGGCTGGTTAGCCACGGGTTGCGGGAGGGCCTGGCCGGCTACTGGGAGGCGGCCAGCACGACGGTCGACAGCGGCGGCAAGGTACTCGTGGCGCCCGTCAACTTGAACGGCAGGACCGTGCAGGAGTGGGAGTCGTCGGCCGCCTGGTACAACCCGGGCACGCACTGGGCGAACTTCATCGTTGCCTCGACGGCCACTACCCGGCCGCGGGTGGCCCTGTCCGTCAGCGTCGAGCGCCGGATCTTCGGCACGCCGGCCCGCGAGTACCACGTGGCGGGGTGGGTGGTCATGGTGTACCGGTACAACCTGCTGCCGAAGCTGAACGGGCGTTCTTTCCCTAGCGCGACTGGGTAACTGGGGAAATACTGTTCCGTATGAACACGGACGACGCGACGGTCTCGATGGTAGTCGAGCGGGTACTCGATGCGTATAGCGGGTGCGGGCCATTGGCCTTTGCCTACGGCCAGGGATCCGCATTCTACGGATTCGAATCGGACGCCGATCTGGACATCGTCATGATCTGGCCAGATGAAATTCCCGCCCGTGCGAAGCGCCCGGCCGCACAACTATGCGATCCAGGCATCACGTCCGAGCAATTCGATGATGTAACGTGCGGCCTGGACAATTTGGTTATCGGCCGCCGGGACACTCAGGTCATTAATTTCAGCCTGTCCACGTTCGGCTCGTGGTGTGAGGCGGTCGACGATGGCGAGGGCTGGCGCGGCCCCGCCTGGCCGTTGCCCCTGCACGCCGTGGCCGGATTCGCCTACGGCGTGCCGCTCGCCGATGACGCTGGCGAGGCCGCGCGAATTCGCGAGGATCTCCCGGGCCCGTCGGCGCGCCTGCGCGCAAACACGCGCGAGTCGCTCGCCGATTCGCTGCCCGGGTACCGCCGGGCGCTGAGCAGCAGCGCGCACCGGGACGAGGGCTGGCTATTTCATGAGCTGACCGTCAGGCTCGTCAAAGACGCCTACGCGGCCTGGTTCGCGAGGGAAGGCTATTACCTGCCTTTCCCGAAGCATCTCGACCAGTGGATAACGCGCCTGGGCCTGAACCCCGAACTAGCGCGGCTGGAGCGTGCGATATGGCGCACCCCGAGCCTGATCGAGCGGGAGCGGGCCGTGCTGGAATTCGCCGAGGGCGTGGTCGCGCTCATAGTCCGCAGAGCGCCCGACGCACATTATTAACGGGGCGCTCTACGGACTCTGTCGGCGTCTGGTTACCGGGCCAGGGCACCCATCGGGTCCCAGGCCGGCAGCACGATCGGCTCGGCGTCCAGGGCACTGCGCAGTTCGGCGGGCAGCGCGCTCTTGCGGGCGGCGATCTCGAAGACGTACTGGCCGAACCAGGAGTCGTTCATCGTGTAGAAGCCGTCCTTGCCGCGGTCGGTGCCCCAGCTGTTCTCCACGCGCCAGCGCCGGGTCGCCCCGTCCAGCACGTCGACCCCGGTGAAAAGCATCGCGTGCGTCATCGCGGACTCGTGATAGGCGAGACGGGCGGCCTTGTCGAGAGCGAACGAGGTGTCGTAGACCGACGGCAGGTCGTAGAGCTCGGCGTCCCAGAACCCGTAGTCGCTGCTCATCATCTTGCTGACGTCGCAGCCGAACCACACAGGCTCGCCGCCCTGGATAGTGGTCGCGGCGATGTCCTTGATGACCTGGACGTCGACGTTGAGGTAGGTGACCCGCGGGCCGCCGACCACGTTGCCGAGGTACTCGACGGTAAAGGTCCGGCCGACCGGGCTGGACGGACGGGGGTCGTTGACGAGACACACATACTCGCCGACCGGCAGGTCCACGTACTTGGCGGCGAACTCCTGGGGGGTGAGCACGCCATCACGGTGAAACTTCTTGTCCTTATCCGTCCACTGCCAGTCAAAGCGCTCCGGGGGCGTGCCGAGGTGGATGCACAGGATCCGGTGGATGACCTGCATGATGTCCGCCTTGGCCACGCGGGCGGCCTCGATGCCCTCGGCCTTGGCCGCGCGGACCGTCCGCGCGCCCTGATGCAGCTGGTAGCGCAGGATCGAGTTCATCCGGGCCGTGTTGGACGAGCTCTGCGTTTCCGGCATGTAGCCCTTGGGGACGAGGCCGTGCTTGGCCACGAGCGCGGCGAACATGTTCCATTGGCCGCCGTCGCCGGCCGTCGATCCCAGCAGGAAGGCGACGGTGCGGTCGTCGAGATCGCGGTCCGCGGTCTCGATCATCGCCTCGAGAAAGTAGTTGGCGCGCTCGAGCTTGTCCCAGAACATCGCGTAGTTCTGCGAGAACTCGAAGTCCTTGATGCCGGTCTTGCGCATGACGCCGACGCGCAGGAGGTTGAGGCCGGCGAACAGCCAGCAGCGGCCGCTGCGCTCCTGGTTCGTGACCTTCCAGTCATCCAGCGTCGTCGACAGCGAGTGATCGATGCTGTTGACGATCTCCCGGTTGATCGCCACGTCATCGACGGTGACCCGGGTCACGGCGTTCTGGGCGAGCCGGTACGTCGGGTTGGCCGAGAAGTCCTTTCGCAGTCGTTCCAGATCGGAGGCAGTCAGTGTTCCGTCCATCGCAGCGTCCCTTCGCTCGTCCCACCCAGTTCCAGGGTAAACGGTACGCGAACACAGAAGTGGCATTTGGTAGACCAGATGCCTTAGTGGGTTATGTGACTGCTATGTCATGGTCTGTCGAGACTCCATGGCGACAGTCGATGTCTGCATCGGTTGACATCTGCGCAATAAGGGTGGAACGTCGTACGAAATTGTTGCCGGCAGCCGTGGAGCAAGATGATGGCAAGACTGCAGCGCGCGCTATTCCGTTGCTCGATCACCATGGCCGTGCTGGCGGTCGCGGCGGGCCTGACCGCGGGCGCCGCGCAGGCGGCCGCCACTGCCGCCCCGGCGTCCGGCACCCCGGCGGTCATTCATTCGATCGCCAGCTCGGCCCAGACCTCTACCGCGAAGTTCTGGACCCGGGCACGAATGGAGAGCGCGGCGAGCGCGGGCTCCGGCGACACGGCCGGGCCGCCGCCCGGCACCCCGAACCCGGTTCACTTCAACGGCGTGCCCACGGTGGGCGCCCTGTTCTACACGACCGGATCGCAGGAACACTTCTGCACGGCGAGCGTCGTGGACAGCGCCACGCTGAACCTGATCCTGACGGCGGCGCACTGCGTGTATGACGGCACGTACGCGACCAACATCGCGTACGTGCCGGAATGGCACAACGGGATCAGCCCGTATGGCGAATGGCCGGTGCAGCGCATCACCGTGGCGCGGGGCTGGGCACAGACGCAGGACCCCAGCCTCGACTACGCGTTCCTGGCCGTCGCCTCGCCCGCGAACTCGGGGCCCCCCATCCAGCTTGTCACCGGCGGGCTCCGGCTGGGCATCAACGTCGGCTACGCGCACCGCATCTACGTCATCGGCCTGAACAACACCGACAGCCAGCCGCTTGGCTGCGCGACCCGGAGCTTTGAGTTCGAGCCCGGTCAGCTGCAGTTCTACTGCAACGACTTCTGGGACGGCACCAGCGGCGGCCCGTGGATCCTGCACCTCAACCCGGTGACCGGAAGCGGCGTCGTCTTCGGTGACATCGGGGGCTACGAGCAGGGCGGCGACTATACGTGGACGTCCTACAGCGACTACTACGGCGCGGCGACGCTCCGCCTGTTCACGCAGGCCCAGCTCTCGTGACGGTCATCGGCGGGATGAGACGCGCACGTTCAGCGGCGGTCGCGGCCGTCTGCCTGCTGGCGGTGGCGATCGGCGTGCCGGTGACGGCCGCGCAGGCGGCGACGCCCGTGGACACGACGGCGCCTGCGCTCACCACGGCGGCCGCCGGGGCGTGTGGCCGGTCGGTGACCGGCACGGAGGCGGAGACCGCGCTGCTGACGCGCGCGATCGGCGCCGCGGCGGCGAGGCAGGTCTGCTTCCAGGTCGACCCGGAGCCGGGGGCGAAGGACGCGTTCACGATTTCCGGCTCGGCGGGGCGAATCATCATCCGCGCGACAAGCCTGCCGGCGGCGTCAGAGGGCGCGGGCTGGTACCTGAAGTACGTCGTGCACGCCGACGAAGGCCTGGGGAATTTCCATCCGAAGGTTCCCCGCATTCTCCCCGCGCCGCACGGCACCATTGCCGAAACGTCCAGCGCGGTGAACCGGTATGTCGGCAACGACACGCAGGACGGGTACACCAACCCGTACATGAGCTGGGCCGAATGGCAGAACATGCTGGACATGTACGCCTTGCACGGCATTAACGAGGTGTACGTGCTGCCGGGCACCGACGCGGTCTACGAGCAGGTCCTCGAAGGCTTCGGGTACACGGCGGCTGAGGCCCGGGCCTGGATCCCGCTGCCCGCGACGCAGCCGTGGTGGGTAATGCAGAACGTCGCCAACGACACCGGGCCGATCCCGCAGTCGCTGCTGAACGCCGACGCCACCCTGGGACGGGAGATCGTGCGGCGGTGCGAGCAGCTGGGCATCACACCGGTGATTCCGGGGTTCTACGGCACCGTTCCGACCGACTTCGCCGCGAAGAACGCCACGGCCGACAACGGCGAGCAGCCCGATGTCGTACCGCAGGGGGACTGGAACGGCGCCCAGCGGCCGTCCTGGCTGGATCCGACCGACCCGCTGTTCGCCAAGGTCGCGGCGGACTACTACCGGCAGGCGAACGCGATCCTGGGCAGCAGCACCATGTACCGGATGAATCCCTTGCAGGAAGGCGGCAACCTCGCGGGGATCAACGCGGGCGCCGCGGCGAGCGCCATCATGACCGCGCTCCAGGCGAGCGAGCCCGGGGCGACGTGGATGCAGCTCGGCTGGGAATCCAACCCGGACTCGGCCGAACTGGACGGGCTGAGCGCGACGCAACTGTCGCACCTGCTCATCGCCGACGGCACCACGGACACGGGTTCCTCGATGCCGGACCGTGACGCGGACTGGCCCGGTACGAACTGGCTGTTCGGGACGATCCCGTTCGGCGGCGGGCAGACGATCATGGGCGCGAACGGGCAGGTATGGCTGGACCGCTACTTCAGCGAGCTGGCCAAGACGGGCAGCCACATGACCGGCATCGCGTTCCAGCCGGAAGGGCTCAACGACCCGGCCGCGTTCGAGTTGTTCGCGGAAATGCCGTGGCACGCCGCCGAGTTCAACCTCGGCAACTGGATGACGCAGTACGCGCTGGGCCGGTACGGCACGAACAAGGCCGCGGCTGCCTGGTCGGCCATCGTGAACGTGTACACCAGCCCGGTGACCTGCTGCGCGCAGGAATCGCCGTTCGGCCAGCAGCCTTCCCTGACCGCGAACACGACACCCAGTTTCGACGTCCAGGCATTCGCGACCGCGTTGCCATTGCTCACGTCCGCGGCACCGTCGGTGGTGCAGACCCCGGCATTCGACTATGACCTGGCCGACGTGGCGAACCAGGTCATCTCCGACTGGGGCAACACGGAACTGCCGCAGCTCGACGACGCCTATCAGGCGAAGGACTTGCCGGGCTTCAACGCGCTGACCAGGACATGGCTGCAGGTGATGGGCCTCGATGACCGGGTGCTGGGGACGGTCCCGGCGTTTCTGCTGGGCACGTATGCCACGGACGCGCTCAAGGCCGGGGACACGAGTGCTGAGTCCGGCGCGTACCGCTCGAACGTGATGCATCTGTGGACGACGTGGTTCAGCGACGCGGGACCAAGCGCCGGTAACGGGCAGCTGCAGAATTACGCGGCGCACGTGCTCGCGGGGATGATCAGCAACTATTACGAGCCGAACTGGCAGGTGTACTTCAACTCCCTGAGCACCGCGCTGGCGGACGGCACGTCGCCGGCCTCGATCGACTGGCTGGCGCGCGGCAACGCGTTCGCGTCGGCGTCGGCCTCGTACCCGACCGCCCCGAGCGGCGACACGGTCACGCTCGCCAATCAGATCACCAAGGCGCTGTCGATCCAGCCGATCGCGCCGCCGGCGATCACCGACCTGGTCAACGGCTCAGCGTTCGCGACGTCACCGGCCACGATCACGGGCACCGGGGCGGCCGGCGCGGAGGTCACGGTAGCGGAGGGGAACGCGCCGACCTGCTCGGCAACGGTCGCGTCGGACGACAACTGGACGTGCGCGCCGTCGGCGGCGCTGCCGGCCGGCACGCACACGCTCTCCGTCGTCCAGTCCGACGGGGGATACACATCCAACGCGGCGACGGTGACGTTCACGGTGGGCAGCGCGCCGAACCTGGCGGATGACTGGACCTTCAACTCCGCAAGTGACGGGGTCGTCCAGGACAACGGGAGCGACGACTTCAGCGGAACGATCACGGGCACGACGACACTGGCGCCCGGCAAGGCCGGCGACGCGGCGAAGTTCGACGGGACGGTGTCGCCGATCACGACATCCGCCCCCAACCTGGCGGCGCCGTGGGCGGTCGGCGCCTGGGTGGACCCAAGCGCGACGTCGGGCAGCGCGAACCTGATCGACGGCCCGCGCGTCGAGGGCAACAGCTCACTGAAGATCCAGCAGAACGGCACGTCCGGACTGGTCGGGGCGACCTCCTTCTACGTCGAGGATTACTCGGTCAACTACTCGGCACCGCTCAACACGTGGACGTATCTCACGTACGTGGACGACGGCACCCAGATCACGGTGTACGCCAACGGCCAGGAAGTGGGCACGATCCCCGCGAGCTTCCCGCTCAGCCGGGCCGACATCGGCAGCAACGAAAGCAATGCGGGCCCCGACGTCTACACCGGCCTTATCGATCAACTGAGCGTCTTCGGCAACAGCCTCACGCCCAGCCAGGTCGCGGCACTCTACTCATCGGCACAAACCGGCGGCACCAGCACTGGCTCCGGCACCCCCTTGTCTGATCCCATCAGATTAGGAGGGCATCGGATTTCAGTCGCCCATCCCGACACCTGGGTGCCCCTTATCCGGCTTTCCTGACCGCGAACGCGGATAGCAGTTCGTAGCCGACGTGCGCGGCGGCGATGCCGGTGAGCTGGGCGTGATCGTAGGCGGGGGCGACCTCTACGATGTCGGCGCCGATAAGGTTGAGTCCGGCGAAGGACCGCAGCGTGGCGAGCAGTTCCCGGCTGGTCAGCCCGCCGGCCTCGGGGGTTCCGGTGCCGGGCGCGTGTGCCGGGTCGAGCACGTCGATGTCGACTGAGACGTATACCGGCCGGTCGCCGACCCGTTCCCTGATGCGCTCGACCATCCCTGGCACCCCGAGTTGTTCGACGTCGGGTGCCGAAATCGCCTGGAACCCCAGCTCGGAGTCCTGGCTGAGGTCGGCGTTGGTGTACAGGGGACCCCGGATCCCGACGTGCAGGCATCCCGACCTGTCGAGGAGTCCTTCCTCGGACGCACGGCGGAAGGGCGTGCCGTGCGTGTAAGCGGCCCCGAAGTAGGTGTCCCACGTGTCCAGGTGCGCGTCGAAGTGAACCACGGCCACCGGGCCGTGGCTGGCGGACACCGCGCGGAGCAACGGCAGCGCGATGGTGTGGTCCCCGCCCAGGGTCAGCAGGAAGCGCGTTTGTTCCAGCAGGCCGCGTGCGCCACGCTCGATGGCGCCGATCGCTTCGTCGATGCTGAACGGGTTGACCGCCAGGTCACCGGCGTCGGCGACCTGCTGGCTGCCGAACACCGGAACGTCCAGGGCGGGGTTGTAGGGCCGTAGCAGGCGGGAAGATTCCCTGATGTGCGACGGGCCGAAGCGCGCGCCGGGCCGGTAGCTGACTCCGGTGTCAAAGGGCACGCCCAGGATGGCGACGTCGGCCTGCCTCACGTCCCGCAGGCGGGGGAGGCGGGCGAACGTGGCCTCGCCGGCGTAGCGCGGTACCGCCGTGGCGTCCACAGGCCCGACGATCTCGCCGGTGCTGATCCGCGGAAATGGCTCGGTCATTGTCATTCCCCTTCCGAACGCGTGCGCGATGTTACGTAGCTCCACTGATGCTGGCACGATTGACCAATGCGCACAGGTGATCCGCCCGCCGATGGCGAGCTCGTCAGCGCGAACGGCGTGGAGCTGTTCGTCCGGCGCCTCGGTGATCCGGCGAAACCGATGCTTGTCGTCGTGCACGGCGGCCCTACCTGGGACCACAGCTATCTGCTGGACGCTGGCGCCGCGCTGTCCGACCTGGCGCACGTCGTTCTCTTCGATCTGCGCGGCTGCGGGCGCAGCTGCCGGACACCACCAGTCGGCGCGCTCGCAGCGGCCGCGCTGCAGCCTGACCTGATAGCAGACGATGTCGCCGCGCTGGTGCGCCACTACGGCGCTGACCGTGCCGACGTGCTCGGGTTCTCCTACGGCGGGTACATCGCGATGCGCCTCGTGGACCAGCATCCGGGGCTGGTCCGGCGCGTGATCCTGGCCTCCACGACCGCCTACCGGGACTTCCGGGAGGAACTGGAGGCGTCGGCGGACTACCGCGGCCGGGCGGCGCTCTGTCCGGAGGTCTCATGGGATGACCCCGGGCTGACCGGGCCGGAGGCGCCGGACGGCGCGCTCAGCCGGGCCATGGCCTACGCGGATGCCCCGCAGATGATCTGGCGCCTGGACCGGATCGAGGAATGGCATCGCGTCCTGGCCAGGGTCCGGTTCAGCAGCGACTGGAACGAGCCTTATACTGCCGGGCTGCTGCGGCCAGGCGCACCGCCGGATGCCCCACGCGTGCTGCGCGATTGGGGCGGCCCGGTGCTGATCGTGCACGGCACCCGTGAGATGGGGTTCCCGGTCGGCGTCGCACGTCGGCTGCACGCGGAGCTGCCGGGCAGCACGCTGGCCGAGATCCCCGAAGCCGCCCACATGGCGCACTTCGACAACTCGGAAGCCTGGACCGCCGCCGTCCGCGCCTTCCTGCGCTCCTGACGCTTGGCCGCGCGCTCAGGCGCCGTGGCTGCCGCTCAGGCGCCGTGGCTGCCGATCAGGTGGCCGACAAGGTAAGTGACAGCGATGGCCAGCGCGCCGAAGGCGAGCTGTCGCAGGCCCGAACGCAGCACCGGTCGCCCGGTCAGGCGGCCGACGGTCATTCCGCCCGCCAGCAGCGCGGCCGCCGTCAGCGCCAGCGTCACGGCCAGCGCCTTCGCGCCCACCAGGTACGGCAGCAGCGGTACGAGCGCCCCGGCCGAGAACGCGAAGAGCGACGCGACCCCGGCCAGGACCGGGGACGGCAGCCCCTCCGGGTCTACGCCGAGTTCCTCACGGGTGTGCACGCGCAGCGCCGTGTCGGGATCCCGGGATACCGCGGCGGCCATCCGCCCGGCGGTATCCGGGTCGGCGCCGTACTGCCGGAAGTAGCCGGCCAGTTCTTCCTCCTCGGCTGCGGGGAACCGGGCCAGCATCCGCCGTTCCAGCGACACCTCCGAGCCGACCAGCTCGTTCTGATTGGTCACCGAGATGTACTCTCCGGTCCCCATCGAGAACGCTCCCGCCACCAGGGCCGCTACCCCGGTCAGCACCACCGTGTGGGCCGACACGCCGCCACCGCCCAGCCCGGAGATCAGCGACGCGTTCGTGACCAGCCCGTCCACCGCGCCGAACACCGTAGGCCGCAGCCAGCCGCCGGAAACGTCACGGTGCCGGTGCGACCAGCCCGCTCGCAGCGCGGCCCGGCTCGCGGCCCCGGACGGCTCTCGTGTCTCCCCTTGCGCCACCCCCAGACCCCTTCCCGTCCGCTGCCCGCGGTGACGGGCAGCACAAGCCCGCTAACCCCACTAGCTAACACCAGCCGGGCAGCTGCGGTCGCATACTGGGCGCCTTTGCTCCAGGTCAGCCGGATGTCGCCACGGCTCGTTCCCCGGAAAAGGTGACGTACGTCACATCATGCGGACCAAGCCATGACAGTGTCCTTGCCGTACTCACGTCAGGAGAGCGAGGAGGCCGGCCGGACGCGGACCACGACGGTTCGGGAACTGCGGCCCGAATGCCTCCGGAGGATGCGGGCAATGGATGAGTTCAGCACCATGGGATGCGCCGAGCTGGCCGGCGTCGCCGCGGAACTGGCGCTCGGTGCCCTGACCGGGCGAGAACGCGCGGCGGCGCTCGCGCACTTGGACCAGTGCGAGGCCTGCCAGGAGAAGGTCGGCCGGCTGATGATAACGAGCGGGCGGCTGCTGGAATTGCTCCCCGCCGGAGAATCCCCGCCGGGGTTCGAAGCCAGGGTCCTGGAGCGGCTCGTCATTCCGGCCGCCGGCGCCGGGGCGACCACCCGGGCCGTCTGGGCCCGGCGCCTGCCTAGTCGCCTGCGCCGGCGACTAGGCAGGAAGCGAGACTAACGTGTCGGTCGGCGCCGCGTTCCGTGACAGGAAGTCTCGCGCGAATTCAACGGTCCGATCGACCGCACAGCGCACGATTTCCTCGCCGGCTTCCTTCGTGGCCAGGCGCGCGTCACCGAAAGCGCCGTTTCTTGTCCGGCTGCCGAACGAGCGCGGGACGGTCAGCGCGTGCGGCTCGTAGTTGTCGGCATAGGCCCCGTATTCCTCGATCAGGTCGCCGGCTTCCAGCTCGCCGGTCGCCACGAGGTCCGGTGCGAGCGCCATCGCCACGCTGGTCTCGATCTCGCACGCGTGACCCCAGCGCCTCGTCTTACGGTGCTTCTCGATGACGTCCCGAGCCTGGGCCATCCAGAATGCGACCGCGACGGACACCTCCTGCTCGAAGTGCAGGCGGTTGGCGAGCACGCCCAGCATGTTCATGTTGCCCTGGTGCCCGTTGACGAAGAGGAAGTGCCGCACGCCGTGCCTTTTCAGGCTCGTCACGATGTCGGTCAGCACCCCTTCGAGCACGCCGGGGGAGAGGGTGATCGTGCCCGCCGCGAACATGTGGTGCTCGCTCAACCCGAATGGCACTGCTGGGGTGACGACCGCCGCCGCGCCGATCGCGGCCGCGGTGCGCCGAGCCAGTTCCTCGGCTATGCGGTAGTCCGTCCCCATGGCGAGGTTGGGACCGTGCTGCTCGGTAGCCCCTACCGGTATCAGGGCCAGCGCGCCCGCTCCCACCGTCCGCTTCGCCTTGGGCGCTGTCGTAAGGCTCAGCTCAATCACGGCTGCCCACCACCACTCCGGTGAGCGCCACTTCCACCGCGGCGTTCCGGGGCAGGGAAGCGACGCCCACCGCGACCCGGCTGTGCCTGCCCGCCGCGCCCAGTGCCGCGATGAACAGCTCGCTCGCGCCGTCAGCGACGCGCGCCTGCTCGTGGTACGTCGGTGCGCTAGCCACGTAGACGGTGACGGCGCCGAGTTCCACCATTCCATCGAGGCGCCCCAGCGCCTGCTTGACCTGGGCCAGCGCCTGGAGGCCGCACAGCTGGGCGGCGAAGACTCCCTGCTCCGTCGTGAGGTCCGCGCCAATGAGCCCGGTCACCCCGATGGCGCCATCCCGCCATGGCAGCTGCCCGCTCACGAAGATTTGCTCACCGCGGCGCACCACCGCGTCGTAGCGATAGCTCGGCGCCACTGGCTCCGGGAGCGAGAACCCCAGTTCTCGGAGCCGCTGCTCAACATCCATTCCTGGCCCATTCACGTCGCTAGTACTCACTTTCTTCAGCTAAACGAGACCGGTGCCCCGGCCGCGAAGCGGCCGAGCGCGTTCTCGTCGACCGCTACCCCCAATCCGGGGGCATCGGGGATCACGAACTTCCCCTTCTCCGGCACTAGCGGTCGCTGCAGGATCTGCTCTCGCAGGTCGTTGTCGCTCTGATCCGCCTCGACCCACAGGGGGACAGACTCCACCCGCACGTCCGGGGACTTGGGCACGACCGCGGCTAGTTGCAGCGACGCCGCCAGCCCGATCCCTGTGCCCCAGACATGTGGTGAGACGCGGACGTTCCAGGTCGAGGCCATCTCCACGATCCCGCGTGCCTCGCCAAACCCGCCACAAGACGAAACGTCTGGTTGCACGACGTCCAGGAGGCGCTGTGAGATCAGCTCACGAAAACCGACTTTCGCGTAGCAGGCCTCTCCGCCGGCCACGGGTATACCGACGCTACGCACGCTGCGCAACCCGTCGACGTCCTCCGGGGGCACCGGCTCCTCGACCCACTGCAGATCCAGTTCCTCGACTGCCCGCAGTACTTGAATCGCGACGTCAGCGGTGTAGTTCCCGTTCATGTCGATCATGATCTTGCCCTCGGCCCCGAACGCCTCCCGCGCGACCAGCACACGCTCGACATCTGACCGCAGACCGAAGCCGGCTTTCAGCTTGACCGCGTCGTACCCGAGATCAGCGGCCTCTTCGATCTGTTCCCGCAGCTTACCGAGGTCGTTGGATTCAGTGGCGAAGCCCGTCGAAGCGTACGCGGCCACGTCCTCTCGCGAGGGGCCGCCGAGCAGTTCGCTCACGGGGACCCCGAGCAGCTTGCCGAGAGCGTCGTGGATGGCTATGTCCACCGCGCTCGCCGCCGCGACGTGCAGTCCGCTCGGGCCGCGGTGGTACTGCCCGGCGACGAATTCCCGGAGCCGGGCACGTGCCGTGGTCAGGCTCTCACCCACTACCGCGCGGCACCCCTCGGCGATGAGGGGCACCATCACGTCGCTAGGACCCGCTGTCTCGCCCCACCCGACAAGGCCGCTGGCTGTTGTCATCCGGACGAACGTGGCGGCCCGCCGGGAAACGAGTCCCCGGGAGCTGCCGTAAAACGCGCCGGGACTTATCTCATGGGCCACCGGAATGACGTCAGCGCGCACGATCCGCTCGGTTGTCATCTATTCACTTCCTCCCGCTCCCAGCAGATCGGATAGCTGCGCGCCTGGTGCGATCCCGTCTGGGTCGACGGGCACGTGGATCACGGTCGATCCCGAAGCCCGCAGCGCGGTCCGCAGAACGCCGCGGAGTTCTGCCGTGGAGCGCGCCGTCAGGCCGCCGGCGCCCAGCGAACGGCCGTAGGCGGCGAAGTCGACCGGGCCGATGTCCACACCTGACAGGCGGCCGAAGCGCTTGGCCTGATGCATGGCAATGGTTCCGTAGAGGCCGTTGCTCACGACGATGACCGTGATGTCAATCCCGTAGCGAACCGCGGTCTCGAGCTCCTGACCGGTCATGAGCATGCCCCCGTCACCGACGACCGCCACGACGGGCCGTTCGGGCTGGGCGAGCTTCGCGCCGATCGCGGCTGGCACCGCATACCCCATCGCCCCGCTCGTCGGGGCCACTTGCGACCGGGCGGTTTCATAGCGCCAGAAGCGGTGCAGGAACGCGGCGAAGTTGCCGGCGTCGTTAGTGATGACCACATCGGAAGGAAGCTCGGCCGCCATGCACGCCACCACTTCCCGGGCCGAGCGCAGTTCCGGCTCATCCGGGTTGCCCGCGTCCGACCAGGCCAGATACTCGGCATGCACAGCCTCGGCGTGCACATCAGCGCGGCGGGCGGCCCGCGGCCCGCCGTCTCGCCGCAGGGCGCGCAGGGCAAGGCCCGCATCGCTGAGGATAACTGTGTCGGCGACCGGGTCAGCCGCGAGGACGCCAGGATCGATGTCGATGTGCACCACGTTGCCTTGCGGCACCGTGTAGCGCTGGGTAGTCACCTCGGTGAGGCGCGAGCCGGCCACGATGACGAGATCACTTCGCCGCACCGCCGACAGCAGGTACTCCGGTGCCGCCAAGCCGAGATGACCAAGGTAGAGCGGATGCGTGTTAGGGAAGACATCCTGCCGGCGGAACGCGGTGCAGACACCCGCGCCCCAGGACTCGGCGAAGGAAACGAGCGCGTCCCGGTCGTCCCGGCAGCCGCCGCCGGCGATGACGACGGGGGCCTCGGACCGCTCCAGGCGACCTCGGATCTCCGCTCTGTCCGCGGGCGTCAGTTCGCCGCGCGCCGGATGCGGAAGCGCGGCCCCGTGACCGCCGCCCGCCGGGCGGCCGAGGAGGTCTGACGGAAGGATGAGCACCGCCGGGCCGGGGCGGCCGCTCGTCGCGGCCCGGATCGCCCGCTGCATCAGCTCCTCAGCCCGGTCGGCCCGGTCGAGGGTAGCGACCCACTTGGCGATGGGGCGGAAAAACGAGCACAGGTCGATTTCCTGGAAGGCGTCCCGGCCACGGATATCAGTCTCGACGTCCCCCACGAGCACGATCATGGGAGTGGAGTCGTGCAGGGCGGTGTGCACGCCGATGGCCAGGTTCGCCGCCCCGACCGCCCGGGTTCCCATCGCGACGGCGGGAACACCGCGGACCTTCGCGTCGGCCTCCGCCATGAAGGCCGCGCCTGACTCATGGCGGGTGGAGAACAGCCTGGCCGACGGGTGACATTCGGCCGCCTCCAGCACCTCGAGGAAGCTCTCGCCGGGAACGGTGTAAAAGCGGGTGATGCCGTTGCGAACCGCGACGTCGACAATGGCCGCGCCGGCGTTACTCATCCCCGGACCGCCCTTCCCGGATTCCCGCGCTGGCGCGCAGCTGGCTGAGCTCGGCATGGGCGTGCAGCTCACGCCTGAGGCCGTCGGCGTCGCCAGCGGTCAGCGCGGCGACGATACGGCGGTGGCTCAGGATGGCAGGCTGCATGTCGTACCGCCCAGACGAGCTGTAAAGACGTGCCACCTGTGCGTGCACGTTGAGCGCGCGGTAACAGTCCAGGAGGGATCGCTTTTCCCCCAGCGAGATGATCATCTCGTGGAAGACCGCGTCCTCGGCGTTGAAGGCCACGTAGTCGACGGGGGAGGACTCAGCCAGCCGCTCCATGGCCCGTAGGCGCTCTTCGATGTCCGAGATCCCTTCGGTGATGTCCCGGCCCGCGATCGTGGTGACGGCGTATCCCTCCAGCAGGCGTCTCAGCTGCGTCAGCTCTTCCAGCTCGTCTGGTGTCGGCAGCTCCGACACCGCGAACCCCCGGAAGGGGTCAGCGACCACTAGGTGCTCGGCCGCGAGCCGGCCAAGAGCCTCCCGGACCGGCGTGGCGCTGACGGAGAGCGCGAGGGCGAGCTGATCGATATTCAGCCGTGCACCGGGACGTAGCTCCAGCGTCAGAATCTGCTGACGGACCTGTCCGTAGATGACGCCGCTCAGGGCCTCACTGCGGCGCCTCCGTCGTCTACCAGCGGCGACTCCCTCACCAGCCTCGCCGTCGACGCCTTTGATCACATCCATCTCCCCTCGACATCAAGCTCTTGTCCGGCGTGGATACCGGCCACCAAGGCCTGACCGGCGCAGCCAACACATTAGAGAGCCTCCTCGCCGGCCAACAGTCCCCGAGTGCTACCGGATCCCGCTGGGTTCCTTCGTCATCAAGATCACTGCTTCCCCTCGCTGTGTCAATAATATACTATAGCATTCATCACGATCGATCATGGCTGACATCGTCACAGCCCGGATGGGCTCAGCTGGTCAACCGATCAAACTCGACTCGCAGGGGATGACCTGCAGCTTTACTTCGTGAAACCGGGAGCGCAGATGGCCGAGAACTACCTCGAGAAGGATGTATCCCGCAGAGGACTGCTGCGGATGATGGGCGGGGGCGCGGGGATCGCCCTGCTCGGCGGCGGCGGGGTGGCACTGCTGAGCGGATGCGGTGCCAACAGCGGTGGTAGCGGGGGAAGTGGCGGTCAGCTGACCGTGGGGCTCTTCGCCGAGCCGGACTCGCTCGACCCCGCGACGATGCACCTGCTGCCTTCGTATCAGGTCACCAGCTCGATATACGACCAGCTGCTCTGGCGGATCGCCGGTCAGCCCGCGGCTAGCTTTCTGCCGGGCCTGGCTACCAGCTACAGCGTCTCGCCCGACGGCAAGACCTACACGTTCAAGCTCCGGAAAGGCGTCAAGTTCCACGACGGGACGCCGTTCAACGCCGCCGCGGTCAAGGCGACCTTCGACCGGATCGTCGCGCCCGCGACGAAGTCGGTCTCCGCCAAGGCAGTGCTCGGCCCGTATCAGTCGAGCACCGTGCTGGACGACTACACGGTTCAGGTGAACTTCACCGCCGCCAACGGCGGGTTCCTGAACAATGTCGCGTCGCCGCTGCTCGCCATCGTGTCGCCGACCGCGGCCGGGAAGCAGGGCGCGGCCTTCGGGCGGCATCCGGTCGGCACCGGCCCGTTCAAGTTCGGCTCCTGGATCACTGGCGAGTCCATCTCGCTGGTCCGCAATGAGGCGTACACGTGGGGCCCGGACACAGCCGGGCTCAAGGGGCCCGCGAAGCTGTCCCAGGTGACGTTCCGCATCGTCACCACGTCCCCGTCGCAGGCCAACGCCCTGCAATCGGGGGCGCTGCAAGTCGCCCAGGGCATGGACATCTCCGACGTGGTCCGGCTCACCAACGCCGGCTTCAAGCAGAAGGTCGTGGGCGCCTCTGGCGTGCCGTTCGGCTTCGTGCTCAACGTGAAGAAGGCGCCGACCAACGACCTGCGCGTGCGCCAGGCGATCCAGTACGCCACCAACGCGGAGGCGATCAACAAGACGGTCTTCTCCGACGTCTACAAGAGCGCCAACACGGTCCTCACCTCGGGGATGTTTGGGCACAGCGACGCAGTCAGCTATTCCTACCAGCCCGACCGCGCCGCTTCCCTGCTGGACCAGGCCGGCTGGACGATGGGCTCCGGCGGCGTGCGGCACAAGAACGGCCAGCCCCTGCAGCTGTCCTGGCTGATAGAAAGCGGCGGGTTCGGGTTCCAGGATGCCGCCGAGCTGATGTCCGCCCAACTGCAGCAGGCCGGGATCACGAGCCAGATCAACCAGCAGGCCACGCCCGAGTACGTCGCCGGCATCGAAGCCGGAAACATGAACGTGTCGGGCCTCTACGACTACGCCGCGGACCCGTACGTCCTCAACACGCTGTTCTCCTGTGCCGAGGTCGGCGACGGGCCGAACGACGCGCACTTCTGCAGCCCGCAGGTCGACGCGCAGATCGCCGCCGCGAACGGGACGATCAGCACCAGCGCCCGGGCCGCCGCCTACGAGGCGATCGAGGACGAGCTGATGCGGCAGGCGATGTTCGTCCCCATCTACAGCCTGGCCGCCGTCTTCGTCACGGCCACGTCGGTCTCCGGCATCGTCTACACGCCGCTTACCATCCCGCTGCTGACCGGAGCGACCGCATGAGCTCGCTAATCCCCGCCGTCCGCGAGGAGCGCCGTTGAGTCTGCTCACGCTTATTGTCCGGCGCCTGCTGCTGGCGGTGCCGGTGCTGGTCGGTGTCTCGGTGATCACGTTCGCGACGCTGCACCTGATCCCGGGCAACCCGGCCCAGACGCTGCTGTTCGGCACGGACGCGACGCCGCAGCAGGTCGCGGCGCTGACCCGGCAGCTGGGGCTGGACCGCGCGCTGCCGGTCCAGTACTGGGAGTACCTGGTGCGGGTGCTGCACGGGAACCTGGGGGAGTCTTATATCAACCAGGTGCCGGTGGCGACCGAGATCGCCCAGCGGGTGCCGTCCACGATCCAGCTGGCGGCCGCCGCCCTGGCGGTGGCGCTGGTCATCGGGGTGCCGGCCGGGCTGGTGGCGGGCACCCGGCCGGGCGGCTGGCTGGACCGGATCGCCACCGGCGGCGCGGTCCTCGGGGTGGCGATCCCGTACTTCTGGCTCGCCCTGGTCCTGGTGCTGGTGTTCTCGGTGAAGCTCGGCCTGGTGCCGTCACTCGGCACCGGAGGGCCCGCCTCCCTCATCCTGCCCGCCGTCGCGCTCGGCTGGGGCTTCGCGGCGATGATCGCCCGCCTGCTGCGGGCCGGCCTGATCGACGCCCGCGCCCAGCCCTACGTCACCGCGGCGCAGGCCAGGGGCCTGTCGGCGGGGCGCGTCCTGGCCACCACGGTGCTCCGCAACGCCTGCGGCCCGGTGGTCGCGGTCCTCGGGCTGCAGATCGGCCAGCTCCTGGCCGGGGCCGTCGCCATCGAGGTGATCTTCGGCCGGGCCGGCCTGGGCAGCCTGCTGTTCAACGCCATCAGCAGCAAGGACATCCCCACCGTGCAGGGCGGCGTGCTGTTCATCGCGGTCATCTACGTCGCCCTGAACCTGGTCGTCGACGTGCTCAAGGCGATCATCGACCCCCGCACGAGGCAGGCGGCGAGCTCATGACCGAAGACATGACCGAGCAGACGAAATGGTGGCAGCGGGCCGCGCCGCGGCTGCGGCGCGCCTCCGGGCGCCCCGCGCGGCTCACCGCCGGGACCTGGGTGATCACCGGGCTGCTGCTGGTCATCGTCCTCGCCACGGTGCTGGCGCCGTGGATCTCCCCCTACTCCCCGACCGCCACCTCGCCGGCCAGCCTGGCCGGCCCGTCCGGCCAGCACTGGCTCGGCACCGACAACCTCGGCCGCGACGTCTTCAGCCGCACCCTGTGGGGCGGCCGCGCGACCCTGGTGTCCGCCGCGCTCGCGGTGCTCATGGCGACCGTCGCCGGCACCGCGCTCGGCCTGCTCGCCGGCTACTCCCACTGGCTGGTCAGCTCGGTGATCATGCGGGTGATGGACATCGTGCTGGGCTTCCCGGCGCTGCTGCTGGCACTGCTCGTCCTGGCCACCGCAGGCGGCGGCACCCTGCCCGAGGCCATCGCGATCAGCATCTCGTTCGTCCCGGTCTTCACCAGGATCGTCTGCCTGTCCAGCCTCAGCATCAAGCAGGAGGGCTACGTGACCGCCGCCCGGGTCGCCGGGCTCCGGCCCGCCGCCATCATGCGCAAGCACATCCTGCCCGGCGTCCGCGCCGAGGTCATCGTTATCATGACCAGCGCGTTCGGCTGGGCCATCCTGCTCGCCTCCACCCTCAGCTTCCTCGGCCTGGGCGCGCAGCCGCCGACGCCCGACTGGGGCGCGGACCTCAACGCGGGGCAGAGCTACCTCGTCGACGGCTGGTGGATCAGCCTCGCGCCCGGCCTGGCGATCACCCTCACCATCCTGCTCGTAAACCTCCTCGGCGACCAGCTCGCCGGCGGCACGGGGCGCCGCGCCATCCGGCATGACGGCGCTGAGCTAGACGCCGCGGCTGCCCTCACGGCGGCGGCCAGCGGACAAAGCGAGAGGTAATGACCACGAATCCGGCACCGCAGGCAGGGCTGAGCGTCAATGACACTGCCACTGACCTGCTACTCGATGTCAAAGACCTGGCCGTCACCTTCCACACCGACCGCGGGGCGGTCAGGGCCGTCGACGGCGTGACCCTGCGCATCGACCGGGGCCAGACGCTCGGCCTGGTCGGCGAGTCCGGCTCGGGCAAGAGCGCCCTGGCACAGGCCATGATGCGGCTGCTCCCGGCCGGGACCTCGGTCACCGGCGGCCTTACCTTCGGCGGGACCGACGTGCTCGCGCTGCGCGGCCGCGAGCTGCGCAGGCTGCGCGGACGCGCTATCGGCATGGTCTTCCAGGACCCGAACGCGAGCCTGAACCCGGTCCGCACCATCGGCGCCCAGCTGACCGAGACGGTCCGGGTCCAGCTGGGCCAGGGCCGGGCGGCGGCGCGGCGGACCGCGGCCGGCCTGCTCGGCCAGGTCGGCCTGCCCACCCCCGAACGGCAGCTCGGCGTCTACCCGCACGAGCTGTCCGGCGGGATGCGCCAGCGCGTGATGATCGCGCTGGCACTCGCCGGGGAACCGGACCTGCTGATCGCGGACGAGGCGACCACCGCGCTCGACGTGAGCGTGCAGGCCCAGATCCTGGCGCTCCTGCGCGGCATCATCGACAGCAGGGGCATGTCGATGCTGCTGATCACCCACGACCTCGGCGTGGCCGCGAGCATCTCCGACCAGCTCGCCGTCATGTACTCCGGGCGGCTCGCCGAGCTCGGCCCGGCCGCCGACGTCCTGGAACGCCCCGAGCATCCCTACACCGACGCCCTGCTGCGCTGCATCCCGGCGTTCGACGGCGCCGCCGGACAGCCGCTCGTCACCATCGAGGGACAGGCACCCGACCCGCGCCAGCGCCCGGCGGGCTGCGCCTTCGCCCCGCGCTGCCACCTCGCCGAGGCCCGCTGCACGACCGAGGCACCACTCATGTCGCCCCGCACCGGCGAACGCACGGCCGCCTGCTGGGTGACTGAGGCCGGTCGGCCGGCGGCAGGCCCCGCCAGGCCAGCCGGGACCGCCGGGACCGCCGGCAAGGCGACGGCGGCCGCGGCCACCGCGGCGACGGCGCCGACGGGCAAGACCACGGGTGCCGGGACGGCGGCCAGCGCCGCCGGCCCGGCCGACGAGCCGCTACTGTCGGTCGGCGGGCTGCGCGTCGCCTACCGGGTACGGTCCCGGGTGTTCGACCGGGGACCGTCCACCCTGGTCGCGGTCCGCGGCATGAGCTTCGAGCTCGGCGCCGGCGAGACACTCGGCCTGGTCGGCGAGTCCGGCAGCGGCAAGTCCAGCGCCGCCCGCGCGGTACTCCGCCTGGAACCCGCGGCATCCGGCCGCGTCTCCTTCGCCGGCCGCGACCTGAACCGGCTGCCCGGCCGCGCCCTGCGCGGCGTCCGCCCCGACCTGCAGATGGTCATGCAGGACATCACCACCTCCCTCAACCCCCGGTACACCGTCGCCCAGGCCATCGCCGAGCCCGTCATCGCCCAGGCAGCCGTCCCGGCCCGCGACCGCGCCGCCTACATCGGGGAACTGCTCGACGCCGTCTCCCTGCCCCGCCACGTCGCCGGCTGGCAGGCCCGCGACCTGTCCGGCGGCCAGCGGCAGCGGGTCAACATCGCCCGCGCCCTGGCCACGAAGCCGGCCCTGATCGTCGCCGACGAGCCCACCTCCGCGCTGGACGTATCGGTCCGCGCGCAGATCCTCAACCTGATGAAATCCCTCCAGCAAGAACGGCAGCTCGCCTACCTGTTCATCAGCCACGACCTCGCCGTCATCCGGCAGATGAGCGACCGCATCGCCGTCCTCTACCTGGGCAAGCTGGTAGAGACCGGCACCCGCGACGAAGTCTGCGGCACGCCGCAGCACCCCTACACCCAGGCGCTGCTCGCCGCCGTGCCCACGGTCCAGCGGCACCGGGAAACACTGGAGGTCCTGAACGGCGAGGCACCGAGCCCCCTCCGCCCCCCGTCCGGCTGCCCGTTCCGCACCCGCTGCCCGCGCGCCGCCGCCATCTGCGCGGAACAGGAACCCAGCCTGGAGCCGGCCAGCCCAACGCACGCAGTCGCGTGCCACTTCCCGAATGTGAGCCAACAGGAGATGACCTCGTCGTGAGCCAGCTGAACATCGCCTTCCTGGGCGTCGGGCATCCGCACGTCTTCCCGCGGGTGCAGCTTCTCCAGGACATGCCCGGTGTGACCATCCGCGGCTTCTTCGAGTCGGACGTGATGGTGGCAGAGCGTTTCGCCGATCGGACAGGGCTCGCCCGCTTCGACACCGCTGCGGCGCTGCTCGCCACGGGCCCGCAGATCGTGATCGTCAATGGGCTCGATCCGGAGGTGCCCGGGCTGGCCGAGCAGGCGGCGCGGGCCGGCGTACGCGGCCTCTTGCTGGAGAAGCCAGGGGCGGCAAGCCCAGAGCGGTTCTACGAACTGGCCCGGGATCTCCTGTCGCGCGATATACAGGTGGAGATCGGCTACGAGCTCCACTACGCCGACAGCATGGCGCTGTGCCGCGAGCTAATCGCGGAGGGGGTGCTCGGCGATATCACGATGGCCAGGTTCCACGGGGGCTGCCCAGTCGGCGCCGGGGCGGAACTGTGGCACAGCATCCCCGAGGATCCGGGCGGCCTTGTTTTCGCCGAGGGTTGCCACCTGCTTGAGATGGTCGTGGATCTCTTCGGCACGCCCCTGCGGGTCGGCGCGAGCGTGCGGCGCCTGCCCGAGGGAAAGCCGCTCCCGTCGGTCGTCTATTACAAGGCGGACCTGTTCTCGACGGCGACCACGGATTTCGCCACGGCGGTGGGGACCCTGCGGCACGAGGACGTGGCCGCCGCGATCCTCGACTATCCCGACAAGCTCGTGACCGTGGACCTGACTGCGTGGGAGCCGACCTACTGGTGCGCGGACTGGGCCGTGGAGATCTACGGGACGAACGGGGCACTACACGCGGTGCCGCACCCGGCGGAGGCCCGGCTGACACTGCGTGCCGGTGCGGGGCGGCACCAGGCGGGTACCACGGTGCTGCGCGCGCCGACCCCGCTGCCGGGACAGCGCATCCTGATCGAGTCGTACCGCAGGCAGCTCGCCTCCTTCGTCGCCCGGGTGGCGGGGGCGGCCGATGAGCGCGGCTGCGACCTGCGCATCGGCGTTGGCGTCATGCAGATCATGCAGGCGATGTACCAGGCCAGCCAGGACCGGCAGTGGGCGACGCTGAGCGAGAACGTGCTCGGCGGCGTTTCCGAAGGAGCCGCCTGACGAGCCGTCGCCAGCGGCGGCTGGGAGAATGACCCCATGGACTGGCCCATCCGCTTTCCGGCAGAGATGAGCGCGGGGAGTGTCTCGATGCGCTCCTACGACCCGGCTGATGCCGCGGAGCTGTTTGACCTTCACCATCTGGCAGCGCGAGCGAGCCGTCGGCATTACCTCGGTGAGCTTCGATCCTCAGGACCCGGCGGGCGCGGAGGTCGGCGGTACGCTGCTCGGGCCGCGGGTATGGGGGACGGGCGTCAATACGGAGGTCAAGCGGCTCTTGCTCGCGATCCTGTTTCAGCACGGCGCGCAGTGGGTCCAGTTGCGCACCGACGAGCGGAACGTGCGATCGGCCGCCGCGATCCGCAAACTCGGCGCGACCGATCTCGGCCTGCGCCAGGAGGACCTCGTCCGGCGGGACGGCACACGCCGGACGAGCTGGATCTTCCGCCTAGACCGGGACGAGGGCCATCCAGGCTGACATGGTGACCCCTGGGGATACCACTGGGGCGCGGCTATCTAACCCCGCTGGGGTGATGCCAGTGAGGTCTTGGTCAGGTTGAGTAGGGGTAGGTGAATTTTACCCTTCACATCGCCACCTTTCCGGATTGGCGTGCTGAAGCACGCGAGAGGACATCAACGTGGCAATAGGACCGGTGCAACTCATCGTCTTGGGGTTTGATCATCCCGACTTTCACGGTGAGGTAATCGAACAGCTGGAAAGACTCCGCGAGAGTGACACAGTGCGCGTGATCGACTCCTTGGCCGTTTACAAGGACGCGAACGGTGAGCTGGAAGTGGAGCACCTCAGCAACCTGACCGAGCAGGAGGCAGTCGAGCTCGGCACCAAGATCGGCGCGCTCGTCGGCCTTGGTATCGAGGGCGAAGAGGGAATGGCGGCCGGAGCGGAGGCCGGAGCCGAAAGGGCCGCGGCCGAAGGAATCGACGTGTTTGGCGAGGCGGACGAGTGGGATGTCCTGGAAGACATCCCGAACGACTCCGCGGCCGCGCTCGTCTTGCTGGAGCACCACTGGGCGGTACCCCTGCGGGACGCGATCGCCCGGGCGGGCGGCTTCCGCCTCGCCGATGGCTTTATCAGCCCGCTCGACCTGATCCAAATCGGGCTGATGTCGGCCGACGAGGCGATGGAACTTCACGCCATGGAATCCCGCGCCACCACAGGCAAGCGGTGACGGCTCGGCAAAGACAACCGGGAGGAAAGAAATGTTCGGATCTCGCAGGGTAGCGCGGCGCACATCACGGCGCACCGCGCGGCGCGTTTCCCGTCGGCGATAACGCTTCGCCAGGCATCACCATCAGCCGCCGCATCGCCGGGAATTATCGGCGGTGCGGACTGGCGTATCAGGGCCGGCCATGGCGGAGGCTGCGATATCTGCCCAGATGATGGGGAAGTTGCGGGCCAGCGTGTCCTCGGTCCATGCGACCGAGGTGCCCTGGGCTCCGGGCTCGTAGCGGGAAATGCGGACCCGTAGCGGATGGCTTCCACCGTCGGCGCGGGGTCGTTCTCGATTATGAACGCCCGGCCCAGAATGATCGTGCGCGCATGCGAGATGTGAAACCTTGACGGATGGCGGCCAGGGATGCACCGGGGAAGGAGTTGATGAACGCCTCGGTGGCGTGCATGAAATCGGGGTTGTCGTACAGCAGGCCGGCTGCCGCCTGCGACGGTATCCCGTCATGGAACTCCAGCGTTCGACCTCAGCATCTCATCCGGGACGCCGTGCTGGCCGTTACCGTCCGCGTGCGTCCTGCGCTTGAGTCTCATGCATGTCCTCCGCTTACAGGGTGTGAAGAGCAGGACTCAGCAAAGACGCCCGTCACCCGGCAGTTGGCTACATCAACGAGACAAACACGTCATGCACCAAAACCGAATCACCCCGCGAGGGTGAAGCCCCGGCTGCTTGTTCTTCCTCACCGACGGCAGGCTCGCTTTCCGGATGTTTCCTGGCCTGGCGACCGGCATTAGCAGTCTGCGAGAATAGCTCGCCGAATTCCGCGTCGGAGGCGTGCATGTATGTTCTGGTGGCCGTGATAGTGGATGTCGCGGTTTTTGTAGTGGTTAACGGAGCCTTGGTTTTGCGCAGGGGAACGCCCCGCCTGGTGGGTGCTCCGGACGGGTCACCTGAACGGTCCTACGTGGGAGGATCACTGACCCGTGGCAGCCGCGCCTCTCCGCCGCTGGCGCGACTGGAGTTCTTCGACTGGGGCATCCGCCTGGGCGGCAGCGTGGGGCCGATCCGGCGGCTTAAGCCGGCTTGGGAAGCCCGGTACGGGGAGCTCCGCACCGTCCGGTTTGTCTCGCCTGGGCTATCGTTGGATCCCAAACCGGTGTGCGGTTTGCCGTGAGAGGGTACGCGAACGCCGTGGTCTTCTGGGCCGCGGATGACCCCTCGGAGATCGCGGACCGTCTTGAAGGGCACGGGGTCACCGTCGATCGGGTCGGGGTGTCATTGCGCGAGGCAGGCGGCATCCACCCATAAGGACCTTATGCCGTGCTGGACTGGGATGCTTGCATGGTTCCTGCGGCACCATGCTGGGCTGCGTCAGGTGGCCCGGCGGTGGACGAGCCAGATGGTTGCGGCGATGAGCAGGACTGACAGGGCGAGCAGCCAGCCGCCCTCGATCCACTGGAACGGCCAGAGCCGGCTGGCCGGCTGGTAGCTGGTCCATTGCACGTAGCCGTGCGGGGCCAGGCACTCCGGGATCGTCGGCGCTGGGGCGGGGGCGGCACCGGAGAGTCCGCCGTCCGTCTTCGAGACGCCCGACTGCGGGAAGTCGCAGAACTGGCCGACGAGGCTGGAGGGCGGGTTGCCGGCGAAGGCGAACCTGCCGTCCTTGGTCCACCACTGGCCGGTGATCCACGCGGTGCCGGGCACGTTCGGGTTGCTGGTGACCAGCGCAGGCAGGTAGCGCTCGCGCAGCAGCGCCGCAGCCGTGATGGCGAGTCCGGCGTACGCGGCCAGGGTGGCGGCGATCGCTGGCACGACCCGGCGGATGAGCATCCCGACCAGCGCGCCGACTGCGAACGCCGTCAGGGTCCAGGCGGGGAACGTGACATCGAGGAGGCTGAACTGGCCGACGAGCGGGGAGTTCCCGTAAAGCCCCAGGTCCTGATTGCCGAGTGCGGAAAAGGGCTGGAAACCCCAGGACACCAAGGCGCCGAACGCGGCGCCAGCGAGGGTCAGCACGGACGCGAGCGCGACCAACTTCGCCTGGACCCAGCGCCGCCGGGCGAAGCCCTGGGTCCAGGCGAACCGGAACGTGCCGGTCTCCAGCTCCCGGGCCAGCACCGGCACCCCGGTGAACGCCCCGATCAGCGCGGGAACCATCTGCAGCAGGACGGCCGGGATTGACATGGTGTCCCACGTACGGTTGAACGCGGCGGCCAGGTCCTGGCAGTCGGCCGAGCCGACCGGGCGGCAGGCGGTCGCGGCGGCCCATGCGTGGTGGGCCGACGCGCCGGCGATCCACAGCCAGACCGCGAGCGCGCCCAGCAGCACGGCCACGCCGGCCAGGGCGGTCCAGTGCTGCCGCCAGGTGACGCCGGCCATCCTGCGCCACGGCAGGGGCCGAGGGCCAGGGTCGCCTGCTGAGTCCGGGCGGGAGGGCGTGGTCAGCGCGGTCACCGCGTCACCTGTGGAGGAGCTTGTTCGTTCGCGAGCATGGCGTCTCCTCAGGCGGCGCGGCGCTGGACGAGCCAGATGGTTGCGGCGATGAGCAGGACTGACAGGGCGAGCAGCCAGCCGCCCTCGATCCACTGGAACGGCCAGAGCCGGCTGACCGGCTGGTAGCTGGTCCATTGCACGTAGCCGTGCGGGGCCAGGCACTGGGTGAACACCGCCCCGGGCGGCCCTGCCTTCGCTCCCGAGTTGGATCCGCAGTACTGGTTAACGAGGTTCAGCGGCGGGTCGCCGGCGTAGGCGAACCGGCCGTTCAAGGTCGACCACTGACCGATGATCCACGCGGTGCTGGCGCCGGGCAGGATCACGACGGTGGTGACCAGCGGCGTCAGGTAGTGCTCGCGCAGCAGTCCCGCGGCCGCGAAGGCGAGCCCGGCGTAGGCGGCCAGGGTAGCGACGATCGCGGGTACGACCCGGCGGATTAGCATCCCGGCAAGGGCGGCGATCGCGAACGCCGTCAAGGTCCAGGCGGGAAACGTGACCTCGCGCAGGCTGAACAGGTCACCGAACGGGGAGTTCTCGAAGAGGCCGGGAACCTGGGGGCCGGCGCCGCCGTACGGCTGGAAGTACCACGCCACCAGGGCGCCGAACGCGGCGGTGGCGATGGCTAGCACGACCGCGAGCAGCACCAGCTTGGCCAGCGCCCAGCGCCAGCGGACAAAGCCCTGGGTCCAGGCGAACCGGAACGTGCCGGTATCCAGCTCCCGGGCGAGTACCGGCGCCCCCGCGAACGCCCCGATCAGTGCGGGCAGCACCTGCAGCAGGACGCCGCCCGGGCCCTTGCTCCCCATGAAGTGATCGCCGGCGGGCACGGCGAGGGCCAGGTCCTGGCAGGCGGCCGAGGCCGCCGGGTGGCAGGCGATGGCGGCGGCGTACGCCTGGTGCAGTGGCACGCCCATGCGCCACAGCCACACCGCGAGCGCGCCCAGCAGCACGGCCACGCCGGCCAGCGCGGCCCGGTGCTGCCGCCAGGTGACCCCGGCCATCCGCCGCCACGGCAGTGGCCGCGGGCCGGCGTCGGCGTCCGGTCGGGCGGGCACCCTCAGCGCGGTCACCGCGTCACCTCCGGCGCGGTCTCGCGCAGGTAGGCCATGGCGAGTTCCTCCAGACTGGCCCGGCCGTGGGCGGCGAGCAGGTCACCGACCTCGCCGGCCAGCCGCACCCGGCCACGTGACAGCAGCACCAGGTAGCCGGCGACCCGTTCCAGCTCGGTGAGCACGTGGGACGACAGCAGTACCGACACGCCATCGGCGGATGCCGCCGCCAGGACGGTGGCCATGAAGTCGTGCCGGGCGACCGGGTCGAGCTCCGCCACCGGCTCGTCCAGCACCAGCAGTTGCGGCCGGCGGGCCAGCGCCAGGGTCAGCGCGAGCTGTGCCTGCTGTCCGCCGGACAGCTTCCCCGCCTTCCGCTTGGCCGGGATGCCGAGCTCGTCCAGCCGGGCGCGGGCATAAGGCTGGTCGAAGCGCCGGTTCAGGCTGCGGGTGATGTAGATCATGTCCGCGACCGACAGGGTCTTGTACAGCGGCGTGTCCTGAGCCACGAATGCGATCCCGTCCAGCGCGGCCGGCGACCCCGCCCGGCGGCCGCCCAGCACGGTCACCGCGCCGGCTGAGGGCGCCGTCAGGCCGACGGTCAGGTTCAGCAGCGTGCTCTTGCCGGCCCCGTTCGGCCCGACGAGCGCGGTCACGCGCCCGGCGGGGATCTCCAGCGTGCACTCACGCAGCGCCCAGGTACGGCCGTAGCACTTGCCCAGGCCGCTGGCCTCCACGACGTTCATCGGTCTCCTCCCATGCCCCAGTCCGGTGTGTCCGCCGCCCACTGTTCCTGGATGCCGGGCCGACTGTCTGCGCTCGCGGGATGGAACCCGTTCAATCGCAAGATTGAATCCGATGCCATCGCACGGATGATGCACGCGGCCTGGCCAGGGGATACCTTCGGTGGCATGCAGGCAGCTGGGCGCTTCGCGGGCGGTGACGCGGCGATCATTGTCGACGCCGGGCTGGGGATCGCCGGGGCCGGGCTGATCGCCGTCGCCACGTGGGGCTCGCCCCGCCTGATCGGCAGCGAGGCCATCGCCGGGCCTTCGTGGCTGTTGGCGCTGCTGCCCCTGCTCATGGGCGGGCCGCTGGTACTGCGCCGCCGCGCGCCGCTGCCGATGTGGCTGGCGATCTGGGCCAGCACAGCGCTGCTGTGCCTGCTCGCCCATAACTTGCTGCGGGGTCTGGCGTTCACGTTCGTGCTGTTCACCGCCGCCTACTCCCTCGGCGCGCACGCCAGCTTCCGCCGCGGCGTCGCCGGCCTGGTCCTCACCGCCCCGATCGTGGCCGCCATCAGCCACCGGGGCGAGCTGACGCTGGCCTTCTCGGCGGGTGAGCACGGCGGCACGGCGGCCATAGGACTGGCGTTCCTGCAGTTGCTGGCCTTCTGGCTGGCCGGCGTGCTGGTCCGCGCCCGCCGGCGGGCCGTCTCGCTGGCCGAGTGGAGCGCCGAGTTGCAACGCCAGGCCGGGCAGGCCGCGACAGCCGAGCGGGCACGGATCGCCCGGGAACTGCACGACATCGTCGCCCATCACCTCAGCGTGGTCGTGCTGCAGGCAGCCGGCGCCCAGGCGTCCGGAAAGCCAGCAGGGCCGGCCCTGGCGAAAATCGAGAACAGCGCCCGGCAGGCCCTGGAGGAGACCAGCCGCCTGCTGAACGTCCTGCGTGATCCGGACGAGGAGGCCAGGCTCGCCCCGCAGCCGGGCACCGGCGAACTGGACGCGCTGGCCGCCAGCGTCCGGGCAGCCGGCCTGCCCGTGAACCTGACCATTGACGGCAGTCTCGCCGCGCTACCTGCGGTCGCGGGCGTGTCGGTGTACCGGATCGTCCAGGAGGCGCTGACCAACGTCCTCAAGCACGCCGGCCCGGCTCGCGCCGAGGTAACGATCGGCTGCAAACAGGACTCCGTCACGATCGAGGTCACCGACGACGGAACCGGGCAGCACGGTAAGGGGCCGGCGAGCGGCGGGCACGGGCTGGCAGGGATGCGCGAGCGAGCCGCGGTATTCGGAGGCGAGCTGGCCGCCGGGCCACGGCCAGGCGGCGGGTTCGCCGTGCACGCCAGGCTCCCCCTCACCGGCCACCTGCCGCCAGGCGAGCTGTCGTGATCAGCGTCCTGATCGTCGATGACCAGGACCTCGTCCGTGAGGGCCTGCGGATGCTGCTGGAAGCCGAGCCGGACATGGCCGTCGTCGGGGAGGCCGCCGACGGCCGCCAGGCCCTGGCCCAGGCCCGCTGCCTGGATCCGGACGTGATCTTGATGGACATCCGCATGCCCGGCATGAACGGCATCGAGGCAGCCACCCGGCTCGTAGCGGGCGGGTCCCGGGCGCGGATCCTGATGCTGACTACCTTCAACCTGGACGAGTACGTGTACCACGCCCTGAAGGCCGGCGCGAGCGGCTTCCTGCTCAAGCATGCCAGCCGCGAGCAGCTGACCGGCGGCGTGCGCGCAGTAGCCGCCGGCGAGTCCCTCCTCGCCCCGGCCATCACCCGGCGGCTCATCGAGGGCTTCTGCAGCGGCCCCGCCCCCGGCACCCCGGTCGCCGGGGCCGGGAGCCTCAGCGAACGGGAACTCGGCGTCGTGCGGCTCGTGGCCCAGGGCCTGTCGAACGCCGAGATCGCCGCCAGGCTCTACCTCAGCGAGGCCACCGTCAAGAGCCACATCGTCCGCATTCTCGCCAAGCTCGCCCTGCGCGACCGGGTGCAGGTCGCCGTCTACGCCTACGAGCACGGCATCGTCCGGCCAGGCCACGGCACGCCGCAAGGCGACCGGAAAGCAAGACCCTAGCGCGAGCCAGGCGCCAGAGTCCCGGGTTCAGGGTCAGGACCGGCCCCGAGCCAGCAGAAGGCCCTCTACCGCCCCCGTGCCTGCTCCAGGTTTGACTGGTGGGCGGGGAGCCAGGGCGCATCCGGCCCCAGACGCGCGTCGGCCGGTTCTCCTCCTCGCCGCAGCGCGTCGATGTAGGCATGATCGGCGGCGAGGCGGGGCGCCACCTCGGGGCCCTCGGCGACGGCGCCGTGGCCGGGGACCAGGACATTGACGTGCCTGGCGGCCTCACCCAGCCGGTCGAGTGCGGACTGATAGGCGCTCACCTGACCGGGGCGGCGGGAGTCGAGGAGCGGGATCAGGAGGTCGGAGAGCATGTCGCCAGCGAGCAGGACGCCGCGGTCCGCGAGGAGGAGCGCGAGGGATGTCCGGCGCGCTCTGCGCCGCCATCCGCTGCCCACGCTCTCGGGCTTCACCGGCGGCGTGGGCGCTGGCGGGGGTGGCGTAGCGCGGCACGTCGCCGAACCGGGGATGCTGGAGCAGGTGGTCCCAGTGGGGATGGGTGGAGAACCCGGCGACCACCGTAGTGCCGAGCCGGTCCACGTCGTCGGCGAGCTGGTTCAGATCGGACCCCATCGATGCCGGGATCGACCAGGATCAGCCCGCCCTTGGAGCCGGTGCGTTTTTGGCTTACCCGGTTTGCCCATTTGTCCGGCAGGACGACGCGGACGCTATGCCGCCGCGCCCCGCATGGCCGCAATCGTGCTCCCGGGCCCCGACAGGCCCCAGCTCGCTGAGTGCGTAGCCGCACGGGTAGGTCCGCAGCCCCCGCTGGTTCTTCGGCCGCCGCCTCAGTGGCGGGAACAGCCGCAGGAGCCAGGCCCGGCACCACAGGGCAGCATGCACGCCCGCGCGGATTAATCCGGACGGCTGCCGCAGCCCGAGAGCCTGCCGCAGCGGTCGGCCGAGCGCGGCGGTGACGCAGCTGCGGGCCAGTGGCCGCAGCGGCCGGGGGAACCATGCCGCCATAACCTCGATGAGGGACGCCGCCAGCCGCCGGCCCGCTTCGGAATACGAGCGGTGCTCCCGCTCATAGGCATCAAGGAACCGCGCGAAATCCGCGTAGTCCCGGGGGATCTGACGGATACCCATCAGGCGGCCTACTGCCTGGTAGTAGGTGACAGTGGCGGTGATCTCGTCAGCTGTCAGGTCGCGCCACCCGTACCGCCTGGTCCACTCGACCGGGACGACAACGAAAGTCGCCAGGACGTATCGGAGGTCTTCGCCGCTGATGCCGTACGGACGGTGGATCCTGTTCAGGTGGCTGATGGCCTCGCGGCCGTGGGGTGAATCCGGGCCGCTCCTGGCGATCTCCCGCAGCAGCGCGACGGTGTCGTCGTAGCGCCGCTGGCCCCTGGTCTCGAACTCGCCGCTGCGGGCGAGAATGGCGGCGATGTCCGGTACGGCGAACGTGCAGAAGATGGCTAGTTCGTGCGCCCGGTGGGATTCCCAGTTCAGGGCGCTGTGGGCGCGGTGGAAGGTTTGCAGGTAGTCGTGGTCTGGGTGCATCGGCTCGGTGAGGGGGCCAGCGGGCATGGGCACCTTGCTAAGTGGACGACGATATGACCTGGGAGTAGCGCGGATTGTCGATGAAATTCCAGTCGCGATGCCCGCCGAGCAGGAGCCCGAGGGCGTCGAGGTACCGCATCATGTCCGCCTTGGCGATGTGCCCCGGGCCGAGACGGCGCGTGAGAGCCTCCACCTGCTCCCGCTGCTCCGCGAGATCCGCTGACCGCCTGATGGCCCACTGGTAGGCGTCGTCGACGCCCTGCTGCAGTGAGGTGCCCGCGCAGCGTGCCATGACCGGGGCGAGGTTCAGCCGGGCGTCGCCCGCGGATACTTCTTTCGCCGCGCTGCAGATGTCCTGGATCGCGAGCCAGACGTCGGCGGCCGCGTCGAGCATCTGTTCCCAGGCCTGCGAAGCCCGCACGTCGCCGGGGATTACCGCCTGGGCCGCCATTTCGGCGAGGTAGGTGTAGGTGTAGGCGGCGGAAGTGACTCGCCGCAGGGACACGTACGCCGCGACATCAAGGAACGTGTCGGCCGCGCGGTGCTCTGCTTCGGACACCTTGGACCAGATGTGGGCTTCCGCGTGGCGCAGGAACCGGGGCAGCCAGTCAGGGGAGGGGGACAGCTCCCGAAAACGGCTGCCGAGATCGGCGGCGGACGCGCTGATCCCCCTGATGTGAGCAGGGGAACTGGCCGCGCGGACGGGTTTTTGGCCCCTGAACGAGCTGATCACGTCCTCGATGGCAGCACGGGCGAGGTCCGGGTTCCGGCCGAGATCGGATCCCTCGTCATCGAACGCGTCGTCGATGACTATCAGCCAGGCCGTCCAGTCACAGACCAGGCGGGCCGCGGACACCGGTGCCCGCGGGGCCAGTCGCGGCCCCGCGTGCATTATGCCGCCGCGGCGCAGCCGCATGACAGCGTCCTCGTCCGCGAGCCCGGTCGCCAGTGCCCACTGGCTCGTGTGGTCGATCAGCGAGTCGGTCTCGGGGTGGATCTGGCCGGGCCAGGGCAGCTGGCTGAGCCTCGGCAATGTGATGACCTGCTCCAGCCCGGGCCGTTCCGATTCATGCTCTGCCATGATCACCTCGCGGACTGGATTCTCAAATGTCTATATAAAGATTCAAACCCGATCATGGCGAGGTGCGCCAGTGGTGCTTACGTGAAAAATGCCACTTTTGCAGGAAAATACATTCCATTCTGATCCCTGCCGGCACGCCATTCCCTGGTGCCTCATCCGCCTTACCGGTCGCGCGGCAGATGCGCGAAGGCCCGGCACCCCGAGGGGGTGCCGGGCCCGTTCAAGTCTTCCCGTGAGGGGGCTGCGGACAGCTATATCCGGCCTGCCGCCGCGCCTTCCCGGAGACGGCCGCGGGCGGACGGCGCCGCGGTGGAACCGGAAGCCGGCCGCGGGCTGAATGTGACCGGCAGGGCGGCCGGGCAGCGGGTCCACGGTGACGGCAGGGTGATGATCTCCTCCGGCGGGATCGCCAGCTTGATGCCGGGAAGCTGGCTCAGCGCGGTGTCGACCGCCGCCCTAGTAATGATGCGCGCCGGAATTTCCGCCGGGCAGGCGTGCGGCCCGGTGCTCCACGCCAGGTGGGACCGATTTTCCTGTTCGACCCACGGATCGTCTCCGTGGATGGCCGGGTCGTTGCCCGCTGCCGAGAGCCCGAGGATGATGGCGTCTCCCTCCCGAATCCGCTGCCCGGCCAGTTCGGTATCGGCCAGCGCGTAGCGGGCGGGCATATGCGTCATCGGGGGATCCCGCCAGAGCACCTCGTCAAGGGCGGTGTCTACGCCGGGGCGCCAGCTTCCGGACCGGCCGAGGAACCGCTCGTCGCTGAGCATGATCCGCAGTGCCTGGGCGATCCAGGTGGTCGTGGTCTCGAACCCGGCTGAGACCATGAGCACCATGGACTGCGCGATCTCGTGGGAGTCGTGCAGGTTCGGGTGGCGCTGGAACGCCGTCGTCAGGTCGGCGGCCGGCACCTGCGCGTGTGACCGCATGCACTCGCCGATGATGGTCTCGAATGAGCTGTTGGCGCCCGCGGCGTCTTCGCCCGAGCCGAACATGGCCATGATCGCGCGCTGCAGTTCGTGCCCGCGGTCCGCGTCCAGCCCGAACAAGGCCGCGACGGCGAGCATCGGGATGACCGCCGCGTACTCGCTGACCAGGTCAGCTTGGCCACGGGCGGCGAAGCCGGAGATCAGGTCCGAGGCCATGGCCGTGACCGACTCGCGCATCTGTGGCTGGTCCAGGGACATGATCCCGTCGTCCAGCGGCTGGCGCAGCCGGTGATGCTCACCGCCATCTTTGAAGTACGCGTTATCCCTCGGGGCCATCATCGGTGCGAGCCCGGAATCCGGGCCGACCTTCTGCTCCTGCCAGTCGCGCCAGTTATGCGGGTCACGGGAGTAGATCCGCTCGTGGCTGACGACCTCGCGGACGGCCGGCCAGGACAGTACAAGCCATGCGTTCACGCCGGGCTCGAGCTGCACCGGTGCGATATCCCCGTATATGGACCGCAGCCGCGTGTAGTGGGCCTGCGGGTCCGGGCTGGCAGTGATCTCCGTCAGCGGTATCAGTCCGCCTGCTCCTGCGTTCACACCGAGCCTTTCGCGAGGGTGTATCCGGTCTCTACGGCGATGGCGTGCCTGGTGAGGTCGGCGAGGACGCGGAGCGACGAGCCCGGGTCGCGGGCATCACAGGTGAAGACCGGCGTCCCGGCCGGCAAGTCCAGCGCCAGCCCTATTTCTTCCAGGTCGTACCCGGGGCTGTCAGGAAAGACATTGACGGCCACCGCGTAAGGCATGCCCGCGTCCTGCTCCTCGAGCTGGTCGAGCACCGCGAAGCTCGCCTCGAGCCGCCGGGTGTCGACCAGGACGAGGGCGCCGATCGCTCCGTCGGCGAGGCCTTCCCACACGTTCCAGAACCGCTGCTGGCCGGGCATGCCGAACAAGTACAGCACCGTGGTCTCGGTGAGGGTCCGGCGGCCGAAATCCATCGCCACTGTTGTGGTGTTCTTCCCGGAGGCCTCGTCCAGGTGGTCGACGCCGACGCTGGCCGCCGACATCTTCTCTTCTGTCCGGAGCGGTTCGATCTCGCTTACCGCGCCGATCAGGGTCGTCTTGCCGACACCGAACGAGCCGACAATCAGGATCTTGACGGGCCGCACGACACCGTCGGGCAGGTAGCGCTCGCCGGGGCCGGGCGCTTGCTCCTGCTGGTCATGCGAGATTTTCGAGGGCATGCAGCACCTCCTGAAGTACGTTGAGCCCGGGCCTGGAAGACTCGCCGCCGCTCACGCGGACGACCCCTTTGTCGACGAGGTCGGAGACGAGGACCCTGACCACGCTCACAGGCAGCTGCAGGTGGACGGCGGCCTCGGCTACCGACAGCGGCCGACGGCACATCTGCAGCAGCGCTCGTTCCTGGGTGCCTGCCCCGCCCGGCAGTTGCTGCTTCCCGTCTGCGGCTGAGACGATAGATTCCGGACGCACCGTGTTGCGGGTCGGGTGCGCCCGGCCCCCCGTGATCACGTAGGAGCGGACCGGGTTAACGTCTGGGTAGCCGTCCCATGCGCTCATGCCGCGGGGCTGGGGTGACGGGGAGCCGCGCTGAGCTTGTCTCCGATTTTCTGCACCTGCTTGCCCATCTGCTGCCCGATGACGGCCGGGTCGACCGCCGGGCTGGTGACTACCGCCAGGCGCGACCCGTCGGCGGCCCTGCGCACGAACAAGAAGCCGCCCCCGAAGCGGATCATGTTCTGATGGATGATGCCTGTCCCGTCGCCGTAAGCGTCCGCGATGTTCTGGCCGATCGCGTACAGCCCCGCGCACATCGCGCCCAGGCGGTCCGCGTCATCCCGGGTGATCTCCCCCGAACGCGCCGTCACTATCCCGTCCGAGGTAGTCACCACCACGTGGCGCACGCCGGGCACCCCGACGACCTCATCGATCATCCAGTTCTCAATGCCCGTCATCACCGCTCCGTCTCTGTTCCGTCAGCTGCGGACGGGTAACCGGCGCTGCCGGGAGTTGCCTGAGCCGTCGCGCCGGGGAAGTGCGCGTCCTCTTCGGTGTCGCCAGCTGCCGCGTCGTCCGCGAGGAATGCACCGAGCCAGGCGCCCTGTTCCTCCGGGGTCTGCTCCGGCCGCTCCGGCTCAGCCGGGCGCTCGCTGGCGGCGGGCCTGCCCGACGGCACAAGGCCGCGGCGCGAGTGCCGCTGGGGCAGCCGTCCTGTCCTGGCTCCGCCTGCCGCGGGTACGTCGGACTGCGCGGGCAGCGACGGGAGCACCGGGGTTTCCGGGAGGAACTCCGGGGTCGCCTGGCGCGGCTGCGATGCTGCCGTCGGCGTGTCTTCAACCAGGCCGGCGGGCACCCCGACGATTGCCCGCACCCCGCCGTACGGCGATCGCCTCAGCTCCGCCCTGAACCCGTGGCGGAGGACATAGCGACCGACCACTGGCAGACCGGTCTGCGGGAACTCTCCCAGATCGCCGATGCGGACGACCTGCTCGCCGGAGATGATCCTGTTTGCGTGGTCCAGCTGGGCGTCCTGCATCCCGCGGCCGAAGTCCTCGATCTCGATGGCTGCTCCGGTCTCGACGTTCCTGACGGTCACCTGAACGTCGGCTGTCGGCGGAGAGAGCTGCGCCGCGTTGGCGAGCAGTTCGGCGAGCACGTGGATCAACGGCTCGACGACCTCGGCGGCAATGGCGGTTCCCGGCTCGCCGGAAACCTTGACTCGCTTGAAGGACACGATCCGCCCGGCGGCGGCACGAACCACATCCAGCAATTCGAGCGGCTCCGGCCACTGCTGTCCGGGCCATTCATCGCAGAGCACTACGAGGCTCTGGGCGCTGCGCGCCTGCTGTGCGGCGGCGTGGTCGACGCGCATGGTGTGCTCGAGCACCATGGCATCCGCCGGGTAGGCGTTCGCCATGACCGTGGCTTCCTGCTGGGTGCGGTAGGCGGCATCCTGAAGCAGACGCGCAAGTGAGAGCACCGCCCTCCGGGCCGACTCGGCATGATCATCGTGCTGCTTGCGGAATCTCGCGACACTGTCCCTGACGGCATCCGCGACGCGCTCGCTAAGTTCGGCGATCTCGCTGTTCCCGGCGGGCTCCGGAAATGCCGGAAGGTCGTCGGAGCCGTCCAGCGCCGCTGGGAGCTGGACATTCAGCAAGTGCCGGAGTCGGGACATCGCTTCGGCGGTCGCCTCGCGGTGCCGCGCGTCCCGCTCGCCGGTGCTTCGCCCGGCTTCCTCCGCGCGCTGCCGCCATGAGGCGGCGTCCTGTTCGTACTGTGCCGCGCGATCCCGCCACAATTCGGCGCCCTGCTCACGCTGCGCGGCGGCCTCCCGCCACACCGCCGCGTCCTTCTCCCGCTGGGCAGCGGCTTCTCGCCAGGAGGCGGCATCCCGCTCCCGCTGCGCGGCGGCGTCCCGCCAGGAGGCGACGCCCTGCTCCTGTTGTGCGGCGCGCTGCTGCCACCAGGCGACGACGGCGGCATGCCGTCGGTACAGCGTGAATCCGGCGGCCGCCGCCAGCACCACCGCCACCGCGCCGACGCCGGCCCATGCCCTGGCGTGCCCCGCGCCGGCCGCCGGGATAGCGAATGCCGCGATAGCGAACGCACCCAGGGCGGCGGCGGCCCACACCAGCGGCATCTGACCACGACTCTGGGTTTCCCCGGCAGGTGCCCCGCGGGGCGCGCCGGGCGGCTCATTCCCAGAGGACGCAGGCGCTGAGCCGACAGTCCCAGGGTCGTGATAGGAAGAAACAGCATAAGACCCGGAATTAGAGCGAGTCATTGGCCACCTTCGCAGAAACAGGTCACACTACATCCGGACAGCCCGCGGCTACGCAAAGCCAGTCCCGGAGCCGACGCCGCGGAATCAACCGGATTTGCGCAGCGGATTCCAACGGGAAACAAGCTTCTCGGCACGGCCCCACTGCCTGACGAGCTCACAACAAGCAACAACCGCAGCCCAACACATTAGCCCCAGACTCACTGCTCTGTAGTGATTTCGCGGAACAAAGTCCCGAACTGCGGAAATACGCGGTTCTGGCTACGGGGGAAATCCTTCGGCGCGCCCTGCTCTGTCCGGCCTGGTGCTCGCCCGCCCGGCCCGGCCGAGCCGGATTCCCGTCAGGGCCTAGCCTGTCGGCGGCCCGGGCGCCCGGACGCGGTCGGCACCCGGGTTTCCGGTGGCCGGTGCTGCGGCCACCATTGCCAGACTGCTGGTTGCTGTTTCCCCCGTTCCGCTCCCTAAGGTGTCCGTAACCTGTGACTTTCCGGACGCTCGAATCGGGAGCACCCCGAAAGGTGCAATTGCCAGTCGGACCTGAAATGAGGGACATATTGGACAGTAGTTCACTTCTCGGAAATAGTTAAAAAAGCCACATCTAGTACACATGTATGATGAACCTATTCCAACCCTTGTTCCGGTTGAAGTTCAGGAAGTACCCGCTGTCGTCGGCTCCGACGGGCCGCAGTCGCATCGAGATGATTTGCCGGGCGTTGTCGTGGAGGTCTACAGCGGACATGCCTGCCGACGGCGACGCATCGCTGTGGCGGCCAGTCGGCGCGGGTCGCCCGCGATGTCGATAGCCGTGATATGGCCGCAGTGGACCGAGGGTCGTGGCGAGCAGGCCGAGCGTCGAGTCTGCCCGGCTTATGACCGATATCAGCCGTACGCACACCCAACTTGACATGTATGTCGAACGACATAGTATTGGGCCTCGTTGCGGCATATCGGGTGAACGCTGCGACTGAAGAACTTGGATAGAGGGGGACCAGGTGGCCGGAGCAGGCCCGTACGGGAAGCTGAAGTACCGCGATGTCCAGGGCAGCCGGATGGCCTACATCGACGAGGGTGAGGGAGACGCCATCATCTTCGCGCACGGCAACCCGACGTCTTCATACCTCTGGCGCAACGTGATGCCGCACCTGGAGGGGCTGGGCCGACTGGTCGCGGCCGACATGATCGGCATGGGCGGCTCGGACAAGCTCACCCCGCCCGGCCCGGACCGTTACAGCTACGCCGAGCAGCGTGACTACCTGTTCGCGCTGTGGGACTCGCTTGATCTCGGCGGCAACGTGATACTCGTGCTGCACGACTGGGGCTCGGTGCTCGGCTTCGACTGGGCCTGCCAGCACCCTAACCGCGTGCAGGGGATCGCGTTCACGGAGGGAATCGTCGCCCAGCCGGAGTGGGCGGACTTCCCCGACGACGTCGTGAACATGTTCAAGGGATTCCGGTCACCTGCGGGCGAGCACATGGTGCTTGAGCAGAATCTCTGGATCGAGGGCGTACTGCCCGCGCTGATCCAGCGTGAGCTCAGCGACGAGGAAACGGAGCACTACCGGCAGCCGTTCGCCAGCCCGGGAGAAGACCGCCGCCCGACGCTGTCCTGGCCGCGCCAGCTCCCGGTCGAGGGTGACCCTGCCGACGTCACCGCGATCGTGAACGAGTACGGCAACTGGCTGGCCGGAAGCGAAGTGCCCAAGCTCTTCATTAACGCCGAGCCCGGCGAGATCATCAACGACCGCGTCCGTGAGATCATTAGGACCTGGCCAGGCCTGACCGAGATAACCGTCAGCGGGCGCCACTTCATCCAAGAAGACAGCCCGGACGAGATCGGCCAGGCCATCGCGCAGTTCGTCCGCGGGCTCCGCATCGCCTAAACCCAACTCACCGGCGCACGCAGATCCCTGACAAGCAGCTGGGCCGCGGTATTACCGTGCGTCGCTTCAGCCGAGGGGCCGTGAGTTACAGTAATTGCTGCCCGATCGAGCACGGAACGGGCACGTCTACGTGCACTCAGCGCGCTGGCACTTAAGCGTGCGTTGGTCGGCATCATTTGCCGCTGGCTGCGCACGCGAGCATCGCTGCCAGGATGGCCTGGCCGATTCCCTTCCCATTGAAGCCCACAACTCATTATGTGGCGGCGTTGTGTCCGGGCCCAAGAGTTCAAGTCCGATCCGTTGAAGGTCCGCGGGAGCGGGACAACGGTGGCGGCCGGAATTTCTTACGACTCACCCAGCAGCGATTCAGGTTAGTCGCGGTCTGGCGAGCCGGTTGTTGACCTCCTCGATGCGAACGAGTGACTGGAAGGTCTACGCAGGTCATTGTGGCTGGTCAGACAGCGATTACTGGTCAATCGTGGTCGACTGAGGCCCATGCGGTCGGAGCCTGTCAAACTGAACGGGACATCAGGCTGCTTGCGTGGTTTGTGGTGAGGGGCTGGTCTCGATGGTGGCTGGGGGCTCGTTGATCCAGACCTTGGCTGGCAGGTCCTTGGGCTGCGGGCAGCCGCGGCGGAATCGCTCGGGATGCGCGTCGTAGGCGGCGCGGAGGGTCGCGGCCCGGCGGGCCTGGACGATCGCCCAGCTGCCGTCGTGGACAGATGCGGGGGTGTGCATCGCGATCCCGGAATGCCGGTGCTGGCGGTTGTAATAGGTGAAGAATGCCTTGCAGAACACGTTCGCGCCCTGGATGGAGCCGAACTGTCCCGGAAAGGCGGGACAGTATTTCAGGGTCTTGAACGCGGATTCTGAATACGGGTTGTCGTTCGACACGTGCGGCCTTGAGTGAGACTGGGCGATGTTCAGTTTCGCGTAGAGACCGCTGACGGTATTGCTGGTCATCGAGGTTCCGCGGTCGGCGTGGACGGATTCCGGCTTGATGCCGTCGTTGGCCGCGATGGCGTGCTCGATGAATTCTTTCGCCAGGTCGCCGGTCTCGGTCGGCCATATCTCCCAGTGAATTGCTTTCCGTGAGTAGATGTCCATGATCACGTACAGCAGGTACCAGATGCCGCGGTCCGGTCCTTTCAGTTTCGTGATGTCCCATGACCATATCTGGTTCGGCCCCGTGGCCAGGAGCTCGGGTTTCTTTTTCGCCGGGTGGGAGGCGTGCGCGCGGCGCTCGCCGGAGGTGCCGCGCCGGCGCAGCAGCCGGTGCATCGTGGCCTGCGAGCACAGGTAGCAGCCCTCGTCCAGGAGGATCGTGTACGCCTGCGCCACTGATTTATCGGCGAACCGCGGGGAGTCCAGTTCCTTCAGGACGCGTTCTTCCTCTTCCGGTGCCAGTTCCGCGGGATGATGGAATTCCTTCCTTTCCGACGGCGGGACAGCCGGTCTCGGGTTGCGGTGGCGGTGCAGCGTGGAACGCGATTTCCCGAGTAGCCGGCACGCGGCCGTCACGCCGACCGCCTCCTCCATCGCGGGAAGATGCGCGTCGATAACCTGGCTCAGTTCTCGCCGGAATCCGCGCTGCGCGAGATGTCGTCGAGCAGCGCAAGGATATGCAGGTGATCCCGGACGGGACGTGAGAGACTGCTGACGCGCAGTGACCGGCCGGGGGGACGGGGGATCGTCTGCATGTCAGTCTGGGTGCCGTCGGTGGAGCAGCGGCGGCTTGGGGAGACCGGGGTCGAAGTCAGGCTCGGGCACGAGCTGGCTGATGATTACCTGCGGTTCGTCGCGGCACGGTGCCGTCCGAACACGGTGCTGGCCACCGCGTTCGACCTGAAGGTGTTTTTCACCGCGGCCGGCGGCAAGGACCCGGCCGCGGTGACGGTGACGGACGTGCTGGAGTTCATCGCCGGGCAGCGCCGGCCCCGGCGGGGCGCGAACGTGATCCGGATCGATGACGGCGAGGCCGGCATGTCGGCGCGGACGATCCGCCGCCGCCTGTCGAGCCTGTCGGGTTTCTACGGCTACCTGCAGGCCCGCGGGCTGGTGCAGGCCAGCCCGGTGCCGTCGGGGCCGCTGTCGCGCAGCCCGAGGGACCGGGGACGGGGCGGGCGGGTCCCGCTGATCCGCACGCCCCGGACGCTGCCGCGGGTGCTGAACCCGGCCGAGGTCACCGCGCTGCTGGCGGCGCTGCGGACCAGCCGGGACACCGCGATGGTGCACGCGATGCTGTTCGGCGGCCTGCGCCGGTGCGAGGTCCTCGGGCTGCGGCTCGCCGACGTGCACCTGGCCGACCGGCGGCTGTTCATCGCCGACGGCAAGGGCGGCCACCAGCGGATCGTCCCGGTCTCCGGGCAGTTCTTCACGGCCCTGGCCGCCTATCTCGACCGCGAGCGGCCCCGCGAGCCGGCGACGGACAAGGTGTTCGTCGTGCTCAAGGGCCCGAACCGCGGACGGCCCCTGTCGGCGGCGGGAGCCGACGAGATCCTGAAGGGAGCCCGCGGCCGCGCCGGTATCGCGCACCTGACCTGTCACATGCTGCGCCATACCTGCCTGACCCGGCTGCGGGAGGCGGGCATGGCCCTGGAGGCGGTGCAGGCCCAGGCCGGGCACCGGTCGATCGAGTCCACCAGGACCTACCTGCACATGGCCGGGTCATGGCTCGCGGATGAGTACGCCCGCGCTGTTGATGCCATCGACCGCGACGCGGCCAGGAGCTCCCGGTGAGCGCGGCACCGGCCCGGGCGGCCGTTCCCGCCGTCCCGCCGGCGCAGCTGTTCGCCGGCGAAGACGACGCCGCGGAAGCCTACGTCGACGACGGTTCCACGGCCGTGGCACGCAAGCACCGGGCCGGCGCGGCCGCCCGGTTCCTCGCCGCCTTCGGCGGGCTGGACGGCTGGGCGGCAGCGCCGCTGCGCAGCCGGCTGGCCGCCGCCTCCGACGTCCGCGCCGTCGCCGTCTGGCTCGCGCTCGGGACCTGCGCCCGCGTCGACCCGGCCTATATCGCGCAGGCGAACGTGTCGTGGGGCTACTGGCTCGCCTGCCTGGACCCGCAGCTGTCGCTGCGGTTCACCGCCGCGGCGGCTGCCCTCGGCCGCGATGACAAGGAAACCGGGCGCCAGTGGTGCATCCTGGCCAAGCTGGCCGCGGCCGCCGGGCTGCCCGCGCAGGAACTGGACCGCCCGCGGTTCGAGGCGGCCCGCGAGGCGCTTTCCGCCGCGGTCGCCGCGCACCGCGGCCGGCTGCCGAACACGTTCACCACCCCGCTGCACGGCCTGTCCGCCACCCTCGCCGCCCTCGGGATCCTCGACATGCCCGACCGCAAGCGGGTCCCCGACCGGGGCCAGCCCGGGCACTGGAAGGCACTCGAGCAGCAGGTCCCCGTCATGACCGCGACCATGCGCCGCTACCTGGCCCAGCTCGCGATCAGCATGCGGCCCGGCAGCGTCGCCCTCGCCGACACCACGCTGCGGCACCTGGCCAGCTACCTCACCGGGCATCACCCGGACGTGACCGCGGCCGCGGCGATCCGCCGCACCCACATCGAGGGCTTCAAGACCTGGCTGACCGCCAGGCCCGGATACCGCGGCAGCGAGGGCCCCGCCAAGACCACCACCGGCATGCGGATCAGCCACCTGCGCGGCTTCTTCGACCGGATCACCGAGTGGGGCTACGACGACGCCCCGGCCCGCAGCCCGGTCTTCGCCGGCGACATGCCCATCCGCGACCGGCCGCTGCCGAAGTTCCTCGACGACGCCGACGCCGCCAGGCTGATGTCCGCCGCCCGCGACCTCCCGGACCTGTTCGACCGGGTCTGCGTCGAGGTCCTGGCCCGCACCGGGCTGCGCAAGGGCGAGTTCCTCCGCCTCGCCACCACCGCGGTCATGACCATCGGCGGCCGGCAGTGGCTGCACGTCCCGGTCGGCAAGCTGCACACCGACCGCTACATCCCGCTGCACCCCAGAGTCCAGGAACTACTCGGCCAGTGGCTCCGGCACCGCGGCAGCCAGCCCGGGACCCTCATGTTCACCGAGCAGGGAAGAGCCGTTCCCCAGACCCGCGTCGACGCCGCCGTCCGCCGCGCCGCCGAAGCAGCCGGAATCGGGCACACCACCCCGCACCAGCTCAGGCACACGCTAGCCACCCAGGCCGTCAACCGGGGCATGCGCCTCGAACCGATCGCCGCCCTTCTCGGCCACAAGACGATGACGATGACACTCACCTACGCCCGGATCTCCGACCGCACCGTCGCTGATGAGTACTTCAACGTCACCAGCCAGGTCGAGGCACTCTACGAGCCCGGCCAGTCCCTTCCCGCCGCCGCAGCCGGACCGAACATGCAGCGGCTCCACGACGAGACCACCCGCCGCCTGCTCGGCAACGGCTACTGCACCCGCCCCGCCGAGCTCGGCTGCCGCTACGAGACCATCTGCGAAAGCTGCACCTTCTTCGCCACCACCACCGAGTTCCGCGACCAGATCCAAGCCCAGCACGACGACTCCCGCCGCCACGGGGACGAAGAACGCAAAATCACCTATCTCAAGCTGCTCGACACGCTGGACGACACCGGAACTTGACAACATCACCCGCATAAGCGAATGCTTTTCCCGCGATATCCAGCGCGGTCTTCGTCTTGCCGAGCTCGTTTTCCAGCCGGTCGTTGCGGGACTTCAGCTTCTTGTTCTCCGCGCGCAGCCGCGCCAGCTCCTCGGCCTCCGCGCTTTTCGGTGACGGCTTTCCCGTAGTCGCGGGCAGCGTTCCTTTCCGCTGCTGGCCCCGCCAGTGCTCGATATGGGAGTGGTACAGCCGCTCGCGACGCATAAGCTCGCCGCGCCCGGGGCTGCCCTCGGGCAGCGCGTCGTACTCGGCCAGGATCCGCGCCTTGTACGCCGCGGTGAACGTCCGCCGCTTCGGCCGGTGCGGCTTGCTGCTGCTCACCCGACCATCATGCCCGCTCATCACGGCCTGGTCAGCGAGTGTCATCGTCACTGTCTTGATAGTCCTGTCTCGCCCTGCTGAACCTCAAAAGGACTCATACGTCCCTGGTGTCACACAAGTTTGACAGAAAGGGGGTTGCTGCAGCTTGCTGCTGCGCCTGTTAGCGCAATGACGCTTAAGTGTCAGCATGGCCTAAAGCGCCAGACAATGCAGTCTTCACCAGTGACCGTGCCGTGTGCCTAGTTGAAGCGTATTGCGCGAAGAGGTGTGCACTCCAAAACACTAAGCACTCGCGCAGCCGACTCGGAAGGTCTGCCGTCAACCGATTCTTGGCATGTTGTACCTGGCCCTTAATTTAGCGTCAGCCTGGTCTAGGTGATGGCGGGCGGTCAACCAGAAGCACCCGCTGCGCGTCAAGTAGTCAGCAGGGCGTGATCGGAGAGCTAATAAGCCAGCAACCGTCTTCTGGGCCCTCACCAGCACATGTCGGCCAACCGTTCCACGACGATCTATGGATATTTCGGGCGCTCGCTACCGGGTTGTGAGTCCCTATGTTAGGTCCGTCACTGGACATGGTCACGCTATGAGAAGGGAATACAATGACTACACCAGCGGTGTCCTCGGGAGCTACTTCCGACCCTAGTGTTGAGAGGTCACGTTCGTGGACAGGCCTGTACGCAGTTGTTGCTGGGGATATCGCTATTGCGCTTGCCGCGATACTGGGAATCACTCATTTTGCTACCATTGGGGCAGTGAGCGATCAAATCCTTCCCCAGATCGTCGCCATTCTGAGTAGTGCCTTTACAGCTATTGGCACTATGACCACGGCTTACTTTGGAATTAAGTCCATGGCGAATGCCGCGAACAATCTTGCCGGGCCTCCAACTGGACACGCCGCGCCCGCCCCCGCGCCCGCGCCCGCCCCCGCGCCCCCATCCAACCTCCCCGGCATCGTAGAGACTCCCTAGGTGGGGAGGACCTAGGCAGTCAACTCAAGAACCGTTCGGTCGAGTCTGGCTCATGGATACCGGACTATCTGGATCGAGCTCCCCGAGCATGCCCCGCCGCACACGGTCGACGCCGCGCTAAGGGCTCACCACCGCCTGGCGGCCGTCGAGCGCGCCGTGGACTTCGTGGAACAGGCTCTACGTGGCGCCCCGTATACATGCAGACGGCGAAAGGACGGAATCGCTCGTTGGTTCGCGTCGTTTGCCGGTGCTGATCGGCGTCTGCCGGAACAGGGGCGGAACAGATGGCCTTTGGCCTGTCAGATGTTATCGATGCTGGCGGCGACTCGGGTGCCAGTTGCGTTCCAGCAACTTCGATACCTCAGCATGATCTCGGCAGTAATTGCCCACGCGAGAGTACCCACCGCGTCGTCGGTGAGGCCCAGACTTCGCGCTGCGTGCCGGACATCGATCTCGGTGCGGATGTTGTCTTCAAGCAAGGCGGTGACGCGTGCTTCGTGCTCACCGTTGGCGTTGTCCGCCATAAGGCCATGATGCAGCCGCAGGCTGCGCGCCGACATAAGCGAAGTTCGGGACTAGGCCATCTGGCCGATGGCCCACTGCGCGTCGCGGTGGACCTCGCTGAATTCGTCGAGCGCGGCGGTGTCCTGCAGACGGGCTCGTATGTGCTGGCGTGCTGAGAGCGGCCTGACAGTCTGGAACTTGGCTAGTGCTTGGAACTGTGCCCTGCCGCGGAACGGCCCGATCCGTACGCCTTCCCTCGAAGTCGTGAATGTCGCTGGGGACTCAGCTGTCGGGCGTGACCGCATCCAATCGGCGCCGAACCTCCGACGTGTTCACGCCGAGAGCGCCGAGCAGTGCCGCCGCAGGATCTGGTGGCTGGAGAGTGAGGAGCTGGGCCAGCACCTGCTGGGCCGCGACATAGAGCCTCCGACGGTTGGGCTTCGACGCTTCCTCAAGCACTTTCTTTGCCGCGGGCGTCATGCGGAGGCGATCTTTTTGCGCGACGTCTCTGATTCTCGGCTTCTGCGGCGCGGCGCGCATCGGCAGCGCGGGAGCGTCGGTGCCGGGCCCCAGGCCCAGGGCGCCCAGGGCTTCGCGGTCGAGCGACTCAAGGGCCTGCCGAGCTTGTTGCAGGTTCACGCCCAACGCGACTTCGATCGAAGGGTCTTCAAACAAGGCGAGCAAGATGTGATCGGTGCCAGTGCGGCGATCACCCCGGCGACGAGCTTCTTCGCTGGCCCGCAAATAGATGGCCCAGCCGTGAAGCTTCTCTGGCGCAAGGGGTTCGGTGGTCATGACAGCTCCTTGTTGTATTTGGTGTGCACGGATTGGCGGGTGACGCCTAGGGCGTCTCCGATCTGCTGCCACGACCAGCCCTTTCCCCGGGCAGCCGCGACGTGGTTCGCTTCGACCCTCTCAGCCAGGCGATGGAGCGCCAATGAGGCGCGAAGCCCGATTGCCGGGTCATCCGACGAGAGATCCGCGCCGAGATTTTCGATGTCCATGACTGTCAGTTTAGGCTGACATCTTGCTTTGTCAATCTAAGCTGACAGGGCGCGCCGCACCGGAGTGCACCCCGTTTAGGGGAACTGTTCTCCTTGAACCTGCAGTACTGCTTCCGAAGGGTCAAGAACACGGGCCAGTGAGCCGGACTACGGTAGTTGGCACAGGTAACGGAGCGTGACATGGTGTCCGACCCAGTCGGCTCACGCTTGCTGGCACCGTTTTCCTCGCGTCTGCACCTATTACGGGGATGGCCTGCGCGTCAGGTTAAAACGATTGACGTGATCCCGGCGGGTGCTGGGAGGATGCGGAGCGTGCCGACGCTCACTCCACACGCGATCCTCCCGGGCAGCCTCGCGCGGATTACCCAGCCTGATCTTGCTGCTGACGGACGACTGCTGCTGCGACCCTGGACGCCGGCCGACGCGTGCGCGCTCGCCAGGCTTTACACAGATCCTGATATCAGGCACTGGCACATGTTCACGATCGACACCCAGGACGAGGCGCTGGAGGTGATCGAGCGCTGGCGGCAGCGATGGCTGGCGGAGACGGGTGCGCACTGGGCCGTGACGACCCAGCCGGAGGGGGACCCGGCGGGCCGGATCGGGCTGAGGGCGATGGACACCCAACAGGGCGTCGCGGAAGCCATCTACTCGACCGCGCCCGCGTTCCGGGGACAGGGCGTCGCGCCAGCCGCGCTTGAGGCGCTCGCATCATGGGCGTTCTCGGTCGGCTTTCACCGTCTCTTCCTGCGGCACTCGGCAGCGAACCCGGCCTCCTGCCGAGTCGCCGCAAAGTCCGGCTTCGCTGCCGAGGGGACAGAACGCAGCGCCGAGCTCCACACAGACGGCTGGCACGACATGCACATGCACGCGCGGATAGCGACAGGCAAGCCCCCGGATGCCAACCGGAACGGCTGAGTACGCCCGTCCGCCATCATGGTGCCAACTAGATGAGCAGGCTCAGCCGGAAACCCCTGACTGCCGCCGGTGACAGTTATCGCTGGGATGTGACATCCCTGGGAGTCACACTGACGTTTAAGAGTCGATATGGGGTAGGCTGGCAGGGGTATCGAATTATCGTTCGATCGTGCCTGATATGCTGCTGGAATGGCTCCTTACGTGCCTCGGGACTGGCCAGATGCGGTGCAGTCGCCTGGTACTGAGGAGTGGGAAGCCACCGCGGCTGCGTTCCCTGTCAAGTCTTTCTGTTCAACAGATCCGCAGTTTTTGACGGTTGTGACTGTGATCCGTACTTGGCCCTGTGAATTTTAGTTGGCCCGATATCGCGTTCGAATAAATTCTGCCATGCGGATGTCGGCCGAGAGAGTGATAATGAGCCCGTGAAGTGGCGGAAGATCACCAACGTTGCGCAGAGGCCTACCAGCATCATCGGCTCTCGGGTCTGCTAGATCAAATTCGACTACCAGGCCGCCCTTGAACTGCTCCGCCAAGAGGACACGGGACTATCGGCGTCCATGTCGACCTGGTTATCTTTTCGCCGTTCGTGCTGCGCAACTCTGATGCCACGATCTATAACCTTGACCCGGCGACCAGCAGAGCCGCGCTCGCACCCGTGCTCGATTTGCTTGGGGGACGATCACAGACGTCACCGTCGATGGCGATGACACGGTCGAGCGTGACGGCAACGGCAACCGGATCTGAGGCGACCAGGCTCGTAACGCTCATCTTTTCCGCCCACCCGACTCTCAATTGAGCGGCTGCAGCGCCGGAGCACCGGACACGCGAGTACTCTCACCGTTGCCACTACTACAGGCGATAGTAACGCTTCGCGAAAAGGCAGGACGACCCGATGGCGCATGTCGACCCAACCGGCGCAGACGAGGACGAGCCGCACGAGCGCAGTCCGGGCAGCGGGGCCGCCCAGCCGGCCCGACGCAAGAGCCTGACGCGATTCATCGCAAGGAGACGGACGATCGCCATCGTGGCCGCCGCAGCCGTTGTCCTGGCTGGCGGCGCGCTCGCGGTGAACCACTCCAGCGCGAGCGGCGGCACCTCATCAGTCAACGGCAACACCGTCGAGTTCGCCGCTGGCCACATGCCCCCAGTCCCCGAGTACACCGCGACCTCGCTGACCGGCACTCCGATCAAACTCTCGAGCTACCGGGGCAAGATCCTGGTGCTCAACTTCTGGTGGTCGGACTGCCCGCCCTGCCGGGCCGAGGCACCCACCCTTGAGGTGGCCTACCAGCACTACCACCCGCAGGGAGTCGACTTCCTCGGCGACGACGTGGGCGACACCGTAACCAGCGCCTTGGCATTCGACCACAGCGACGGGATCAGCTACCCCAGCATCAACGACCCCAGTTACGCCTTCGCCCAGCAGTTTTCCCAGGCTGTTCCGGTCAGCGCCACACCGACCACTGCCGTCATCGACAAGACCGGACATGTGGTCGGCATGATCATTGGAACGCTCAGCCTCGGCGAGCTAACCACCCTTATCCACCGCGCGGAGACGGCCAAGTCTTAGGCCTGTGACAACTATCTTGGCCAACCGCGTCAGGTGACAACAATCCAGGCTCAGCAGGTGACAGATACCGTGGCCACATCGAGCCGCGCTAGCCGCTCAGCCGCCCGGAGCGGTGACAGTTATCGTGTCCCGGCACAGTTAGCCGTGAGGGTTGAACCTCGCTGGCTGTCGAGTTGGGCACGTTGCCGGCGGCAACGGGTGCTGCCATGGTCCCAGCCTGGGCCTGGGTGAGGACTGCGGCTGCGAGGGTGAGCTGGGTGAGCTGATGGCGCAGGCTGCGGATTCCCTCGCGCTGCGCGGTGACGGTCTCGCGGAGCTTGGCGACGGTGTGGCGGAGTTGCCTTTCGTCGTCGGTGACCTGCTGTGTCTGGGTGCGGACGCGTTCTTGGAACTCGTTCTTGAGGTCGGGCGTGGCGTTTCATCAGGGCAATGCGGTGGACGCCGGCCTCGGCAGCGAGCGCGACGATGGTGAGGGCGCCGTCGGAGGCGGCGGGCTGGCCTGCGTGGAGGCGATCGGCAGCGGCGCGGATCCGGGCTCTCTCGCCTTGGTGCTGCTGGTTCATGCCAGGGCCTCGGCGGGCAGGGCGGTGGCGTCGTGGGCGTCGGCCACAGCCCGGTCGCGGTCGGCGACCGCGCGGAGTCGCCTGGCGACGGGCCGGGGGGCGTGCGCGGCGAGCTGGTCGGTCCGAGCGGCGCGCTCGTGCAGGTTGCGGGCGTGCTGGTCGGTGCGGACGGCGTTACCGCAGCCGGGGCGGCAGTCGTGCTGGCTCGGGGCCGTTGCATCGGGACCGGGCTCGCATAGCGCGGTGTCGCGCTTGAAGACGCAGATCAGGCAGCCGTCGGGGTTGTCGAATAGGGCAAGCCCGTCGCGGGCGAGGTAATCCGCCGCCTGCCTGGCGAAGTTCTTCGTGACGATGCGGCCCTGGAAGCGGGGTGTCTCGGCGACGGCGGCGAGCGCCCGGCGCGCGGCAGGCCCGGAGATGCGCTCGCCGGCGGCGAGGCGGTCTTCCAGGCGGGCGACGGCGTCGGTGGCGGCCAGGGCGGTCTCGACGTCGAGGACGCTGTGGATGCCGTGGCGGCTGCGGCTGGCGTAGCCGCTGGAGGCACACCACCGACCCCGACAACCGCAACCACAGACGGGAACCCGTGACGAGCGGTAACCTTCGTGACTGCCCCAGCTACTTACCTGCCACCCGTGACCGCGGTTCTTTGAATTTCTTCGATGGCAAGCCGACCCGGCCCACAGGTCGCGCAGCGACCGAGGACCGGAAGCGGTGCGGCAGCATCTTGAAAGGGGTCTTGTATTAAGTAATGAGGGCAATCAAACAGCTAGTTTCTTTTGTGATCGCCGCGGCGCGGCTGCGAACCCCCATGCATCGAACCATCGGAATCTTGATGCCATCTATTTGCCGTACTTGTATTCATCTCATTCATAAGCCGCGTCGCCATTTTGATCCTGGCTTCGTCATTCAGCCTGGGGTCTCTGATCCCTGTAAGTAGATCTATTACCTGCGCAAATTTTTGTTCGTCAAGAAGCTGATCTTGCATCATCGATGCCTGTTGAGATAGGTGCTTACGCGCCTTGTCGGCCCTTATTGAGAAGGCTGCCCCCGATGTTCCAATTAGAGTACCGCCGATCCCGGAGAATAGTGCTATGCCGTGACTAGGGGACCCGAAGAAGTGCGTCATGGTAAGTATGACAGCAGCAAGAACGATTATGCCTCCTACCGTCATAAAGTATATACTCAGCGTAAATGTTACGTTGGATTGCCGTAGAGCCTGCCCCAGGAAATTCGACATGAAGTGATCGCGATTTCGGATTGAGTTGAGGAATATCTTTCGTGCTTCAAGGGCCGTTTCTTCCTGGGTGACGGAGGAGAAGTAGTTGTGCTGGACGTTGGAGCCACCGATTTGGATATACCCCTTGTTGGCCGCTACCTCAATAGACCCTTCATCGTCTTCGAGCTTCGTCAGCGCTTCTTTTAGGGGTTCCGCAGAGGTGCCTTCTATGAATCCGTCGGTATCAGATACTTGCTGGAGCGCTGAGTCAATGGTATGGCGCTCTATCTCAGGCTGGGACGACTCGACCTCGGCTGAAGGCGCTTCAGGCTCCTGATCGTCTATATTCATTATTCTCCGAAAGTCTTTGACGCATTGACGACGGCTTCATCTTAGGGCCGTCGCCAAGTAACCTCCAACATAAGCCAAGTTCGCGTGGAACTGGGTGTACGTGTCACGTGTCCACCGTGGGTAGCGAGCAATAATGAGACGCAAGGAACCCCAGTCGTATCCGCCCAAATGCCCGGCGCGTCGCGGCGGGACCGGCCGCCAAGGCCGCATGCCCGACGCGTGCGCGTCCGGGCGCGGAGACGCGGAGCGCCGCAGCCTTGACGGCACGCATTTTCACGATCTTCGGCACACCGGTAACACGCTCTCGTCGGACGCGGGCGCGAACATCCGAGAACTGATGGCGCGCATGGGACACAGCAGCATGCGGGCCGCGGTCATCTACCAGCACTCGTCCGACGCTCGGCAGCGTGCGATCGCCGATGTGATCGGAAAGCAGGCCAAGCGGGAGCTGCGCAAGGCCAAGAAAGCCAAGGCTGAGCAGGCCGAAACCGCCGACGACAGCGACGCGGCTTCTGGCACGGAACTGGCACACGAGCAGAGGCGGGAGCCGAAAACCCGGCGCGCCAGGCAGGATTCGAACCCGCGACCCGCTGCTTAGAAGGCTCACCCGATGGGGGAGTGGAGTAGCGTTTTCCCAGCTGAGACGTGATTATTAGATATCCATGACTGACCTTGAGTTACCGTGAATTGCTGCCTGATCGGGCACGGAACGGGCACGTCTACGCGGCCTCAGTGTGCTGACACTTAAGCGTCAACGTGGGGGGCGTATCGTGCTGGGCCGTGTCAAAGTACAGCTCGAACTTCCGACAGCGGGAGCCTCACCTGTGGGTATGCGGTGTGACCTGCGATTTCATTGCGCGCTGTTTCGCGTCGTTTTCCGGTACTGATCGGCGTCTGCCGGAACAGAGACGAAACAAGCAACCCTAGGGCTGGCAAGTCACCTATGAGGATTCGTTGCAGCGTTAACTTCGAAACGCGACTGGAGGAGCGTGTCGAGCGATACCTGATCAAGAGTGATCTAGCTTCGCAAAAGTTAGCTTCCGCGCTTCAGCTTAAGCACCTGCGCAAAGTTAGTATCGGCGAGAATCGCCAAGTAGTAGCAGAGGTAGCCGACCGTGTTGTCCGCTACAGAGAGGTTGACGACATTCCGTACGTCTTCAGCAGGAAACGGGGTCTCGGCCAGCCGGGCATCCATAATCATCTGGTTGATGGCGTGAACGCGATCCTCTACTACCGCCTTGACTAGCGGGTCGATGTCGGGCTTGGGCATGTGGGTCTCCTTTGAATTAAATCTGTGGGAACGCCGTCCGGGGTAAGTGGCGCTGTCCCTTGGCGACGTCGCGAAGTTTTTTGCGCTGGATGAAGATTTCGAACGAGTCCGCGTCGGGGTCTCCGCTGAGCCATCGGTACCAGTCCGCGAAAAACTCATCGTCTGGGTTGCCGTCCTCTTGGTTCTGCCTGGATGCAAGTAGCACTGCCATGCGGTCCGAGGACCGTGCCAACCTCTCTGTCTCCTGGCGCCTGCGGCTGACGCGCAGGCTAGCTAGCCATCCGTACACAGCACCCGCCCCCTCTATCGCCAGGGCCACAGTCGCTATCGCGAGTATCCAGGTTGCCACCAGCATGTGCGGATGGTAGCGCGTCCAGTTGGTTGGGGCCTCCCGCTCAAGGCGGACCGGCCGTTGACCACTTCGATGCGAACGAGTGGCAGGAAGGTCAATGGAGGTCATCCCAGCAGGTCAACGTGTTGATGCCGGGTGATCTTGGCCAACTGAGGCCCATGCGGTTGCTGCCGTTTCCTGCTGCCATGGGCGACGTCCGCTTGACGTTTAAGTGTCAATCATGGAGCATGATCGCTCTAGGCGCTTAGGGGGTGGCTTGCTCTGGTGGTCGAGGGGGCGGTTCCTCAGCCTGCGGATGGTTCGGATGATTCTGTGGGTAAGGAAGGTAACGGGACTGCGCAGCATTGGTTGGCATGGTTGCTGCCACTTCTAGCTATTGGGTTCCCGATATTTGGATTCGCCGTTGCGGCTTCGATACCAACTTTTGCATTTAGATGGGGCGAGGCTTCTACTGCGATAGGGCGTGGCGATTTTCTAATTCCAGTCCTTATCTTGTGTCTCGAATCCATCCGCCACTGGTTGTTCGAAATGCCGACCGATTCGCCATTGCGTATCGGTCGGGTTCCCGCCGTTTTGCTTTGTCTTGTAGCGGTGCTTGTCTGCTCGGATTCATTTGCTGTGGTGTCAAGCCAGGCGGTGACCGCTGATAGCGCCAAGTCCGTAGTCTCGATTACTTGGTCATGTTTCCTCGTCGGCTTCACTACAGGGACTATCGCAGTGGGCACTTCGGCTGCGAAGGTGGGTGAGCAATGACCCTAGCTTCCTTGGCTATTGTTGCCGCGATATTGGCTGTATTGTCGGCTGCTTTCATGGGCGCGACATTGATCATCCTTCGCTTTCATGATCTCCGAGGCGGGAGGCCAGAGAACAGACACGTGCGGCAGTCTGGTGATGATGTCCTACTTGCTCATGGTGCGTTCTTGACCGTAGCTGAAGTTGCAATTATAATGCGCGTGAGCAAGATGACTGTATACCGTCTAGTCCACTCGGGTGAGTTGCAAATGATGCGCGCTGGTCGCACATATCGGGTTCCCGTCATGAGCGTAAATGAGTATCTAAATGGCGTAAATGATCGAGTTAAGTCAGAGCGATCGGTCTTATCGTTCATATTCCACCGCCGGTGGCGCCAGGGTGTTGCGTACTCGCTAACGTTGTGCCGTCAAGCGGCGCTTGACGCTATAGGGCTAAGGTCCTGCTGCGCGCTACAGATCGGCTCGGCACGGGACAGAGCGGCGGATTTTACACGGGGGCGGCGGCTCGTACGCTTGCCCGCGATCGGGCGTGCTTCCCAGCTCGCCCCGGTTAGCCCGATGGGAGCCGCCGCGAGGGGACCCCGTGTCAAATCCGCCGCGGCCCGGTGACTTCCTGGGGTTCAGCGGCCCCGGCTCGTCTCGCTTTCCGCGCCAGCCGACCGGCGTGGTTTTGGCCGGCCGGAGCGCGAGCGGCAGCGGGAGCGACGGCCTGGCCGCCGAGTCGGCGGCGCGAGCGGCCCCTTGGGGCCGCCTTGAACCCGTACAGGAAGTTCTCACAGAGCCAAGCGATTCACGTAGATCGGCGGCACTCGTCCTCATCGAGCAAGGAGGCTATCGTGACAGATATGGCGCTGACGGACTGGGCTCTCGACGTGGCTCGCTCGAAGTTGGAAGACCCATTGCCCCGTCGTTGGGCACACGTTCAAGGCGTAGCTCGTCAAGCTCGGAGTGCACGGTTGGCAGCCGGACAGGACGCGGAACTACTCGAAGCGGCAGCAGTACTGCACGATGTTGGTTATGCACCTGACCTGGCCATCACGCAGTTCCATCCATTGGATGGAGCCGTATTCCTAGCTGAGGTTGGCGCTCCGGAACGGCTTGTTCACCTCGTTGCCCATCACTCGTATGCGGCCCTAGAGGCTCGACTACGGGGCATAGAGGGAGAGCTGGCGCGCTACAGCGATGAGCAAGGACCAGTTCGTGATGCGCTGTGGTACTGCGATCAGACAACCTCTCCCGATGGAGAAGTCGTCACGCCACAGGGAAGAATTGCAGAGATCAAACAGCGCTACGGTCCAGATCATCTGGTGACTCGATTCATCACCGAGGCGGCTCCCGAGCTCCTGGCGGCTGTGGAACGTACGGAACACCGCCTTGGCGTATTGAGAGCAAGTTAGCCGAGGTATGGGCTTGTCCGGTCGTGAAGCCCGTGGGTTACTCGCAGGCGCATCGAGGGATGCATGTTCAGGTCATCAAGTTGGCTGATAGGAACCCAACGGGCTTGACGAGACTCTGAACTTGTACGCAATTCTCCGCCTGTCATTTTCCCGAGGAAACAGATGGAGAATTCCTGTCGGACCTCTCCATCGTCATATGCGATTACATGATGCGGATCTGAATAGATTCCGCTAAGACCGGTGATTTCGATCTCGATTCCGGTTTCTTCGTTGACTTCCCGTCGTGCTGCATCAGCGAGTGACTCACCGAAGTCCTGCGCGCCTCCGGGCAAGGCCCAAAGGCCGTTGTCGGTTCGCTCGATCATGAGAACCTCGTAGGCATCGTTCTTCACAACGGCAGTGACGGCTGGGACGATGCTGTTGGCCTTAGGCGCTCCAGCATCGTTGTAGTAGTCCTTCTTCGGCATCGTTGCACCTCCTAGAATTTATGCGGTTTCGCTGCCTCCCAGACGGCGTTAAAGCTTTCTGCATAGGTTGTGAACAGCGTCCCAGCAGACAGGCGGCGTAGATGCAACGCAGGAGCATGGGGGGCCATCTTTCCGTACACGTGAGGATTGACGATCATCTGATCGTCGAAGCGGTAGATGCTGTTGTATAGCACGGTCTCGTGTGTGCGGATCTCGATGCCGTCGGTATCCGCTACCTGACGGAAGTAAGCGAGAGCATGGTCTATCTTCGCTGATATCGTGTGAGACCCGATGCCCTCGTCTATGCTGCGTTGGATGACGGCTGCTGAATCGCGTTCGCCAAACAGCATTCGAATAGTGGCTCCGCTCTTGGCCTTAGCGCGAAGAGTCGGCGGTAGTTCGGGTTTTTCTGTTAGGAACATCCCAACGTAAACCAGGATGTCAACGGACGTTTCTGCCCGATTAAGCAGCTGATCCCATAGGTCAGCTGGGACCGCGTTACGATGCGGGTACGTCTTGATGATCTCGGACTCGTTTATTTCTGTCGCTCGATCGTCGGGTATCGCATTGGGCCACAGGTAAGCCTCGGTCTGGCGCAGTATCACGGCAAGCTTGTGCCTGTGTTTCGGGTAGGGGATGCGATCAGTGGTGATCCAGCGTTCGACAGTCTTCGGATCAACGCCGAGACGTGGCGCTACATCCTCGGGTGTGAGAGCGGCGCTCATCAGGGCGTCGCGTAGGCGGTCGTTCGGCATCTAGCCTCCTAGACGTCTAGGGACGACTTAGCTTATCACGGATGTAGGAAGACGTCCTGTAGCTGGTTTCTCGCGTCAGACAGAAGTCCTCTTGAATTAGGCATCTTTGGCGGTGAGGAAAGCGCACCAACAATCGGTGCCCTCGCCGATCGAAGGGAGCTTCGTGATGAAGCTGTTCGTGGACACCTCCAAGATTCACGCGATGGTGTCGAAGGAGCCGGTGGAGAAGGTCGACGACAAGGGTCGTCAGCGTACTGAGCGCGGTTCGGGCCGTCCGATGTGGTCGACGCAGGTGTTCGTCCAGGGCGACGAGGGTGGTGATGTCATCAACGTCACTACGGCCGGGGAACGGCCGGATGTGTCGGTGGGTGAGATCGTGACCCTGCCCAGGCTGGAGGCCCTGCCGTGGGCGACCAATGGGCGCAACGGCGTGGCGTTCCGCGCGGAGGAGATCAAGGCGGCGTCGCCGGTTTCGTCGGTGAAGTCTGCCTGATCACTCCCGGTTCTTCGTTCACGGGAAGTGATTCCCGTACTGGTGTCCCCTGACGCTTAAGCGTCAATTCACGCGGCCCCGGTCCACCGGGGCCGGGGCGGTGCTGCCGGATGAGTAGCCGCGCTATCACTGATCAAGAGAAAGAAGCAATCGAATGTTCGGCAAAGACCGGATTATCGACCCGTACAACACCATGGGTACTTCCTCGCCGAGGATGGATGACGGTAAGAGGTTCCTCAGGAACCTGGAGGCCGCTGCCAGGAAGGCTCCCGATAAGGAGAGCCGGAAGCGGATCGACGCTTACAGAGATTCTGTTGCCGCCAACTACGCCGCTGGGTACCCCGTGGGCGACGGCTCGGCGTATCGCAACTTGACTCGCAGCGACTGCGCCCTGGTGTGGCGTCCCGGCTGCCCCGAGGCCAACGACCCGTCACGGCGACCGTGAGGAGCTGACTCATGTCCGCAACCATCGAGGCCTTCCGGGACCTCCACAAGCAAGCCGCTGAGCTGTGCACGGAGTGCCTCCGTGACCACATCGCCGAGAACACGGCGGTCCTGAGCGACCTCGCCGATATCGCCGAGAATATGGCAGCGATCCGTCATGCCAGCTTCGAGAACGAGGAGCTGTACCAGACGGCGATGGCCGGGCTGATGTCCGCGCTGATGATCATCGGCGTGTTCACTGCCGAGCTGACCAGGCGCCCCGCCCCCGTGGCGAGCTTCACGATCAGCGCCAACTAAGCCCGTTTCCCTCGCGGAAGCGAACCGGGGCCTGGAGGACTGTCACTCCTCCGGCCCCGGAAGGGGCAGAGCCCCTTGTCAACACATCAACCCCACCGAAAGGGAGTTGCGTCATGCCCAAGTCTAGCTCAGGCATTCCCGGGCGTTCGGGAACCGTGACCGTCATCGAGGAGCCCGTTCTGCGGTCCTACGCGCGCAAGGCGCGGATCGTCTTCTTCCTCACCCTGGCCTCCGTGGGCCTGCTCGCCGCCGCCATCCTGGTCGGCAAATGGGAACACTCTCTCGGCATGATCGGCGCGGGCATCGTCAGCCTGATCGCCGGAGGGCTTATCGGCCTGGTCCCGGCGTTCATCGCCGCGTGCCTGGTGGCCGCCTGGCCGGTCATCCGCGTGTTCTGGTGGTGGATGCCCGAACTGGCCGTTACCGGTGCCCTGGTCATGGGCTGGATCGAGCTGGCCGCTCACGCGGACATGATTGTCCGTCTCGCGGCACTGGCCGCGTTCTTCGCCATCCCTGCCGCTATCGGGCCGGTCCGCCGCTGGCTGATCTCCTGGTCCTGGTGCCTGATCAGCCGTCACCGTATCCGTACCTGCTTCAGCGAGTTCATCGTCGCTAACCGCACTGGCAGCCTGCCGCTGATCCTCGCCGCCCGCCCGACACCGGCCGGGGAACGGCTGTGGGCCTTCCTGCGTCCTGGCATGTCGCTGGAGATGATCCAGGCCGGCTCCGACAAGATCGCCGTCGCCTGCTGGGCAAGCAGCGTCACGGCCGAGAACCCGAACTCGTCGAATTCCGCCCTGGTGCGGTTCGACATCAAGCGCCGTGACCCGCTCACGGGCACGATCGCCTCGCCGCTGACGACCCTGTTCGGCAGCATCAAGACCGCCCGTAAGGCGGATGCTCCCGCGCCCGTGGCGCTTGACCTCACCGATGTCACCGAAGCCGACGTCACCCCCGCCGCCAAGACCAGGAACGCCCCCGTGGCACGGCCCCAGTGGCCGAACTCGCCCGGTGCCTCGGGTGACACGCTCGTGGGCAAGGTCGTCACGGCGGAGAAGACCGAAGACCTCGATGACTGGATCTGACGCTTAAGCGTCAACCCCTCTATTCACCCTGCTTTGCCGGGAACGCCTGCTCCGCCATTTCCCTGGCAGAGCAGGCGCACGGCTCATTCCCCCGGCTTCTTCTCCCGTTAGGGGCCCGTAGCCATGCACACCTATTACGCCGCGTACGCGGCTGTCTTCGCGGCCCTGTACGCCGCCCATTACGTCGGCGACCACTGGGTCCAGACCAATGACCAGGCCCTCGCCAAGGGCGGCCCCGGATGGACCGGACGCCTGGCCTGCGCCCGGCACGTCGCCTCGATGACCATCACCAAGGTCATCTGCCTGACCCTGACCGCGGGCATCACCGGCATCCCGCTCGTCCCGTGGCACGCGGCCGCGGGCCTGGCCCTCGACGCCGCCTCCCACTACTGGGCCGACCGCCGGTCCACCCTCGCCCGGCTCGCCGCGCGCACCGGGAAGTCCGGCTACTACGCCCTCGGCGCTCCGCGCCCCGGCCACGACGACAACGTGACCACCGGCACCGGCGCCTTCCATCTCGACCAGGCGTTCCACATCGCCTGCCTGTGGGCGGCCGTCCTGATCATCGCCGCCCCGTAAACCGCCTCCGGCGGGACATGCCCCGGGCCAATAGGGGATCACCGTCCCCGGCCTGGGGGTTCCCAGCCTCCCTCGTTAGGAGCGAACCATCATGACCGGCACTACTGCCACGGACAGCCGCCCGGCAGCGCCGGTAACGCTGTCCATGTTCGATCCCGTCCACATCGGCATCGACGAGTTCGGCCTTCCCGTGTGGATCAAGGTCGCCTACAAGAACCTGCTCGCCGCTGGCGAGCCCGGCGGCGGAAAGTCCGCCCTGCTGCAGACCCTCGCCGTGCACGCGGCCCTGTCCGCCCGCTGCCGGCTCGTCCTGTTCGACGGCAAGCTTGTCGAGCTGGGCCTGCTCAAGGCCGTCGCCGACGCATTCGTCGGCCCCGACATCGAAAAAGCCATCATCACCCTGCGCCGTCTCCAGCGGGTCATGGACAACCGCTACGCATGGCTCGAAGCATGCGGGCGCCGCAAGATCGAGCCGGGCGACGGCGTCACCGCCATCATCGCCATCTTCGACGAGATCGCCCTGTACTCCACCGTCCTGGGCGATGAGCGGCAGCAGAAGGAATTCATCACCCTGCTGCGCGACCTGGTGGCACGCGGCCGTGCCGCCGCGATCATCGTCATCGCCGCCACCCAGCGGCCCTCGGTCGACATCATCCCCAAGAGCCTGCGCGACCTGTTCGGCTACCGCGCGGCGTTCCGCTGCACCTCCGATGGCAGCAGCGACATCATCCTCGGCGACGGCTGGTCCGGCAAGGGCTACACCGCCACCGACATCTCGCCCGTCAACCCCGGCGTGGCCTGGCTGATCGCCGAAGGCGGCACCCCCCAGCGGGTCAAGACCGCCTACCTGTCCGACGAGGACATCAAGCGCCTGGCCGCCTACGCCGCCTGGGCACGCCGTCTGCCCGCCCCGGCGGCATCTCTCCCGGCGGCATCCGCCGCCTGACACCCGGAAGGAAACACCATGACGCACACCACTGATCCCGGTGCCCGCGCGGCATTCACCGCCAGCCTGCGCAAGCTCGCCGACTACCTCGACAAGCACCCCTCCATTCCCGTCCCCAAATACGGGGCAGACATCTCCCTCATCGTCGACGACACCGACGACGGCGGACGCGAGCAGATCGCCCAGATCGCCCGCGCCATGCACACCAAGGTGAACAGCCGCCGCGAGGGAAACGTCACCACCAGCCGCAGTTTCGGCGAAGTCCGGTATGCGGCAACCTCCATCTCCCCGCAGGTCATGGCCCGCCATGACACCGTCATGAGCTACTGGGACAGCGTGCTCCCCGACGCGAAGGCAAGCGCCGATGCCTGAGCCAGCCGCCAACCCGGCAGCCGCACGCTGGCTGCTTGCCGAGTTCGACGCCACCGACCCTGCCGAGGTCGATATCGCCAGCTACGACGCCGTCACGGATGACTGGCTACGGCCGGTCCACGTCCAGGCCATGTTCACGGTCAAGAGCCAGAACGAACCCGGCGCGGTCATGCGCGTCACCGAATCCGACTACGCCGACCCGCTGCGGTGGTGGCAATGACCGCCACCCAGACGAAGGACTATTACGCCGTCCTGGGCATCGCTCCCGATGCCACCGCCCGGCAGGTCAAAGCGGCCTACCGCAAGCTCGCCAAGAAACACCACCCGGACGCCTGCCCCGGCGACCCGGACGCGGCAGCCCGGTTCCGCGACATCACCGAGGCCTACGAAACCCTCACCGACCCCGAGCGGCGCAAAGCCTATGACCGGACCTACACGCCGCCGCCCGGTTCCGGCATGACCCCGCCGGGACAGACACCGGCCGCCAGCCGCCTGCTGGCCGTCCTGGAAGACACCTGGACCGCGATCCGCAGCCACCATGGCGAGATCCCGCCGGTCGTGATCATCATCGCCAGCGGCACGTTCAGCAAGCAGGCCCGCTGGGGCCACCACGCCCCCGGCCGCTGGCAGCACGACGGCACCGACCACGCAGAGGTCATGATCAGCGGCGAGGGACTGCGCCGCACCCCGCGCGAAGTGCTCGGCACCCTGCTCCACGAAGCCGCCCACGCCCTGGCCGCCGCCCGCGACATCACCGACACCAGCCGCCAGGGCCGCTACCACAACAAGAAATACGCCCTCCTGGCCAGAGAACTCGGCCTGGACGTCAGCGAAGACACCCAGTTCGGCTGGACGGTCACCACCGTCACCGCCGGCACCGCCACCCGGTACGAATCACAGCTCGCCGCCATCGCCGACGCCATGACCATATGGCGCAAGGACGAGCACCACTCCCGCGCTGCCAAGCGGGACACCAACCTGATCGCCGCGTCCTGCCCCTGCGGCCGGAAAATCCGCGTCGCCGCTTCCACCCTCAAGGAAGCACCCATCTTGTGCCAGGCCTGCGACGGCTACTTCGAGCCCGACAGCACTCTCTGACGCTTAAGCGTCAAAGCAGGCCACTTCTCCCGCCCGGCATCTAAGCCGCGGCTTCTCCCATCGCACAGCCCGGGGGCCGGCCTATGCCCGGCCAAGGTCAGTCCGGCCCCTGGCTGTGTCCGGCACGCCCTCATGAAAGGACACGGACACCGTGAACACTACCTCCGCCGTGCGCGGCACGCGCGTCGGCCACATCGAGCACTGCCTCTCCCGGGGCATGTACATCGAGTTCTACGACCCGGACGGTACCCGGTACGGGATCCCCACCTACCCCTGGCGCTCGGCCCCCAAGGGCCTGTTCACCGTGCGGCAGCTCCGCGCGCAGGGCCTGCGCCCCGGCGGCCAGCAGCCCGCCGCTCAGATCCTGTGGCGCAAGGGCAAGCGCGTCGCCTACCTCTACCTCGCCAGCCTGGCCCTGCCCAAGCGCACCGCCACCCCGGCTCAGCTCGCGGCCCTCGACGCCGCCATGCGCGCCCGCCGCACCTGCCCGTCCTGCGGGCAGGAAAAGACCTACTGCATCCCGCTTTCACGCGGCGAATGCAACGACTGCGCGGACCGGTGATGACCATGACCGGCCAGCAGCAGCTTCCCCGTTCCGGCGTCAATCGCCGCTTGACATCTAACCGGCGCCGGAAGGTCGCCGAGAACGACGAGTACGCGGCGTTCCTCCGCCGAGCCATCCGCGCCTTCGGACGCCGCATCGCCTCCGGCGACATCGATTCCCTCGCCGACGCCGCGTTCCTGTCCAGCCAGCTCGACGCCGCCATCAAGACCGCCATCGCGGGACTGCGCTCCCGTGGCTACTCCTGGGCCGACATCGGCCGCCAGCTCGGCGTCACCCGCCAGGCAGCTCAGCAGCGCTGGGGCGGTGACCAGCCATGAAGATCCGCCTCATGGGCCTGCCCGATGAAGTTACCCAGCTACTCCAGGCCCTCACCGAAACGCCGGATCTCGACCTGATCGAAGTCAACGGCCCCTACGCCAACCGTGGCGCTAGCCGCATGGTCCGCATCTACATCGAAGCCCGGCTCAGCCCCGAGAACCGAACACCCCGCCCTGGCAACGGGAGAAAGGAACTCCGGTCATGAAAACCGAGCGGCTAGAGGGCCTAGTCCAGGTCCTCATCCTCATCGCCATCGCCGGCATGGCCGGGGCCGCCTCCTTCACCCATGTCCACAACTGGACGATGGGCAACGCCCCCGCCGGCACCGGTTCCTGGTTCGGCTGGGCCAACGCCGTCATCTCCGAACTCACCCCCACCGCAGCCGGCATCGAAATCCGCCGCCGCAAGCGCAACCACCGCAGCGTGGCCTACCCGACGGCGATCCTCATCGCCGCCGCTGCCCTGTCCCTGTCGGCGCAGGTCGCCGAAGCCCGCCCCACCTTCGGCGGATGGGTGTCCTCGGCCGTCCCCGCCCTGGCCTTCCTCGCCCTCACCAAACTCGTCCTGTCGCGGTCGTCCGCGAAGAAAGAAGACCCCGCATGTGCGGAAACTGCACCGAAACCGGCTGCTACGGACAGCGGTTCACCGACGATGACTGCTCCTGCTCCTGCCACGACGACAGCCGCACCGGCATCGCCTGGCCCGAACCCGGCTGGCCCGGCTCCTACCATCTCCACTGGGACAACACCAGCGGCTGGCTCCAGGTCCCCCTCGGAGACACCTGCCCCCTCTGCGAACAGCAGCCCGGCCCCACGGGCGCTGACGCCTGACAGGCTCCGCGAACTCCAGCCCGTCCCGTCCGGGCAGCTGCTCATGAGCGCCCGCATGGCGGCCTTCGCCTGCCAGCAGGAAACCGGCCAGCCCATCACCCCCGGCGAACTCGCCGACCGGCTGAAGATCCCGCCCGCCCTGGCGGAATCAATCCTCGATCACCTCAACGGCGGCACCCCGCCGCCCGTCACGGCCGTCAACGGCACCGTCATCAACGGCAGCCGCCCGTGACACCCCCCTCCGGTACCCCGGTACTGGCTCCCGCACCCGGACACGCGCCGGGTACGGGGGCGAATGCCGGACGCCTCTATGACGCCAGCCACGCCCGCCGCCTCGACGCCGCCGCCTCCGCGTTCGACCGCGCCGTCGACGGCTGGACCATGCACCGCCTCACCGTCATCCGCCCCGCCACCGCCACCGACCCCGGCGAGTACAAAGCCGAGATCTTCCCCGCCTCGGCGGTCCGCCCGAACGCCTACGGCGAATGGCTCGACCACGTCTGGCCCGCCACCGCGTGCACGCACCCCATCCGGCTGCACGGCTCCCTCGGGCGCATCGACGCCGCCACCGGCGAGGTCCTGTCGTCGGTCTCCACCGATGACCTGCCCGACAGCGCCATCTACAAGCCGTGCGGGAACCGCCGCTCCACCGTCTGCCCCGGCTGCGCCGAGACCTACCGCCGCGACGCCTTCCAGCTCATCCGCGCCGGCCTTGCCGGGGGCAAGGGCGTCTCCGCCTCCGTCGCCGCCCACCCGGCCGTGTTCGCCACCTTCACCGCCCCCTCGTTCGGCCCCGTGCACGCCCGCCCGGTCCACCGCCACACCTGCCGCGACCGGTCCGCCTGCCGCTGCAAGGCCGAACCCTGCCACGCCCGCCGCGACGCCTCCGCATGCCCGCACGGCGTCCGCATGGCCTGCTACCGGCGGCACCGCCCCGGCGATTCCACGCTCGGGCAGCCGATCTGCCCCGACTGCTACGACTACGACGCCCACGCCGTCTGGAACCACGCCGCCGGGGAACTATGGCGCCGCACCAAGCAGGACATCGAGCGCCGCCTTAACCAGCTCGCCGCCCGGCGCGGCATCCGCCCCCACCCCGACGGCACCCCCGCGCTGCGGGTATCACATGGCAAGGTCGCCGAATACCAGGCACGCGGGGCGGTCCACTTCCACGTCGTGCTCCGCCTCGACGGCACCGACCCCGGCGACCCCGACCGCCTCGTCCCGCCGCCGCCCGGCATCACCGCCGCCGACCTCGAGGACGCCATCCGGCACGCCGCCGGGCACATCGCCTGGCGCACCCCGCCCCATCCCGGCAGCCCCGACGGCTTCGGCTGGCGCATCGCCTGGGGAGCCCAGACCGACGTCCGCGTCATCGCCGCCCACGGGGATGTCAGCGACCTGGCCGTCGCGGGCTACCTCGCCAAGTACTCCACCAAGGGCACCGAGACCCGCGGGCACGCCCCC
>Ga0210389_10000024_pt1 | contig 141276 bp, 119 predicted proteins | sample IncBWH28OmetaG_FD_160127 | JGI IMG/M metagenome (GOLD analysis project Ga0210389, IMG submission 160127) | Forest soil microbial communities from Barre Woods Harvard Forest LTER site, Petersham, Massachusetts, United States - Inc-BW-H-28-O ...
CAAAGTCCGATGTAGCTCAGGCCCAAACCCAATTGAACACCACCCGCGTCCAAGACACCGACGTCACCGTTGCCCGCGCCCAATTCGAGCACGCCATCGCCATCCTCATCGGCAAGCCTCCCGCCGACCTCACCATTCCTCCTACTCCGCTCAACGCGCAGCCACCGATAATCCCCGGCGCGCTTCCCTCCGAACTTCTCGAGCGCCGCCCGGATATCGCCGCCGCCGAACGCCGCATGGCCGAAGCCAATCAACAAATCGGCATTGCCCGCGCCGCCTATTTTCCAACGCTCTCTCTGAACGGCTCCGCGGGTTTCGAAGGAACGTCTCTTCTGAATTGGTTAAGCTGGCCCAGCCGTTTCTGGGCCGTGGGTCCACAACTGACGCAAACTCTCTTCGACGGCGGCCGTCGCCGCGCCAATTCCGAAACCGCTATCGCCAACTACGACGGCACCGTCGCCACTTATCGCCAAACCACGCTAACCGCCTTTCAGGAAGTCGAAGATAATCTCGCCGCTCTCCGCATCCTCAACGACGAAGATCTGCAACAAACCGAAGCCACCACCTCCGCCCAGGAATCCCTCCAACTCTTCACCAACCGCTACAAAGGCGGCGTCGACACCTATCTCCAGGTAATCAATGCCCAAACCATCGCCCTCCAAAACGAACGCAACAACGTAGACATCCAACGCCGCCGCATGGACGCCAGCGTCCTCCTAATCAAAGCCCTAGGCGGCGGCTGGTCCTCCTCCGAGATCCCCAAAGAATCCACCATCCGCAACTAAACGTCGCGCACGTGTAGGGCCGGCTTTAGGCCGCCTCCTTTTTTTTCCCGCCGTTGTAGGGAGGGTCTCGCTTGCCCTGAGTCCGTCCGAAGGGCCCCTCCCTCTTGCTTTTGCATTTTCCGACTCTGTCATCCCGACCGGAGCGGCCGGTTTTTTCTTTCGCGTCGTCCGCGGCGCGCCGGCCGCGAAGTGGAGGGACCACGGCAAGGATACAACTCCCACATCGACCGTTGTAACTATCGACCTTTTGCTTTACCGCCAACACGTCATAAACTACTCTCATTAATTCAACGGTACGAACAAATGCCCACAAATCCCGCAGCCGAAACCTTCCCAAAACTCTCCCCCGCCGATCTCGCCACCTACAAATCCCAAGGCTTCCACATCCAACGCTCCCTCTTCTCCACCGACGAAATCGAAATCATGAAACGCGAAGCCGAGCAAAATCTCACCACCGCCAACATCCTCAACAAAGCCGACCGCGCCGGCAACCCCGTCAACCTCGCCATGTGGGACCGTCCGCAAGACGACATCTACGGCATGTTCTCCCGCAACGAACGCATCGTAAAAAATGTGGAAACAATTCTCGGTGCCGAAGTCTACCTCTACAGCGCAAAAATGATCATGAAAAACGCCCGCGAAGGCGGCGCCTGGGAATGGCATCAGGATTACGGCTATTGGTACGACTACGGCTGCCTGGTTCCGTCCATGCTCAGCTGCTTAATCGCCGTCGATCGCGCCACAAAAGAAAACGGCTGCCTGCAGGTTCTTTCCGGCTCCCACGCCATGGGCCGCGTCAATCACGATCGCATCAACGAACAAACCATGGCCAATCCCGAACATGTGGAAGCCGCCCGTGCCCGCTTCCCGCTCGTCTATCTCGAACTCGATCCCGGCGATTCCGTCTTCTTCGACTGCAATCTCCTCCATCGCTCCGACGCCAACCGCTCCGACCATCGCCGCTGGAACTACATCGCCTCCTACAACACCGTAGCCAACCAACCTTACAAACGCGTCCGCGACTACGGCAACTACGAACCCCTCCTCCAAGTCCCCACAAACGCCATCCGCACCTTCGCCTCCCAGCACAACCTAACTTAACTGTCCGCTCTTGTGGCAAAGACACTCCTTCCTGTGCTCTTGGGTTTCTTATCTAACGCCACCATACAAATAAACTTGAGGGTGCCCCATCCTTCGCGCCTTTTGCGAAGGGTGGGTTCTTACGACCCAAAGACACAATTTTCCTCTTTTCACTCTTTTCTCCCTGCCCTCTGTGTTCTTCCTCTGTGGTCTCTGTGTTGAAATCCTTCTTTCTCTTCTCCTAACCTACAATTCCCCCCGCATCCATGTTCTAATCCCCACCGTGTCCAAAGCCCCCCGCGTAACCATCATCGGCAGCTACATCGTCGCCCTGGTCATGGACATGGATCGCCTCCCCATCGAAGGCGAAACCGTCGTCGGCCGCGATTTCCACACCACCTTCGGCGGCAAAGGTTCCAACGCCGGAGTCTCCGCCGCCCGCCTCGGCGCCGAAACTTTCTTCCTCGGCAAACTCGGCCGCGACTCCTTCGCCGCCGACTTCATCACCATGCTCGACCGCGAGCACGTCCATCGCGAAAAAGTCCTCTACTCCGAAACTCTTCCCACCGGCGTCGGCATCATCCTTTTCAATTCCATCGGCACCAATCTCATCGCCATCGACCCCGGCGCCAACGCCCAACTCTCTCCCGCCGACCTCGAAGCGCACATCGACTGCATCCGAGAATCCTCCGTAATCGTCTCTCCGCTAGAAATTCCCCTGGCCACCGCTCTCCACGGCGCACGCCTCGCCAAACAACACGGCGTGAAATCCATCCTCAATCCCGCCCCAGCCTGCGATCTCCGCAAATCCGATCTCTCCTCCATCTTCGCTCTCACTCCCAACGAAACCGAAGCCCGCACCTGCCTCGGCCTCCCCGCCGCCGATCCCACCCCCGACGAAGAACTCGCCGCCGCCCTCCTCGCCCTCGGCACCGAACACGTAATCATCACCCGCGGCGCGCAAGGCGTCCTCTGGGCCTCCAAACACGCCTTCAAAAAAATCCCCGCCCTAAAAGTAAATCCCATCGACACCGTAGGCGCCGGCGATGCCTTCAACGCTGGCCTAGCCGTCGGCCTCAGCGAAAACGAATCCGTCCCCCACTCGATCGCCCTCGGCATCACCGCCGCCTCTCTCTCCACCGAAAAACGCGAAACCCTCGCCTCCTATCCGTATCGCCCCGAAGTAAATCAACGCCTCCCGGAAATCCTGGATGCCCTAAATTGAACTCCCTCGCCACAACCCCACAAACCTGTCATTCCGAACCCCGTTCGCTTTTTGAACGGGGTGAGGAACCTGCTGTTTCTCTCCTCGCCCAAGCCGAAATAGAATCGCCTAAAGCCAAACTAGCGTGTCATCCCGAACGCGCGTTTCTTGCGTGTGAGGGTTCTGCTTTTTCTTTCGTCACAATGACCAACTATCCTTCGCCGCAAACTGCAAGCATGGCTCCCCGGAGCCTCCCATGACCCTAGCCCTCGGCCTCGCCATTGTCCTCTTCGCCGGAATCCTCCAGGGCACCTTCATCCTCCCCATGAACCACACCCGCGACTGGAAATGGGAGCACAACTGGTTCGTCTTCGCCCTCCTCGGCATGTTCGTCCTCAACTCCATCATCGGCTTCGCCACCATCCCCGTTCTGTTCTCCATCTACGCCGCCACTCCCCATTCGACTCTCCTCCTCCTCGGCACCCTCGGCCTCGGCTGGGGCACTGGCGCCATTCTCTTCGGACTCGGCATGGACCGCCTCGGCATGTCTCTCGGCTATCCCATCATCATGGGTCTGATCGCAGTCCTCGGCGGCCTCATACCCTTCGTCCTGTTCCATCCCAACGATCTCTTCTCCCGCCGAGGCTGCATCTACCTTCTCGGCACCATCCTCGCCATCGCCGGCATCATCCTCTGCTCCAAAGCCGCCGCCCGCCGCGATCGCGAACGCTCCTCCACAGTCAAGGCGCCGACAAACCTCCTCTCCGGATTATTAATCGCCATCTCCGCAGGCATCCTCTCTAGCCTTCCTAACCTCGGCATCTCCGTCAGCGCCGCGCTAACCAACGCTGGCGCCTCCTTCGGCGTTCCTCCCGCCAGAGCCTCCAACGCCGTCTGGGTCCTCTTCTTTAGCATGGGATTCGTAGTAAACGGCGCCTACTGTCTCTGGCAAATGCAACGCAAATCGCAACTCTCCAACCTCTTCCACCACGCCACACCACGCAACCTCGCCCTCATCTTCGCAATGGCCGCCATGTGGATCGGCAGCTTCTACATCTATGGCCTCGGCACTTCGCTCCTCGGCTCCGCCGGCACCATCCTCGCCTGGCCTCTCTTCATCTGCACTTCCATCCTCATCGGCAATTTCTGGGGCATCCGCGCCGGCGAATGGACCTCCAGCACTCCCGCCGCGCGCGGAACATTCCGCGCAGGCATGGCCATTTTGCTCCTCTCCGTAATCGTGATCGCGCTGGTAAACCTAGGGTAGGGAACTGCTCGAAGAAATTAAGAGCAGACGACAAACTAATTATCCGGGAGCCGGAGTTTTCTCCTCTTCCGTCATTCCCAGCGCAAGAGTCGCGCAGCAAAATCGAACTCCACTCGTTTTGCTTTCAGGGCGGAAATTCCCAGATAGCCATCCACTCCCGGCAAGCCGCCGGAGTCCGGTCCATCAGTCAAAAACACGGTCGCAATTGTCTCCTGCCCAGCCAAACGCACGCCCGGCAGTTTCACCTGGGTCGTTTGCAGCCGACCAAAGTCCACCTCGCTCGGTTTGCCCGAGGTCTGCAGATCCGGCAATCCTTTGCGAAGCCGATCTTTGTACAAGAGGATTCCCTGAAAACCGGTATCGAGTATCAGATGCATCGGGAATCCCTGCACGACAAAAGGAATCGAAAAATACGCCGCCGATGGCCTTCTGCCGTCCAACTCTCTCGCCATCTCCCATGACATTGTCCGCATTTCATAATCGATGGAGATCTTCTCGCTTCTGCCCAACACGTCCAGTCCAATAATTCCATCCACATCTTCCGCGAATTCCGAGTACTCCCCCAGCTTTGCGACCATTACGCGCATCGCTCCCGCCCGCACCGGTCCAACTCGAAGATTCGGGACGACTGCCCACTCCACCGGCACCTCGCGATCAAAGTTCGTCGTTTTTCCGGGTCGCCGCGGCAGCTTAAGCCTGTCTGCCACCTTACGGTCAATGAACGTAAAACTCGCCCCCGTATCCACAATGAACTTCAACCCTTCCAAGTCTCCAATCTGCCCGTTCACGACCACCAAAAACCCCGCGCGCAATTGGAAAGGGATGGTAGAACTAACCGGTGGCTTGCCTGGCTCTTGGGCATGAAGGGGGAAACCCGAAAGGATGCCGAGAACAACAAAAATCGGACTTCCAAGAAGCCCAACCAACTTTGCCCAGCGCATGACGCCCGCCTCGGCCGCAGTAGCGGTGAGGCCGAGATTCGATCAGTCGCGCTGGTACCTCAATTCACCAATCGTCTCCAATCTGCCGTGGCTTGGTCACCATCAAACTAATTGAAGAGCCACCCGGTTAGCGCCAGCCGTCTCTCCCCGGAGAGCAGGCTTTTTGAAATCTTTTCCCACCCGGAGAGATGTATCTCCTTCATTCCTTCTTCTCCCAAGCGGATTTCGCGGCGCGCAGTAATTCCGTGTTCTTCTCGAGCGCCTTCTCCAGCAGATTTGCCTGTTCGGCGGCCACTTTCCAATTTGCGCTTTCCACGGCTTCCGTAAGCCCCGGGAATTCCAGATGAGCGTATGTGTACCGGGATGAATAGAGAAGGTGTTGGAACCACGGCCGCCCGGGAATTCCACCGGGGTCCAGCCAGTTCGACTCAACCAGAAGAAGTTGTGCGTTCAAGTGCCGAATCTTCTCCGGACTGACGTTCCCGCCCGCAAGATCCCGCATCGTAACCTCGCGCAGTTGCTTGCCCGCCGCCTCAAATTCCGCAATGCGCTCATATAGATTCTTCAGCGTTACCTTCTCTGGAGTTATCTTTTCGCGCCTCTCGAGTTCGCCCAAAAATTCCCGCAGCGCCGCCCCATTCGCCGCAAAATCAAACGGCAAAATATCCGAATTGGCCAGCCGCAGCGCCGTCAGCCCCCAGATTTTGGTCAGCGCTGTGTGATATTCAAATGTTGGATCGCCAATTCGCGACATCCAGAAATGATCGTCGTATGCGGAATGATAAACGCCGTAGCTTCCCGTAAATCCCAAATTGATCACGGGTCGGCCCAGATGATTCAAAAACACGGTGTGATCCGAACCGCTTCCAATTCGCGTTTCCACCAGCGCCGAATCCGCTGGCGGCCCGGCCAATTTCTTATCGCGCACAGAAGTAGCTCGCCACGCTTCGTATAGACTCTTCCCCGACGGGGCGCGAACGTCCTTCGAAGCCTCCACCAGCATCGGCGCCAACGAAGCAACCGCCGTTGGCTTGAAACTCAGTCCTTCCGGCCCTGCCGTAGTGGCTGCACCGGAAACAGATGAATCCACATTCAGATACGCAACCAGTTTCTTCTTCAAGTCTTCCGCGAACTGCTCGCCCCATTCCGTCGAACCCGTCAGCCCATATTCTTCGCCATCCCAGCTGCACGCGATGATCGTGCGCCGAGGTCGAATCCCTCGCTGCTTCAGTTCGCCCAACGATCGTGTCAGCTCCAACATCGAAGCCGTTCCGCTCACCGGGTCCACGCCGCCATACACCCACGCGTCGCGATGATTCCCAACCAGCACCCATTCTTCCGGCAGTTCGCCTCCGCGTATCCGCGCCTCCACCACGGTGTAGGGCTTCACGCTGGTGTCCATGTCCACATTCATGTGCACCTTTACAGCGCCAGTAAACCGGTAAGTAATGGGCAGCGCCCCGCGCCACTCCTTCGGAACCTCTGCCCCATTCATGTTTTCCAGCAAAGGCTTCGCATCACGCCAGGAGAGCGGCAACCCAAGAATCTTGGGAAGCGATCGCGCCTCTTCAGGCGCAATCCGTTTTGCGCCGGGAACAGAGGCCCACCCGGGCGTGGTTGGGTCGCCGGGAACGATATAGTCGTAGGTAATACCACCCCGCTGAATGTGGCTCTCTGGGCCCCACGGACCATCCGGAAAAACTTTGCCGCGCGCGTAGCCATCTTCCGCCGGGTCGGAATATATCAATAGCCCCGCGGCGCCTTCTCGCTCGGCTGTCAGCGCTTTGAATCCCCGATAGCTGTACGGATTCGAATACCGGACGATGACAATTTTCCCTTTGACGCTGATGCCATTCTTCTTCAATAGTTCATAGTCTTCGGGATTCCCGCTGTGCGCATAGACCACCTCCGCCGTGACATCGCCGGAAGCGGAATAGCCAAAGTAAGAGCTCGAAATGGCGGGATTCTTCGTGTCCGCATCCACCGGATACGCATCCTCCCGCAGCGAAGCCTTGAAGTGGACGGGCGCAACCATCTCCAGCGAAACGCTGCGCGGGCTGGAATGCAGCACGTCGTACCGCCGCAACGTGACCTCCTCCCAGCCTTGCTTGCGCCATTCCGCTGCCAGGAATTCGGCAAGTCTGTTGTTCTCTTCCGAAGCAGCCGGATGCGGCTCCCTTGTGAACAACCGGTGCCACTCGCGCGCCTTCTCCGGCGAAGGCAACCCTTCAAATGTCGCCTCCGTCTTGTGTTCGGCCACGGCACTAGCCGGCGAAAACCCCAGGATGGAAGCACCCTGCGAACCTTTCGCCGGGCTCTGCGCAAAGACCGCAATGGGCACCAGCAGCAACGCCAGGACAGGAATCAAGCACAAGCGAAATTCAGGGCGTGTCTTCAATGAGATCTCCTCCCACTAAGAATTCTGCGGACGGATAGGTGGCCCCAATCGCTAAAGCAAACACTCTGCCGCGGGCGAATTGTAGCGCATCAGCAGATCAGATGGCATCGTCCACTCGTAACAAGCGAGTGAAGCCTAATTGTGTGCTTTCAGCATATAATTCGGGAACTGGCACCGGGCCCAAAGGTACCGCAACCAAATGCACGCCCCGGAAGGTGACAAGCACTCGCGGGCTGCGTCTAAAAGCCGATTGATGCACGGTAGGTCGGAAAACCCCAGGGTAAGGTCAGGCAGCTAAAGAGGAAGCAGGCGAACGGTCGGCAATGGTGGGCCAACAAATAAATCAAACGCATTATTTTCAGCGAGCGGGGAACCGCCTCGCCCCAACCCTGCTGCTTGCACTGGTTACGGCCGCGGGGTGTTCCAAGACGCACACCTCCAGCGTCCTCGGAGACTCCGCTAACCCGACACCCGTGCGCTTCTACACCGTTTCCGAAGAAACCGCCCGTCGCCGCATCCAGGCCGTCGGCTCTCTGTACGCATTCGAAGAAAGCACCCTCAGCTCCCAGGTGGAAGGTCGCGTTTCCGAAGTGCTTGCCGACATCGGCGACAACGTCAAACAGGGTCAAGTGCTCGTGACCATCGACCCGCAAGAGCTGCAATACGAAGTGGAGCGCCAACGCGGCCTTGTCACCCAGGTTCGCGCGCAACTGGGTATTGGCCCCAACGATCCCCCGCCTTCCGACCCCAAGAAACTTGCCTCCGTACAGCGGGCGGAAGCAGACCTTTTCGATGCCGATCATAAGTATGCTCGCGCGCAACAAATGTACCGCGACAATCTGATCTCTCAGCAACAGCTCGACGAGGCCGCAAGCCGTTTTCAAAGTACCAAGGCAACCTATACCGTCGCATTGCAGGAAGTCGACCGCCTGAAGGCGCTCCTAATTTCCAGCGAGGCCACCGAGAAATTGGCCGAGAAGAAACTGGGTGACGCCGCGATTCGCGCGCCATTTCTGGGCGCTATAAAAACGCGCAGCGTGCACCCGGGCGAGTACTTGCGTGTGCAGAGCCCGGTGCTCGTGCTGGTGCGCACCGACCGCTTGCGCGCCCGCCTGGAAGTGCCTGAGCGTTGGGCTGGATGGGTGAAGGACGGCGCCACGGTCGATCTACACGTCGAAGCCTTCCCGGGGGAAACCTTCCAAGGGAAAATCGCGCGCATCAATCCGTCTGTCTCTCTGGACTCGCGCACGTTTGAGGCGGAAGCGCTCCTGGCGAATCCGGACGGAAGGCTCAAGCCCGGTTTCTTTCTGCAGGCATCCATTCCCAGCGAGAAAGAAGACAACACCATCTTCCTGCCGGAGCAGGCCGTCAGTTACCGTTATGGCGTCTACAAAGTCTTCCTGCTGGCTGGCAATCGCGTTACCGAAAGACAGATTCGTCCCGCGGGCCAAACCGAAGACGAACACGGCCGGCGTTTTGAAGTCGCGGAAGGCCTGAAGCCAGGCGACCGTGTGGCGATGGCCGTCTCCGGTGATTTGCACGAGGGTTCTGTGGTACGCGAGCAAGCCGAGGGCAGCGCGCAGCCGGCAAAGTAGCGCGAAGGGAAGTTCAGACGTACCAATTTCTGTTGTCCTGAAGCGACGAACCGATGAAGATCGCCGAAACTTGCGTAAAGTATCCCATCTTCACAGTGATGCTGATCTCCTTTCTCGTGACGCTGGGCGTGTTTTCCTACCGCGGCTTGGCGGTGGACCTGTTTCCCAAAGCCGACCCGGCGACCGTTAACGTAGAAGTGCGTTTGCCTGGAGCAACTCCCGAAGAGGTTGTGACGGGAGTGGTCCTTCCGCTCGAGGATGCCATCTCCTCGGTCAGCGGTATCGATGAAATCAGCGTCTGGTCCTTCGAAGGTTTCGCCGAAATTACCTGCACGTTTGTTTTAGAGCGCGACATCGAAGGCGCGGCCCAGGACATCCGCGAAAAAGTTGCCGGGGCCATCGACCGCTTGCCTCGCGACACCCTTCCACCAATTATCACGAAGCAGGATCCGCAGTCCGATCCCATCATGACGCTCCTGATCAGCGGCCCAATGAGCCGCCGCGAACTGACCGAAATTGCCGACAAGCAGGTGCGCCGTGCGATTCAAACCGTCGACGGAGTAGGCAGCGTCGAGTTAAACGGCGGGCAAGGGCGCCAAATTCGCGTCTTGCTGGACGCGCAAAAATTGACCTCGCATGGCTTCACGGTCCTGGATGTGCGTTCGGCGCTGCAGCGGGAGAACATCGAAGCGCCCGGCGGCCGTATGATCACCGGCCCGCAGGAACTTGGTCTTCGCACACTCGGCCGCGTTACCTCCGCCGAGCAATTCGGCGAGATCGTCGTCGGCACCCGCGGGGGTTCGCCGGTCCGCGTCCGCGATGTGGCGCAAGTAGAGGATGGAGCCGAGGAACTGCGCACCTGGTCCGCGCTGTATCACGGAAGCGCCCCGCCCCAAGACGTCGTGTCCATTCAGGTCCTGCGGCAGTCCGGGGTGAACACCGTGCGCGTCGCCGACGACATTCGCGCCAAACTGGTAGATCTGCGCGCGCAGTTGCCTCCCGGCGTGAAACTCGAAGTGGTTCACGACATTTCCGATTTCATCAAGGCGTCCATCCATTCGCTGCTCGAGCATCTGATCTTGGGAAGTATTCTCGCCAGCCTTGTCGTCTGGCTCTTCATTCGTAACCTGCGTGCCGTCTTCATCGCCGCCGTCGCCATCCCGGCTTCCATCATCTCCACGTTCACACTAATGCGGGCCATGGACTTCTCCCTGAATAACATCACCCTGCTGGCGCTGACCCTGGCCGTCGGCATCGTTATCGACGATGCCATCATCGTTCTCGAAAATATTTTTCGATTCATGCAGGAAAAAGAAAAGGACCGCGTCACCGCCGCCATCGAAGCCACCAAAGAGATCGGTCTTGCGGTCATGGCCACCACGCTTTCCCTCATCATCATCTTCCTGCCCATCGCCTTCATGACCGGCTACGCGCGCAAATACGTCAACTCTTTCGGGTGGACGATGGCCATGGCAATTCTGGTCTCGCTGCTGGTGGCCTTCACGCTTACCCCCATGATGAGTTCGCGCCTTCTGAAACTCACCGGAAGCGAAACGAAATCCCGATCCCAGGGCTTCCTGCACCGCGTAGAAGAGCTCTACCTCGCCATGCTGCGCTGGTCTCTCGATCACAGGCGTGCCATTCTTCTTATCTGCGTGGCCACGTTTCTCTCCACGTTTGGGTTCTATCACCTGGTCGGCCGCGATTGGATCCCGGCGGATGACCAGTCGGAACTCATCAGTTCGTTCACGCTTCCCGAAGGCACATCCCTTGAGAAGACCACGCAGACGGCTCAGTCCATCGCTGAAAAGGTTGCAAAATTTCCGGAAGTTGCCTTCGTGCAATCCTTCACCCACGGGCCGACCAATCATGCGCACCTGTTCATTGGACTGGTGCCGCGAAGTGAACGAAAGAAAACTCACGCGCAAATGGCTACCACAGTGCGCGCGGTGCTCGCCGGCTACCGTAACATGACCTATAACGTGCGCCTGCCTTCCGTTCTGGGCGGCGAAGTCTATTTCCCAATTGCCGCCGTCATCCGCGGGCCGGAGCTCAGTCAACTAGCGGAAATCAGCAAGCAGGTAGCAGGCCGCATGGCCAACTATCCCGAGCTGGTCGACGTCAATCCAAGCCTCAACCTCAACACCCCGGAGCTGCAAGTCAAGGTGGACCGGCAGCGGGCGGCGGACATTGGCGTGCGCATGACGGATGTCAGCGACGCCGTAAGATTGTTTTATTCGGGCGAAGATGAAATCACCCGCTTCAAGGAAGGCTCCGAACAGTATCCCGTCACGATGCAATTGCTCCCCGAGCAGCGCGACAATCCCGATGTCCTGGCGCGCATGATGGTGCCCTCAACAAAACTCGGCCAGGTGCGTCTCGAAAACGTTGCTAGCATCGGCCGCGGCGCCGGCCCGGCCAGCCTGCAGCGCTACAACCGCGAATTTCAAGTCAGCGTCTACGCCAACGTCGCTTCTGGCTACCCACTGGATCTCGCCGCCGCTCATACAGTTCAGTCCATCAAAGACGTCGGCTTGCCCGCCGGATATTCCTATCTTTTTTCCGGCCAAGTGAAAGTTCTCGAGGAGACCACCTGGAATCTCGTGCTGGCGATGCTGCTCGCGTCCATCTTCATGTACATGGTCCTGGCGGCGCAGTTTGAAAGCTTCACCTACCCCTTCATCATCATGCTCACGCTTCCGCTCAGCATTCCGTTCGCGCTTTTCTCTCTGTGGATCACCGGGCGCGCGCTCAGCCTGTGGAGCGCACTGGGAATGTTTCTTCTCCTCGGCATCGTGAAAAAGAACGGCATCTTGCAGGTGGATTACACGAATCGCTTGCGTGCTACCGAGGGCCTGTCCGTCCGCGACGCAATCCTGGAAGCAAATCGCGTCAGGCTCCGCCCAATCCTGATGACCACCCTTTCCATCATCGCTGGACTCATCCCGGTAGCTATCGGCATCGGCGCCGGCTCCGAGCAGCGCGCTTCAATCGCGGTCACCATCATCGGCGGCCAGACCTTGTGTCTGCTACTGACCTTGCTAGTCGTGCCCGTAGCCTATTCCTACCTGGCCGAGTTCGAAGCCGCCCCGTGGGGCAAATGGGCCGCTCGAATCGTCGGGCGCTATCGCCCACCTGCGATTCCCACAAACAGCGATTGAACGGCGTATCTTGTGTCGCCAGGACAGTTTCAAATCCCCGCGAAATCGCCGAATTTGTAGGGGCGGGGCTCGCCCCGCCCGCTGTCGCGCCACCGCTCGCGATCCGTTTGGACGACAATGTCAACAGAGCCAAGCTTTCGATAAATCCCTCTTAAGGAGGTCGGGGCTTCAGCCCCGACGTATAGAGAATACAGAATGTGGGCTTTAGCCCCTGAAGAATGCGTCGAGCACCAGCCTATATTTATGAGATGGCCGGATGGCCTCTAGTCTTGCAGTTCGTTGCGATTCAACTTAATGAAGGAACTCCGGGTCCAGTCTGAACTTGCTGAACACCGCGAAGCCGGCCCCGCGCATTGTGAATTCCGCCCCATCGATCCCCGGGCCGAGCAGAGGAGCGCCGTCGAGCATTCTCGGAAAAAAGAAATGTACGGCCGCGCTCGTGCCGGTTCCCGTGAATTCGATTTCAATCGGGGCAACGATGCCACGGTGGGTCTTAAGCGTCGCGTGCAAGTTTGGAGTTCTCGCCGGTGTGGCCGCAAAGGGCTCAAATCCGGCGAACCCGGGCTGGTCGAGCTTCACCGTGATCACGTAGCGATCCGCCGGAAGCCGCGGCGCCTGCGCCAGAAACGTGGCGAGCGTGCGCTCCCCGAGTTCCTCAAGCCGCACAAATGCCTGGCTCACAGGCGCCGCCGATTCCCAGCGCACCAGAAACGCGGTCGAGGGCGAAAGCCTCGGCGCCCCGTTCGGCGACTGGGAATCGTCAACCGGCGGTTCGAGTTTCCCTTTCTGCAGGCAGTTGCCGTTTTGATCGATGGCATCAGGGTCGCAGTGCCTCTTGCCCGTGGAAATGCTGTAGCTCGCTTGAATCTCGGTTCGGCGGAACACCACGGCTTCCACCTTCGCCCACGGCGAGTGGCGCACCACCCTCAGCGCTTCCTCATGCGACCACTGCGCCGCAGGCTTCTGTTTCCAGAAATCGTCCGCGCGGACGAGGGAAGCCGCTCCAATAATTAATGTCAATATGGGGAGAATCGTTTGAATTGCAGTTGCAAGCAGCGCGCGTCGCCCGCGTGCCTGGGGTAATTCGGGGATCGCCGTCTTGCCAGGAACTCTCATACTTCCACCAACTCAATTGCGTTGACTCTATCAGGTTTTCTCCGCTCCTAACAAACATTCTCCACCTAATGCGCAGCCGTCTAAAAGTGCGACCGTAACCGTCGCTGGCAGTCATTCACAAAGCTGATACGTCCCATTTGCCGAAACTATCGGAATTTTGGTTGACAAAACCGCCGCCCGGAATAGAATCACTCCCAACTGTTCTGCCGGTGCACGGGGTCCTTCTTTTTCTTAAAGGGGTGGAGTCCTATGGTTAAGTCTTATTCATTTCGGTTTTCCTGTGCACTTATACTGATTCTTGGCTGTGCATTTTGTCTTCCTGCCCAGATCACCACCGGCGAAATTACCGGCACGGTGATGGACTCCAGCGGTGCTTCTGTGGCGGGCGCTGCTGTCTCCGCCGTTTGTCCAGACACCAACCAGACGCGTTCGTTGATATCCGGAGCCGCTGGCGAATACACGATGTACGATATGGCCATTTGCACCTACAGGGTCTCCGTTTCCGCTCAGGGGTTCAAGACCACAGTACGCAATGTCAGGGTTGACGTAGCCCAGACTACCAAAGCGGATTTCCGCCTCGAGGTTGGCGCGCGCACCGAAACTATCACGGTGGAAGCTGCCAGCCCGTTGATTGAGTTCACCTCGGGCTTGAACAACGAGGTGGACACGAAGTCTATCGTGGATCTACCGACAGAGGGCCGCGATTTTAAGTCCATCCTGGCCCTTACCCCGGGCGTGCAGCGCTCACCGGGTGGCGGATTCCTGGACGTTAGCATTAGCGGCCAGCGCACCACCACCAACAATTACATGATTGATGGAATGCCCAACAACGACCGCTACTACGGCAGCGAGGTCATCGGCCAGCCCGGCGTTTTGGGTGTTCCGGCTTCCGTTCTGGGTAGCGATTCCATCGCCGAATACACCGTTCAGCAGCTTCCGTCGGCGGACAACGGGGTCAAGGGGGGCGCTGCCATCAACGTGACGCTCAAGAGCGGCACCAACAATTTCCACGGCACGGCCTTCTATTTCGGAGACTACGACTGGCTGAACGCCAAGAACTTCTTCGCCACGACCAAACTCCCCTATCACAATCACAATTACGGAGGCACGGTAGGTGGTCCGATCAAGAAGGATCGCACCTTCTTCTTCTTCACGTTTGAAGGGCAGCGCAACAAAGCTCTGGAGTCTTATAATCTGCCCATCCCCACGCAGGGCGATCTGGCTGCGGCCCTGGCGGACTTCGCCAATCCGGCTGTCAACCCGAATAATCTGCCACTGAATACGGCGGGCTTGAACCTGCTGAAATATTACCCATGTTCGAATGGCGCTGGCGGGTTCGTTTCCTGCACACCCGCAGCGGCTAACGCCGCGGTGGCCCCCGGCGGGTTCACCCAGTCCATTTCCAGTCCCAATACCGACAAGCTGAGCAGCTACATCATCCGAATTGACCACAAGCTGAACGACAAGATGCAACTGTCAGGCAGGTATACGTTCGCGGACAGTGTCCAGTCCGCGCCAGCAGGCGGCTATACGCTTCCGCCGGCGCCTGGCAGCGGTCTTCCAGCCGACGGATTTAACACTGTGGCTCCCACACGCGTGCAATTGGCTGGTGCCACCTGGACCTATAGCATGTCTCCCACCAAGATTCTCGACGTGCGCTTCAACTGGTCGCGTTACGCACAGATCCTGGACCCAAATAACAAGATTAATCCGCTGAGCCTGGGCATCGACACCGGCCCATTGAACCCCGCCGATTTCGGCGTGCCTCCGGTTTATGCCAGTTCGATCACCTACGGAAACCCCGGCGGCATACAGACCTATCCGCTCAGCACCCGCCCCACCCAGACTTACGATGTGTCGACCCGCTTTTCGTGGAGCAAGGGCACTCATAGCTTTAAGTTTGGGGGCAACTATCAGTACGCCTCTACATACAGCCTGCGAAATCGCGCGCGGACTGGCCTATTCAGTTTCCAGACTGATTTTGAGACCCTGATCGATCAGTTGCTCACCGGCCGCCTCGATCGGGCTGCCCGCTCCTTTGGTGACACTTCACGCCACCTCTACCAGCCCTCTATGGGACTATTTTTCCAGGACGAATGGAAAGTCACCCCGCGCGTGACGGTCAGCTATGGCTTGCGCTGGGACGTCAATGGTGCGCTGGGTGACGCCGACAAGAATGCCTCTAATTTCTTTCCCTGCGCTCCCCCTGAGCCAACGGTCTGCGCTCCAACAGGGTTTCCGAACGGCCTGGTTCAGGTGCAACAGGGATTTTCTCGTCTCTATGACCTGGACCTCAAAGACTTTGGCCCACGCGGTGGAGTGGCTTGGGACGTCTTCGGCAACGGCAAGACCGCTCTCCGGGTTGGTTACGCCATGGCTTACGACGTGGCGAACTTTGCCGCCATCGCCGCACCTTACGTTTTCCAAGGTGCCAGAGCCGGGGCATTTACAAACTCGAACCTCGGAGTGTTCTCGGTCACAGCGACGGGCGCACAGGATACCAGCCTATTGTTCGAACCGTTTGGGCCGAATACGTGCTACAACCCTGCAACCAACACTCCTGGCACTACGCCGGACTGGGTCTGTATTGGTCCGCAAGCGGGAAGTCCGAACCCAAACACACCGTTCCAGACTTTTGGCGCCAATCCTGCCGGCACACCACCGTTTAACATTTTCGGAACCGTTCCGAATTTGAAGACGCCAAGAATCCAGTATTACAACGCCACGATTCAACACGAGCTGTTCAGAAACAACGCCATCACCGTCAGCTACATCGGCTCACACGGTACCGATAGTCTATTAATGCGCAGCCTGAATAACCGCCCCGTTGGCTGTTGGGATACAGTCAATGATGTTCAGATGACCACTGGAAATTGTGCGCGCCCATTCGATTCTCTCTACCAGTTGAATGGCGTGCCCAACTTCTCTTACATCATGCAGTTAACCAATGACGGGTACTCCCGCTACAACGCCCTGCAGGTGACTTACCGCCAGCGCGATTGGCATGGGCTCAATACCATTGTCAATTTCACGTGGTCCAACTGTATTGACACCAATTCCGTGAATCGCGGCGGTGGCTCTACCGTTCCGATCGAGGAGAATCCTTACAATCCCAGCAGTAACGTAGGCCCCTGCGACACCGATGTCCGGCTGAACTTCAACACCGGCATCACCTACGACATTCCCCGTGTGCGCTCCCTCGGCCGCTTAGGGGAAGGTTGGCAGACCGGGTCTGTAGTGACGGTTACGACTGGGCGTCCCTGGACTCCGTTGCTGAGCACATCGGGCGATGAGTCCGGCCAGGACCTGGTTTACCAGAGGCCGGACTGTTCGGGAGTAAAACCCATTTACCAGTACAGTGACCCCAATAGCCCCACCATCACGAATGCGGCAGCGATATATTCCGATCCTGCCCCCAACACCATTGGGACCTGCGGCCGCAATAGTGTGCGCGGCCCCAATTTCAGGCAGTGGGACTTTAACCTCAACAAGACCACCAAGCTCACTGAAAGGATAGGCCTCCAGATTCGTTTTGAGGTCTTCAACCTCTTGAATCACCCTAACTTCACGAGTGCGTCCCCGACCAGCGCCAAGCCCTCGAGCGGTGATTTCTCCAAGTACGGGACTACGCCGGATATCTTCTCCGGAAATCCGTTCCTTTCGCAAGGCGGCAATCGCGCTGCACAGCTCGGGGCGAAGATCATTTTCTGATCTCCGGCTCCCCGTTTTGGTTCCGAAAAAGGAGTCTGTTACAATGCAGACTCCTTTTTCATTTATGCGGCGCGCCACCATCCTTTGTCTTTTCCTGCTCCTTCCCGCGCTCGCCGCGGCAGCTACTGACCAGCCCAACGTTGTCCTCATCACTCTCGACACTGTCCGAGCCGACCGCATGGGCTTCCTCGGCTCCAAACTCGGCCTAACCCCGCAGCTCGATACCCTCGCCGGTCAAAGCGTCGTCTTCGACCACGCCTACTCCCAGGCGCCCATTACCCCCGTCTCCCACGCCACCATCCTCAGCGGAACTTTTCCCCAATACCACGGCATCCGCAACTTCGGCGATCGCCTGCCTCCCGCCGTCCCGTTTCTACCCGACATTCTTCGCGCCCAGGGCTACCACACCGGCGCCTTCGTCGGCAGCATCATCCTCGACCCGAAAAACGGCTTCGCCTCCGGCTTTGAGCGCGGCTTCGATGTCTACAACGCCGGCTTTCATCGGCAGAGAACCGGAGAGCGTCGCGAAGCCTCCATGCAGCGCCGCGGCGAGGTGACTCTGGGATTCGCCCTCGAATGGATCGGCCAGCAAAAAGGCGGCCCGTTCTTCCTCTGGTTTCATCTCTGGGACGCGCACGACCCCTACAATCCACCTGAGCCGTTCCGCAGCCGCTTTCCAAACGCCCCCTACAACGCGGGTATCGCCTACGTGGATTCCATCGTAGGAAAGCTGCTCGACTACCTTCGCACCCAGGGCCTCTACGACAACACGCTCATCGCCGTCGCCGCCGATCACGGCGAATCCCTCGGAGAACACGGCGAACTGACCCACAGCATTTTCCTCTACGACTCCACCATCCACGTGCCCCTGCTCGTAAAATTTCCCGCCAATCGTTCCGCAGGCCAGCATGTGAACGCCACCGCAAGCCTGGTTGACCTGGCGCCAACCGTTCTCGATTCGCTCGGCCAAACTCCTCCTTCAAATATGCAGGGCCGTTCACTCCTCCCTCTGATTGGAAATCCTCACCCGGAAAACCGTCCTTCGCTCGCCACCGGCGACCACTCCGAACGTTCCTTCGGTTGGAGCGCCCTCGTTTCCCTCCGCAGCAACAACCAACTCTACGTGCGCGCACCAAGGCCCGAGCTCTACGATCTGTCCGCGGACCCCGCTTCGAAAACAAATCTCTACACAGACAAGCGCGCCACTGCCGTCCGCCTGGCAGTCCAATTGGATAGTTTCGTCAAGCGAATCAGCGAAGGAGCTCCGCAGGCCCTGCAGGACAACCTCGACGAAAAGAGCCGCGAAAAGCTCTCCGCCCTCGGCTACACGGCTTCGAGTGCGAGCCGCCCGATCTCCCGCACCGATCCCAAAGATCGCATCGACGTCGCCAACGACATGCACGACGCCAGCCTGGCCATCGAGGAAGGGAAGGAAGCCAGCGTCATTCCGCTATTGCTGAACGTCGTGACGAAGGACCCGCAAGTCCAAGCCGCGCAGTATTACCTCGGCATCGCCTACTCCCGGAACGGCAAGTTCGCCAAGGCCATTCCGCCGCTCCGCAAAGCCGTCGAACTCCGTCCCGACGCGCTAATGGCCCAGTACGAGTTGGCCATCTGTCTCTACGAAACCGGCGATCTCAAAACCGCCGCCGCCCATTTCGAAATCCTGGTGGAAAACCGCCCCGACTGGAGCGACGCCCGCTATTCCATGGCCTCCATTTATGCCCGCACCGGACGGCCCGAGGAAGCAGCCAAAAATCTGCTCATCGTCCTCCAGGGGGAGCCGGACCATTACCGCGCAAACCTGCTTCTGGGCCGCATGCTGTTTCTGAACGGCACCTTCGACGAGGCCCTGCCCTACCTGGAAAAAGCCGCGACGGTCCAAACCGATTCCAGCGAAGCCCATTCCTTCCTGGCCGACGATTACGAAAAGCTGGGCCGCGCCGAAGACGCCGCGAACCAGCGCGCCGAAGCCGCCCGCCTGAAGCCCCCTACTCGTTAAGGCCGGTATAATCGGTAAAATCGTTGCTTCGCCATGCGCGCCCTCCAGCCACCTTTGCTGGACACCCGCAACCCCCAACTATATAATTTGCATCTATTTTCCAGGGGTGTTCCATGGTTCCAAGAAAATTCTCTTTATTGCTATCCGTCTTTTTACTGGCCGTTCCCTTGTTCGCCCAGCAACAAACTCCCTCAAAACCAAAACCGCGGGTCATCGTCCTCGGCGTCAACGGCATGGAGCTCGACATCATTCGTCCGCTCCTGCTGAAGGGCCAGATGCCCAATCTGTCCAAGGTGATCGAGAACGGCGCCTACGGCAAATTGCGCACCGTCTCCGCTCCCAATTGTCCCCGCGTCTACACCACGCTCTTCACCAGCACCAACCCAGAGGAGCATGGCGTAACAGGTTTTCTCGTCGGCGGAATCACGGCAAACACTAACATGATGAAGGAAGAGCCCGTCTGGTCGATGCTCTCGAAGGGCGGCGTCACCGTCGGTATGGCCAACGTCCCGGCCACCTTTCCCGTTATGCCTGTCAACGGCTACATGATCAGCGGAATGCTCACGCGCGGCAAAAACTGTGAAGACGGCGTGCTCTGCGCCCCCAAGCTCAGCGAAGTGATGGGTGGCGACGCCGTCTACCCCAAGAGCATGCAACCCGAGCTCCTGAAGAACGTCGGCGATTTCTATATCGATTGCGAGCGCATGCCGGCCGCGAGCGATCTAAAGGGCCACGAAACGGAACTCATCAACTCCTGGCTCGATAAAGTGCAGGTCATCCGCGACCAGCAAACCAAACTCTTCGACTATCTGCTGACCACCCATCCCACCGAATTTACCTTCCTAGCCCAGTCCTGCGAAGACCGCACCGGCCACTGGCTCTACCCTATCTCACCGTTCAATGTCGGCTACAACGCAAGCATCAACAGCGTCCGCCAGGACGCCTTCCCGAACCAGTACGTCGCCTTCGACAAGGTCCTCGGCTCCATCCTGAAGCACATGGACGACAACACGTATCTGATTATTTTCTCCGACCACGGCATCAAGCCCCTCCGCGAGTTCGAAGAAAAAGATCCCCATGCCCACATGGATCACGAGAAAACCACACCCGTCATCGCCAAGCACGATTTTGCCGATGGTGACGACGTTCCCGGCTCATTCTTCGCCATGGGCCCCGGCATCAAGCATGATCTGCGCCTGATGGGTCTGGGAGCCAGCGTCTATGACGTGGCCCCGACAATCCTGCACATTTACGGCATCGAACAGCCAAAGCAGATGCGCGGGCGCGTCCTAACCGAGATTTTCGAAAAGACCGAAAATAAAGTAGCCGCGAAGCAATAACCCTGTAGCATAGGCTTCAGCCTGTGCTCCGAACCCTTTGTAGTGGCCGGGCTCGCCCGGCCTTTTCTTGGGGTTTCACCGCGGGAATTGCTTCGATCTCACTGGACAGCCGCTCACTGCGGCTGCTTCGACTCCCGCAGTGCCTTCGCCCTCGATCGCGCGCGTTCCGCCTCTTGCCGCCGCCCAAGCCCGGCATAAGCCTGCGCCAACAACTCAAATATCTCAGCATTGCGGTTCGAAGGTTCGGCAGCCGCTTCCAGCAACCCCGCAGCATCGGTAAACTTTTTCCGTTGGATCAGCGTCTTCGCCAGCTCGATCTGCGCCTCTGAACTCCCCGGCTGCAGCAGCACCGCCGCCTCAAACTGGTCTTCCGCCGCCTTCAAATCCTTCAAACCCAGATACACCCGCCCCAGCGCAAGCCGCGCCTCAAATTGCTCCGGGTTCAACTTCAGGCTCACCAGCAGCACGTCCCGCGCCCCAGTCAACTCCCCGCTCAACTCCAACGCCCGTGCGTATGCGAGCGCATCCGTCGCGTCATTCGGGTTCGCCGAGTGCGCCCGCCGCAGGTACCCCGCGGCTTTCCCGTAATTCCCGGCAGTCATTTCCATCCGGCCAAGCTGCCTCAGCGCCAGCGCGGAGCTCTCGTCCAATTGCAACACCTTCTCCAGGGCCGCTCGCGCCTTTTCCGTCTCTCCCTCCTCGGCCGCCATCGTCGCCGTATGCAGCAAATTCTGCTGCTCAATCTTGTCCTTCGGATCGGGCAATAGAGAAGGCTCCGGAACATCCGTAGCGCTTCCGGCATCCGCCGCGCCCAGATATCCAAGAGCGTGCAATTCATCGACGGTGCCCGCGGATACCGCCGCAGGCGAAACTTTTCCAGTCGCGGGCGATTTGGCGCTCAACTCCGCAAGCGTCTTTCGCAATTTTTGAACCGTCCCATTCCACGGCTCGTATTGATTGCGCGATTCCCCGGGATCGCCGCGCAGCTCGTAAAGCTCCGGCTTCGGCGCCTCGATAAACTTGAACCCTTCCTTTCGAACCGACCGCAGCGGTGCCCACCCGAACCGCAGCGGGTACTCCGTTTCACCAAAAACCGTCCGTGAAACCACCTTGCCTCCTCCAAAAAACGCCTCCAACGAATCCCCATCCAGATTCGCCGGAGCCGCAATCCCAACCAGGCTCAAAATCGTGGGCATAATATCCGTCGTTCGCACCTGCCCTTCAACCGTCCTCCCCGCTTCGCGTTCCATCGGCAGCTTCACAATCAGCGGAACATGGGTAGTCGAATCGTAAAGAAAAATCCCGTGCGTGTCTTCGTGATGTTCGCCCAATCCTTCTCCGTGATCTCCCACCACAACAATCATCGCTCCCTCATACCATCCCTGTTTCTTGAGGTAAGTCAGGAACTGCCCCAACGCCGAATCCGCATACGCAATCTCTCCGTCGTAGAGCCGGTCCTTGTAAGTTTCGGAATATGGCGCAGGCGGCTCGTACGGATCGTGCGGATCATAGAAGTGCAGCCAAACAAATTGCGTACCGTCGGGGTGCGTGTTCAGCCACGATTCCGCGCGCTGCTCTACCTCCATCCCTCGGCGTTCGATCCGTCCCCACCGTGACTTCGTGGTCGCATGCTCCGGAAAGTTATCGTAAAACTCGAACCCGCGATCGAGCCCCGGTGCCAGGTTCTTGCTGTCCAGGATCACCGCGCCTATGAACGCCGCGCTGCGGTAGCCCCTCTTCGTCAGCAATTCCGCCAGCGTCGGATATTTGACTGCCAAAGGAACGCCGAAGTCGCTCACTCCGTGCGAACTCGGCAAAAGCCCCGTCATGATGCTCGTGTGCGAACTATTCGTGATCGGGCTGGGTGTGAACGCCTGCGTGAAACGAATCCCTTGCTCCGCTAACAAATCCAGCGTAGGCGTGCGGATTCCCTCGTACCCATAGCAATGAACGTGGTCCGCCCGCAGCGTATCGATCGTAATCAGAAAAACGCGAGGCCGTGCTGTCTTCTCCTCTTCCGGCTCGCGCGTAGCGCCCGCGCCTGCAACCAAATGACAGCAGAGAAGGACAAAAAGGATCCGCATAGCATCGAGCCTATCACGGTCCGCGTTTTCAACAGTTGGCCAGGACGCCCGCCACTCCCATTCAATCGCATTGGTCGCCTAAGCGAAGACGTCACACGCGCGTCACCATTGACCCGCCGCTGCTCCGCCTGTATCATCCGCCCATCCCAATTTAATCCATACCGGAGGATTCACCATGTTGAACCGCGCGAAATTCTATGTCCCTGCCTACATCGCGGCGATCGCAATGGCTCTGCTGCTTTCCTATCCTTGCATCTTGCATGCGCAGCAAACCCCACTCAATCCGGACGTGTACGCCCAGCTCAAGTACCGCTACATCGGCCCGGAGGGCAACCGCGCAACTTCCGTCGCGGGAGTCCCCGGGAAACCGAATATCTGGTACGTCGGCTCGGCCTCCGGCGGCATTTTCAAAAGCACCGATGGCGGCATCCACTGGAATCCCATCTTCGACTCCGAACCCGTCGCTTCCATCGGTTCGCTGGCAGTCGCCGATAGTGATCCGAACAGCGTCTGGGCGGGTACCGGCGAATCCTTTATTCGCAGCCACATCTCCGTTGGGCAGGGAATTTACAAATCCACCGACGCTGGCAAAACCTGGTCCTTAATGGGTTTGGAAAAGACCGGCCGCATCGGCCGCGTGGAGATCGACCCCGCCAATCCCAACATCGTCCTGGCCTGCGCCCTGGGCCACGCCTACGGGCCGCAGCCGGAGCGCGGCGTATATCGCACCACCGACGGTGGCAAGACCTGGGACAAAGTCCTCTTCGTCGACGAAAACACCGGCTGCTCGGACCTGGGCATGGATCCCAACAATTCCAAAATCCTCTTCGCCGGTATGTGGCAGATCGAGATTCACACCTGGGGCCGCACCAGCGGCGGACCCGGAAGCGGCTTGTTCAAATCCACGGACGGTGGCGCAACCTGGAAGCGCCTCGAGGGTCACGGCCTCCCGCACTCCCCCGTGGGTCGAATCGCCGTGCGCGTCGCCAAAAAAGATTCCAACCGCGTCTACGCGGAAATTGAAACGGGCGACGGCGTCCCCCAGCCCAACAGCCCCGGCCAGCTCGGCCAGCTCTGGCGTTCCGACGACGGCGGCGACAATTGGGAAATGGTCAACTCCGACCGCCAGCTCCGCGGCCGCACGCATTACTACACCCGCACGGAGATTGCCCCGGACAACGAGAACGAAGTATTTTTCTTCTCCGCATCTTTTTCCCGCACCCTCGATGGCGGCCACACCCTCACCAAGATGCCCGCCGATCCCGGCGGCGATAATCACGAAATGTGGATCGATCCCACCAATGGAGATCGCATGGCGGTGGTTAACGATGGCGGCGTGAATATTTCCGTCGATCGTGGAATTTCCTGGAACCACGTGAACCTGGCCATCGCGCAGATCTATCACGTCACTGTCGACGACCAGATCCCCTACTTTGTTTACGGCAACCGCCAGGACGGCCCGTCCTGGCGCGGCCCCAGCAACAGCCTGCAGTTCGGCGGCTTCTTCGGCAACAACATCCCGCGCGGTGCGTGGCACCCGGTCGCCGGAGGCGAAAGCGGCTTCGCCATGCCCGATCCTGTAGATAACAACATCATCTGGTCCACCGGCACCGGCTCTGGCAGCATCGGCGGCACCGTAACCCGCTTCGATGAACGCACCCATCAGGACCGCGAAGTCGAGGTCTGGCCCGATTACGTTGCCGGCGCCCCCGCGGCGGACGTGAAGTACCGCTTCAACTGGGAATTTCCCATCGCCATCTCTCCCTTCGACCACAACAAAGTCTATGTCGGCAGCCAGTTTGTGCATGTCACCACGGACGGCGGCAACAGTTGGCAAATCATCAGTCCCGACCTTACCCGCAATGACAAAACGCGCCAGCAGATTTCCGGTGGCCTCACTCCCGACAATATCGGCGTGGAATACGCCGGCGTGATTTTTGCCTTGACCGAATCACCCAAAGAAGCCGGTCTTCTCTGGGCCGGCACCAACGATGGCCAGGTGCAAGTCACTCGCGACGCCGGAAAAACGTGGACCAACGTCACCAAAAATCTTCCCAATTTCCCCGAGTGGGGCACCGTGGACAACATCGAGCCCTCACGCTACGACGCGGGCACGGCCTACCTCACCGTCGACGGCCATCAGGTAAACTTCCGCGATCCCTTTGTCTACAAAACCGCCGACTATGGAAAAACCTGGACACTGATCACCGGCGGTCTTCCGCACAACATGCTCAGCTACGCTCACTGCGTCCGCGAAGATCCCGTCCGCAAAGGTCTTCTCTATCTCGGCACCGAGGGTGGCCTGTACGTTTCCTTTGACGACGGCAAAAACTGGCAACCGCTTCAGTCCGGCCTTCCGCACGCCCCAGTCTACTGGCTCGCGATTCAGGAGAGGTTCCACGACCTCGCCGTGGCCACCTACGGCCGTGGCTTCTGGATTCTGGACGACATCACTCCGTTCCAGCAGTTCACGCCGGAAATCGGCGCGGCCAAAGCGCATCTGTTTGCCCCGCGCGACGCCTACCGCTTCAAAGAAGTCTCGCAGCCGGCAGCAGTCGAGTACGACCCCTCCACCGGGAAAAATCCGCCCTACGGCGCGCCCATCAATTTCTTTCTCAAGACCAACCTGGCCGAAAAGGAAGTTGCCAAGCTCACCATCGCGGACGCGGCTGGCAAAAAAGTCCGCGAAATCGAATGCCGCGCTCCCAAACCCGGCGCCTCCGAGGCCAAAAAATCCGGCGAGGAAGAGGAACACCCGGATGCCGACCCTGCGCCTTGCGAAGTCAAAGCGGGCATCAACCGCGTCTGGTGGGACCTCCGCTCTGAGCGCACCACGCAAATTCGCCTGCGCACCACGCCGCTCTACGCTCCCGACATTCCTCTTGGCACAGAAGGCTGGCGCAAGCCTCCCGCCATGGCGCGACTTGCTGTCCTTGTGCCTCCCGGAACGTACTCGGTCACGCTCACTGTGGGAGACGGCAAACTCACCCAGAAGCTGACTGTGCTGAAAGATCCCCACACTGCGGGCTCGGATACCGACGTTCAGGCGCAGACGCGCGTGCAGACCGCTTTGTACGACCAGATGAACGCCATGTCCGCCACGGTCAACCAGATCGAATCGCTCCGCGTTCAACTCGCTGCGCTGGGAAAGGAACTCGGCACGGACGAGACCGCAAAACCGCTGCACAAAGCGGCCGACGATCTCACCGAGCAGCTCTCGGCGATCGAAGGAACCCTGCTCCAGCTCAAGCTCACCGGCCGCGGCCAGGACGATTGCCGCTGGGCGCCCATGCTGCTCCAGAAGGTCGAATACCTTTTCAGCCAGCTCGATAGCAGCGCGGATTTTCCGCCAACCACCCAACAAACGGCCGTGCAGGAAGATCTGAAGCAGCGGGGCGACAAGGCGACGGCAGACTTTCAGCAGTTGGTAGCGAAAGACCTGGCTGCATTCAACGCCCTTCTCCGCGACCACAAAATCGGCAACATCTATCTCAAAACGCCTTAACCCTGCGTCCTCCGCGTTCGTCCCGGACGAACTTACATTCAGTGCCGCCGCGCCGTGGAGGACTTCCTGTGCGATTTTGCACAGTAGTGCGGCCCTGCCTAGTGTCACCATACTCTTGTGACAGGAGGCTCCGAATGGATTTGAAAATGACCACGCGCACAGTGGGTGACGTCAGCGTCGTAGACATCAGCGGCCGGATAGTGCTCGGGTCAGAGAGCGCCTCGCTGCGATCCCTGGTCTCCGACCTTTTAAGTAACGGCCACAACAAAATCCTGCTCAATCTTGCCGATGTCAATTACATCGATAGCTCAGGATTGGGCCATCTGGTCAGCGCCTTCACGACGGTGCGGAAGCACGAGGGAGAACTGAAGCTCCTCAAACTCACGAATAAAGTTCACGATCTGATGCAAATCACGAAATTGTATACGGTTTTCGACATCAGAGACGACGAAACCGAAGCCCTCAAATCTTTCGGTATTTCGGCAGTCGCAACCGCCTGACGGATCCTCTAACCGGGCCGCCCTTTCCATGTTCTGCTTTCCATTCCAATTTCTAAGCTGGTTTAAAGGCTTTGCCGCATTCCAGGCAATTCACTTTGCCGCGCGCGGTTATCAGCCCACAAAATGGGCACATCCTCTGGGGCACGAACTCTGTGTCACGCGGCTTTTTTCCGGCCATTTTCATTGCCAATCCAGAAATCAACGCAAACGGACCGCGGACGCGGGAAAACAATCGATAAAACTTGGGCATCATGGCTTTTATTCGTAGGCTCTCTTGTTGCCGTGCGGCGCGCTTGGATTCGCACTGAAGCTCCAATGGAAGAATCGATCATCGCATTTTTCGCAGCGGAACGGCCGGACGAAAATCATTGCCAGGATTCCTTTTTCCAGAAATCCCCTCCGTCTGGATAGATGGATTCGTGCGCTATCGCAATTCGGACAACAAATCATGCTGCTTCTCCTGATGCTGGGGCCTGACTCCTAAGCTATTGTCCAAGGCAAACGGAGTGCCCGACTGTCCCCTTTTGAACATTCATTCCGGTGCCCTCGCCGGGCATCACCGCACGCACCTCCTCACTCCCCGCAGCTCTCTCGCATTTCTCTAATAACCATTAGCGCGAGCGTCTAAAACGGAACAGATTACGATTCTTCAGCCAATTAGGATAAACATGCCGGGTTTGCATCTTCTAATGTTCTCCGCTGTATGCGGACCGGTTGGGTGGTTACAAAAACTATGGCTACCATTTCAAGCGCGAATCGGGGCCAACCCATATTTCGCCCAGGTACTCCTGCGGCGGAGGGAACGCAGACCCACAGAACGCGTTTGCTTCGCGTTCTGTTCATGCACCGGGATGCCGACGCCATTGACAATTGCCTGCAGGAACTCAAAAAGGGACACTTCACGGTCACTTCCGATTTTGTTCTGAATCTGCCGCAATGCGTGGAACAACTGAAATCTCATACCTACGATGTCCTTCTCGTCGAGTTTCCAAACCCCAGCTGTAAGGCGCCCGAGGCGATTCTGCTTCTCCATCAGCTCGCACTGCAAATCCCGCTGATCTTGTTGACGCCGCGATTCGGCATCGAGTCACTTGTCAAGCTCGGCGACCTGGAGTGCTTCGAATATGTCGCCCACGAACACCTCGCTCATATCTCCCTCGCCGTTCGCCGCGCTCTGAACGACAGAAAATTACGAGACGAACTCGACGACGCCCGCAGGGCCTTGCAGCATTCGCAATCTCTCTATCGCGCGCTGGTGGACAACCCCGCCTATGGAATTTATCAATGCGATGCCGATGGTGAACTGCTCGACGCCAATCAGGCTCTGGTTACCATGCTGGGCTACGATTCAAAAGAACAGCTCTTGGAGGCAAATCGTGCCTCGGCAATCATTCCGAACCTCCGGAAAAACGCATCTTTCACCGCGGGCTCTGGCGAGCGCCAGCTAATCGAACCTGTCGAGGTCGAATGGAAACGCAAGGATGGGACTTCACTAAAGGTCCGTCTCGGTGGACGCGGCGCTTTCGACGAGAACGGCAACTCCGCGCATTATGAAATTATTGCTGTCGACATCACCGAGCAACGAACCCTGGAAGATCATCTTCGCCATCAGGCCGACTGCGATTCCCTCACCGGCCTCGCCAACCATCGCCGGCTCTTTGAAGTTTTGCAAGCCGAAATCTGCCGCTCAAAACGTACCGGGCGCGAATTCTCACTCCTCCTGTTGGATCTGGACGAACTGAAGAAAATCAACGATCAGTTTGGGCATCTTGCCGGCGACCGGGCCCTTTGCCGCCTGGGGCAAATTTTGAATGACTGCTGCCGGTCCATAGACACGGCGGCGCGGCACGGCGGCGACGAATTTGCGCTCGTCCTGCCAGAGACCGGTTGGGCCGCCGCCACCCTGGTTGCCAGCCGCATTTGCGACCTGCTTGGTAAAGATGCCGAGGAGCCTGCTCTCTCCGTCAGTGTTGGCGTGGCCAGCTTCCCGAAAGATGCCGGCACCATCGGAACGCTGTTGTATGCAGCAGACAAGTCGCTCTATCAGATGAAAGCCGCTCAGCCTCGGGTTTCCCGTGCCACAAACTCCGCTTGAATCGCTTCGTTCGGCCCAGGTAGGGGGATTTCCTCGGCGGGCTAGGGTTCGGCAGTACCCACGGTTGTCCGCAATCGAACATCACCGGAAAACGAAACTCCGCATACTTACCGCTGGCTGAAAATTCCAGGAAGGAATCTTCGCGCCAGGAGGATGTCATCATGCATAGCGGATATCGATATTTGTTCAGCTCTCTTTGTCTTACGGCGGCCCTCGCGGTCCCTTCGGCCATGACTTACGCGGCCGCGCGGCAAGACAACGGTCATCAGGAGGAGCACCGGAATGACGACAAGCGCGTCTACGATCGCAATCACAAGGATTACCACAATTGGGACGACAACGAGGATCGTTCCTACCGCGTGTACCTCGGCGAGAACCACAGGGAGTACCACCCATTCCTCGAACTCAAAGTGAAAGAGCAGAACGCCTACTGGAATTGGCGCCACCACCATCCGGATCACGACGGCCGCTAGCGCGCCGTTCACGGCGCAAACCCACGTTTATCCGGCAGGGAAGCGCTGCATTGCTGCAGCGCCCCTTGCTTTAGTCGTGCAACACCACGCTCAACAGTGAAGCGTTGATCTGCAGTCCGCCGTTGTACTGGATGAACCCCAGTTTCTTGAACTTGTTCATGAAAAAGTTCACCCGCGGGCGCGTCGTGCCGATCATCTCCGCCAGCATTTCCTGCGATACCGGGGGAAGTACTCCGTGGATCTGGTCCTCCTTCCCGTAACGCGCCAGCAGCAGCAGCGTACGGGCCAGGCGCTTCTCGCTGGAGTTGAACAATTGATCGATCAGGTCCTCTTCCACGCGGATGTTCCGCGCCAGCATGAACGCTATGAACTGGTCGGAGAGCGCGTGCTGCTCGTGCAGCACCTTTAACATTTCCCGCTTCTCGATTATATGCACCGTGCTGGCCGCGATCGCGGTCGCCGTCCCCATCCGAACGGACTGGCCCGCCAGGCAGCCCTCTCCAAAGAAATCACCCGCTCCCAGTATCGTTATCACTGCTTCTTTGCCGGCCCCGTTGACGACCGTCAGCTTCACGCTGCCTTCCTTCAGGTAGATTACGGTACTGGCCGCTTCGCCCTGCGAATAGACGACATCCGCTCGATTCACTTGTTTGATTTTTCTGCCGATCCCGGCGGAATCCAGAAATGCCTGAGCGTCAAACGTAAATTGCGCTTTTGGCATTCTCTTGGGCCTTTTGCTGTAAGGACTGATCATGATTTGGAAACCTCGATCTCAGTAGTTCTCCGGTAACTTGCAATCGGTTGCCTTGGGGTCGCCAGGCGATCTTTCTGCGATTTGTTCTTCCTGCTGATGGGAGGGCGCTCCGTTATTGTTTTCGGCGGAATCTCCTCCTCAACGATCTTTTTGACAATTTCCAGGGGTACCTGTTCGAAATGCGTTTTTGGTTTAATCATCGGAATTTCCTTTCACCACATAAAAGCTACCAGCCCGGAAGCGCTACGTGTTAACTCTTTTGTAAACGGAACTCCGGCGTTAGTCGGGAATGTACGCTGTGGTTCGATGCGAAGGGTGGCGACTCCTTTGCCGAGGTGTCTAAAACGAGACATTTTGTTACTTGCGGTTAGCGTTACGCTCCAATACGATATCGGCAGGTTAGTTTAACGAGCACTCCCATTGGAGGACCTATGGAGCGCAATCAATCTAAAGCCATGCCCATGCACTTCAAGACCATGATCCAGTCGGATGTCCCGCAGGGCCGTGAGGGGAAGCACAAGCTGATTGTGACCACCATCCTCAAGGACCTCGACCGGCTTGGTACTGGTTCGGCGCTGAAGGTGCCGTTGGCTGATCTGGCGCTATCCAAGGAAAAAGTTCGCTCCGCGCTGAATCGAGCCACTCGCAAGGCCGGCCGCCACGTGGCAACCGCTAGCGACGACACATTCCTGTATGTGTGGAACGTGAACGGGTAGCAACCGGAGTCGGCAATCTCTCCATCTTAGCCCGCATCCAAAGCGGGAATTCGGTTGTGTGGTTCAAATCTCGGAAATCTGAAATTCACGCGAATTCCAGTATCAGGTATCAGTTATGAGTGGGGAATACCGCTGCCCAGGCTGTCCTCAGTTATTTCGCAGGACCTTACGCAAGGATTTGTTCACTACCAATATTCCATCGTAATGAATATACCCGCGCTTCCGGAATCGGTTCATGAACAGATTCACCCGCGGCCGAGTGGTGCCCACCATTTCCGCCAGAACCTGGTGGCTCACCATGGGAACCTGAGCTGATGCGGAGCCATCCTTTTCCAGGTGTGCCAGGCGTAGCAGAACGCGCGCAAGCCGTTGTTCAGCGTTGGATGTCAACAGGTCGGCAACGTGATCCTGGTATTTCTTGAGGCTGGCGAGCAGGTAGCTGACCAGGGCGTTGGAGGCGAGATTTTTCTTGCGCAGTAATTGCAGCATTTTCCCTTTTTGGATGGTACGTATGGAGCTCCCTGTCATCGCGACCGCCGTGGCCATCCGCAGCGGATAGCCCGCAAGGCAAACTTCGCCGAAAAAATCATGCACGCCCAGAATCGCGGTCACCGCCGAGGGTTGCCCCTTCGATCGCGTGGTCAGCCGCACCCCGCCATGCTGAATGTAGAACAGCGTAAGAGCGGTGTCGCCTTGGGAATAGATTTTTTGTTTGTCCCGGAAATGCTCAACCTTCCCGCCCAAGCTTGCGCCTGAGTTGAAAACCCCCAAATGGGAAGCCAGCTGCCCAGCCTGAGTCATAGCGCGCTCCGTACAGCTGCCGTTCTACTCATTTTCATGTGTTCCCAGCAACTTTCTTGGATCTCTGATGAGATTCCTGAGTCCACTCCATCGCCTTATTTGCATATTCCATCGCCTGCTTCGAATGCTCATGCCCTGTCTGGTGGTCTTCTTTCCCGTGGTGGGCAGCGGCCGTCCGGTGTGCGTGCGCCGCCAGTTCGTGGAATTCGGCTGCTCTCTGATGCGAGTCATTTGGCATGTTGGACCTCTTTCGCTGCTTTGCGCCCCGAGAGGATCCTTGCACTCCACTCTTCTTTGCCGGGCTAATGAAAGTGCCAGCGCATCGAGTCCGTCGTATTGAAGCAAAGCCGGGAAGTGGTTGGCTCCCAGGTAAGCACCTTACTTGAGAAATTCTTGAGGCACTGTCTAAAAAGGAACATCCCGCCTCGGTGCCATTCCTTTAGGATGTGCACGGACGGCAAGACAGAGCGATATCGGGCGGCCTTTGGGCGGGGCGTCCGGTATCCGTCATCTCGCCGTCCTTCTTTTTTGCAGTTGCGGTTTCGCTCTTACCCTGCACTCTATGATCCGCAAAGTTCTTTTTCGCCGGTTTGTTCTTGGATCTTACTTCCTCGGATTCTCTGCTCTGCTCTTTGGCCTTACCCGATATTCCTACCTTGCCAGGGAACTCCTCGTCTGCTGGCTCTTTTTTTGTTCGCTCTTTGCCGTTCTTGCCCTCGCACTTTTCGCCGCGGTGCTCGCTGCCTTTGCCGGCCAACACTTTCTGAAGTTGTTGAGCGTGGCGAAACTCGTCATCCCGGATCTGGCAGCAGCCCTGGTCGCAGCTCCCGCGCCAATCCTTTCCGTTGCGGCTTTCAAGCGCCCGGCCGGCCCCTGCAGGCCTGTCTTCACGCTCGATTCTGCTTCGTTTCTCCTGGTCGAATCCACGCCCTTACTGCTGGAGGAGCCTCTTTCTGAAATGGATGTCCAAAACTGGACAGACAGAGTTTTGTATACGTCCTACTCTCTATCCACTTCGGGTAAGAACGTAACCGATGTGCCAAGGAGCAGTACATGAAGCACAAAAATGCAGCATGGTTTCTCGCATTCACTCTCGCCGCCGCGGCTCCTCTCTTTGCGGACACCATCCCCGGCCATTCCAGGGGCGGAAGCAAATATGTGACTTTTTCGGAGGGCTTCACCAGCCAGCAAAACGGGCAAGGCGCTTCCGCGGAATGCAATTTCCTTCTCGGCGCACCCAAAGAGAATGGGTTATCCACCAGCTCTTTCGTAGGCTCTTCCCCCAGCGCGCTCGCGATGGGCGAAAAAGGTTCCCAGCTCGGCAGCGGCGGGGCTTCAACCGGGAACTCTGTAAATCTGGTCGATTTCAGCGGCAATAACGGCGCTTCCTCCGATAACAAAGGGAAGGGCAAGGGTAAGGGAAAACAAGGCGGAGGATCCGGCAATGGAAGTGGAACAACATCCGGCAACGGTGCCCCTGCTCCCACGATCGCCGTCGCGGAACCCGGGTCGCAATCCCTTTTGCTCTTCGGCTTGGCGGGTTTAGGCATGCTCGTTTTCAGGCGCAAAACCTTTACCGGCGCAGTTTGAGCGCGGGCGTCATGGTTCACGCTCCGCTCGGCACGATTTTCCATTCGCGAGGTCCTGGGGGAGTGCCGTATGAATCGCCAATCACCGGACAATACTCATTTATTGCTGGCGGGTGAAGGTCAACTGCTCGAGTTGATTTCCGAGGGTGCGCCGCTGCCGCAAATTCTTGAAAGAGTGTGCTCGACCGTCGACATCCAGCTGGGAAATGTGGTCTCGCTGGTGTTGCTCCCAGACGACGCTGAACACACCCTCCATACATTCGAACGGAGCGCCGTTACGTTCGGTCTCACTCCCTTCAGTTGTACGCCGATCCTTTCCACCGAAGCGAAGTTTCTCGGCACCCTCGAGACGTACTGTTGCTTTCCCCGGCAGCCGAGCCTCGCGGAGAGTGATCTGATCGAGCAGGCCGCGCATCTCGCCGCCGTTGCCATTCAACACTTCAACCTCGATGTGCGCGCGGAGAGTTGCTCTCTGGATTGGAATGGCGCGACACGCGGAAGCCCTCACGAAGAGCCGCCATCGACCAATTGAACGGCAAGATTTCTGTGGAAGGGAATCAGGCTAACACCACGCTGGGGGTCGTGATTACACAGCCATGTACAAGAATTTCTTTGGACTTCGCGAAAATCCGTTCAACATCAACCCCGACCCTCGTTTTCTGCACAGAACTCCCCGCATTCAAGAAGCTCTGGACCAGTTGACCTACGGTATTCAGCAGCGTAAAGGCCTGCTTCTCCTCACCGGCGAAGTCGGCACAGGCAAGACCACGCTGATCAATCACCTCCTCGATTGGCTCCGCCAGCGGCAAACGCCCACGGCCTTTATCTTTAATTCTCATTTGAAGCCCAATCATCTATTCGATTTCATCCTCAACGATTTCGGCATCTCCACGGATTTCCGCCTCGTCAGCAACATGCTGCTGGAGCTCAATCAGTGGCTTATCTCGCGCTTCCATGAAGGCTCCAACCCTGTTTTGATCGTCGATGAAGCCCAGGGCCTTTCTTTCGAATTGTTGGAGGAAATACGCCTGCTGCTGAATCTGGAGACATCTTCTGAAAAACTTCTGCAAATCGTCCTGGTTGGCCAGCCCGAACTCGAAGAAAAGTTGAAGCGTCCGGAAATGCGGCAACTCCGCCAGAGAATTGCCCTCCGATGCTACACCTCTCCTCTCACACTGGATGAGTCCCGTGGCTACATCGCCGAGCGGTTGCGTATCGCCGGCGCGACCCGTGAGCCGGTCTTCGATTCCGCCGCCGTCGAGGCGCTGCACTATTATTCCCGCGGAATTCCCAGGGTAATGAATCTCCTCTGCGAACACGCTTTGATCAATTCGTACGTGGATGGGCTCAATCCAGTTCCTTCCCCTATGGTCGAAGAAGCCGCCAGGGACTTCCTAATGGAGGAGTTCCGTCCACTCCCTGCAAGCTATGGCTCATCGCCACACTGGGACACCAGGCTGAGCGTTATCCATGCGGAACCCACGAGTGACTTCGCGCATTCGATTCACCAGGAGATGGCTAGTTCCGTTGAGCCAACCGGCGGGGAAATGCGAACAGCCCTGGCTGGACTTTCAGAGGCCGAGCGCGAGTCCGGCACCACGGAGTGTCTTGTTGCAACCGCTATCGAAGAAAACTGTGATGCTTCGGCAGATGATCTGGGCGCATCACTCTCCGTCCTGGATCTGGTTCCCGCGTCTCCAGAGTTCAGCTCGCCGCAATTTATAAACAGTCTCTCATCGAGCCCGAGCGCTATTCAGTCCGATTGCGCGGCCGAACTTGTGGCCATGATGGGACGCCTGCTTTCCGCCTCGTCGGCTCCTGGCCCACAGCGGGAGAGCCCAAAAGCTACAACCGAGAATTCGCCAGCCGTGACGTCTAATCCCCCGGTTGCACGCCTCGGGCCAGCGGCTTCCCCAGCAATGTTGGCAAGCGTTTCGCAGCGCGTTCTCCAGGCGACGCGTGGAGCGATGGCAGCCGCGAGTCCCGTGCTGCGGCAATGGAGTCTTGGTTTTCGCCACGATTGGAACGCCATGGTCAAGGCGATGATCTCCCCACAGAAGAAAACATCGCTCACCCAGTGGCTGCTCCAACCGTTTTCGTCCAAACCGATGACGTCTACCAAGAACCAAATCGTTTAATCTGCGAACCGCTCTTCCCCTAAAGTCATCGCGCTCCCGCTTTTTTCCGGATTGACGACGGGCAATCGCTCCTGCGCCAAACAATCGGAGATCCTGTATACAAGTGAACAGACGCGCAGGTGGGAAAAGCCTACGATTGAGTTGTTGCAATTGGACTTTTCGGTTGCACGGCCCCCAGAGCTTGTTCCCCTCGGCCCACACAAGCGTTAAGGATATCGAACGACAACTTAAAGCGGACCGCAGGCCGAAAAATGCGGGTCTTGCTGTGAGTGTTTAGCAACCCGAACGGAAAGGAACAAAAGTATGCCTCTCATGCAAATTGTGCTGGCCCTGATCGTTGTGGGCGTATTGCTCTGGCTGGTCAATCGTTTTATCCCAATGCAGGGAACCATCAAATCGATCTTGAATGCGGTTGTCGTCATCGGCGTCGTGTTGTGGCTGCTGGACGCTTTCGGACTCTTTCACAGTCTGTCGCGGATCCGCATCGGCACGTAAACCAGCGGCGGTTAACGGCGCAGTTCAAGGCCGCCACTTGAATCAGAGTTTATGGCCGTAGGTGCAAGCGCGCCGGCCAGGTACGAGAACGCGCGCAGCAAGTCTCGGTCATGGAGAAAAATAGTATGAAATCAATCGGAATCATCGGCACAACGGCATTGGTTGTGTTCTTGGGAATGGGCGCCCCGGCATTCGCTCGTCAGGACCAGCAGGAGAAGCCGAAGCAGGAGGAACATCCGGCCAAACCTGAGCAGAAACCCCAGGAAAAACCGGCCAAGCCGCCGAAGCAAGAACCCCAGCCAAAACAGCAACAGCAACATCCCCAGCAGCAGCCAAAGCCGCAACCAGAACAGAAACAACAGCAACAACAATCTCAGCAGCATGCTCAACAACAGGCCAAAAGCCAGCAAGCAAAGAATCAGCAAGATCAGCAACAGAAACAGCAACAAGCCAACACCGACAAACAGCAGCAACAACACGCGCAACAGCAGGCGAAGAGCCAGCAAGACCAGCAGCAGCAACACGACAATTCCCAAAAGCAAGAGCAGCAAATCGCCAAGCATCAGCAAGACCAGCAACGCCAGGATCAGCAACAACAGCAAGACCGCTCAGCCAATCAATCCCAACAGCAAGCCCGCGGCCAACAGCAGCAGCACCCGGAGCAGCAAGCTCACGTGCAACCAGTCCACATACAATCCCAGCAGGAGCAGCACCGCCAGGAAGGCGAACAGCAGGGAGTCTGGCAACAGCATCGCGCAGGCAACTGGCAGTCCGAGCATCGCGACTGGCAGCAACGCGGTGGCTACAACGGCTACCGCATTCCCGAAAACCGCTATAACGGTTACTTTGGCTCGGATCACTCCTTCCGCATTTACAGCTACCCGGTAGTGATCGTCGGCGGATATCCCCGCTTTCAATACGGCGGTTATTGGTTCAGTCTTGCCGATTCCTGGCCCGAATATTGGTCCAACAACTGGTATGACGACGACGATGTCTACATCAACTATTCAGGCGACGGCTATTACCTGTACAACCGCAGGTACCCTCGCGATCGCATCGCCATCAATGTCTACGTGGACTGACCGTCCATTCACCGCCTGAAATAAAAACAACTCCGTCCGGTGTGCTTGAATGCCGAGAGGCAACAAGCCGCCGGGCGGAGAACACAAAGGTTCGCGAACCTGCTCGATAGAGAAGGGAACAACCGATGATCGGAACCGTACTAATCGTTCTTCTGATAATGGCGCTACTCGGAGTCTTTCCACGTTGGTCGCACAGCCGCAATTGGGGGTACGCCCCATCCGGTGGTGTGGGCACGATTCTGCTGATCGTCATCGTGCTGGTGCTTCTCGGCCGCCTGTAACCTAAGTAGCTGCGCTTCGTACACCGGCGCGTCTTCTGGGAGCTATGTTGAGCTGGAGGTTGGCGATGAATGACAGCAAGTTACGGGCGGTTAAGTTTCTCGAAAAAGAAATCAAGACATACGCGGCCCTGTCTCTCTTCCTGTCAAGGAAGAGCACCTTGGCCGGTCTGCACGCCAGGGACAAGCAGGCACTGCTGCAGCCGGCGTTTTACAAAGAAAGAATGAAGGAAGCGAGAAAACTTGTTGCCGACCTCAAAAAATCCAACTGAAGCGCGGCCGGCCACTCAGGCTGGCTTCCGCGGTTACGGCCTGTTGTGCGTTCGCATCGTGGCACTCTTGTTGGCGGTCCTTTTGTGTACAAGCAGTTCGTTTGCCTACTCCGTGCTAACGCACGAAGAGATTGTCGACTTGCTGTGGACCAGTGAGCTTCGCCCGCTTCTTTTGCAGCGATTTCCGGATCTGACGGAGGAACAGCTCACCGAAGCCCACAGCTACGCCTATGGCGGTGCGGTGATCCAGGACCTCGGCTACTATCCGTTCGGCAGCGTGGAATTCAGCAATCTGGTCCACTACGTCCGCAGCGGAGATTTCGTCCAGGAACTGGTCCGGCAGAGCCAGGATGCCGATGAATACGCTTTCGCCCTGGGCGCGCTCGCGCACTATGCCTCCGATATCGCCGGCCATCCGGCGGTCAATCAGGCCGTTTCCATCCAATATCCCAAGCTGCGCGCAAAATATGGAAACTCCGTGCGCTACGCGGATGATCACACTGCCCACCTGAAAACGGAATTTGGCTTCGACATGGTGCAGGTGGCCAAGAATCGCTACGCCTCGCAGCAGTATCACGACTTCATCGGCTTCCAGGTTTCCAAACCGTTGCTCGAGCGAACCTTCCCCATCGTTTACGGCGTGGAGTTGAAAGATGTGTTGACCCACGAAGATCTGGCCATCGGCTCCTACCGCTTTGCCGTCAGCCGCATGATCCCCGAAATGACACAGATCGCCCTGCGTACTCACAAAAAAGACATGATGAAAGAGACGCCGGACTTCGCCAAAGAGAAATTCCTGTACCGGTTGTCGCGCTCCGACTACGAAAAAACGTGGGGCAAGGATTACACCAAACCCAAATTCAGCACGCGTTTCTGGTCCGCCGTTCTGCGCTACATGCCGAAAATCGGCCCCTTCAAGGCCATGGCTTTCAACAACCCGACGCCAAAGACCGAGGATCTGTACTTCAAGAGCATCAACAACACTGTGGATCAATACCGAATCTACCTCCAACAGGTTCGCGCGGACTCACTGACACTTGCCAACACCGATTTCGACACCGGCAAGGAAACCCGCGCTGCCGAGTATTCGTTGACCGATGAGACGTACGCGAAATTGCTCGGTCAACTTTCCAGCCACAAGTTCGACCTGACTTCCCCTGGTCTCCGCCAGAACATTCTCGATTTTTATTCCGACCTCTCTGCTCCCATCGAAATGAAAAACGACGCCGCCCGCTGGCAAAGCGTCCTGGCTTCTCTCGACCAATTGAAGCTGGTTGATCCAACGCAAAATCTCGCGGCAGCTCCGGCGAAATAATTGAAAACCTGTACCCAAGTGAACAGACGCTCCACCCCGGGCGCGTTAGCATGAAGCATCCGAGAAAAATCGCTCGTGAATCCTCGGTGCGTCACAAGCGCTCGAATCACAGGCCACTTGTGAGATCGGACTAAGCAATGCTATGGACAATTTTCGTCGTATTGTGCGTTCTCTGGCTGTTGGGTGTGGTCACGTCCTATACCGCTGGAGGGCTTATCCACATCCTGCTGGTTGCGGGCCTGATAATTCTGATCTTTAATCTGGTTTCGGGTCGAAGAGGGACAACGTAAAGGGAGCGCTCAATAATGAAGCCGGCGATGATGATCGGGATTCTACTCATTGTTCTTGGCGGCCTGGCGTTGGCCTACCAGGGATTCAATTATACCCACCAGGAAAAAGTGCTAGACGTCGGGCCGTTTCACGCCACGGCCGAAGAGCACGAGCATGTCGCCATACCGCCACTCCTCGGTGGACTTGCCCTGGTCGGTGGAATCGTTCTGGTCGTCGCCGGCTCCCGCAAGAATTCCTAGCCTGAACTCGTGAAAGCATCCCGCCTGAGAGTCGGGTAACGCATTTCCCTCTCCTGATGTAAACCGCGCCGACCGAATTCAGGCGTACAAGTAAAGAAGTAAATCGCCCGAAAATGAAGTTCCGACCATGGAGGTCAAGATGAATCGTTCTTTAATCGGTGCAGCATGTATTACCTTCGCAGCAGTTTCCGTTTTCGCTTCCGATTTGAATAAGGAGCAAAAACGCCTCGAAGAAAGCGGCGTGGTCATGCAGGAAGTCCTCAATGTCCCGGACAACATTCCTCACGAGCTCTTGGAAAAGGCCGAGTGCGTCATCGTGTTTCCAAACCTGATGAAAGCGGCGTTTGTTGTCGGCGCCGAATACGGGCGCGGCGCGATGGTTTGCCGCACCGGCGCTAAATTCCGTGGACCGTGGGGAGCCCCTGCAATGTACGCGCTCGAAGGTGCGAGTATTGGTTTCCAGATCGGTGGAGAAGGTACAGATCTAATCCTGCTCGTGATGAATGACAGGGGCATGGAATCCATCCTCAGCAGCAAGGTCAAACTCGGCGCAGATGCGTCCGTCGCCGCCGGCCCCAAGGGCCGCGATGCTTCCGCGGACACAGACGCATGGATGCGCGCTGAGATCCTCAGCTACTCGCGTTCCCGCGGTCTTTTTGCCGGAGTCTCCGTCGAAGGCACTACTCTTCGTCCGGACGATGATGCAAGTGAACGCGTCTATGGACACCCCATCAAGGCAAAGGAAATCGTGAGAGGCGAGCACGTTGGTGTACCAGAAACCGGGCGTCACCTTGTGTCGGTCCTCGAAAAGAGTGCGCCGCGTAACGAATCGGAACAGCACTCCGCTGCGAAATAACAACAATCAGACAACGTCAGCCTGCCGGGGAATTCTCCACCCGGCAGGCTCTTTCTTTTTTGGCAGATGTCTTTTACTCGTGCAGGACGACAGTAAGTAACGACTTGTTGACCTTGATGGTGCCGTTGTATTCGATAAATCCAAGCTTCCGAAATTTGTTCATGAAAAAATTGATCCGTGAACGCGTGGTGCCCACCATGCTCGCCAGCGTCTCCTGCGACACCTTCGCCAACACCCGTTCAGGCTGATCTTGCTCCCCATAGCGCGCCAGCAGCAGCAGCGTGCGCGCCAGGCGTTTTTCGCTGGAGTTAAACAGTTGATCGATCAGATCTTCTTCGACGCGGATGTTGTGCGCCAGCATGTAGGCAATGAACCGGTCGGAAAATTCACGCTCGGCGTGCAGGACGCGCAACAATTCTTCTTTTTGAATCACCAGCAAAGTCGTCGGCGTAACCGCTGTTGTCGTCCCCATACGGACGGTTTGCCCCGCCATGCATCCCTCGCCAAAAAAGTCGGTGGGACCAAACATCGCCACCACCGCTTCCTTGCCGGAACCATTCACCACCGACAATTTCACGCCGCCCTTTTGAATGTACATCACCGTGCCCGCGGCCTCGCCCTGTGAGTAAATGGATTCGCCCCTGTGGTAATCCGCTACTTTCCTCGCCACGCCGGCCGTATCCAGAAATTTTTGGGCGTTAAACGACCCGGGTTTCTCGCGCTTCGTGAGTCTCTTGCGTTTCATATTTGTGCGGAGTCCGCATCTCGATCCGGGCATTCTTAGCCTATGTTCAGCCTATCAAGAACGCCTGCGCAAGACTGTGCAAAAGAGAACAGTTCGTGGCCCTTCGCGCCAGTCCGGCCCTGTCTCGTATTAGACAGACATTATCGCTCACTTATTGCTAAATGAACCCTAGGGATGACTGAATTTCTCTACCCAACTACGCAGCAAAAGTTGGAATTTTCTAGTGTTTCCGCCCGTTCTTGAGCGGGGGCAGTGGATTGTAACCGGGTGATGAGGAGAAGCAAATGCGCATATTGAAGGTTTCGATGATTTGGATTCCGGCGTTCTTATTGGCCGTTGCCATCGCCGGCTGCAGCGACCCGGATAAACATGCTGGTACCGGCGGCCCAGGTGATCCGTTAACGCCGCCCACCGTGACCGCGGTCACCCCACCAAATGCCTCCACGCTCGTTTGCCCCAACAACGCCATCATCACCGCCACTTTCAGCAAGCCAATGAACGCTGCGACTCTCACCACCACTTCGTTCACTCTGACTGCCGGCGGCGCTAACGTCACTGGCGCAGTCAGCTACGTTGCCGCCACCATGGTCGCAACGTTCACACCCTCCGCCAGTCTTGCAGGCACCACCTCCTACACCGCCACCATCACCACCGCCGCTCAAGACCAGTTCGGCAACGCTCTCGCTTCCAATTTTGTTTGGACGTTTACCACCTCCGCTCCCTGTCCGCCGCCCGCCGGCGCCATTGCTCTGGGCTCGGCCTGCAGTTTCGGAATTCTCGCCGGCTCCACCGTCACCAACGTCGCCGGCACGGCCACCACCGTTAGCGGCGACGTGGGCGTCTCGCCGGGCACCGCCATCACCGGATTTGGTTCTCCCGCATCCATCACCGGCGCGTTCCACTCCAACGATTCCGTCGCCCAGACCGCCCAGATCGATTTGACCACCGCCTACAACAACGCTGCCGGCGCGGCCGGTGGCGCAGTGCTGACCGCCGATATCGGTGGACTGACTCTTCCTCCCGGTGTTTATAAGACCACCAGCGCGCAGCCTTCGCTGGGAATCACCGGGAATCTCACTCTCGATGGCAAGGGCGATCCGAACGCCGTCTGGATTTTCCAGATCGTTTCCACCCTCACCACGGCTTCCACAAATAGCCAGGTCATCCTCATCAACGGCGCCAACTCCCACAACGTTTTCTGGCAGGTGGGAAGTTCCGCGACCCTGGGCACAACCACTTCCTTCACTGGAACAATCATGGCGCAGGCATCCGTCACCCTCGCCACCGGCGCCACCCTGAATGGCAGAGCCCTGGCACGCACCGGCGCCGTAACCTTGGACACCAATACGGTCGTGGTCCCGGCTTGTCCATAAAACTCTTCAGTAGCGGGCTCGCCTCACGGCTGGCCCGCTGCTCGTCGCGCAGGAAACGCATTTCACGTTGTTAAATTTCGGAGGAACTTCTGTATGTCATCTCAATCAAAGCGCCATCCTGTCCGGGTTTTATTGCTGCTCTCGGCCGCGTTTGCTTTTCTCTTTCTGCTTGTCGGCCTCGCCGCGGCTCAGGACCAGCCCGCACCCAAGTGGGAACTCTTTGGCGGTTACTCTTTCTGGAATCCTGGCGCTGATGTCCATGGCCAGCTTCCCGGCGCTTTGTTTCCAATCTCCAGCCGCATGGAGTCGAATCCCCGCGGCGCGGGCGCCAGCGCCACATATGTTTTTAATCGCTGGTTTGGTTTGACTCTCGACACCAGCACCAATTGGGGCAGCGGCGAAAAAACTTTGGCCAACAGGATTGACGACGCCGCTTTCGCCAACATCTCGTTCGGCCCCAAGTTTACGTATCGCACCAAACACTTTACTCCATTTTTTGAAGTCCTCGTGGGCGACCATCGCCTCACTCCCGACGCCTTCCACGATATTGACAAGCTCGGGCTCATGGTTGGCGGCGGTCTGGATGTAAACGTGTCTCGGCACATCGCTCTGCGCCTGCTCAGGGCCGACTATGTCGCTTCTAATTACCGCTTTGGTCCCTCCACGATCCCGAGCACGGAACTCCGTGGCGTGCGCCTCGAAACCGGCCTTGTTCTCAACTTGGGTGGTGGAGAGCCGCCGCTTCCGCCAACCGCCGCTTGTTCCCTGCAGCCCACGGAAGTCTTCGCCGGCGAATCGGTCACCTCCACGGCCCGCGGCTCCAATTTCAGTCCCAAGCGCACCGTCACCTACACCTGGAGCGCCACCAACATGAAAATCCCGGGCAGCGATGCCTCCGCGCAGATAGATACCACTGGTCTCCAGCCCGGCTCCTACGTCGTCACCGCCAACCTCAGTGATGGCAGCAAGCACGGCGTCGCATCCTGCAGCGCCAGCTTCGCCGTGAAGCAGCCCCGTCCGCCCGTCATTTCCTGTGCCGCGGATCCCGCGACTATTCTCATCGGCGGCAATTCCACCATCAACTCCAACGCCAGCAGCCCCGATGGCCGCAGGCTCATTTACAGTTACTCGGCAAGCGCCGGCGATATCTCCGGCACCGGCAGCAGCGCCACGTTAAATACTCGCGGCGCCCAGCCCGGCACCATCACCGTCACCTGCAACGTTGCCGATGACCGCGTTCCCGCGCTCACTTCCTCCAGCACCACCGCTGTGCTCGTCCAAGCTCCGCCGCCTCCTGCGCCTGCCCCGGAGATCAAGCAGTTGGAAGCCAAGCTGGCTCTCCATACGATCTATTTTGCCACTGCGCGTCCCACCATCGAGCATCCCGAACGCGGCCTGCTCGACAGCCAGGCCGCAATCCTCGAAGCCCTGGCTGCGGACTTCACCAGCTATCTGAAATACATGCCCGATGCCCACTTGATCCTCAGTGGACACGCAGACCCGCGCGGCGGCCCCGTCTACAACAAGGGTCTTACCGATCGCCGCGTAGGACGTACCAAGGATTACCTCGTCGAACGTGGCGTCCCGGCCGACCACATCGACACCAAGTCTTTTGGCGAAGAGCAACAGCTCAGTCCCGACCAAATCAAGCAACAGATGGCCGATAATCCAGACCTGACTCCGGAAGAGCGCCAGCAGTTGGAGAAAAATTTCAGCGTGCTCGTCCTCGCAAACAACCGCCGCGTCGACGTTACCCTCAGCACCACCGGACAACAGTCCATTCGCCGCTATCCCTTCAACGCTAAGGATTTCCTTGCCCTCATCAGCCCCAAGGGCGGCGAAACCAAGCGGCCCGCGAAACAACCACCCAAGAACCGCAAGCCATAAGCGCTGCCGCAATCTCTGCGGTCCGCAGTCTGTAAGCGACTATGCTCGATGGCCTGGTTCAGGCCATCGAGCATTTCAAATCAAAACTGTGCAATTGTGGACAGCCTTTGACCCGCTCAGCTTGTACGATGGGACGTCGGGAACTGCAGGAAATCGGCATTTGCAGTGCAGCCGCTTTGCTCCGTCTGTGTCGTTTCAGCGTCTTGATGATCTCCAACCCCGGAGAACGTGCTTCCCGTAAAAGTCGAGCAAGCTTCCCTGGGGTCAGCAAGTCCGGCCTCTTTATGTTGAGGTCCACCTGATTTGCCGTTCGGAAAGGCCAACATGCCAGCAAATCAATCTGCGGGGACTCTTTTTATCCGCGAGAACACCCTCTTGCCCAGCGGTTTGATCATCGAAACGGAAACATTTCTCCCCGGCTGGAGAACGGTCCGAAATTGCGATGGCTACAGCCTCGGCCGAAAAATTGAGGAAGCGAACTGGAATTTTTTCTTTCTGGCCGGAGAGGTAACCGCCACAGTGTTTGGTCGCGTCGGACCATCAGCCCTGCGCAGGGCGCTCGGGAGCATTCTAGCGAAGCCCACGGCTCGTAAGTTCAATTCCCTGGAGATTGCCGCAACACGCGCGCGATGGTTTCTCGGCATCCCTTTTGTCAGCGTCGCCGCTAATTTTCGCCACATCCAGCAAGGGCGGGCCCTGGATCGCGCCGACGATTTCACCCGGAAAGCTTCAGCCGTTCCACGGGACGCGGCGGTGGTGGACAAATTTGAGACTCTGGTTTCAAGCTCTTAGGAATTAGTTGGGAGATCTGAAAATGAAATTTCTACGAAATTCAATTCTTTGCCTGGGCGTCGCTCTTCTTGCGGCATCCGTCCTCCGCGGGCAGGATTTTTCGAAGTACCGCGGATTTACTCTCGGAACCAGCCTGCCCGCTGTGCTCAAGCAGACGGAGCGAAAACCAGCCGATGTAAAAGTAATCCATGCCCGCCCAATGCTTATTCAAGAGCTCAACTGGTGGCCGCCGTCCGTTCCCGGCGCTTCTTACCACGCCGACAGCGTCGAACAGATGCTCTTCTCCTTTTGCGACGGCGAACTCTACAAAATCTCCGTGACCTACGACACCACTTCCACTCAGGGGCTTACCTCGGCCGACATGATGGAATCCATCTCAGCGAAATACGGTCCCCCGACAATCCTTCCGCCTCAGGCCGAATCCGTTTTGTACGATGGCTTCACCAGCAGCGACAAGGGCGTGGCCACCTGGGAAGATCCGCAATACTTCTTCAAATTGGTCCGCTCTACGTTTACGAATCGCTTCGGTTTGATCCTCTTCTCAAAACGCCTTAACGCGCAGGCGGAACTTGCCGTTACAGACGCCCTGGCCTTGGAGGCACAGGAGAAACCTCAGCGCGACGCCGACCTCAAGATAAAAGCTGCGGCCGACCTCGAAGCCGAACGCCTGAAGAATCAGAAAGCATTTCGCCCGTAGTGTGCATTCTCCTGCCAGGGAAGTGCACGAACCAAGCTCCAAGACAGGAATCCAGTGTCCATTCGAAAGATAACTTCTTCATCAGAAAGGTCGCCGACTATCGATGTCCCCGACAATTTCAAGGTGGTTGATCAATTTACCATTGAATCCGTGATCAGTCTGGATGCCCCTCCCGCAGAGGAAACACCTGTAGCGCTTGGACCGGGGCATCCCCGTCCGATGTTGCCGAGCAGAGTCGCCATCATCGGCAACTACCTCCCGCGGCAATGTGGAATTGCCACCTTCACCGCCGATTTGTGTGATGCGCTTCACGCACAATACCAGGACACGGAACTCTTGGCTCTTCCGGTCAACGACATCGCGGAGGGCTACAGTTATCCGGCCCGGATACGATTCGAACTTGCCCAAGACGAGGTGGCCTCCTACCGCCAGGCCGCGGAGTTCTTGAATTTCAGCAGCATTGACTTGGTATGCCTGCAACACGAGTTCGGAATTTTTGGCGGACCCGCAGGCGCCCACATACTCGAACTCTTGCGCCGGCTGCAGATGCCCGTGGTCACCACCCTGCATACCGTCCTCCGCGAACCGAATCCGGATCAGCGCGCGGTAATGTTGGAAATCGCCGCGTTGTCGGATCGTTTCATTGTCATGAGCAGGCAATCATCGGAGATTTTGCAGGAAGTGTTCCACGTTTCCGCCTCCAAGATCGATCTGATCCCCCATGGCATCCCCGACCTGGCCTTCACCGACCCCAATTTCTACAAAGACGCCTTCGGCACCGAAGGCAAAGAAGTCTTGCTAACCTTTGGATTGCTCTCGCCCAACAAGGGCATCGAAAACGTAATCCAGGCCCTCCCCGCGATCCTGGCCCGTCACGAAAACGTTGTCTACATGATCTCTGGTGTAACCCACCCGCATATCCTCCGCCGGGAGGGTGACAAGTACCGAGCGTCTTTGCAGAAGCTCGCGAAAGACCTGGGCGTCGAATCCAACGTAATCTTCCGCAATCGCTTCGAAAGCCACGAACAGTTGATGGAAATCATTGGCGCCGCCGACATTTACATCACGCCGTACAAGCACAAGGGACAAGTCGTCTCCGGCACTCTCGCTTATGCCCTCAGCGCTGGAAAAGCCATCATTTCCACTCCCTATCTCCATGCGATGGAATTACTGGATGAGGAGCGCGGCGTCCTCGTCCCCTTCAACGATCCCCAGGCGATTGCTGCAAAGACCATCGAACTTCTGGACAACGGCACTGCCCGTCACGCCATGCGCAAGCGCGCCTACCTCTACGCGCGCGACATGGTGTGGGACCGCGTCGCTCAGCAATACATGGGGAGCTTTGAACGCGTGTACAACGAACGGTTGCGGAAGCCGCGGGCAACATTTTCCGCGCAGAACACGGAAAAGGCCCTCGACCGGCTCCCGGCAATAAAACTCGACCACTTGCGCCGCATGACGGACAGCACTGGAATCGTCGAGCACGCGGTTTTCAACGTACCCAATTACCCGGAGGGCTACTCGACCGACGACAACGCCCGCGCTCTCATTGTCGCGATTCTTCTCGAAGAGCTTGGCAGCACCTCCGCCACATTTTCCGTTGACCTTGCCATTCGTTATCTTGCTTTCCTGTGGCTCGCCTTCGATCCGGCCACCAAACGCTTCCGAAACTGCCTCAGCTATGAACGCCAGTGGCAAGAGCCGCAAGGCTCCGAAGACAGCCACGGCCGCGCTTTGTGGGGCCTCGGCACCGTTCTCGGCAGAACCAACGACGCTGGACTCCGTGGCGCCGCAGGCCGCTTGTTTGAAATGGCTGTTCCCGCGGCGGTGGAGTTCAAAAGTCCCCGCGCCTGCGCCTTTACACTCCTCGGATTGCTCGAATATCTCGAGTCTTTCCCCGGCGATCGCGCGGCGCTAACCGCTGCTGACGCCCTGGCCAATCGTTTGCTCGAATCCTATCTTGCCCATCGTTCCCTTGACTGGAACTGGTTTGAAAACGTGCTTTCCTACTCCAACGCCCGCTTGCCTCAAGCGTTGATCCGGGCAGGAACGCGCAGCGGCAACGACGCCATGGTTTCCGCCGGTCTCGAAGCGCTTGATTGGCTTGCAAAGGTGCAGCGCTGCGAAACCAAGGGCCACTTCGTGCCCGTCGGTTCGCACGGCTTCTACTCGAAGAAAACGGAAAAGGCTCGTTTCGATCAGCAACCCATCGAAGCCTGTGCCACGGTCTCCGCTTATCTGCAGGCCTATCGCGCAACAGGGAAGGGACGCTGGCGAAAAGAAGCATGGACCGCCTTCAACTGGTTCCTCGGCGACAACGACCTCCAGATCGCTCTTTACGACCTCACCACCGGCGGCTGCCGCGATGGCCTCCATCCAGACCGCGCCAACGAAAACCAGGGAGCGGAATCCACCCTCTCTTTCCTCATGGCGCTTCTCGAGATGCGCAAGTTGGAAAAAGCCGATATCACCGATACTAAATCATGATCCGACCCCAATCACATTCTCTCATTTGCGGTTTTCTGCACCATCCAGTTTTCTTGTTTCCGGAGGCCACTTGATCGAAACCCTGGTTCAACCCGATATCCTGTTCACTCGCTACTCCTTGAATCCCATCCTGACCGCAAAGGATTGGCCCTATTCCATTAACAGTGTCTTCAACGCCGGCGCTACGCTTCTACCCGATGGGTCTACTCTTCTCCTGTGTCGCGTGGAAGACCGCCGCGGCCACTCTCACCTCTGTGCGGCGCGCTCCGTGAATGGAGTCAACAATTGGATGATCGACACCGAACCATCTATGCCTGCTCTCCCGGAACTCTATCCGGAAGAAGTCTGGGGAATCGAAGATCCCCGCGTTACCTTCGTTCCAGAGCTTGACCAGTACGCGGTCGTCTACACCTCCTATTCCCGCGGCGGCCCCGGTGTCTCCCTGGCTCTGACCAAGGATTTTCGTACCTACGAAAGATTTGGCGTCATCATGCCGCCGGATGACAAGGATGCCGCTCTCCTGCCCCGAAGAATCAACGGATTCTGGGCGCTGATTCACAGGCCCATGACCCCACTCGGTGCCCACATCTGGATCTCTTATTCTCCCGACCTGCGTCATTGGGGAAGTCACAAGTTGATGCTGGAAGCCCGCCGCGGCGGGTGGTGGGACGCCAACAAGATCGGCATGTCCCCTCCGCCGATCGAAACTCCCAGAGGCTGGCTGATGATCTATCATGGCGTCCGCAGAACGCCCTCCAGTTCCATCTATCGTCTCGGTCTGGCCCTCTTTGATCTGGGACAACCCGAAAAGTGTTTGGTCCGCGGAGACTCCTGGATGTTCGCCCCAGAAGCGGAGTACGAACGCCGTGGAGATGTTCAGGACGTCGTGTTTCCCTGTGGCTACACCATTGCCGCAGACGGTGACACCATCAATCTCTACTACGGCGCCGCGGATTCCAGCATCGCCCTGGCCCACGGCAGCATCCGTAGCCTCCTCGCCTGGCTCGACGCCAACGGCCACTCCGAACACGCCAACGACCGCCGTCAGCGTCAGACCTAGCTCAACGATGTCCGTGTAGCGCCGGGCTCAAGCCAACCCAAGTTTTTCGAGGGGAAAACAGCGGATCGAACAAATGATGTCGGGGGCCCGGCTCGCACCGTTCGCCCACCACCTCATTCAAGCCTCAAGCAGATTCACTCGGATCGTGGTCAAGCCTCGGTCGTCAACCGTGAACCCTCGACACCCGTTGATCCCCGAACAGTACGCCGGCCGCATTGAGCAAATACTGCTCATCGCTAAGCATCTCAACCAGTTCGTCCGGGAATGGAGAGACTTCGCTCTGCAAATACGCGGCCAGTTCGCGATAGATTTCCCGCCGGGCGTAAGGCGCGAGTTCGTTGCGACGCCGCAGCGCGTCTTGAATCAGGCCGGCGAGTTCTGGCGTGGCCGCGCGGCGGAGCTTCATCGCAATAGTGGGATAATCCGTGAATGAGTTGTACTTCTGCCGCGTCCAGAATTCTTCCCCCGGCGCAGCGAGCGGCGTTTGGCGTACCACGAGCGTCCCCGCCACTCGGTCGCCGAAGCGTTGCATCAGGGGACTGCTCACTGCGGAAATTCCTCCAACCAGGTAGGCGAACGGCAGCGCATCGAACACCCGCATCAGATTCCGCACCCACGCCTGTTCGATCCGCAAGGGAAGTCCGCCCTGATCAATAACTCGCAAATGGAACAGGCGTTTTCCGATCGTCTGCCCGTTCCAAAAGCCTTCGAGCAAAGCGCCGTACGCAAAACCGATCGCGAATTCCCCAAGCGTGATCACCATGACCCCAAATCCCGGCGCTTTCGCGAAAATCCAATAAACGAGCAGCCCAATGCCGTTCACTGTCCCCAGAACGATAGCGATATCGAGCAGCATGGCATAAAGCCGGGAAGCGGGACCCGCCAGCGGCAATCGAAAGAGCACGCCTTCCGGCGTAGCAATGGTCAGTTCGGCCGTTGTCGCCCAGCGGATTGGCTCGGAATTTGTCATTTGTTCTCCGAAGGAACTCTGGTGTGCAATTCGGCGTCAGCCTTTCTTCGCCCGATCAACAGCAGATAGGCCGTCAGCAGCGCAAGTTCTGCTCCGCCAACAGCAATTTTGAACCCGTATGGCAGAACCGGTGCGTGATACTGCGAAAAAAACGCTTCCATCATTCCAGCCCATACCAGCATCATCGCCATCCCGGCAATCAGCACGAGCCATTCGCGCATGGATTGACGCACATCTCGATCCTCGCGCCAGCGCAACAGTACGCGTGCGAGGTAGAACCCCGCCTGCCCGGCGATTAGGATCGACGGAATCTCGAAGACGCCATGTGGCAACAGCCACGCCGTCATAAATAGCCCGAAGCCCTGGTGTGCGTAACGAACCGCCACGGCCCCGAGCAGTACGCCATTCTCGAACAACAGGAGCGCGGTTCCGACACCAAACGTTACGCCCAACGCCGCCGCCAGCATCGCCACCTGGATATTGTGCCTGATCAGTTGCGCGGAGAATGCGGCTTCGTTCTGCGTCGAATGCAGGTCCTGATGCTTCCCCTGCTCCTCTTCCTGCACGCGTTGGCCCGGATCACGCAGGTAGTCGGCCGGGAGCAACACGTCTACCGAGGCGGGATCGTAGCGCACCGCCAGTCCGCCCAGAGCGCAGCCCAACATCGTAATCAGCACAGCCAGTGCGAAATAGTGCGATTGACGGCGGAACGTTTCCGGGAACAAGGTGAAAATTCTCAGCCAGCGGCGCGGCTGCCAGAACTCGGCGCGCGCCGGCGGATTGTAGTGCAGCTCGGCATACGCTCGCGCCACCAACCGCTCAAGATATTGTCTAAGCTCGGGCGCCAACGCTCCATGTGTGACTCGATTCAAATCCGCGGCCGCCTGCGCGTAAAGCTCCTGCAATTGTTCGGCTTCTACCTGAGTCAACCGGCGGTCCGGCCGGCCTTCGAGCGTGGCAAGCAACGAATCGAGGCTGCTCCATCGCGGCCTCGCCTGCATCTGAAATCGTTCCAGATCCAGAATCACAGCCGCTGCTCCCGCTTGCTTTCCAGGTATCCTTCGACGGTCTTTCGCAGAAACATCTCCGCGGGAATATACCGGAGTTGCACGTCCAATTGGCGCAGTTGCCGCGCCAATGCACCGAGGCGCTGGTTTTCTTTTTCACCCGCCAGCGCCGCATACACTTCGTGCTCCGTCTGCAGATCCTCCCCTGGCGAAAATGCCGGCCGGGCGTGAGCCGGCAACACGCTGGTCATTAAGAGAGCATGAGACGAGCGCACAAGGCCGACTCCGCGCCGCAGTGAGTCCGAAACCGAGCGCTCCGTCAAATCCGCCATCAAGACCAGGTACGCACGCCGCCGGAGCCGCACGCGAATTTCGGCGAACAGCGCCTCGTAATCCGCGGTCGTCGCCAAAGGCTCGAGACTCAATAAACGATCACGAATTTGATGAAATTGCGACTGGCCGCTTCCCGCGCGCAACCAGGTCTTCGGTTCTTCCGCGAAGGTCACCAGCCCGAATTCATCGCCAAGTTCCATGGCCACCGTCGCGCCCACTAAGGCCGTTTCCACCGCGAGATCCAGGAGGCGTCGCGGTCCGCGCTCTTGCTGGACATCGCTCCTACCCGCCGTGCTTAAGTCGAGTGCAAGCGCGGACGCTCGCGATTGATCCACCACGAAATATACTTCCTGCTTCTGTTCCCACTGGAAGAGACGCGTGACCGGGGCGCCTCGACGCGCCGTGGACTTCCACGCAATCTCAGAGTACGTATCCCCAGCCTGATATTCACGCAGCCGCTCGAAATCACGTCCGTGGCCGGTCCACGGTGTCTGCCGCGACGCCACAAGCGCGCGGTAAACAGGGCTGCGCAGAATTTCCCGCCGCCCGGACCGCAAATCCGCTTCGATTCGCAACTGCTCCGGCGAATCGAACCATTGCCGCAATCGCCAGATTCCGAAGCGTGAACACCGCTCGATGCCAACGCGCGGCCCGGGCCACAGCCCGCGGCGCAGCAAAGCAATCTCCGGTGTCCAGGGCCAGAGCTGAATACGCGCGGTGCTTGCCGAGATTGATCCCTCTGTGGCCGGCTCCGGCTGCTCAAGCTTAAGGTTTTGAGGTTCGGGGTTCACCTGAATCGCGGTTTCGCTCTCCGGGGTTGCAGGCATGATTGCCACGCGCACTTTGCTGCGCTGCGTTCGCCGGCCGGAGCCTGTGAGCGCGAGCGGGACCGGGATGGTCTGCCCCTCGCGTCCACGAAGGCCTTTCTCAGTCGACAACAGGATTGGAGCGCATTCTTTGCGGGCGAGCCACAGAGTTAGCGCGTCGTAACCCACCAGCAGCGCTACAATCGCGACGATCAGATCGAACACCAACCATCCACGCGCGATCCACGGCGCAATACACGCCCCGGCACCCAGTAGTCCTATCATCCAAATGAGCGATCCCGTTGGGCTGAATAATTTTCCCGCCGGTTGAAGTACGATCTGTTGAGCGGGCTTGCCCCGAGATTTCAGGTTGCTACCTGGCGGCTCTGCCGTGGCTTGGACCTCGACAGCGATAGCCGCGCCCCGCGCTCCGGCGCCCGCTGACTTCTTATCTCCGACCGTTAGCATATCGCCTGCTTCCATGCTGTCGCCTGCCACCTTTGCCACGCGCGGTGCCTACCGCGGCACTTCGACCGCCTCCAGCACCGCTTTGATTACTTCGCGGATCTCGACGCCTTCCATTTCGAACTCCGGTCGCAGAAGCACGCGGTGCTCGAGCACGGGAGCAGCCAGTGTCTTAACGTCCTCGGGTAGCACGAAATCGCGTTCATCGAGCGCTGCGAGCGCCCGCGATGCCGACAGTAGCGCAAGCGTCGCCCGCGGCCCGGCGCCGACCCAGATCGCCGCGTGCTGCCGGGTCTGTCGCGCCACGCTCACGATGTAGCTGCTGATCGCATCGCTGACGCGCACTCGCGCGGTGGCCTCGCGTAACTGTTGGAGTTCGCCCGGCTGCAAAACCGGCACACGCAGTTCCTCCGCTAGTCGCCGCTCAGGCGTTTCGCCCGCTGCCACCAGCCTTGCCAGTTCGTTTTCGTCCTGCACCGCCGGGTACCCCATGCGGATTTTTATCAGGAAGCGATCCTTCTGCGCCTCAGGGAGCGGGTACGTGCCCTGATGCTCGATCGGGTTTTGCGTCGCAAAGACGACGAAGACAGGAGGCAGCTCGCAGGTCTCGCGATCGATGGTCACTTGGCGCTCCTGCATGGCTTCCAGCAGCGCCGATTGCGTTTTCGCCGGTGCACGATTGATTTCGTCTGCCAGCAGGAAATTCGTGAAGATTGGACCGCGTACCAGCCGGAATTCCTGCGTCCTCAGGTCGAAGATGCTTGTCCCGGTGATATCTGCGGGCATCAGGTCCGGCGTGAACTGAATGCGTTGAAATTCACCGGCGACGGCCCGCGCCAGGGCTTTCACCAGCAGCGTTTTCCCGACCCCCGGAACGCCTTCAACCAGCGCGTGTCCGCCGGCGAGCAGCGTCACCAGTGCGAGATCTATAGCTTCGCTTTGCCCAACAATCACGCGGCCCAGTGCTTCACGAACACGTCGGGCCCCGCTGGTGATTAACGCGGACGCTGCGGGCAATTGCGTTTCCGCGCTCGCGGATCGTGTCTGCCCGTCCGAACCCACTACTGGTTCCTCTTTCATGCGATTCGAGCCTCCTCGGGAATCTGTTTAGGTGCAGCGGTGGAACTGTCAGGCGGACTGTTGCCCGTATTAGTTAGACCTTTTGCGGATGCACGGCGCTCGGCGATCAACCGGCTCAGTCCCTTGTAACCCGCTAGAGCAGGCTGTGCAAGCGCGGCGCGCAGCCGTGGCCCCCAACCTGGATCCGCGGAAATGGCCTGCGCATCCTGCGGCGACCGGTGGCGGTATTGTTCCCAGCATTCCGCCGCTACATGGTCGGTCGGAATGCTACGTTGAAGAAGGTGCCGGGCGGCCACTCCGGCGCTTTCCCCATGGCGCACTATTTGCGCATTCTGGTCCCGCTTCGGGCGTCGTACCAGATCGCCGCTCATGCTCCAGAGCAGAGCCAGCAAGGCCGCCCAGAAAAGCACCAGCGCTGCCTGCAGCCGGTATCGCTGCACCAGCCAGAGTACGCCTTGTTCCTGATGCAGTCCGTGCAACGTCTCATCTACCCAAATCACCGGCCGTCCTCCCGTCAGAAACTCCAGCAGCACGGGATTAGGGTGTGTCTTGATCGTTTCGTTCAAAAGGAACCATTCGTGGCTCGCGGCGATTAGCTCGCCAGTTCCGGCTGGCCGCATCGCCATATAAACGTTTCCGGATGTATCCGACTTGGCCTCGGCATTCGGCGGTCCCGCATAGAGAGTGGTCCAGCGCTTGTCTGTATTGAGCGACGGGGCTTTCTCCCCGAGATACATCATCTCGCTGCCCGCCGGCATTTCGTGGAGATCGGGAGAGATCCATGTTGGACCGGACTCTTTTGGAGTTTTGTTCCACCGGTTCTCGACTTCCCAGCCTTGCGACTCCGACTTTAGTTTCCAAGCGGGCTGGATCAGCACGACGCGCCCGCCACGCGCGAGAAATTCTTCCAGGCGTCCCCTGAACTTACCAGCGTTTCGAGGTTTTCCTTTCCAGTTTTCCCAATCGTTATTGGGGTAGCCTCCAATAAAGAACGCTGTTGTGCTCCCCGCGTTCTGGTCGGAGAGTGTGTCCTCGTCCTGGCTACGCTTCACCTGATACCCGGCGCGCGCATAGGAATCGAATAACAGGCTGGTGCCGTAAGGGTCCTCGCGTAAGCTGGAGCCCATATCGCTTGTAGTCGACTGACTCTGATGCGCCACGAGCAGCAGGAACGCGAATACCGCTGCGAAGATCCCTCCAGCCAGCAGGGGGCCTCGCCAGTTCAGAGCCTTGCCTCCGTGTGACCCGCTATCAGACATGGTTAAGCAACTCCCGCTGATCTTGGCGGTAGGCGGCGACCGCCTCTCGCGTCGGAACATGAGACCCATACCAGACGCGGTCGAACTGCCGCAGGCTGCCGCGCAATCTTTCCGGTATTTCGATGCGCCGCTCCAGCGCCGCTTGCGGACGCCGCCGCCACCGGCGAGTAAACTCATTCAGGTATTCGCGATTCGTGCTGTCGCGGCGAATGGTCAGCCATTCGCGCTGCGCTAGCCCGGAAAGCAGGCCCAGGTACACTGAGCGCAACGCCAGCCGGAATTCGCCTTCCCCTTCCAGCCGGTCCGCTAGTGCGAACCATTCGTCCTCGGAACGCTCACTCGCTACCGCGCTATCACCCAGATCGGGAAGTGGCGCTATTGTCATGGGAATGGAAATCTGCTCTCCACCCTCGCGCCGCCTCCTCAGCCAAAAGAGCACTACTCCCGTTCCGATCGTCAAAATTGCAATCAACGTTATCCATAGCCGAACGTCCTTCAGCTTCCACCTGCCCCCTTTTCCATTTCCGGGCGAGAGATTCAGCCCCCGCGGCCATAGTTTGCGAAAAAAATTCACCAACGCTTTCCATGCGCGCTCGGTCCGCTTCTGGATCTTATCCAGCAGTTTGTCAAACCAGGTAGGTGGGCTCGGGTGCTCAGCGTCATGCCAGCGGTAAATCGCCCGCCGCGATTCTTGGTCCAGGGCGCGCTGCAACTTTTGAATCTGTGCCTCGCTCGGGGTGTAGGCGGTCGTCTCCGCACTGCTTTGGGGCAGCGCCGCACGCGCGGCCGCCATGGGGGAAGTGCCTGCCAGTATTGCAGCGAACACCACCAACGCGCCCGTCGCCACCCTGCCCCCTGGCGCGGTGGATGCGATCAGCTGCGCTTTTTTCTGGTGCTCCCGTGGCAGGCTCGCCAGTAAGCCTCGCAGGTCGTCTCCTTCGCGTCTCGACTGCAAATGCTGAAACACCACGACAAACGAACATTTGACGATGGGATCGAGCGCCAACCAGGCGCCCGCGAACAACGAGAGCCAGAACGCGGAACTCCGGGATAGCGCGAACATCCCCATGGGTGTTGATAGCAGTGTGTTCACCCCAAATATCGAGTGCAGAAGCTGCGGAACAATCAACGTCACGATTAGCCCGTTCAGCCACACGGCGCTCCACAGTGGGAGCATCATCAGGAAGAGAAGTAAGCCGCCTCCGAACCATTGACTCGAGAGCGCCAGGCAACCTCCCAGCGTATGTCTTTTGGAGCCGTCTTCCCCGGCCTCCAGGCTGGCGAATTGGCACGCGCTATAGCACCAAGTGGCCCCTGCGAAAGTCGTGAGTCCCACCAATGCGCCAGAGCTCAGGGCGATTTTCCACGCAAGCAGGCGGCCCATCGCCGCCAGTTGTGCGGATGCTCCCTCGGGCGCTGGCCTCCGCACGCCGAACGCGCGCTCCCGCACGCGCTGCATGTAGCTCGCCACGCTCCAAGTGCGCAGCAGATATAAGCCGGTAAGCAACCCGGCCTCCGCCAGCAGCGCGCCATCAGACAAGCGAATCTGCCCGTTCGCCACCCACATCACTATTAAACAAACGACCAAAGGCGCGGCTCCGCTGAAGTACCGCCACGCCTCCCACGCAAACGTTGACTTGAACAGGGCGAACCCGCGTTCCAGCGCTTCAAGCGCGTTCAGGCGGTTCCGGCGGCCGCGCGCGGGCGCCTGGCGTCCACGCTGTGAATTAGCCCCTGCCAGCACGGCCTCACTCATCGCTTTTCCCAGGCGCCTGGTCATCCACAGCGGTGCCGAAGTTCAGATGCCCCTCCGGCGTATTCGTTCGCCAATGCAAAAGTGCGAAAAAAAGAGCCATCAGGGCTGCAAGTGCAGTAAGTCCCGCGACGAGATGCCGGAGGCGGCGTGTCAGCGACAGTTTCGCCTCGGGCGGACGCGCCATCCGGCGCAGACACGGCGGGCAGGCCAGCTTTCCCTCCTCGTCCGTTACGCATTCTCGGCAGAAAGTTCCTCCGCAATGGGGGCACCGCGCCGCCGCTTCACGCAGAGGATGAAACAGGCAGCGGGCATGGCGCAAGCCCGTCGACGCGGGTTTGTTGAAGGGCGCGGCTGGCGTGTCAGGAGCCATTCGTCTTGGTAGCATCCGCGACGGAAACGATCCCGGGGGGCGCTTCGAAGTTCGTTTGCACGGAGGGCTCCGCGGGCTGGGCGCTGGTTACGGGGACGACCGGCTGCGCAGCGTCTCCGCGCGCGGCGCGAACCGCAGCATCAATCTTGGCCAGCACCTTGCGTGCACGGCGCGTTCGCGCCACCAACGGCAGGTCGGCGATTGTTCCTCTGGTGCAAATGCGCGCCCCCGCTGTCGGCCCCAGTGCCAGTTCCACCGCCACCCACGCGAGGCCCACTCCACCAATAATTGCGCCAGTGGTGGTATCCACCCACTTCCAAAACACAACACCCAGCGGTCCGAACAACGCCGCCGCAAGCGCCATCCGCCACAACCATATACGGTTGGGCCACACAACTATCGAGTCTAGGTCGCGCAAATAAAAACGCCGGTACTCGACTGAATACATCATGCGTTTCGCGGCCAGCAAGCAGTCCATACTCAGGTACCATTTCGTTCCGCCGGTCAGGCTGCCGACGCGCGATATCTTGCGGAATGCACTTTTCAAAAGTGCCTCCTCAGCATCCAGCGTACGATGAACGAGGCGGAAAGGAGTAGGGGGAGCCAAAGGAGCCCCGGGTACGCCATCCAGAAACGCCACCCGCGCCGTGGAATCAGATACGAACGCGGCGCCTTCCGATACTTCACGTGCAAGAAAATCGCGGCCGGGAATGCGGCGATAAACACGGGCCAGAAAAGAATCCAGCCCCATCCGATCGTCACCGCAATGGAATCGTACAGCACATCGCGATGCCGCCACTCCGCGGTGCCGGCTCCCGCAACGGAATTGGCGCGCCCGCTCTCGAAACACGTGGGGCAAACATGCTCCGCTCCCAACTGCAAATCGCACAACGCGCACACGAAGCGGCCGCACCGCTGACAGCAAGCCTGAAACGCCTTGTCCGGATGAAAGAAGCAAGTCGCCTGGTCAGAAAGCGCGGCCGATGCATTGGTGTTCTGTTGGACCGAGCCCCATACGCGGATTTGTAACGGCCTCTGGCAGTAAGGGCAGGTCTGCCAGCCTGACTCTTCTTCAACTGGCGCCACTTCTCCGCTGCAACCGGGACAGATAATTGCGCCAACTCCAAAAGCCAACAACCTCCGGGCCGCTGCTGCGGGAGAGTCCGCCGCGGAGTCGCCAGGAGTGAAGAGATTAATGTTGAAGCTCACGCCAAACTCTGCTTGTAAACCACCCGCGTGCCACACACCCGATCGTGCAGCGCCCGCTTCTCGCTATCGAAGCCCGCCATGATGTACCCGATCAACAGGATCAGAGCGCTGACGAAATTCATGAAATATCTGGCGATGCATACGCCCCAACCAAGCGACTCGCCATCGCTTCGAACCACTTGGAGTCCCAGGGCCATTTTCCCGAGCGTCGCGCCCCGATAGTACAGGAACAACACCTCATAGAGGAAACCGATCGCGTAAGAAAGAATTTGGAAGCTCACCCGGAGACTTTGAGGCTCGGACCGGATCACGTTCGGCATAAACTGCGCGCCGAAGGTACCGAAAAGAGCAAGCGCAAGGGAGGCCTGGACGATTCCGAGGAGAAAGGCGTCAATCATGCGCGCGCCGAAACGTATCCAAAAACCGCCGTAATGCCAGCCGACTTGCCCCGTCGCGCCGCTTGCCATCACCCTGCTCAGAAACGCTGGTTTGCAATCGCCGCAAACCCAGCTACCGGCGATCTGCACCAGGTCGGAGTGCGCAAAGTTCCGTCTGCATTGCGAACACGTTAGTACCGTTTGCACCGGGGCCTGTTGACTCATTGGGTCTCCCTAATGTGACCGACGTCAAAGCTCACGCCATGCTCTGTTTGTAGACGACCCGTGTATCACACACGCGATCATGCAGTGCGCGTTTCTCGCCATCCGTCCCCGCCATGATCCCGCTGGTCAACATGAGGATGAAGTTTATATAGGGGATGCCGCTGGTAACAACATTCCACATCACGAAGCGCCCAATGCTCACGCCCCATTCCAGGCTGCTGCCGTCTGAACGCACGACTTTCAGCCCGCACGCCATCTTGCCTGGGGTTGCGCCGCGATACTTCAGGAACAGAACCTCGTAACAAATCACCACGACGAAATAAACGAGAAAAAAAGTAAGACCGAAAGCCGCGATTCCTGGGAGTGCCGCCGGGTTGGGTGCTGTGCCCTGCACTTTCATTAGATTTGGTATCAGCAAAGCGGCGAGGATCAGCAGGGGCACACCCAGCACAAAGCCGTCGATCATGCGGGCGCCCAAACGGATCCAGAAACCGCCATAATGCCAGCCGCCTGCCGCTGCCGTTCCCCCGCTCGCCATTACCCGGCTGAGATATCCCGGCTTGCAACCGGCGCACACCCAGTTCCCGGCGATCTGCACCACATCTGTGTGCGGGAACGGCCGTCTGCATTGCGAGCATACCAAAACCGTTTGCACAGGGGCTTGTTCACTCATTGAGTATCCTCCATATGTATGAAGCGGGACTTAGCGTAGCGCAAATAGTTCTCCCGTCCAAGTATCAGGAACGCTCAAGTTTCGCAAGTATAAATTCGTATAGTCAAAATGGGCGAGCCCCTCGCTCGCAAGCATGTTGCTTTTGCCGCCGAGCAATCACCACTCGAGATTAACCGGAACCTCGGGCCCGCTTGCACTGGAGAAAATAGGCACAGCCAGCCAGTTCGTCGCGGCCGAATTTAGAGCTTAGATTCGTGAGTGAGCCAACTAAGGCGCGGTGGAGCAGCACGGTGGTATCAGGTGCTGGATTTCTTGATCTTGTATAGATTGACTTGAATTCTTCAGGGGCTAATGCACAGATTTCGGCGGCTATAATGCGACTGAAGCCCCACCTCCCAATGCAATCTAAAAAACATCATCTATTCGACAGTTCACCACCCGGGGATTCCCTTCCGGCGCAAATTCCAAAACCCGATTGCGCACAGACCAGACACCAACAAGAGAATGGAAGCAGGTTCGGGAATCGGAGTGCCAGAGGGCGAACTCACCGTTGCGGTGTACTGTGCCGTCGCCAGCACTGGGCTCAGTGTGGGATTATCTTCCGCACAGAATTGGTCAACCGTGGGATCGCAGAACGCCCCGTAGAGGCGGAAATTCCCGGAATCTGTTGTGCCCAAGGGAAGCCCCGCGTTCCAGGTGAACTGGAAAAGGCCCAGGCCCGCGACCGGATCGTAAAGCTGAGTGACGGATTGACCCGGCGCCAAATTTGGGAGCAAGAAAATCGAGGCGTCCGGGGTGCCGTTCGTGCTGGTGAATAAATCACTGTCGATCGTACTGATGTCCAGGTAATCGCCCGTTGTATTCGGGTTGTTGGTGATAGTGAAACCCCAGCCCACGGTTGTGCCGGCTGGGCCAGAGACATCAGTCGGAGTCACCGTAAATGTCAGCGAGTCGGCCCAGGCAGCATGGGCGGTTAACAACGTAGCGAGAACGAGTGCAATCCAGTAAAGAATTCTCCTCATTTATTTCTCCTTTGTTGATGCCGTAGTTCCCGCTGCGTTCGGTTACGGAATCACGGCTTCCGCCGTCGAATAATTAAAATTGGTTCCGGTGACGTCCTGCACCGGGCCGCTTTCAGTGATAGACATGCGCGTCACTGTGCTTGGCACGTTCACAAATATGGTGGTGGTGATGCTTGCACCCACGTCGAGATTGCCGATCGTGAGCGGCAGCGACGGAGAAAGCGCGGTGTTGTAAGTAACCGTTCCGGTACCGGAGAGCGTACGGAACACCAGCGTGTTTATTTTCAAATTACGCGCGTTTCCTGTCCCGGTGTTGGTGAGCGCGACTTTCACGAAGACGGCGCCGGATGGATCGCTGCCGACACCTGCGCTGGAGCCGGTTATGCGCGGCACTCCCACCGCGACGGTGACCGTGGAAGTGGCGCTCCCTACGTTGCCATTGGCGTCCTTGAAACTGAACGTTACCGTGGTCGTGCCGATCGGGAAGAGCGTCGTGCTGGTGACAGCGACACCCCCGACTTGCGGGGCCAGTTGCGTCGGCGCGGGTGAAACAGTGGAAGTTGCTGTCGCAGCCGATAGAAACGCGGCCAGCGCCGGCCACGCGCCGCTGGTCGCGCCTGCCGCCTGAGTCGCCGGAATGGAAATGGCCGCCGGCGGCGTGACCACGGGCGGGGTCGCGGCCGACTGAATGACCTGGCTCAAAACTGCGGAAGTGCTGCTCCCATTGTTCCCATCGCCAAGATAGACCGCCGTGATGGAATGGGTCCCCACGGACAAGGTGGAGAGTGTGGTGCTTGCCTGGCCGTTGGACAGCAGTGTGGCGCGCGAATTGGGGGACAGGCTGGGAGGAGTTGAGGTCGTTACGCCGTTGCCCGGAGCGAGTGGGTCAAAGAGCGGAGTTGAGCCGTCCAGGAAGAGAACTAAACCCGTGGGATTTTTTCCGGTCGCAATTGCCGTGAACGTGATGCTCTGGCCGGCGACGGCTGGATTAACAGTAGAAGTTACAATCGTTGCTGTTGCATTCACTGAAACAACTTCACTGATAGCTGCGGACGTGCTCGGCGCATTGGTTGTATCTCCGCTATAAACGGCGGTCATGGGGTGCGTGCCGACCGTAAGCGCGGAGGTGGTTAGCGAGGCGGCGCCAGATGTCAGTGCGACCGGGCTGCCGAGATTCGTGATGCCGTCCATGAATTGAATGGAGCCAGTGGGACTGCTGCCGGTAACGGTCGCGGTGAACGTGACCGGTTGTCCGATCAGGATCGCATTGACGGAAGCGGCCAGTGCGGTGGTCGTCGGCGCATTCTTCGAAACAAATTCAGAGAGCACAGGTGAAGTGCTCGGGGAATTGAAGCCATCTCCTTTGTAGGCCGCGGTGATGGAATGTGGGCCCACTGCTAGCGTGGAAGTGGTGAACGTGGCGATATTTCCGGTCATCGCAACCGGCACGGCGAGCGAGGTGGAGCCGTCGAAGAATTGCACATTGCCCGTGGGGCCATCGCCAGTTACCAGCGCAGTGAACGTCACCGGCTGACCCAAGGTTGGGTGCCCGGCTGAAGACACGACCGCAGTGATGGTTGGAGCGAGCGAAACGCTTTCGCTCAGAATTCCTGATGTGCTGGTGGAGTTGGAGCTGTCTCCGCTGTAAACCGCAGTGATGGAATCCGTGCCCACAGGCAAGGAAGAAGTGGTGAAGGCAGCTCCGCCGCTCGTGAGCGCAACAGGAGCGCCGAGACTCATGGCACCGCTGAGGAATTCAACCGTGCCAGTCGGGCTGGTGCCAGTGACCGTCGCGGTAAACGTGACGGGCTGCCCCGCGATGGCCGGGTTGAGCGACGACACCACCTTTGTTGTGGACGGAGTTGACGAAACTACTTCGTTCAAAGCAGCGGAAGTGCTGCCGGAATTGGAAGCATCCCCACTATAAACCGCGGCGATCGTATCCGTGCCGATTGGCAATGACGAAGTGGTGAACGAAGCCACGCCGAACACCAGCGGAACGGGCAGGCCCAAGGTGGTGCCGCCATAATAGAACTGCACCGATCCCGTAGGACTTGCTCCGCTCACTGTCGCCGTGAACGTGACGGATTGGCCCGACGCCGCTGGATTGAGCGACGAAGTTAGAGCCGTAGAGGTGAGCGTCGGTGCGAGGGGCGCTCCAAAGATCTGTACCGTGCCAACAAGATCCCCCGCAAGCCCGAAGGTAAGTATGTGGTGGCTGATCGGGTCGAGAGCCAAGCCCTGTGTATAAGCGGTGCCAAACCCGCCGAATTGACTGAGATAGTTGCCCTTTGAGTCGAAAATCTGAATGGCCGGATTAGTCGGCACACCGCCAATCGCGCCCTGCACGATGATGTTGTGACTTGTCGGGTCGATTGCCAGGCCCGCACTAGAGCAGGGCGCCGGGGTCCAGCAAGCGGTGGCAGCTGCCGTGGGTGCTCCGAACTGGCTCAGGTAAGCTCCCGAAGAATTGAAAATCTCCACGCGACCGTTCCCACTATCCATGACGGCAATGTTGCGCGTCTCCGGATCGATCGCAATGCCGACCGGCCCAAAACCAAATTGTCCGTTGCCTGCTCCCTGGGTTCCGAACTGACCCACATACACGCCCGTGGAACTAAAAATTTGCACCCGGTTGTTTCCCCAATCCGTCACCAGGATATTTTCATTGGTCGGGTCGATTGCCACGCCACCCGTCGGGGCTCCACTTACCGGCCGGAGAGAGAACTGTCCCGCGCCTGTTCCCGGTGATCCAAACGTGCTTTGGAACACCCCGGCGGAATTGAAGATCAGTACTCTGTCTGCCGAATCCACGGCCACAACGTTCCCGTTAAACGGATCGACAGCCAAGCCAACAGGGTTTCCCCCGAACAATCCTCCACCCGCTCCCGTGGGATAGAGCGTCGCCAGTTGAGTGGTACCGGGCACCGTCGCGGTGATGAACTGTACCCCAGTTCCACCGAAGTACCCTTTGAAATTACCCTTCGGATCAAAGATTTGTATGCGTCCGGTCAAGTCCCCGACCAGAATGTTGCCGCTGTTGGGATCGATTGCCATGCTCGCAAGAACGTTGAATTGCCCATCACCTGCGTATGGGCCTCCGAAGTCGCCAAATTGGCTTAGGAGAGAATATGTCGGTACCGTCTTAGGCCCCGCCGAGACTACGAAAGTCACCGGCACATTGAATGTTCCACCTGTTCCCGGGATTGTTCCTTGCATCACGGTCCCCGCCGATGGATTTTGCGATATGACTACACCGGCGAGCACTGTCTGTGAGGATTGCGTCGTCAGAGCCCATTTGAGCGACGCCGCGTCAAGAAAGGAGATTGCCACGGACTCGGTCTTGCCAACGATGTTCGGCACTGTGATGCTCATGGAGGGGCCCGAAGAATAAACAAGATTGACCGAAGTGTCCCACGCAGCCATGGTTCCCGCCGGTGGGTTTTGCGAAATAACCTGTCCGGCCGGAACGGAATCTGACGGCTGGTATGTGACCGATCCGACCGCGAACCCTGCGGCGTTCAGCGTCGGCTCGGCGCCTGTTGGGCTCAATCCCGCCGTTATGGCCGTACCCACCACGTTCGGTACAGCCGCCGTGACCGGCCCGCCCGAAGAAACAACCAGGTTAATCGGTGAAATGAACGTGGCTTGGGCGTTTGCCGGCGGATTTTGCGAGATCACGAAGCTGTCTGGAATCGTAGTCGAAGGTGCTCTGGTGACGGATACAAAGAAAGTCGCACCACCGGGATTAATGATATTGGTGGCAAAAACTTGGTTATCTCCAACTAAGTTCGGGACCGTGTTATTGGCAATGCCGATGGAATACGTCACGTTAACCGCAGAACCGCTGGGGACGACAGCACCAGCCGCAGGACTTTCCGAGATCACATTTCCGAACCCCACTGTGGAGGATATCTGGGCCGTAAATGTGCCGGGAGTGAGGCCTGCTGCGATGATGTCCAGGTACGCCGTTGAATAGAAAGTCGGCTTGGTGAGAAAGTCCGGCACGGTGTACTGCGTTGCTGCCGCGGAGACCTGCAGATTTACCGCGGATCCACCTGCCGCATACGCTCCGGGCTGAGGAGTTTGTGAGTAAACGTCTCCCACCGGCACGCTCAATGCTTGTGACGGAGTTACCGTTCCAACCGTCAGGCCCGCCGAGGTGATGGCGCTGGAGGCCGCGGATTGCGTCAGGCCGTTGACATTGGGAACGACGAAAGACTGCGGTCCAACTGCTCCGGTGGAAATGGAAAAGCTTACCGGGGTTGTCGGGGAGAGTACAGCCCCGGGCAACGGGCTCTGTAAGATTACTATCCCTGCTGGCACTGTATTCGAGGCGGTTTCGCCAATCGAACCGACACTGAATCCAGCGCTCACTATGGCGGAAATGGCGGCAGCCTGCGTGTCGCCTACGATGTTCGGAATATTCACCAACGTAAAATTATAGGAGACGGTTACATTAACGTATGAACCCGGGATCGTGGGCGAACCCGCTGCCGGGACTTGCGAGATCACCGTCCCTTCGGGGAGTGTTAACGAGACTGCCTGAGCGATCAAGCCGAGATTCAGTCCCGCCCCAGTGAGTAAGCTCGCGGCCGTGGAGAACGGCGTGCCAATAAGATTCGGCGTCAGAGCGGACGTGGGAGTGGCGCTGGCAATGGTCAGGCTGAAAAACGTGCCCGGCGTGACTGCTGTCCCAGCTGGCGGATTCTGCGACACCACATCACCGACGGGAATGCTGGACGATGAAACCGTGATCGGTGCTGATCCAAGATTCAGTCCGGCAGCGTTCATGCTGGCAATCGCTGCTGCCTGAGTCAGACCAACAACATTCGGCACGATCGCTTCCAGTGGACCGGAAGAGACCACGATCGAGATCGCGGCACCCATTCCTGCAAACGCGCACGATGAGGGGCTTTGCGAGATGACCGTGCCCGCGGGAACGGTGAGGGAAGCGTTCGTGGTCACTGTTCCAACACTGAAGCCGGCGCCGATAATGGCCGCTTGTGCCTCGCTCTGCGTCAGGCCCGTAACGCCGGGCACCGGAAAGGCCGTCGGAGACGAGACCAAGTCCAGTTCAGCAACGCCACTGTCGAGCAAGGTCGCGTGCGTCTGACTCACCGCCCGCAGAGAGAACGTCGCATTGATTGTGCTCAGATTTGAACAACCCAGGCTCGCTGGGACGGTCACCGGAATTGTCACTTGTGCAGTTGCGCCTCCCGCCAAACTAATCGTGGCCGGGACGCCCGACGTATTCCACCACGTGAATTGCGATACCGGAGTGAGGTTATAGGTGTCTGGCTGTGTCCCTGTATTAGTGATGGTGTAGGTTAGGTTCAGGGAAGTACCAGGCAGAACCAGCGCGAGGCCGGGACTCACGACCTGCACATCAAAGGGGGTCCCGGGATTGATGGGCACCTGCGTTTCGTGGTCGCGAAGAGTGCCCCCGAATCCGCCGGAGATTCCTAATCCACCGATGCCGCCACCGGTGTAAATCAAATTTGACCAATCCTCGTAACTGGTCAATACCCCGTACAAGGGAATGCGTACATTGGGATTTGAATTGTCGTAATCCGCATTGATATCTGACTTGACGCCACCTGCGATTGTTCCAGTGCATCCCCAGTCTATCGGCCCGTTCGCGTTGAGGACATATCGTTGCCCGATATTGAGGAGAGGATCGCTGGAGGGATTACCGTTAGGGCAGTAAAAAGAAGTTCCATAATTTGCGGTCAGCGGGCCGCCATTTATTCCGACGCTGTCGTCAAGTGAAGTGTCGTCCAGAGGAGGAATGTCTGAAAAGCGGGAGTAGTCCAATAGCCCGGGAATGCCACCGGTAATTAACCCACCCATCTGGAACGCGTAGTTCATCACACTTAGATAGTTGGGCTTGTAATTGACGTCATCTTGCCCGCCATGGCCCAATCCCAGGTTGTGTCCGAGTTCGTGCATGAACGTGCCGGCTTGTTGCCGGCTGGTTCCCACCTCGCCCGGATAGGACCCCAAAGCAGTAACGAAGCTGTTGGTCGGGATCCCTTGAGATTTGCCCGATGTGTTTTGGAGATTTCCCTGGTCGGTATAGACACCAATTGAGTGCGCGAAAATCATGTAATGGAAAATCGGTGTACGCTCGGGCGGAAAATTAGCGGTCATTAAGTTGTTAAAAGCCGTCCAGTCATATTCGCAAGCATCACCAGCCGTCGCCACACAGACCAGGGACAGGGGGCCGCCCAGAATCGGAATTTCCGGATTGATGCTCTTGGCCGTGGAAAGATCGCCCCAGGTCTCTCCGGTTTTCGAATTCATAATGCAATCGGAGCCGCAGTCCACATGCAGATTGATCCCGGTGGTCCCGTCGGGATTTTGCACCGGCGCGTTTGCGAATGCCTGAGTCAGCTGCGCGATTGCAACGGGATTGGGTTTGTGGGTATGCGCAAAATCGCAGTTCGCTTGAAAGCTGCAAACAGTAATATTGCTATCCACCATGTAATCGGCCTGAACGAAATATCCTTGTGCCTGGCATCCGCGCCCATGTGCGGCAAATCTACAAACTTGTGGGTCACCGGATCGGTGTAGCCATTATTTTCCCAATCGTCGCAAAGGCCGTCGCCATCCGTGTCGCCCCCTGCGCTAAGGCACGGAGGGCTCAGCAGGAACGCGTGCAACTCTCCGTTGATTAAGCCCGCGCCAACGATCTGTCCCATGTCGTTTATATCTTGGGCGTTGAGTAACTCCCAACAAGTTGGGCAATCTGGCGCCGGCTGCACTTTCGGATCGAGCAGGGTGTTAAGGTCGACGATCTGGGACATATTCTTCCAGATCACGGCATGGGAAGTCGATGCAATGCCGTTGTCCACATCCGAGGTGCCGACCACATCGTTCGATTTATTGATGGCGTAGGCCCAACTGGTGGAAGAAATGACAATGAGAGACCTACTGGCGGTGCCTAAATCCTTCATCTTTCCCGTCAGGTCGAAAACAAATGCGTGCCACGTTGAACTAAGCGGGTCAACGCTCGAAGCGCCAACCACAATCCCCGCATCGTTCATTCCATAGGCCGCACTATCCGGCCCGCCCAGAGTTCCCAATAAATCGGTTTCCTGTAGCCCTCCGGATCCGTTGTGCCGGAACGCCCTGCTACTGAGGCCAGCCGACACGAATCCCGCAATCTGGCCGACATTGTTTATCTTCTCTGCAGTGGAAGACTCTGGATAGTCCGGAAGTCCACCAAGGTCATGAAATCCTCCGTCGTAGAGCCACGCAGTCCAGGCAAAAGTGCTTCCGATTTTGTGGTACTCACCCACAATCTGGCCTTGGTTGTTTATGCTCAAGGCACCGCTCTTGTAAAAGCCCGGAGGGCCTCCCAAATAGGAGAGCGATCCGTTCAGGTAGGTGAAGGTGCCGTCTACCGCCATCGCGCAATTGAAATAGGTTGTAGCCTGCGAATTTGCGACTACCTCTCCGCTGTCGTTAATGCCCGTGGGGTAAGAAGGAGCCGTCACGCCGCTCGTTACGGTTGACGGACCTCCTCCGCATGCTCCAGGCAAAAGCCCTCCGATAAAAGTCATCGTTCCGGTCGTCGCATTGGGAGCCGTCGGCCTCCATATAAAAGCATCCTGCGTCGAAAATCCTCCAACTGCGCCCCCGGCGTATTCCCCTGAATACCCAGTCACCGTGCCGGAGGAATTAATAGAAGTTGCTTGCGCTCCGAAATCGCCTGGTCTCGTGCTTGAGAGGTTGCCTAAATCCGTAATCGTCCAGTTGGCTTGAGGGGGAGGAGAAGATTGAGGGCAGGCATGGACAGCGAAAGCGGCGGCGAGGGTTAGAGCGATGGCAATTCTCAGTCCATATCGATGCCAGTTAGAAGTTGCTTTGCTCGCAGAGTGGCCGTGAAGGTTTCGCATTGCTCACCTCGACCAATTGGCCCTGTATTATGAACGCCAGACGGATCGCGGAATCCGGGAACCAGCTACGATTCCAGGGACACAGATTGGGCAATGGTGGCGAGCGCGGTCACTCTCAGATGGGAACTTCTATTACCCGGGGTCTCTTACAGGGCCTTCGCGCTTCACTTGCCTACAAAAGTACAACCTTTTCCCGGCAATTTTGCTTCCGCAAAGAGGAACAGCCCTGCGCAGCCAGCTAAATCATTCAGGTCATTGGCTGATAAGGGGGGCACTTAAATACCTAGTGGACATTACCGAACTCCTGGAGGCCCAGAATTCTGCACATTTATGGAACTGCTTAAGCAAAACTATACGTAACTCCTAAGCCCCCCAGTTCGGCGGCGGTTCATAGCAGGTATAGGCATGGGGTTCGAGCCCTTCGGCGCTTTCAGGCAATCTCACATCGCGGAGTTAGGATCTAATCAGGGGTAAGGTATAGGCAGATTTTCATGGTGCCGGGGGCCAGAATCGAACTGGCTACGCCCGCCTTTTCAGGGCGGCGCTCTACCAATGAGCTACCCCGGCAACTCAACTTTAGTAGTTTAGTGTCCACTCCCAGTCGTGTCAAATTCGCGAAAATTTCCCCAATTCTTATGTAGGGGCCGGGCTGTTTACCCTGAGCTTGCCGAAGGGCCCAACGCGCGCTGAACTTTCCGCCCGCAGCATTCGTACCTCTATGCATGCGGGCGGACCTCCCGAAATTCGTCCGTCTCAATCCTCAGCAAACGTCCAAATCTTCAAGCGAATTCTTGGACGGAGACCATCGCTATGAAGAAGAAATTCGTACGGAGGATAACTATGCGCCCATATTGGCTGAACCAAAACTTGCGGCGGAAGATTCCGCTTATCGTATTGACTTTGTGCCTGTTCGGACCGTACGCGGCGGGCAAATCGCGCCAACAAGTCCACACAAACCCTTCTGATCTTGAGCTCGTGGCGCGTATTAAAGCATATCTGGCGCCATTCGCGGAAACTGGCAACTTGTCCGGAGCAGTCCTCGTCGCTCGTCGCGGTCGTGTCTTGATACGTGAATCATACGGAATGGCGAATTATGAGCTGAACGTTCCGAACTCCCCGCTTACTCGCTTCCACATCGCCTCGATCTCAAAAGCCTTTACAGCTTCCGCGATTCTTCAATTGCAGGAACAGGGTCGCCTGAACGTCGGCGACCGTGTTTCTCGCTTTATTCCAGACTTTCCCCGGGGTAATGACATCACCCTCGACAACCTCCTGACGCATAGCTCAGGCATTCCCGATATCAATGGCCTTCAGGACTACGACACTTTCGCTCGCAGTCCTCACACACTCGAGCAACTCGTTGCTAAGTTTGCCGGGTTGCCCCTGGATTTCGCTCCCGGCTCCAGGCAGCGCTACAGCAATTCCAACTACATCCTGCTGGCGCTGATGCTGGAAAAAGTGAGCGGCGAGAGTTATGAAAATTATTTGCGCAAGCACATCTTTGAACCGGCAGGAATGCACGATTCGGGGGTGGACGGCGACGCTTCGCGGCTGATCCCACTCGCCGCTTCGGGTTACAACCCAGCCGGAATCTCCGGGTTCGATAAGGCGCCCTATTTGGACTGGTCCAGCAAAACGGGGGCTGGCTCTTTGTACTCCACGGTCGACGATCTCTATCGCTTCGATCGCGCGCTCAACTCGGATGCGCTCCTGAAGCGCGCGACGCAGCAAAAGTACTTCGTGGAAGGCGACGATAATGTCTATGGGTGGTACACGTGGAATAGTCGTCTCGGGCACCGCCTGTTGGCCGCGAAAGGACATGGCCCGGGTTTCACCGCCGAACTCGACCGCTTTCCCGATGACGACGTCACCATCATCGTGCTCAGCAACAGCTATGGGACTGCGTCTCAGCATCCGATTACGGATGCCTTGGCGGCGATTGCGTTTGGCGAGAGCCCGGCCGTTCCGAGTGTTCGCGCCCTGCTCCTGCCTCAATCCACTCTCTCGTCGTATGAGGGTCATTACCAATTCGGTTCGGATTTTTTCACCCCAAACGAAAAATTTCGGCTCGTTGCTCAACCTCGCTACCTGCTGATGCAATTCGCAGACGGTGCCCAGCCCCTGATCCCCTTAAGCCCAACCGAATTCCTTGAACGCAAATTCTTCGGGCATGTTACTGCCGAGAAGGACGCGCAAGGCAAGGTGATTGGCTTGACTATTCGATACGGCACGAAAGACTTCCACGCGCGGAGATTGGACGCGGATTCTACCGTCCAGCAATAGAGTTTACCTGGATCACTTCAAACGGCTCAGGCACATGTTGAACTCACTCGCAGAGATTGGAAAACCTACAACAATTTGACTTCTCCGTGACAGCCCTCAAGCGGCCCGCCGCTATCTTGGATCGGACGTTGAACTTCATTTGCTTCACACGGAGCAAAACGGGTTACTCCTGGAGACTCGCTGGGCTCTCTGCGAAGCTCAGGGTCACCTCCAGGCAGAGCATCAACATAAAACGGAAAGTGAGGTAAGCAAAGAAAATCGACATGTCAACCATCGGAGACAAGTACTTGCTGGGGTCCGGGCGAAGTGACCACGACCGGTTGCGGGTAATCAGTTCAATCCACGATGGCCGAACTCGCGAGTTGCTGCGGAAGGCCGGATTCACTTCGGGGCACCGTTTCGTCGAGTTTGGCTGCGGGCTGGGCTACGTTACTCGATGGGCCGCAAGCGAAGGAGCGCATGCCACGGGGATCGACCTGAACGAAGATAACTTGGCGGTAGCTGCGGAATTGGCACACGAAGCTGGGCTGCAGACCGCGCAATTTCGTTCCGCCAATATTTACGAGCCTGGGCTGGAGCCGGAGAGCGTGGATGTGTCTTACTCGCGGTGGCTGATGGTCCATCTGAGCAGGCCCGTGGATGCGATGCGAGCCGTCCATGCGGCATTGAAGCCGGGTGGAATGATGGTGTGCGAGGAGGCTGACGTGAGCGCCGTATATGCTGAACCGGTTTCGGTCGCTTATACGGAACTGCGTGACATTTGCTTGGAAGGTGCCCGCCAGCGGGGCGTGGATTATTCCGGCGGACGCCGCATCCATTTGTGGGCCAAGGAAGCGGGCTTTGAGATCGTCCACGTAGACGCCTATCACCCCCATCACGTTACTGGCGAATACAAAGGATTTTGGAACTGGACGCTGCGCGCCGTTGGTCTCGGGATGGTGAAAGAGGGAAGTTTGACCGCGGCGCGGCTGGAAGAGCTGGTTGCAGGAATGAACCAGGCGGATGATTCACCCGACACTCTAGTTGCGCATTGCCGGATGCACCAGCTGATCGCAAGTAAGCCTACCATGAAGAACTAAGTTCCGATTTCCCCCACCCGCTCGCGCAGGATTGCAGTAAGCTCTTTACTTCGCTAGAGATGGATCTGGGGTTTGGTGCTTACAACGTCGCCCCTGCCTTAACGCGGCAGGAACTTTTCCTTCCCAGCATTCGTATCTCCATGCATACGGGCGGATCTCCTGAATTCGTCCGTCTCGATCCTCAGCAAACGTCCAAACCTTCACGCGAATTCTTGGACCGGAGTTAATCGGTATGAAGAAGCAATTGGCGCCTCTCTGGCTCTTCTCCGCAATCACTCTCGCCTTCGCTGGACCCACCGTTGACTCTCCAAATTTGGCGGGCACCTCTTCCCAGGTCGTCGACGACGGCCTCGTCATCGAGGACGTCACTCTCATCTCCCCCGAACGTCCGTCGCCCGTTCCGCATCTCTCCGTGGTGATTCGCAGCGGCCGCATCGCCCAAATCGCTTCCGGTCTCGTCGCCGGCCCCCGTGCTACGCGCATAAACGGCCGCGATCGCTTCCTCATTCCCGGCCTGATCGATTCGCACGTCCACGTCGGTGACACCGGCCCTCTGGATGACGATGCCATCGCCGCACATCCCGAATTGTTGCAAGCCTACCAGTCCCAGCTTCCGCGCTCCTTTTTGGCCTTTGGTTTCACCACCCTGGTCGACCTCAACAGCGCGGAAGAAGACCGCGCCCGCTTCATCGCCGCACCCGTTCATCCCAATCTCTATCATTGCGGTGCAGCAGTGCACGTCCTCGACGGCTATGGTGCACAACGCCCACCCAAGGATGCGGCTGCCGCCAATGCCGCAAACCTTGTCTATCAGCCCGCCCAAGCCAAAGACTGGCCTGCTTCTCTCGATCCCCGCGACTACACACCGTCCCGCGCCGTCGATCGCGTCGTCAAATCCGGTGGCGTTTGCGTGAAGGTTTTCGTCGAACCGGGTTTCGGCGGCGTTTTCCATTGGCCGGTGCCCAGCGCGGAAACTCTCGCGGCTTTTCGCGAGGAGACCCGCCAGCGCGGTCTCGTCCTGATAATCCATGCCAATGCTGTTGAGAGTTGGCAAGCCGCACTGGACGCGCACGCCGACATCATCGCCCACGGCCTCTGGCATTGGTCCGGCGACCGCTTCGTGAAGACTCCTCCTGCGGAAGCCCGCGAGGTGATTCATCGCGCTACCCTTGCCGGCGTCCACGTTCAGCCCACCTTGCAAGTCATCTATGGCGAGCTGTCCATTTTCGACCGGTCCTTGCTTGACGACCCTCGTTTCGCCGACGCGCTGCCTCACCCGCTCGTTGCCTACCTGAAAAGCCCGGAGGCACAAGCGGCAGCCCGCGCAACGCAAGAGCAGTACGGCCAAGTTTTTGCGAAGCTTCAGGCCCCCGCTTCCATGGACGTTGCCACTGCCATGTCCATCGCCCCCGCCCGCGTCACCTCCACGCTTCGCCTCATGCTCCAGGAAAAGGTGCAGCTCCTGTTCGGCAGCGACACTCCCTCCGGCGATGGAGGCATTGGCAATCCGCCGGGTCTCAATGAGCGCCTGGAACTCTCGCGCTGGGCCGAAGCCGGTGTGCCGCTCTCGACCATCTTGCGTGCCGCCACCCTCGATAACGCCGTCGCCTTCGGACTCTCCAAGGATCTCGGCACCATTGAAGTCGGCAAACGCGCCGACTTGCTGCTTCTCCGCGCCAACCCCCTTCAATCAGTAGCCGCCTACGACTCCATAGACTCAATCATTCTCAACGGCACTCCCCTCCCCCGCGCCTCTCTTCTTCCCGCAAATTGATCTCCTGTTGCGCGAGCGAACGATGGCTCCGCACGGCGCACAGGGAACACGCCTATGGCGCGGTCCTGCGAACGCACAACGCCTTCCTTCATTTCGCTTGTCCGATTAGCACCGCAGGAGTTGAGTTAAGCTTCGTCACTTCACAACGAAAGTGGCGCGCCTAGCGTTGGCTCGCCCTCAGGCAGGTCTTTCACTTTTGCGACGCACATCATCGCCACAGGAATGTCCGGCATCTTTTCCGGATCGTAGCCGTTGATCGCCGTGACGCTTCCCAGTTGCGTCACCTTGAATAGCATGGGCGCGCCATATCGCTGCACCAGCGCAGCCTCATACCTCTCGACATTAAATCCATCACCGCACCCCGCAATCGTCCCGGAATACGCCGTCACCTCTTTGCCTCGAATCGTTCCCCAGTAATATTCGCTGTTCGTGTAGATCACGTTCGTTTTCTCCATTGCCTCGCCCACCTATGCGGGTGGTGCGATGAATTCATATCCAACTCCGTAGTTGTAGACCGCTCACGCAGGAAGAGTGAAGGGAATCGGGAGCTGAAGAAGCAAAGATTGCTCAGGGCTCACAAAACATCCTGACTGAACTTAAGCGGTGGCTCCCAAGTATCGTAGAGCACGCCGTGCAAGCTCTTCAGTGAGCCTCGTCACAACGCGAACAGAGCACTGGCTCCCAGTACTCACTTGTCCGGCGCGAGCGCTAAATCAGAAGTTGAACTTAACCTAAGGCTGTGAGGGCTTTTTGGCGGCGTCTATTTTGGCCCGCTCTGCTTTCTTTTTTTCGATGGCATCTGCTGTGGGAGGATAGCTTTTGTACGCCTTGATGATGTTTGCGTCCGCCGTTTTCCATATCTTGTCCGGGTCGCTATGAATGATCTTCTCGCTCACAAACAGCCGCCACGCAAGCTCCCGTGCTTTCGCATCAATCATTTCAATTCCAAGCAAGCCTAGGTGCGTCACCGGCGTACTCATCGTGGTGTACATCACGGTCCAATAACCATAGTAGTAGGAACCATACATGCCCCAATGCGCGGTACCGGTCAGCTGTGCGTTTGACTCCGCCTCAACCCAGTAGCGCACCACTAGATCCGGATTTTCTTCTGGTTGCACCTCACGAAGTCCTTTAGCCGACAGTTCACGCACCACTGCGCGGTGGATTCGATTGTTCAGCATCTCTGGGTTCAACTGCATCCTGACGAGAGATTCTACTCCGCCGATATACGCAAAGGTCTTGTACTTAGTGAAGTCCAGATTGGGATTAAAATCTGTCGCCATTTTTGCATCGATCGCCATCGCCCAAAGCAAAACGAATAGCAGCCCTGTTAGCGGGAGAAACAATCTCAAGCGATCCTTCCCAACCCCCACCCTGATCCGATTCATAAGTTCCTCCCTTGGCATTCGACTGACCCACGCCAAAACCGCTTCGAAGCGTCATGGAAACCGCCCGCAGGCAAGCGAGAATCCCCGGCCTTTGCGTAGCCCCAAACCACTCTAAATATCCTGGCACTTGGAAATTTGAGTTAGCGTTGACTTCGCGAGTGTACAACACATCTTCATCCAACTCCCGCCGATTGAAGCATAATCTCGGGCGGCTACTTCCATGCTGTCATGTGAAGGCCTACCGAGTCGCTGTAGAGGTAGACACGAACGTCGTACTTGTTGCCTGGCTCGACGGCACGCCACGCCGTGAGGTTTGCGCCGGTCGGCTCATCCAACTCGTTTTCCTGGCGAGTCGACCAGTCCGACGGTACAAGGACCTGAAGGCGAGAAACCAGATCGCGGAATCGGACCTCGGCAGCGGACGCCGAAACGTCCTGCCAATAGCAAATGAACTGCGTCCCTGAGTCGCCAGAAGCAGAAGCTTTGACTGAGTTGACCAAACAGTCTTTCGCTCCACCAAGTTTCAACGCGCCCTCTGAGGCGCCCCCATTCGGATTGGCGGTGCGGACTTCCTCAAATTGCCTCACGCGTGCCTCAAACGCTTTCTTCAGGCTTTGGCAAAAATCATCGCAACCCCCACCCTTGGCGGCTGGGGCGGACGGAGTCGGCTTGGTAGGAGGGAGAGCAATGTGATGCATCAAAAACGGCGAGGAAAGCGAGTTCATCATCAAGTAGACCTTCGCCGATCCGTCACTCTGCTTCGCCACTTGAAGATGAAGCGGGCATTGCCCGATATAAGGTCCCTCCGTGGGAGTAATTTCACAATCGGGTGGACCTGCGTCAACGTAATGGTCGACACCCGGGGAATTAACGGCGAAATGCCAAGATGGATTGAGCCGCGTCAGCACCTCCATTGTTCTTGCATACCAGCTAGCGCCGTTTGCAAAGGGAACTTGGGCGTAGCAGATACACATCAGCACGTTGTTAGCCCACTTCGTCAGTTGGCAAGGGATTTTCGTCTCAACCGTGGAGATGTCAGGAACGGCGGATTCATGCGACTGGTACCCTCTAAAGTCGATGACGGCTGCGTCGAGTATGTTCTGCACATTCGAACAGAGCTGGTCTTTGCACTGCGCAGATGCGGGAACTGGGAGAAGAGCGAAGAGCATGCACGAAATTAAATAGACGGTTTCCCTTTGCATTTCATCCTGTCTGGTAAAAAGGAGCGGGTGATCTAGCCTGGGGCAGGGTGGGATGTCCCTTCAGCAAGAGACTGCACTCCGCCGAGCTCGTTGTCAACCGCATCTGAATCACGACGATGGTGCACACAGTTGCCACCAACTTGAAAGGCGATTTGCCCTCATTGTTAGTACCCACTTCTCCGGTAACGGCGTTAAATCGGGACTTGAGCGCCTCATTGAGACAGAATCGCAACCCTCGCGTCAAACGACTCTAGAGGGTAGAGTGGCAACAGCCTAACTCTGGTCTTAAGAGTAAGGAACTAAGGAATCGACTGTGATGCCTCTGCACCGGTTTGCGTTTTCATTTTTGTTGCTGGCGTCTTTCGCAGCAATTTCTAACGGCCAGGCACCGACGTTGCCCAAAATAGAACCTACGTTGCTGCGTGAAGACCTTCAAATCGCTCGGATGTCACTTGAAGAAGGGCATTCAGGACTTTACCGCTACACACCGAAACCAGAGTTGGACCGGGCATTCGACTCCACGGCGGAAAAGCTCGACCATCCTATGAATGCACTGGAATTTCTCAGGATATTGGCCCCGGTGGTTGCTGAAATAAAGTGTGGTCACACATCTGTTCGCCCTCCAGTAGTCATACGAGACGCATTGGACAAGACTATTCCCTTATTTCCTCTGGACGTCGTCGTATTGGATGGCCACGTGTTTGTAACCAGGGAATATCTGCCAAGTGAGCAGCACTTATCAGGACTACAAATCCATCGCATCAACGGAATCGCCGTCGACACCATTCTCGCTACGATGCTGGCGGCCACTCCTGGGGACGCGGATTCGCGCACTGTTCGTCCGACCCGGGTAGCGGAAGGCTTTCCTTGGATGCTCTACGACCTGTTGGGGATAGAAACCCCATTTCAATTGGTGTTCCAAGATTCCAAAACCGGGAGACTGACAACTTTAGAACTAGGTGGGGTTAGCCTCCCCGACCGCGAGAAGGTCGCAGCTGCCCGCTATCCCCAAGATAAGGAGCCCGAAGATAGCGCCAGCTTGAAATTCGTAGGAGGCGGCAAGATCGCGATCCTGACGGTCCACGGATTCTACGGCACCGTCGAGAAAAAAGAACTGAGCGATTATTTTGACGATGTCTTCCGGCAGATCCAGCAACGCAAATCAGACAGTCTGATCATCGACCTCCGCAATACCGGTGGCGGCAGGGACTTCCTGGGGAAGAAACTACTTTCTTTTCTGCTCGACAAGCCTTTTTACTACTACGAAGACCTCATCTACAACGGTCGTGAGTTTGACTTCTTTCGCTACGCCGAGAACGCGAAACCTATCCCCGCCGACATGGTCGAAAAGCGGGCCGATGGCAAATTCCATGACATCAAGCATCCAAATCTGGGAATACAACAGCCGTCGCAGCCCCTTTTTTCGGGTAAAGTGTTTGTGCTCATGAATGGCGGCAGTTTCTCGACTACTTGCGAGTTTCTTTCCAATCTGCACTACAACAAGCGCGCGACATTTGTAGGAGAAGAAGCGGGTGGAGGTTATTACGGTAACACTTCGGGCCCTACGATTGTGGCAACCTTACCAAACACTAAAGTGCGATTGATCGTGCCTCTCCGAACTTACTATCTCGCGGTGAAAGATGGAATCCCGAATCGGAGTATTCTTCCAGACTACGAAGTTAAAGCGTCCATCGGCGATCTTTTGTCGGACAACGATGTCGCGATGCTACGAGCCTTGGAACTGGCTAAGAGGAACTGACACCTCCCGATCGTGGGGCGGTGTCAACTCCTGATTTGTCGGCAAACCGTAAAAGTGGCTCATAGTACCCACATTCCCGACAATCCCGCTGACCAAATCAGTGTATTTTGCCGCTTGAGAAGAGGTAAAGCAGACATCCTGCGAAGACGATAAGGAAAAGACCCAGGACGCGTACGAGCCACCGAGGCCACTTTGAAATCACATCCTCGAAGTGCGACAGTTCGTCTTTGTACGCTTGAGGCTTGACCAGCAGATAGGCGCCCAGGCAAACGAAAATGCAAAGGAAGATGCACGCAAGCAGCGGAACGCCAAAAATCATGCCTTAGTCAATCCTCATTTGAAATTGTGCGACTGATTTGGCGAATCTCAAAGAGTTCTGGTCAACTCCTGATCAGTTTGAATGTATAGGTCGAGGGAGGAGCGCTTGGTGTAAGAAAGCTGAACTCAGCGACCGAGCTGATTCAGAAACACCAAGGAGGCTCCCCCATGGAACCTATGTATTAGATCAGCCTGGATGTTCGGCATTGTTGCCGAACCCCGCCAATCAGGAGTTGAATCCGCTCCCTCGCCGCTCTATGCTTTTCCCGCCTGAGAACTCAAGCAAGCAAATTTTCCTCGGGCGCCAGAATTCCACAAATCGAGGGACATCCATGGCCTCTTCCTGCGGCGCTTACTTCAATTTCCTACGACGCCGAAGTCTCGGGCCTCTGGCGCCAGGGCCGCAAAACTAAATGACCACATCACCGCTTCGTTCAAATCTCGGCCGCCCTGTGTTCGGTGTTGCGGCTTTGGCCATCGGACTCATCACTCTGGCTTGGCACGACTATAACGACTGGCCTCAACTCCGTTACCTCGTCTACGCCGCCTCCGCTGCCCAGATTGTCGGCGGCGCTGCGATTCAGTTCCGCCGAACCGCAAGAACGGGCGCGATTGTCCTCGCTGCGGGCAATCTCGTCTTCGTCTTACTCTGCCTCCCAGGAATCGTCACCGCACCGCGCGTCTACAACAGCTGGGGCAACTTTTTCGAGCAGTTCTCGCTCTTTACCGCAGCGGCCCTGGTTTATGCACGCTGCTCATCGGCGTGGTCGCGCGAAAACCTTAATCGCATTGCCCGCATTCTTCTCGGCCTCTCCGTCGCGTCCTTCACCCTCGAGCAGGCGTTTTATCTCGACGCCACCGCCAAACTAGTTCCGAACTGGATTCGGCCAGGTCCGATGTTCTGGGCGGTATCGACCACCGCCCTATTCGCGCTCGCCGCGCTAGCCCTTCTTGCAAATCAAATGGCTCTTCTCGCATCCCGCCTTTTGACACTAATGCTCGTAAGCTTCGGACTGCTCGTCTGGGTTCCGCTGCTTCTTTCCGATCCCCGCAGTCACACGAATTGGAGCGAATTCGCCGAGACCTTCGCGATTGCCGGAGCAATCTGGATTCTCGCCGATCTCCTCGGCGAGTCTCGCCCCGACGACCCTCGCCCAGCCATAACGTAAGCCGCCGCATCGCAAAAAGTCAGCGGCGATCACCATCCGCTTTGCACCATCCGCCGAAGTATGATCGCGCTGTAGTTATTCATCCGCTCCGGTCGCCTCTTCAGCGGCGCGGGCAGAATCGCCGCAAGCCGTGCCGCCTGTTGCCGCCCAATATTCCGCGCAGACGTTTCGCCGTAATAACGGCACGCCGACTCCGCCCCATAAATACCCGGGCCCCATTCAACCACGTTCAGGTAGATCTCCAGAATGCGCCGTTTGCCGAGCACAAACTCGGCCACCGGCACCAGCGTGGCCTCCACGCCCTTGCGCAGGAAAGATCGGCCCGTCCCGAAAAACAGGTTCTTCACCAACTGCTGCGTAATCGTGGACGCTCCGCGACTGCGCCCTCCTTCCAGATCGTCTTCCGCGGCGATTTCAATCTGGTGCCAATCAAATCCGTGGTGGTGATAAAAGTTTGCATCCTCCGCCGCAATCACCGCGTGCTGCAGATCGCTCGAAATTTGGCCCAGCGGAACGAATTGGTAGCGCTCGCGATATGGCTTCTGGTGAATCCACGCCTGCATCCGCCGCTGCATATGCACCGCGGTCGTCGGTGGATCAATCCACCGCGCGGCCACCAGCGTCAGCGCCGCCACCAACCAAAGCCCCACCAGACCGATGACCAACCATCGAATAAGGGCTCGAAGGAAGCTCGTCTTAAGCGGCGGCTTAGCGTCAGTTTTTGGTGTTGTTACCGGTGTTGTTTCTGGCGTTGGAATCACAGATCAGAATAACAGTGCGTTATGACTTATGACTCAGAAAGATAGTGTGACGTGGACCGCCCTTTTTCAACCGCCCGCGAAGGCGTTGCACTTTCACCGCGAATCCGCCATCGCGCAATCGCTGCTCGAATGTTCGGTCATCGTTCACCGCCCAGACCGCCAGATCTCCCTCCGGCTTAAGAGCCGCGTGCGCGGCCGCTATCCCACGATTGTTATAGAGCGCGGTATTATTCGATGCAGTAAATGCGGCAGGCCCGTTATCAACGTCCAGAAGCACGGCATCGAATTCGCCGAACCGTGAACCGAGTATCGTGAAGACGTCCCCCGTGATGACCTCGACGCGCTTGTCGTTCAGCGGGTGCCCCGCCAGCGGCCCCAGCGCCCCACGATTCCACTCCACCACCGCGGGCAGCAACTCGGCGATGACAATCGACGCATCTGCTGGAAGCAGGTCGAGCGACGCGCGTAGCGTGAACCCCATTCCAAGACCACCAATCAGAACGCTGGGCTGCTTGAGTGTCCGCGCCCGTTCGCAGCCGAATGTGGCCAACGCCTCCTCTGATCCGTGCATTCGGCTGGACATCAGGACTGCGCCGTCGGCAAGCAGGATGTACTCATCGTCCCGGCGCATTAGCTTGACGGTCGTCTTGTCCGGCGAAAGCGCCTGGCCCAGCAGTTCAAAGGGCTTCACGCGCGTAATTCTACAGGAGAAAAAACCGAAGTAAAAATGCCCTCAGGCTTGCGCGATCCGAAAAACTGAATTACGCTATTTCGGTTGTCAGCGGTGCCTTCCCTCCTAGCCCGCAGTCGGTGATTCCAGGTTCAATCTATATTTCTATCTCCAAAGGAAGGCGTATGACGAGCAGAAATACATGGGCGATAATCGCAGTCGGAGTGGCGCTGTGTTTGCCCCTCGCCGCCTGCAAGGACGCAAAAACCCAGCAAGAGAACGTGCAATTGAAAGCTCAGGTGGCGCAACTTCAGAAAGACAATGGCCAGGCCGTCAACGATCTCGAGGCAATGACCGCTGACCGCGATGACCTCAAGAAAGAAAACGAGCAGCTCACAGCAGAGATTAAGGCACTGAAGTCCAAAAGCTCCAAAAAGAAATCTGCGAGTCACAAGCATCACCGAACCTAGGTGCCATGCAATTTTGTGGCCCGTATTTCAATTTAAATCCGTGAACAGCTTTCCCCGTTCACCATCTGAATAGGAGACGAACACTATGAAAAGCTTTGAAGTCCAATTTCGCTTTCAAGATCGCACCGAAGCAGCCATCCAATCGACGGTTAAGGTCGACGCATCCAGCCTTCCCGGCGCCGTCGCCAAAGCCACGCGCGAATTCGTCAAGGGCCTGGACCGGAAGCAAAAATTCGATATGAACAAGAGTGGACTCGAAATTACGGCCAAGTCTGCCGGCGCGGCCACCGACGCCCCGGCGGCAAAATCCGCGGAGGCCGCTGCCAGCTGAAATGCCGGCCGCACCACGGCAGGCTCGCTAGCGCCCAGCCGGCCCTGCCTTATAAATAAAAGGCAACGCTTTGCGCCCACAATATCCATCGGTGAAAAGGTTGAAAACCTCAACGCGCGCTACTCTAGTCGAGTCCTGACTTCCTACGTTCAACCAGGTGCTCCGTAATCTCGGCGATCTGGTCGTCGATCAATCGGATTTCAACCGCCAACCGCGTATTCATCGGATTCTTGGAATATTCCTCCAGTAGCTGATTCCTTTTGGCCTTCAATTGCTTTCGGATCTTCACTTTATCTTCTGCAGTTGTTTGCATCTTGGGCCAAGCCTTCCCAGCTTTCTTTTTGCCGCTTGCTGCCGGAAAGCCTGCTGCACGACACACCCGCGGCCATGTGGCTCTTGGTGTTCGGAACGCTCTTAGCTCCCACTTACTTCGACATTCCTGCTTGCTGCTTCCCGCCACGCACTCTCGGTTTCATCCATTTGAGAGAGTTCGGCGGTTTCCACTTCGATTGCTTCGGAGAGTTGCGCCAATTCCTTGGCTGCATCTTTTTCTCCCTCAATCATTTTCTTAAGACCTCTCGATGCTCTGTCATCCTTAAAAGGGCTTGCATGAACGTCCACCCAGCCCAACCCCGCAATTTGCTGATCTTCCATGCTCTGCGCGATGGAGATGAGTTCTCGATCCAGTTTTTCCGATGCCTGTTGTTTACTCATCATTTGAACGCTCTCCGCCGCAAGATGTTCGGTCTGCGTGCATTTTTCGCCCTTCGGACTCTCCAGGATCGCAGTGCACAACTGCTCCAGGATATCCACATGCTCCTTCGCCTGTTCCAGGCGTCGCCTCAGCCACGCGCGTAATCGCTTTGCGCTTGCTGCTCTCGCCATCTGTGGAAGCACGCTCTTCAGTTGCCTTTCGGCGCTGTATAAAAACCTCAGCCCATCGACATAAGTCTGTTTTAGCGGATTCGCGATCAACTGGCTCTCCTCTGTTGGATTATGGCGGTATTTTTGGAAGGGGCGCACTGGCATCCACCGATCTTGCTCTGAACTGCAATCTACGACGCTACTGCCTGCCTGCCGCCCGTTTCTGGATACTACGAGATCCGCTCTGGAGCGTCTGTTCATATTTAGACACAGCTCACGGCCGTCGCTGTGACTCGATGTCGCCACCAATCAATGGCATCCTGCAAGCGGCTTGTTGGTGTTGGCGTTCGACAAATGAACCCAACTCTTGGCTAGAGCAACATAAATGGGCGCCTGGATTCCACTAAGTTTTGATTACTCTCATCCTTATCCGAGTCCCAGCCCTCGCATCGCCACAAAAATATCCCTCTCTCCACGAAACTTTTTCCTTTTTCCTTCGTCTTCACTCATAACAGCCTGAAAGCGACGTGGTCTCAAATGCTCGCCGTGTGTTTGGCGTGCCAGGTCCGGACCGCGTGCGCTTTTCGTACCCACTGTGCATTCGTTCCTCTCCTGCAGCGCCCCACTCGGGGTGTGCTCACGTTCGCGCTATCGCTTGCCGTCGGTAATCAAGCGGCACAGGGATCGCAAGCTTCAGAATGGAGCATGCCGATGAGAGGATCAAAATGCATGCTCTCGCTCTTGCCTCCGATCGCATTTTCACGCTCCTTCTCGCCATTTGTTGCTCTTTGCTCGCTGTGCCGCCAGCTCTCTCTGCGCCTCTCCCGCAACCCGTCACCCTCCCCGTCTCTGTTATCTCCGAACTCACATCCCGCGCCGATTCCGGCGATCCTGCCGCTCGCCTCCAACTCAAAGAACTCCTCGTCTCGGCCGATCCCGCCTCCCCGGGCTACGATCAGGCGCTCTCCTGGCTTCAATCCAGCGCCTCCCAAAATAAGCCCGATGCCCAGTTCGTTCTGGGCTATCTCTACGAACACGGCAAAGCCCTCCCACTTGATTTCAGCAAAGCCGCCGAAAATTATCACCGCGCAGCGCTCGTGGGGTATTCTCCCGCCGAAACGAATCTTGGTGCTTTGTATCGCCGCGGAGATGGTGTCCCCCGGGACCCCGCGATTTCATTTCACTGGTATCAGCTGGCCGCCCAGCATGGCAATCGCGTGGCGCAACAAAACCTGGGCGCGTTCTACTATCTTGGCTACGCCACTCCAGTCGACTACGTCCAAGCCGCAAATTGGTTCCGCGCTTCCGCGGTACAGGGTTTCGCAGAGGCCCAGAACTGTCTCGCCTATTGTTATCTCAAGGGCATCGGAGTCCCGCACGACGATGAACAAGCCGCCCACTGGGCCCGCCTCGCCGCCGAGCAGGGCCATCCGCGCTCCGAAGCCCTCCTCGCCTATCTTTATGAACATGGCCAAGGCCTGCCTCTCGACTATGTCGCGGCCTACGCCTGGTACTCCCGCGCCTTCGCTGCCGGCGACCACTCCGACGTAGATCGCCTTAAAGCCCTCTCCGAACTCATGACCCGCAAACAACTCGACGAAGCCAAGTCGCTCATCTCTGCCCCAACCCTCGCCCTTCGACCAAGCCCCCCTACCTCCAGCTCCGCTGGCCACGCTCTTTCCATCAATCCCTAACACACCAAGCCCGCCGCATGGCAGTTCGCCAGCGGTGCCTTGACGTGAATATTCGTATGTTTGTGCTTTTCGTCTGCGGGCTAGCGGGATGCTTGCGTCAACTCTCTTGTAATCATCAGCTCTCTATCAACCTCGGATTTGGCTGCGTACAAATTAATCAATCGCTCCTGAAAATTTTGTGCCTTGGGCGCGGCCGCACAAATCCCAGTTTTCAGATTGCCGTTCAGCGTCCGGTACACCGATTTCAACTCTTCCGGAGCCTCCGTACTTCCTCCCCAGCTCAAACGCTCGCCAATTCTCAAAATAATCTGATTCGCTTGTAGCGCCGTCATTTCTTCCTGCAGACCCTGCTTCACCCATTCTTGAATTGCGCCCAGTTGCTGAACGACGGCATCCTTCTCCGAATCGCCCAGCGCCTCATTTCCGATGATCTCCAGTGTCGCTTGTTCCAGCGGTTTATCGAGGGCCTCTCCCACGTTGATTGTTGCTTTCGCTTCGGAAAGCACCGCTTCCAGCTTAAGCGTGTAGTCGCCGATTTTCTGGTGCATCACGGCCAGCTGCCCGCCGGCCGCTTGCGCTGCCTCTCGCGCGGACTTCCCCTGCTGCAGCGCCGTCCGATAAACCTCATAATCTCCAGCTGCTAAATTCCAGATGGCTTCGTCCACCATCGCCTTCGCTGGATTCCCAAACGTCAGATCGCGTGTACGAGATTTGGCGGATGCATCGGGTGTTACTCGTCCCGCCTTGGGCTCGACTGCATTCTGCACGCCTTCCGTCGATGGCGCGGCGTTCGGTTTTGCGGCTGTAATTTCCGCAGTCGGAGTTCGCTCCATGCGTACGATCGGCTTCTCCGTCTGTTCCGCTTCCGCCGTCGGGATCTGGGCCCCTGGGCCGCCCGCCGTTTGCGGCAAAGGCACGTCGTTCGGTTTTGCGACGGCAATCTCCAGAGTCGGAGTTCGCTCCTCGCGTTCGATCGGCTTCTTCCTCTGTTCCGCTTCCGTTGTCAGGATCCGAGCCTCTGGACTGTGCTCTCGCGACGGCCCTAGTTGTTTCGCGTGACTTTCACAAACGTAAATGGGCTCACTCCCGCCCTTTTCCCAGCAGGTTATAACTGCGGTTCCATAATCACAGTCCAGCCGGTAATTCGGAGAAAGAGCCTCCGCGGGTTTTCCAGTCTGAAGCTTCCACCCGGCCCGCTGTATGCAGTTCCTCTTTGGCACATGCCAATTTTAGCGAACCAGCAATTTTCTCCACAGAGAACCCGTCGGGCAAAGTGCCGGAACATGTAACCCCACTGGTCACTAGAACAGGTCAGGTTTCGTAACCTCGCCTGCCACAAGAATCACATGAGTCCCGCGAAACGCACCAACAGCACAACTCACGCCGCATCCCCAACCAACCCGCGGGAGCAGCAACGGGCCCGCGCAATCCGGGTCGCCGCAAACTTGTCTACCTGCACCCACTTTTCCGGAGAGCCCGACTTACCAGGAACGGAGCACAAGAGAGTTGAGGTGCTCCGGCCTAAAGCTCAGAACGTCCGTGCTATACTCGCCAGCCGCAGAACTTCCCTAGAGAGCTTCAAACTGAGATCGACGTGGAAAGGCGGCGAATTTCCATGGATCGCAAAATATTTTTCGCGTTCGTCTGCACGTTCGCCATTTACGCGGGATGCTACCACGGCGTTCCTCTTAAACCCATTCAAGGTCCCTCACCCAAACCGTACCCCATCATGGATCCTCGAGGCGCATTCAAGTCCGGGCCCTTCTATGTTGATCTCGACAACATTTCCAAGCCATTCCTGCATGAACAATGTGTCGGTCATTGGGACCCGCCAGCTCCTCCCAAGGGTGGCGGCAGCGGGCCCACATCCGGCGCAAGCGATCTGGCAGCGACGTGGGATATCGTGTACGGTGCGGGTTACTATGAAAAGACCGTCCTGAACGCGAAGCTTTGCGCGCGAGGTTCCGGCAAGAGCAAGCACGGAACAACGCTGGAAGCGGAGATGTGTCAATTCGAGGAGCAATTCAAGGGAAAGCTGCAAATCAAAAGACGAGGCGTGGCCAGGGACAATAACAATAACGTCTACCAAATTGAATGATTAATTTATCGGGATTTACGGTGACAATTCCGAGGCAAATGGCAGTATGTAGTCTTGTTAGGGGGACTCTCTGAAAATGAGAATCGACGAGAAGTTCCAATCGTATTCGCAAACGTCACGCTGCCACTTCCACAAAAGGCATCCCGCGGCACTGTTTCTGATGATCTGTCTTGCTTGCACCGTCTCCAATGCGGAGACCTCAAAGCTTTACCCACCCAGCAAGGACGAAGCGGGAACGTTGCGGCTCGCACAGGTTATGCAGACAGCGACCCGCGAGGAGATCCTCAAGCTCACGACCCAGCGGGAACATCTGCTTGCATCGGGATTGCAAGACTCTGACTTCAAGGACGGCAGCCTTGCTATAGGCCGCGTCTACTGCTGCCACCCTTCGACCGACGAAGGAACTGCCATGTGGTTCTATGTTCCACCCGACAAGCCAGTGAATCCGGGCGACATCGTAGAAATCCGAATGGGCCGTGCGTCTACCAAGAAGGACCCGGGTAAGGTAAACGTCCTAGTCGAAATTCGCCAGAAGAAGGACGCTCCCGAGTCGCACTGTTCATGGGATCCACCAAAGGAGTCTCTGTGGAGGAGGATTCTCTACTGCGACTGGATGCCGGCGGAAGGTTGGACCCTAAAGAACGGAGCTTACAACACTTGGTTAAAGAGGGCTCCCGACGCCACAGTTCAATAATGGTTCGCCGCACATCCGGTATTAATCGAATTGCCTGATTAACGTTTATCAGGACCCTGATAATCTCTGCTCCGACTACCTGAGGAAACTATTCTCCCCACAATGAATCCCGCTCTGCCAGTAATTGCAATTCGTCTCGCAATCAGCATGGTTGCGACCCCCGGAATAAGACTGAGTTTTCGAGATCTGGCAGAACTTGAGTCTTGGGGTTGCTGTTTCCCATTACTCTTGATGCATAGGTGCGGCGGTTCCGTCGGACCAATTTGCAACCGCGACCAGGAACACAAGAATCGGTGGCAGCCCCTTCCTTTGGGATTGTCCCTTCGGCGACATAAACCAATACGCCCTCATCGCGGGGGATCCTTTCGGCGCCGCTGCTCGCTTGCCTTCGCGATTTCGCTCATGTCCCCCGCTGGGCGAATTTCGAAAATGTTGCCGTACGTCATTGCCGGATGCTGCGCCATGAGCTGCACGGCATGATTCATGTCCCGTGCCTCAAGGATAAGAATGCCGCCGAGTTGTTCCTTGGTTTCCGCATAGGGACCATCGGTAGTTGCCACTTTGCCGTTCTTCCAGTACAGGGTCAGGGCGGTTTCCGGGCCCTGAAGCGCTTCGCCACCACCCCAGTTCCCGCTGGCGCGAAGATGGTCGTCATATTCAAAGCATGTGTCGAACATGGCGTTCCGCTCGGCCTCACTCATGCCATCAAATTTGCCTTTGTCGTAGTACCCCAAACAAATGTATTTCATCGCTTCCTCCCTGTTTCCCCCGACTCAGTGCCGCAGCTCGTCGCCCCACTATCAGATAGTCGTTCGGGGAGACCAAAAATCGACAGCTATTCCATTTTGTTTTGGCCCTATGCCAGGAATTTGCGGGCCACGGATGCCCTCGAATGGCGGCCGGAAGTTGGGCTCGAAGGCGCCCTGTCCTTCCGTTTTTCGCAGGGGCGGGCATCGCAGCGGCCTTCGGCTCGGTTTCTGTGATTTTCAATTGCTCCAGTGGCTGACCAACGCCGACGCAATAGCCGTCGCTTCTTCCCTTCAAACGCAACTCCCGCATATTTGAAGTACTGTGGCCAATGTCCGGTGACAAATTAGGAGATAGCGCGATTCCGGCAAATGATCTCTGGTATTTTCATCCAAACTTCATCATTGCTTCAGGACATGATGCACCGTGTGGGCCGGGTAAAACAGTTCGTGTAACATCCCACACATGGGCGGGGGTGCATGCTCCCACACGGCTGATTCCACAGCAGTTATTTTATGGTGACGCACCTGCGTACATTCTGCCAGAGGTAATTCTGTGGCTAAGCGAACTTTGTTTCATTATGCAGAGAATGGGAGTTTCGGCCTTTATCTCGCTGCCTGCGCTCTCGCCTGTGTTCCTGCCTACGCTCAATTCGAGAGAGAACCAAATACCGAGAACGCCGAGGAAACCACACTGAGAGGGTGCCCGACAACTGGCTCGGATGCAGTCTATTTTACGGCCACGAACGGGGAAACCTACCGCCTGACTGGAGGCACATCCCTAGTAAAGGGATATGAGGACCAGGAAATGCTTTTACAGGGCACGGTCGAGGATTCTACCCAGCCGCACCCTTCTTTCCACGCAACGAAAATTAAAAAGGTCTTTGAAAAACCGAAGCCGAGACTAACTTCTGATTTTACGGATTCTTCGCACTGGGATTCCGGCTCCAACCTCAGCTATGGGGTGAGGTTTAGCTATCCCGGGAGCTTCTTGAGCCTCACGTCGGACGACTCGCCGAGACCTGCGAATTTTGTCTCGGCAAATGGCGTCGTCGCCCTTGCTGCTCTTCAGATGCCCAGGGAGCTATACCCAGGCACAAACTTCGTCGGGGGTCTCTTCGGGATCCAAGCGAACACAGTGATAACCAACGCGGAGAGTTGCAGTGAGTTTGGATTTTCTGAGCCTGAAAATCGTTCTAGTTTCACAGTTGGCGGCGTCAAATATTCCAGAACGAGAAGTGTAGATGGCGGCCTCGGAACTGGCGTGATTGACCATGAATTTCACACTTTTCAAAATGGACTTTGCTACGAAGTCTGGTTCGAGATGGCAGAGTCCTGGGCCTATCCTTTGTGCGGCATAGCTCAATTGGATGACGGAGATGAAATGAATCTGATTGAGCCCTTACTCTCCGGAATTACTTTTGTTTTGCCAATTGTCAAAGTTACCGCGGCCCTTCCTGAGACTCCTCCCGCTGTGACTTCCTTCACAGCCACGGCGCAAGTCGCGGACGCCACGAACGGCGGATCGATTTCTTTTTTGTGGACGACCGACGGAACCGACTATGTTGAACTCTCCTATCACTGCTCTCGTGCAGGCCTTGGCGTGTTGATTCATGAAGATAACGCCGAAGCAGGCTGCGAAAACGCCAGTGATCCGAACCGCGTGCCTATACTTGCCAACCGATCGTCGAGTTCTTCGCTGAAGGTCAATTTTAGCAATTACGTCGGTTATGGAGATGATGAGGACGTTCCGATGTCTGTCGTCGTTACGGTCACGCCGTTTTCTCACGGCAAGGAATACCCAAACTCCCGTAGATCAATAGCCATTGAGGTTGAACCGACGAGTCCCTTTCGACTGAATTACGGGGAAATAGACATCACGTTTCCCTTGAACACGGACCGAACCTCATATTATCAGCAAGGTTCGACTCTCACGCTTGAGTGGACGGACCCGACCACTCAGGACGAGTGTGTCGAACTATACCTCGTTCGGAATGAAGATAATGTTGGCAAGATCTTCCATGCACGGATCGTTGGTGGTTGTCTCAAACCGTCCAGCAGTGGCTCGTATACCTGGACCATACCGGAAAAATACTCGGGCTACGGCTACCGGATATTTGCCAGAGCACCTGGTGGTTCGAGTGGAGTGAGTGTACCTTTTACAATAGTCAAGAAGGACCATCACACGATGCCTGACTAACGCGGTGATAAAGAGAATGGGATTATTGACGCAGAGCGGCGCGAGTTTCGGCCAATTTCTTCTGTCACTCTTTCGAGTAATGAAGCCCAACGCATCCTGATTTGAAAAACTTTGACTCAACAAGTTTTAATTGCAATTTCTCCGGCAGGTTAACACCCTCCAGCAGCCGCCTCCCGGCTCCTGCAAGGATTGGCCCAACGACAAAATGATATTCATCCATCAGGCCAAGCTCCATAAGTTGTGAAGGAATATCCACACCACCGACCAAAATATGTTTGCCCTGTTCTTGCTTGAGTTTAAGTATTTCGTCGCGAAGATTCGTACGAACAATTCTCGCATTTTCATCTTCAGCGCTGGCCAACGATCGTGAAAAAACAATCTTCTTCTTGGAGACAAAGGTTTGCGCAAATTCGCGATCTGCTTTTGTCTCAGACGGGTTTTTGAGCACATCAGGCCAATAAGGAACCATCAATTGATAGGTTTTACGCCCAAAGACGAGCAAATCGGCATCTCGAAGGAGCAGCGCATGGTGTTCGAGTGCTTCTTCATCGACAAATTGTTTGGTGTGGTCGACGCAGCCATCCAGGGTCGTGTTGATTGCATAGACTAGCTTCCTCATTTGGTTACGCCGCTCCCCTTTCTGTGCTACTGACCTTTGCGAGCTACGAATGCCTTGCGCAGCGCAGACTTCCATCTCGCGCTGAATTGTTTGGAGGCTTCAGCGTCCGGCACAAGGAGGTCAAATCCGTGGAAGGCACCGCTCACGACCAGGAGTTCCGTTGCGACTCCGGCATGGACAAGCCGCCGCGCATACTCCATGTCTTCTTCGGCGAACAGGTCAATCGCCCCGACGCCGATCCACGCAGGCGGTAGTCCCGCAACGCTGGCAACCCGGGCGGGTACGGCAGCCGCCGGCACCTTGGACGAACCCGCTGGAACACCGAGCAGCGAGCTCCACGCAAGGCGATTGGCGCCTGCATTCCACATAAATTGGCCACTGCCGGGCGCCGCTTGCCGGGTGCTGCCTGTTCGGTCGTCCAGCGCGGGGTAGATGAGCAACTGGAAGACGATAGGAACTTCCTTGCGGTCGCGCGCGTGAATCGCCAGGCTCGCTGCGTAAGTGCCGCCGGCGCTCTCCCCGCCCACGGCAATTCTGGAGCGATCAATGCCGAGCTCCTCTGCATGGGCGTGAACCCATTTCAGCGCGGCGTAATTGTCCTCCAGCGCACCGGGATAGCGCGTCTCCGGAGCCAGCCGGTAATCGACCGAGACGACGACGCAATGGCAATCCGTTGCAATCCCCTGTAGGCTCGGCATCAAGAAGGGATCGGTCATCATGAACCCGCCGCCATGCATGTGAAGCAGCACCGGCTTGCCCTTCTCCGACGGCGCAGGATCAACGACCCACAGGCGAACCTCGGGTGCTCCTGGCGGCCCGGGAATGTGCCGCTCCACGGGCTGCGGCGCGGGAGCAGGTAACGGCGGCATGCCTGGCGTCTCCCGGAACTTGACCGCCATCTCCATCGTGAGGTCAAACGCTGGGAACTGCTTCAGCGCAGGAAGAAATTCCGGATCGACCAGGGAATATGGGTCCACAACCGCCGGCGAATTTGCCACACGGGAAGCCTGCTGAGCCTCCGCCAGCGTAGCCGCAGATGAGAGTCCCAAAGCCAGACCAAAGCCGGCGGTGCGGATTGCGAAGTCGCGACGAGTGAATTGATTGGTCATTGGAGTTGTCAGTCCGGCATCGCCATAAACGCGCGTACTTCAACCGGCGCCCGGCACGCGATGACAGCTTTGCGCCCCCACGCCAGTGCCTCGTCCATGTCGGCGGCTTCCAGTATCCAAAAACCGCCGATGTGTTCCTTGGTTTCCAGGTACGGCCCGTCGGTGACGACCACTTCACCCTTCGGCTGCCGCCGTAGCGACTTCGCGCTTCTGGCCGCGCTCAGTCCGCCGGCGAAAAACCTGGCGCCGGCAGCTGCCATCTCTTCGTTCAGCACGTCGATATCGCGCATCATCGCTTCGCTCTCGGTCGACGGGTCGTAGTTGTCCGGGTGGTGAATCGCAACCAAATACTGCGTCATGATTTCTCCTCTTTCTCTAGCGGTCTTTGAACCGGGCGATCAGCCCGTCATTACCATCGCCAGGTATTCGCTGGTGAGTCACAGCGAGTTACAGAGCCATTACTGGCGCATTTCGGCGGCAACGTCGTCGCCGAACCTCTTTTGGATCTCCTTCTGCGTTTCGGGATCGAAGTCGGTCAGGTCAAACATCCGGCGAACTTCGACCACCATTTCGTTATCCTTCGCGGGAATGCGGGAGGCCCATTCGAGCGCCTCTTCGCGCGAGTTCACCTTGATGATCCAGTAGCCGCCGATCACTTCCTTCGTTTCGGGAAACGGCCCGTCGGTGACTTTCGCCTTTCCGTCTTTAAAGGTAACGCGCGCGCTCATCGTCGCGGGCGGAGTCAGCCCGTCGAGCGCGAGCAGGACGCCGGCTTTCCCCAGTTCATCGTTGTACTTGCCCATTTCCTCCATCTCTTTGAAGTCCGGTACCCAGCCGGGTTTTGCGGTTTCGTATACTTTCGGATAGTGGATCATCATGAAGCGCATTGGGTTCTCCTTGAACTCTGGCCGGACGCCGTTTCAGCCCCGTTACCTTTATATAAGAGCTGCGACGCGTTGGGCACGGAATCTTGCGAGTGCCCAGTTGCGCGGAACCGCTCCACTTACGGGTCCTGCTATCCTGCCTTCACCATATAGTCGTTCGCCAAGTCAAAAATCGACAGCATGGCCGAATTTTTTATTCCGTGAAAGTAGGGAAGGTCTCGAGTGTTAAAATACGCCGTCGGCTTGGTCTTTCCTATTGGCTGTGCGGGGCAACTTGAATGCCATGATACAAAGAACTTCGCTAGCACTTTCCGTCGTTACGATCCTGGCCCTTGCGGCGTGTCAATCACCACAGTCCCGCACTGTAACGGAGTCATCCGCTTTGCAGCCTCGGTCTCTGAATTGCGCCCCGTTGTTGTTCCAATCCGATGTTGTTGCCAAATACCCACCGAATGCGAGACCGGGTTTCAATTCTCCCGAGGAAGTTACCGCTTTCTTAGAAAAACGGTGGCCGCTGGCAGACATCAGGAAGTACGCAATTCCTGAGCGGCGCCACAATGACGAATATCAGAATTTGGTTACGGCCGGCTTTCCGGAGGTATGGGCCGGTCGTCTGTATTGCGATAAAACGACAGGGTTCGATTCAATTGAATGGTATGCCACCATCGAAACCCGCCATACAAACGAACCTTCATTGAATGAATATTCGTTGGGGGCCATCCGAGGAAAGGATTTTTGGTTGTTGGAAATCGGAAGCCCAACTTCGGTCCAGCAACCTCCAAATATTGAGCCCGACTTCCGAAAGCCGTACTTTGTCGGGCACAAGTAGACCTGTTCCGGCTTCCGCTTCTTATTTCAACTGGCGGATCCGCTCCTGCAGGAATTGCCGCTCCGGTTCCTGTTGGGTCAGTGCAAGAGCTTTCTCATAAGAGGACCGAGCCTCCTCGGTCCTGCCCAGCCTGCGGCACATATCCGCGCGGGCGGAATGCGCCAGGTAGTAATTTGCCAATTCGCCCTGTTCCAGCACCGCGTCGATATGCGTCAGACCGGCCTCGGGACCATCGCGCATCGCAATCGCCACGGCACGATTTAGCTCCACTACCGGCGACGGCTGCATTCGCGCCAATTGATCGTAAATCACAACAATCTGCCCCCAGTCGGTCGCCGCGAACGATTCCGCCTCCGCATGAACGGCCGCAATCGCCGCCTGCAATGTGTAAGGTCCGAAGCGGCGGGACTTCAGCGCTTTCTCCAGCAACGCCACTCCCTCCGCGATCTGCTCCCGGTTCCACAGCGAGCGATCCTGGTTCTCCAGCAAAATCAACTCCCCGCTCGGCGAGGCTCTCGCCGCGTGACGCGATTCCTGCAGCAACATCAGGGCAAGCAGCCCGATGACTTCCGGCTCTGGCTGAAGTTCGGCCAGCAATCGGCCCAGCCGAATCGCCTCGCCGGTTAGCTCGGCGCGCGTTACCTGCGCTCCCGCCGCAGCCGAATAACCCTCATTGAAGACGAGATAGATGACCTGAAGCACCGCGCCCAGTCGCTCTGGCAATTCCTGCGGCGTCGGCACCTCGTACGGAATTCGTGTCTCCCGAATCTTTGCCTTGGCGCGGACAATGCGCTGCGCCAGCGTGCGCGGAGTAGTGAGGAAGGCCTTCGATATCTCCTCGGTTGTCAGGCCGCACACCTCACGCAACGTGAGCGCCACGCGCGCTTCCGGCGGCAGGGAAGGATGGCAGCAGGTAAAAATCAGGCGCAGCCGGTCATCTTCCAGGCTGTCCGCTTCATTGGACGTTTCCGCCGAACTCGATTGCGCTTCGAGATATCGCGCGAGTTCGCCTTGCGACCCATCGAATCTGGCCCGGCGTCGCAGCGTATCAATGGCTCTGAATCGCGCCGTCGAAATCAGCCATGGCCGCGGGTTATCGGGCACTCCACTCGCCGGCCACGCGCTCAGCGCCGTCGCAAACGCTTCGTGCATGGCCTCCTCGGCCAGATCAAAATCGCCAAGCAGGCGGATCAGAGTTGCCAGGATTCGTCCCGAATCCACGCGATAAAGGGAATCCAGCAATTCGCTTATCTGCTCGGTGGAACGCTCGGACATGACGACGACCTTAGCAAACCAGCTACCCCGAATCAATTTGGCAAACGGCGGATCGATGCCTACTGGCCTAACCTTCTCGTCCGAAACTACCCCTCGCCCTCGCATTTCACCTGATGTCTGAGATCCGATTTGCCCATTCCTAAGTTATTCATCCATAAGTGCTTAGCAAGATTTAAAGCAACTCTTCTCCCGCCCTCGGGTTACACACCTAAGGGGCCGCTCGCACTGTCCTCGAGGGGGTTGTTTGCCGATTTCTGTCTCCAATCGTCGTCGCTTCACCCTAGGCCATGCCCCGGATGCCTCCCCCAGTCGTGCGTCCTTGCTCCCACTGTTTCTCGTCACACTCCTGTTCGCCCTCGCGCCCTTCCGCGCCTCCGCCGACGTTGGCGTCATCCTCAACGAATCCCTTGACGAAAGCATGGATCGCATCACCGGCTCCGGCCACATGGCCGTCTACTTCTCCCGCATCTGCGCCGACACCCCCACCAAATTCCGCCTCTGCGCCCCCGGCGAATCCGGCTCCGTTATGAGCACCTACATCAACATCGGCGAAAACCACTCCTTCCAGTGGAACATCGTTCCCCTCAACGTCTATCTCTACGGCGTCGAGGATCCCGTCAACCGCCCGCTTTTCGCCTCCTATAAAATCAAGCACGCCCTCGAAGAGCGTTACCGCCAGAACTATCTCGCCGGTCTTTGCGACACCCCCGCCTGCCAGACCAGCAACAAATCCGAATGGCGCGAGATGGTCGCTTCGACTCTCATCCGCGGCATGTACCTCTTCATCGTGGACACCTCTGTTGAACAAGACCGCGCCCTCATCGTCGAGTTCAACAACGCGCCCAACGAAAACCATTTCAACGGCGCCACCAACAACTGCGCCGACTTCGTCCGCCGCATCGTCAACACCTATTTCCCCCACGCCGCCAGCCGCGACGTCCTCAACGATTTCGGTATGACCAGTCCCAAGGCCGTGGCCCGTACCTTCACCCACTACGCCCAGCGCCACCCCGAACTCAATCTCCGCGTCATGCACTTCGCGCAAGTTCCCGGCACCATCAAGCGCAGCAGGGATGTCCGCGCCGGCACCGAGCAACTCCTCCGCTCCAAGAAACTTCTCATTCCCATGGCCGTCTTCGCTTACGAGGCGCTGCCCGTCGTCGCTGCTTCCTACGTAATCACCGGTCGCTTCAACCCCGAAAAAGAGTTCGAGAAGCACCCGGCCACCAATCTCGCGCCGGAAAACCTCGCATCCTCTCCTCACTTGCAGTCTGTCGCGCTCCAGGATCAGCGCACACAAATCGTCGGTGCGTCCGCCGAGTGGAATAACTACCGCAAGGCCTTCGACACGGAAATCGAGGAGAACCGGGATTCTCCCGAAGCCCTCGACCGTTCTCACTTCTTCAAACTTCTAGATGAAAAGGGAACTGCCTCCGTCGGCAGCGACGGCTCCGCCTGGATGCAGCTATCTGAAAATGGAGGATCTGTCAGCGTCGGCGTAAGCGCCAGCAACGTTCTCGCGCAAGAGTCCGACCCGCAACTCGCCTACTCTTTGCTGCTCGCTCGCACGTCCGCTCTTTTAAAAAGTCCTAAACATCGCCGCGAAACAATGCTCGAATTCCACCAGGAATGGGCCAACCTTCAACGCGCTTCTGCCGCCGCCGCCTCCGCCCGGAATCCTGCACCTTCAAAACTCGCGCGCCTCATTCCAATCGAAGCCAGCGCCACCTTCTGAAATCACAAGTTATTTGAGTTAGCGTATGGATGGTTTTCAGGAGGTCGGGGCTTCAGCCCCTGAAGAGTGTTCGCAAGAATCCTCATTGCGGTAGTCTTCCTTCTGGAGCGTGTCCCAAACTTTCTTCCTGCCCCGCTCGCTGTGTTCCCACAACCGGCAGTTTCGATCGAATCAGCGCCTCCACCTGCTTCCACACCGCCGGATCGCACTCAATCGACGTGTGGTACTTCATAAACACGCGGTCGTACCACGGATAGTTCTCGCACTTCAGCGTCTTCTCTCCATACGCAATCCGGAAATTCCCCAGAATCTTTGTGCTCGCCCCCTGCGCCGCACGAATCGCCGTCTGCCCGTGCAGCAATCCCTCCGCCTGATAAAAATTCGCAGCCTCTGCCACATTCGCAGGGATCACCGCATCGTTCTCACCCAGCTTCGTCACGCTGTCCACCTGGATTGTCAAAAGCACCGGAATTTTTTGTTCGCCCAGTTCCCGCGCCAGCGCCACGGTTTCCGACCCACCCCAGCTCATTCCGTAAATAATGATCTGCGCCCCGCGCTTTTCTTCCTCGGACAACTTCCCGTCGTGGTCCGCGTCCAGCAGTTTCAGAATCTCCTGGTAAGCCTGTTCTCGCTTCCTGTTCTCATACACTTCCCCCTGCACCCCCGAGGGATAACCTCCGCGGATCCGCGCCCCCAACTGCACCGGGCTGTGCATCGCATTGTCATGCCGCACAAACCCACCCACAAATCCCACCACGATCACCGGCGCCTTCGCCGCAATCGCATTCTCCCTCAGTTCATCTACGGAAAGGGAATTCACCGCCGCGTTCGGCCCGCTCGCGGCGATAGCTCCAGCAATAATTCCAAGTATCACCAGTCTGAAAACGCTTGCGCCGTCCACCGTCCACCTGATTGCAAAGAATTTATCCTGCCCTTACTCCCACAGGGTACACCCACTCGCAAGCGGTCCGCGACTTCACCCGCCTTCTCGAATCTTTGCCGGCGCAAAAGAAAAAAGGGTTTCTCCAGGTGGAATTCACCCGGAGAAACCCCGTGCAATTCACATCCATTCAAAATCAATCGTCACGAAACGCGCACGCTGATCGCCACCAACTTCCCGTTATCCTCGCGATACGTTACGTCCGCGTTTGCTCCCACCTGCAACTTCCCGTCGACCGTCGTATTTTTGTCGATCTGGAAAGTCATCGTCTTCTGCGCTGGCTCTTGCGATTCCTGGCTCATATTAGACACCGTGTGGCTTGGTCCAATGCTCAGGGTGAATGAGGTCTTCTGAACCTCGGCGATTTTTCCGCTCACCGATTGCGCCGCCGCCGCGGTCTGCGCGTGCGTCGTGGTTGTGTTCGGATGTGTGGCTGGCATCGCGCAAAGCGCCGCGACTATGACCAGACTCGTCATGGCAGACAAAATGAGTTTCAGTTCTTTTTTCACTTTACAGCCTCCTGAAGGTTTTTTGACTGGTACTCCAAGGACTGCAGCCAGAACTCCACCTCGCTCGGAAAAGCAAAAATATCTGCTATCTTCTCTCGTTTATGCATTTTGCGGAGGGAGCCCGGCATTCGATCACGCGAACCTGATCAGTACCGGGACTGGAAATCTCTTCACGCTCAAACACTTATCTTCCCGCTGCCGAACGGTAAAATGTGCAGGCCAATACTTTTTACACAGCCTTCCCGTTTGGCTTATTTATCAGGGAATCAGAAGGAGTCTCGCGGGTTCAATCGTGCGGCGAGGAAGGTAAATTGGCCCCGCTGGCCTCGTTCGCCTTCCGATCCACCGGTTCTTCGGGTTTCGAAGCCGCCGGTGTCGGCGCCCCGGCATCAACAAACGAAGGATTCAACGATGCTGTCAAATCATAGGTCTTCGCGTGGTCCATAACGCTCGTAACCAACAGTTCATACCGAAAACCTTCCGGATGGTTCCTGCTGCGAAGCAACACCAATATCCCCCGCACTTCCGAATCCGCATGCACGATTACTTTGCTGCCGGCGTAAACCGGCTCCACCACTTCGCCATGAAAAACGCTTCCATCCCGGTCCAGGCCGGAATCCACGCCGCTCAGCATCTTCACCCGGATCTCAGTCCCGCGCGGCAGCTCGTCCATTTCGTTTGGATCCGCGGGTTTCATGCGTGTCTGCAAATGAAACGTCAGGACCGTCCCCAGCGGAGCACGAACCGCTTCGATCTTCGCATCTTGCCCCCGTGCCGCAACCGTGAACACACCCACGGTGCACAAAAATACCGCCGCAAAACGATGCATGGGCTGGGACCTTTCCGCTTCCAAAAAATAACTTCACCCAAACTCAGTCTAAGTTTGCAAAAGTTCTCGGTCAACGCAAACATAAGCTTCGATGCACGAAAGCTAACGTCAGCCGCCCAAAAAAGTAAGATGTAATTTTTATAGGACCCAGCGATGGAAAACTCGGCCGCAGCAGGGAAGGATGAAATTTCTACAACGATCGCCTGGCAGCAATCACTTGTTCTAAATGGGGCATCCGTCAACAGGCGGATGCCCCGTTCTTCCTTCACTCACCGTTCGGTGGGTGAGCGGGTTTATTTTCATTCCCGCGTGGCGGAGACGGCTGTTGCTTCTGTTGCATCTGCTGCGTCTGCTGGGCGTGCTTCTGCTGCAGTTGCTGTGTCTGTTGCTGGTGCCGCTGTTCCAGTTGTTGTTGTTTCGCCTGGTTGGCCTGCTGTTTGGCCATTTGCTGATGCTCCTGCTCCTGCCTCTGCTGGAGCTTTTGCAGGTCCTGTTGCTGCTTTGCCTGCAGCTTTTCCTGCTGCTGTTGGTATTTCTGATCCGTCTTTGCGTTTCCCGTATTTGACGGGGCAGGGCGGTCTATACGCGGCAGGTCATTCGGATGGATCGCCGGTCGCGAAGCATTATTCTCCGGCCGGGGAGCGTTGTTTTCGGGCCGCGAAGGATTATTCTCCGGTCGGGGAGCGTTGTTTTCGGGTCGCGGAGCATTGTTCTCCGGTCGCGGCCCCGGTTTATACGGCCCGCCAGCTTCCCTGGTCGTCACCGCGCCGCTGTCTCTAAATCCTCCCGGTTTGGGAGTGGCGGCCACCGCCGGCGCCCCGTGATTGACGGACGCCAATTGTTGCCTATCCGTACGGGCCGTCCTCTCGTGTTGCGTCTGAGCACTCACCGGCGCAATGTGTCTCTCTCTAGCCGCGGCCTCTTCTTGGGAGCTCGGGCGCGCGTTGATGCCGCCGTTTCCTCCGTTATAGCTGACCCGGTTAACCGTGGTCTCCGTCACCCGCGTGTTGTAAACGTTGTGGATCACCTCCACGTTCACGCGGTTGACCGTCGTGTTGTAGTAAAAGTGTCCACGATCCCATCGGCCGCCTTCGTAGCCATGCCCGAAGTAGCCGAAGCCGTAGTTAATTCCGCCGTAAAACCCTACGACGGGGCCCCAGTAGCCCGCGGTGAAGACAAATCCGCTTCCTCCCCAGGCCCAGTAACCCGGCGTCCATAGGTACCCGACTTCTGGAGCCTCCACCCATGTGCCCGGCACCCAGTAATAATCGGCGTCGTCATCGTCATAAGCCCAATACCCCGGTGTCCAGATGTATCCGTCCCCCGGGCAAATAGGCTGTTCGTAGACCGGTATCGGAGGTGGCGCGATAGCAATCGCCACGCCCACACGAACCTGGCCGGCTGCTGTCCCGCTCATAGCCAGCAGCAGGATTGTGAGTAGCAATGAAAAAACAACGCTTCTGTTCCGCATGATTCTCATCCTTTCTGGCGCGGGCTGGGCCTTCTCGTGCCTCCTTGCGCGCGGCCGGTCGCCACACCGGCCGCTCCTTCAGGCACAAATTGTTTCCCGGATAACAAACGTCCGGGCCCATGCAACTTGTCGGTTAGTGCTTCAGTTGCGGTGAGGACACCTGGAGTGCCCCAATCAGGTCATTCGCCGCGGACGGCGCGATCGTGTCGGGTTCGGTGATGATCTCCGCCGCGGTTGTGGATTTGCCGTAGAGTTTCCGGTTCGCCTCGCCATCAGGCCGCAACGTCGAACCTTCCAGCGACACGCCCGCAAACACGCCTCTTGCGCGCGAGTAGCTTAGAATTTCCGCTCTCATGTAAGCGTCCGTGTCCGCCGACGCCGAGCGTCCCTTCGGCCCGGCCGCTGCGGATACGTCCGCTCCAAGCCGGACCTTCGAATGCAGCAGGCTCGTCGCGGCGCGATCGTTCATCAGCAGAAATACAAAGTCGGTGGCTTCACCGCCAATCTGTAATCCGACGCTGCCACCCTCCAGTGCGTACATTGCCGGCGCCCCCCATGGTCCGCGGAAGTCTTTGCCGCCTCGGCACACCATCGTCCCTCGGCCGTAACTCCCGCCCACAACCAACGCGGCCTTCAACACGGATGGCATCACCACCACGCACCGCGCCTTGTCCAACAACTCCTGCGGAATGTCATCGGGCACATGCAGGATTTCCTGCATCACTTTTCCCGAATTCTGCAGGCGCTCCTGTTCCGCCTTTGCTTCGCTCGGACGTTTTGCGGACAAGCATGGCCCGAACGCAAGCAGCCCGGTCATTGTGACAACCAAACTCTTCATCCCTCTCATAGTCGAAGCCTCCTCGCACGATTTTTTTCGTCTTCTTGGAACCGCATTTTGTTTTGGGGTGGGCGGGTCCCTGGCGCTCCGGGGCCCACTATGCAAAAGGCAGGTTTGGCACCAGACTCGGAAATAATTTTGGGTTGGCCTGAAATTTCAATGACTTACCACCAAGAATCGGGCGCTTCTCAAATTGACAACTGCTTGGATCCTGGCTTGGAGGCGCGTAATTTTTTCAGTCTCTGGTCAAAAGCACTCATCTCCCTGTACTAGAACCTTCCATCGCCCGGCACACTCACTTCCGTATTTTCCGCGCTCAAGACTTTTTCTTCTCGCTCTAGCACTTACTCTCAATTTCACGTACTTCGCATTCCTGTTAAACTATCCTTTCATGTCCGCCTCTCCCACACATCGCGTCTCTTCCGGCGAACGCATCAACTCCGCCGAATCCACTGGCCACCTCCAGAAAACCCTCCGCGAAAAGGGAATTCGCCTCACCCGCCAGCGCCGCGTCATCCTCGAAGTCATGGACACCGCCGAGCAGCACCTCGACGTCGACCAGATCCTCGCTCGCGCCCAGAAAATGGATCCCGCCGTCCACCTCGTCACCGTCTACCGCACCATCGACCTCCTCAAAAAAGAAGGCCTCATCGACGAACTCGACCTACTCCACCTCCGCGGCGACCGCCACTACTACGAAACTCACGGCCCCCGTGATCACATCCACGTCGCCTGTCTCCGCTGCGGCAAAGTCCGCGAATTCGAATCCCGTCTCTACGAACAACTCAAAGAACAGATCGCCCGCGACTTCGAAATGCAAGTAACTGTCTCCCGCACCGAAGTAGGCGGCATCTGCAACGACTGCCTCGCCCTCGAAAAAAAATCCCCCCGCCATGAGTTCTAGTTGTTAGGTCGCTAATCAACTGAGCCTGAGGGTGCCCCATCCTTCGCGCTTTTGGCGAAGGGTGGGCTCTCACGATCTAATGCCAAAACACTTCCGCTCTTTGCCCTCTTCTATGCCGTCTTTCTCTTTTCGACACCCTATCATTTACATTACGGCCACTTGCCCAACATTCGATAAAATGCTCTTGAAGAACTGTCATGCTCACATCTTTCCTTTTTACCTATCTCGCCGGTCCCCTGGCCGCACTCTTGCCTGCTCGATGGCGCAAAGCCTTACCCTTCGCGGGACTCATTCAATGGAACCGCGCCGCCACGCTCAGTGGCATCCTCCAAATCGCAGCCGCCATTCTCGCCCTCGCCAATTGGTACCAACACGTCATGTTCCCCATCGTGGATCGCGGCGTGGATTTGGCGTTAAAGGGTAAGCTGCCCGGGGAAGTCACCGACCAGCAAATAGCTGGCGCGGCGTACATGGTCTTTCTGTTTCATCCGCTAACCTGGCTGCTGATCTATTTCTTTCTTGAAGGCGCGGTGCGTCTCTGTGGAGCGGCTTTTTCGGAGAATGTACTGGGCACTCTGCCTCTCGGATTGATCGATCGTGCGCTATCCCTCGTCACAGGTCGAACCCCTTCGAAGCCGGAATATCCTGTCGAGCGAAACTTCCAGTCTTTTGCCAGCGCCGTTCGCGAACGCGCAATACTCTCGCACCTTAAGCAGGTTCCGGACGAACTCCATTTCGCAACCGACCAAACAGAAGAGTTGCTCGAAATCTGGGCAAGCCGCCGCAAGGACGACTGGGTCGCCCCCAAAGTCGTCCGCGTGGACGACCTCTACTATCGCCTGGAAGAAAACTCCGTCGAGAACGGCCCGCGCCCGTTTCGCTATCGCTTGCGCCGCCTGGAACGCGGCGTCCCCGGTCGCACTGTCCTCCTCTACAAGACCGAAGACGCAGTCCTAAAGCAGTGATCTCGCTTCCTCAGGTAGCATAGGCTTTAGCCTGTGTTCTTGGGTTCTCTCCTCTGCGCAATCTCTGTGCCCTCTGTGCTCTTCCTCTGTGCATTCTGTGTTAAATGTTTTCCTCCTCTCTGCGAAATCTCTGCGTACTCCGTTTGCCCTGAGCAATTTATGCGAAGGGCGCCTCTGCGTTATCCTTCTTTCCTCTTTCTTCCCCCGACCCAAATCTCATCGTAAAATGTTCCTCGAAGGAGACCCGCATCCCGTTATCTGCTATCTGATCGCTGTTATCCTCTTTCCATCCCCATGCTCACCCGCCTCCAAAAAATCCTCGCTTCCGCCGGCATCGCCTCCCGTCGCAAAGCCGAAGAAATCATCACCTCCGGCCGCGTAACCCTCAACGGCCAGATTGTCACCGAACTCGGCACCAAAGCCGATCCCGACACCGACAACATCCTAGTCGACAACAAACCCATCAAATCCGCTCAACGCCCGATCTACCTCATGCTCCACAAACCCAAAGGCTACGTCACCACCGTCAGCGACCCCGAAGGCCGCCCTACCGTAATGCAACTCCTCGGTCCACTCCCCGAACGCGTCTACCCGGTCGGCCGCCTCGACTACGCCAGCGAAGGCCTCCTTCTCCTCACCAACGACGGCGCCCTCGCCCAAAAACTCACCAAAGCCGGCTCGCACGTCCCCAAAAAATACCTCGTCAAAATCAGCGGCCGCCCCGACGAAAAATCCCTCGCCCGCCTCCGCGCCGGAGTCCACATCACCCTCGACGACGACCGCCGCGTAAAAACCTCACCCGCCAAAATCCATCTCCACGAAGACGCTCCCAACCCCTGGTACGAAGTCACCTTAATCGAAGGCCGCAACCGGCAAATCCGCCGCATGTTCCAATCCGTCGGCTACCTCGTCGAAAAAATCAAACGCGTCCAACTCGGTCCCCTCGTCCTCGACGTCCCCCCCGGCAAATTCCGCTCCCTAACCATCCGCGAAGTAGCCCAACTAAAACACCTCTCTCCAAAAAACTAATGGCCGATCCCCATCGATCGGCCATCCTCTCTTCCTCTGTGCTCTCTGTGTTCTGCTCTCAGTGTCCTCTGTGCTAATTCCGAAGATTTGATCTATCGCGCTCTAAAATCGCCAGTCACTTTCCCAAAATCTCCCGCGCAATAATCGTCCGCTGCATCTCGCTCGTCCCCTCGTAAATCGTCAACACCCGCGCATCCCGGTATATCCGCTCCACATCCGACTCCCGCGAATAACCCTGGCTCCCATGAATCTGCACCGCCTTCGCCGCCACCCGGTTCGCCATCTCGCTCGCATACAATTTTGCCCGCGAAGCCGCCGATCCCATCCTCGCACCCGTATCCTTCAAAGAAGTCGCCTGGTAAACCAGCACGCGCGCCGCCTCCAGCTCCATGCTCATGTCCGCCAGCATCCACTGAATCGCCTGAAACTCCCCAATCGACTTCCCAAACGCTTTCCGCGCTTTCGCAAACTTCACCGACTCGTCCAGCGCCCCCTGCGCCAACCCCACCGCCAGCGCCGCAATCCCAATTCGCCCGCCATCCAGCGCGCTCAAAGCAATCTTCAGTCCCTGCCCCTCTTCTCCCAACCGCCCCGCCACCGGCACCACGCAATCGTTAAACAGCAACTCCACCGACGGCGACGACCTCTGCCCCATCTTGTCCTCGTGCCGCCCGACCTTGAATCCCGGATATTCCGGCTCCACAAGAAACGCCGTTATCCCTTTTCCCCCAGCCGCCGGGTCCGTCTTCGCAAACACAATAAATACGCCCGCCGCCGAACCGTTCGTCACCCAAGTCTTCGTCCCATTAATCCGGTAATTCTCCCCGTCCCGCACCGCCGTAGCCTGAATCCCCGCCGCATCCGACCCCGCCGCCGGCTCCGTCAAACAAAACGCCCCCAGAATCTCTCCCGCCGCCAACGGCTTCAAATACCGATTCTTCTGCTCGTTATTCCCAAACGCCAGCAAAGGCAGCTGCACCGCCGAATTCGTCACCGAAAGCGCCGTCGCCATCGCCGCATGCACGCGCGCCACTTCCTCAATCATCAGCACATACGAAATCGTATCCAGCCCCGCTCCGCCCCACTCCTCCGGCACCAGCATCCCGCAGCAACCCAGCAACGCCAGTTTCTCAATCGCCTCCAGCGGGAACTCTTCCGTCCGCTCCCACTCCTTCACATGCGGACGCACCTCCACATCCATAAACGACCGCACCGTCTCCCGTATCAACCTCTGATGATCGCTAAGTCCAAAATCCATCTCTCTGACGCTTTCCTCTCTCTGTGAACTCCGTGTTCTTCCTCTGTGCCCTCTGTGTTAAAACTCTTCCTCTTCGCCTTTTCCCAATCTGTCATCCCGACCGGAGCGGCCCGATTTTTTCTTCGCGCCGGTTTGTGGTGCGTCGGGCCGCGCAGTGGAGGGACCGAGGCAACATCCCAACCTCTTCCCACCATTTTCTATTTTCTCTTTTCAAATTTCCTTTTCTTTTCCCCAACCTTCCCCGTCTTCAACTCCTCCGCCTCCCGCTCATCCAACAACCGATATCTTCCCCGCGGAATCCCCTCCACGGTCAGCGTCCCCAATCCCACCCGCATTACCTTCTCCACCGGATGGTGTTCCCGAAACATCAAATTCCGCAGCTTCTCCAATTTCGCGCCCTTAGCCCGCACCTCATACCAGTAATTCGCCACATGCCCGCGGCTGGCATCCGGCTGCCGCAACGTCTGCATCTTCACCCCAATCTCTTTTCCCAGCCGCTCCAAATCCGTCAGCGTCAGCATCCCCTTCAGCTTCACATGGTAAATCTGCTCCAGCGAATTCCATTGCTTCAACATCTTCGCTGCCAGATCCCCATCATTCGTCAAAAACACCAACCCGGTAGCCGCATACTCCAGATTTCCCACCGGATAAACGCGCTCCGGAAATCCGCGCAACAAATTCCGCAAATTTTTCCGCCCCTCCGGATCCGCCAGCGAAGAAACCACCTCCGCCGGTTTGTGCATCAGCATATAAACCGCGCGGCGCTTCTCATCCTTAATCGTCCGCCCCGCCGCCTCAATCCTGTCCTTCTCCGGGTCCGCCTTGCTCCCCAATTCCGTAACAACTCTTCCGTTCACCGAAACCTGCCCCGACAATATCAACTGCTCCGCATGCCTCCTCGAAGCAATCCCCGCCCGCGCAATAATCTTCTGCAATCGTTCCATCATAATTTTATGTAGGGGCGGCTTTACGCCGCCTTCCGTTCCCGGTAGCACAGGCTTCAGCCTGTGTCTCCGCTTCCTTTCTGTCATCCCGACCGGAGCGGCCCGATTTTTCTTCCGCGCTGTTTTTGGGCGCGTCGGGCCGCGTAGTGGAGGGACCGTGGCACCATCTCAAGAATCGGTACCGTGTTGTCCGTGAGAGCTCTGGCTTAGTTGTCCTAAGAGGGTTTTCTCGGTCTTATTCCCCAGCCGCGGTCGTCTTCGCATTAGGCGGTGGCGGATCCTCATCCAACTGTCCCGACGGCATCCCCTCCGCCGTAGCCAGCGCCTCATGCTCCCGAAACTCTTCCGCCTCGCTCAATTCCTCCGAAACATGCGCAATCGCATCCGCCGTCGTCGCGTGAGCATGCGCCACATCCACTTCCGGATGCAACTCCCCAACTTGCTCCTCCGTCACATCTCCCGGCGCAATCCCCTCATCCGTCCCCAGCGCCTCGCGCGCCAAAGCCTCAAAATCCTCAAGACTCGGCAACTCCTCCAGATCGCTCAACCCAAACCGCATCAAAAATTCTTTCGAAGTCTTGTAAAGAATCGGCCGCCCCATCACCTCTTTACGCCCCGCCGTCGTAATCAATTTCTTATCCAGCAAAGTCGAAATCACGCCCGAAGTATTCACGCTCCGGATATCCGAAATCTCCGGCGCCGTCACCGGCTGCTTGTAAGCAATCACCGCCAGTGTCTCCAACGCCGGCATCGAAAGCCGCAACGGAGGCCGCAGCGACTTGATGAACCTCCGCACCACATCATGATGCTGCGGCTTCGTGTACATCTTGTACCCGCCCGCCACCGCGCGAATCTCCACCCCGCGCTCTTCCACCGCGTATCCGGCCACCAGTTCATCCAGCGCCGCTTGCACCGCCAGCTTCTCTTCCCCCAGCGCCGCACTCAGTTGGTCAATCGTAGCGGGCTCATCCGCGGCATAAATAATCGCTTCCAACGCAGCTTTTCGTTCTTCATTAGTCATTTAAGCGCTCACCCACAGCAGGCGGGGACATCAAATGATACACCATCCTTTTGAGTGCGGCAGCGAAGCTGCCGCTTTTACAAACCAAACCCCACTATCCAAATCCAAGTGTGGAATCTCAGGATTTGTAGGGGCCGGGCTCGTTTACCCTGAGCTTGCCGAAGGGCCCGGCCCTCTTGGGTTCTCCTATCCTTTGTAGCGGCCGCCTTCTGAGGCGGGCGCCTTAGCTCACCCGATTTTTCACCTCCGCCCCATCCGGTCCCAATCCGATCTACCTCCCCGCCGTCCCCGCCAGCAACTGCATCAACTCCTTCACAAACTTCTCATTATCCAATTCCGTCTGCACATGCACCAACGCCTCCCCCATCCCCGGCCGCTCCTCCTCCGTCCAAACCAACGTATTCCCATACCCCGCCGTATGCGAAATATCCATGTCCATATACAGCGTCACTTCCTTCGTAATCACACTCGGATCCAGCCAAGCCACCGCCGCCAGCTCATCCCACAAATACTCCTCATCCGAATATTTTCCGATGTACGCGGCCGAAGGCGTCCCAGCCGCAGCAATCTTCTGAATCATTTCATTCGTCATCCGGGTCTTCACCGAAATATCCACGGTTGTCACCGTGATCTTCTTCCACGGAGCCCGCAACACAATGTGCACCGCCTCCGGATCCCACCAGAAATTAAACTCCCGCCGATTCTCCGTCTTCCACGCCAGCGGCACTTCCGGAGCAATGCTTCCGCCCATCACCACCAACTCCTGCGCGAGTTCCGCCACTTTCGGATCCAGCATCAGCGCCAACGCAATGTTCGTCAGCGGCCCGCCCGCATAAATCGTCACCTCGTGCGGATACTTGTGCACCATCCGAACAATGAAGTGCGCCGCATCCTCTTCCTCCGCCTTCCGCGCAGGATTTCCCTCCGGCAAATCCGGCACCTCGTAAGGCCCATGCACCTCGCGCACAAACTTTCCAGTCCCGTTCTTCGTCCACGCCCCCTGGTAACGCACCTTTCCGTACAAGCGCGACCATCGCGCAATCTCCTCCTTGCTGTTGATCAGGGGAAAAATCGCACCGGGATAAACCTTGATTTCCGGATGGTTCGTCAGTTCCAGCATCCGCAGAGTGTGCGCCACCTCCTCATCCCGCCACTGGTCGCCGCTCACGATCGTCAGCCCCAGCACCTCCGCCTGCGGCGCCTGAATCAGCGCCAGCATCGACTGCTGATCCGTCGTAGCCGGCCCCCGCGCATCCTGGTCCACAATCACTTTCCGCTTCCCCTGCCCGTGCACCGAACCCGTTCCGGCCAAAAGTAAGAAGCAAAACATCACAACCGCGCGCCGTATCATTTCGTATCCCCCAATAAAAAAGTGTGGTAGCTGAATCCCCTAAGGTCGAAAGAACAATGAGGAAAAAGAAGAACGGGAGGCTGCTGAATTCCGACCTGAACCTGACCACCGAACCCACGCAGCTTACTGTTTCTCGTCCCGCCCCTACAAGCGGAATCCAACATCCACCCGTTAGGTCGAAATTCCCACAGTCCCCACCAAGAAATCCTCTTGTATTCAATCGGTTTAATGTAAGCTAGGGGCGTCCGCGCTTCCATCCGCGGCTACCTTACGGACCACGAGGCCTGCCTATGTCCCGGTTTCGATCTGTTCTCTTGTTTTCATCCATCCTCGTCTTCGGTTCTATACTCGCCGCAAGAACTTATGGCGATGATTCTCCCACTTCCCCCGTTTTCCTCCACAGCAACTGGCGCCTCGAATCGTCCTGCAAAGTCACCGCCAAGGCCGAATCCATTTCAATCCCCGGCTTCGACGACTCCAAGTGGCACCCTGCCATTGTCCCAGGCACCGTCGTCGGCGCTCTCGTCGCCGACAAAACCCTCCCCGAACCCAACTACGGCAAGAATCTCAATTCCTTCCCCGGCGCCTTCACCGACAACAAACGCCAAGCCGCCAACCTCGACATGCCCCCGGATAGCCCGTTCCGCTGCTCCCACTGGTTCCGTACCGAGTTCGCCGTTCCCGTCCGCAAATTCAATACGTTTGCCTACGCCAATCACTGGCTCCATTTTCTCGGCATCAACTATCGCGCCAACATTTGGCTCAACGGCAAACAGATCGCTGGCCGAGCCGACGTCGCTGGCGCCTACCGCGCCTACGAATTTTCCATCGGCGACCTCCTGCACGGGGAAGGGAAGAATGCCCTCGCCGTCGAAATCTTCGCCCCCGAAAAAAATGATCTCGGCCTCACCTGGGTCGACTGGAATCCCACTCCCCCCGACAAAGACACGGGCATCTGGCGCGAAGTCTTCCTCACTTCCAGCGGCGATGTCACGCTACGCCATCCCTTCGCCAACGCCAAGCTCGACTCGGCCTACAAATCTGCCGTCCTCACTCTCTCCGCTGAGCTTCGCAACACGTCCGACCACGCCGTTAAAGCCACCTTCATCGCCGAGGCCGCCGATACACACCTGACTCAGCCCGTAGAACTCGCCCCGAAAGAATCAAAAATTATTCGCTTTTCCCCGGATCAATTCTCCCAGCTCAAACTCGCAAACCCCCACCTCTGGTGGCCCTACCAGATGGGCGAGCCCTATCTCTACACCGCCAAATTCCGCGTCGAAATTTCTGATGCCACCTCCGACTCTGCCTCTGTCCCCTTCGGAATCCGCGAAGTCACCTCCGAACTCACCGAAACTGGCGGCCGCCTCTTCAAAGTAAACGGCAAACGCGTCCTCATCCGCGGCGCCGCCTGGACTTCCGACATGCTCCTGCGCTGGGACTCCCACAAACTCGACGCCGACCTCGCCTACGTCAAGGACATGGGTCTCAACACCATCCGCCTGGAAGGCAACAAGCCCGACCGCGACGAGTTCTTCTACGACACCGACAAACTCGGCATCCTGGTCATGACCGGCTGGATCTGCTGCGACGCATGGGAACACTGGAACAAGTGGACGCCCGAAACCAAAAAAATCGCCGCCGCTTCGATGATCGACCAAGCCTCCCGTCTCCGCAATCATCCCAGCGTTTTCGTCTGGCTCTACGGCAGCGATGGCCCCCCGCCCGCCGATATCGAAAACATGTATCTCGACATCTTGAAAAATCTCGAGTGGCCGAATCCTACGGTCTCTTCCGCTTCCGAAACTCCCACCAAAGTCACCGGCAAATCCGGCGTCAAAATGACCGGCCCCTACGAATACGTTCCGCCGGTCTATTGGTTCACTGATACGAAGGCCGGCGGCGCCTACGGCTACAACACCGAAACCAGTCCCGGCCCCGCCATCCCCACCAAAGAAAGCCTCGCGAAATTTATTCCCAAGGAACATCTCTGGCCCATCGACGATTACTGGAACTTCCATGCCGGCGGCGAGCGCTTCACCACCATCGACGTCTTCCGCGACGCCCTCGAAAAGCGCTATGGCGCTCCCACGTCTCTCGACGACTTCGAGCGCAAGTCCCAGGCCATGACCTACGACAACCAGCGCTCCATGTACGAAGCCTACGCCCGCAACAAATACGTCTCCACCGGCGTCATCCAGTGGATGCTCAACAACGCCTGGCCCTCGCTAATCTGGCACCTCTACGACTACTATCTAGTCCCCGCCGGCGGCTATTTCGGCACCAAGAAAGCCACCGAAATCGTCCACGTCCAATACGATTGGGACACCAACTCCGTCTCCGTCATCAATGGCAAATACGAAGCCCTAAAGGGCTACAAAGTCACCGCCAAGCTATACAACATCGACGCCAAGGAAGCCGGCTCGCGCGACGCCACAATCGATCTCGCTGCCGACGCCGCCACCAAAGCCTTCGATCTTCCAGCGCCAACAAATCTCTCCACCACTTATTTCCTCAAACTTCAACTCCACGACGCCTCCGGCAATCCAGTCAGCGACAATTTCTACTGGCTCTCCACCAAACCCGACACCATGGACTGGAAGCACAAAAAAGACACCGTCTACACCCCCCAAAAAGACTTCGCCGACCTCACCGCCCTAAACTCCTTGCCGCAAGTCAAACTCGACGTAGCCCCTGGCTTTGTCGAAGCCAGTCAAGCGGCTTTCAGTCAGGTGCGCATCAAAAACCCAAGCAATAGCATCGCCTTCATGATTCACGTCCGTCTTTTTCAGAGTGAGAACGGGGACGACGTGACTCCGGTATTTTGGACTGACAATTACTTCTCACTCTTACCGGGCGAAGAAAAAAGCGTTTCAGGCCACTTCAATCTCGATAGCGCCCGGGGAAACCACGTCGGCGTCCAAATCGACGGCTACAACATAGTCCCGCAAACGTTTTAGGGTAGCGGCCACCTTCAGAGCTTGCCCTGAGGAAGGAAGGGTGGTCCTGCATTTTTCTTTACCCGACATTTCCGGCCACTAAGACCGCTTCCCGTACCTCGCAAACAGCGCCAGAGCGCGGCACAATCTAGCCCAGCCCGTAAGGCTGGGAACCATCTCCCCATCAGGTCGAGCACCGTAGGTGCGATACACTCTTGGCTTCAACGCAAAAAAATTAACGCGGTCATTCTGCGGAGACCCGACGAGGTCCGGTTTGTGGACTCCGGTGGTGTTTACCGGAGATGCCCGAAGAATCTCGACCTAACCGACTCTCAAATTTTCAATGGGAACTCCGCAAGCTGTCGGCTAAAGGCTGTAGACTGTGGGCTTTCCGCGCCGCCGTTACCTTTTGGCTACCACCACACCCACATTCCCCCTTGCTACCTCTACTGTTAGCGACTAAGCTACCATTTCGATTGGAGAAAACCGTGCCTAAAGAGAAACCACAAGTCAACATCGGCGAAGTCATCAAAACCTACCGCAGCCAACGCGGCCTTTCGCAAGGCGACATTGAGCGCCGCACCGGCCTCCTCCGCTGCTACCTCTCGCGCGTAGAAAACGGCCACACCGTTCCCTCGCTCGAAACTCTCGCGAAGATCGCCGAAGCCATGGAAATTTCCCTCGCCGACTTTTTCCCCGGCACCGAAACTCCTCGCGATAAAGAAACCCAGAAAATGCTCGGCGAACTCAGCCAGGACGAAATTCGCTTCCTCGCCGAAATCAAAAAGTACAGCACCACCCTTTCCGAAGGTGACAAGCGCCTGGTCCTAGCCATGATTCGCAAAATGGCCACTCTGTTGCCTACGCAAGCCGCTGCCCAAGCCAAAAAGCCCATGCTCCGCCGCCCCTCCCTATAACTCAAATTTTTATGTGAACACTCATGTAGGGCCCGCCCTCCGAGGCGGGCCGTTTTTTTTTGAGTGCGGGAGCGAAGCTCCCGCTTTTACGGATTCCCTTTAACCGACCAACTCCCCGAATCACCGTACCCCACTCACACATTCCGGTTCCGCATCGCCTGCAGCGCCTCCGGCAAAGCCGCCCCGCCGCGCCCATCTCCGCCAGCCCCATCCTTCCCGTCCTCTTCCACCTTATCTCCCTCGCCCGGCGCCAAAAACAAATTCGTCTCCACCGCATGTTGCTTCGTATAAAGCTCGAAATACCGTCCACGTGCCGCATACAGCGACTCATGCGTCCCGCGCTCCAGAATCACTCCGTCCTGCACCACCAGAATCTGCTCCGCCCGCCGGATCGTGGACAACCGGTGCGCAATCACAAACGTAGTCCGCCCGCGCATCAAGTATCGCAACCCTTCCTGAATCAAAGCCTCCGACTCCGAATCCAAACTCGAGGTAGCCTCATCCAGGATCAAAATCCGAGGATCCGCCAGAATCGCCCGCGCAATCGACACCCGCTGCTTCTGCCCGCCGGAAAGCTTCACGCCGCGTTCGCCCACCACCGTGTCGTACTTCTTCTCGAAATTCTCCGCAAACTCATCCACCCGCGCGATCCGGCAAGCCTCCATAATCTCCGCTTCCGTTGCCCCCGGCCGCGCATATGCGACGTTCTCCCGAATCGATCCGTCAAACAAAAACGTCTCCTGGAGCACCACGCCAAGCTGCGTCCGGTAAGAACTGAGCTGCACCGTCGACAGGTCGATTCCATCCACCAGAATTCGCCCCTGCGTAGGCGTATAAAACGCCGAAACCAGCCCGATCATCGTCGATTTCCCCGACCCCGCCGGCCCCACCAGCGCCGTCACCGTCCCCGGCTCCGACACAAAACTCACTCCATGCAAAACTTCCTTCGCCGCCTCATACGAAAAATGCACGTCCTCAAATTCCACCCGCCCGGTAATCCGTTCCAGCCTCGCCGTCCGCCGCGGGTCCTGATCCTCTTTCGCCTCATTCAAAATCTCTCGCGTCCGTTCCAGCCCCGTAATCGCTTCGGTCAGTTGCGTCCCAATCGCCACAATCTGAAACACCGGCGCAATCAGCATCGCCAGAAACATCGAGTACGAAAAAAACATTCCGATCGTCATCTGGTCCGCCAGAATTTTTCGCGCGCTCAAATACATCACCACCGCGCTCACCAACCCCATCAGCATCGCGCCCGAAAGGCTCATGATCGACGTCGCCGTCAACGTCTTCAGCACATTGTCCAGCAACCGCTGCGCCCCGCTGCCAAACACGTTTTCCTCGTGCTCTTCCGCGTGATAGCCCTTCACCACGCGCACTCCGCCCAGCGACTCGGTCAAGCGCCCCGTCACCTCGGCATTAATCTTCGGCCGCGCCCGGAAAATCGGTCGAATCGTCGAAAACGCTTTATTCAAAAACAACCCGAAAACAATCAGCACACCGAACGCGACCACCGTCATCACCGCATTGATATAAAGCAGCACGCCCAACGCCAGCACCGCCGTCAGCAGTCCGCCTACAAATTCCACCAACCCCGTGCCAATCAGATTCCGCACGCCCTCCACGTCACTCATAATGCGCGAAACCAGCGCCCCCGTCTTGTTCGCGTCGTAAAAACTCACCGAAAGCCGCCCGATGTGTGCCTGCACCTGCTTCCGCAAATCCGTAATCATCCGCTGCGCCGATTTCGACAGTAGTTGCGTCAGCGCAAACGAAGTGAGCCCCTGGACCAAAGTCGCCGCAATCACGGTAAGCACAAGGGGCAGCAGCAGCGCCTGCTGCTTCTTCCCGATCACGTCGTCCACCAGATATTTCGTGGAGCCAGGCAGCACCAGCCCCGCCACCCGGTTAATCGCCATCAACCCGAACCCGAGTAGTAGAAGCGTCCGCCGCGGATGGATCAGCGCCCAAATCTCCGGCAGCGAACTCCAATCGATTTTCTTCTTGGGTTTCTTCTCTGAAGCTTCCGCCCCGCTGGCCCGGCTCGACGAACGTTCTCCCGAAGCTCCCTTAACCGCAGTTGGTGTGTACGTTGAGCGTAATGACATTAGTCCCCGTTGTTTGCTGTGTCGCTGTGAAGGATACCCCTTCGATGCGCGAACCGCCACGGAATGTACGCGCCACGGAGCGTAGTAGTGTTGGATAGCTTTTCAGGAATGCCTAGAAAAGTGTAGTGGCCGACCTTTGGGTCGGCCACTAGAGCGAACTACGGAATTACTTGGGGAACAGCCGAAGCGCCGCAAACACGGTGACTCCGTGTTTTAACTCTTCGTATCCACAATCACCGGCTGAACCAGCCGGAACTCCAAACGCGTCTCCGGCCTCAGGTGGATGTCCTTCTTCCCTGTGAAGTAGGCCACAGCCGTTCCGGCTCCTGCGCCAATCGGCCCGCCGATCAACGCGCCTTTGCCGCCGGCCGCTGCCGCGCCGATCAACGCTCCTCCGCCCGCGCCGCCGCCAATCAGCGCCCAGTTGCGCTTCTTGTGGTCGCCGCCGCGGCGATACGAACTCGACGTCCGCAAGTCATACGTCTTCCCATCGAGCTGCATCGATTCCAGCGCCAGCTGCAAATGCGCCCGTCCCATCAAATGTCCAGACGGTCGCGCGTCCACAACAATGCCTTCCACCGGCGTCCCCTGCGGGATCACCGTCTTGTCATTCAAAACTATCGGTTCGGAAATCGTAGCTTCAAAGTGGTCCCCCGGCCGGTTCTGGTTGCTGGATATTCCCTGATCCAACGTCACATGGATCGCCGTTTCTTCGGGAACCGTTACGGGAACAGACCTTGGATGAACCGCAAGCGTTACCGCAGCCGTGATAATTCCCGCCGACAGCAGCACGATCGCGCTGCCGATCAGGACATTTCGTTTGGTTCCAAGCATGAAATCCTCCCTGTGGTTATAAGCCGCAGGGACCACGCCAAACTCACATGCCTTAAATGATTGAATCTAAATGGCAAACGTGTCGAGGCCCAGCCAATGGCGGGAAATAACTTTAGCAACCAAGAATTTTTGCGGTACCGGAACTACCCCGCCCGAAAGTATCATTTCTCAGCGTAATTTTGCTCTGCAACGGAATCCGAGTCTGTCATGCCAAATAATCAAACAGCGTCATGAATCCGAAGTCCATATGCAGCTGTTGGTGACAGTGGAACAAAGTCAGCCCGGGATTGTCTGCCACGAAATCGATCTCCGCTTCTTGATACCCGCCGACCATCACCACATCCTTGAAAATTCCCGCTGACGGTTTTCCGCCCAGCCGAGTCAGCTCAAAACTGTGTCTGTGGAGATGGATCGGATGAATATCGTCGCTGGCGTTGCGCATCCGAATCCGGTAACGCTTGCCTTCGCGCAAATGAAAAGCCGGCGCAACTCCGCCGCTCATCGGGAATGCATTTCCATTGATCGTCCAGCGATTGAATCCTTCCTCTGCCGCATTGTCCTTCGCAAAAAGCATCTCAATCGTTTCATCGGGCGCAACATCGGTTGTGCCAGCTTTCCCAAATCGCGTGTAATCCCAGCGAAGCGCCGGCGGCGCCAGCCACAACGCTTTTCCGCTGCTTCCTGCGTATTCCACAACAATCCCCATTCCGTGCCGCCAGTCATCGTTGTCCAGATCCCCAAGAATCCACACTCCTAGATGGTTCATCTCTACAACGGCCGAGATGCGTTCGGCCGTGCCCAGCCACAGCACAGGAACCTTTGCCGGTGTGGGAACGGGATTTCCATCCAGCGCTACAACTTCAAACGAGTGTCCCGGCAGCGCCAGACTGCGAATCTCGGTCGCGCTTCCGTTCAAAATATGAAACAGCACCCGTTGCCCGCGCTTCACGCGAATCGGTTCGCTGTGCCCCAGCATCCGCCCATTAATCGTGAACGCGTTGTAGCCTACTTCATATCCGTGCGGCATACCCTTTGTCAGCGAAGCATTCATCGTGGACTCGCCTTCGTCCTTCAGCGCTTTTACGGTCACCGCCGGCGAAAGAAAATCCTGCGCCATGTCTCCACCCTGGCTGAACGTGGGCTCAAACTCTTTCAACACCAGAAAAATCTCCTGATCGTAGCGCCCCGGATTTTCCTTCGGCTCAATATAAACCGGCCCCACCTGACCGCTGTATTGCCCAGCAGAAAGATCAGCCCCCGCGCGCTTGTGCGTGTGATAAAAACGCAATCCCGCCGGCCTCGGCGTAAATACAATTCGCCGCTGCCCCTGCGCCGGAATAAACGGTGTCCCCTCTTCCGTCGACCCGTCTACCTCCACCGGCACCTGCTGCCCGTGCCAGTGCAACTGCTCCGGCGTATCCGTATGGTTGAACACGTCCACCGTCGCCAGCCGCCCTTCCTTAAAACGCAGCAGCGGCCCGGGAAACTGCCCATTGTATGTGACCGCCGAAACAATCCGTTTCGGCGCAATCTCAACCGGTGTCGCCTTGATATGCAGCGTGTAATCGGCAGCAGCGGTATCATCGGCACGCAGCGTAAGCGCATCCGCAAGAACGCCTCTGCTAGGAAGCAGCATTGCTCCGGCAGCGATGCCGGTAGTTTTCAGGAATTTACGACGCGACTCCACGGAATCCCTCCGTCAAGTGCCCGCACTCGTTTTGGATGATTTTCCGCAGTGACTTGGTGACGGAAGATTATTTCTCCGGCACTACTATCCCAACTTTGTCCACTCCACTGCAGGCGATGTACACGCGCCCGTCCGGCGTCGCCGCCATGTTGCGAACTACTCCTCCGCCCGACGGAATTTTCGCGCTGGCAAACGTCTGCGCTTTCGGATTGAACTGCACAATCGTATTCGGATGCACGCCAGATTCGCTGTACCACACCATTCCATCCGGAGTGATCGCAATCCCGTAAGGATTCGCTTCGCCTCCGCCAGGCGAGTCGAACAGCTTCACGCTGCCCGTCGAAGTGTTCAGCGTGCCGAGATGCCCGCTCTTGAAATCCGTGAAATAAACAGTGTCATCCGCCGCGATAGCCAACCGCCGCGGCCGCACGCCTTCCGGCAGCGGATATTCCTTGATCGCCATCGTCTGCGGATCGATCGATGCCATTTTGTTCGTGCCCAACTCGCAGAATACCGGCACGCCTTTGCTGTTGACCTGAATCCCGTACGGCAGCGCCGCTTCCGTCGGCACTTCCTTCAACTCAATTTGCCCGCTCTTCGGATCCAGCCGGCCCACCATGTTTCCGCCCTGTACGGTGAACCACAAAATCCCCCGCGCATCAAACACCGCTGTGTGCGGATCGTCCGCCTTCTCGACGGGCATCTTGTATTCCGTCACTTTTCCCGTGCGCGGATCCAGTTTCCCGATATACCCGCCAAAATTCGCTGTGAACCATATGTTGCCCTCTTTGTCCGCCACCAATCCGTGCGGACCGGAATTTTTGTCCGTCGCCAGCGGATACTCCTTGAACTCGCCCGTCTTCGGATCCAGCCGCCCCAGCTTGTTCACCATCTGCTCGGTGAACCACAGCGCGCCGTCCGCTCCAACCGCCGGGTCGTGTGGGTGCGCGCCCTTCGTCGGGACAGCCCACTCCTGAATCGTCACATTCAGCGCGCCATCATCTGTGGGATCACCCACAGCGTGATGGCCAGGCAATGCAACCGCGGCAATCGTTCCCAAACACAGCAGGCAAACAAGCGCAAAGGTTCTCTTGGTCATGGCATTCCCCCTACTGAGCTATTTACGCATCGTCGGGCCGGCTGGATTCATGCTTGTTGCAACCCCCTGCTCACGCAGATTGTATAGCGCAATGCGCAACCGTGTGCCATAAAGTTCCTTCCGTATTTAACGGGTTGAAGAGCCGCCAATCGCGCCCTTGGCGATGTAGCGGCCGCCTTCTGAGGCGCGCCGTTTGCACCCCGGATGCTTCTCCGGGGCGGGCGCTTTTCCTCATAGGCTGCCCACCGCCTTTTTATTCCGAAATTGCAACACCTTCTTCACTTCCGCAATAATTTCGCCATCCCCGCTCTTCACATCCACCCCAAACTCGCGATCAATCTTTTCTTCCGTCTTCAACGCCTCCCGAATCTCCGCAATCTGCTCCTCCGTAATCCGAAACTTCGCGAAAACCGTCCCGCGTCCCGGCCGCCGAAACCGGATGGACGCAGACTTATCCCACACAATGTAATCCCGCCCCAGAATCTCAATGAACATCACCATGTAAAACGGGTCCGTGATCGAATAAAGCGACCCGCCGTAGTGCGTGCCCACGTAATTCGCATTCCACCGCCGCAGCCTCATCTCCACATCAATCTCCCGCCAATCCGCTTGAATGCGCGTAATCCGAATGCCCGCGCCCAGCAACGGCGGCCAAAGATTGAACATAGTTTTCAAGTTGTTCTTGAAGAGTCGCTTGAGCAAGGGAACCTCGGCGTGGGGACGCGAAGTTCCATGCTGCCACAAGTATCTTTAACCAGCTAGAACGTCAGCTGGGCTGGCGTATTACTTGGCCACCCGCCGACGGCCCGATCCGCTAGAAAAGCTCAGATCACTGTTTGCCCGTCGCTCTCCGCCAAAAACAACCAGGATCGTCGCATGGCACGTCAGGGTCCTGATTTCCGTGTTCATATTCCAGATGGAAGCACACCCAATGCATTCCCTCCAGAGTTTCAAAATAGTTGGCGTTCACAACAACAGGCCGGCTACATCGACGACAAATCTTGTCGGTCTCATTCAATAGGACACCCCTTAAGAGGTCGGATTCTCCGTAATAGGCTGGAAAAAATGTGAAACCGACACTTTGCGGTCTAGTCGGCGGCAGGAACGGTGCCGCGCAGCTTCGGCGCGGGTTTTTCGAAATTCAGCACGCTGGTCACAAACTGGCTGAGCGTTCCACCCAGATGTCCTAGTACGCGCTGCTTCAGCGAACTGTAGTCCTGCGTTCCGCAGAACAGATCGCTGAGCAATTGCCGGAACACTGCGTTGCGCTGCAGGAACTGCACCATGCGTGTCGTAACCGAGCAGCCCAGGAACGACCCCCGATAAAAACGCCGCACAATCCGCGCCGCAAATTCCAGTTCCAGCGAAAACGAAGCACGCACCCGCGAAGGATACAATTCCGGGCAACCCTCCGCGATCGACTGCCCCAGCAATTCGCCCGAGCGCAGCGCGTAAAACAATCCCTCGCCCGTCAACGGATCCACCCACGCCGCCGCATCCCCGCACATCGCCCAATTTTTCCCAATTACCGCGCGGTCCGCCAGCGTGCGCACCTGCGGTGATGGCAGAACGTGGCTGTAGAACTTGGCGTTTTCCGTGGCGAATTTTTCCGCCTCCGCAAACGTGTGCAGGTGCGAACGAAGCTCGCTGCTGGTATGCGAAGCCATGCTCCCGCAAATTCCCAGCGAAATGTGGTCCGCCCGGGGAAACGACCAGATGTAGCCCTCAAACTCCGGCAAAAACTTGATGATGATCTCTTCGGCGGTTTCCGGCACGAAGTAGCCCTGCGTCATCTCCAGTTCATCGGCCGATAGCGCCCGCGTGCCCGGCAGCATCTGGTTCCGCGCACCCGAAGCCAAAACAATAAAATCCACCGTTTGCCACTCGCCCTCAACGCAATACCGCGGCCTCTCGGTCGTCGTGTCGATTTGCTGCACGCGGCGCTGGTGCACTTCGCAGCCCGCCTCTCGCGCCCGGTCCAACAGCAAGCCGTTCAGAACACGCCGCGAATAAATCACGATCGGATGTTTCAGGTCGAGTTTCGCGCGCTGATTTTCCGCGCTGATAATCTCCACGTGACGCACCAGTTTTTTCGGCTGCGGATTGTCCAGCAGGAAAGGGAAGTGCTGTGTGGCTTTATACGTCAGCCCGCCGCCACAAGGTTTTTCCCAGGCCAACCGCTCGTCAAAAATATTTACGGAATGCCCCGCGCGAGCAAGTTGTTCCCCGCACATGGCGCCCGATGGTCCGCCACCGATGATGACAATCTCAGCCATTGGTTCGTTCTAGGTGAACTATGTTCGCTTCTCCGGCACAGGCGGGGACAGGGCACTGGGCGGCCGGCCGCTCCTAGGACACAGGAAAGAGCACCAGACTGAAGCCCGCTAAAAGTATAGCACCGAAGATTGCGGCGGCTGTGGGGGAAGCGGTGCGCTGGCGTACCAATCGTGCACCCAGCCGCATGAACAGAAAAAACAGCGCAAAGTAGGGCATCAACAGGACCACCAGGATCTGCCCGCTGTGCAGCACAAAGGTGCCGAACACCATCACCAGCCACGCCAGCAGAATCGCCAGGTAATCGATGCCTAGCCGTTTGCGCGGTTCACTGACCGGACCGAGCAGGATTTCCAGCGCGTACAAGAAGAGAAACGCCGCGAGGAAAAACAGCGGAAAGCGTTCCCATCTCTGTAAGGTGAGCCAAGCGCTTGTCACCGTAAGATCGAACCATCCCGTGACCAGCAGATGCAGGATAAACGCACCCGCGGCTGCCCCCAGCAATACGCCAGGTTTTGCCGCGAACTTCCGGGACGCCAGTTTGGGATGCAGCAACAAGAGACCGAGGCCCGTCAGCAGGAAAAAACTGGCCAGATAATCGCCCTCAAACAATCGCAGTACACGAAGCGGGACAAAGTAGCGAAGCACAAAAATCGCCATAAACGAAACCAGCACAGTCTCGGCCAGAAATCGCAGCGTCCCGGGAACTTGCGAATCGCCCGCAGCCTCTTCGGGTGCCACCGTTGCCAATTCCCGCAGAAACGGCCCCGAAAGCAGCAGAATTCCCACAAATCCAAGCACTCCGCCGCCGAGATAAATCAAACTCGGAAGCTGCGCCGGATTTGGCATATTCAGCGCCCGTGCGGCCCACGCCTGCGACAGTTTCGCCGCGCCCGGAGAAAACAACACGCTCACATGCGATTGCCCCGGCAGCGCATGAAACTGAATCGTCGGGTCGGTATTTACAGCCACCAGATCTTCGGCGTTGGCCGCCAATCCCTTCGGCTCAAATTGCCCTGCGGTGATCAGCGTGTTCGGCAACAAGGCGGGCGGATTCTGGAACAACAATTTCTCCGGCGTCACGCCGTGCGCGACTTTCATCGGCGCAGGCGAAAAGGCAATCACTGCCGCGGGCCGGAATTCCGGAGCAAGCCGCAGCGAGATCGCCCCTCCCATCGAATGCCCGGCCAGAATCGTGTGATCCGGCACAATCAGCCCGCGGGCCGAAAGTCCGCGGAGCAAAGAGCGTCCACAATCCTCGGCCTTCTCCGCGGTAAATGGACCTGAAGTGCGGCCGTGCCCGGGAAGATCCGGCACGTACACCGTCAAACCCAACTCCGCAAAGCTCCGCGCCAGATATCGCATGATGTACTTGTTCGCCGCCAGCCCGTGAAACAGCACCACGGCGCCTGTGTTCACCTGGGCGGGGATATCGCGCTTCTGAATGATCGTCATGTCCACGCGGCAAGCGCCCGCCACCGCGTTCACGCGCTTTTCCGTGTAGCCCCGCGCACCCGCGTAAGTCCAGAGCGCACCTACAATTAGGAACGCAACGCCAGTAAGTGCTTGCCACACCGGTCTGCGGTTCATGCGCCGCGCCCGCCGCTCCAGCGGCCTTCCCGGGCGGCATGATAGAATTGAATTTCACACGGATTCACGTTTACGCCGTCACAAGCGAGCATGGAGAACCTTTGCACCCCGCGGTTTTGACTCTCGAACAACTCATTCTGCGGTTTGGCCCAGGGAAACGCAACGGGCGGCGCGTGGTCTTCACCAACGGATGTTTCGATCTTTTGCATCCCGGCCACATCCAATTGCTGGAAGCGGCCCGCGCCATGGGCGATGCGCTGGTTGTCGGCCTGAATAGCGACGACAGCGTCCGTACGTTGAAGGGCGCGGGGCGTCCCGTGATTCCCGAACAGGAACGCGCGGAGATTCTAGCGAACTTCGAATGCGTCGATGCGGTAGTCGTCTTCGATGAACTGACGCCGCAAAAAACCGTAGCCGCGCTGTTGCCCGATATTCTGGTGAAAGGCGGCGACTGGCCAGGTAACCAGATCGTTGGACGCGAAGAAGTGGAAGCAGCCGGGGGAAAAGTAGTCCTGATTGACGTAGTCGAGGGCTATTCGACAACCGAAATCCTGCGCCGTATCCAGTCTATGTAGTGGCCGAACTTTAGATCAGCCACGAAGTGTCCAACCGCTTACGGCGAACGATGGGCGCTGGGAAAAGTTTTGCAAGCAGCATGATACTGCCCGCAGTTAGAGAACGATTGGATCGATTGCTGCGCCACCCCTCCCTGGATGGCGCGCTGGGAGAACTACGCGCGGGCGCAGACCTCGTCGGCCTCTCCGGCCTGCAGGATGTGGCGAAAGCCCTCGCCGCGGCCTATTTCACGCACGAACTCCGCCGCCCCGCATTCTTCCTCACGGAGAGCAATCGGCGCGCCGAAGATCTCGCCGAAAGCGTCCGCTTCTTTAGCCAGATTTTTCCCGGAGCCACCGGCGGCATCGCCGTCCTGCCCGCCTTCGACAATCTGCCCTGGGATTCGCAAGCTCCACACGCCGACATTCTGGAACGCCGCGCCGCCACTCTCTACCGCCTGGCGAACGGCGAAGTTTCCCTGGTTATCGCACCGATGGCCGCCGCGCTCTGGCGCTACCAGGACCCCTACGTTTACCTGACGCTCTCGCAAATCCTCGCCAAAGATTCCGAAGTCTCTCACGAAGCCCTCATCAAGCATCTCGGCAGCATCGGCTACGCCCGCACGGAAATGGTGGACCTCCCCGGCCAATTCGCGGTGCGCGGCGGCATCATCGACGTTTTTTCTCCCGAAGCCCTCCGCCCCGTTCGCATCGAACTCCTGGGCGATACGGTTGAATCCGTGCGCGAATTCGATCCCCGCACCCAGCGATCGGTCGCTCCTGTCAACAAAACCACCATCCTGCCGCTCGCTGAATGGAGCGTTCCCGCGCCCGGCAGCCGCGAAGCCGAAGAGTGGGAGCCGGGCCGCTGGATGGGCGCAACATCGGAAGCGGGCGGCAGCGCGCTCTTTGAACTTGCGGAAAGTTCGTTGAAGCCGGTTGTCTTTTTGGATGAGCCGCTGGCACTCCGCGAAGCCGCGAAAAAATTGCGCGAAGCGGCCACCGAAAATTACGAACGCCACGGCCACGCCAATTCGCCCGAAGTCCCGCACTATTTCTGGAGTGAACCGGACTGGGAGCGCGCGCTGGTGAAAACTTCGCGCGTCGAAGTCGAGCAACTCAATCTCGCGCAGAACGGTGGGCAGCGCTTCGAGCTCAGCTCGCGGCCCAGCACTCGTTTCCACGGCGATGTTGTCGCTTGCGTCGGTGACGTGAAGTCTCAACTCGCTTCCGGCGGCACCGTCTATCTGACGGCCGCGAGCCTCGGCGAACTCGAGCGCTACGCCGACATCTGCCGCGAATACGAAGTGCCCTACGTGCTTGGCGAAACCGAAGAAGCTGCGGCGGGCTTCACAGCCGAAAGCGCCACGGAAAGCGCGGCGCTCGTGCTTGTCCGCGCGCCGTTCGCACAGGGAGTTTCCTTTCCCGAAGCGAAGGTCACGATTTACGGCAACGCCGACCTCTTCGACGTCACGCCGTCCGTCGAACGCCCCAGCCGCAAAATCCGCACCAGCGGCTTCTTCGCCGATTTCGCCGAGCTGAAGCCCGGCGATTACGTGGTCCACGTGGATCACGGCATCGGCCAGTTCGAGGGCCTGCGATTAATCGAATCCGAAGGCCGCCGCGGCGAATTCATGCTGCTGCGCTATTCCGACGACGCCCGCCTCTACGTTCCGCTCGAACGAATGGACCTGGTGCAAAGCTATCGCGTGGTCGAAGGCACCGAGCCCACTCTCGACAAACTGGGTGGCACGGCTTGGGCCACTCGCAAAACCCGGGTCCGGAAATCCCTTGAGGATATGGCTGACCAGTTGCTAGCTCTCTATGCGGAACGCAAAACCGCCGAAGGCTTCGCGTTTTCTCCCGACGGCGCCTGGCAGCGCGAATTTGAAGACGCTTTCGAGTTCGAAGAAACCGCCGACCAGCGCACCGCCATCGCCGACATCAAAAAAGATCTGGAAAAAGCAACGCCGATGGATCGCCTGCTCTGCGGCGACGTCGGCTACGGCAAAACAGAAGTGGCCATGCGCGCCGCGTTCAAAGCCGTCGCCGACGGCAAGCAGATCGCCGTGCTAACACCGACAACCGTGCTCGCCTTTCAACATTTTGAAACCTTCAAGAAACGCTTTGCCGCTTTCCCTACGCGCATCGAAATGCTCAGCCGCTTCCGCACCGCCGCCGAACAGAAAGTAATCCTCGCCGATCTCGAAGCCGGAAAAGTGGACATCGTCATCGGCACGCACCGCCTGCTTTCCAAGGACATAAAATTCCAGGATCTCGGCTTACTTGTTGTGGACGAAGAGCAGCGCTTCGGCGTTGCCCACAAGGAACGCCTGAAAGAGATGCGCAAAAACGTCCACGCGCTGGCTCTTTCCGCGACGCCCATCCCGCGTACCCTGCATATGTCCCTCGTCGGCTTGCGCGACATGTCGCTGATCGAAACGCCTCCGCGCGACCGCCTGGCGATTCAAACCTCCGTCGCGCCCTTCAGCGAAGAACTGGTCCAGCGCGCCATCGAAAATGAGATGGCCCGCGACGGCCAGGTCTACTTCATCCACAACCGCGTCGAATCCATCTACTCGCTTGCCTCGCTGGTCAGCAAGCTTGTACCGAAAGCCCGCGTTGTCGTCGGCCACGGCCAAATGGGCGAAAAAGAGCTGGAAGCGGTGATGCTGAAATTCATCCGCGACGAAGCCGACGTCCTCGTCGCCACCACCATCGTCGAAAACGGCCTCGACATCCCCCGCGCCAACACTATCCTCATCAATCGCGCCGACCGCCTCGGCCTAGCCGAACTCTACCAGCTCCGCGGCCGAGTCGGCCGCTCGCACCACCGCGCGTACGCTTACCTCCTGGTGCCCACCGAAAAAATCCTCTCCGACATCGCCCGCAAACGCCTCGCCGCCATGAAGGAGTTCAGCGAATTGGGCGCCGGCTTCCGCATCGCCGCGCTTGACCTGGAACTCCGAGGCGCCGGCAACCTCCTCGGCCGCCAGCAGCACGGCCACATCGAGTCCATCGGCTTCGACCTCTACGTCCAGATGCTCGAAGGCGCCGTCGCCAAGCTCAAGGGCGAAGAGTCCATGCCGGAGCTGCGCACCACCCTCAGCCTCGGCATGGACGTCCGCATCCCCCAGGAGTACATCCCCAGCGAAAACCTGCGCCTGCGCACCTACAAGCGTGTGTCCTCTATCGCCACTGAGGCCGAAAAGCAGGATGTGCACAAGGAGCTCGAGGACCGTTTCGGCGCCATGCCCAAATCCGTAGAAAACCTTTTGGAGTACGCCATGCTCAAATCCATCAGCGAGAAGTTGCGCATCGCGTCGGTGGAACGCCAGGGAACGCGGGTCGCGCTCAGGTTCCACCCCGAAACGCAACTCGACCCCGCCGCGGTGGTCAAAGTGGTGCGCTCACGCAAGGGCATCAAGCTGGACCCCAGCGGCGTGCTCTGGATGGAGCTCCAGCGTGGGGAATCCGTTCCCGGGGCTCTCAGAAACGTATTGCTCGGTTTGCAAGGAGGAGGCTAAACTCTTTCCATGGTTAAAATGATGAAGAAGACCGCGTTGCTGGCCGGCTTGCTGTTTGCCCTGCCGCTGCTGGCCCAGAACCCCCCGGCCAACCCACCGCCCCCGGACAATCCGACGGCGCAGAAGCCACCCTCGCTGGAAGCCCCGCAAATGGCCGCGCCGGAGCCGGAAAAGGAACAGCCGAAGAAGCCCGCGGCGCCTCCCGCCAAAACCGCCGCCAAGCCTGTGAAGCCGGCCTTGTCCGGTGAAGGGAAAGTGGTCGAAGAGATAGTCGCCCGCGTGAACAACGAAATTATCACTACCTCCGAACTCCAGAAAGCGCGTTCGGCCGCCGCGGAAGACGCCCAGCAGGAATGCAGCGGGCGTTGCACTCCAGAACAGTTGCAAGTCGCGGTGGAAGACCGCCAGAAATTCGCTTTGCGCGATTTGATCGACCAGTCTCTGCTGGCCCAGCGCGGCAAGGACATGAGCATCAACGTCGAGCCGGAGGTGGTAAAGCAACTCGACCAGATCCGCATCCAGAACAAGCTGGCTGGGCCAGATGACCTGGAAAAGGCGGTCACTAAGGAAGGCCTGAACTGGGACGATTTCAAAGCCAACATCCGCAACAAATTCCTGACCCAGGAAGTGATCCGCCGCGAAGTCGGCTCGCATATCAACATCGGCCGCGACGACGCGATGAAATATTACGAAGAACACAAAAAGGAATTCTTTAAACCGGAGCAGGTGGCGCTGCGGGCGATTGAAATCAGCACCGAAGGCAAGCAGGAAGCCGAGCTTGCCGACCTGAAGAAAAAAGCGGAAGGCCTGCTGCAGCGCATCAAGGACGGCGAAGATTTCGCGACGCTGGCCAAGCGCTTTTCCGACGGCAGCACCGCGCAGCAAGGCGGCTACCTGGGAACGTACAAACGCGGCGAGCTGGCGAAGCAGCTGGAAGACCAGGTCTTCGGGATGAAGAAGAACCAGCTGACCGACGTGATCGAGACCAAGCAGGGCTTCCTGATTTTGCAGGTACTGGAGCGCTACGAAGAGGGCGAGCAGCCTTTTGAAAAAGTGGAACCTGAAATTATGGACCACCTCTACAGCGAGCGGATGGAGCCCGCCTTGCGCGAATACCTGAAGACGCTGCGCGAGCAGAGCTACGTTGTGGTCAAGCCCGGATATCAGGACATGGCCGGCGGCGGCAATTCCGAAATCGAGGAAGTCAGCGCCACGCCCGAAGCTTCGAAAGAGAAGAAGGGACACAAGAAGTATTTGCTGTTCGGAAAGAAAACGACCGGGTAGCCGAGTGAAAAAACTTTTCGTTAAAGATCTCGAGCCTGATCCGTCCATCACCGGATTTTTCCTCGTTCACGAAAAAGAAGTCCGCAACACCGCCGGCGGAAAGCCGTATCTCCGCATGGAACTCGGCGACCGCACCGGCACCGTGGAAGCGCGCATGTGGGACCAGTTCGACGCGCTGGCCCGGGAAGTCAGCCGCGACGATTTCATCAAGGTGCAGGGCCGCGTGGAGCTTTACCGCAACAAGCCGCAGCTCACCCTGCAGCAGTTCCGCGTAGCCAAACCCGAGGAGATCGATCTGGGCGACTTTCTGCCGCACACGCCGTACGACGTGGAAAAGCTTTACGAGCAGGTGTTGGGTTTCATCGAGGGGATGAAAAATCCCTGGCTGAAGAGACTGACTTCGAAAATTCTGACCGACCCCAAGAACGTCGCGCGATTCAAGCGCGCCCCCGCCGCCAAAGTGATGCATCACGCCTACATCGGCGGCCTGATTGAACACGTGGTGGGATTGTGCGGACTGGCGAAACAGATCGCCGCGCACTATTCCGAGCTGGATGAAGATTTGCTTGTAACAGCGGCGCTGCTGCATGACGTCGGCAAGCTGGATGAATTGTGCTACGAGCGCGCGGTCAGCTACACCGCCGAAGGCCAGTTGCTGGGCCACATCACGATGGAACTTGAGACCGTCTCGAAAGAGATGGACGCGATCGAAGGGTTCCCTGAGAAATTAAAGACGGTCGTCCAGCACATTCTGATCAGCCATCACGGCGAATATGAATTCGGCTCGCCGAAACTGCCGATGATTCGCGAGGCGCTGGCGTTTCACTACATGGATGATCTGGACTCGAAAATGGGAGCCGTTCGCGCAGCCCTGGCCATCGATTCCGGCGAACCGGAGTGGTCCGCCTACAGCGGCGCGCTGGGCCGCAAGTTTCTCCGCTTGGACAAATTCCTCAAAGAAGACCCACCCGCAAAAAAGTAATTTTGAGTGCGAGAGCAAAGCTCTCGCTTTTACGGTCCAAATCACCTCTGTAAACGCAAATTGCGAGAAGGACTTTACATCTCAAAAGCGGGAGCTCCGCTCCCGCACTCAATACGCCGCGTCGCTTACTCAGCGCGCGCGATCACCAGCGTCAGATCGTCCGCCTGACTCGCGCCGCTGAACTGCTGAACTTCGTTGAGAATTGCGGAGAGCATCTTTTTTACCGGCAACTGCTGGTGGGAGCGCACAATTTCCAGCAGCCGCGATTCGCCGAACTCTTCGCCCGCCTGGTCCGGTGCTTCCGTTACGCCGTCGGTGTAAATCACCAGCACGTCGCCCGGGCCGACGGAAACTTTTCTCACGCCACAGGTCCAGTCCCTGAACAAGCCTAGGACGGTTGCGGTCGCTTCCAGCCGCTCGACGTCGCCATTCGCGCGTAGCAGCAGCGGTGGATTGTGCCCGCAGTTCGCGTAGCGCAGGCAGTGATTCGCGTCGTCGTAATCTGCGTAGAAAAGCGTGGCGTAGCTGTCCTCCGGTGTATTCTCCACGAAAAGTTGGTTTACGGATTGCAGCAACTGGTGCGGATCTTCAAGCGCAACCATGAATCGGCTGCGCAGATTCGCCTGCAGATTCGCCATCAACAGCGCCGCGGCGATGCCTTTGCCGGAAATATCGGCCAGCACGATGCCGAGCCGCCCTGCGCCGAGGTCGAGAAAATCGTAATAATCGCCGCCGACCACGCGCGCCTGGATGCACTTGCCGGTGTATTGCAGAGTCTTTAGAGGCGGCAGGAATTGTGGAAACAGCCGCGACTGTACTTCGCGTGCAATTTCCATGTCGCGAGCCACGCGGCGGTCCACCTCCATCCGCTCCGCCATTTTTTCCGCAAGCCCGAAATTTTCAATCGCAATGCCGGCCTGGCTGGCCACGGAATCCAGCAGGCGTTTGTCTTCACTGGAATACGGCTCTTCGGAAAGGCGTTGCCCCAGCACCAGCAGGCCGGAAAGCTGCCCGGCGTGATCCAGAATCGGCACCAGGCATTCCGGAGCAATCGGCGCCAGCACGGCAAGGTCTTCCATGCCTTCTTCGCCGGGAAGCGGCACGTCCCACGATTTCCCGCGCAAGGTCAGCATGGCGAGCGAAACCATTCCAGGGGAGAGAGTTTTCGCGCCGGGCGGCGGATTGCCGCATTCCGCGATAAGTCTCAAGTCGCCCCCGGCGAGATAGCAGATGAAATGCTTCGGATGCAGCGCTTTTTCGAGGTGATGCTGCAAAAGGAGCGCCAGTTCGCCGCGGCTGGTCACGGTGCGCGCCTTCTCGGCGAGGTCCTGCAGAATCATCCGGGCGTCGTAAGCACTGCGGAAGAACGCGCGGTCGATGCGCTGGGTTCCGCGCTTCACGAGAGGGGCCGAAGTCCACACCAGAGCAATTCCGAAGGCGGCGCTGAACATCATTCCCGCGCTGGGATTAGGTTGAAAAAAGCGGGACAACGTATGCGAGAAAAAAGCGATCGCGGACAGCGCCACGACGAAAAGCAAAACCACAAATCCCCGTTGCACCAGGAAATACCGCGCGCTCCGCCTTAGCAGCACCGGAATTTCCATCACCCGGTGCTTCACTACGGCATACCCGAAGGAAAGCGGGTACAGCGCGCAGATGATAACCAGGATCGTGTTTACCCAGAACGAAGGACGGTACTCCGTGAAGTCAATCGCCGCGCGCTCCACCACCAGCGGCAGTACGCCGATCAAGGTGCCCCAGAGAATCACGCGGGATTTCCGCCGCACGAAGGGATCGGAACTTCCCGCAAACGCGTTCAACGCGAGCGACATGAGCCCCAGCCCGATCAGGACGTAATCCGCATAAATCAGCGACAAGCGAATGTTTTCCCCCGCTCCGCCAAACAGATCCGACGCGACGCCGGGTTCCCTTAGATCTCCGGTCAACACTCCGGCCAGCGCCATGGCAACGGCAAAGCCCACGCAGACCCATTTCAGCCAGGGGACACGGCGATCCATGGGCGAGCGAGCAGGGAAGACCGCGAAGAAAATATAGAAGAGCGGGCAGAGAAGCGCGGAGAAAATCATCTGGTAGACAACGGCAAGGGAACGAAGGTTGTGGCCCATCGCAGCCATGGGATGGGAAAAACCAGGAGTGGCTACAAATCCGCAAAACAACGAAGCAAGCAGCCACGCATTTGGATCATTCAGCCGCAGAAAAAGAACCGTCAACCCGACCAGTAGAAATAACACCGGGAAAGAACGCGTTATCTGTATGGCGGAGGTCTTGGCAAAACCCTCCGCTGGTCCACCTTCCAACGAGGCGCGGAAAATTCCGTGAATCTCAACCGGATTTGCCTCTCCTTCGCGTTGGACGGTGAAGAGAACGGAGTCGCCCGGTTTCCCGAGCGCGTACGCCCGATCAAAGGGGCGGGACGTGGTAAGCGCCTGCCCGTCAACGCCGATAATGCGGTCCCCGGCGCGCAACCCGGCGTGCTCCGCCGGGCTGTCCGGTACCACATCGGAAACTTTCATGCAGTGTGTGCTTTGGTCGTACTGATTGTTGTGCTTACTGTTGAATCCCAACTCCACTTGCGGCGCTGTGCGCTCAACGTACATCCAGATGCCGGAGTAAGAAATGGCCGCAGCGGCAAAGAGGATTGCCAGGGTGAGAAGCAATCGGTGGGGTAGTGATGACCAGCGCATGATGAAGGCCTGAAATTACCGCAATTTCGCTCTAATTGGCAGCGTACGATGCGCCGGGACGCTAGTCAATGAAGTTACCCGCCGAACATCCGCGCGACATCCCTCGCCAGAGCCTGATAAACTGAATAGTGAAATTGCCATGATTCCCGCCGAATACAAAGTTCGCGACCTTGTCATCCGTCCGGCGACGATCCTTGCGCCCATGGCGGGCGTGACGGATACGCTGTTTAGACGCGTGATTCGCGGCCTGGGTAGCTGCGGCCTTCTGATGACGGAGTTCACGAGTTCAGAAGGCATCACCCGCAGCGCGAAAAAGACGCTGCGCTATCTTTTCTTTGAAGAGGACGAGCATCCCATCGCGGCGCAGTTGTTTGGCGCGAATCCGCAGGTGATGGCCGATGCGGCGCGCATGGTGGAAGACCTGGGCTACGATGCCGTGGACATTAATTTGGGCTGCCCGGCGAAAAAAGTGGTGAAGTGCGGCGGCTCCGGCCTGCTGCGCGAATTGCCGCTGCTTGAGGATATTTTCAAAAGCGTGCGCGCGGCGGTGAAAATTCCGCTGACGATCAAATTGCGCGCAGGCTGGGACGATAAATCCATCGTTGCAGTGGAAGTGGTGAAGATGGCCGAGCAGATCGGCGTCGAAGCGGCGGCGATTCATCCGCGCACGCGCGCGCAGGGCTACACCGGCAAAGCCGATTGGAACATTATTGCGGCGGTAAAGCAGGCCGTGAAGATTCCCGTGATCGGCAACGGCGATGTGCAGTCGCCGGAAGATGCAGCGCGCTTGGTGAAGGAAACGGGATGCGATGCGGTGATGATCGGCCGCGCGGCGGCTACGAATCCGTGGATCTTCCGCCAGATGGAGCAATACCGCACCACGGGGCACTACGACGTGCCGACGGAAGAAGATCGCCGGCAGTTACTCTCTGGCTACTACCAGAAAATTCTTAACTCAAATCTACCGGACGGCGTGGGAAAAATGAAGCAGTTCGCATGCTGGTTTACGCACAGCGTCAAGAACGGCAGCGAACTTCGACGTATCGTGCATTCGGCGCGCACGCCGCAGGAAGTGGTCGAGAACGTGGATCGCTTCTTTGTGGAAAAGAACGCCGACAATGGAGCCCCAGCCCATGAGCCCAGTCAGCGAGAGCATCACCATGAAGAGGTCCGAACGTAGGATTGCGGTCCGCCTGCCTTTGCGCGTGCGCGGCCGCGACGCGCGAGGATTTTCCTTCGAAGAAGAAACCGCCAGCGAGAATTTGTGCCGCAGCGGAGCCGCGTTTCGCACGCGGTTCGACGTGGCAATCGGCTCAAGCCTGGAGATCAGGATTCCCGCCCAGGTCGGCGTGCCGCGACGGGACGCGCAGGATTTTGAAACCCAGGGGAAAGTCGTACACATCAGTGAGTCGCTGACCGACGGCGAAAAAGTGGTGGGCGTGCAATTTGTGGGCCCGCGGTTTCAGCGGATGTTCCGGTCGGAATCGGCATATTGAGGTTTTCGTGAGCACAGCGATTCCTCGCTGTGAGCTTTTGTAGTGGCCGGTTTTAAGACTCGCTGCCATATCTTTCCGTTGAGCCATTTCCATTTCAAGACAATGTGTCGCGCCTCCGGCGCTTTTCGGTGTGGGGATCGCTTCCCCAGCCCTTACGGGCTGGGCTAAAGTCTGCCGCACCTCCGGTGCTGGGTGTTGCTCGTGCCACGGGCTCAAATCAAACTCCGAAGCAGTGCCCGACTCACTCCGCCGACTATTCGGCTTCAGGGGGATTTTCGTCGAGGAGTTGGCGGTAGGCGTCGCGGCGGGTGATGCCGCGTTCTTTGGCGGCGAGTTTGAGGGCTTCCTTGCGATCGAGTTTTGCTTGGTGCATCAATTCATCCACGCGTGCGGCGAGGGATTGCGCGGTATCCACCTGCGCGCCAGGGGAGCCGGTTTCCGGTGGGCCGAGGATCAGAGTGATTTCACCCCGAACGGGATGCTCTTCGAGCGACTGCACCAGAGCAAACAACGTGCCGCGGCGGAACTCTTCGTGGATTTTTGTCACTTCGCGCGCCAGGCAAGCGGGGCGGTCGCCCAGGATGGCGAGCGCGTCCGCTAGCGTTTCAGCGATGCGGTGCGGCGCTTCGTAGAGAATGATGGTGCGGTTTTCGATGCGCAGGTGCTCGAGCGCGCGGCGACGTTCGCTGGAACGTGCCGGAAGAAATCCGAGGAAAAGAAATTCTTCGTTGGGCAGGCCGGAAGCGGCAAGAGCTGTGACTCAGGCCGATGCGCCGGGAATCGGAACCACCGGAATCTGGTGGCGAATGGCGAGCGAGACCAACCGGAAACCTGGGTCGGAGACGAGCGGCATCCCGGCATCGCTGACCAGTGCGACGCTGGTGCCTTGCTCCATAGCGTGGACGAGTTCCGGGGCGCGAGTGATTTCATTGTGTTCGTGATAGCTGACCAGCGGCTTGTGAATTTCGAAGTGGCTCAAAAGTTTCAGGGTGTGGCGGGTGTCTTCGCAGGCGATCTGATTCACTTCTTTCAGGATGCGCAGCGCGCGCAGGGTGATGTCTTCCAGATTGCCGATCGGCGTGGCGACAAGATACAGCGTGCCGCGGTGCGGAGAGAGGGAGGCATCGGCATGCGTGTTGGTTGTCATGGGAAGCGCGTACAGGAAGTTTAGCACGCAGGGTTGGAAGCAGGCCGTTAGAGGCTGCGTGCTATAATTGAAAGTTTAGAGGACACGCAGGAGGAGCAACTGTGCCACTGTACGAATACCAGTGCGTGAAGTGCAAGCGCCGGACGGAGAAAATCGAGAGCGTTTCCGGACCGCATCTGAAGAAGTGTCCGCATTGCGGCGGAAAAATGGAGCGGACGTTGACGGCGCCGGCGATTCAATTCAAGGGAGCCGGCTGGTATGTGACCGATTACGCGGGGAAGAAGGGCGTGGGAAGCGACGTGCCGCCCGCAGCGAAGACGGAGTCAAACGAGAGCAAGGATTCCGCGGCGAAAGCGTCCGAGGCCAAGGCGTCTGAAACGAAAGAGTCGGGGGCCAAAGAAAGCAAAGAGAAGAAGCCGGCTAAGAAGAAAGACTAAATTTACAGCTTCAGGGACCTGAGATAGGCGCGGAAGTCGGCGCCTAGTTCTTTGTTTTGCAGGGCGAGTTCGACGGTGGCTTTCAGGAAGCCGAGTTTGTCTCCCGCATCGTAGGAAATTCCTTCATAAATGTAGGCCCACAAGCCTTGCTCTTTAGCAAGCAGGCGCATGGCGTCGGTCAGTTGAATTTCGCCGCCGGCGCCGGGCTTAGTGCGTTCCAGGCAATCGAAAATCGCGGATGGCAGCACATAGCGGCCGGTGATGGCGAGGTTGCTGGGTGCATCTTCATTTTTTGGTTTTTCGACGAGATCACGGATGCGCAGGAGGCGTTCGCCGAACGGAGGCTGCGGAGCGGGTTCGCCGGCGAAGATACCGTAGAGGTGCGTTTTATCGCGGGGAACTTCCTCAACAGCGATCGCGCCGGTGCCGGTTGCCTCGTAGACGTCGATGAGTTGTTTGGTTGCGGGATTTGCGCCGGGAATCAGCACATCGCCGAGAAGCACGGCGAACGGCTCATCGCCGACGAGATCTTTTGCGACGAGGACAGCGTGGCCGAGGCCGAGCGGCTCTTTTTGGCGGGTATAGCTGACTTGCACCATGTTGCTGATGCGGCGGACCATTTCCGCCTGCTCGTGCTTGCCTTTTTCTTCGAGAAAACGCTCGAGGAGCGGGGAATTATCAAAGTGATCTTCGATCGAATTCTTGCCTTTGCCGGTGACGATGATGATGTGCTCGATGCCGCTGGCGACGCATTCTTCGACGACGTATTGAATCTGCGGCTTGTCCACAACCGTCAGCATTTCCTTGGGCTGCGCCTTGGTGGCGGGCAAGAAGCGCGTGCCGAGGCCGGCGGCGGGCAAGACAGCTTTGCGAACTTTCTGGTGGGCGGCGGACTTTTGCGGGGACTGCGTCGAGTCTGTCGTCATGTCGGATGTAGTCGTTTTAGTTTGAACTATATTTTCAGCTTCGTAAGCACAGTAGACGCCGGGCGGGAGTTTTGTCAATCAATCGAACTACCTATAAAGCCTGTGGGAAAATCGTACTGGAACGAACTCCGGCGTTTCCGTGAGGAAACCAGGGGCGCGAACCGCCGAATTTGCGCATGGAAAAAATGTCGGCGCGCCGACATTTAAAGTAACACTTGAAGGTAATTAAATACGAAATACCGGGACTATACAGATTGCGTAAGTGGCAGGAACAAACAACTTAGAGCGAAAACTTTCGAAACGATTTCCACAGGTATTCGAAAGTTTTTCCCGTTTTGGTTCAGAAATGGAGTTTCGAAAGGTACGCGTAGCTCTCGGTGAGGTTTGCGATGGCGTCTTTGGGCGCGTCGTTTTCGACGAAGAAATGCTTGACCCCGGCGTCTTGCGCGGCGGGAAGCAGGGTCTTCCAGTCGATCACGCCCCCGCCGATGGGAGTGAATCCCGCGGCGACGTCGTCGATCATTTGCTCCGAATTTTTGCCGGGGACGATTGGCGGAATCCGGTTCAGATCCTTGACGTGGACTTCGGAAAAGCGGCCGGGATATTTCTTGAAGTATGCGAGAGGATCTTTTTTGGCGACGGTGATCCAGCAGAGGTCAAGTTCCATGGTGAGGTTTGCGGAATCGCAAGACTCGAGCAGGAAGTCGTACGGCAGCTTGTCGCCGAGATTTTTGTCTGGCAGGAATTCCCAGAAATGATTGTGATAGCCGAACTGAACGCCGGCCTTGTGGCTAGCTTCGCCGGCCTTGTTGAAGAGCTCGGCGGCGCGCTTGTAGCCGTCGGCAGAGGCGCGCTGGGAGTCGTCAATCCAGGGGCAGATGATGTATTTGTGGCCGATTTCATGCGCGGCTTCAATGGCTTGCGGCATCCGGTGTTGAACGACGTCGTAGGAGACGTGGACGGACGGGGAAGACAAGCCGTTGGCATCGAGGATCGCGCGAAGATCTTTGGGCGAGTAGAGATACGGGTAACCCGCGAATTCCACTTCCTTGTAACCGATTTTGGCGACCTTGGCGATCGTGCCGGGGACATCGGTGCCCATCATCCCGCGCACGGTGTACAGCTGCATGCCGACGGCGTCCAACTGATGCGCGGCGGCAAGACCGCGGAAGGGAAGCGAAGTGACAGCAGCGGCGGCGAAAGACGATTCAAGAAAGGTTCGACGGTTCATGCCAAAGATTCTACACAGATTCGCAGGCGAGCCAAGCGGAAAGGTGAATTCAGTACATACGAGCACGGCCGGTGTTAGCGAGGTCGGCCTGAAATTTTGGCCATGGGCTATCCATCAGCCCGCCGTGGCCGCCGGCGTAGGCAGAAAGCACACCGGTATCGATGACGAGGAAGATGGTGCCGTCGGGGGCGAGCGTGGGTGAAGAGACCACAGAGCCACCCACGTTTACTTTAGCAATCACTTTTCCGGACGGCGAGACGGCGTAGAGATCGCGTCCGCCAGCCACGAAGATGGTGCCGTCGGCGGCCAGCACCGGAGTGGAGGGATCGTAGTCATGCAGGTCCACATCCCACTTTTTCGAGCCGAAGGAATCGAACGCGTACAGATGGTGATCGGAGTGGGCGAAATAGATGGTGCCATCGGTCGAGATCACAGGAGAGGCGGTGTTCAGGTTGTTGCCCCGGGACTTGAAATCCCAGCGAAGCGTGGCGTCCTGGCCGATGGCGGAGAGATGATCGCGGCCCTCGCCGACAAGAAGCTGGCGATCGGGGCCGGGCGTGATGCCGGAGGAGGTCATGAAATTACCGGGCGGCAGAAAACCGCCGTTGCGCGCGGTTGCTTCGCTGGTGAGGGACGGATATTGCCAGAGCGTTTCGCCGTGGGTATTGACGGCTACCAGGCGTCCCCGAGCGCCAAAAAGGATTGTGCCGTCCATGAGCAGTGTGACGCCGCCCCACTGCTCGGAGCCGCCGCCTGCCGACCACTCCACGCGGCCGTCGGAGAAGCTGAGGGCTTTGACTCCATCGCGGGAGGGCGTGTAGAGAAATCCATCGCCGACTGCTCCTGCGTTGTGGCCGTAGGTTCCGCCCGGATAGACGACCGAAACCCAGCGCTTCGAGCCGGAGCGATTGAGAGCAAATACGGAGCCGTCATTGTTGGGGATATAGATTGCGCCGTCGGGACCAATCGCGGGGGAAGCCAGCGTTTGGCCGATGTAGGTTTTCCACTGCAGCTTTCCGCTGGAGTCCACCGCGTAGACGAAGCCGTCCTGGCCGGCGGCGATGATGTTGCCGTCATCGGAGAGGGCCAGCGAGCCTTCCACCCTTCCCCCGAGAGAGAGCTCCCATTTCTTTTCGAGAGAAGAAGTCTTTCCTGAGGTGGAAGTGGATTGCGCAGAGGGCTTGCAGCCGCCCCCCATGCACGCAAATGCAGCAAGAAACGCGAGAGTTGTGTGCCGTATGGATTTGCCAGACATGCGCGAGCACCTCACTCGTTGATTGGAGAATAGCGGCTGGTATTGGACAGATCGTGATACGCCTTGGGCCAGGAGCTATGCATCAGCTGAGCGCCTTCACCCTGTACGGCGCACAGCGACGAATAGCCGCACGCGAAATAAATCGTGCCGTCCGGCCCGATCGTGAGGGGCGAAGTGGGCGAATAGACGCGCAGGTTCCACTTGAGAGCGCCCTCGGGGCTGAAAGCAAGCAGGCCAAACTCCGCCCCGATGTAGATCGTGCCGTCAGCGGCCAGGGTGGGTGAAGTGATGAAATGGGGTTGCTGCTGTTTGGAGTAGCGCCACTTCAGGGTCCCGTCTGGATTCACCGCATAAAGCGCGTCGCCATCCGTGAAATAGATGACGCCGGCGGTATCAACGACAGCAGAGCCGAGAAAACCACCGCCATCGAATTGCCATTTCGTGGAACCGGAGGGATCGATGGCATAGAGAACGTTGCGGCCGTCGCCGACATAGATCGTAGTATCGGGACCGATGGCGGCCAGGCTGACGCCCGGAGTGAATTCAAGTTGCCAGGAGCGGTCGCCAGTGGTGGAAATGGAATGAAGAAAACTCTGGCGAGCCACGATGAGGGTGGTATCCCCCAGCAGAACCGGCGTGCCGCCGCTGGCGTGAGAATCGACCCGCGCACTGCCCGGAAGCGGAGTGGACGATTCCAGGAATCCTTCGCGAAAAGTTTGCAGAGACCAGTAGACGCCGTCCGACTGCCTGGGCCGGAAGGCGTAAATATCGGACGGGGAATTTACAAAGAAGAGCGAGGCATCGGAGCTGAGGGCCGGGGGCGTGCGGAATCCGGAGAGGCCAATTTGGGGTTGCCAGATTAACTTGCCGGCGGAACTCACGCCGAAGATGAGCCCGTAATTGCAGGCGAAATAGAGAGTGCCATCGTCGGCGATAACGGGAGTGCCGGGGGTGGCGAGGGTCAATTTCCAGAGTTGTTTGCCGGCCGGTGAGTAAGCCTGAACTCCGGCCTTTGAGCTGATATAGATCGTGCCGTCGGGTGCGATGGCTGGATGGGAAACGGCCATGCCGTCGGCCTTGACACTCCATTTGAGGTGCGGCCCGGACTGCGGTTTTTGCGTGGTGCCCTTTTTTCCGCAGGAGGAAAGGAGGAACGTAGCGGAAAGAATCGCGGCGGCCAGAAATATCCGGCGCAGAACCGCGGTGCAGGTAAGCCCGAGGATCGAGGCTTGATAGTGAGCCGAAATTTGACCGGGCATCATCGGCTTCCAGGAAACTCGCAAGTGCGGTCCAGGATACGCATGGCCTGGGCGCTCATCATCGCGGCGCGAGCCGGTGAGAGGACCCGGACTTCCTGGATATGTTCCTGCATGCGATTCGTGAGCGATTCCAGGCCTTGGCGGAGCGTGCGGCCCATGTTTTCAAAATAGTTGGCGTTGCGAGCTTGCTGCGCTCGCGAATTGTAATCGTTGCCTGAGGGAGCGGTTTGTTGAGACTCCTGCAGCAGGAAATTGCAGTAGTACTTGGTTTGCTGGACGGCTTGAGAAAGCAGGCCGCGCCAGGCGGTGTCTTCGATGAGATCGCGGCGCGCCCGAACGATTTGAACGCGCCACTCGGCTTCGTTGTCGGAATCGTAGCCCAGTTCGCTGCGGGCGGCCTGTTCGCAAGCAGAATCGCAATTTAAGAGGGAACCTTCGCCGGGGAGGTATTGGCCGTCCTTTGCAGCGTTGGCGGAATGGGGTTCCAAATCATCGTTAGTGATCACGTGTTTTGGCTTGGCGGGGGCGGCGGGTTTTTGCGAAGCGCCAGTGGCGGGAGCGGGCGCGGCAACGGCCGGAGCCGGATTTGCAGGAGGAGGACCGGTGGAAGTTTGCCCGCACGAGATGCATGGGAAGAGGGCGAACAGAGCGGCCGCGCACGCGAGCGGACCAAGAGGATGAGTCAGGCGGCGAAGAGTATCGGAGCGCTTGGCCATGGGTTAAGGATCACTGCCTTCCGACGGTGTGGGGTTGGGATAACGCTGCGAGCCGCACGGGGCATTCTGTAAGCGGCTGACCTGCAATTGCGAAAACTGAAGCGAGAAAGGACTTGCGCCAAAGAGTTGCTGGAGGCCGTGCTGGCGCGCGGAAACCTGCTCAAGGGAAGATTGTGCCTGTTTGAACTTGGCGTCGTATTTGTCTTCGACGGCGATTTCGCGCGGGGTGACGTTGGCGGGATCGGCGACGTAGGCAATTTCGTCGCGCTTTTCCGCGCCGAGGGCGCAGAAGCGCTGGTGGACGTCGTAGAGATCGCGAAGATATTTTTGCCAGTCCGCGTCCTTGCGAACCGTGTCCAGCGCGCGAAGGAGGTCGCGCTTCCAGTTGGGATTCGAGCCCGGGAAGACGTGGGCGAGCTGGCGGACTTGTTCAAAGCAGTTGCGGTCACAGTTGTTGATTTCGCTGAAGTCGGCGCCGCTGAAATCGCCGGGATTGGCTTTGGGAAGATTGTCGTTGGTGTAGACCTTTTTACGGGGATTGGAAGGTTTGGCGTCGGCGCCCGCGGGTGGTTGGGAGGGATTATCGGATGGCGCGGGTTTGAGCGCAGCGTCCTGCGGAGTTGGAGTGGGGCCTTGATTCTGGGCGGCGAAGGCAAGAGTCGCGGCGAGTAAAAATGCAAAGAGCGTATTGATGAGGAGTCTCAAGAGCATGAGTCACCTGGCTAACTCTTATTTTCTCGCAGAGAGGGTGATCGCGGAGGGTGACTATCGGGGATTATCCAAAAGAGGCAATAGCGAAATGGCGACAAGCGGCGCTGGGGAAGTGGAGAGTGTAGCTCACCCCTTTGAGGGGTGAGGAATTTCACGTGGAGTGCGGTGGCGCTACTTATGATTTGGTTAGCACGGCGATCGTGCTTGTAGTTATGGAAGGCCTCAGGCTGAAGCCTGAGCTACAGGCGCTGATGGATTGGGATGCGGACTTGGAAGCGGGTTTCACCGGGAACGGATTCGAAGTTGATGGAGCCGCGGTTTTTGCGGACGATGCGCTGGACGGAGTCCAGGCCCAGGCCGGTGCCGTCGCCGACACCCTTGGTGGTGAAGAAGGGCTCGAAGATGTGGGGCTGGACGTCTTCCGGAATACCGGTGCCGTTGTCGATGATTTCCACCAGGACGTAATCGCCTTCGTGGGTAACGCGGACGCGCAGTTCGCCCTTAACTTTCATGGCGTCGGCAGCGTTGTCGATGAGGTTGGTCCAGACCTGGTTCAGCTCGCCGCCGTTGGCGGTGACTTTGGGGACGTTGGGAGCGAATTCGCGAATCACGGTGATGCCTTTTTTGAGCTTGTGGTCCATGATCGCGATGGTGGTTTCGAGGCCGCGGACGATGTCGACTTCCTGCACGGGCGACTGATCCATGTAGGAGTATTCCTTGATAGCTTTCACGAGAGTGGAGATGCGTTTGGTGCTGTGAGCGACCTGGCCGATGATGCGCTCCATTTCGAGCATGGTGGCGAAGCGGGTGAGCGCGGTGGGCATCGTGACACCCACTGCGGCGAGATAGCGCTCAAGCTGATCGCGAGTGAAGTTGGCGTCGACGAGAAGCGGGCTGAGTTTCCAGGGTTCGGGAACTTTGTGGCCTTCCAGCCAGGTGGTGATGGATTCTTCGCGGTCGCTGCGTTCGAGTTGGTCCTTGAAGGCGGGAGGCTGCAACTCGGCGCGGAGT
>Ga0210389_10000025_pt1 | contig 140311 bp, 86 predicted proteins | sample IncBWH28OmetaG_FD_160127 | JGI IMG/M metagenome (GOLD analysis project Ga0210389, IMG submission 160127) | Forest soil microbial communities from Barre Woods Harvard Forest LTER site, Petersham, Massachusetts, United States - Inc-BW-H-28-O ...
GGTGATTGAGGGCATTCACGAGGGCGACACCGTGATTCTTTCCGACATGTCGCGCTGGGATAAGACCGACCGCATCCGGCTCGAGTAACGCGGTCAACCAAAACAACCTCAACCAAACGACGTTAGCCGAACGAAGTTACAAACATCGGGACACGACGCAAAATCAATCCGAGGCGAACCGAATATGACGGAAACAAAACAGGCGCTGATCCAGATTCAGGATATGACGAAGGTTTTTTACACCGACGAGATCGAGACACACGCGCTCTCTGGCGTGCACCTTTCCATCAGCCAGGGCGAGTATGTGGCGATGTCTGGGCCTTCGGGCTGCGGCAAATCGACGTTGCTGTCGATCATTGGTTTGCTCGATACGCCGACCGGCGGGAGCTACTCATTGAACGGGAAGCCGGTGGAGAATCTGGACTTTGCTGAGCGCTCGCGCATTCGCAATCAGGAAATCGGATTCATTTTTCAGAGTTTTAATTTGATCGGCGACCTCACTGTGTACGAGAACGTGGAATTGCCGCTCACCTATCGCCAGAGAATGCCGGCTGCCGATCGGAAGAAGCGAGTCATGGAGGCGCTGGAACGCGTCGGGATGGCGCACCGCGTACGGCATTATCCTTCGCAGCTGTCCGGTGGTCAGCAGCAGCGCGTGGCGGTCGCGCGCGCGCTGGGAGGCAAACCGTCCATTCTGCTGGCGGACGAGCCAACCGGAAACCTGGATTCACGCAACGGCGAAGCCGTGATGGAGTTGCTGCAGAACCTGCACCGCGAGGGCGCGACTATCTGCATGGTGACGCACGATCCGCGCTTCGCCAAACACGCCCAGCGCGAAGTTCATCTGTTCGACGGCAAGGTCGTGGCGGAAGAAGAGCTGAAAAAGCTGATGGCGGACGTGCACGCATGAACGGCGTGGTTCAAGACCTGCGGTACGCCCTAAGGCATCTGCGTAAGAGCCCAGGGTTCACCGTGGTCGCCATACTGACCTTGGCGCTTGGCACCGGCGCCAATACCGCAATCTTCAGCGTAGTCGAAAATGTGATCTTGCGGCCTTTGCCTTTTGGAGCGCCTGATCGTTTGGTGTGGCTGAACGGCAAGTTTCCATTAAGCGATGAGGGCGCAGTGTCCCCCCCTGATTTTAGAGATTACCGCGCGGACAATCGCACCTTTGACCGGATCGCTGCCATGGGATATTCGGCTGGCCCATCCAATCTTTCCGGCGACAAGCCTGAGCAGGTGCTAACCACAATCGCTTCCGCCAGCTTCTTCGAAACTCTTGGTATCCGGCCGTTATTGGGACGTGACTTTCTTCCGTCGGATGAGCAAGTGACCCTGCCGCAGGTAGCGATACTTGGTAATGGACTGTGGAAGCGCAGTTTTGGCGGCGATCCCAGCGTGCTCGGACGCGTTGTGAGGATGGATGGCCAGAGCCTGACCGTGGTGGGCGTTTTGCCAACGGATTTTCCTCTGCTTAGCGAAGCCCAGATGTGGCTACCGACGCCGTTCTTGAATCCGGGTATGAACTGGCGCTTGGGGCACTCTTTGAAAGCCATTGGACGCCTCAAGGCTGGCGTGACGCTTGACCAATCTCAGGCGGACCTGGATGCGATTGCCGCGCGACTTTCGCGACAGTATCCGGAGACGAATCAAGGTTGGTCTCTGCGCCAGCGGCCGCTGCGGGATGTGCTGGTGGGATCAGTGCGTCCTGCGCTCCTGCTCATGTGGGGTGCGGTCGCTCTTTTGCTTCTTATCGCGTGCGTCAACGTCGCCAATTTGCTATTGGCGCGGTCGCTGGCACGCCAAAAGGAGTTTTCCCTGCGATCGGCGCTGGGCGCAAGCCGGGGCCGCATGATACGGCAGATGCTAACGGAGAGCGTCTTGCTCGCCAGCGCGGGAAGTGCGTTAGGGGTGCTGGCGGCAAGCGGGGGCATTCAGGTGTTGCGCGCGGTGGGACCATCGAATCTTCCTTGGCTTAGTGAAGTGCACATCAATGCGTCGGTGTTGCTTTTCACGATGTGCGTTTCATTGCTAACAGGAGTTGGGTTCGGACTGGTTCCCGCCTGGCGGCTTTCTGGATCTGGATTTGCCGAAGGGCTAAGAGAGTTCGGTCGAAGTTCAGCGTCTCATGCGCATAAACGACTGAGCCGTGCATTGGTGATGGGCGAAATCGCTGTATCGCTGACACTGCTGATCGGCGCGGGATTGCTTCTGAAAAGTTTCTGGCGGCTGATTCATGTGAGTCCGGGCTTCAAGACGGAGCACGTGATAACGGCCCGCCTGAGCCTGAACGATCCGGCATATGGACGGTATGGCGATCCGACGCGCCGCGCAAAATTCTGGGGGCAGTTTGAAGAACAGCTCAAGTCTCTTCCCGGAGTCGAGGCCGTCGGAGCGACCTCGAGCTTGCCGCTGGGCGGTGAGAATCTGGATAACCCCTTCCATATTCCTGGCCGCAGCTACGGTCCAAGCGAGTTCGATGACGCGCAATTCCGCCAGATAACGCCCGGCTATTTTTCAGCCATGAGTATCCCTCTCATCGCAGGCCGATGGTTCGAGGCGCGGGATTCCGAAGATGCTCCGGGAGTGTTAATCGTAAATCGAGCCTTCGCGCGGCATTTCTTCAATGACGAGAACGTGATTGGCAAGCGCCTGGAGTTGATGGGCGATCCGAAAGCGGCGCGCGAGATCGTGGGGGTTGTCGGAAATATCAACCACAGCGCGCTGAGTGATCCACAAGAGCCGGAAATGTACGTTCCTTACGCGCAAATTGCGTTTCCAAGCATGAACTTAGTAGTGCGCGCCACAGCCGATCCCGTCAGTCTGGCTGCAGCCTTGCGGGCAAGCGTAAGCGCGACTGACAAGGACGTAACGCTTTCGAGCCTGAGGTCGATGGACGATGTCCGAGACGCTTCCGTGGCGCAGCCGCGTTTTTCGTCCCAACTGCTCGGCCTATTCGCAGCGCTGGCGCTCGTGCTAGCGGCAGTCGGACTCTACGGCCTGATGGCTTATTCCGTGACGCAGCGCAGGAACGAAATTGGCATCCGCATGGCGTTGGGCGCGACGCGAGAGAGCATTTTGCGGCTCGTGCTCAGGCAAGGGTCACTGCTCGCTCTGGCGGGCATCGGCCTGGGATTGGTCGCGTCGATTCTGGTAACGCGTCTTCTATCAAGTCTGCTTTTCGACGTGAGCCCGGGCGATCCTATGACATTTCTGACGGTGGCGTCACTGCTGGTCGGCGTTGCTCTTTTGGCGACCTACATCCCGGCAAGGCGGGCGACGAAAGTCGATCCCATGGTGGCGCTGCGCTACGAGTAAGGACGAGAACAAACATGACTGGGCTGATTCAGGATTTTCGCTACGCGCTGCGGCAACTGCGGAAAAACCCCGTGTTCACCGTCGTCGTAATGGCTACCCTGGGGCTGGGAATTGGGGCGACTACAGCGATCTTCTCCGTCGTCAACGCGGTTCTGCTGGCGCCTCTGCCGTATCGGGCTGTCGATCGCTTGATGATGGTCTGGGGCAGGAATCCTTCGCGGGGCGACCAGCAGTTTCCTGTCTCCGCGGGAGATTTCACAGATTGGAAACAGAAAAACGATGTGTTCGAAGACCTCGCTCCTTCGTATGACAACGAAGTGAGCCTCACGGGCGCGGGGGAGCCGAAGATGGTTCTCGGTTATGCGATTTCTCCCAGCTACTTCCGCATCCTCGATGTTGCTCCGAAGGTGGGACGCACGTTTACTGACGAAGAGGCCCAGACGAAAGCCGACGTGGTCGTGCTGAGCGACAAAATGTGGCGCACTACCTTCCATGGAGATCCTCAGATCCTGGGCAAATCGATCACCCTCGATGCCAAGTCTTACGCTGTGATTGGCGTGATGCCGCCTGCATTCGATTTTCCTCCGCAGACCGAGCTGTGGATGCCTCTTTCAATTGCTCCTGCGACCTCCGGCGACTATGAACATCGCTACATTCGGGTAATCGGACGTCTTAAATCGGGCATCTCCGTCGCAGAGGCACAGGTTCGGATGACTGCGCTGGAACGCCAGGTTGCGACGCAGCATCCCGAGACCGATACGGGCAATGAGACGTGGGTCCAGCCGCTGCGGCAGCAATTGGTTGGCGACATACGCACGCCACTTCTTGCGTTGTTGGGCGCGGTCGGGCTGGTGCTGTTTATCGCTTGCGTGAATATTGCCAGCCTGTTGCTGGCGCGCGCGGCGAGCCGGCGCGTTGAGGTCTCGGTGCGAGTGGCGATCGGCGCCAGCCGACTCCGGCTTCTGCGACAGTTTCTGAGCGAGAGTCTTCTGCTTTCATTTCTGGGTGGGGCAGTCGGAGTGGTGCTCGCCCTGTGGTGCACTCGCTTCCTGCTTGCCATTTTTCCCAAAGGCGTAGCCAACCTGAGCATTCCCAGAGTGGAAGCCATTCCAATCAACGGTCCGGTGCTTTGGTTTGCGTTGGGAATCACAGTGTTCACCGGATTGCTTTTCGGCGCGATCCCTACCCTGCAATCGTCCGGGGTAAGCGGCAATGACGCACTCAAGGAATCCGGTCGCGGCTTGACGTCGACTCCAAAGTCCGCACGATTGCGGCGCAGCCTGGTCTCAGCGGAAGTAGCTCTGTCGCTGATATTGATCACCGGTGCCAGCCTGATGGTGGAGAGCTTTCGGCATGTCTATCGCGTGGATCTTGGATTTCGCCCCGATAAAGTGGTTGGGCTCGAAGTTTTCCTGGCTCCGAATCGATATCCGCGGGATCAGGCGCAGAAGCAGATCAGTTTTGTGAACAATGTTCTCAGCCGGCTGAACAGCTTGCCTGGTGTTGAGTCTGCCGCTGCCGCGAACTACCTTCCGCTTACTGGATTCTGGGGGACCAGAGACTTCACCATCGAGGGCCGGACGTTGGGAAAAGATGCGGTGAAGCCGCACGCCGACAATCGTCTGGTGACGCCCACTTATTTCTCGACCATGGGAATTCGATTGCTGGGCGGACGCCAGTTTACCGAGTCGGATCGCAGCGGCAGCGAGAAAGTGGCGATCGTCAATATGACTTTGGCGAACCGGTATTTCGGGGCGGAAAATGCCATCGGCAAAATTCTCGTGGTGGGCGATTCTGGGCAGGAAGAACGCTGGCGGATCGTTGGGCTGGTTTCTGACGTGAAGGCCTTCGGCCCGGAGGAAGCGGCGCACGCGGATCTCTATCGTCCGCTGGAGCAGTCTTCGTCCGCGCTGCTTGGATTTGCCGTGCGCACGACCGGCGACCCATCCGCATTGCTGAAGCCAGCCGAGCAGGCGCTCTGGGAAGTGGATAAAGATCAGCCGGTCTTTGACGCCATGCCCATGGCGTTGCTGGCCGCGCAGTCGATGACCTTGCGGCGCGTCAGCACAATTTTGCTGGGAAGTTTTGCAGTGCTCGCATTGGTTCTTGCGGCCATTGGCTTGTATGGGGTGACCGCATACTCGGTGGTGCAACGCATTCACGAGATCGGGTTGCGGATGGCTTTGGGCGCGCGGCGTAACGACATTCTGCGGCTCGTGATCGTGCAGGCCATGCGGTTAGTGCTCATTGGCGAAGTCATGGGACTGACGGCCGCCCTTGTATTGACGCGCCTGGCGTCTGACCTGCTCTACGGCGTGAGTCCAAGCGATCCGTGGATTGTGATGGCAGCGGTAACCGTACTCACGCTGGTGGCGCTGGGGGCGGCATACCTTCCCGCCAGCCGCGCGGCGAAGGTCGATCCCATGGTCGCGTTGAGATACGAATAGGAGGACTCAAACGATGAACGGCCTGCTCCAGGATTTTCGCTACGCTCTGCGCCAACTGCGGAAGGCGCAGGGTTTCACCGCGATCGCGGTGGTTACTCTGGCGCTCGGAATCGGAGCGAATACGACTGTCTTCAGCACGATCAACGCGATGATGATCCGGCCGTTTCCGTTCCCGCACCTCGATCGGATGGTCACGGTCTGGGAAACCATTAATACGTACGATCACTTGAGCCCGGCGCCCGCGAATTTTCATGATTGGAGTGAACAGAGCACACAGTTCGAAGAACTGGCGGCTGTCCGCGGCTTCGATGCAAATTTGACTGGTGGAAATCTGGCGCAGCATGTCGAAGGTTCACAGGTTAGCTCGGATTTTTTTTCTTTGCTCGAGATGCCGTCGCGACTGGGCCGTTATATTGGCCCGGCCGACTTCCAGCGCGGCGTCGCGCCGGTGGCCGTGATCAGCTACGGATTCTGGCAGCAATACTTGGGGGCCGATCCCGGTCTCGTCGGCAAACAATTGCTGTTGAATGGCAAGTCGTTCACCGTGATCGGCATTGCGTCGCACGATCTTGATTTTCCGACCGGATCAAAAATCTGGACCCCGCTCGACCTGACCGGCGCCGCCGGGGAAGACCGCGACAATCACTATCATCTGACCGTGTTTGGCCGCCTGAAGAATGGCGTGTCCATATCTCAGGCCCAAGCTAACCTGGCCACGATTGCCACGAGCCTTGCCCAACGGTTTCCTAAAACCAACACTGGCCACGGGATCAACGTCCGATGCACGGTAGAGGATCTCAACAGTGATTCGCCGCAGTTTCTTATGCTGCTGGCGGGCGCGGCTCTCTTTGTGCTGATGCTGGCGTGCGCGAATGTGGCGAATCTCCAGTTGGCGCGCAGTTCCGGGCGTCAGAGGGAAATCGCCTTGCGGGCTGCGCTGGGGGCGAGCCATTGGCAAGTTGGACGGCAGTTGTTGGTGGAAAGCCTTTTACTCGCTCTCCTCGGCAGCATCGGAGCGATCGTTTTGTCGGCATGGGGAAACAACCTCATGACCCGCAGTATTCCGCCTTTTATCCTGGAGCATATTGCTGGACTGCAACATTTGCAGATCGACTCACGAGTGTTTCTGTTCACCCTCCTTGTGGCCGTGGCAACTGGAGTGCTTGCCGGGGTTGCGCCGGTTTGGCATTTTTCCCGGCCGAATGTGAATGAGACGCTGAAAGAAGGCGCCCGTGGCGGCACTGCGACTGCTGGCCGCAAACGCTTCCGCACTTTGCTGGTCACCTGCGAAATCGCCTTGGCGCTGGTTCTGCTCGTAGGCGCAGGTTTGATGGTGAAAGGATTTCGCGCCCTGATCACTCACGACATGGGATTTGATCGCAGCCACGTCCTCACATTTCACACGGTGTTGAGCGAAGAGAAGTATCACGATAAAGATCGCATTCGCGGCTACTACGAGCAAGCTCTGCGGGGTATTCGGGCGCTGCCCGGTGTGGAGTCTGCAGCCTGTTTGACCAGCGTGCCCTCAGGATGGACCTGGAACTGGACGGAGTTCAATGCGGAGGGCGCGCCGCGCGCCACAGACGGAGAGAAGCCATTCGCTATTTCGCAAATCGTCACTCCAGAATTTTTCTCCACGTTGCGTGTTCCTCTGCAACAAGGGCGGCTTATCTCCGATCAGGACACTTCCGGTGCTCAGCCGGTAGCGGTCGTCAGTGAGTCGATGGCGCGGCAGGCCTGGCGCGGCCAGAATCCGCTAGGGAAGCGCGTTCGGCTGGGCCGGCCAGAAGACGGTCAGCCGTTTCGCACAATCGTGGGGGTCGTCGGCGATGTTAAGCCGAATGCGATGGATCATGATCCCTCGCCGACGGCGTACGTGCCACTCGCGCAGCAGCCTGAATCGGCTTCTGCCTTCGTGGTGCGGACCTCCGGTGATCCCTTGACTTTGGCCAGTTTGGTGAGCAAACAAATACTCAGTCTGGATCCCGACCAGCCCGCCTATGACCTTCGGAGTGTGGATCAGGTGGTTTCCGACGGCCTCAGCGGCATCGAACTCGCCTCGCGCATGATGCTGACCTTCGCGCTCTGTGCTCTTCTGTTGGCGGCTGCTGGAATTTTTGCGGTCACGGCGTATTCGGTAACCCAGCGCACTCATGAAATCGGAGTGCGCGTGGCGCTGGGGGCGCGGCGTTTCGACGTGCTGAGGCTCGTAGTGGGCGGAGCCATGAAGACAGCCGCGATTGGCCTGGGCATCGGACTGGCTCTCGCTGTGCTCTTAACCCGCGCCGTTTCGAGCGCACTCTTTGGGGTCGTTCAATTCGACACGATCACGATCGCGCTGCTGACACTGGCGCTTGCGTCGGTGGCAGCGGTGGCCGCCTACGTTCCAGCACTGCGGGCCGCAAGAGTCGATCCGATGGTTGCGTTGAGATACGAATAGGAGCCTATGAGAACCCTACGGCAGAACGCTCGCTACAGCATTCGCTTGCTGCGAAAGAACTCTGGCTTCACGCTGATTGCGGCAATTACGCTGGCGCTCGGGATCGGGGCGAACACCGCAATCTTCAGCGTGATTTATGCCGTTCTGTTGGCTCCGATGCCGTATCCCAGTCCTGACCAGTTGGTGATGGTGTGGTCGAAAATTCAGGACAATAGGAACTCGGTTGCGGCCGGCGATTATCTGGATTGGAAGCGGCAGAACAAGACTTTCCAGGACATTAACGCATGGACCGGAGCCAACTTCAATTTTGCCACTGCCGATCAACCGGAGCAGATCGATGGCTCTGCGGAAACTCCCGGATTCCTGACTATGACGGGGAACGAATTTTTCCTGGGGCGCGATTTCGTGCCCGAGGAGGGAGTGGTGGGCAAGGAACACGTTGTGATCCTCATGCACAAGCTCTGGGAGCATTTGGGCAGCGATCGCAACATTATCGGCAAACAGATTCGGATGAACAGCGAGCCATATACGGTGGTCGGAGTGCTGGCTGCAGGCCAAGCTGACCGTCTGCAGCCGCAATTCGCTGTGCCTCTCGCTTTCAAGCCCGACCAGATCAACCATGATTTTCATTGGCTACTGGTTATGGGCCGGATGAAACCTGGGGTGTCGATTGCTCAGGCGCAGGCCGATATGGCGGTGGTTACTTCACGCATTGCCCAGGACAATCCGCGGTCGAACAAGGGCTGGGGCGCGAGTGTGGAACTGTTGCACAACGATTTCTTTCCGCGCATGGCGCAGCAGGTGCTCTGGCTGTTGATGGGTGGGGTGGGGTTCGTGCTTTTGATTGCGTGCGCGAATGTCGCGAACCTGCTGCTCGCAAAAGGGACAACGAGGCTCAAAGAAGTTGCCGTGCGCACATCACTGGGCGCAACCCGTTGGCACGTATTCAGCCAGTTTCTAACCGAGAGTTTAGTGTTGGCGATTCTCGGCGGCGGATTAGGTATTGCTGTTGGAGCGGTGATGGTCAGAATCATTTTGGCAGAGATGCCGCCATTTACGCTGCCTTCCGAGGCCGACGTGGCACTGAATGTGCCGGTCCTTTTGTTTACTCTGGCGTGTACGACCATCGCAGGCATGTTGTTTGGCTGTGCTCCAGCATGGCATGCATCGCGTGTAGATCCGAACGAGACGCTAAAAGAAGGAGGACGATCCGGGACGGGCGCTGGACGCAAGCGCCTGCGGCAGGCCCTGGTGATCGCGGAGTTTGCTCTGGCGCTGACCTTGCTTGCCGGAGCCGGACTCGCCATTCATAGTTTCTGGAACCTGGCCCGGGTCGATCTCGGAGTTCGCACCGATCACATTCTCACTTTTAGCCTTCCCGTGCCTGAAAAAAGACTGACTCAGCCGGCCCAGATCGTTAACTTTTACCGGCAACTCGTGGAGAAACTGGAATCGCTGCCAGGTGTGGTGCATGCCCAAGTAGCTACTGGCATGCCGCTGCAAGGACCCGGCTTTGGAATGCCCTTCATGATTGCAGGCAAGCCGGTCAGTGACCCCTCGACCCGGCCGGGTGCTGGGTTTCAGATGGTAACTCCAGATTATTTCCAGATATTCGGGATTCAGATAGTGAAAGGACGCGGATTTACTGATCAGGATGTGGCGGGGCATGTTCGCGTGGCTGTAGTGAATGAAACGCTGGCGAAGAAATACTTTTCCGACGTTGATCCGTTGTCGCAGCGCCTGATCGTCGAAGACCTGATTCCCGGCGTGACAAAACTGGGGCCGCCGGTTGAGTGGCAGATTGTGGGTGTGTTTCGCAATGTGCGGAACGGCGTTCGGAACGACGGCTTTCCGGAAATCGATGTGCCGTTCTGGCAAAGTCCCTGGCCGCAGGTTTCGATGGCGGTGCGGACCACAGGAGATCCCGTCGCGATGAACAAGAGCATCGCGGCCGCAGTGCACTCGCTCGATCCTGAGCTTGCGCTGGCGAACATCAAGACCATGGACCAGATCAGGGGTGAAGCTCTGGTGACCGACCGTTTCAACACCGCGCTCTACGGCTGTTTTGCGACGGTGGCGCTCTTGCTCGCGGCGGTTGGGATCTATGGAGTTATGGCATTCGCCGTGGCACAGCGCACTCACGAAATTGGATTGCGCATGGCGCTGGGCGCAAGCCGCGACCATGTATTGGGATTGATTCTGAAAGAAGGCATTGTATTGGCGGCAATCGGGTTGGGTGTGGGCCTGGTGGGTGCATGCTTCGTGGGGCGAGCCATGCGCGGGCTCTTATATGGCGTTGGGACCATCGATGCCGCTGCGTTCGCCGTGGTCGCAATCGCGCTGTTCGCAGCCGCACTGTTCGCCTGCTACATGCCTGCGAACAGAGCTGCGCAGGTCGATCCCATGGTGGCGCTGCGCTACGAGTGAGGCAGGAATCATGATCACCTCAATCTTGCAGGACCTTCGTTACGCGTTCCGCCAACTCGGCAAGAATCCCGGTTTAACGGCGCTCGCGGTCACGATGCTCGCTCTGGGAATTGGAGCCAGCACAGCCATGTTTGGGGTAATGAATGCAATCCTGCTGCGCCCGCTTCCATTTCATGATCCGAACCGGCTGGTCAGGATTTTCTCGGTTAAGGGTGATTTTGTGAGTGGGCCGTCGCCGCTGGACTCGCGCGATTTCGCCGCTGACAACCACACGTTTCAGCAGTTGGCAGCTTACGACACGTGGAGAAAAAATGTCAGCGCCGTTTCCGGATCAACCGAGCCAGAGCAGCTGCCTGTAGGCCTGGTGCCTGCCGCTTATTTTGAGATTCTAGGATTTCACCCCCTGATGGGTAGGCTTTTTACGCCTACAGAAAATGTGTGGGGGAAAAATTTTGTAGCCGTTCTGAGCTATGAGTTCTGGCAGACTCGCTTCGGCGGCGATCCGGCGATTCTGGGCAAGACGGTAAGCATCAATGATGAGCCGTACACCATTATCGGGGTGATGCCGAATACGATCCCAAGTTGGTGGCTGGAAGGTCGCCATGGCAAGACCGAGTTGTGGACGCCCTTCGCCCCCGACGCCACGGTTTGGGACGAAGCACGACGCGGGAGCAGAGACTTCAGCGCCATCGGTCGTCTGAAACCAGGTGTGGACCTCAATCAAGCGCGCGCCGATCTTCAGACAATTGCGAATAATCTTGCTGCGGCCCATCCGCTGGATCGAGGGGTGGGCGTTGACGTCCGGCATTTGGATGACGATCGGGTCGGCCATCTTGGACCGGTGATCCTGCTCCTGATGGGAGCGGTGATCTTAATTCTTTTGATTGCCTGTTCTAACGTTGCCAATCTGCTGCTGGCACGGAATTCCAGCCGAGGCCGCGAAGTCGCGATCAGGATGGCGCTTGGGGCGGAAAAGGCGACGGTGATGCGCGAGTCCATGGCTGAAAATTTGACGCTAGGTTTAGTGGCGGGCGTAATTGGCGCGGCGCTGGCGGCTTGGGGATGCGCGACTCTCGGCAAGGTGCACCCGGCGGCATTGCCGCAGCTTTCTGCCGTTGGCGTGGATTATCGCGTGCTGCTTTTTGGCCTGGGCGTTTCGATTCTGAGCAGCGTCCTGTTCGGCACGGTTCCGGCGTGGGTCCACTCGGGGGTGAACGTCTCGCAAGCCCTGAAAGACGGTGGACGCGCGAAGACTCCCACTCGTGGCGGGCAATATTTGCGACGCATGTTCGCGGCCAGCGAAATGGCCTTTGCCGTGATGCTATTGGTTGGGACGGGACTGCTGGTGCAGAGCTTGCTGCGCTTGCAGGAGCAACAGCCTGGCTTTCGCGTCGATCATCTTCTGCGCGAGCACATGTATCTTCCACCGGCCCAATATCCCAACGCGGTCAGCATCACGCGCTTCGCTGATGAATACGCCAGTCGTGTGCGACACTTGCCGGGAGTGGACGACGCGACGATCAGCGCGACGCTTCCGCCGGACGATCAGTGGATCCAGAACTTCACCATCGCAAATCGCGCGGTCTCGCGCCTCGAAGATGTTCCATCCGCAAGTTTCAACGTTACCGATTCCCGCTACCTGCATACCTTCGGAGTTACGCTGCTCAAGGGCCGCGGCTTCGCCGATTCCGACACGGATACTAGCCTGCCGGTTGCGCTGGTGAACCAGGCACTGGTGGACCGCTATTTCCCGACAGAAGATCCGCTAGGCAAGCAAATTGATTTAGGGTTGCCGCAGAACGCGGCCGTGACAAGCGACCCACACATCCGGCTCACGATCGTTGGTGTAGTGGGAGACTGGATGAATCGCGGTCTGGCGCTTCCTCCTGGGCCGGAAATTGTTGGATTGTACCGACAGATCCCCGCATTGAATTATGGTTTCAAGAATCTGATCGTGCGTACCGCGCTCGATCCTCTTCAACTTTCAGAGCCCATCCGGCGGCAACTCCATTCCCTGGATGCGAACCTACCATTCGCGGAAGTTTCCACGATGGATGAAATTATGTCTGCGGAAACGACGGATCGGCGCTACACCACCGGACTGCTTCTCCTGTTTGCGGCGTTCGGAATGGTTCTGGCGGTGATGGGGGTCTATGGCGTGGTGTCTTATCTGGCAATGCAGCGCACCAACGAGATTGGCCTGCGCATGGCCCTGGGGGCGCAGCGTGGAGATGTGCTTTGGCTGGTTGTAAAACAAGGATTATGGATGGCCGTGATAGGCGCTGTTGCCGGACTCGTTGGCGCATGGCTTCTTCGACAGACGGTTGCCCAACTTGTCTTCGGAATCTCGCCGGCAGATCCGATGACGTTTTGTATTGCCGCGCTGCTGCTGATTGCCTTTGCGCTGGCCGCAAGCCTGATTCCTGCCAGGCGCGCGACGAAAATCGATCCCATGGCGGCCTTGCGCTACGAATGAGAGGGAGGGAACGATGAACGGGCTAGCCCAAGATATTCGTTATACGCTCAGGCAACTGCGCAAGAATCCCGGGTTCACGGCGGTTGCGGTCCTGACGCTGACGCTGGGCATTGGCGCCAACGCGGCGATGTTCAGCGTGATTGACGCGGTCCTGCTACGGTCTCTACCGTTCAAGGCTCCTGCCGGACTTTACACACTCTGGGAGCGCAATCAGAAAATGGGTTACGAGCAGAACCCACCCGCCGCAGCTAACTTCCGGGACTGGCGAGCTCGTAACCGCGTCTTCGAACAGCTGGCAGCATTCGACGCTTCAGCCAGTTTCGATCTGTCGGGTGGTAACAAACCTGAGCGAGTGGACGGAGCTGCGGTCTCGCCCGGTCTGTTTGAGTTGTTGGGGGTGGAGCCGCTGCTGGGGCGCACATTTTCCGCCGGGGAAGACCAATTGGGCCAGGAGCGAGTGATTCTGCTGAGCTATGGGCTTTGGCAGCGACGTTTCAATGCCGACGCATCGATAGTCGGCAAAGCCATCGACGTTAACGGCAGAAATTTTACCGTCGTGGGAGTAATGCCGTTGCATTTCCAGTTCCCTGGAGACACCGGTACGGTTCTCAATATTTTTACTGCCCCCGCGGCTCAAGTGTGGGTGCCGCTGGCTCTGACTCCTCAGCAGTGGAACGAGCGTTCCGCGCACTACCTTGAAGTCATCGGTCGTCTGAAACCCGGGACTACACCGGATCAGGCGCAGGCACAAATGAATTCGATCGAGAAGGAGCTTGTTCGCGAATATCCAAACGATTATATCGGCTCAGATGTCAACCTGATTCCATTGCACGCGCAGGTCGTGGGCAGCTTTCGCTCTGCCTTGCTGATTCTCTTCGGAGCGGTTGCTTTTGTACTGCTGATTGGCTGCACGAACGTGGCGAATTTGCTGTTGGCCCGCGCGACGTCGCGGCGGCGAGAGGTGGCCGTTCGCTCCGCATTGGGAGCCAGCCGTGCCCGCCTCATGCGCCAGTTGGTTACCGAAAGCATTACATTGGCAACGGCAGGAGGAATTCTCGGGGTGCTAACGGCATTCTGGGCAATCCGTCTTCTCCGGATTATCCTACCAGGCAATTTTCCGAGGACAGCTGAAATTCACCTCGATGGCTCAACCTTAATTTTCACCGCGGTTGCCTCGATCGCCACAGGCGTCATCTTCGGTTTGGCTCCGGCCCTGCAATCGTCTCGTGTCGGCATCACCGAATCGCTTAAGCAAGGCGAACGCGGGGCAGACGGGTTCAGCCGCAGTCGCTTGCGCAATGCTCTGGTCATTTCAGAAGTCGCACTGGCGCTCATTCTGCTGACTGGTACTGGTTTGTTACTCCGCAGCTTCTCGCGGTTGCAGGCGGTCAATCCCGGTTTCGACCCGGACCATGTTCTGACCATGGAGATATCGCTGCCCGACGCGCGGTATACCGATCCGCGAAAGGCCGCCTTCTTTGCCCAGATCCTCGACCGCGTGCGTTCGCTTCCGGGGGTGGAAGCTGCCGGAGCAATCGGCCACCTGCCTCTCGGCGGGGATATTGAGAGTTACGCAATGCAAGTGGAGGGACGGGCGTCACTCCCCAATGAGTACGCCAATCCAGATTGCCACGTGGCCATGCCCGGTTACTTCGAGGCAATGAAGGTCCCGCTCATCGAAGGACGATTCTTTGACCGGCGCGATAACCTGCAATCACCGCATGTCATCGTCATCAATGACGTAGTGGCACGCAACGTGTTTCCCCAAGAGAATCCGATCGGAAGGCATCTGCGGATGGGATTCAACGGGTTCAGCGGCGAGATCGTCGGAGTCGTGCGGCATACCAGCCACTTGACCTTGGATGCTGCTCCAGTGGAAGAAGTGTACACGCCATATCTTCAAGCGCCGTTCTGGAACCAGCTCTCGTTGACCGTGCGCACTGCGTCCGAGCCGCTCGCCCTCGCTCAGCCGATTCAGGAACTGGTTCAGTCGTTGGATGCAGACCAACCGGTTGCGAAGATTCGCACGATGAATGACGTGGCGGACGCCTCTGTATCAGCTCCCCGATTTCGCACGGTGTTGCTGGGAACGTTCGGGCTCACGGCCTTGCTGCTCGGCGCCATCGGACTCTACGGAGTGATGGCTTACTCCGTGAACCAGCGCGTACGCGAACTGGGAGTTCGCATGGCTCTCGGGGCAACGCAATCGCAAGTCGTCATGCTTGTGTTAAGGGAAGGCCTGCAGCTGACGTTGGCCGGCCTGCTGATCGGACTAGTCGGCGCCTTTGCCTTAACCCACCTGCTTTCGACCATGCTGTATGGGGTGCGACCGACAGATCCAGCCACTTTTGTCTTCGTGTCGATCGTTCTAACTTCCGCAGCGAGCCTAGCCACTTATATTCCGGCGCGGCGAGCCGCCAGGGTCGACCCCATGGTGGCCTTGCGCTACGAATGAGAGGAAGACAATCATGACCGGATTGCTGCAAGACATTAACTTCGCGCTTCGGCAGTTTCGCAAGAGCATCGGGTTCACCGCGGTTGCGGTGATCACGCTGGCATTGGGCATTGGCGCCAACACGGCCATCTTCAGCGTGGTGAATGGAGTTCTGCTGCGTCCGCTGCGGTTCAGGGAACCGGAGCGACTGGTGCGGGTCTGGCATACTCCGCCGGCTGCGAGCTTTCCGGGGATGACGACATTCTCCGTTTCCGCGGCGAACTATCTCGACTGGGAGCGGCAGAACCATGTCTTCGAGGGGATGGCGATCTATACCTACCACGGGTTCACTTTGACCGGCGGCGCAATGCCGGAGCAGGTCGATGCCTGCGCGGCGACATCGGGTTTCTTCGCGACCATGGGAGTACAGCCCGAACTGGGGCGCGTGTTTACTGCTGAAGAAGACCAACCGGGCCGATCCAATGTTGTGGTGCTCAGCCATCGCTTCTGGAAGGAACATTTCGGAGCGAATCCTGCCATTGTGAACCAGAACGTTAATATGGACGGCCAGAGTTATCTGGTGGCCGGAGTGATGCCGGAAAGCTTTCGGTTCCCGGACTTCGCGCAGATGTGGACGCCCATGGCCTGGACGAACACGGAACGAGCGGTCCGGGGAGAACATCACTCCGTAGTCGTCGCCCGCCTTAGGCCAGGCGTTGATTTGAAGCAAGCGCAGGCGGAGATGAACACGATCTCCAGCCGGCTGGCGGAACAGTATCCAGATGACGACAAAGGATGGGGCGCAATAGTAGTGCCCTTGCGCGACGATCTGGTCACCGACGTGCGGCCGGCGCTTCTCGTTTTGCTGGGAGCCGTAGCTTTCGTTCTTCTGATCGCCAGCGTCAACGTGGCGAACCTTGCGCTGGCGAGGACATTCAGCCGGCAGAAAGAAATTGCGATTCGAACCGCGCTGGGCGCCAGTTCAGCTCGCGTGCTTCGGCAAATCCTCACGGAGTCTGTGCTGCTCGCACTCGCAGGCGGAGCGCTCGGGTTGACCTATGCTCATACCGGGGTCAGTCTGATCATGGCTTTTCTGGCGGACAAGCTTCCGCACTCGCTTGAAGTCGGGCTGGATGCCAAGGTCCTCGGCTTCACGGCAGCTGTTTCCATTGCAGCTGGCGTCCTGGCGGGAGTTCTGCCGGCGTTGCGCTTAACGCGCGGCGACGTGAGTCAATCGCTGAAACAAGGACTGGGGCGCACCGATGCGGATGCGGGCGGCAATCGCACGCGTAGCATTCTGGTGGTGTCGGAGGTTGCTCTTTCCCTCATCTTGCTGGTTGGGGCGGGATTGATGATCCGCAGTTTTCAGAGACTTCACCGCGTGAATCCAGGGTTTGATTCGCACAATGTTTTGACCATGACTGCCATGGTGGCGCGAGCGAAATTCCCAGCGCCGGCTCAGGAAGTCAATTTCTTTGAGCAAGTGCTGCGGCGGGTGAGAGCTTTGCCCGGAGTCGAATCTGCAGGCGTGGTCGACGACATTCCTCTGGACAACGGAGGTTCACATCAGCCTATCGCTATCGAAGGCCATCCGGTGGTGCCTATGGCGGAGCAGCTGGAGGTCGATGTTCGCCTCATCAGTTCGGGGTATATGGGCGCGCTGCACATCCCGATTTTGCGCGGCCGCGACTTGAGCGAGGCCGACATTGCCGGAAGGCAGGCGGTGATTCTGATCAGCGAGTCGATGGCTCAGCAGTTCTGGCCGGGTGAAGATGCGTTGGGCAAACATCTTACGATGACCTTTTTCCCGGACGCGGTCCGCGAGGTGGTTGGAATTGTGGGCGACGTAAAGCTTGATGGCCTTGACCAGACTCGTCCCAGCGCAACTCTTTATTTTCCGCTTGATCAGGTTTCCACGCCCGCCAACGGAGAATGGGGTTCAGTTCCGATGACGCTCGTGGTGCGGTCGGCCTCCGCTGCCGGAATGGTTCCTGCCGTGTCGAGTGTAGTGCATGAAGTCGATAGCGAGATTCCGTTGCGCGACATCCAGACCATGGATGACCTGGTTGCGAATTCTCTGTCGCAACAGCGCTTCAATATGCTGCTGCTGGGCGCATTTGCCGGGCTCGCCCTGTTGCTGGCCGCCGTGGGTATCTACAGCGTGTTGTCTTACAGCGTGAGGCGGAGTGTGCGCGAAATCGGAATCCGCATGGCTCTCGGCGCGCGGCCTGGCGACGTGCTGCGCAGGGTCGTATTCGAAGGCATGAAGCCAACCTTGCTGGGCGTGGCGATCGGAGCGGTTGGTGCGCTCGCATTGGGGCGCGTGGTGTCGAACCTCATTTATGAGGTGAAACCCTCCGACCCCGTCACTTTTCTGGCGGTCGCGTTTCTGTTGACCGCGATCGCTTTATTAGCCTGCATCATCCCGGCTTACCGTGCGACGAAAGTCGACCCCATGGTGGCGCTGAGGTGCGAATAGAGTTTTGGAGAATGAATCGACAAACCCAATGATCGAACTGAAAAATATCGAACGCAGTTACAAGACTGGCGCAGGACAAACCTGGGTGCTGCGCCGCGTGAATCTTGACATTCGCCAAGGCGAATTCATCACCGTGATGGGCCCGTCGGGAGCAGGGAAGTCGTCGTTGCTCAACGTGCTCGCGCTGCTCGATGACCAGTGGCAGGGCGAATACTGGTTTCGCGAGGAGGCCGTGCACGCACTCAAGCGCAAGCAGCGCGGCGAACTTGCCAAGCTCAACGTCGGTATGGTCTTTCAGAGTTATCACCTGCTCGATGACCTGACGGTGCAGGAGAATATTGATCTGCCACTTTCTTATAAGGATATTCCTCGGGCCCGGCGGCAGAGTTTGGTCGCCGACGTTCTGGACCGGTTCCAGATTGTCGCTAAGAAAGATCTGTATCCCAGCCAGCTCTCCGGCGGACAGCAGCAACTTGTCGGCATCGCCCGCGCTGTCATTCACAAGCCGCCGCTACTGCTCGCCGACGAGCCGACCGGCAACCTGCACTCCGGTCAGGCCAAGGAAATCATGGAACTCTTCCGCGAACTCAATCAGCAGGGAACGACGATTGTGCAAGTCACGCACTCGGAGGCGAACGCCGCTTACGGAACTCGCACCATTCAGCTGCGGGACGGATGGTTGGTCGCGGACACGGCCAATCCCTCACTAGACCACTCGGCGGAGGTCAGCGCGTCGTGAATCTTCCTGGGTGCTGGCATCGGAAAGGCAATCTCTTGAGAAAAAGTTTCTGGCGGCGTGAGTTCGCGCGGGGAGCGGTGCTCGTCTGCGGAATAGTCGCCGCGACCGCACTCGCGCAAACCGGCACGGTTCCTGCGGCGAGCGGAGCGGGGAACGCCCCTGCTTCCCAACCCGCCATTCGATTCGACATGCCAAAATCCAACAACCCCCTGCGAGCGTATTTGGCAGATCAGGTTCCAGAGCCGGCGATGGCGAATTCGCCGCGCCTTGACACCCTGGTTCGCGAGGGTAAGCTCTATCTGTCGCTGAAGGATGCGATTGATCTGGCGCTCGAAAACAATCTGGACCTAGCCATCGCCCGTTATAACCTGCCGATTGCTGACACCGACATTCTGCGTACCCAGGCCGGCGGATTTTTCCGCGGAGTTAACACCGGAGTCGTGCAGGGAACGCCGGGCGGCGGCGTGGGAGGTTTCGGTACCGGCGCTCCTGGCGCGGGAGCGGGTGGTACCAGCAGCGGCGCTGGCGGAGCGGGTGCGGGAGCGTCGGGACTGGTGCAATCCACGTTGGGCGCGGGAACTACCGTCGCCTCCTATGACCCGTCGATCAGTGGCTCGATTGGCGTAGAGCATCAGACCACGCCACTCGCCAATCTGCAGATTTACGGCGTGCCCTCACTGCAGTTGAATACTTCCCAAGCCAGTTTCAACTATGGCCAGGCGTTTGCGACAGGTACTAGCATTAATTTTCAATTCAATAACAGCCGGCAGACGGGAAACAGTCCGGACATTTTTCTTTCCCCGGCCTACAGCTCGATGTTCCGTTTTTCTTTTCAGCAAGAGTTGCTAGCCGGATTCGGTTTTGGGCCAAATCTCCGCTACCTTCGCATCGCCAAGAATGATAAGAAAATCTCTGACATCGCCTTCAAAGATCAAATCGTCGCCACCGTCACCCAGATCGAAAACATCTATTGGGACCTGGTGGGCGCCTACGAGCAGACGCAGGTGAACGAACAGTCATCCGCCTTCGCCCGCCAGACTTTTGAAAACGCGAAAAAACAATTGCAGCTGGAGAGCATTCCCGAGATGGACGTATTACGCGCTGAGGCTGAAGTCTCGCGGCGCGAACAGGATTTGACCGTCGCCCGTACCAGTCTTCAATTCCAGGAAACCCTGATGAAGAACGCGATTACCAAGAGTCTGGACGATCCTGTGCTCGAGGCCATGCCGGTGATTCCAACGGATCAAATGCAGGACGAAGTAAGTGAGGCAGTTCCGTCAATTCAGGATTTGATTGCGTCAGCCCTGCACGGAAGACCGGAACTTGCGGAATCCGATGTAGACTTGGCGAACCGCCGGATCAGCCGGCAGGCGGCGCAAAACGCATTGTTGCCCTCGTTAGCATTGGTCGGTTTTTGGGGTAGTTCAGGACTGGGCGGCCCATTGAATCCACTCTGCGTCAACTGTACTTCGAGCGTGCCTCTCACCCTTGGCGGAGCGCTGCAGAATGCGTTCAACGGTTCTTCCCCCGATTATTATGTAGGCTTGAACCTGAATATTCCGATCCGGAACCGGGTTGCCAAAGCCGACCAGTACCGCTCGGAGCTCGAGTACCGGCAGGCTGAAGTGCGCATGGAGCAACTGAAGAAACAAGTGCGAATTGAGGTTCGCAATGCGCAATATGCGCTGGAACAGACCGGGGCGCGGGTGCAGGCGGCTCGCAAGGCGCGCGACCTCGCGAAGCGCACCTTCGAGATCACTCAGAAGGAGCAAGATCTGGGAGCGGGATCGAGTTACCAGACACTTTCTGCCCAGCGCGATCTCTCACTTGCGGAATTGGATCTGGTCAATGCAATGACCGTGTTTGAAAAGGCAAAAGTTGAACTCGACCGCTCAACCGGCACGACCCTGGAGCATAATGGCATTCGGTTACAGGACGCGGTGAACGGCACAGTAAGCAACACGAGGATCGCCCCAAGTCCCTAAACTAATCTCATGCAGACTTCGATCAAAACCGGAGACCGCCTCGCGGCGCCCACGAGTAGCAGCCACGACCGGCCTCGGGTTTTGGCCGCCGACGATCAAATCCACGTTCTCGAAGCTATTGAGCTTCTCCTGCGCCCGCAGGGATATGACGTCGAGACCGTCAAGTCTCCAGCTCTAGTTCGCGAAGCGCTGTCGACTGATTCCTACGATGCTCTGCTCATCGACCTGAACTACACGCGGGACACGACCTCCGGACGGGAAGGTCTCGACCTGCTTTCTGAAATCGTCGCTCTCGACAGCAGCACTCCGGTTATCGTGATGACGGCTTGGGCGAACATTGAACTCGCCGTCGAGGCTATGCGCCGCGGAGCGCGCGACTTCATTCAAAAACCGTGGGAGAACCAGCGGCTGCTGACAATTCTGCGAACCCAGGTCGAGTTGCGCCGCGCCTTGCAGCAGGCAGAACGTTTAGCCGCGCAGAATCGCCTGCTACAAGCGGAAGGCCGGCCCGAGTTCATTGCGACAGCGTCGCCCATGCAACCGGTGCTTGAGGCCATCACGCGCGTTGGTCCTTCCGACGCCAACATTCTGATTACGGGCGAACACGGGACTGGCAAGGAAGTCGTGGCGCGAACGCTACACGCGGTTTCGCGTCGCGCTTCGCGGCCCATGGTCGCCGTCAACACTGGCGCCCTGTCTGAAGGGGTATTTGAAAGCGAACTTTTCGGGCACGTGAAAGGTGCTTTTACCGACGCCCGCACCGACCGCATTGGACGCTTCGAATTGGCCGACGGCGGCACTGTTTTTCTAGATGAGATCGGCAACGTGCCTTATCGCCAGCAGGCCACGCTGTTGCGCGTGCTCGAAACCAGCGAAATTGAGCGCGTCGGTTCGTCGCGTTCGCGCCGCGTGGACGTACGCGTAATTTCCGCCACCAATGCGGACTTGCGAGCGGCCTGCGCCTCCGGACAATTTCGCGAGGACCTGCTATTTCGCCTGAATACGGTGGAGATTCACGTTCCCGCTCTGCGCGAACGGCGCGACGACATTCCCGCGCTCGCCGTACATTTCCTCGCGCGTTATGCGTCGCGGTACCGGCGTCCAGTTCAGGGCTTTGAGGCCTCAGCTCTGCAATTGCTCATGCAGTATTCGTGGCCGGGCAATGTGCGCGAACTGGAGCACACGCTGGAGCGCGCGGTGCTGATGTGTCGCGGCAACGAGATCCAGCGGGCCGATCTCGGCCTGGATTTGTCGCGCCAGCAGAGTCAGAATCTCGAGGAACTCAGCCTGGAGTCCGTGGAAGCGATTCTGATCCGCAAGGCCTTGCAACGATCTCAGGGGAATGTGAGCCAGGCTGCGGAGACTCTCGGACTGAGCCGAGGAGCCCTGTATCGCCGGATGGAGAAATATGGGCTCTAGCCCGCGCGGGAGCTTCCGTCCCGGCGTGCGCAAGCCTCCCCGCAAGCGAGTTCGCCTTCTTTACGAGCGCCGCATCAGCCTGTTCTCTCTGCTTGTCGCCCTGCCAGGAATGATTATTGGCGGCGTATTCATCGTTCAACAACCCTGGTCTTTGGAATCGAAATGCGCGTTGGTGTTTGCGGAGTTGTTTGTCTGGTGGCTGCTGGCCATGGCCCTGCAAGAACAAACCACGAGGCCACTGCAGACGCTGGCCAACGTGATCGCTGCTTTGCGCGAAGAAGATTATTCCTTTCGAGCGCGCGGCGCCGCCGCAGAAGATGTTCTCGGCGAACTCTCTCTCGAAGTCAATTCCCTCGCTGACCTGCTGGCGGACCAGCGGATTCTCTCCATTGAGGCCACAGCTTTGTTGCGCCGGGTGGTCGAGGAGATCGACGCGCCGCTGTTCACCTTTGACCCCGACCAGATTTTGCGCCTGGTCAACTCCGCGGGAGAGCGTCTGCTGCAACAGCCTGCGGTCAGACTATTGGGACGCACCGCGGAGGAAATCGGGCTAGCTCGATGCCTCAATTCGGAAAGCGAAACGTTAGTCCCGCTGCCGTTTCAGACTCCGAATGCGCGTTGGATGGTGCGGCGCAGTTCCTTCCGCCAAAAGGGTGTGCCCCATTCTCTGATTGTTCTTTCCGATGTGAGCCGCGCGTTGCGCGAGGAAGAACGCAGCGCATGGCAGCGCTTGATTCGCGTTCTCGGACACGAACTCAATAACTCACTGACGCCGATCAAATCGATTGCGGGAAGCCTGAGCTTTCAAATCGCCAACGCCGTTGCGGATGACGGCCAACGTCAGGATTTCAAACGCGGCCTCGAGATTATTGAAACCCGGGCCGACAACCTCAATCGGTTCCTGCAGGCCTATCGGCAGTTGGCACAGATGCCGCCACCGACGTTGCGCAAGACGTCTCTGGCGACAATCGTTGAGCGCGTTGCAGGACTCGAGACTCGATTGCAGGTGCAGGTGGCGCCAGGACCGACCATTGAGTTGAACGTCGATCCTGACCAACTCGAGCAAATGCTGATCAATCTTGTGCGCAATGCGGTCGAGGCTGCGCTTGAGCCCGGGCGGGCTACAGGTCAGTCTACAAATCAGTCGAATAATGAAAAAGCAATTGCGCCGGCAGAGGATCCGCTGGTCATTATTCGTTGGGATGCGCGCGAGAAAGACCTTGTCCTCACGATCGAAGACAACGGGCCCGGCTTGCTGAACCCTAGCAACGCGTTCATCCCGTTCTACACAACCAAGCCCGCGGGGAGTGGAATCGGGCTGGCGTTATCCCGGCAAATCGTAGAGGCTCACGGCGGATCAATCGAACTGTTGAACCGCAGTGAAAGGGGCTGCCAGGCGAGAGTGACGTTGCCGCGATTCCTCGGCACTGAGGGGCAACCGGATGCTAAGCCGGGTGGGTAGAAAAATTCTGTAAGCGGCGAAGGCGCCGCCGAGAATTTCCGTGGCTTCTTGTGGTTTTCGCCTCAGCCCAGGCGCGATTGTGACTGAAACAGAATTGGACCTTGCCGGCGGACGGCATTATCATCTTCACTTTGTGAATACTTCCCGGGTCGTCAACGTCGAGGACTTGCGCCGCATGGCGCAACGCCGGCTTCCGAAGTCGGTGTTTGATTATTTGGATGGTGGCGCAGAAGCTGAAGTCACACTCAGGGAAAACTGCCGGGTATTCAACGATGTGCTATTTCGTCCTCGCAGTGCCGTGGCGGTCGGCGACTGTGATTTGAAGACTCGTGTACTCGGCCATGAACTTTCTTTCCCGGCCATACTCGCTCCGGTCGGGTACAGCCGTCTGATGCATCCTGCCGGAGAATTGGCTGCGGCTCACGCGGCTGGGGAGGCCGGTACTGGGTATATCCTCTCGACGATTTCCGCCCACAAATTGGAAAATGTGAAAGCCGCGTCGAAAGGTCCGGTCTGGTACCAGCTGTACCTGCTCGGTGGACGCGCCGCCGCGGAAGGTTCCCTCGACCGGGCCCGTCGTGCGGGATTTTCTGCGCTGGTTATCACTGTGGACACGCCCGTGGCTGGATTGAGAGAGCGCGATCCGCGGAATGGGATGAAAGAACTGCTGGGCAGTTCGTGGTTCGCGAAAATTCCGTACCTGCCCAACATTTTCGCTCATCCTGGTTGGCTGGCGTCGTTTCTGCTGGACGGCGGCGTGCCCAAACTGGAGAACATCGTTGTACCGGGTGAAGGGCCGATGAAACTGCTCGACGTCGGCGCTGCCCTGGCGAGCGCAACCGTGACCTGGGAAGACCTGCGCTGGATCCGAGAACTATGGACGGGGCCGATCGTGATCAAAGGCCTTCTGACGGGTGATGACGCCCGGCGCGCAGCGGACGAGGGCGCGGTTGCGGTAGTTGTGTCGAACCACGGTGGCCGTCAACTCGACTCGGTGTCCCCGACTTTGAGGGCGCTCCCTGAAGTGGTGGCGGCCGTGAAGGGGCAGGTCGAAGTGCTCATGGACGGCGGAGTCCGGCGCGGTAGTGACATTGTGAAAGCGCTCTGCCTGGGAGCGCGTGCCGTTCTCGTTGGGCGAGCTTACGCTTACGGACTCGCGGCCGCCGGCCCAGCGGGGGTGACGCGGGCGCTGGAAATCTTGCGGTCAGACGTGGAGCGCACGCTGCGGCTGCTGGGCTGCCCGTCGGTCGCGGCTCTCGACCGGTCGTACGTTGACGTGCCGGCCACCTGGCCCGTTCGTTGAGGGGACCATTTCAATTTGTCGAGAGACTTCTGACCTCCGGCGCATCAGAGGCGCTTTCCGACGGAGTCGGTTCCGTCAGATTCCCGACTCTTCTCTTGTGTCATCAATGAGACAGCGTCTCCCACAACCTACACTCCTATTTTTGAACTCTCGCGTGAAACCCTTTCCTCGCTTCGGAAAATCGTTTGGTCCGTACCTTGCTTTCCAATTTGCAAGGCCGGGTTCACAGGTTATAGTTCCCGGCCAGAGGAGTTATGAAGCGGCGTTTGTTCCTCTCCGCGCGTTTGGCTGTGGCGCTGGTGCTGACGGTGGCTGTCGCGCTGGGGGCGCTGGTAGTATGGCGCAGTTCGCGGGCGATGCAGTCCGCAACTGATGAGGTTCGCTCCGAACAGGAGTTCCGCTTCACGGCGCGACGGCTGCCAGCGTTGCTCAACCCCGGGTTCGAAACCGTCAGCTCTCCCTCAGTATTCTTGCAAGCCGCACGTTTTCAGAATCATCTCTATCTGGCCGGTCCCGCAGGGCTGCAGGAATACACGCCCGATGGTTCTCTGGTCCATCAATACGCAGTCGGCAACGAGCTTCCCGGTTCGCCGCTGGTTGCGCTGGCTCCCGCAGTTCTGGCGGACTCGCGCGAACCGGAGTTGATCATTGCAACCGCCAACGACGGACTGCTGGCTTTCAACGGCGGTGCCTTTCGTCAGATTCTGCCCGCTAGCGCCGATGCCCGGGCCATCACGGCAATCCTGCCGGTTCCTTCCGGACATCTGTTGATCGGAACCAAGAAGCTTGGCGTTCTAGTCTACGACGGACAGCAGATTACCGTTCTCCATCCAACGCTCGGTGGACTCTACGTGACCGCTCTCGCGGGGAATGAATCGGATTTGTGGGTGGCAACGCTGAATCGTGGGGTGCTGCACTTTCACGCGGGTGAGACCGAGAGCTTCGCCGAGGCTCAGGGGTTGCCCGATCCGCAGGTGCTGTCGCTCGCTATCTCCGGCGAAACCACTTATGCCGGCACGGCGACTGGAGTCGCCGTTTTCAGCGCCGGCCGTTTTTCTCGTGTGCTGGCTCCAGGAGTGCTTGCAACCGCGCTGCTGGCTACGCCGTCCCGACTTTATGTTGGGTCGGAGGATCAAGCCGTCGTCGTGATTTCTCTGGAAGGCCGTCGCCCCAATCCGAACCTCGCTCCGGAGACGCAGGGTCCGGGGACGCAACTCGCAGAGGTGCGGCAGCTCTTTGCCTCAGGCGACACGGTGTTCGCCGTGGTACGCAATGGTCTCTATCGCATGAACCCGCATGCTTTCGGCTGGCAACGGGTGCTTGAGACTGGCAGTGCTGTGCTCAGCGACCGCAACATTTCGGCCTTGGCGGGCGACGCCAGCGGACGCCTGTGGGTCGGTTACTTCGACCGCGGCCTTGATCTGCTCGCCTCCGATAACGGCCGCGCCCGGCATGTCGAAGATGAGCACGTATTCTGCGTGAATCGTATCTTTATAGATTCGAAGACCGGCGCGGTCGACGTGGCCACCGCGAACGGCCTCGTGCGCTTCGACAACTCTGGCAGCGTCCAACAAATCCTGACGCATGCCGATGGACTCATCGCCGACCATGTCACCGATGTCGCCGCGTACCGCGACGGCCTCGCGCTGGCCACGCCCGCCGGCCTGACATTCCTCGACTCCAGCGGAGCCCGCAGCATGTATGCGTTCCACGGACTGGTGAGCAACCACGTTTACGCGCTCGGCGCGTCGGGCGACGAACTAATGGCCGGAACGCTCGGTGGGCTCTCGTTGTTGAACAAAGGTGACATCACTGCGAACTTCACAACGACGACTTCCAATCTCAAGCACAACTGGATTACCGCCGTCGTCCCGGTAGGCTTGGAATGGATGGTCGGCACATACGGCGCAGGCATTTTCGGCCTCGACCGTTCCGGACGCTTTAATTCGTTTGAAACCGGGTCGGGCCCGTTCGAAGTCAATCCCAACGCGATGCTGGCCACGACCAGCCATGTACTCGCCGGAACCCTGGGCGAAGGCTTGTATCTCTACGATCGCCAGTCGGGGCGCTGGTCAGTCATCCGCGACGGTTTGCCGTCGTTGAACGTTACCGCGCTCACTGAGGCCAACGGCTACATCTACATCGGTACCGATAATGGCCTGGTCCGCATACCAGAGCAGAAGCTGCATCCATGAAAAAGCTGGTTTGGTCGGCACTCATTATTATTCAATGCGCGCTCTTTTGGACGACGGCGCAGCTAATGGCTGATGCGGGAGTTCTCATCCCCCGCGACAAGCAGCAACCGAACCCCGCCATCCTCTCCCTCGAAGAAATGGAAATCACCGTGCGCATCGACAACGGCGACGCGCGAATCTTCGTGCGCCAGGTGTTTGCCAACCATACTGGCGCGATTGAGGAAGGGAACTACATTTTCGCCCTGCCTAGCCACGCTACGATTTCCGATTTCGCGACATGGGACGGTCCGGTGCGCCTGCCGGCAGTGATCCTGGAACGTAAGCGCGCGGAAGAGATCTATAACCAGCTCAAGCAGCAGTCGATTGATCCTGGCTTGCTGCAGATGGGCGAGCGGGGCGCCGAGGAAGCCAAGCGCAGTTCTGTATTCAGCGCCCGCATCACGCCAATCCCGGCGTGGGGCACGAAGCGGCTGGAGATCGAATATCACGAGTCGATCCCGGTCGAAAATCTCAAATCGTATTTCGCGATTCCGCTTCGGCCGGATGCCTACCAGGCGCAGGCTGCGGCCCACCTCCGCATCAATTTCGAACTGCACACCGCGCACGCGATCCGCAATTTTCAGGTGCCGGCCAAGTCTTTTCCTCTGCAAATCGACCAGAACACGCCTCACCTGGTGCAAGCGCACTTTGAAGGGCAGAACGTCAATCTCGGCGAAGATTTCGTCGCCACTTACGATCTTGACCCCGCAGCGGCTGACACGCTCCAACTGTTGACCTATAGAAACCCGGTCGGCGGACAACCGTCGCCAACCGAGACTGCGCCAGTCCGCAGCGCGAACGAACCGGGATTTTTCGAAGCAGAAGCTCTGCTTGGGTTCGGTAGCGCGCCTGCTCCGCCGGAGGGCGCGGCCCCCGGCATCCCCAAAACTGTGATCGTGCTGTTCGACACTTCACTGTCGATGCAGTGGGAAAAACTGGAGCGTAGCTACCAGGCGTTCGAAACTCTGCTGCACGCGCTGCGCCCGTCGGATCACTTCGGGCTGGTGCTGTTTAATAACGAAACTCAGGTCGTGCCGGTGAGTGCGGCCGACGCCGGCAACATCCAACACGCAATCGCCGCCGTCCGCGACAGCCGCTTGCGCGGCGGTACCGATCTGCAGCGGGCTCTACAAACTGGGCTGCAGCAGGCCGCCATGGCGGGTAACACCTATCTCGTCATCCTCAGCGATGGAGGCGCGACTCGCGGTCCCATTCAGAATGGAAAACTCGCCGCATGGTATGCGTCCGCATGGCAGCAACTCGCCGACACGCAGCGCCCGCGTACGTACATTTTTGCTGTGGGCGACGACGCCAACCTGCCGCTGTTTCGCATGCTCGCTCGCCAGGATGGTCTGCTCGAACAGGTGCTCTCGACCGAGCCCATGGACTTCAAGTTGAACTCGTTCCTCTCGAAAATCGGCCGCAGCCCGGTCGGACAGCTCGGTCTCTCCATCAGCCCGGATGCCGCGGTCGATACGGTCTATCCCCTGCAGGCTGCAACTTTCTCCGGCTCATTGGCCTCATGGGTCGGGCGTTACCAGAAACCGCAGGAAAAAGTTTCTTTCACCGTACATGGTGTGCGGGAAGGGAGCGCAGTTCAAATGACGAGCAAGACCGACCTGCCGCGCGAGTCGTTCGATCATCCGCAACTGCCGCGACTGTGGGCGCGGGCCCGGGTCGATGCGCTGCTGGAAAAAATCGAGCGTGACGGCGAAGACCAGGCCACCATCGACGAAATCATCCGCCTTGCGCGTCAATACAAATTCGTCACTCCCTACACATCATTTCTGGCCGTGCCCCGCGCGCTGCTGCGGCCGCGCGTCATTCGCCCGGGTGATCCGATTCTGCGCGTTAAGACCGACGAGTCTATCACTTCTGTTATCGCACTGTTTCCCTTTGGTCTGGTGCAGCCGCTGCGTCATCTTTCGTCAGAGGATGTCTGGCAGACTCGCTTTCTCGCGCCCACCGACATGCAGGATGGAACTTACACCGTGCGCCTTATCCTGCGCGATAAAGTTGGACGCACCTATCGCGAGTCAAAGACTTTCGTCATCGCCAGCAAGCCGCCGGTGGTGCGGGTGAAACTTGATCGCAACCGTTATGAGCGCGGTCAGACCATCGATCTGCGAGTCAGTGCTTCTGAAAGTACGCGCACTCTCGTGGCGCGAATGGATGGCGCGGTGCCGGTGGCTTTGCGCTGGGATGCAAAAGTCGCTGCCAACACTGGCTTTCTCAGGATCCCGGACGAAACCATCCCCGGCACTTACAAGCTGACCGTGACCGCCGAGGACATTGCCCACAACATTGTTACACAGGAGGTGCAGATTGAAGTACTTCCTTGATTCAATGAGTCGTGATTCAACGGCCCCGCGAATGCGCGTGATAGCGCTGACAATATTCTTCGCGGCCATAGGCTTCAGCCTTTCCGCGCGCAGTGAGTTGCCCTCGTGGATTCGCAACATTGACTCTGGCAGCACGATCGAAGCCGTTTTCTTTCGCATGATGTCGTTGCCCAATGGTGCAGTCGCGTTTCGCCGGCCTCCGAGCGAGACCCGGCCCGCGCTTACCGACTTGATTAAGAATCAGCCGCATGACGCGGAGCTCTACTCGTTGCGTGCTCTGGAAGATGAGCAGCAACTCGATTTCACGGCCGCCGAATCCGACTGGAAATCGTATCTCGATAACTCTTCTGACAAGATCAGCGCTCAACTCGAGCTCGCCGATTTCTATCATCACCGTCTCCGCCCGGCTGACGAAATCAAGACTCTCTCGCTGGTTGCGAGTGCTCCAGCCATCGCGGCAGAAAAGCTAACTCCACCGTCGCAACAGCACTCCTGGCAGGCATTTGAGCGCATCTTCGGCGTAATTCAAGCTCAGGGATTGCCCAAGAATGTATCTGTCGCACAGTATCAAGCCTGGATTGCGCGCTATCCAGCCGAGCCGTCGCTCTACTCGAGGTTTCTACAATTCTTGGTGGCGGAAAAAGAATATCCCGTCGCAGGGCAACTCATTGCCGACTACCGCAAGCAATTTCCGAATGACCAGATTTTTCCGATGAAGGCGAGAGCGATGGTGGAGTATCGCCGGGGCTCGGTTCGCGAAGGTTTGGCGGTCTACGAGCAAAACTTTCAGCCACTCTGGGACCCGGAACTGGTGAAAAGTTATTTCGATCTACTACGCGACACGCAAAATCTGCGTAAATTTCGCGACGATGCCCACGCCGCGCTCGTGTCCAACCCGGAAGACCTCAACGCCACGGCGCGCCTCTTCTATTACTACCAGCAGCAAGGGAAGACCGATGTGGCACAGCAGGCCATCTCCGACCTGCGCCTGCACAAGGAGGCCGCCAAGTCGCCATGGACCGCGCAGGAACTTTACGTGTGTGCGCGACTGCTGGAGGACATCCACGCCTACCCCGAGTCGGCGCGATACTACTTTGCTCTCTACAATAGCAATAGCAACGATTTTCCGGACGCGGAATCGACAGCCATTGGCGGCCTCATCAGTCTGCTGTTGACCGCGCCGGAAACCCCGATCCGTCTAGGTTCCGGTGAACTCTCCATGTATCGCGACATCGCGATCATGGATCAAGGTCCGGGCTACTTCAATGGAATTTTGTCGCTGATTTTGAACAGTACTCAGCCGGCTTCGCAATACGCGGAGGAGGAGCAGCGTGCGGTGCCCTATTTCCACCGCTCGCGAGCTGCAGAGTTGCTGTCATTGCTGGATGCAAAATTTCCGAACTCCGGACGCCGTCCGGAACTGCACGCGCAATTGCTCGAGTTCTATTCGAACTCTGGCGAAAGCGACGCGGTCATCCAGGGCGGGCGCGAATTTCTGGCAGGTTTCCCCAACGCTGCAGAACGTACCTCTGTAGCTTTGCTGATGGCAGACTCCTATGCGCGCAAGAGCGACTCTAGGAGCGAGTTTGCGATCTACGATTCTGTTCTGCAGGAACTCGCCGTCAAGGTACAGAATGTGCCTCTTGGGTCGACGCAGGCGGCCTATGACAACGATAGCAATTACGCTCGTTCTTCGTACACCGGCCAGAATGCCGAGTCGGATGCGGAGAGTGAAGAGGGCGAAGAGGGTCAAGGCGAAGCTGCGGAAGCGAACCCTGCCGTCAGGCACCGAGCCGGAGAGTCCTTTCAATTAGGCGCGACCCCAGTGTCCACGGGGCAAATCAGTGCACGCTCGCCGGAGTACGCGCGCGTTCTGGAACGCTACCTGGCGCGTCTGGTGCAGATGAAGCAGATGCCACCCGCGCTCGCCGTGTTGAGCCGCGAGATCGAGCGCAATCCCGACGACCCCGGTCTCTATGAGCGTCTCGCCGTGTTTCTCGATCAGAACCGGCTAGGCTCGCAGCAGGAAGAAGTCTATCGCCGCGCCATGGCCCGCTTTCCCGACAAGTCGTGGTATGACAAACTGGCGCGCTTCTATGTGCGCTACAAGAGAAACGCCGAGTTCGAGCAGTTGACCCGCGACGCCGTGTCGAAGTTCAAGGGCAGCGAACTGGAACAATATTTTACTAACGTGGTCGGAGGCAGCCCGGGGCTTTACCTGCGGCTGAACCTGTACGCCAATAAGCGCTTCCCGCACAATCCAGTGTTCGTGCGAAATCTCCTGGGCGCTTACCAAACAGCCGCAACGCGTGATCCCGTTGCTTGGGAGGCCTTGCTGCGCCAGCACTGGTTTGAAGACGCTTCGCTGCGCAATCGTTTCTTTGAATTTCTTTCCGCCAGCGGGCGGCTGGAATCCGAACTCAGCGCGATCCGCCAGAACTCGCCTGATGCTGCCGCTTGGGAAAAGAATCCCGCTGCCGCCGATTTCCTAGCCAACGCCAATCTCTGGCGCTCGCACTTCGAGGAGAGCGCTCCGGTTCTGAAGACACTCGCCGCACAATATCCGGCTGAGGCTGAAATTGGCCACACCGCTTCTTCCGTATATCGCTCGCTCGCGTACTTCGAGCCCGCGGATACGAGCATCGCTGCGAAGATCGAAGACAACCTTCTGCAGGCCAGCCCCGGCGATACAGAAATCATGGCGCGCATCGGCGATATCTATGCCGATCGCGAACTGTTTGTGCAAGCCGCGCCATACTGGGAGCGCATTCCGCAAGCTGCCCCCGGCCAACCTGCTGGATATCTCGATGCGGCCACGATCTATTGGGACTACTTCGATTTCGACAATGCGCTTCGGTTGCTGGCGAAAGGCCGCGAACATCTTGGCAATGCGAGCCTCTATTCTTACGAGGCCGGAGCGATCTATGAAAACCTGCGCGACTATCCTCGCGCCGTCGAAGAGTATGTGAAGGGAGCCCTGAGCGCTCCGGAATCTTCGGCAGAGCAGCGACTGTTGCAGTTGGCGCGCCGCCCGACGTTCCGTGATGTGATCGATGAGAGCACGGCCAAGATTGCCACGACAGCCAATTCGCCCATGCCCGCGGTATATCTTCGAGTTAAGGTGTTGGAAGCGCAGAACCGCCAACCGGAAATGGAATCTTTCCTCGACTCGATGGCTGTCAGCACGACGTCCATCGAGCAGGCCGAGGAGCTCGAAACCCTGGCCCAGCAGAAATCGCTCGAGACGGTACGGCAGCATGCTTTGGAAAAGCAGGCTGCTCTCACTACCGACCCGGTCACTCGGCTGCAGTTGCGGTATGCCTTGATCCGGCTATACGAAAGCCGCAAGGATTTCCCGGCGGCGCAGAAGAATGTCGAGGCCCTTTATCGCGAAAACCCCAGGATTCTCGGCGTGGTTCGTTCAACCGTGGACTTTTACTGGCGTATGAAGATGCAATCGCAAGCCATTTCGGTGTTGCTGCAGGCCGCAAAGGATGCCTACCCCGCACTGAGCGTTCAATTTACTTTCGAAGCTGCGCGCAAGTCGACAGACATCAAACAATTCCAGCAAGCGCGAGACTTGCTTTCAGGATTGTTGAAAGATTCTCCTTACAATGGAGAATATCTTGCAGCTATGGGCGACACCTACGCTCAGGCGGGTGACGACCACGGCCTGGAGCAGTTCTATCTGGAAAAGATAGCGACCTTCCGGGCCGCGCCGCTCCCCGCCGATGCGCGCAAGGCTCAGATTGCGACCTTGCGCCGGGGGCTGATTCCCGCGCTCACCCGCATGAACAATTATTCAGGTGGAGTGGATCAATACATCGAACTCATCAACAACTTTCCCGAGGACGACGCGCTGGTCAGCGAAGCGGCCTTGTACGCTTTGCGCTACCAGCGGCAGAAGCAACTCGTCGATTTCTACGCCAAGACTGTCGCCCAGTCTCCGCGCGACTACCGCTGGTCGATGGTGCTGGCGCGCACCCAAACCAATCTGGAAGACTATGCCGCTGCCATTGATACTTATGCCAAGGCGATCGCGCTTCGCCCTGATCGCGTCGATCTCTACACCGCACGTGCTGGACTCGAAGAGCGTCTCATGCGCTTCGACGAAGCCGCCGCCGACTTCGAGCGCATCTATCAACTGGCCTACAAAGATCCGCAGTGGATGGAGAAAGTCGCCACCATTCGCGCCCGCCAGGGCAAGACCAAGGAAGTTGTTGCGGCGTTGCAGGCTGCGCTGATCAACGGTCGCCCGGAGAATGCGGGCAATTATTTCGAAGTGGCGAGCCGTCTCGAGACCTGGGGAATGCTTGACGAGGCGCGCAGCTTCGCCGAACAGGGCGTTTCCAAAGCCGGCCCAGAGTTGTTGGCCAGCGCCGAGCACCACACCGGCGCGAAGACTTACGTCCGCATCATGACTCGGCTGCGTCGCCAAGAGACGGCTTTCGCGGCCCTGCAAAAGGCGCTCGATGAGTCCGCTTCGAACCTTCCTGTTCTCAAAGAGCAGATGGAGAAGCAGGGAATCACAAGCATGACCGATGCCACTTGGCGCGAGAATACGCGCCGTGCCCGCATCGAGACCGCGCACACCGGCATGATGGTTGCCCTGCAGGAAATGGGAAGCGCTGTGAATACCTACTTCACGCCCGAGGAGCACCTCGGGTTCGCCCGCTTTGCCGAATCCAAACGTACCGGTATGAGCTTGGGTGATCTGGAAGCTTTCGCGATTCCGCTGGCCGCGAGCGCCACCCTCGCCGACCAGGAAGGCCGCTGGCGTTTTGAATTAATGATGCAGCGCACGGGCCAGCCGAATTCCTATCCTGAGACTCAAGCCTTCGTCGATCTGGAACGGCGTCGCGGCCGCTTCGCGGAGCTGGGCGCGGAGATGGAACAGTTATCCGACAAAGTGTATGCGAACATGCGAAGCACGCCATTGGTTGCCGCGGCCGATGCCTACCGCTCGGCTGGCGACCAAGCGAATGAACTGCGCGTGCTTGCCCGCGTCTTCTCTATCAACGGCCTGGATCCTACTCGGCAGCAGCGTTACTTCCATCTACTTCTCGATCGGCAGGCGCAGGATTTGGTCCGCATTGCATCTGTGTGGCCTGCGCCCTACGGTGAGCAGGCCGCGAACTACGTCGTCGCGCACGGAAGCGCGGCGCTGGCCCATGCCGTAGTGCAGGAGCGGGGCAAAGCTCGCCCGCCTGTCTGGGACAAGGCTTACAACGCGCTCGTCGGACTTTATTTCGCCGAACCGACGCCAGAGGTCAACAGCGCCTTCCTCACCGCCCTTGGCGACGACCCCATCGGCGTGCGACTCGCCAAGCCGGTCGACCGTACTCAGCAGCTCGCCGGCAATACATGGTTCTATTACGGCTCGCGTTATGGCGAGTATCTCGGTACGGTAAAACTGGGTGAACCGGAAGATTTCCTTCCCTCCACTCTTGAGGAGAGTCCAGCGACTGCCTCGGGATATCTGACTCTGGCCGACTACTACGCTGGCACCGGCGACGCCAAGCACGCCATCGCCGACTACAATCACGGGCTCGAGCTTTCGCCTAACCACCCTGACATCCATGATAGCCTTGCCGTCGTCTATTACAAGCAGGGCGATCGCGCGGCCGCACTGGCGCAATGGAAGCAGGCTCTCGCGGTGATCTCCACGCAGCTCGACAGCACGCGGCTGCCCGAGAGTTTCTGGGCTGACTTTGGGCGCACCTGCGATCAACTGGCTGGACGCCATTTGTTCGGCGAGCTCAAGCCCGACGCCGATGCTATCCTCCGCGTCTATCTTCGCCGCAATGGCAACTATCGATCGAACGCACTGTTGCACTCCGTGTATGCAGGCGTTGGAGATCCTGCCGCGGCGACGGCATGGTTGCTCGATCTTTCGTCCGCAGCGCACGATCCGACGGCCATCCTTGCCGATGTCGCCGACGCTTCTTGGATTCCGCTGGCTCGTCGTGCGCCGATTTATCAGCGCATTCTCGAATCGAAGGAGGCCGCAGCCAGCAAACTGAATGGTCTGGAACGCCAGTATGCCGAGCAGGATCTCGGTGCCTGGCAGCTGCGCTGGGTCCAATATCTTGTTCGCATGAAGCAGTATGCGACTGCGGCGGCCGCGATTGCCGCACTTCCCGATGGAACCCGCGCGGCGCAGGCTGGGGCGCTTGTTCCGCTCGATCTGCAAGTCGCCGCGCAACTCGGAACTCTGGATGCAAAGCTCACCGAATATCGTACAGAGCCACAAAAAGCGCCCGCGTCTGAAATCCTCCGAACCGCCGCCCGCCAGCTGTTTGAATCCGGCGATAAGCAGTCTGCGCGTAAGATTCTCGAACTGGTTTTCGCTCGCGAGATTGAAGAACACACGCTAGTCGCGGCTAACTTTCTGGGACTCGCTGAGATTCGCCTCGCCTCGGGTGACAATGCCGGCGCGCTCGACCTGCTGCGTCGCCTGGTCGTCGCGGTTGGCAATCCTTTCGAGAATCTCGATCCTGCCGCCGCGTTGCTGGAGAAAAGTGGGCACAACGCCGAGGCCGTCGAGTTTCTCGATCAACTTGTTAAGTCCGCACCCTGGGATTCTTCTTATCGTCTGCGTCTCGCCAAAGCGAAACTGGCGGCGGGACAGGACGCCGCAACCGCCCAGGATGCGCTTATAGCCGTTGCCTCCGCACCCAGCGCTTCGTATGATCTGCGACTCAAATCGGCGACCGCACTTGCCGGACGGGCGCACTCCGACCTGGGCAGTGCAGAGCTCAACCTGCTCGCTGGCGACCCCGCGGCAATCACGCCTGCGGCAGCCGATAAATTCTACTTCTACGCGGTCCGCCTCAAGGCCGCTCAGAAGGCTCCTGATACACCGGCGAAGCTTCGACTCTTGAGCCATTGCACCATCGATTTTCCCCGCCGCGACGAGGCTAGAGTGCCCCTGTTCCAGGCTGCCGCTGCTGCGAACGCCAACGAATATGCGGTCGGCGTGATGGAGCCTCTTTTTCAGGCGCAGTTCCTGCGAAGCCCTGCGGCCGTGACCGGCAACGACAATGAGGAAGAACAAATCGCGAGTTCTGAGGAAGAAGATAGCGCCAACGACGCCGACGCCCCAGCCAGTGCTGCCATGAAACTCTCGCGCGCCCAACAGGCCGAAGTGGCGCAGATGCTGGGCGACACTATGAGTCGCCTGAACCGGCTCGACGATGCCGTGGCGTATTACGAGAGCGCGCGCCGAGTGGAAAGTTCTCCAGCGATCCGCCAGGTGTTGCTGCGCAAAATCGCAGAAGCGAAAGCCACTCTTCGCATTCAGCATCAAAACGCCGCTCGCCAGCCTCTTCTGCATGAACCACTCGAACAAGACCGCGTGGTCCGTCCTCAACTGGCTCGTTCGAATCCCGCACCTAGAGGCGCCGCTGTCCAAGCTGGCGTGAAACCAGGAGGCGTGACGCCATGAAACGCATCGCCATTATTTTCTGTATTGCCGCTGCCTGCGGGGGAATCGGCTGGGGCGCATATCGGGCGGCCGCGCCAGCCGGGCAGCCGCTCTCGAAATATGTTCCCGCCGGACCGCTTCTCTATCTGGAAGCGAAGGATTTGTCGGCGCTTCTCAACGATTGGAATTCCTCGCCGCAGAAGCGACAGTGGATTCAAAGCGACAACTATGAAGTCTTTTCCCGCTCTCGTCTGTTTTTGCGATTGAAAGGAGCCAGCGATCAATTTACTGCCGCTGCGGGATTGCATCGGGACATGGATTTTCTTTCTCAGGTTTCCGGCGAACATAGCGTTCTCGCACTCTATGACATCGGCAATCTGCAGTTTCTTTATATCGCGTATCTGCCTTCCGCTAAATCCATGGAAACGACATTGTGGCAAACGCGTGCGAAGTTTGAGCCGCGGAGCGCGGGCGGTGTGGACTTCTACCTTCGACGCGATCCCGAATCGAAGCGCGAAGCGGCCTTTGCGATAGCGGGCGATTATTTATTGCTTGCCACGCGCGAAGACTTGATGGCGGGCGCGCTCCAACTCATGTCGGGCAAACCGGATCGCAGCGTCGAGAGCGAGCCGTGGTGGACGCAGTCGACTACAGCGGCTGGCCAAGCCGGCGACCTGCGCATGGTTCTCAATCTCGAAAAGCTCGTGCCCAACGGTTATTTCCGCACCTACTGGATCCAGCAAAATATAACCGATCTTTCACCATACTCTGCCGCAGTTTCGGACCTCTTTCGCGCAGACAGCCAGTATCGCGAAGAACGTGTGCTGATCAGAAAAAAACAGCTTGAAGCGGCAACTCTCGATGATGGGGCCTTGGCCGCTGCCGAGGTTGCTCGTCTCGTTCCCGCCGATGCGGGTGTGTACGTCGCGGCGGCCAATCCGACGCCGGACGCCTGTTTTGCCGTGCTCGAAACCAAGATTCTGGCGCCTCATCTGGGCGCGCACCCGGCTTCGCAACTCGCGCCGCAGGTGCAGTTCACTTCAGGCGAGCAGGGCGCAGGCTCGGACCTGGAAACGCGCATCGATCAGGCTCCGACTGCGCGGCCGGCTCAGCAGTCGACGTCCGCGTTGCAGGAACTGCTGAACAAGACGCCCATTCTTGCCTCTCTTCAGGTGCAATCGACCGAACGCGATAAAGCTGGTGTGTTCGCGAGGATTCATTCCGCCGTAGTTCTGGTGGCAGCTTCTGGTTGGAACGAGGCGGGCGTTCAATCGGTGCTGACCGATTTCGTTCGTCCCGGACTCACGGCCAGCGAACTGGGCGTCGGCTGGCGGCAGGAGTCCGGATATGACCAACTCGATGGCTTGTGGCCACTCGCGATTGCAGTCCGCGGAAAATATTTACTGGTGAGCGACGCCCCCTCGCTGATGGAGTCGATGCTGTCGAATTTCAACCGCAAGTCCGATCGCAAGGCCGCAGAACTGCTCGCCGGTTTCAATCATCAGCACGAACAAAGCAATTTCATCCGCTTTGCGAATCTGGTCGATCGGCCTAATATAGGCGTCGCCTACGGGCAGAACTCAGAAAAACAACCGCAATTCTTTTCCGGCAACGTGGCCAGTCTAAGCTCGACTCTGAGTGCGATGTCGGCGGAAAGAATCGAGGTCCGCAGCGATGGGGGAAAAGTCCGACAAACCGTGATTTACGAATGGTCGCAATAAGACACATTGCGCTGTCGCTGACTTTGGCGACGCTGAGTCTGATGGGGCCGTCGTCCTCGTCGACCGCCCGTGGCGAACCTGTTCTCGAAAGCCAGGCACCCACCAACGGACGATCGAGCGTCGCGTGGTTGGGCGTTGGCGAGCCAAACGACGAGCGATCCGACCTAGAGCGCAACAGCAGTTCGTCGTTGTTCGCGCAGTCCGCGGCGCAGGCGCTAAGCCAGCACTTTCCCAGCCGCGACATTTCGTTTCTGCTGCTGGATGCCCATACAGGTCGCGTTCTGGCCTCGCGCTGGAATCATCCTGATGCGCCCATTCCCATGGGTTCGCTGCTTAAACCTTTCACCGCCCTCGCTTATGGCGAAGAGCATGCGTATCGATATCCGAACCACACCTGTCGCGGAACGTCCACGGGATGCTGGCTTCCTCGCGGGCACGGAGATATCGATCTGACCAAGGCCATCGCACATTCCTGTAACTCGTACTTTCGCATGCTGACCGCGGACCTCACAGCGGCCGATGTCTCTTCTACTGCAGCTCGCTTTGGACTGGATCGTCCTGTACCGGAGGCGTCCGGAGCCGAACTGGCCGGCCTTGGTACCCGATGGCGGACTTCGCCCGTGAGCCTGACGCACGCATATCTCGAACTGGTTCGGGAACATGGGCAACCGGGTGTAAGCGAGATTCTCGACGGCATGGCTCTATCCGCACGATCCGGAACCGGCGCACAAGTGCATCGCGCTTTCCCAATTCCCGACGTTCTGGTGAAAACTGGGACAGCGGCGTGCACGCACTCCCCGCATGCGCCAGGCGATGGTTTTAGCGTTGTACTCGTGCCTGCGGATGATCCGCAGATTCTGCTGCTGGTGCGAGTGCACGGAGTTCCCGGGGCGGAGGCCGCAAGAACTGCTGGCCAGATGCTACGCCGGATCGAAGATTAGTCGTGGTGCGCATGAGAATTACGCAACTTCTGACGGTTCCGGTCGCACTGCCCAAGCTTGCCGTCCTCTTCGCCTCGGTGTGTTCGATCGTCCTTGCTCAAGGCACTCGCCCCGGTGAGTCATCCACCGCTTATGTTCGTATCGGTGTGCTTGGTCTGTTTCATCCCATGGAACTCACGGTGAGCGCCACTGCGGGTTCTGCGCTGGTGGTACTAGCCGGTGAAGAACGCTTCGTGCTCGAGAAAAGTTCTGGAGTCGATTCAGTGTCGGTCCAGATCGCTGATCCCCTGGCTATTGTGACTTCACGAGGCCATGCCGTTCGAGCTTCCGGACTCAGGGTTACCGGGCGGAAGGGAGAGCCAGTAGATTTCATCCTGGGGGTCCCTGGAAAAATGACACGCCACTACCGCGGCACCCTCGAGATCGAACCTTCCACGGGGCGTTTGATTGCGATCGTCACCATGGACCGCGAAACTGCCGTAGCATCGATCGTGGCGGCGGAAAGCGTGGCCGAGACGCCGTTCGAAGCATTGAAGGCTCAGGCCGTTGCCGCGCGCTCTTATCTTGTCGCCAACCCCGGACGCCACGCAGAGTTCGATTTCTGTGACACCACGCACTGCCAGTTTCTCCGCGAGCCGCCGGCGCCATCGAGTGCCGCAGCCCAGGCGGTGGCGGCCACTCGTGGCCTGGTACTCGCTTACGATTCCCATCCCATCGCAGCCATGTACACCCGCAGTTGCAGCGGGCGTACTCGCACGCCCGCGGAGGTGGGCCTCGCGGCGGCCGCATATCCTTACTACTCCGTCGAGTGCAAGTATTGCGCCGCGCACCCGGCGCGATGGTCGAGTCGAATCTCTGCTCAGGACGCTGCCACCCTGCGTAGTTCCGACGAAGCGGCTCGCCTGAACATCGATCGCCGCCTCGGCTGGAGCACCGTCCCCAGCAATGACTTCGTGCTAAAGACTGAGCATGGCCAGATCGTTGTCGAGGGAACGGGCCAGGGGCATGGCATTGGACTCTGCCAGGCCGGAGCCAAGGCCATGGCCGAGGAGGGCGCGGATTTTCGCCAGATTCTAAGCCTCTACTATCCCAACACAACGGTCGTCGATTGTCCTGCCCAAGCGTCCGGCGGCCGCCTTGAAGAATCCGCAAACCCGTCTTCAGCCGAAAATCGACCGGTCAGGTAACATAAAATAATCTGCGCAGGGCCGAACCTTATTTATATTTATGGAAAGACGCGAAACGCTTCGATTGCTCGCCGCCGGCACTGCTTTCCTCTCCAACTCGCGCCACGCAACCTGATGGCGATGCTGCGGGAAGCAGGCAGACTCATCGGAACTCCGGCAAGCCCGCGGACGCTCAATACACAGCAATACGCCAGGCCGATGACGAGCCGCCTGGATTCTCCATTCACGAAATGGGGACGGCGCGGATGGGCCGCGATCCTAAGACTTCGGTGCTCGTCGGCAATTTTTGCGGATGCTCTCGTCAGCCGCGCTGGCGCCACTGGTAGTGAGTGAACTGAAAGCGGGTCAGGCAAAGGCTCCGGCCTAGCCAGCCGCGGGCATGCTGTCGAGGATCGTCTCAGTCTTCGCATCCCAGAAAGCTTTCTTGCCCGACCAGTACGATTGCGCCGCCATCATACACGCTACGGAATGCGCGAATCCCGCGTGTACTGAGGCGTGGGGCTGCTGCCGCGAGCGCATGCACTCGAACCAGTTCGCCATGTGTTCGGTGGTCAGGTCATCGATACCCATGGGCGGAAGGCTAGTGTCTCCCGGCAGCTTCACAAACTCGGATTTCCTCTTCGCGTCAACGTCAGCGTCATCTTCGTGCGTCCCTTTCTCTTCGATGACTTGATAGCGCGGGCTGCCTTCTCCGCCAATGTTGATCAGACTCGCCTTCTTCCCCATGTAGCGAGTGAAACTGGGCGCGTCGTTGCCAAAACTGGTCGAATAACTGACCAGGAATCCCTTGGGGTATTCGAGCAAAGTCTGAAACGTATCGGCATTTTCGCGGCCATCGTGCCACGCGAACACGCCGCCGTGCGACACAGCCGACTTCGGAAAATTGTCGTCCATGAACCAGTGCACCAGATCGATGGCGTGACTCATCCATTGGTCCGGAATCCCACTGGAAAACTCCCGATACAAGCGAAACTCGAAATACATTTGCGGATCAAACGGGCGCGCTGGCTTGTTCATCAGCCACTTGCTCCAATCCGTATCTTGCTCGCGGATCTGCTTAACCTCCGGGCGCCCGCGCCACCGCGGGCCATGATAGTTCCACTCCACCTCAACCTTGCTGACGTCGCCGAGCGCCCCACTGCGCGCGATTTTCTGCGCCGCTTGCTGGTAGGGCTCGCTGCGGTGCTGCGTGCCAACCTGAACGATGCTCTTGGATTGCAGCACCGTGTCGCGCGCTGCTTTTGCCTCGCTCAATACATTCCCCATAGGTTTCTCGACATAGACGTCCTTACCTGCCTCCACGGACAGCTTTAGAATCGGGGAATGCGCGTGCTCCGGCGTTGAAATCAGCACGCCGTCGATATCCTTCATAGCCAGCAGGTCTTCCAGGTGCTGGACGGCGCGCGGGGCCCGGCCGTAATAGCCTGCGTTAGTGGCGGTGGCTTTTTCGCGATTCACTTTCCACAGATCGCAGACCGCGGTCATCTCCACGTTGTGGCTGGATTTCAATTTGGAGGCGATCTCGTCGAGATCTCCACCACGGCTTCCGTTGCCGATGTGGCCGAGCGAAATGCGGTCGTTGGCGCCCACGATATTTCCGTAAGAGAGCGCCGTGCGGGGCAGGACAACTCCCCCAGCGATCACCGCAGCGGACTTTCCCAGAAAAGCTCGACGGTTAATCTGCGAAGACTCACTCATGATTTGCTCCAGTGTGGGAATGGATTGGCAATGCTGTGTGGGAACATTTTTCTAATCAATTTTCTAGTCGACATTCTTGCCCAGTTTACTGTCAAGGACAGCGGAAATAGCTCCGGTCTCAACTCGTCTTCAGACCGTCCGGCACAAGCGGTAGCGAGCGCAGACGCACGCCGGTCGCGTCGAATATGGCATTGGCGATAGCCGGAGCCAGGCCAATCATCGGGCACTCGCCCGCCCCTACCGAAGGAATGTCCTTGCGGTCGAGCAGGACTGTTTCCAGGATCGGAAGATCGCTGAACCGCGGGACGCGATACTCTGAGAGTCTGCCGTTCAGAATCTTGCCGTTGTCGAATTCGATCGCCTCGAACAGCGCCCCACCCAGCCCTTGCACGTTCGAACCTTCGATCTGATTGCGCAGGCCATCGGGATTCACGATCGCGCCGCACTCGAAAGCCGAGACGACACGAACCACTTTCACGTCGCCCAATTTCTGGTCGACTTGAACTTCGGCGAAGGTCGCGATGTTCCCCAGCTTCTCGTAACCCCCACCCATGCCAAATCCCTGGCCGGCTGTCTTGCTCTTGCCCCATCCGAACTGTTTCGCCGCCGCTTCGAACACCGCGCGTAATCGTTCATCCTTCAGGTTCTTCAGGCGGAATTCCAGGGAATCCATCTTCAATGCGTGCGCGATTTCGTCCATGTGCGACTCGCGGGCGAAATGGTTCGCCGTCGCCGCCAGGGCTCGGTACGATCCCTGCCGCAGGGGGGAATTGGTCGCGTGAAAGACAATGCGCTGGTTCGGAATGTCATAGTAGCTGCGAATGCCCGCCGAACCAGAGTTGTAGTTGTGGAACTCCCATGCCGTAATCGTTCCGTCGCCGTGCACGCCGCTGGTCACGTCAATCACGCCAGCGGGACGAAAGTACGCCCACGTAAATTCTTCTTCGCGCGTCCACACGACCTTCACTGGTCGCCTGGCCGCACGCGCCAGTCGCGCCGCTTCGATCGCCGTTTCGCCCGTGTGCTTGCCGCCATACCCCGAACCCGTGTCTGGCATCAGCACGCGCACGCGGTCTTCGGGAATGCGAAAGGCCTCCGCCAGTTGGCCGCGAACGCCGAACGGACGTTGCGTTCCGGTCCACACCGTTAGGTTGTCTCCATCCCACTTCGCCAGCGCCGCGCGGGGTTCGAGCGGAACGTGCGCAATGTAGGAAACTGTATATGTCTGTTGCAGGCGATGGTCGGCCGCGGTCAGCGCCTGATCCACGGCGCCCACGTCATAGCGGTCGCCGTCTCCCGTGGGGTCGTTGCCCTCGACCGTATTCTTGCGCAGATAATCGAAGAGTTCTTTGCCGGAAGGTTGCGGCTCGGATTTCCATTCAGCGTGAATCGCAGCAAGTGCGGCCGTAGCGGCCTCGCTGCTTGCCGCGGCCACGCCCACGAAGTTGCCATCATGAACGACGGTGGCGCCCGCCTGCTCCGCTTTCTGCGTGTCTACCGAAAGCAAGGTTGCGCCAAATGTTGGCGGTCGCGACACCTTACCATATAGCATGTCCGGCAATTTCTGATCCGAGGGATAGCGGTGCCTTCCGGTCACAAAGTCACGCCCATCGACCTTAAGCGCAGATTGGCCTGCGACTTTCCAATTCGTCGCCGGAATCAGCGGAGTCTCCTCTGAAACGGTCTGGCTCAGCAATTGCCCTTTGGTCAGCGCAGCATACTCCACTGAACGCTGGTGCTGGGGATCGGCGACCTTGCCATCCGCCGCAATCAAATGCTGACGATCCGTCTTCCACTGCTCTGCGGCCAGCCCGATCAGCGTTTCGCGCGCCGCGGCCGCAACTTTGCGGAGTTGCAGGTTCATGGTGGGAGTGGTGCGGCTCCCGAATGTGCCCATGTCGAAGGGCGTGAGCTGCGTGTCGCCCATCACCATCTCAAGTTTGTGGATGGGTACATGGAGTTCTTCCGCGACCGCCTGGCTTAGAGATGTCCGAATGTTCTGGCCCATCTCTGCCTTCCCGGTGTAGACGGTGACTTTGCCGTTTTCTCCAAGATGAAGCCACGCACCGACTTCTTTGGGAAGGGAATCGCCGCGTCGCCTGGTCCCTCCGGACTCTTGAGCGACGATTGCCGGTTTCAGAACCGAAACCACCAGCACCCCGGCGCCGAGAAACTTGAAAAAGTCCCGGCGATCGAGATCGAAGTGATACGGAGGCGCGGCCTTGAGCTCGTAGCGTTCCGGCTCCAGTGGAAATTGCAGATGCATCTTCGCGCTCATCGGCCCGCTCCCTTCGCGGAAGACGCTGTTGCGATGCTGGCTGCTTTCTGAATTGCGGAAACAATCCGCGCATAGGTTCCACAGCGGCAAACGTTGCCATCCATGAAGGCGATGATCTCGCTTTCCTTCGGCTGCGGAGTTCGCTTGAGCAGAGCGACCGCCGACATGATCATCCCCGACGTGCAATAGCCGCACTGCATTGCCCCGGCTTCGAGAAACGCCTCCTGAACGGGATGGAGTTGTTCGCCTGTGGCCAGGCCTTCAATGGTTGTGATCTGCTTCTGCGAAACGGCTCCCACCCTGGTGATGCACGACCGCTGCGCCTTCCCGTCGATCAGGACAGTACAGGCGCCGCATTGGCCTTCCCCGCAGCCATACTTGCTTCCGGTTAGATCGAGCTGTTCGCGCAGCACGCTGAGCAGGCTGTTTTGCGGATCGGCATTTACCGCGTAAGATTTTTGGTTGATGGCGAGATGAATGACTGCCATTCCGATGCTCCCGGTCGACGAAGGCGCGTGATATTAATGACGGAACTGCTTATCGAAATGATATACCCGCGGACACGACCACTGGCAGGCTTGTGCGACGGCGAAGACCTACTAGAGCCGAGAGGCCCGGAATGTTCCCCCATTTCTGCCCGGCCCCAGAACAACGTGGAGCCCTCGCCCACGCACTTTCTCCGCGAACTTCCCATGCGCGTTACGACTTGATGGTTTTCGAAGCCTGGTCCCACGTGACCGGCTTCTGGCGGAAATACGACTCATTGGCCATGTGACAGGCGATGGCGGCATTGTTGCCGAAGACAGCATCCTCGGTCACCGGCTTGCGCGACTTCACCGACTGGAAGAAAACATTCAGGTGCGGACGCATATCATCCCAGTCGTGGCCTTTGTATACCGTGTCTTCGTGCACCGGTTCTTTGCCCAGCTGCGGGTCGTGCTCGGCGTGCCACTGTTTGAAATACTCTTCGCGCATTTTCGCCGGGAAGGAAAAAGCGTAGTAGCTCGGGTCCGTGTCAACGCCAGATTGCGGGTTGTGCCGGAGGTCGAACTCGCCGGCGTCGAGCAGCCCTTTCGGCCCCATGAATCGCGCCGTTTCTGGACTCTCGCAACCCAGGTCGAGGCGCACATAAACCGGGATGCCGTGATAGTCGAAGAGCACGGTGTGAAAATCGGGCATATCGCGGCCGTCTTTGAAGCGGAAAATTCCGCCCATCGCGGTGGCCGATTTCGGGATTTCATTCCATCCTAGCGTGACCAGCATGCCGCTGATCAGGTGCACCATCAGGTCGCCGGCCACGCCGGTGCCATAGGCGCGCCAGCAGCGCCAGCGCGCAAAATGCAACTTGTTGAACGGAACTTTCGGGGCATCATTGAGCCAGGTATCCCAGTCCAGCGTTTCGGGCGAGAGATCGGGCGGCGGCGGATATTCCCAGGCGCCGGTGGGATCGTTTCGTCCCAGCGTAAGTTCCACCATTTCGACGTCGCCAATCGCCCCGCCCGCATAAAGATCGCGTGCGGTGGCGCAGAGCACCGAACTCACGCGCTGCGAGCCAATCTGCACGATGCGATTATTTTTCTGCGCGGCGTCGACCATGGCCAATCCGTCGGCCACGTTGTGCGACATCGGCTTCTCGCAATAAATATCCTTGCCAGCATTGCAGGCGTCGACCACCACGCGCCGGTGCCAGTGATCGGGAACAGCAGCCACGATGCAGTCGATGTCCTTGCGATCGAGCAGTTCCTGATAATGGCGCGAAGTGGGCAGGCTGGGGTTGCCGGTAATCTCTTTGGCCAGTGTATGCCGCCCGTCATACAAGTCGGCCGCGCCGACGCACTCCACTCCAGGAATGGTGATCGCCCCGGTCAGCAGTCCCGAACCCTGCATTCCAATGCCAATCATGCCGAAGCGAACCCGGTCGCTGGGTGCCACGAAGCGCGTGAGTGGTTGAGCTTCCAGTAAGACGGTCTTCGATGCCAGTAGCCCACCCGCTGCCGCTGCTGCACTTCCCTGCAAGAACGCGCGTCGCGAAAGAATGCGTTTCCTCATACTGATTCCTCCCAATGATTTGACTGCGACCTGCTCCGGCACGCCCAACTACTTTTTCAGCGGCTTAATTGCCACTTCCTTGAAGAACACGATGTCGTTGTCGCTGTGGTTCTGCAGGCCGAAATAGCCGAAGTTCGGCCGAGGACCACGCTGCGGCTCGAAATCAAATTTCCGATCGGGCACCGGATCGCCATCTGTATAGTCGGTGACTTTCACACCGTTCAGCGTAACAATCGTGCGCGGCCCATCTAGCGTGATGTCCATGGTGTTCCACTCCGGGCCCGGCTTCCAGGCATGTTTGACCAGCGGCTTGGTCAGCGAATACAGCATGGCGGTCTCGTGGTACTCATCCTCGCCCGAAGCTTGCGGATTATTGTCGATCTGCACTTCGAAGCCATAGTGCACCGGCATCCACTCCTCGCGAGGCTCTAACGGAATGCGAATGAATACGCCCGAATTGTCGTTCACGTCGCGCATCTTGTAGACGACGTGAATCTGGCAATTGCCGATCTTGCCGCCGGTCCAGTAGAGCAGGCCCATGCCGCCGTGGGTGCGGATCAATCCATCTTCAACGGTGTCGCCGCCCGGGCCCACATGCTTCCATCCGGTCAAATCTTTGCCGTTATAAAGCTGTTGCCATTTGTCAGGATCGCCCTTGCAAACGTTCTGATTTTCATCGGCGGCCAAGGCCGACATGGCCATGCCGGCGAGCACAAAAAAAGAAACAATAAATCGTTTCAGCACGGGGAATCTCCTGGGTTTTCCACTTAGCTTACTTTGGGACAGACCAACATACTCGCACCCACGCGCGGAATCAACCAGAGGGAGAAAGGTTCGGGCGAATTCTTCTGATTCGACGATCGGCTGGAAAGATGTGGATGGACGACACAAGGGCGCGTCCTTCCCGCAGAACGCGAGAAGGAGCGCAACCCGGTTGTGGTTTGAACGACGTTAGTGAGTGAAGGAGACGTTCAGGCCGGTGGTGAAGATCACGTCGTTATTCTTGGTGTTGGTCGGAGGATTGGAGACGTAGATGTCGCCGAACTGGTTCTGCCAGCCCAGCCACTTGCTGATCTTGGTAACGGTGCCGATATTAAGGTCTGTCCGATACTGTCCCGTCTGCTGCAGGTTCGGATAAACATAGAAATTCTCGGTCAAACCTGTGCTCTTGCCCAGCTTTTGGGTCAGTTCCTCGCCCAGGGTCAGGGCGGCGAACCGGTTGGTTTTTCCGTAAGACTCAAACACCCCCGTCGGAATGGTCGAAGGGAGAGTCGGCGGCACCTCAAGTCCGTTCGAATAAACTTCGTGGGTGTAGTTGATGCCGCCGAGGACGTTCAGAGTGGTCTTGTCGGACTTGATGGCGTGGAAGCCGAAGCCGCCGGTGTAAACGCTGCGCAAATCCAGAAACTGCAGGGCATTGGCCATGAAGTCCGCCGCGCCGAACGCGAACAGCTTCGGGTTCACGTTGCGGTCGTAACGCAGGCCGCCGGTTTCAAGGTTTGCGACGGTGCTGGGCGTGGCGAGGTTATTGGTGGTGTCGATGGAAGTGGCGTAGAGCGTGATCTTGTCGTTGAGCGTAGTATGCGCCGCGTTGAAAGCCAGAGCCAGATTCTCTGTCTCGCTGTTTCCGCGAGCGACTGAGAAGCCGATGTTGGCCCCACCGGTCCATCCGTGTCTCAATCCGGGATGCAGAGATTTATCGTAAGCCGTCTGCTCAGCGTCGTTTCGGATCAGCGTCACGTCGGTTGTAGGGGTTTCCACGGTGCCAGCCGTCTTGGTGGCGATCTCAAGCTTGCCGTCAGTGGTGGTGACCGGGCCGACCGCGGTCTTTCCGCCTTTCAGCGTGACGTGCAGTTCTTGCTCGGTCTTGATTTCCTGAATAGAGGCAAACTGAATAGTGACGTCTCCCGCGGCCTCGGTGTGCAACACCAGCGCCTTACCGTCAGACTTTACGACCGTGCCGGTCAGCCGGTCTCCGTTTTTCAATGTAACCTGGTCAGCGAAAAGTGACGATGCCAGTACGAGAAATGCTGTCAGAATGAACACTTGAAATCTACGCGACACGGCCTGCCTCCAGATACCAGAGTTTTTGAAAATGAAAGCGCTTGGGAACCCGGAATAACGACGGGACAGAAATAGGGATACAGCGACAAAGAGGCGGAAGTTACGGCCGGAAGAACCTGCCCACAATGCTCTTCAAACGGCTACCCAGAAAACGGCTGACGCAGGTCAGCTCTTGGTCTCAGTCTTCTTGCTCGAATCGCTCGAAGACGGCGCCGGAGGCTGTTCCTTCATGCCGTCCTTAAAGCTGCGAATGCCCTCAGCCAGCCCTTTGCCCAGTTCAGGCAGTTTCTTCGGGCCGAAGAGCAGAAGAGCAATCGCCGCTACCAGCAGCCAATGCCATGGTGATAACTCACCCATAAGAACCTCCAATGGTCTCTATTGCCAACAGCAACTTATAGCCTACGGGAGGCCAAAAGGGAAGTCAAACCTCGGCTCATCCATTGGACCTTCTGTAGCCTTTTCAGTGTTTTACCCCGACGCGATGGCCATCTTCAGTACATCCCGGGCGACGCGGAGTTGTGATTTCGAGTACCTCCAAGCACGCCGTTTCGGAACAGGAACGTATTCGGCGAAGTGATCGGGCGGTTACCTCCGTGACCTTACCTGCACGTCCTTCGGCGGGCTATGTTTCTTAGGCGGTCTTTGAAGGCATTGCCCTTCAAAGCCGCCACCAGCAAGCCAATCAACGCGTCAGGGAGTCCGGTGAGAGTGCAAGCGCTACGATTTCTTCTGTTATTTGCCCTGGCCGCGGCTGCGACCGCGCAAGCTCAGGTTCAGCAACGCAAGGTTCAGCAAACCCAGATTCAGCAAACCCAGGTTCAGCCTGTCGACACCACGCAGCTCGCTGCCTGGCTGGTCGGCGGAGTTCCCAACAGCCGTCTGGCCCGTCTGGTCGCGGAACGTGGTCTGGCTACTCTGCCTACGCGGAACGAATTGCGCCAGATCGAGTCCGCGGGCGCGGATAAAGACTTGCTGCGCGTGCTGAGTTCCGGGAACGCTCAGTCTGCCAGGGTGGGCCCTTCGATTCCAGAAGCTCTGCTGAGGGCCGCCACTGAGGCTCGCCTGCAGCGCTTCCATGAAGCCGAAGCCGACCTTCGCCAGATAGTAGATTCGGGAGCATCAGCTTCTGGGACTCCAGCCTCTGCAACTCCGGCTTCCGATGCAGACAATTCCGCCCTGCACTTCGCGCTCGGCGTGATTTATCGCCAGCAGGAGAAATGGGACGACGCGTTCGACGAACTCACCCAGGCCACTCAGCTCATGCCCGAGTTGCCGGAGAACCACGGCGCCCTAGCTTATCTTTTCTATCGCATGGACGACGGGCCAAACTCGATTGCCGAGGCGAGGACCGCGCTCAGCATCGATCCCAACAACGCCGAAGCTTATCAATTTCTGGGGCTCGGCCTGTACTCGAACGGCCAGTACAGTGCGGCAGTGCATGCCTACAGCGAGGCGTTGGCCCGCGATCATGACAATGCCGACACTTATTACGACATGGGCATTGCTCTGCACGCGGACGGAAATCTGCCCCGCGCCATCGCTGCTTATGACGAGGCCATTCGCTTGCGGCCCTCATTTTGGGAAGCTCACGCCAACCTGGGGCTGATCTTGCACGAGGAAGGTAATCTCGATCAGGCTGTAGCGCAATATCGCGCTGCCAAGCGCATCGCCCCTGGCGAAGCTTCCATCCGCAACAATCTCGGCAACACCTATTGCGATCAGGGGAACTTCGACTCGGCCATTCAGGAGCTGCACACCCTTTACCGCGAGCATCCCGAGTGGCAACAGGGGCACGCTTGCCTGGCCAGCGCCTACATGGCGAAAAAGAACTACGACGCCGCGGTCGACGAATTGCGGCTGGCCGTGCAGCAGAATCCGACGGGGTCGACCGAGCACCGCATCTTAGGTCAGGCTTTGCTGCTGGCGAACAAACCGGATGATGCTCTGCGCGAGCTGCAGCTGGCCGTTTCCCTGAATCCCGACTCTGACCTGGCGCACCACCTGCTGGGCACGCTTCTGTTTCAGCGGCAAGAACTGCATGCCGCTGAAAAAGAATTTCGCGAGGCCCTGCGCGTGAACGCCTCGGCTGATAATCACTATTCACTGGCTGCGTGTCTGATGACCATGGACCGCTACGACGAAGCATTGTCGGAGCTGGAGACGGCGTCGCGCCTCGACCCCGAGCGCACCCTGTACCGCGCCCGCCGCGAAGAACTTCTCAAGCTGATGAAGGAACCGAATTCCCGTTAACGGCCCGTGTGGCGACGGGCGCCGCGCCCGTCCCGCCAGCGCGAAGCGCGGCGATCCTGAGCACGAGGCTCGCCGGCGAGAGTAAGAACCGACCGCTCGGCCAATACCCGCCGGTGTACTACGGTGCATAGGCGAGGGCTCAGCTGATCCTTACACTAGACTTAAGTCCGCACCCAGCGGGCGGCGCAAACACATCGACGGGGGAAGTTTTCGATGGCGAGCAACGCAACCCGAACTCAGCAGTCTACGGTAAACGCCGTTGTGCAAGCGGCTTTGAGCAAGGAAACTCGCCGTGCAGACGGAGCCTCGGCGGCAAGTTCGCCTGAGTCCGCTCCACGAAAGCCGACAGGATATGGTCTGCCGTGCGCGAAATGTCATCTGTACTATCCTGCCGATCTCGATGTCTGCCCCACCTGCAAGCACAACCAGCGTGTATCTCCAGTCGCTCCTAAGAGACCGCTACCGGTGTCGCAAGCTGTGGTTGAACCCGTTCCTGATACTGCCGTCGTCGAGCAGGAGCGGGAAGAATTTCTTCGTCAATTCAAGTCACAACTACTCGAAGCCCACGCCGGAGTGGTGAACGCACCGGAATCGATTTGCAAGTTTAGCGAGCAGCATGCCGGGGAACCGGCCAGCGCCGAAATCTGCCAGGCCTGCTACGAGCTCCTGCAGGAGCGATTGGACGTTTGCGAAGCCGCATTTCACATGGAACTCAAAGAAGCCGCCCAGATCATCTATGACGCGGTCTGGGCCGATCCGTCCGATCCTAACAAAACCTATCAGAACGCCGCCGGGGCCCTGCTGGGCGAATTGCGCAAGCGCGCGGGCATGACCGCTGTGTTGAGCCCGTTTCAACCGCTGCCTGACTAAGCGCGGTCTTAGCCAAAACCCCACCGCACGGCGCTGCCGTGGAACGGCGGCCCTCCAGAACCGCGTAAAGCACCCAGAATCAGTGTGGGCCTTAGCCCCGCGCCACTGCGTTGTTTTGGCGACATGTCGGTAGAATGATCCTCATGCCCAGGGCGATTGTGGCGATCGGCGGCGGAAATATACGAACGAAGGGAACAGCCGCCATTGACCGCGAAATCATCCGACTTTCCCACAAGAAGAATCCAAAGCTTCTTTTCATCCCCACCGCGAGTTCCGACGCCGAACCCTACTGGCAGCACATTCAGGAATATTTCGGTGGCTTCCTGAAATGCAAGACCGATGTGCTGTTCCTCATCCGCGAACGGCCTTCGAAAGAGCAGATCCAGAGGAAGGTCTCATCGGCAGATGTGATCTATGTGGGCGGCGGCAATACCCTGCTAATGATGCGAGTTTGGCGGCGGCTGGGTGTCGACACGCTGCTCAGGGCAGCCTACGAGAAGGGAACTGTGCTCTCGGGCATTAGCGCAGGCGCGATCTGCTGGTTTGAGTCAGGGCATTCCGATTCCATGTCGTTCTACAACCCGCAAGATTGGAACTACATCAACGTGAAAGGCCTAGGGCTCGTCAAAGGGATCCATTGTCCCCATTACAACGGCATGACCCGAGGAGTGCCGCGACGAAAGGACTTCCGCGACATGATTCGCAAGATCGGAGGAGTAGGAATTGCGCTTGAAAACAACTGCGCCATCGAGTTCATCGACGGACAGTTCTACCGCGTGATTCGATCGAAACCCTCGGCGCGGGCGTACAAGGTGTACCGGACTGGACGGGAAGTAGTAGCGGAACAGATTCGCCCGCAGAAACAGCTGGCTCCTGTGGATTTACTCACAGCCGAGAACCCTGAAGCTCATGCTCCACCGTCAACCGATCTCGTCGCTTCGCCTCGGCACAGCTAGTTTGAGAATATCGGCTCGCGAATACACGAGAAAACAGTAGAGAGCCGGTCCGATCGGCGCAAAAATCATTATGCAGAACCAGAATATTTGTTTCAGTGGACCTGAGTTGTCGAAGCGGAACAGAAAATACTCCATCGCTAGCCCTGTCAGCGCCATCCCGAGCACCCCAATGAACAGGAGCGGTCTTAGGAAGGGACCGAGCGTCCCGTCACCTTCAATCGCAAGCCAAAGCACAGGGAATAACAACATCGACAGGGCGGCTGATGCGCGATAAACACTCCGTGCCGTGCGGGAGACGATCCACTCTTTGTTGATGAGTTCGTACCTCAACATCCAAAGACCTCAGGCTGCCAAACGCGCGTTTTTCGTAGAGATCGGTTCTCGATTCTTGAGGCGAAGACTGCTCACCTAGAATCTAATCTTTTCGGTGGGTAGTCGCAAAGGGCTTCGCCCGCGTCCTTCGATCCAGACCACTGAGAAACTGGCTTTCGGCACAATTTTGGTTTGCCCGCAAGATTCGGATAGTTCGCTTGCCTGGCTACGCCATACGCTTTCCTTGCCATGACTACCAATGCCATACTCACAGCCGAGAGCTTAGAGCTCATGCCTGTTCGTCAACCCAGCTCGTCAACCCAAACGCCGGAGGCCGCACAACGCCGGAGCGACGCATCGCGCGATCATTCTAACGACGATCCGCGCTGGAATGCCGTAATAGCGCGAGACGGCGCCCGCGATGGAGAATTCGTCTTTGCCGTTTCGAGCACGGGCGTGTATTGCCGGCCATCGTGCGCGGCGCGCCGGCCGCGCCGCGAAAACGTGCAGTTCTTCATCCGGCCAGAACAGGCTGAGCGGGCGGGATATCGCGCCTGTCTGCGCTGCCGGCCGAAGTCGATCGGCGGCAACTCACAATCAGATAGCGTGAAAGCCATTTGCCGCTTCATCGAGCAGCATCTTGACGAGCCGTTGACTCTTGGTCGGCTGGGTAAGGAATTTCACCAGAGCCCGTTTCATCTGCAGCGCCGTTTCAAGCAAGTGCTCGGCATTACGCCGCGCGCCTACGCCGACTCCTGTCGTCTGCGACTGCTGAAGCGTAATCTGCAGGCCGGGGATTCGGTTACTCGTGCGATGTACGATGCCGGATACGGCTCCAGCAGCCGGCTCTACGAGAAGACGGCATCGCAGCTCGGCATGACGCCCGATAAATACCGCCGCGGCGCGATTGCCGCCACGATTCGCTATACCTGCGCCGACTCGCCGCTGGGACGCATGCTGATCGCCGCGACCGACCGCGGCATCTGCTCGATTCAGTTCGCCCGCACAGACGGCGAGTTGATCGAGGGGCTCAAGCACGAATTCCCGTTCGCCTCGCGCAAGCTCGATGATGGCGGCCTGCAATCGTGGGTCAGCGCGCTGCTTCGCCACATGCGCGGCAAGGATCTGGGCTCGATGTCCTCGTCGACGTCCTCATTGCCCCTCGATATTCGCGCCACAGCCTTCCAGCGTCGCGTGTGGACCTACCTGCAATCGATTCCGTTTGGCGCCACGCGATCTTATAGCGAGGTTGCCAGGGCAATCGGCCGGCCGCGTGCGGTTCGCGCCGTGGCTCGCGCCTGCGCCACCAATCCCGTTGCGGTCGCGATCCCCTGCCATCGCGTGGTCCGCCAGGACGGCAGCATGAGCGGATATCGCTGGGGTGTCGAACGCAAGCAGGTGTTGCTGGCGATGGAGAAGGAATCGTAGAGACGTAGCTTGCTGTGTCTTGCCAGCAGGATTCCGAATGGTAGTGAGAGAGACATTGCAAGCAATGTCTCTACAGATGTCAGATCCGCGACCTGCTCGGTTAGTGTTGACTCCGCAATTTGACGGAGGTTAAATGGGAGCGGCGGGATCGGTTGGTCACTCTCCCGCGAGGGTGGGGCTATGCGGGCAGACGCGGGGACGCTGGCGGCGATTTTCCTGGCAGGCGCTTTGATGTCCGGATGCGGCGGAGGCAGCGGAAACAATGGAGGCGGAGGAGGCGGCGGCAATTCAGTCGCGGCGCCGACGATCACGACCACTACCAACACGCAAACCGGAGTACAGGGCGGCGCCGAGATCGTGAGCCTCGCTTCAACGACTACGGGCGCCGTTGTCTACTACACCGTCGATGGAAGCACCCCCACTTCTTCTTCACAGCAATACCAGGCGCCCTTTCTCGTGACCTCGAATCTCACCGTTAAAGCGATCGCCACTGTCGCTGGAACCTCGAGCACGGTCACCAGCCGGGCTTTCACACTCAATATCCCGTCGGGAACGCTGGTGTGGAGCGATGAATTTTCCAGTACTAGCGCCACGCCGTCTCAGCCCAACCCACTGATTTGGACCTATGACACGGGCAACAGCGGCTTCGGCAACAGCGAACTGGAAGATTACTGTGCCTGGGGATCATCCACGTCGCCGTGCAGCACGACGAGTCCCAGCGAGAAGGTCGCTGCGTATTCGGGAACGGATGGTGTTTTGTATATCGTGGCACAGCAGCCGTCGTCCGGGGTGTACACGTCGGCGCGGTTGAAGACGCAGGGCCTGTTCAGCTTTCAGTACGGGCGGATTGAGTTTCGCGCTCTGGTGCCGGAGGCGCAGAGTTTTTGGCCGGCAAATTGGCTGCTGGGCAACAATATCGTCACGGTCCCGTGGCCGGCGTGCGGCGAACAGGATGTGCTGGAGCGCGTTAACGCGGTCGCAACGCCAGATTGGAATGAGGGCTCAGTGCACGGGACCGGTTTTACCGGAGGGACGGGACTCGGAAGTCAGTACAATTTTCCCAGCGGACAGACGGCAGGAGGTGAGTTTCATACCTACGGCATGATCTGGTCGCCGAACAACGTGCAGTATTACATCGATAGTCCTTCCAACATTTATGCCACCTACAACGCCTCGAGCCTGACGCCGCTGAATGATGGCGCAGTCTGGCCCTTCGACGCCGGTCAGAGCAATTTCATTATTTTGAACCTGGCCATCGGTGGGGACTATCCCGGACCGCCGGACTCGTCTACTCCGTTCCCCTCGGAGATGCTGGTCGACTATGTTCGGATTTATACGAACTAAGTTTGGCCCGCGGTATTGCGATTTCGAACGACGAGCCAGTTGAGCAAGCCCAACGCAATGGTCGCAGCTACGATCAGGGATTGACTGCGGTCAACCTGCGTCACCAGCGCGGCGCACATCAGGACCGCAATTCGGGCGAAGAGATTTCCGGCGGGGAGGCGGAAGCGGAAGTCGTCCGGCTGTTTGCGACTGAGGACGGGCAGCGCGGCGCAACAGACTGCGTAGTACAGCAGACGGGCGACAGCGGAGAGCGTCACATTCCATTTGAATTCGCCAGTCAGCGCGAATCCCCAGACCAGCGCGGCGAACACCAGAATCGAAACGTAGGGGGTGTGAAATCGCGGATGAATCGCCGCGAAGGCTTTCGGGAAATCTCCCTGCTCGGCCAGGGCGAACGTGACGCGAGGCATGCCAAGAATCTTCGCGCTGAGATATCCATAGAAAGAAACCAGCGCGCCCACGGCGACCAGACCCGCGCCGAAGGATCCAACCGCAATCCGCGCAACGTCAGCCAGCGGACGGTCGCTGTGCGCCGCGTCGGGAAGCACTCCGACCACGACCCACTGAATGAGCACGTAGATTACGGTGCAGGTCGCCAACGCTGTAAACAGCGCAAAAGGGGCATCGCGGCGAGGAGCCTGGGCCTCGCTCATGGGCACCAGCGCGGTTTCGAATCCTCCATAGGCGAACACGAGCAGCAATGCCGCGCTTAACCACTGACCGATCGTGACGGGGTTGGGCGGCCCGGCCGAAATTCCGGCGAAATGCCCGTGCAGCACGAATAATCCGAGTGCGATCACCGCAAACAGCGGCACCAGTTTTGCCGCGGTAAAGAAGTTACTGACCTGCGTTCCGGCGCGCACGCCGCGCACGTTGATGAATGCGAGCACGCCCACCAGAATCGTCAGGATGATTGCGCGGGGTACCGGGTCGCGGGCATGCGGCCAGAATTCTCCGAGATAAATCACAAACAAATTGGCGTTGGCGGCCGGCGCGGCCGCCTGCCCGAGGAAGAGCATCCACGCCACCTGAATTCCCATGCCGCGTCCGAAGGCTACACGCGCATAAAGGTAAGGGCCCCCGGCGTGCTGAAAGTGTGAAGCGACTTCCGCAAAACAACCAAAGATGATGGCCATTCCGACACCTGCGAGCAGCACAGCCAGGGGGCTGAACTTTCCCAAACGGCCTGCGATGGCGGAGGGAAGTCCGAACACGCCGCTGCCGATGATGGAGTTCACCACGAGAGCGGTCAGGCTCCAGCGGCCGATGGCGCGAATCAGTTGCCGGCTCGGCGAAGTTTCGGGCACGCCGTGTTGTATCACAGATGAGAAGTCGTGTGCCGATTGTGATCAGCACGGTGACCTTGGCACATTGGAGCATGCACTAACGGTCATGAGGAAAGCACTGTTCGCCGCAGGCGGATCGCGGAGCGAATGCGAAATCAGCGTCGCGCGATGCGCGAAAAGCCGCGCCAATCAAGGTGTTTCGCCGAGGTGACCTTTTGTTGCTCCAAAGTAATGGCAGAATTACCAAAGGCGCATGCCCGTGGGACATCTATTCGCTTCGACTTGCCGATGAGATGGTGGAACGACAAACAGAATGGCAAGCGACAATATGAACGATCTTCATCTCCGAATCGCGCGCGTCACCGAGGATCTGCGAACGATCCAGCAGGAGCTGAACTGCGCCGCCATGCAGGCTCCGAGCGATCCGGAACTGATGGAAGCGCTCAACTCGCTGTCGGAGACGGAACCGATTGAAACCCTGCGTTCGGCGCTCGACCAGATGCGCCATTTCCTCTGGTTTTATTCGCAGGTAATGAGCAACGAACCCGAGCTTGGCGATAAATTGCGCCAGGCAGGCCCGTCGAAGACCGCGAGCGATGAAGCCCCTAAATTAGAAACCTCTTTTCTCGATCAGCTCTCCCGTGCCGACGAGCTCATGCTGCTGCATCATCTGGCCGAAGCCCGCCGCCGCAAGCCCAACTAAGTCCAATTCTAGAAACCTTGCCCGCGAACGATTGTCTTGAGCACTTCGCCGGCTGAATTCAACACCGTGAAATCCGCGGCGGCACCCTTGGCCAGAATTCCGTGATGGGCCGCCAAGCCGACAGCCCGCGCGGGATTCAATGTGGCGGCCTGCACCGCATCGCGCAAGGTCCATTCGGAAAACCTGGTTACGTTGCGGACGGCGCGATCCATAGTGAGCACGCTTCCGGCGAGGCTGCCGTTGGAAGTGCACTTGCCATCTTTCACGTCGACCTCAATCGGGCCGAGTTGGTAGCGGCCGTCGGGCATGCCGGTGGCCGAAATTGCGTCGGTGATGAGCACCGCACGTTCGCGTCCTTTGGCGCGTAGGAAGATCTTCACTACGGCCGGATCGACATGAATGCCGTCTACGATGATGTCGGCGCTCAACTGGTCGTTGCTGAGCACCTCGCCGACGATGCCGGGCTCTCGGTGATCGAGCGGACGCATGGCGTTGAAGGTGTGCGTTGCGTGGCGCGCTCCAGCTTTGATTGCATCGCGCGCGATGGGCATCTCCGCGTCGGAGTGGCCGATACTCACACAGACGTTGCGCCGCGCCGCTTCGGCAATCACTTCCATGGCTTCGGGAACTTCCGGCGCGATCGTCAGCATGCGGACATGGCCACGCGCGGCTTGCCAAAGACGTTCGAAGACCGCAACCGTGGGCGCTACCAGAAATTCTGGCGGATGCACTCCCCGCCGCTTGTGGCTGAGAAACGGCCCTTCAAGATGAATGCCCAATGGGCGAGCCTGCGCGGAATCGTCACGCGTGGCGCCCGCGGACTCGATCGCATCGGCCAACCGTTCCAGTGCAGAGCAGGTCACCTCGAGCGGAGCGGCGACCGTAGTGGCAAAATATCCAGTCACGCCGTGAGTCGCCAGAAATTTGCCCAGTCGCGGGAATTCAGAAAGCGATGCCCGCATAAGGTCGAGTCCGGCGCCGCCGTGGATGTGGATATCGACAAACCCGGGTGCGAGCGTGGCGTCACCGAAATCGATCAGCGAAATTCCGCCCGGAGCCTCTTTCGTGACGAGCGACGAAACCTCGGCGACGACCCCGTCTTCCACCACCAGCAGGGGGTTCTGGATTTCCTCGACAGGAGTGTAGAGCCGGGTCGCGGTAAAGGCGGTTTTCATGGGGATGAACGATAACTCGAGCTGATTTTACGAATTTTGTCGAACGACGAATCCGACGAAACCCTATCGTATCCGTAACCCCAAGTTTCCGACAACCGGGGGTTCTGCAAAACGCGCACCCGGCGGGACCGCGGAAGCAAAACGCGCGACGGAGAGTGTTATAATCCGGGGGTACTCTGGAATTTTCCTGCGAAGGCGCTCGTAGTTCCTCCGCGCCCGCTGCACAAAGTCGGGGAGTGGCTCAGCCTGGTAGAGCACCTGGTTCGGGACCAGGGGGTCGGAGGTTCAAATCCTCTCTCCCCGACCAATTACTTCAAGCAGTTAGAGCGATTTGAGCTGGGTGCATCTAAGGTGCATGGGGGTGCAACTGACAATTTCGTTTCCACAGGCATGGCGCTCGGGAAGAGATCGCTAAATCTCGCCATTTCCTATGCGAATCTCTTCTCGCGACATCTAGGGCACGAACCTGTATCCCGTACCATGGATAGTACGAAAGTGCCTGGGTCGGGCCGGTTCCGGTTCTAGTTTCTTCCGTAACTTTAAAATGTGGTTATCTACTGTCCTGGTACACGGATAGTTCTCGTATCCCCACACTTCATTGAGTAGCTCGTCCCGCGAGATCACCTTTAGCGGGTTTTTAATCAGATACGCGAGAGTCTTGAATTCCTGGCTTGTGAGAGTTATCGGTCGGCCGTTGCGATGGATTTCCATCGTCGAAAAACACCCTTTGACTCCGCCAAATTCAAACGTGTCTGCGGCGCTGGAATTCTGCAGCCAGGCCTTCGCGGCATCCAGAGGTAAGCAGAGATTCCTTGTGTCGGCGACGTCAGGAAAGGATTTGTTCGGCTTCAGTTTTTTCTGCGTCGCCTGATCTTCGACATCTGATTTCGCAACAAGAACCATCACCAGGAAGAAACGTGACAGCTTACGAAAGTCCTCCGGAATGTCGGAAGCTGGCACGAAAGCCAGCTTTTCATTGAGGAAGCGAATCGCGTTTGCATTTGCGTCCGTCGCGGGCTGCGCAAATGGAAAAATTGCGGACTTGATTGCTGCTGTCATAGAAATTCCTCTTGGTTATCCGGCGTTAGCCAGAACGGACATGCCGGCACCCTGCAGAAGCGGCATTCGATGGAGGGCTACTTTCGCGTGAAACATTCGCGCTTTTTTACTGCCGAGGTCAAGATCTCCAGAACACATACAGCTCCTCTGAATGAGTGTTCCTGCAATTGGTAGACCTTCACGATCCTCCGAACTCGCAGTGGAGTTCGCGGGGCGGAGTCGTTTGGTTATCCTCAGTGAAACGCTTCCAAACGCCATGCCAGTCCGTTCGACATTTCCCTTGAACTTTGAACTCTTTCCTACGTCCGCCCATCGCCGCACTCAGAGCAAACCCAGTTAAGAGTGTCGGGAATGACGTCCTGATTTGTGGGGATTGCGTGCGGCCCTTGCAATCCCTCCGGTTGGATTCTACTTTCGTAATTCGTCACTCACGGGGCTCCCCAATCCAATTCTCCCGATGGAACTCCTTTCGTGCGGACTGCTTTACTAACTGACACCGTTCGGGACCGCTGCCTAACAGGCTTATCGTGCATGATGCCAGCAAGCTTGGCGCGCGCCCGTGCTAGCTGCGCTTTCACTGTACCTTGCGGGACGCCCAAGACATGCGCAGCTTCCTTCGTCGTAAGACCGTTGATATCGCGCAACTGGAATGCTCTCCGAAGCTTTGGTGAGAGCCGCTCAACACCCTCGACCAGCCGGTTTCGTGCTTCCACAGCGGAGCAGACTTCTTCCGGACTTGGCTTCGAGTCGGCTAACCTTTCCGAGAATGTGAGACCCTCTTCTCCCTGCTCCTGGTCAAGCGAAAAATAGCCACTACGACGGCGTCGTAGTTGCATCCGTGCCGCGTTGGTGACGATTGTCATCAACCAGCTCGAAAGCTGTGCTTGCCCTCTGAATTGTCCCAAATGTCTGTATGCAGAAAGCAGAGCGTCTTGAACGGCGTCTTCTGCGTCTGATGCGTTCCCCAAGAATCGGAACGCCCTTTTGTAAAACATCGGTAGGTGTCGGGACACAACGTAATCCAGTTCCTCGGCGCGCCCGCCAAACACGCCGCGGCAAGCTGTTGGCTCTCTTTCAATGAACGTTGTTATCGCCGACATGAGAGGATCCTCTTAGATCAACCTCGGGTCTCTAGACTACTCATTACCTGCGGCGCTGCCTGACATCGGGCCTGACGGAAGTCACGCAATGACTGCGCCAGAAGTAGAATCGATGCTGTCGCCTTTGGCCGCGAACAAGATTCGATTACCTTTCCCGGTTGGGACTGATCGGCACGCACGATCGCTCGCCTTCCTCCATCAAACCTGAACTGCAGGAGTACCACGCCGTCGTTCCCTAATCTTTTTCTCTGTCCATCCACTCGCGGACGTATGCCGGACAGTTCTCCAGGTTCATGCCATCCGCCTCGCAACCCCTTAGAAACCGCACTGCGTCGCGGTCCGCCAGCCTTAGGTCTCGCAAATCCAGAATGATGTTTCGGTAGTCGCAATCGAAAAGCTCCTTCAGTTCCTCGACGTGCTCCGCCTCCATACGCCCACTGAGGGTGAACACCGTGAATCTCTGCCGCGCTGATCTCTCGATCCTCAACGTCATGAGTTGTCGTCGCGATGCTCTGCATTGCCGCCCATCCCGGCCAGTCACTTGAGTGGAGGTGCAATGCAGAGGCCATATGCAACATATTGAAAACAGGCGGTTGGAGGCGATGATCGGATGACGAGACTTCGGGAGATGCCGAATTTTCGGGAGTTAGAAAGGAGACTGATACTTGGGGAATTAGAAAAGAGGGCTCACTACTGCTGTGAGAAAAATTTGTGTTTCTTGATGTTGAGCTGCTTAATCTTCGAGTCCAGCGTCGATCGGGGAATTCCGAGTTTCGCCGCCGCACCTCCTGGGCCAGCGACTTTCCCCTTGCATTCCGCCAGTGCGGTTTCAATCATTTCTTTCTCCTGATTCTGGAGAGTGTCCGGCAAAGGACCAGGCAACTCTTGCTGGACTGGCTCCTGCTTGGCCAGCCAAGCCTTTTCGATCCAAAAAGTGTCGCCAGCTGTAAGGATCACCGATCGCTCCACGATGTTTTGCAGCTCGCGGATATTTCCCGGCCAAGGATACGACTGACACAGTTCCAGCGTATTCTTGTCGATCTTTCGGATTTGCTTTCCAGCTTTTTCGGCGTAGCGTTTTACGAAATACTCCACCAACATCGGAATGTCCTCCTTCCGCTTCCGGAGAGGAGGTACTTCAATCGGGAAAACGTTCAGCCGGTAAAACAAGTCGGAGCGAAACGTTCCCGCGTCAATGGCTGCCGTCAAATCACGATTGGTTGCGGCAATGACGCGAACGTCGGTGGTAAGAATTCGGTTACCTCCCACTCGTTCGAACTGCCGCTCTTGAAGCACTCGGAGCAATGCAATCTGGGTTTCTGCGGGAACATCGCCCACTTCGTCTAGAAAAATCGTACCGGAATGTGCCAGCTCAAAGCGGCCCTGGCGACGCTCCACCGCGCCCGTGAACGCGCCTTTCTCGTGGCCAAACAGTTCCGAGGCGATCAAGGAGGATGGAATCGACGCACAGTTTACGCTGATGAACGCCTGGCCTGAACGTTGCGAGTGCTTGTGTATGGCGCGAGCAATCAACTCTTTTCCGGTACCGGTCTCACCGGTGATCAGCACCGTGGAGTCGGTGGGAGCCACTTTGACAATGCTGGAGAGGACGGTTTGCAGGGCTGGTGACGAGCCCACAATGTCCTCAAACATGAATGCCTGATCGATTTGCTCCCTAAGAGCCAGATTCTCGTCATGGAGACGATCTTTCAGGCGTTTAATCTGTTCAAAAGCTTTCTCCAACTCGATCCTGGCCTGCGCCTGTTCGGTGACATCGATTGCGGTCCCGACAAATTCCACGAGGTCGCCCGACTCGTTCAAGACAGGATGCCCGACAGCATGAAGGTGCTTGATGGATCCATCGGGAAGAACAATGCGATAGTCCGCGTCATAGTTTGTTTTCTGGATTGTGGATCTTTCAAAGAGTTCCTGAATGCGTTTTGCGTCCTCAGGATGATTTCTATTAAGCCAAAATTCAGGGGTCGACATACCCTCATCAGGCTTGACGCCGAATATTCGAAATATCTGCGGTGAGACAATGACTTGCCCTGAGGAAACGTCGAGTTTCCAGCTACCTGTTTGGCTTATCCTCTGCGCCTCAAGCAAATCTGCTTCACTGCGTTGCAGCTTCTCTTCGGTGCGTTTGCGTTCTGTCACATCCATGACGGTGCCGACGATTTCGTCGCCTGACTCAATTACCTGGTGAGCGATAGATTGGAGGTGCTTTATCGTTCCGTCCGGAAGCACGATTCGAAAATCTATCTTAGAATCTGGCCACTCCTTCTGCGCCGACGCCAATCCTTTCTTTCTCTGCTCGAACTTTGGTCGATCGTCGGGGTGAATCCTCTCAAAAAAGTCCCATGTGGGGTGCGCCATCTTCTTGGGATCGTAGTCATAAATGCGAAAGACCTCTTGCGACCAGAAGAGAGCGTCGGTACGCACATTCCAAACCCAACTGCCCGTGTGGGTCAATTTCTGTGCTTCCGCTAAATAAGCCTCACTCCGCTGTAAAGCTTCTTCGGCGCGTTTGCGCTGTGTAATGTCCTCGGACAGCGCCATTATGAATCGCGGTACCCTATCGGTGCCCGGCACAAGAGAAACGTTGTTGCTTACCCAAACCGAACTGCCGTCCTTGCGCAGATATTTTTTCTCAATCTGAAACTGTCGTCGTTTTCCCTCCAGCAACTCGGTGACGAGCGCCCAGTTGGCTTCGCGGTAGTCCTGATGTGTTACGTCCAGAAAATTAACCGCGTGCAGTTCCTCCTCCGTGTAACCCACCATTGTCTGGTAGACGTGATTGGTGGCCAGAAAGCGGCCGTTCAGGTCCGTCAGCGCAACGCCGATAGCAGAATTCTCAAAGACGGATCTCCACCGCTCCTCACTTTTCTGAAGGGCTTGCTCCGCCCGCTTGCGATCTTCGATGTCGATAGCGGCTCCATACCATCTGACAACCTTTCCAGTTTCATCGCGCAGCGGTACATTGCGAATGAACCACCAGCAATATTCCCCATCCGCCCGCCGAACGCGCGCTTCACTCTCCATAACTTGCCCGTTCTTAAGGGCTGTGTGCCAATCGTCGACAACCCTCGTGCGGTCATCCGGTTGAAGAACCGCTTCCCACTTCCACCCGAATGCCCCCTCCAGAGTCAAACCTGTGAACTGCAACCAGCGATCATTGACGAAATCAACATGACCCTCGGGCGAAGTCCTCCAGACGTACGCCGGAACCGTATTAACCACATCCCGAAGCTCACTCTCCCCGCGGCGGGCAGCTTCGGTCCGCTGCTTAATTTCCTCGAAAGCTTCCTCCAACTCGGTTCTGGCCTTCCACTGTTCCGTCACATCTATAACGGTGCCGACCACCTCAGCGACTTCACCTAAGTCATCTCTGACAGGATGAGCGACAGAATGGAGGTGCTTTACAGTGCCATCTGGAAGAACGATTCGAAAATCAATCTGAGAATCCATCCACTCTCCAGAGGCCTCCATTTTTGCCCTTTGCTCGATCTGTGATCGATCCTCAGGGTGAACTCTTTCGAGGAACTGTAACCAAGTGGGCCCCGTTTCCTGATATTCACAGTCATAGATTCGAAAAATTTCTCGTGACCAGAAGCGGACGCCGGTACGGACATTCCAGGCCCAACTGCCTGTGTGAGTCAATTTCTGTGCTTCAGCCAAGTAAGCTTCACTCCGCCCGAGGTCTCTTTCTGCTTTCTTGCGCTCGGTAATATCTCGATAAATGAGGTAGAAGCCTACCTGGTCGAAGCCAAGCGAAATACCCCTTGCGACAACGGAAACGTCAAAGCGAACACCATCTTTATGTTGCCGAAGGGTCTCCAGTTCAACTCTGTTCCCCGAAGTCAGCCGATCCCTATACGTCTGAGCCTCAGCGCGCTGTTCCTCGGGGACTATTAATTCCGGAAGCCACTGTCCCGCAGCTTCTTCTGCTGTGTACCCGAAGACTCGTGTGAATTCCTTGTTGACCCGCAACACGTGAAAGTCATCGTCGGCCAGGATTACCGCATCGGGCGAGAGCTCAAACAATCCATCGAGTTGCTCTTTCTCCCTCTGTAGGTCCTCATTTAATGCAGTGAGCTTTGCCGTTCGGTCCGCAATCCGGACCTCCAGAGCCTCCCTGCCTCGCCTTACCCAGATCATCAATATTGCAAAGGTCAGGAATACCAGATCATAAAGAACGCGAGAGAAGGTGCTGGTTTCGCCCTCGAAAATAAAGCCGCGGATCAGCGACGAAAGCAAAACTGCCACAATCCCGGGCTTGGTGCCGCCGTACCAAAATGTGATCGCGATTGCGGACAGCGCAAATGCAGCAAACGGATGAGGCAGATTGAAATGCCGAAACAGAAGGTCCAGCAACAGAGCACCCGCGACCGAAGCAAAAGCCGATCCATAGCGGAGTGCGAACGACGCACGAGAGCGTGTCAACTTTGTGGCTGTAGCTGAATCAGCCATGGTTCAGCCCCCTCACGCTGAGATCAAGGCTACGACGGTTGCGGCACTAATATTACTGTAGCTCCGTTGCCAAGGGCCGCACAACGCGCGGAGTACCACTTCAGAGTGGCTCGTAAGATCTGGCAAGAATACGCTGACCGATGTGACGGTACGCTCCGTAGGCTCACCGAAGCAGCAATAGCAGCCCGGCCATCTTGCGACTTTCCAGACCGCAGTGCGCCTGAGCCGCCTCGCTCGTTCTGCTCGCAACGATATTAGATGTCTCGAAAATTACAGAATGTTGAAAACTCTTTTGCCGACATCCGCGATCTGGACCCGGGATGCTGCGTGATGAAGCATACGCCGCGACGCCTGTTTCGGCGATACAGCCGCTCAGATTGCCATACTGCGCTTCTCGTCTTACGTGCATATTCTCGATTAGACAAAAGCCAAAGCCGGAGTTTTGAAGAGCACCTTTCAGACTGTCTTCTTCCTTCTCACGAAACTTGACAGGGAGTTAACAATCAAATGACATACCGCCGAATCTCGCCCTTCCTCGGCAGTATCTAACTCTGCATACGTTGTGAAAAGCAAAGGCAACAGAATTTAATCCTGGAGACATAATTTAATGAAAAGCCGTTTTGTACGTGTTTCACTCCTTCTTTCCATTGGGCTGGTTGCTCTACAGCTTTGGGCAGCACAACCCAACCAAAGTGGTCAGCAGGTATTTACTGGGGAAGTCACCGACACATTTTGTGCTGTGAACAAATCGCACGAAGAAATGATGAATGAAAATAAAACCATGGGACGCGACAAACAAACATGTACACAAAAGTGCGCGCAGATGGGCGCCAAATACGTCTTACTTGACGCGTCGAAAGGGACGGTTTATCAGCTCGATGACCAAGGAAAAGCTGCGGCGTTTGCAGGCATGGAGGTTCGGGTTGTGGGTTTTCTGGAAAACAACCAGCTCAAGATTGCAAGCATCGGCGCCGGTTCGTCAGCCGTAGCGTCTGGCCAGTAGGCCGAAAATCTCTAAGCTGGAGGCAGTGCCTTATCAACCCGTGTCCCATGGTTGGTTTAGGCACTGCCTCACGCAAGTAGCCTATTGAAATCGCAAGAGAGCGCGGAGGAAAAATGCGTAAATTCGTTCCGGGAATCATTGCTACGCTGCTGGTGCTCGGTCTGGGTGGGCTGGCTATGGCGACCTTGGGCTTGATACCGACGAACGCGGATGCGACTCCCCCTAGACTCGAAAGCCGTGTTGCCATGAGCGCGCTGGACGCTTCCATGGCGCGGCACGCGCAGCGAATAAGCAGCCCGATTCCACCGACAGACGAGAATTTAATCGACGGTATGAAGGTCTACACCATGAATTGCTCTATGTGTCACGGGACGCTCGACAATCAGCCTAGTCCGCTGGCGGGGTCGTTCTATCCGCCCGCGCCACAGCTCATCCTCGATCCACCGGAGGACCCTGAATGGCATATCTACTACGCTGTCCGTACCGGAGTCCGCTACACCGGCATGCCGGCCTGGAATAAAGCGCTGAGCGACCAGGACATTTGGAAAGTCACGTCATTTCTTGCCCGCGTACAAACGCTACCCCCGGGTGTGCAGGACTATTGGAAAAAATCGTTCGGCGTGGAGCCGCCGGATGCCGGTCCGAAGAAGGACGAGGACAAGCGGTGACCGCAGGCCGATATCCAGCGTTTGGAGAGACCCGGCCGGTGGCCTCGAGAAATTGAGATCGAACTAACGGGAGGGGGTGAGTGAAAGCGCGGCGAGTGCCAAACGCTTTTTGGCTTATGTTTGGCGCGAAACCGGCGCAGTGCGAAACGCCCGTCCGAGCCGCGGCCAAGCGGCAGCCCACCCGGAACACGCGCAGTGGGATGAAGACGCGAAGTCTCTGGTGCATCAGGAGTGGCTCTTCTATAGAGCCACAATTGGTCTTTGCGACGAACAATCCAGAAAGCAGCGTGGGCAGCGGCTGCTCAATCCCGAAGCTGTCCGTCAATCTCTATCGGTACGTTGGTCAACCCCGCAACACTGCTTCGGGCCTTCCAGCGAGGTACGGTCATTGTGCAAGCCGATTGTATTTCTTCAGAAGCTCGCGCAATCGATCATGAGGTAGCGCGATCACTGTATGTCCCTTTAAACCTGTCACTGTCTCAGCGGCGATCATGGCGTTGATAACCGCTTCTTCCGTGGCTTGCACCGTGGCCAGGAAAATGGGGTTGATCTGATCGTTGGGTAGCATGCTTAGTGGGCGAAGACCCGCGGAAGAAGCCGCTCCCGTATTCGCGGTGGAAAAGGCGATGAAGATGTCGCCTGAGCCATCTCCTGAGTAGCTTCCGTCCCGTCCCAGTCCGAGGGTCACACGCTTTGCGACGCGCTTCAATTGCGTCGGAATCAGCGGCGCATCGGTGGCGACTACTACGATAATGGAACCCACATCGTCATCCCAGACTTTCAGTCCGGCAATCTCACGTCCGACTGGCACACCGGCAATCCGCAACTGATCGCGCTGCCCATAGTTGCATTGCACCAGCACACCGACCGTGTAGCCTCCATACTTTGCCTCAAGTTTGCGTGACGCCGTGCCGATTCCGCCCTTGAACTCGTTACAGATCATCCCCGTGCCACCACCCACATTTCCTTCTGGCACAGTCCCACCATGCGCACTGTCGAGAGCGTGAAACGCATCCTCGGCCTGCACGTGGAATCCGTTGATGTCATTTAAGTAACCGTCCCAGGTCTCAGCCACAATCGGCAAAGACCACGCCCTCTTAGGTCGAAGACTGCCGTTAGGACGAGTGCTTATCGACGGGACATCTCACAGAAACATGCGAGGATTTTGATGTTCTCTTGCCTTCTCACTTGCAGAAATCGTGACGCACTGATTGAGCTGACAACCTGGAGAAAGAAGTGGCGACTTGCCTTGCGATAAGCAGGTCGGCATTGATGCGCCATTTTCTGACACAGCACGGGTCGATGTGCTTCGCCGCCTCGCACGCCATTGCTCGCAAGCTGGCTATCGGCTCGGGAGCGACGCCGGCAGGCCGAACCATGGGAGTACGTTCTTTTCGAAGCGGGTCATGGCGGAGATCCGCTCGCCGGTCAGCGTAAGGACGTGGAGGCCGACCCCTTGACGGCTGCCGTCGGGGATGTGCAGGTAGACCCCAAACGCCAGTTGACCGTTCGCTCTCGTTCGTACGAGGTTGAACCTTCGGCCCGAGCCGAAGATGCTGGTGCAGAAGCGGGCCACGACATCTCGGCCTTCGTATTCGAAGGGCATCGGTGGCATCGAGATGAAGACGTCGTCGGTCAGAAGGGCCACCAGCGCTTCGAGATCGGCGGACTCGTAGGCGCTGACGAACTTCGCTACCATCGCATCCTCCGCAGGTGAGTCGGATGGGGGAGGCGGTTCGCGGTCGGCGGTTGGCGGCCTGCGGCGCTGCAGGCTGGCGCGTGCCCGTTTGAGGGCACTGTTGACCGATTCGACAGTCGATTCCATCATGTCTGCCACTTCGTTCGCATGGAATCCGAGGACGTCGCGCAAGATGAGGACGGCGAGCTGGCGAGGCGGCAGCACCTGAAGGCCCTTCACGAAGGCCAGGGAGATGGATTCGGTCTGCACGTACCGCGCCTCCGGGCCGAGCGGCACGTTGATCGCACCTTCGAGGAGAGTGTCGGGAAATGGCTCCAGCCATACGATCTCGCCGAGCCGAAACGACTCGGGCAGTTCGACCCCGGGCACGTCCCATTCCTTGGCGGCTCGCCGGCTGGCCGAGCGAAGCGCATTGAGGCATCGGTTCGTGGCGATCCGGTAAAGCCAGGTGCGGATTGAGGCCCGTCCTTCGAACCCCGCGAGACCTTGCCAGGCGCTTAGCATGGTGTCCTGGAGGACATCCTCAGCGTCCTGGAAGGAGCCGAGCATCCGGTAGCAGTGCACTTGCAGCTCGCGGCGGTGTGGCTCGGTCAATGCTCGGAACGCGTCGCTGTCCCCGGCCCGGGCCCTGCTGATCAGATCGTCTGTCACCGCTTCCACTCTCGCGTCACCTTTCTCCCACCCCTCGTCACAAGTCAAGGTAGTGCCTCACCTTGAACTGGCGAGCGATGGCGTGTTCAGCGCCCCGCGCTCGGTGATGACATCTTGTCCCCACAGGTCGAGCAACGATGCATCAGATTACACGTTCGGTGATGCGGACGTGCGCATCAGTAATGTGAAAACCATGCTTTTCGATGTCTTCCAGACACTCGTTGGTATCGATCCCCGCCCTTGCCTCTCCATCCCGGATCAGTTCGATCGATTTGAAGAACGTCCAAGGAGAAAAGCGCGAGGGCAGGTTGTCTCCCGTCCCGTCTTCCGTAACACCAAACACGCGGCCTGGACCTCTGAAAATATGCACCAGCATCAGTTTTGCTCCCTGATTACCTGCTAAATAATATAGGCGCAGTGGCATCCCGCGAGCGTGGCCAAGCCCGCTCATCTTCACACTAAGACACTACCCACTTCTATCCGATATAGACACCTGCCGAGGCGCGAACTGGGCGGTTGATGAGCGCCCATTTTCCCGACGTCGCAGTGTCTGTATCGTTGACGGCTCTGACGATCCGGACGTCGATGGATTGCGAAAATCGCAGCCACGCGCCCGGACGACTCTGATCCGTCGGTCTTAACTCTTAAATCATGAAGTGGGCGGGTGTGAGCACCCAGGCCAAGAAAGGAACCAAAGATGATGTTGAAAAACAAAGTTGCGGTGATCTACGGAGCCGGAGGTGCGATCGGTGGTGCTGTCGCACGCGCCTTTGCCAGCGAAGGAGCCAAGGTTTTTCTTAGCGGGCGAAAGCGGGCGCCCGTCGAAGCGATCGCCAAGGAAATCGTTTCTGCCGGCGGATCGGCCGAGGTGGCAGAAATCGACGCGCTTGATGAGAAGGCAGTGGACAAGCATCTGCAGTTCGTGATCGACAAGGCAGGCCGCGTCGATATCTCGTTCAACGCGATCAGCATCCCGCCTGAGAAGATTCTGGGTGTCCCTCTGATCGAGATGGATGTCGAGCAATTCTCCCTGGCCATCGCGAGTTACACGAGGTCGTACTTTTTGACCGCGCGCCTGGCTGCAAGACGCATGGTTCAAAATAAATCAGGGGTGATCATGACCATAACCGCACTCCCCTCGCGGAAGGGTACACCATTGAACGGAGGTTACGGTTCGGCGCAGGCTGCCAAGGAGGCACTGACTCGAGATCTCTCCGCCGAACTCGCACCACAGGGCATTCGCGTGGTCGCTTTGCGACCACATGGAATGCCGGAGACAACCACGATCAGGGAAGTCTACGAAATGAAAGCCACAACAACGGGCATAACTTGGGAACAGTTTCAGGGTTACCTCGCGAGCACTACTCATCCGCAACGAGTCATGGCGCTCGAAGAGGTGGCAAACATGGCAGTCTTCATGGCTTCCGACAAGGCGAGCGGGATGACGGGAACTATCGTCAATATGACCATGGGCAGCCTAGACGACTAGCGGCCAAGCGTTCGAGGCCTCGCAGGAGCGAGCGTCGGCGCCGACGCTGTACGGTCGTCCGGTCGCGCGCGTCGACGCGTCCCCCAATTTGGAAATGGGTTCCGCGTCGATTCGCGAAAATTGCTGATGAACCCGCGAATGAAGGGACGGCGGTCGTAGATAGCCTCCACCAATCGATGTAGGCCGTCTCGGTCTCCTTCGTACCACTCTTCCGGGATCTCAGCCGCACACCGCCACTTGGTGTCAGCATCCATCTCTTCAGCTCTGATCAGTGTTGGTTCGAATGCCTCCCACCCCATAACACCCTCGTAAACACGATTGTTCGCCAACACACCTCGGAGCAGAAAATCCGGGAAACTCCACTCGCTGGCATTGAACAGTAGCCCTGGTCGATGAAGGTGGCGTGGTGGCGCTGGCTTCAAGCGGCGCGACACCGGTGGCAAGCAGTCGGTGCGAAAGCCGAACTCGCGGAAAAGCTGCCTGTGCTTCTAGGTGAAATGCAAACGCCGCCAAGCACCGATTAAGAACGAATACGATGGTGGCCAACTGAATCGGCGAAGTGGAGTCGATTCTCACTGATGTCACGGCAGAAAAAGGTGGCGGCAAGTTCGTCATGTCGCATGTGAAGGATGATCCGCGCGGCATCCCTGCACGCGAAAGAGTTTGACGCCACGATCCGCTGTATTCCTCTGGCGGATGAATGTGGAGGTCCAGGCAAGTGCATCGTCACCGGCGAACAGGTCGACCAGCGTGCTGCGATCGCGAAGGCATATTAACCTCGAAGTCAAGCCGTATCCCTTCACCGAAGGCGACACGCTGAACCAGATCAGCGACGCCCAACTTGCTCCGAAGCGAACCAAGAAACGAACTAGAACGAATAGTGCACACCGAACTCCATCCTGCGGTATAACGTCAGAGTCCTGCTGAGGAATCCGAACCCACTCGCTACATCGGGCGAAAGATTTGCCGACTGCACATCGAAGCGAACGGTGTTAAATGCGTTGTACACATCCCAACGGAACTGAAGCTGCTGCCGCTCAGTGATATTGAAAACCTTGTGCAGGCCCAGGTCAGTGTCAAAGTATCCCGGCCCGCGAAGGTCATTGCGGTTCCCGACCTCGCCGGCAAAATCCTGGCGATAAGAGTTGACCGCGGTGGTGTAGTTCTTGAACATGTTGGGTTCTCCGTTCACCATCGTCACTCCCGTTGAAGGCGTCGGTCCAATTTGCGTGGCGTAGCCACTAATTTGCCAGTCAGTTGCCCAAGCGGCGCCATTGCCGACGCTCACGGGGAAACCACTGGTCAAGCGGAGCACGCCGGTCAGATCCCAGCCGCCGAGGACCGTATTTGCCATCCGGCCCGAGCCCGACCCAAAAGGCCTGCCTTTACCATAGGGAACTTGCAGCACCCAATTGGAATTGAGCTGATGTCGCGTGTCGAAGGTGGAAGAAGCGCGCTGCAACGCAGGATCCCACGCATTGAATATCTCGTCGCCCAAGCCGGCCTCTGCCGCTATCCGTTCCGCATCCGAGCCCTCGTCGATGGAGTGGGCGTAAGTGTAGTTCACATCGAACTGCACACCGTGGGACATGGCATGGCGCAAGATGAGCTGACCTGCGTCATAGTAGCTGTGGCCGATGGATCGCCATGCATATAGGGAAGCATATTGGGAGGAAAAGTATTGTGGCGTGCTTTGCGTAACGCCGCCCAGGGTGATGCAACCGGGGAAGCACGGCGATCCACCCACGCCATCGACGATTTGCTGGAACGTAGTTTCGTTGTGCACGAAGCCGCACGACATTAGGTCCATCATGTTCTGGGTCGCGGTCGGATTCGTCGGAAGAACCTCGCCGGCGGGTCGACACCCTGCTGCGCCCCCTGTTCCCGCAGATGTGGCACCGAACAGATTCTCCCAATAAGGAATCGGCGCAAGGGCGGTTTCCGGCGCACCGCTCAGCACCGCGTTGTCGAGCTGACGGGTGGCTGCGTAATAGTCCACGTGGGAAACTGGATCGACGATGTCGCGGGGCTGAGCCAGATCTTCCTGCTGCAGCAGGCGATGGCCGAGCCGGCCGACATAGGCGACTTCAATGGTGAAATTGTGGTTTAGTTCGCGCTCGAAAGAAAGGTTAAGCGCGTAGGAATAAGGGGTTTTGAGCTTGTCGTCCAAACCCCACTGCGCGGCGAAATTGTTTAACGGATAAGTGACGGGGAAGCTGGCGCCGGGCGACGGAGTGATCAGGGACGGCGGCAAATAATATAGGCTGCCGTTGTTGGGTAACGCCGGCATGCGAGGAGCGCCGTCTACGGTCTGTACGCCCCCAACATTACTCAGTGCGGTTGAAAGTCCGAAGGAACCATTCTGGTCAAAGGTGTTCACGACGCCTTGGCCGAAATGGTCGTAATACATACCAGCGCCAAGGCGAATGGAGGTCTTGCCTGGGCCTCCCATCAGATGTCCCAACCAGCCGTCGCCGGAGTCCGGCGAGTAGGCGATTGCAAAACGGGGAGCGAAATCTTTATAGTCGTAGCCCCAGTACGAAGGTTTGCCGTTGGCGTTGCCAGCGAGCCCAAATGTGATGGGATCGTTAAAAGGCTGGCCGGCGAGCATGGTTGCGTCCCGCTGCTTGAACCAGCCGTTCAGACTGAAAGTGGGCGCGACCTCAACTCCATTTTTTTCATAGGGAGGTTGCAACAGGGTCCAGCGCACGCCGTAGGTAATAGTCAGATTCGGTTTGGCGCGCCACGAGTCCTGGACGTAGGTTTCAAACTCACGATTGACATAGTGGCGGTCGTTGGGGGCGCCGTTGGGAAGCGTGGCGCCCGAGGTGGTGAAGTTGTACTGCGCGTTCACCTCGCTGATGATTCCCGCCAGGGCCATCACCGGGAAGTCCCAGGAGTTGTTGAAACCAGGGTCGACCTTCGGCAGATCGTAATGCGCCCCTCCTGTGCCTTCGCCAAATTGGGGAGCGCTCGGGTCGAGACTGGTGCCTTTGTTGGCGATGCCGGAGACGTTCAGCCAGGAAGCGTTGGTTTGAGCGCTGGAAAACGAACTTAGATACGAAGCTTTGATATTGCCAAGCAAGCGCAGGTTCCCGCCGAACCCCAGAGTGTGTTTACCCCGAATCCAGGTGAGATCCTCGACGAAGTTGTGCACCGGAACCGCGACGTCGTAGGAATTGTTGTTCTCGCCGCCGGGATTGTCCAGGCCCCGCAAGTTGACAAAGCTGACGTTTCCTGCGCCAACTTGATCGACCGCCTGCCGGGTTAACCCGTAGTGGAAATTGTTGATCAGGTTGTTAGTCAGTACGGCGGTGTAGCCCACGGCCAGGCTCTTGGCAACCGTGACCTGATCGATGTTGGGTGGCATTCCCGGGAATTCGGCAGGCTGTGAAGTCACATGGTCGCCGTTCATAATGCCGCGCACGAATATTCGGTGATTGCCGTTTTGTGTGATGTTGTAGTCCAGCTTGGCAATGTAGGTGTTGAAGGTCAAAGGAGTGGCGGCCGGAAAATCGTAGCCCTGATAGTTGTAGCCATCTGAGCTCAGAGCAGTCAGTGAATCCGTCGCGAATTGCACATTCGGGGCGGGATAACCCTGCAGGATCGCCTCGGTGGCTGGGTTTGCGCCTGGCCCTTGCGGGCAGGTGCCGGCGCCAGAGCAGTTGGGATCGAGCAGAGACAAGGTTCCCGACGTCATGGTTACGAGAAGGTCGGTCGGGGGTACTCCCGGGGCGTTGCCGATCGAAATGCTGGCGCCGTTGTTTCCGGTGTTGCCCGCAACGCAGTTCGGGTCGGCACCTACGCCGTTGTTGATACACCAGTACGAAGCAATGCCGTTGCGAAGATTCATGCTGGGCACGATACGCGTGGTTTCGGTGCTCTCGTGCTCAACCTGCCTTTCCCAATTGGTGAAGAAGAACAACCTGTCCTTCTTAATCGGCCCGCCGAAGGAGGCACCGAACGTGTTGCGGCGCAAGAATGGCGGAATGTTTGGCTGCCCAGTACCGATCTGGGTGCTCTTGTTGAACCAATCGTTAGCCTCGCCGATATTGGAGCGATTGAATTCGTAGGCGCTGACATGCCAGGCATTGGTTCCGCTCTTGGTGACCAGCTGCACTTGCGCGCCAGAAGAGCGTCCTTCATCGGCATTGGAGTTGGTGGTGGTGACGCGGAACTCTTCCACCGAGTCGAGAGTGGAACGCACGGCTCCGGTAAAGGCAAAACCATTTTCCTGATCGTTGTTGTCCACGCCGTCGAGGGTCACGTTCGCCTGATCGCTGCGGCCTCCGTTGACGGCGCCGCTGCGGGTATCAGCCATGTTGTTGACGGCAGTGCCGCTGGTGGGGCTGGTGTAGGTAACGCCTGCCTGCAGACTGAGCATCTCCACTGGATTGCGGCCTTCGAAGGGGAGTTCCTGAATCTGCTGGCTTTCGAAGGCGTTGCCCATGGTGGCGTCCGTGGTATTCACCTGTGCGCCCTGCCCGGTCACCTCCACGGTCACCGCTTGACCCTGCACCTGTAAGGTGAAATTTAAGGTGGAAGGAACGCTCACCAGGAGTTGGACTCTCTCCTGCTTCAACGGGGCAAAACCCTGCTCGGTCACCGTGACGGTGTAGGCGGACGGCGGCAATTGCAGGAACTGGTACTCGCCCTGGCCATCGGTCTTAACGGCGCGCGAGAACCCGTTCTGTGGATCGGTAATTGTAACCGTCGCGTCCTGCAGCACCGCGCCTTTGGCGTCGGAAACCGTTCCGCGCAACGAGGTGGTACCGGTCTGTGCCCCGACCAGGGCGGGCGTACAGACGACCATCCCACACTCCAGCCCCAGCGCTAGAAAAAAAGACAGAAAACTAAAGGCATGCCGCTTCATTCCAATCCTCCCTATCTGGATTCCCCATGAGCCAATCAAAGGCCGAATGCGGGCTGCCGCATCACAGGGCGCAGTTCCTTCCCTGTTTCATGTTCTGTGTCCTGCATTGGCAGTGCGACGCGGTAGCTCCGCTCCTGAAAGCCCAGAAAGCGATCGAGACCTGTGAGCAGCAGCCAGTGCTGGGTAATGCAAGCAGAGACCCACTTCAGAAGGAATTACGCGGGATGACTAAACTCAGGCGCGAAATGTTGAAGCTCGGCGACTCGAACTCACGTATTCTCAACGGAGCCAAGAATCCATTGAATGATCACTTCATATGGATATCCGTAGAAACATGGTGTGAATACTGTGAGAGTTAGTAGGTAGTGGAACGGTGAATCGCGATTTCTGGATCGTTGACGACTTGGGAAAAAATCTTACAGCATACCAACTCGTACGTATTACACTCCCGCGATCTGTGCAGGCTGGCTCCCTGCCGTATTCCTGACTTAGAGTGCGTTCCCACGCACGAAGCTTAACCCCGATTTACTCTCCGGTGCGGTGCGTACTCGACATGGTTCGGGTCGTCGCCGTAACCGATCACAATGCGATTAGATGAAGCCACGTTATACCATGGGGGTGTGGATCTTCCAGTAAATCCGCCGATCCTGCCGATGCTCGCGAAACGAGTGGACGAATTGCCCGCCGAGGGTGATTGGATTTTCGAACCCAAGTGGGATGGTTTTCGCGCGCTGGTGTTTCGCGATGGAGATGAGATTTTCATCCAAAGCCGCGACGAAAAGCCACTCAATCGTTACTTTCCAGAGTTGCTGGAACCGCTGTGTAGTGCGCTGCCCGCACGTTGTGTGCTCGACGGAGAAATCATAATCGTCAAGAATGATGGGCTCGATTTTGATGCACTGCAATTGCGGCTGCATCCCGCTGCTTCGCGGGTAAAGCTTTTATCAGGACAGATTCCGGCATCATTTGTGTTCTTCGATCTGCTTTGCCTTGGAGATCGCGATCTCTGCGGCTTTGCGTTTCAAAAGCGGCGACGCGAATTGGAGTCACTGCTTGGTTTAGCTTCACCGCCGATACATCTCACGCCCGCAACCAGCGATCGGAGTATGGCTGCCGATTGGTTTCGCCGCTTTGAAGGCGCAGGCTTGGATGGTGTGATGGCCAAAGATCCTGCTGGAACTTATGAGCCGAACAAGCGAGCGATGCTTAAGGTGAAACACGAACGCGACTGCGATTGCGTCGTTGCTGGATTCCGCTGGCATAAAAAGGGCGAGCACACAATGGTCGGCTCGCTTCTACTCGGTTTGTTTAACGATGCGGGCTCTTTGCAACATGTCGGAGTCTGTGCGAGTTTCAGCACAGCAAAACGAAGAGAGCTGGTGGAGTTTCTCCAGCCCTACCGAAAAGATGCGCTGATGAACCATCCGTGGAAGGATTGGGCCGAGTACGCGACCGAGAGTGATCAGGGCGTCAAGCGAATGCCCGGCGGGCAGAGTCGCTGGAGCCAAGGCAAAGATCTGTCGTGGGAACCAGTGCGACCTGAATTAATTCTGGAAGTTGCTTATGACCACATGCAGGGAGATCGGTTCCGACACACGGCGCAGTTCCGCAGATGGCGAACGGACAAAAAGCCAAGCGATTGTACGTACGCCCAGCTTGAAGTTGTCCCTCCCCAGGAACTGGCGGCGATTTTCCCACAGGGACGATGAGATGCAGGTCGCGATGCGACGTTATTTAATCGCTCCTGGCGGTGAAAACCCAACAACCGCTACTCGCCTTAGGGATGCGACTATTCCTTGCCCCTTTTCTTCCAACGCTCCCGCCACTCCCGCGTGGGATCATCGTCTGGCTCTGGAGTTTCTTGCGGCGGCCGTTGTTCTTCGGGAATGTGACGCAGGTTGATCCGAATGCGGGTCCACGTGGATGAGCGGCCTCGCATGGAATCGATCAGCACATCGTCTACGGCAAGCAAACTTGCGATATCCGCATGTTTCGCCTTCCATCGCTCAAGACCTGCCAGCGCGGCCGTTTTATCAGGCGAATTCGCGACCGTAATTAAGGGCATTTTCACGCGCGGCTTCTTTGGTGCTGTCTTCTCCGTCGCAGATTTTGCGCGGGAAGGCATCACGCGCCGACCTTCGCCTTCCATCTTGCGGAAGTGCGGGGGCCAGGGTGCGTCTGCGATACCGTCCGCTTCATCTTTATCGGCCAGCTCCAGCAATTTTTCCAGCGAGCCAGGGGACGCATTCATCTCGGCATGCGGATCGCCAATTTTCGCGAACCGCTCAGGAACTGTGAAGATGGTAAAGTCCGCCGGATCGCAATCGGGCACTTCCTCCCAATAAAGAGGAGTCGAAACGCGAGCATCTGGGAGCGGTCGAGCTGAGTAGGCAGAGCATGTCGTGCGATCTTTCGCGTTCTGGTTGTAGTCAAGGAAGACACCATGACGCTCTTCCTTCCACCATTTCGAACTGGCCAGTGTTGGGGCGCGTCGCTCGACCGCTCGGGATAAGGCAAGAGCCGCCCGACGAACCTGCATGAACGTCCAACGGGGTTCGATGCGTACATTAACGTGCATGCCGCGCGAGCCGCTGGTTTTCGGCCAGCCACGAAGGCCGACATCGGCGAGAAAGCTCTGGACTTCAAGCGCAACGCGGCGGACATCCTCCCAACTGACGCCGGGAATCGGATCCAGATCGATGCGCAGCTCATCCGGATGATCGAGATCGCCGGAGCGCACCGGATGCGGGTGCAGTTCGATGCAGCCAAGATTCACGATCCAGGCAAGTCCTGACGTGTCATCGACTACGATTTCTTCGGCAGTTCGGCCGGAAGGGAACGACAGAGTGACCGTTCGCAACCAGGCTGGCCGCTTCTCCGGCGCGCGTTTCTGATAAAACGCCTCTGCCTCAGCGCCGTTGACGAAACGCTTTAGAACGATTGGTCGATCTAGAATTCCCGCAAGCGCACCCGGAGCGACGGAGAGATAATATTGAACGAGCTCGAGCTTGGTGACTTTTATTTGCAAAGAGAAATACAATTTCTCGGGGTTCGTGATCTGGACTTCCCGCCCGCCGATCGACAGAACGTTGCTGGACGATTCCTTTGCCACAAGACAAGGCTACCACCGATAATCATTATCTTAGGCGACGCAAATCTCTGGCCATGAATCAATCATCTTTCAGTCCAACAATCGACGAATATCTTCGCAAACGCCTGATGCCGGTCGAAGGCGCGATTCCGCAACTGGCGGGCATCGATATGTACGGTAACTCCATTCCCGCGGGCACGGTTGGCGGCGACATCTTCGAGTACATCAACTTTCAGCAGCGCTACGACATCGACGGCCGCATCGCCCGGGCGCTCAAGCTAGCGAAGCTCTATCTCGACCCCTTGCCGGCCGGGCAACCGGCGCGCAATATGGTGGATAACCATGTGCGCTGGTTGGAAAATCGGCTGAACTACGAGCCATCAACGACGATTGAATACAGAAAAGCAAAGAGCTCCGAGCAGTTGCGTATTGCGGAAGATCTTCCAGAGTTGAAGACCACGGCAGGCGTGCTGCTGGTGGATGCTCAGGGGCACGGCCTTATCTCGGCAAAAATTGCATCGACCGTCCACGATACATTCCATGCATTAATGCTAGTGGAGCTTGATAGCTATGGAAAAACTACGCCGGGATTTTTTGAAAAAATCAACCTGCGGCTGGCGCAATCGGTCACCGCGCGCAACGCGCTCGGACGCAATCCAAAAGACAGTGCGCGCGAAATCGCCACGATGCTCTATGGTGAAATGCGTCCCGAAGGACTTTTTCGTTTCGTTAATTTTGGCCATCCACCACCGCTGGTTTTCTCAAACGAGTTCGGCAAGTTTATGGAGATCGGCCAGGCTCGAATGGTGCAGTTCCCCCCACTAGGCTTGGAAATTCCCGAAGATCATCCAGATCGGAACAAATATTTCTCGATCAGCCTGCGAAAACGGCAGGTGAACTCCTCCGATGTGTCAATGATCACGCTGATGAGCCCCGGCGACATACTCTTCCTCTACACCGACGGAGTCTACGACGGCAACGACGACGAGGAACGATTCCAGCTCGAGCGCGTGATGCGCAATCACACAGACCAGCCCGCCCGCGAAATTTGTAACGCTTTGCTTGACTATGCCGTCAAGCGCGATGAACACCTACAGCAAATCGGTGAAGCCGATACCATTGACGACAAAACGGTATTCATCATCAAGCGCCAGTAGCGAGCGAAGCTCGCCGAATACTTAAGACAGGGGGGAGCATCACTGCGGTTCGCAGCGAGAGCCATTTTTTTGGCGCTGGCGTGAACTGATCTTCTCGCACGCACCCCGTATTCGAGTTGGAGTGCACGGGTCCTGAACGAGACTCTCTTAGCTCTTCTGAAAGCAGGGCATCCTGTCAAAGCGTTGCGTTTACTCCCGTCGTTGCTTCTGCTTTCTCGAACTGCAACCCCACGCCGAAGAGCCCTTCCGCTAACGGCTGGCAGTAAACTACTCGCGCGGGTATAAGCTCCTCACGGGCGCCGGGAGAAGTAACCAACAGCCGCTCTTGGGGCGGTAGGGCGCGTCTGGTCAAGACTCTGACACCATGAGTGCTGACGTTTTCTGTGGTCGTTTTCTCCATAGGGGCGGCTGGCCCAAGGTTTTGCACTCCAGAAATTCGGACAGGCATTTCTAGAGGGATTCTCTTCTCAACGCGTCCGGTCCACGTCGCCATTTCAAATGCTCCTTGAGTTATTTCGTGGCGCGTGGGTGTTACTTCGAACGAGCGAAAGTGTTCGCTCTGGGGAAACATCAATGGTGTGTTGCCGCCTTGGGCGATTGGCGGATCCGCTTGATACCACGGTGCGTTCAGACTCATGCCACCCCCGTGAAGAAGGTTCCCCCCACAAGTCACCTTTCCCGGAGGTGGCACGCTGCTGTCTTCCCTAACCAGCTAAATGCATCGGGCGTTGCTGCCCGACTCCCTGCGAATCGGCTCGCTCTGTGAGGCCCGGTGGTCCTCCCCGCGAGTCACCTTGCCCGAAGGAGCCAATTGTTATCTTGGAGCATAAACCCACATGAAAAAGAAACAAGCAGGTGAATCATCCATTTAGTTTGAGTGGAATGACTGAGAAACGTTAGGGGGAAATCCTTTCGGAAAATCCTATTTTGGATCACACCACGCCGGATGGCGCAGCAGACTAATCTGGCCAGTTCATGAATATCGGGTTTCTGCATCAGCGTTTCAATTTTGACCGAGCTTTGCACGGAACTTCTCCATGACCCAACGGATACTCAGCAAGAGTCTGAATGTAACTTCGTCTTTAAATCGTGCAGCTGATCCTATACGTGCAAGTTTTGAGGCGAGATAGACAAAAGATGGAAACCTAGTCAGCTTGCTCCAGTGCCATTGGTGGATATCCCACTGCGGCTTCGCCGTCGCAAAGCGGCCCTGATAGTACTGACAGTACTTACCGTCATCGGTGTTTTTCGAGCTGTTCATCACGACCCCGAGCAGCTTCGACGATTCCAGCACTTCCAAACCTCGCTGCAACAGTCGCCTCTCAGTCGTCCCTTCCCGCGTAACCAGGACGATGCCATCAGTAAACCGCATCCAGATACTGGTATCCGCGACAGACAGCACCGGCGGAGAATCAATTACGATCCAATCGAAGGAGCCAGACAACTGATCCATGAGTTCCGAAAGCCTTCCGGATTGCATTAATTCGAGCGAATTCTCGGCCGGCGAACCCGCGGGCAGAAACCAGAATCCGGGACCCTCGAGATGGTAGATGTTCGCGATCCCCTGCCCGGGATTACTCCGCAGCAATTCGCTGAGCCCGGGAAGCTGGCATAAACCGAATTTTGAGCCTAACGATGGGCGCCGTATATCTCCCTCCAAGAGGAGGACCTTCTGTCGGTTTTTCCGGGCCAAAGTCGCCGCCAGGTTTCCGCAGACCATGCTCTTGCCCTCTTCTGGCATCGTGCTGGTAATCAAAAGCTTCTTGATGGGGCGGTGCTGCTGGATCTGCCTCAAGCGAACGCCCAAGAAACGGAAGGTTTCCGCGCCTAAGCTTTCGCTCGCAGTGAGAGACACGAGTCGGCTTTGCGATGACGGAGAAACGAGCAGTGATCGACAATGGCTGAGGTCAATGAGGCCAAGGTGCGTCGCTGCCCTCGCGACTTCGCGTTCGGCGGCCTGCAGAAGGTCCGTCGCTTGCGCCAGGTGCTCACAAGCGATGCCCAGCCGTTCCGACTCAAACCTCTGCAGTGCCTCAAATATGCTACTCATGCGCAACCCCTCCAGGTATTGCCAGCCAGAAATGCTTGGACTCCTGTTGCTGGCTGGCTTGGCAGCCTCGCGAATGCATACTTAGCAATATCAACGTCAGCAAGCCCCTGATTGTGCCCAGCGTGGGGCAAAAGGCACGTGAATCGAATAGTCTCGAAGGGACCCGCTTCAAGTTCGAGAAAATCTTTACATTGGCTTTATGAGCACAAGCTAACCTCGCAGATAGCTAAGGGCGAATCCGACTGATATCGTGGCGAATACCAAGCCTGTGCTTGCCCATGCCATCTTCATGTTTTTCCTTTCGGCCTCTTCCTCTTCTAGAGTGACGACGACGGGAACTTCTGCAAGAACAGCCACTGGTAAAAGCCCCTTCAGCGCCTTCCCGCTGTGCAGACGGTCGTCCATGATCTCGGCTCCGCCCGCTACCGCGCCAGCCAATGCCAGTCCCACGCCCAATCCAAGGGCACACAGTTTGAGATGATTCGGGAATTCGGGTTTAACCGGCAGGCTGGGAGGATCAATCACCCGAAAATGTTCACCCTGCTGACGCAGCTCCAGGCTGGTGGCCATTGCCGATTGGTTCTTCTTCTTGAGAAGGTCATCGTAGATTTCTTTGGATTGGTCATAACCACGGCTCAACTCCGCAAATTGCTGTTCGACCACCGGCTCCTGGCTGAGACGTGACTGGTACTCATTGATTTTTGCTTGCATCGTAGCGATGGCGAGGTTCCGGTTCCTGATCTCGACTTGGTTTGCGCGCAGTTGCCCTTCGAGCTGAACCAGCGGAGATGATCGCCGCAGATCAGCGTTTTCCCCGGAGATGGTGCCCGCGTGCGCGCCGGTCTTCGCGCTGCTGTTGACCGGATGAGTAGTTTCAGAATCTCCCGCCGCCTCAATTTCGGCCACCTGCTCTTTTACCCTGCGAACATCTGGATGCCGATCGGTGTAAAGGGAGCGAAGGTCCGCCAGTTGAGCTTTCAGCTTGCTGAGAGCGAGTAATCTTTGGGATTTGGGATCGTCCCCAGATCCCCGGCCAGCCTCGTACTGCCCAAGCAAGGATTGCAGGTAGGCGGTCTGCTGTTTGGCGGTATTAAGGGCATCTTCCTCCTTTTGTAGCTGACTCTGGAGGCCGCTAAGGATCTGTAGGTTGGTTCCCAACTGAGCAGGCAGTTCGCCCGGGTGTTGGTCCTTGAACTCCCGCACTTTTTGTTCCTGGTCAGCTAAAGTCTTGCGCGCCTCTTCCAATTGGCTTTCGAGAAATCTGGTGGTCTCCTCTGACTGTTGCTGCCGTACCTCTAGATTCTCATTGATGAATAGGCTGGTCAGTTCACTCGTAACCCTTTGAGCAATGTGTGGATCGCGCGAGGAATAATAAACATTGAATGCGGTTAATTCGCGACTGCGTTCATCCCGTACAAGTTCTATGCTGATGTCCTTCCGCATACGCTCGACCACTTCGTCGGATGTGAAGCGATTGCGTTCGCGGGCATAGAGGTTCAGTTCCCCAATGATCCGCAACAGGCGGGTCCGGCTGAGAATTTGCTGGGTGATGCTCTGGAGGCGGTTTTGGATATCGTCGCTTATGTTGGGTACCACGTAGTCCTTCGGCATGCTCGGCTGCTCCACCAGGATCAGCGTTCCTGATTTGTAGGCCGATGGCAGGATCCAACCAGCCCCGCATACCAGGAGCCAGCCCATGAACAGTGAAATCAGGATGTGCCAGCGGCGGCGGCCAATGAGTGCACAGTATTGCTCCAGGTCCAAACCACTCATGGGTTTTTCTTCAGAATCTTCCACCATTTTTACCTTTGGCAGCGGCCTCGCAAACTGATTTCGGGGTAGAACCCTACTCCGATCGTGTCAGGATTGCACAATGGGGCCGATCCCCAGGTTGCAACATAGACCGCCCGCTGAAACAAGCAAGCCGGTGAATCACCCATTTGGTTTGAGTGGAATGATTGAGAAAGAGTTAGGGGAAACCCTCTCGAGACGACTTCTTCTATGGCTGGATAAGGCCGCGGCGGATGGCGTAGCGCACCAGGCTGGCGGTTTCATGAATATCGAGTTTCTGCATCAGCCGGCTCCGATGGGACTCAGCCGTCTTTAGGCTGATCCCGAGGAGTGTGGCGACCTCCTTGCTGGACTTTCCTTCGCCGACGAGTTGAAGAACCTGGCGCTCTCGCGACGTGAGGGGATCCTCCGGCAGCTCCGTTTTGGATAGCAATGCCTCCACGACCGTGCGGGAGATACTTGGGCTGAGATAAATTCCACCGCGGCAAACCTCCCGAATGGCTTGGACCAAGTCTGTGGCCGCTTGGCTCTTCAAGACGTATCCCTTGACTCCAGCCCGAAGTGCCTCGGTGACGTACTGATCCTCATCGTGTCGCGTCAACAAGATCGTTCTTGTTCTTTGAGAAGACTTTTGCAGTTCGCGGGCGGCATCGATCCCATTCAAGATCGGCATGCTGATGTCAAGGATCGCGACATCAGGGCGGACGTTGGAGGCCAAACTGACGGCCTCCTGGCCGTCCGATGCCTCACCGGCCACTTGGAAGCCGTCTCGTTCCAGCAGTGCTTTCAAACCCTGACGGACAAGAGCGTGATTGTCTGAGAGAACCACTCGAATAGGCATTTCATTTCTCCACTGGAATCTTGACCAACAATTCTGTTCCTCGGCCGACTGCAGAGTCGATTTGTAGCGTTCCGCCGACTGCATCCAGCCGTTCGCGAATTCCAACTAGCCCCAGTCCTGTCCGGTCCTTACGTGAAAGAAGAGCGGGGACGTCAAAGCCCATTCCATCATCGTGAACCAGACAATGGAGGTTCTTTGCGACCTTGGCGAGCTGAATCTCTACGTTCCTGGCTTGCGCATGCTTAGTGACGTTGGTGAGCGCTTCTTGAATGATGCGATACAAAGCTGTCTCAACGTGGGGGGCACACCGGCTCTCTAGGGAACTATGGATCCGAATCGACAGTTCCACCCTCCTTGAAATACCGTCGGTGAGGAAGCGCAGTGCCGGCACCAACCCCAGGTCGTCTAGAATCGTGGGCCGGAGTTCATGGGAGAGGCTGCGCAATTGCTTTTCCAGCTGATCGAGAATCGTGCCTACTTCCTGAAGGCGCTCTTGAAGGCAGGGACTAAGGTCGCGAGCCATACCCGACATGGCAAGGTGCGCAGCAAATAGGAGTTGTCCGGCCTCGTCATGGACGACGTGGGCGATGCGCTGGATCTCCTGTTCCAATGTTTCATTTAGTCGGTGAAGAGCGGAAATAGAGTCCCGGAACCCACGATGGGCAATTTCGTAGGAAGAAAGGCTCTCGGCAAAGAATTCTTGAGCCCTGTCAAGATCCTGCGTGGGCATCGGGGTGCGGCTCGTGCGCTCGGAGACGTGGGCTAAGGCGGCATGGTGCATAGCCGCCACGGCGAGTACGCCCAAGCCGTCAGCGAGGGCGATGCGCCCAATCGCGTACGCGCTTTGCAGGGCGTCTTCGCTGCCGTTCGACAGATAATCCTCAAGCGACCGGCTGTATGCCGTCGTTAAATCGCGTGTTCGCTCCCCATCAATGTTCTGACCGACAATCATGGGCGGTCTCGCAAGTATCGTGCCACCAGCACGAGAGCATCGTCGGTTGTCTTGCCGTACTGAGTCAGGATGCTCGTAGCAGCTTTGCTGGGTGGGTAATTTCGCGCTAGCCTCCGATCAAAGTCACTATTGATGCCATCAGTGGCGAAGACGAGTGTGTCCCCTTTGGATACCGGGAGAACTGCTGCCCGGAGCGACGGTAATTCCACTCCTACAACACCCCCACGCAGCAGCAACGATTCTTCCTCTGCATCAGCAAGCGCCGCGCCGCGGCGAAGCAGCACGCCCTGAACATTCCCTACGCCGAGCCAGGTTACTGATCCTTGCGCCCCATTGAACGAAGCGATGCTCATGGCGACGCCGCGAGTTGCGCGCAGTCCCTCGTGGCATCGCTCGATCAGAGCAATGACAGGCTCATGGGCGTACTCTTCCAAGATGGCCCGCGCGGCCGAAGCCGCGGACGCGGCTTCATCTCCATGACCAATTCCATCCAGGGCAGCTACCAGCACTCCGTCAGGAAGTGCCTTCACCACCTGCAGGTCGCCGGAATTGGGCTCGCCCAGAAGTGCGCGAGAGGCAACTTCCCATTCGACCATCGTTGACGTTAAGGCTTCCATTTCTGTGCCGTCACTGTCGTACCGCGGTTTTTTTCAGATACGATTTCAAACTCATCCACTAGCCGCTTCACTCCGGGCAATCCCAGGCCCAAACTTCCAGAGGTCGAAAACCCGTCGCGAAGGGCTTGCTGGATGTCGAAGATACCTGGCCCTTGATCCTGGGCGACGACCCGGATGCCCTGCCGAACTGAGCCGTTAATGACGCTCAGGCGGATTTCTCCGGATTTCGCGTAGGACACGATGTTCCGTGCCAACTCCGAAATGGCAGTAGCGATTAGGGTGGCATCTACCGGCGAGAAACCCATCGCCGCTGCAAGCAACCGGCCTTTCTGACGGGCAGCGACAATGTCTTGGTCCGAGTTGATTGGAACTTGGATTTCGTTGTCCACAAATTGAAAGCTCTCACGTAGGGCTCTCGGATTTCTGTTTCAAGTGGGCTAAGCCTTCCTCCAAGTCCAGTGCCGTAGCGACGTCCTCCAATTTGATCCCTAATTGGACCATCGCAAAAGCAACTTCCGGCTGGATTCCCACGATCACGGTTTCGGCCCCACGCAAATGGATCATCTGCGCAATCTCACGCAGGGTACGCGAAGCAAACGAATCCATGACGTCCAGCGAAGTAACGTCGACGATGACGCCCTGCGACCGACAGCGCACTACCTGCTGAAGCAACGCAGCGCGAAGGTGGAGGAGATCTGCATCTGTGAGTGCCGCCTGGACAGTGGCAATCAGAAAGTCTCCTTGTTTGAGAATTGGAACTTCCACCCGCAGCCTCCGCGCCGTGATTATCTAGCTTCGCCGAAGGGAACAACCTTATACCCCAGCAAGCGCTCCGCTTGCTCGATGCCGCCTTGCAGGTCGCCGACAGTGTTCATCTTTCCCAAATCAACTCCGATGTTCACGATAGTTTGAGCGATTTCGGGCGAAAGGCCGGTTACGATCACCGTGGCTCCCAACAACCGCGACGCCTCCACCGTCTGTACCAGGTGGTTCGCGACCGTGGCGTCCATCGCCGCCACACCGGTTATGTCAATCACGACGACTTTGGCGCGGTTCATGCGGATTCCGCGCAACAGCTGTTCTGTGAGTTGCCGCGCCCGCTGCGGATCAATCACTCCGATGATAGGCAGGATCAGCAGCCGCTCGCGCACCTGCAGCACGGGAGTTGAAAGTTCACGGATCGCTTCCTGCTGCTCCCGGATAATGCGCTCCCGCTCTTGCACAAAGCCCACCGCCACCGTGTTCGCGATGCGGTTCGCGGCAGGTTCATAAGCGTCCAGGATGCGGTTCAGCTTGGTGAAGTCGGCGTGATACTTGGCGAACAGAGAACGCGCAAGCACATCACGAAGCAGCAGCACGATGCCGACGACTTCATGCGTTTCCACGCCTCGCGGAATAATGCGCTCTGACAAGTTGCGCGCATAGGCTTGCAAGGCTTCAAATGTGCCAGTTTCCAGGGCCTCTACATAATTGTCATAAACTGATGTAGCTTCGGCGAAAATTTCCTCCTTGGTCATCGCCGTCAACAATTGCGCCTCCGTAATGCGCCGGGCCCATTCTTCCCGGAGTTGGGTTCGGTTGTCGCGCAAATGAGAGACCAATTCACTTAGCAAGACGGATGCCGGCTTAGTCCGCTCCGCGGTCGCCGCCCCATATTGCTCCTCGACTTGCGTACCAACCGGATCAATATCTATTCGAGCCATAAGGCATCGCTCCTGTCTGCTATCACGTGAACTGTCAAACCTACGAATTCAACGCGTTCTTGGGATAATTATGTTGCGTCTCCGTGTGCGCCATCGGGTGAATCCTCTATTCATCAGCCGGGTAAACCCCCTAGTTCCAAGCTCGATTTTCTTCGGATCAATGACGGGCCAATTAATGATTTCTGAGCATAGCGAGGAAAGCGTGCGGGCAATAGAGGACGCGAGATTTCACGGGTGGGACAGCGAAGGGGCATCAGCCTCGCACCTGACCCTCATAAGGGCAAGCGATTTCATTCGTCCCCAGTGCCCGTTCGCATGTTGCGCCCGGCTTCGCCTCTCTTCTCCTGGCCACCCGCGCCTAAGAGTTGCCGAATAAGGTTTCTGCCGCAAATGAGATTCAGGGAACTCTTCCTGAGCAATGCAAGAGGAGTCCGAATTCATAGAGTCGGCCCCCACAGAGTCGGCCCGCCTATGTTTGACGAGCGGAGCAGCGATGGCTGCCGATCTGGCTCCGCCATGCCGGGGTGAGGACTGTTTTGCCATGAGAGGTTCGCAGTCACACACGAGGCGGGGAGAAATGATCCCCTTTTACAAACCACTAGCAACTCAGTTGGGGATGATCCGCAGGGCGACGAGTGAGGATTTTCCGGGAACCGAATTCTCGACGGTGGTGGTGAGCAGCACCTGAAAATATGGTGGTATCGTCTTGTGGTCGGGAGCCAGATCAAGCAGCGATTTCCGGAGTTCCGCCATGCGTTCAGGGTTGGTTAGGTACTCGATGGCAGCTTGTGAACCCTGCGTGTAAATGCCGTAAATGAGAAGAACGCGTTTTTCCTTTCTTTCGTTCGGCATCATCAGCACAACGGCATAGTCCCGGGTCAACTGATTGGTCACAGAATCGAACTCAGGCTTGTAAACTTCCTTCTCCCCGGGCTGAGGATTGCGGTTGAGAATCACGCCACTCTGGAAGTGGAATCCCTGGGCGTTGAGAAAGACTCGACCGCTCCAGGATTGATTGCCGCCAAGCAGAATTGCGTTGTCTCCCTTGATCTCCTCAATGTTGACCAGGCGGGAAGGCTGCACGCGGCAACCTTGGCCTACGGTGGCGAACATTTTGCACAGGTTAACCACCCCCAGAGTTTCGCCGACGGACGTGAAATCGGTCACGCTGGGGACGAATAGAAAACGCTTCAATTCGCGGAAGTGAATTGTGTCGCGGAATTCGGGTAGACTTGCCTTGGGTATCTCGTGACCTTCAGCTAGCGTCTGGGCGCTATCTCCATCGTGAGCCGCCCGCAACAACGGATGATTCGGAATCGTGATTAGCGGCGCCTCGGCCGGTGGAAGGAATGGATGCCAGAACCACTCGATGCCGTCCGGCAAGCTGGCGACTTGCACTCTCGGCTGCGTGGCGTGTCCCCCTTTCCATGAACTAAACACAAGGATGGAGGCAAGCACGAAGCAGAGCGCGCCGAGAATTATCGTGAGCCAGAGATGCTGGCGACTCGGGTCTTGCGCTTTCTTCGCCTCCAGCGGAGCCGGCGTGTCGGCGGCAGACTCATCGGACGTGCTGCGCCGGAAGACCGGGACGTAATGACCCGAGGGTAGGTCAAGGCGAACCAGACCACCGTGATTGTTCTCTTCATAATATTTGTTAAGCAGGCGGCGAATCTCATGCGCTTGTACGCGCACGATCGGATCCTTTTGCGGACTGAAGTCGATGCCTCGATCGTAGACCTCGACTCCGATGAGGTACTCATTCAATTTGTCTCCGTTGCCTAAGAAGGCCTGCTCGGAAACAAACTCGAGGAACCGAGTCTTCTTGGGGGAATTGGCAAAGCACTTGCTTTCGAGGACCCGGCGCAGTTCTTCACGCTTCTCGAAGAGCGAGATGGAAGGGGATACGGAAGTGTGAACGGAGGCCACCTTTAGATGTCGGCAGACAGCAGGTTTCAGGCCGACGTTTCCCTCAGTCAGTCGCACGATAGCACTGGCGATTGGCGGAGGTCAATCCGGAAGATCGATAGGACCGGGCAGCAAGATAACGGTTACTTTTGCCGTTAATTGCAGTTATTCCTGGGAGGCTATGGCGGTTGCTGAACGTAATCCACGTAGCATTCAGGATGGAATCTTGCATGGGTGGCGCGGGAAAGTCGCTTGAGTTCGTCACATTGGCCTCAGATCGACAGGCAGGAATGATGGCCAACTCGGTTCTGCGGATGCCTTTTCCGCAGGAGGATCGAGGCCGATTCGTCGCTTAACCTCAAATATAACCTCGATTACCTTGTTGGACAACGCCAATAGGCGATACAAACCTCTGTGCCTCGCGCGATGAAGTTCGCAACAGTCTGCGCCAGTCTGACCTTCTGCTCGCTCTTTCTGTTTTCTTTTTGGGCTCTTGGTGGATCTGTGGCAGTGCCAAGCCCGGAGTTGGTGGTGACGAAGAGATTCGAGGGGGCCGTGCTGTCCATTAAATCGAGCGGCGCCGAAGGGAACAAGTACGGATTCGAAGGCGGCAGAGTCCTGAAGCTGAATGGAACCTACAACCTGTTTACTTCAGAAATGGTCGGAGATCCACACTGGGTCAAGATGAAGCTGGCGCATTGGGTCAGCCAGGATCGGCTGCATTGGACGCGGCTGGCGACGCTAGCTGAATCGAGCGCCGACTTCACTGGCAAGGATCCGCGCGCCGCGTTGTGGTCTCCCTTACCCGTGTACAACGCCGAGGACAAGCGGTGGAACCTGTTTTATGTTGCTTACCAGGCGGCTCCCGATACGTCCCAGCAGTGGTTGACAAACCACGAAGGAAGAATTTGGCGCGCCGTGTCGAATACCCCGGGGGCGGATGGAATCGGAGGCCCGTACACCGATGTCGGCGTGATTCTTCAGCGGGATCGGGATTCCGACGCATGGGAAGGTTTACAGGGAACAGATTCGTTCTTTCCGTACAAAGTTGGCAAGCAGTGGTATGCGCTGTACGGCAGTGCTCACACGGAGAAGATTCCCATCTCTCTGTGGCAGGTAGGCCTGGCAAAGGCTCCCGATCTTGCGGGACCGTGGGTGCGTTGCACCGATCAGAACCCGCTCACTGTAGAGAAGCGCTTCATCGAGAACCCGATTGTCACTAAACTCGTGGACGGCACCTACATCGCTGTCTACGACACGGACGCAGAAAACGCTATTGGGTACACGTTTTCAGCGGACGGTGTTCACTGGTCCCCAGGTCAACATCTGCTGGTTCAGCAAGGCAATGGAATGTGGGCGAGCGAGGTGCGGACGCCGCTGGGGCTGATTCCGGAGGGGAAGAATTCGTTCACGCTTTTCTACACGGCCAACGAAAAAGTGTCGGGGATGCAGCCCGATGGAAACGGGATCAACACGACTCCGGGATCGATCGGGATGGTGGAAGTCCAGTTAAGAGTGCAGTTGAAGCCTGTTGCAAGCGCAGGCGGCAAGTAGAACGCGCTTATGTGGTGCCAGCCAAGAAGCTGATCGCGGATTGCGGGGAGACGACGATGTCGAGAGCCAAGTTGTGCAGTGTATTTTTCCTTGTCGCGGCCTTAGTTGTTCTTGCTGCAACGTCCGCGTCAGCACAAGCCAACCGGGCCATGATCACCGGGACCGTTACCGACAGTACCGGCGCGATTGTGCCGGAGGCGGAGGTCACGGCCGTGAGCCTGGAAACGAACGTTGCATCCAAAACCGTTTCGAATCAGGACGGTATCTACTCCATTCCTAACCTTTCTCCGGGGAAATATTCCGTTGAATTCAAGAGAGACGGATTCGAGACGCTACGCCGCCCAGCCATCACACTGGAATCGACGCAGAATGTCCGCATCGACGCCGCCCTGAAGGTGGGTGCGGTGGGCCAATCGGTAACCGTCACGGCGGACGCGCCGGTGCTGCAGCAAGAGGATGCGTCAATTGGAACGAACATGAAGGGCAGCGTGGTCACCGACCTTCCCCTGAGCATTTACGGCGGCGGTCGTTTCGTGGAGGATTTCGCGGTCGCGATCACTCCCGGCTATTCGCCCATCAGCAGTCCGTACGGAGCCGTGGTCAATGGCGGTCAATGGTTCACCAAGGATTACACGGTGGATGGTACGTCCGCCACCGCGAACATTCCTGGGGATTCCATGGAAACTGGTCCGAGCATGGAAGCGGTCGAGGAACTGCAAGCACAGACCAGCGGGTTAGACGTACAAAGCAGCATCACCGGCGGGGGCGTGATGTCGTTCAGTTTGAAATCAGGCACAAACAAGTTGCACGGTTCCGCGTTCCTTTACGGCCACAATGAACTGCTGGATGCAAACACCTGGAACAATGACAACATGGGCCGGGAAAAAGGCGAGGCCCGAGCCTGGGATTATGGCGCGAGCCTGGGCGGTCCAGTCTTCAAGAATAAGACTTTCTTTTTCGGTACCTTCGAGCGTTATACCCAAAACGACTTCCGCCTCAGTGGGCCGGCGGCAACGGTGCCCACCCCGGCATTCTTGTCAGGTGACTTCAGCGCGCTTTTGGATACAACCCAGTTGCTTGGCACCGATACGCACGGCAATCCCATCTATGCGGGAGCCATCTTCAATCCGAGCGACCCTGGCGCCGTCTTTGTCGGTAACCAGATTACGACTCCGTTCAGCAGCGTCGCGCAAAAAATTATTCCCTTTTATCAGAAGTATTACGTTCCTCAGTTTTCGGGGATCGACGCCAACGAGAGGGGCCTCATCAACAACAGCCCGTCCCAGACTCCCAACCAGGTTGTGATCAAACTGGACCACAATCTTAACGACCGGGACCGACTCTCGGGTTCATGGGTCTACAATCATCGCCCGCGAACGCTGGTTGACAGTGGCGGCCCCTGGGCCCCCGGAAGCACCGATGGTGGCCCGCTGTCAGCAGCCAGACTTCAACTCGTGCGCTCCGACGAATTTAGAGTGACGGAGTCGCATACTTTCTCTCCCCGCGTTTTGAACGTGCTGAATCTGACCTATAACTGGTACTGGAACGGCAGCCTGCCCGCTGCGCCTGGCGATTGGAACTCAACCCTCGGCTTTGGCAGCACCGAGGCCACGAATTTCCCCTCGATTTCGTTCAGCGATTCCACGGCGCACACTGAGACTGGCCTGGGGAATACCTTTCAGGGAAACTCAGCCGGTCTTGCGACCATTGTTGGGGACACGGTAACTTGGACGAAGGGCCGCCATAACCTCACGTTCGGCGGCGATTTTCACGCTCAACAAGTCAACAGCCACAGCGGTTCGGGAGCGCTTTCCTTTACGTTTTCGAACAATTCCACAGGCGCTCCGACCCAGGGCTACGGCAATCAAGTCGGTTTTGCCTTTGCCAGCTTTCTGCTGGGCCAGGTAGAAACGGCCAGCGAAACCACACCCTTCAATCTTTATGGACGCGACAAGACGATGTCGCTGTTTGCTCAGGACAGCCACAAGGTTCGACATGACCTCACCTTGAACCTTGGTTTGCGATGGGATTACAACTTCCGGTTCAAGGAGAAAAACGGTTCCTGGGCGAACTACGACCTGCAGGCGACCGATCCCACTCTTGGCATACCCGGAACTCTGGTTTATGCGAAGAATGGCGGTGACAGCTTCGAGAAGAATGAGTACGCAGCGAACTTCGGACCGCAGATTGGCTTTGCCTATTCACCCTGGCGAAAGGCGGTGTTCCGCGGTTCGTTCGGCATCATCTACAATCCGCCCGGCGTGCCGTATTTTGACGGTGTGCCCGATGCTTTCGCGCCTGGTTTCAAAGGCTCGAATCAGGTCAGCAATCCCTTCGATTGGGACAGCGGCTATCCAGGCATCTTCCAGCCGGGGAACAAGAACGCTTGCGGTGGTCCGACGCAGCAGACCTGCCCGCAAGCCTACCTACCTCTGGTCAATGTCGATCCTCGGGCGCTGCGCGTGGGTTACAGCGAAGCGTTTAACGTGGGTGTGCAGTACGAGTTGACCCCCAACATGCGGGTCGAAGCTTCGTACGTGGGGAACCGCGGCCACCGTTTGACCGATACGTCGTTGGCGTGGAATCAAGGACCAACTTCGACCTTCCTGCAACTGGCCGGGCAGCTGGGGGGTAGCCTGAGCGCTTACAGCAACCCGGTTTGCGCTCCATCGGACGCGGCGGGTTATGGCATCGCATACCCTTACAGCGGGTTCTGCGGAACGCTGTTGGAAGCGATTGCGCCCTATCCCCAGGTAGCACAATCGTTCTTTAACCCCTACACCTATGCGGGCTGGTACTATCCCAACTTGATTTACGTAGGACTGCCGTTAGCTCAAAGCTATTACGACTCCATGATCATCGACGTGGTCAAGCGCACCGGGCGCGGCCTGACCATGGATATGAGTTACACGCTCTCCCGGCAGGAAGGCGACTCGTATTCCGCTCAGCAGGAGGGCAACAACTATTACACCGGAGTTCAGGATTTCAACAATATCGGTGCGCTGGCGCACTCGCTCACCAACTACGATCAGAAAAACATCGTGAAGGGATTTGCGGCCTACCAGTTGCCTTTTGGAAAAGGACAGCGCTGGCTAGCCAGCCAGGGCCGTGTAGTGAACCGGATCGTCGGCGGATGGACTCTCTCCGGACTCCTCCTCTACACCTCCGGGCAGCCGTTCCAGGTGAGCGTGCCCAATCCCTACTGGCCGATGTGGGGCAACTTTTATCCGAACTTCAATCTGAGCGGTTTCTCGGGGCCGGCGAATCCAAGACACTTCGTGCCCATACCATCCAGCCAGACGAATATACCCGCGCAGGACATCTACATCCCGCAGAGTGTCGCAAGTGCTCCTGCCGCAGGCATGCTGGGAGCCGGCCCTCCTGATCTTTCACAACTGCGCTGCCCCGGTTCAGCCAACGAGAATGCCAGCCTCTTGAAATATGTTCCCTTCGGCGCGGACGGCCAATACAAGTTGTCGTTCCGCGCAGAGTTCTACAACCTGTTCAACCGTCACACATACAACATCAACGGTTGTGGCGGCAACAAGTCGCTCATACAAACACCCGGTCCAACTGACAACTTCGGCGAGATTTTTGGAGTTAACGACGGCCCGAGAAACGGACAGTTTGCCATCCGATTCGATTTCTAGGAGGCCTCGACGGAAGAGCCGCGAAGTCACTCGGCAGGTGCAGGTGCCAGTTGTGAAAATCGCTCAACTGGCCTCGGGATTATCATCGTATCCAGTTATCATCGAGAAACTGTGAGCCACTTCGGGGCGTGGGGTCGTCGACTGCGGACAATGGCGCGAATCGTTGTCGGGCTATGCATAATCGCTCTCGGCGCGTGTTGCTGGGCCGATCCCGTGCTTCCCACGCTCATCAGTGACCACATGGTTTTGCAGCAGGGGCGGGAGATTCATCTTTGGGGCCAGGCAGATGCGGGTGAAAAGATTACCGTGAGCCTGTCCGGGCATGCTGCGACAACCACTGCTGACGCTCAACACCAGTGGAGCGTGCGTCTCCTAGCGATGGCTGCGGGCGGGCCATTCACGCTTACGATTCAGGGAAACAAGAGGATTGAGATCAAAGATGTCATGATCGGCGAGGTCTGGATCGCCTCGGGTCAATCGAACATGACGTTCTCGCTCGACGGCGCCGAGGGCGCGGCCACGGAAGTCCCCCAAGCCGATTACCCGCAGATCAGACTGTTCACTGTCCCCCGGAAGATCGCGCTATCGCCGCAGCAGGACACGCTTCCGGCTCGCTGGAAGATTTGCACGCCTGACAACGCGAAGAGTTTTTCCGCAGTGGCCTTTTTCTTTGCCCGCGAGATTCATCGCAAATTAAATGTTCCTGTCGGGGTGGTCGAGAGCGCGTGGCCCGGGACTGCGATCGAAGACTGGATCGGTCCGGAAGCACTGCAGTCTGAAGGAGACCTGAAACCGGTTCTGGAAGAATCAAAACACGCAACGCCCGAGCAGAAAGAGTTCGCCGAGAATTCTCTCCCTGTCGAACTGGAATTCGATGATTTTGAGCTGATTCCTGCTACGTCCGACTCCCCGAATAAGCTTTTGGCGAACTTTGATGACGGAACCGCCCGCGTCTCCACGGGTGGATCCTTTTCGTATAACTGGGAGGATGCGCCCGACGCCCCGTTCGAGCTTGTGTCCCCCGGTCGTCGTTCCCCAGGCAATGGAACCGGCGGATTTGCCGTTCGCGTCTCCGGGCGACTCGATGGAACGCAGGATTCGACGCTGGCTGTCCGTTACAAACTGGATGGCTCGGCCGTCGACCTCGCCCCGTACAAAGGCATTCGTTTCTGGGTGCGGGGGAAGGGTTCTTTTCGTTTTCGATCGAAGCAACCGACGGTTACCGACTGGGATGACTACGCCACGCCGTTGATGAAAGCGTCCGCCGATTGGCAACCCGTCACAGTCTTATTCCGCGACCTGCGTCAGGACGGCTGGGGCGTGACGCTGCCCTTCACGCAAGACGCGCTCACGGGGTTCACGATCCAGAGCTTAACGACTTTAGAATATGCGCCCATCCCTGTCTCCGGCCTGTATGAAGGCATGATCACGCCTCTGTTGCCGGCTGCATTCCGGGGCGCGCTCTGGTACCAGGGAGAGAGCAACGCGCTCAAGGCACATCAGTATCGGAAGCTGCTGCCCGCGCTGATCGGCAGTTGGCGGGACGCTTTGCACGACAAAGATCTGGAATTCCTGATCGTGCAGTTGCCCAATCACGGGGCAATCCCTGATCAGCCGGGTGAATCGGCCTGGGCCGAACTGCGGGAGGCGCAGCTGATGACGCTGCAGAACGTTCCGCGGACGGGGCTGGCCGTCACCATCGATGTGGGGGATCCGAAGGATCTTCATCCCCACCGCAAGCTGGAAGTTGGCGAGCGGCTCGCACTCTGGGCCGAGGGCACGATCTATAACCAGGCGGCGGAATATTCTGGACCCGTGTACGAGTCCATGCACATCGATGGCAGTGAAGTCCGGGTGCGTTTCACTCACTTGGGTTCAGGTCTCGAAGCGCGCGATGGAGAGCTACACGGATTTGCGATTGCCGGTGCAGATCGGAAGTTCCACTGGGCCGAGGCCCGCATTGACGGAGATACCGTGGTAGTTTCCAGTGGAGATGTGCCCCATCCGGTAGCAGTGCGCTACGCCTGGGCAGACAGCCCGCTGTGCAATCTGTTCAACAAAGATGGCCTGCCGGCTTCGCCGTTCCGCACCGACGATTGGCCGGGGATCACTGGGCAGTGAATTGAGCTCGGGCTTTTTCGCAAACTCGAACATGAAGAATTTCTCTAGAGTCTCGATCCCTGCGCGAATCTGTCGTGTTGCGTTCTTTCTGCTGTTGGCGGGCAGCTTCGTTCTTGCCGTGCCGACCCGAACCGGAGCGCAAGAGTGGAATCCGCAGCGCCTGGGCGAACCGCTGCTGCGTGATCCGATCTGGGTATACAACGACTGGTCCGCTTACGACGAATTGTCGGATCGCATTCCCCTTACCGAAGAACTGGCCATGCGGGAACTAGCGCAGATTGTGCGCCTGCGGAAATTCGGAGTGCATTTCGACTATTACATGATGGACGCGTTCTGGTTCGATCCGGACGGCGCTTATCGCCTGTGGAGGAAACCGAACTGGCCTGATGGACCGGACCGTTGGATCGCAGAGTGCCGGAAGAATGGAATTCTTCCGGGACTGTGGTTCAGCACGAACACGCTGGTCAAAATCAACGCAGCGCCTCAGTGGCAGAATTCTCTGAACAAGAGCAAGGGATCGATGTCGTTCTATGAGGGCGGCTTCCTACCCGATTTCATGACCGTTCTCCAGTATTGGTATGACCGCGGCATTCGCATGTTCGAGTTTGATTTTGGCGATTTTGCGGCGGCGACTCCGGAGGCCGAGAAGACGCAGGCGCCGGAGGAAATCAGCCTTCGCAATCAGAACGCGTTCCGCGAGGCGTTGCGAAAGTTCCGTCAGAAGAATCCTGATGTGGTGCTCGAAGCCTTTAACGGGTTCGGCGGCGACGTCGAATCCACCGATGCGCCTTTGCCGTTTCAGCATCCGGTCGATCTGCGCTGGTTAGAGGTGTTCGACGCCTTGTATTGTGGCGACCCGCGTCCCTCGGACGTTCCGGAGATGAATTTCTGGCGCTCGATGGACATCTACAGCGACCACATGGTGCGGCAGTACGAGCGAAGTTTTCTACCCCTGGAGCGCATCGACTCAACCGGCTTCATGATCGGCAACACGGGTACCATCTACTACCGGAAGACGAATGCGTGGCAGGGGATGTTGCTTCTGATGGCGGCTCGCGGCGGCTGGATCAATACGATTCACGGCAATCTTGAATTTCTCGACGATCAGCAAGCGCGCTGGTTCGCCAAGGTGCAGTCGATGTACATGCCTCTGCGGGCCATGGGGCGAACAAAGACCTTCGGCGGATTGCCAGGAGAAGTGAAGCCCTATGGTTTTGGCTCGTTCGATACGCAGGGAGCGCTGTTCACAATCGTGAATCCGGGAGACACCGTGGAGCAGATCGAAATGCCGTTGTTGTCGCGGGTGCAGCTGCCGCTTGCCAATGGACGCATTCTCTTCCGCGACGCAGGGTTTGAGCCAGTGTTGACCGGGAACGGAATCAAAGTTGGACCCGGGCAGATGGCTGTTGTGGGTTTTGGACGCTACGCGGACGCAAAGTACAATCTCGGAATTCAGGAGGATGTGCGAATTCCACTGAGCATCCAGCCGTTTGCTGCAAACTTCCAGCCCGCTGAGAGCAACGCAGTCAGGGCGACGATCACACCTCCTGAGAATAGCGATCTCAGGATCATTCTGCAACAGCGAGGGAAAGATGGCCACCTGATGCGAAGTTGGCCGGGTGGACCGCCTGACGGTATTCCGATGGGCAAAGTTCTTACATTACAGGCCACCCAGGGCGGGAAGAGTATTCCGATCGAGATCAACTACGACAAGATGATCTGGAGTGGACTGTCGTGGGCCGTGGGTGAGATCCGTCACAACGCGCTGCATGCGGGAGAGCCCGTTACCATCCGCTGCGCTTCGACAGAAAAAAATCCTGTCGTCCTGGATTGCAAACTCTTTGTGGTTCAATACTAGGCTCCTAGCTATGTGCTACCAACGATATGCGTTACCAACCCCCTAGAGGATCCTTTCCAATAAGTTCGCGGGGCGTGGCGTTTGCTTGCTTGATCGGCTGTGCAGTATTTTGCTCCGCGCGATCTGCTCAGGCCACAACTCACGGAGTCACTTACTTCGTGGACTGTAGTAGCACCGCTCAGAAGCAGGATGGCCGGTCTGTCGATTCCCCTTGGACCCGCCTGGAGCAAGTAAACGAAAAAGCATTTGTTCCCGGGGACGAACTGCGCTTCAAGCGTGGGAGCATGTGCCGAGGAATACTGTGGCCCAAGGGCAGTGGTTCGGATTCCGCGCCGATTCGCATGACAGCTTATGGTTTGGGAGTGCGGCCGAAGATCGTTGCTGATTCAGGAAGTGATTTCGTCCTGAAGTTGTTCAACCAGGAGTACTGGAACATCGACTCGCTCGATCTTTCCGGCGCCAATACGTTCGGCGTATTTATCAGCGGAGACAAAGGCGTTCTTCATCATATTCACCTGGCCAATCTGCTGGTTCACAATGTCGGTGGCGCGGAGATGAAACACAAAGAGAGCGGCTTGGTCGTGATCTCTCCCGGAAGTGTTGAACAGCGCTTCGACGATGTCCTTGTCGATGGCGTGACCGCTTATAACACTCAGGAATGGGTGGGCATTCTGGTGGGGGGCGGCAATTTTGGCTGGCCGCCAGAGAGCACATGGAGCACGCACATCGTGGTTCGCAATTCAATCGTGCACGACGTGCAGGGAGATGGCATTGTGCTCTTTCGGGTGCGGGATGGCCGAATTGCTTCGAACGTCGCGTGGAATACTGGCATGCAGATAACAGAGAGCATGGGAACTCCGAATGCAATCTGGACATGGATGTGTCGCGACTGCGTGGTCGAACAGAATGAAGCGTTTCTGACCGACAGCCCAGGCGTGGATGGTGGAGCATTCGACATCGACTATGGCAACACGAATAACTCTGTCCTCGGCAATTACGGGCACGATACGCAGGGGTATTGCATTGCCGTCTTTGCGGCCGGTTACATCACGCGTCAGAGCGAAGTGCGGGGCAACACCTGCCTGAACAACGCGCGCAGCCCGAGGATGGCACTGTTTCAGGGAGCCATCTTTTTGCATACCTGGAATGACGGAAAGCTGGACGGGCTCGTGGTTGAAGACAACACGATCTACTGGAATCCACCAGGGACTACTCCGGCACTAATCAATGATGCGGTTTTTCAGGGCGAGGGAATCTTCAAGAACAACCGCATCTATTCGACGTCGCCATGGATCATTGCGAGTAATCGTTCGCTGCATCTCGAGGGGAACCGGTACAGCCTCTACTCGCAGGATGGCGCGCTGGACGGAAGATGGAGTTACGGAGACCGCATGTTTAAAGGTTTTGGTGACTATCAGGCGCAGAGTGGACAGGACCGCGGAAGCAGCTTTCGCCAGATCGTTGCGGCCAACACAGAATTCGTGTTTTGGCCGGAGTCCGGCACCGTACAGCCACAGTTGGACACAACTTATCATGATCTACTTTCCAAGCCTCTGGTCGGCCTCGACGGCGGCCTGGTGTTGCATCCGCAGTTGAGGGGCAAGTGGACGATGTATGCTGTGCTGTCTGAAAGGCTCGGAGCCGACGGTTTGTTGGACGAAATGAACCGCAGCCAACTGACGTTCCTAGAGAGTCTCGCGGTCCAGTTTCATGGCAGTGGACTAGAAACAGTGATCGCGCTGCGTAGACGTCCAGAAAGTACTTCGGACAAAGGATCCTTGGACAACGCACTCTCTGATCTCAACTTCGACACAGCTTCGTTTGTAGCAGCACCGGTTATGGACGACAACCCGACAGAACCGCTGTTGCTGTTTCTCTCGCCAGAGGGTCATGTGATCAAGGCCTGGCGTGGCGCGGCAGGAGCAGCCGAACTCGGTATTACGGTACGTCAGAAGTTGGGAAGTCCTTCCTACTCGCAACTCGGCGAAAACAATTGATCTCGACCTGGTTACAAGACCCGAGTCGCCACTGACGTTGGTGTTGCCAGACGGACTGTCACCACCATTCAACGCTGCCGCGATTGAAGCAAGGGCGCTTCAACGATCCGCCCGCGTTCGGAATGTCCTTCCGACATCTATTCGTTGGCGAATGCTGAGGAGTTCAATGTTTGTTGTATGTCGCACATCCCCCAGTCGAAGGCTCGCTTCCTGTCCACCCAGGTATCGTCCATCGTTGCTCTTACCGCGTGCGTCACAATGTTCTCCCTGGTCGCAAGAGCTACTGAGCAATTGACTTGTAATCCAACCAGCGTGAACTTTGGCAATGTCATCATCGACCGCACGGAGACTCAAATAGTTGTCGTCAACAACAGCGGACGGAGCGGCGTCACGCTGTCGTCGATGAAGGTGAGTGGGCGCGAATTCAGTGTGTCGCCCTTGACCCTGCCGTTGCATCTTCCTGCGGGACAAAGCGTCTCGCTGAGGGTGAGATTCGCTCCGGCCGCGAAGGGAGAGGCCGAAAGTAAACTCACCTTCACTAGTAACGCTTCGAATCCGATGTTGCAGATTGCGTTGGAAGGAACGGGTGTAATCGCCGAAGGACTAAGGGCCAGTCCCTCTAACGTCTCATTTAGCCAGGTGCTCGTGGGAAGCAGTTCCAAGATGCCGGTGGAGTTGACCAACGTGGGCTCCACGGCGGTAAAGCTCGCAGCCTTATCTACGACCGGCAATGAATTTTCAGTCGTCGGTCCGTCGTTACCATTGGTGCTAAAGGCTGGTCAGAGTGTCAAATTGGAAGTTGAGTTCGCTCCCCGAGCAACCGGATTGGTTGGCGGTGGTGTGTTTGTGTCGGGTCCTGGCGTCGATATCCCATTAGAGGGAACGGGAATTCTCGGAACGTTGCACGTAGCTCCAGAGCCATTGAGTTTCGGCGACGTGCCGGTGGGAACGACGGACACTCGGTCCGTCACGTTAACTGCTACTGGAGCCAGTGTGATCGTGTCTTCTGCTACCAGTAGCAACTCCGACTTTGTGCTGGACGGGGCGTCTTTCCCGTTAACGATCGCCGCGGGTCGAAGCGAGTCGATCCACGTGGCCTTCACACCAAAAAGCAGTGGGACCATCTCTGGCGCACTCACGTTTATGAGCGACGCTTCCAACTCGCGGACGTTGGAATCGCTCGCCGGGATCGGCAGCGTGACGCCATACAGCGTCAACCTCTTCTGGAATGCCAGCAGTTCGGACATTGTGGGCTACAACGTTTATCGCAGCACCAGCGAAAGTGGCCACTATAGCAAGATCAATGGCACTTTGGACCCCAACACCGCGTACAAAGACGCTACTGTTGTTTCTGGCCATACGTATTACTACGCAGCCACGGCGGTGGACACAAGTGGGAAAGAAAGTGCCATGTCAACACCCGCGGAGGCGGTGGTCCCTTAGAGGTTGCCGGCGAGTTCCAACTCATTTTGGCGCATCCGCTCAAGAATGCACGCGCTGTACTTATTCACGCGCTTGGCCGTTGCTTCAGGGGACCTGGGTTGGCGCTTCCGACTGATCTTAGCCCACTGGTTGACGGATTAAAATCCACCTCCACGACCATGAACTCGGCTGCCGAAAGGCATGGCGTTCGCTTTTCGCAATTACCCTCAAGAAGATCTCTCACGCCTGGGTTCCTCGACATCTATTGACCCGGCGCATGTGATGAAATGCCGTTGACTTACTGGGCGGGTGTCCGAAGGCCGGCTCTATGTGGCTTGTATCGGCCAGTTCACGCGCGGGAAATCCTCTGTCTTGCATGCTCTGGTGGGCGACAGAGTACTGCCCACTGGAGTCGTGCCGGTAACCGCAGTTCCAACAATCGTCCGTTACGGCTGCCGTGCAATAGCTCGCGTGCGCTTTGAAGCAGGTGACCGGAGAGAGATTCCGATTAAGGCCGTTGATGCGTATGCTTCTGAAGAACAGGATCCCGAGAACTCCAAGCATGTCGCAGCGCTGGAAATCTTTGTGCCGAGTCTGCTACTTGCGACGGGGATGTGCTTCGTGGACACGCCTGGATTGGGATCGGTATTCGTCGGCAATACAGCAGCGACGAAGACATCCCATTGCTGATATTGACGCAGCGATTGTAGTGATCGGCGCGGATCCTCCGCTGGCAGGCCAGGAATTAATTCCTGTTTAGAGCGACGAATTTACTGCGCCCTCAAGCCTTGGATTCGACGATAGTCCTCCATTTCGTGGCTGGCCAGAGCGGACTTGCCCTGCTTTCTATGGATTGAGGCGAGAAGCAGGTCGGCCTGTGCAGCGAGCGGAGTATTTTGCTCGAGCTTCAGCACACTGGTAAGCGCCTGCTCGGCTGCGCTCGCGTCAGCGGCGGCCAATGCGCGCCCCATCGCATAGAGGGTTTCCGGCATATTGGGATGAAGCGAATCGGACCGTCGCAGTTCGGCAGCGGCTTCGTTCATTTTTCCTTCCTGCAGGAGCGCGTCGCCCAGCCGAAACGCAGCTTCCGCGCTGCCCGGATGCAACTTCGTCTCGGCACGAAATTGCTCTTCTGCCTGCGGCCACTCGGCACGCCCAGCATAGATTTCCCCGAGTTCGAGGTGCAGGCCGGGCAAGTCGGGGCGGATTGCGATGGCCTGCTCGTACTCCTTCACCGCCTCAGGAATCATCTTCATCTGGTAGTAACTCTGGCCTCGAGTCTGGTGCGCTCGCGCGGATTTTGGAAACACCGCCAGCAGTCTTTCGCTTGATTGCGAGCCAGCGGCCGTTTCGGCGCGGCTTATATAAAAAAGAAGATCAGGATTGTCGGGATCGCTTTCCAACGCGGACTGCAGATTCACTATCGCCTTGGCAGGCTCGTCATTCTCCAGTTGTGCAATTCCCAAAGCGCCCGCATCACGAGCAATCTCGAGATGAGGAATTGCCTCAGCGGCATAGCCTTGCGCCAACAGCGCGTAACCCAACAACTGCTGAATGGGGACAGAGTCGGGGCTCAGCTCGGCGGCACGCTTCAGAGGTGCGATGGCCTCGGCCGCGTCATGTTTCTTCATGTAGGCATCACCGAGGCGCAGAAGAACTTCCGACGAAGACGGATCCAATTCGGCAGCCTTGCGAAATTCGACCAAGGCATGGTCGAGGTCGTGGCGGTTTTCCGCATCGATGCCCGTCTGCAGCAGCGCCTTCGCTTGATCTGCCGCTTGAGGCGCGACGGCCTGCGGCTGGAAAAGCAGATTCAGGAAGAAGAGGACCTGGATCATTTTCGCTCAGGCTCCCGGATGGTAAGAAACTGATCTGCTGGAATATCTCGCAAGGTCTGACGAATCCCCGACGGCCAACGGATTTCGATTTCTGCTTTCTTATTATCTCCCAAGCCGAAGTGCAATCGCTTGTCACTCGAGGAAAGATAACTTCCCGCGGCGGTCGCGAATCTCACTTGACCATTGACCTGAACTCGAGACCCATAGCCATCGCGGTTGCTACTCGTCCCATGAAGCGTAATCGTCAGCCAGTGCGATTTGCCGCCGCGATTCAAATAGAATTGCGGACTGTCACCGAGTGAGGTCGTAACTGCGTCAATCCAGCCGTCATTATTAAGATCCCCGAAAGCAGCGCCGCGGCCAGCCACGGGCTGAGTAGCCCCAACATTCCCTCTTTCGAAGTGACCGCGGTTGTTCAAAGCCAGCAAAGGAACGTCGCGATACCGAAGGGAGTTGTCGTAGGAGTGCACGTTATCGAAAACGTGGCCCTGCACGATGAACGCATCTTTCCAGCCATCATTGTCGAAATCCTCGAGACCAACTCCCCACCCGGATGAGGTTCCAGAGAGCGCGCCGAATCCGGTTTCCAGTTCCTGCGCGCTAAATGATTTGTTTCCGTCATTGTGGAAAACGACGTAGGGCTCGTGGGGCAATTGCGTGATAAGAAGGTCAGGAAGGCCGTCGTTATCGTAGTCCTGGAAAACGACGCCCATTCCCGAGGGGGTTTTGCCCGCATTGTTCAGGGCCGCGCCTGAATCAAGCGCAACTTCACTGAATGTGCCGTTTCCGTTATTGTGAAAAAGAAATTGCTCGGTCGCGTCGTTGGCTACAAAAACATCCGTAAAGCCATCTCCATCATAGTCGGCAAAGGCGACGCCCAATCCGTGTCCCTTTTTCGCGGCAATTCCGGAAGCCACACTTACATCCTCAAACGTGCCGTCCCCGCGGTTGTGGTAAAGAATGTTCGTTGTAGAGCCGAACTCGCCTGGAGGGCAATACATCGGCTCTTGGGTTCGGCCACAGGTCTTGCTCGTTTCCGGAGTCCAGTCGAGGTAGCGGGTGACAAACAGATCCAGCTTTCCATCGTTGTCATAGTCAAAGAATCCCGCAGATGCCGACCATCCGCCCGCCGCGACGCCCGCTTTCGCCGTAACATCGGTGAAAGTGCCGTCGCCATTGTTATGGTAGAGGATGTTCTTCCCAAAGTTGGTCACGTAAATGTCGGGAAAACCGTCGTTGTCGTAGTCCCCAACGGCAACTCCCATTCCGTAGTTGGTGTCACCGGCGTGCTGCAGACCGGCTTGCACGGTGACATCGGTGAATGTGCCGTCTTTGTTTTGACGGTACAGGCGGTTCCAGTATGCAGGGTTGTCCCGTTCGAAATGAACCGGACTGCGTAGCGGGTTCGGTACGTGGCCTGCGTTCACCAGAAAAATATCGAGCAGACCGTCATTGTTGTAATCAAGCAGGGCCACACCGCCGGGCATGGTCTCAAGCAAGTACTTGCGCGGGGTTGGCGAATTACGCAGGACGAACCCGACACCGTGGAGCGGCGTGAGTTGGAATTGGGGAGCACGAGCTACAAGTTGCGCAAAGACGGGGAGAGATGCCAGCACGAGCAGAATACCGCGTTGGCGAACAATCCTTTGCACTTCAGGCTACGGCTCCGCCGCTGTCGTCACTTCGCTGCTTGCCCGTGGCTGCTTTTCACTGATGCCCGCAATATGCGCCAGCGCAGTGTTAATTACTGAATTGTAGTGTATGAGTTTGTCTTGTGGATGGTCCGAGCTGGATTCGCTGGTGGTTGTTGCGAACGCTGGTGAAGACTCAGTTGCGTGCAGCGCCTGGATCAACTCTGGCAAAGCAGCGAGGTTCTTTTGTAACTCAGTGACTTCATCCAACGCAGTCTTTGGAAAATAACCGATGCGGTCGCCGGTTTGCATAGCACTCACGAGCCCGTCCGGAGACCACGCTACAGGCCAATTGGCGTTCAGCAGATCATACGTTTCGCGTAGCCGCGCCAGCTTGCCCGCGAATCCATCCAAGAGTGAACGATTATGCGCCATGTCCAGCCCAATGCGCAGAGAAATTTTGAGCGTGCTATTCACGGAAACGCGCGAAGTAGTCACAATCGTCGTCAAAGTATCGCCATCAAAGCGCCAGCCGATTGTGCCCTTTCCCTTTGCAAAACGTAACGGCTGACCATTTACGCTTACTTCCGAGGGGGGCCAGCTTCCAGGAAGTCTCAGTTCATAAGCGCGCTCGGTTGGCATTCCCGGGTAGCGGCCTTCGACTGGCGCAACGCTGATATTCAACAATGTCCCATCGCTATTTAACGACGCGCGAATCGGAGTCCGTGCGCTCTCTCCGTACTCGTATCCTGGTGTGTCCCCCGCGTCCTCATAGACACGATACGTCGAGACCTGCCCATCGTTCATAGGAAAGATGCTTAAGATCAGCGGCTCTGTCGACGTTTTTGGAAAATGCGTTGGAGGTTGCATCGGAATGATGCTTCCCGCCTTTACATACACCGGAATTTGACTGAGAGAGAAACTTCGCTCCAGCGTTGCAGGGCCTTGCAGACGTGCTCCGGTATCCCACTCAATCCAGTCCCCGGGCGGAAGCCAGACCGTCGTTTTAGAGAGCTGAGAATCCTTTGCGACAGGCTGGGTTATTGGGTCGGCCAGAATGCTGTCACCGAACATGTATTCGTTCTTTGCGTCGTACGCTTCTGGGGCTTCCGGCCAGTCATAGTAGAGTGGCCGCAGGAATCCAACGCCGGTATCGTGGGTTTTTCTGGCTTCGGTGTAAATGTAGGGCTCCATCTCGTCACGACGCACGAAACATTGCCGCATCAGATCAGAGTAGGGTTCGGGATACGCCCAGATCCGCCTCTCCGCTTCGGGATTCTTCGTGGTGTGAGTCCGCAGAATTGGGCTGAAAATTCCCCATTGAATCCAGCGCAAGAAAAGCTCGGGTTCAATGGCACCCGGCTGGTGGCCGCCAATGTCATGGCTCCAATAGGTATACCCGACGTTCGCTGCAGTGGCCGTGAAGTAGGGTTGAAATGCGAGGGAGTCCCAGACGGAAATGGTGTCACCGGAAAAGCCGATCTGGTAACGATGGTTGCCCAGCCCACCCCAACGATGGAACAGCAGTGCCCGTTTCTTCTCGCGTTGCTGGTCGGTGAAGAACACATAGTTCAGCCAAAAAATGGGATTCACGCCGGCAAGGTTTGTCGCGTCCTCTTGCTGCCAGTCGAGCCAGAAGAAATCGATCCCCTGATGCTCGAGGGGATGGATCACATACTCCAAGTAATTGTCCGCGAACTTCCTGTCAGTGATGTCGAAGGGCACATATTGTTTGCTCGCAGGATCGATTCCCATCGAGCGTGCCATTGCAGGATAGCTGTCTTCCCAAGGTTGAATGCCGGACGCTGGATGAACATTGAGCGTGGTCTTCAGCCCTTGTTCGTGAACGCTCGACAGAAAGCTTGCCGGATCGGGGAATAGCAGTTTGTTCCAGGAATAGCCAGTCCAGCCAAGACGGTGGCCCGAGGCATCCATTTTGTTGTTACCAACGACCTCATTGAAGGTGGGATGCCAGTCGATATCCATCACCAGCACACTCAGAGGAATGTCATGCGTGCGGAATTGTTGCAGCAACTGTTCGAATTCCTGATCGCTGTAAGACCAGTAGCGCGACCACCAGGCGCCGAAGGCAAATCGGGGCGGCAGCGGGATTTTGCCGGCGATCTGAGTGAAGTCATGAAGAGCGCCTTTGTAATCGTGCCCGTAGCCGAAGAAATACCAATCCTGACGCTCGCCCGCGGGACGCAGCATCACCCAGGGCCACGCGCTCTGCTCGCCCGCGGGAAAGCTGAAGTCGGCCGCATCGAAGAGCGGGCGGGCGCTGTCGTCCACGAGGGTCCAGCCCTCACGTGATAAGAGGCCGGGTTCCAGTTTCACTGCACCGCGGACAGTATCAAGAGTACGGGCCGTGCCCAGAAGATTGCCGGTGTCTTCGGTCCCCGGTTTCCATACGACTTCTTTCCCATTAAGGCTGAACGAAATCGTAAGATCGTTAGCGGTGAACTTACCGTCGGCATCGGTATCCGTGGGATCGTAAACCAGCGTCAATGCGCTGGTCTTCAACACCACGCGGTGGCCGGGTCCGATCTGCCGCGTGAATTGGGGAACGGGGAGCATGCGATTCACGAAGGCGAAAGATGCACGATCCTCAAACTTCCCGTCATTCGCCCATTCCAACCGGATGAGCTGAGGTGTAAGGACCGTGAACCGCACCGAGCCGGCTAGTACCACCGCGCGAGGATCGGCGACGGGGTTGTAGCTATTGGGAGCAACTGCCGCGTTCACGAGCGCAGTCTGCAGCGCAATCGGTAGGACTATCCCCAAAAAACACATGAATCTGAGCGAGGCAATGCCGCGAAGTAGATTTCTCATTTGCATCGATACCCAGGGTCGAAGGGACGGTTTACCTTGTCGGTTCAGAGTGCCCGGCGGATTTCGAATCCGCCAGGCATCGCTGAATGATGGGGCTTGCTGGCAGCCTTGGGAGCTACCAGTAGAATTTCCCGCCGAACTGGATGCTTCTTGCGGGATAGGCCGAAGTGATTGTTCCGAAATTGCTGTCGCCCAGATTGGTGTCTGGCTCGAAGAAGTCCGGATGATTGAATGCATTGAACATTTCGAAGCGGAACTGCAGCCTTCTCACCTCGCCTAAGCTCCAAAATTTTCCGATGCCCATGTCGTAGTTGAAGAATTTGGGCGCTCTCAGATTCGACAAGAATCGCGGAGCATCGCCAAATGTGTAGGCCGCAGGCTCGGCGAACGCCCCTGGATTAATCCAATCTGTGATGGACTGGTTCTGCGGAACCGGATTGACTCCCGCGACAAGGTCGGGTCTCTGATTGAATCCGAATCCGCCTGTGTTGTTGGTCGCCGGATTAATGGAGAGCGGCAATCCAGATTTAGCGGTTAGAATCCCGCTCCATTGCCATCCACCAAGGACTGCATTCATGGGACGGCCCCAATGGTCGCCCACCAATTTGCCGGAACCGAATGGGAGTTCGTAGTTGTAGCTGATTACCAGGCTCTGCGGGGTGTCAGTCACGTCTACCGAGTGCTCCGCAGCGAGGTTATACGAGTTTCGCACCGAGCTTCCGCTGCCGGGGAAAGCCCATCCGGCTGCGCCCTGAACGTCATCCATAAATTTGGAGTAGGTGTAGGAAACATTCAGATCCAGCCCTGAATGCCAGCGGTGAGTGTAAGTGGCCTGCAGTGCGTTATAGGTCGAACCGCCTACGGCTGGGGGTGCCTCGGTCACGCTGCAGTATTCAGGGAAGCGGCGCAGCAACTGGCCCATAGGGACCGTGGGCTGATCCAGACCGCAGCCGCTGGAGGTTATCTGTCCGAAGAACGGATTGGCAACCGGGCTAAGCAACTGACTGCCAAGGCTGAGATCGGACGCGGGGATCTCATCCCACTCCAGGTATTGGGACAACACGTGGACGCCGTGGTTTCCAACATAACTGATGTCAATCAAGTCATTGTTCGAAAGCGAGTATTGAGCGCCCGCCATCCACTGCTGCACGTATGCAGAGGGGCGAACATTATTAACTACTGGATTCAAGCCGAAACCGACATCCGTCATTCCGCCTAACGAATTTCCTGTTGGCAGAATCTCCCCGTTCGGGAACGCACTTTGGCAAGGCGCGGACGTCGCGCCATTGCTACAGTTCACCGCCGAGCTTCCGCTGAGAGTGGTAAATGGATTGAGTCCACTGTTAAGGCTTGTAACCCACGGCGTGCCCTGCGAGTAGCCGATGTTGGGACCGTTACCGTAGTAGTTGGGCACGAAAAAGATGCCATATCCGGCGCGCACTACCAGCTTGTCAAGAAGCCTGTACGCCGCACCGATTCTTGGGCCGAAGTTCTTGTGCTGGGTATCGTAGAGTCCACGGTTGTTGCTGCTGTTGAAGACAAGCTCGCCCGGATAGTTAGTGCCTACCGCGGCGCTGATCGGATTTACCGCGTTGAAGTCGAAATATTCCTGCGCATTGTATCTTTCGGATGGGGCGGCCTGGATTTCATAGCGCAGACCCAGGTTGATGGTGAGCTTCGCACTGACCTTCCAGTCATCCTGCAGATACAGGCCCAGCAGGTTCTTGTCGGTCGCGGGGAATTTATTGAAACCGGTCTGATCGGTTCCGCTGCCGACGCCCATCAGGAATGAAGCAAAACCATCGCCCGTTCCGGCGGTTGCATTCTGGGGATCAGGTCCAGCTGTCGACGTGGTCTGGAACTGCAGAACGGTATTCGCATAGTGGCCGCCGTCGATGCGGGCCCAAACATCCATGAGTCCGAATGACAGTTGATGCTTGCCCTGAATCTTGGTGAAATCCACAGAACCGGTCCACAAGGTTTGAGGAACCATGTAGTTGTCGAGTCCGGCTTGCGCGCCCAGAGGCGCATAGCTCTGGGGCTGGACTTCAGGGAAGCTCGGAGCAATTCCGTCCACGAACGACGGCAAGCCCAGCGCGGAAGACTTATACCCGAAACTCTGCGTCACCGATTGCTCGACATGGCGGTTCACGCCCAGATTCGCATTCATGGTCAACGTCGGGTTGAAAATGTGGGTGTATCCGACATCCACGCTATATCGGTTGTTGGGAGCAACGACGCCGGGCCCTCCTGGATCGGAAGCCCCGTAGTACGTGGGGAAGTTAATCTTCTGCTCGTACTTCTGCGACCAGCGCCCGAAGAGGCGATCATTAATAGATAGGTTGTAATCAATACGCCCCGAGTACTCGTTCGAGTGCGCCGCGGCAGAGGATGCCGAAGTGAAGTTGTTGATGAGCGCGCTCGTGGACGGGGTCGGCCAGTAATTCCCGGCTGCAATATTGCTGGCAATCGAATCCATTAGGCCGGTGGGAATAACGTTGGTGACACCCAACCCGGTTGCAATATTTCCGGAAACAGGATCGCGGATGTACTCGGTCGTCGCTCCGGGGGCGGTACAGGTGACATGGTCTCCGGTTACGCTGTCGGTGCCTCCGCAGGTGACCAGCCGCGTGCTAAATGGGTTGTAGATTTCACCGCTATAGATCGGCCGTCCAAGATAATCCGTGCCGGTCTGAGCGCCCAACGAAGCTGTAAAGATGCCCGTTCTTTCGTTGTTTGTGGGCATCGTGACCGGACCGAAAGTAGCGGGCGTCGCCTGCCGCAGACCTTCGTAGTAGGCGAAGAAATAGAGCTTGTTTTTAATGATGGGGCCGCCGATCGTGCCCCCGAACTGGTTTCGGTGGAATTGTGGCTGGCTGCCATTGTTGAAAAAGTACCGGGCGTCATAGTCACTGTTCCGGTAAAACTCCCAGGCGTCGCCGTGGATCTGATTCGTCCCTGACTTGGTGACCACGTTAATGACGTTGCCGCTGCTCCATCCATACTGTGCCGTGAATGCATTGGTCTGGATTTTGAATTCCTGGACGTCATCGAGCGAGGGGACGTAAATCACGCCGCCCCAGTCCAATCGCGTGTCCCAAGTACCATCTAGCAGATATTGCGCGGTGCCGAAGAATGTGCCGCCAAAGTTGAGAAACGAAACATCCTGGTCAGCGCTCCCCGAAATGCCCGGAGCTCCCACAACCTGCTCCTCGGCGGTATTGCTCACCGAGGAGTTCAACTCGGCGAGGCTTATGATGTTGCGCAGGTTCAACGGGGTCTCCGCCAATTGTCTGGCTGAAATGTCAGAGGAGATGTTCGCGTTGTCCGCATTAAGAAGCGGAGCTTGAGCAGTAACTTCGATGGTTTCGGACGTCGCTCCTACGGCCAGCCGCACATCTTGACGTGCGGTCTGACCTGCATCCAGCGAGAGGCCATGCTGTTTGAAGTCCTTGAAGCCGGACACGCTGACTTCCAGGGTATAAACGGCCGCCGGGAGCAGAGTAAACGAGTACAGACCGTCCTCTTGAGTCACAAAGTAGCGACTGATACCGTTTTGCGCGCTGGTGAGTGTGACCTTCGCATCTTTCAACGCCAGGCCGGTGGGGTCAGTGATCGCGCCGCTCAGGGTTGCGGCCACCTGCTGATTTTGAGCCTCAAGGTAGCTGCCACTTAGGAACGCAGCCAGAACCGCGAATACGAAGCATGCCTGCCAACGCACTTTACGCAACATTGGTACCCTCCTGTGCTTCTTGCTTGACCGGTTGTAGCGCGCTTATGCGGACTAGACCGGGGCTTTGGGCGCGTGCGGAAATGCATAATGCGACACCAAACCCGAGCCGCGATATAGTGGGGTCGCCGTTAGAAAATAGCAAGCGTTTACAGGTAAGAGACAGGGGATAAGAAGGATAAATCGATTTCGTAGCTGCTTTCTCCTTTGATTTCAGATGCTTCCGAGAACGTTAAGAAAAGGGAGAAAAGATAGTTCGCGTTGAGTTTTACGGTTGAACTCGCTTGGTGAGGCGCAGTAGTATCCTCAAAACAGAGTTCGCTCGCGACAGTATCCTGTTTGGTCACACCGTGGCGACACTATCGGAAGGCCGGAATCCATTGATACCAGAGCCCGTCATTGAGAACTGGACTCCGTCCAGCGAACTGGAAAAGGAAGCGGTTCAGCAACAGCTGGAACGGCTGCTGGCCTCTACTCTTTTCCATTCCAGCAAGCGCTATGCCCAGTTCTTGAGGTTCGTAATCGGGCGCACGCTGGAGGGCCACGGACATGATCTGAAGGAGCGAATCCTCGGCATCGAGGTCTTCGACCGCCCGCCGGATTACGATACCAATATCGATCCGATCGTTCGTGTTACGGCCGCAGAAATCCGCAAACGCATCGACCAGTACTATCACGATCCCAAGCATAGCCAGGAAATCCGGCTTTTCCTGCCCTCCGGTTCCTATGCGCCTCAGTTCTCCTGGCCTGGCTACCCGAACGGATTGGCGGTAGCCCCGTCCGCGCCACCAAACGGCTCCTCAGTTGCCCCTCAGACTGTGACGGAATCCGAAAAGGCTAAACCTGTCCCACATCGATGGATCTCGACAAAAGGGCTTCTCCTCGTCATTATCCTTGCGATCCTGGTGACGATTACAGGGGCGGGCATCTGGTGGCGAGCATCCCGGCCGACGATTTTGCGAGAGTTCTGGGCACCGTTTGTGAAGTCTCCCGATCCCGCTCTGTTCTGTATAGCCGACCAGGTGCAGTATGCAAACATTCAGCTGCGTGATGCCGCCGACCCGCAAAAAGAGATCACTCTTCCCGACACTATGGTCACCGTGATCATTGACGATCTGAATCCTCTGGTGAACATCGCCGGGACCTTGCGCTCGTATAGCAAGAATTACCGCGTGCTCGGGGAGTCCACGACCAGCCTCACGGACCTTCGCCGCAGCCCTTCCGTCTTCATCGGCGCCTTCGACAATAGTTGGACCTTGCGACTGACCTCCGCGCTGCGCTTCCATTTCGTGAATGATCCCCCGATGTCCAAACTCTGGATTGAAGATCGCGAGCATCCCGAGAAGCGGGAATGGCTGCTGGACCGTTCCCAACAGAAGACAGATAACTACAAAGATTACGCCATCGTCGCCCGGTTCATCCCCCCCGATACCGATCAGTATGCGGTGGTTGCAGCGGGAATCAATCGCGGTGGAACGGTGGCGGCGGGCGAATTTCTCGTCGACGAACATCGGATGCAAGAAATATTGGCGCACGCTCCCCAGGATTGGCAGACGAAAAACATAGAGATCGTGCTCGAGACCCAGGTGATCCAAGGGCGTTCCGGCCCCCCTCGTGTCAGAGCGATCCACATTTGGTGAATCATCCTTCTTATCCCTCTGACTTATTGCGATACTTTTATTGCGACACGCCGATCACGGGCCTTTTCAACACCCACGCTTGGTCAGCGCCATCCAGTTTTAGACTCTTTCGTGGAACAGCGAATTGGCCAGAATTCGGGGGAAACATTTCTCCCCCAGAAGTCGAGTTGAGTAGAGCTCAGTTCCCGGGTGGCTTCTCCAATCCGGTTAGGGACTAAATCCTTTGTCCTCGACTAGTCTCTTCTCTGCTTCGGTCATTGACGGCAGATCGCGTCCAGCTCTTTTGGTGCAACTATCTTCTGTACGGCCTAATACGGCGTGACATAAGTATTCGTCAGTACGATCGAATACAGGAAGTTCGAGGTTAAGTCGGCGGCGGCACCGTTCTGCTGGAACGGAGTGCCGTTGTAAATCAACCCAGGTTCGTTCTCGAAGATGCCGACGGCAACATTGTTGCTCGAAAGCGCCTCCAACCCACCGAGGAAGCCTGCCCCGAAAATATAGTCGCCGCCGCCGGTCGTGGTGAACGGAGTATCGGCCAGAGTGCTCACATCCACGGTATTGGCGGTGCCGCCGCCGAAGCCACCATTGGTATCGGTGATACCCGTCACCTGCCATACGGTGTAGGTAAGCTGGGGCGTGATGACGGCCAGCGGTGAGTAGATGGAATTTTTAATCGGAGCCGGAGCAGTACCGCCGTTGAGCGGTATGGAGACGGCCGAGTACGCGATAGTTGGGGTCGTAGGCGACCCGGTCGAGTTCCGCACGGTCACGAACAAAACGTCGCTAGAGGGGCCGCTGCCGCTCGGTGGAGCCAGGAAAACTCCTTGCAGCGTATCACCGGCGGGGTAGGTGGCGAGCGTGGTCGGGGTGGTTGTGGTTGTCCCGACCGGCACGGTGTAGAGAGTTGCTGTGGCCTTGGTCGGATCCAGGCCGCTGCTGGTGTCGGGTTCGGAATAATATTCGAACACCAGAAGGGAATCGTTGCTGCCGATCAGCTGATAGTTCGTGAGGGCAGTCGAGCTTTCCGGGACGAAGGCTGGCGTCGTGTAAAGCAGCTTGGGAGTTCCGCCGGTGAGCGCGACCTGCTCGTACGAAATGGTGGTGCTGCTGGCGCCGCTGTTGAGGACTGAATAGTAGAGGTTGTTGTCGTCCTGTACGGCGGTGCTGATGCTCGCGGTCGCGACGTCCTGGATTGACGTCACGGCAAGAGTGGAACCATCGATGCGATACAGGGAAGTCGACCCGCCGGTGGTAGTCGCCGACTCGAAAATTCCGGTCGTGCTTAGTGTGGCCTCGTCTAGAACGCCCGAAACATAGCTGGTATTCGACAAACCGGTGATCAATTGCTTTGGAGATGTAAAGGTGTCGTCCGCATAGAGATCGAGGGAATTGGTGGCGGAATCGAAGACCAGCAACCCGACCAATTTGCTGTTCTGGTAAATCCCGTTCATCTGGGTTGTGTTGAGGTTCACGACGACCGGGGCCGTGGTTGCTGAATCCGTGTAGTGCACGACCTCATAGGTGCCTCCGGTGGAGTTGCACTGCAGTGCGGTGCCAACCTGGATGACCACAAACACCGTGTCCGGCTCGGATACGTTGGTCTCAGAGTCGGAACTGATCGGGCAAATCTGCTGGCCTGAAGGCAACGACAGGCTGCTGATCTGGGTGGGCGTTGGGACGGTTGATGTGCCGGCCAGCGTCAGACCGTAAATCTTGGTGGTTCCTGAGGAATTGGTGTCGGCGTACATCATCACCTGCGGCGAGTATGACGCAACCCCATTTTTCACGGAGATTTGCGTTCCTATGGCGAGAAGCTGGGTCGCGTCTGTAGTCACGAAAGTGGGAGCGGGCGACGATGCCAGCTTGTCCGATGGGATGATGAACAAACCCGTCTTTCCAGGCGGCGTCGATGACGGGATCGCAGTTGCGGAATATGGGATCCAATAGGCGCTGCTGCCTCCACCGCCGCCGGTGGAGCAGACGACCGCGACATTGGTCACGTTCGCTGAGCCCACTGTGCCGGAACCGTTCGTGATGGTGCAAGTTTCGCCCGTGGGCTCGGTGCCGACAGTGACGTCGTAAATGGCGCCGCTGGCAATCGGTGTCGTAAAGGTGAAAGAGCCGTTGGCACTTACCGTAAGAGCGTTTGTGCCGTTGTCGAGCAGTGTCACGGAAGTGCTGGCGCTCAAGCCAGAAACAGTTCCGCCGATTGTGAAGGTCTTCGCGGCGGAGCAAGCGACCACGACGTTGGTCACGTTGGCGGAACCCACTGTGCCCGAGCCGTTGGTGACGGTACAGGTTTCGCCGGTGGGTTGGGTGCCGACGGTGACGCTGTAGGTGGCGCCACTAGCCAGCGCCGTGGTGAACGTGAATGCGCCGTTGGCACTCACGGTGAGGGAATTAGTGCCGTTGTCGAGTAGTGTCACAGAAGTGCTGGCGCTCAATCCCGAGACAGTGCCGCCGATCGTATATTTGTTGGCTGTGCAGGCGACCGCGACGTTGGTCACGTTAGCGGAACCCACTGTGCCCGAGCCGTTGGTGACGGTGCAGGCTTCGCCGCTGGGTTGTGTCCCGACGGTGACGCTATAGGTAGCGCCGCTGGCCAGTGCCGTGGTGAAGGTGAATGGGCCGTTGGCACTCACCGTAAGAGAATTGGTGCCGTTGTCGAGCAGGGTGACAGATCGGCCGCTGATCAATCCCGAGACCGTGCCGCCGATAGTGAAGGTTTTTGCGCCCGCGCAGGCGACCGCGACGTTGGTCACGTTCGCTGAACCCACAGTGCCCGAACTGTTGGTGACCGTACAGGTCTCACCCGTGGGTTGGACGCTGACGGTGACCTTGTAGGCCTTCCCACTGGCTAGAGCTGTCGTAAACGTGAACGCGCCGTTGGCGGTGACCGTTAGTGCATTGGTCCCATTGTCGAGCAGCGTCACAGAAGCTCCGCTGTTCAGACCTGAGAGTGTGCCGCCGATGGTGTAGGTGTTGGCTTTGCAGGCGACCACAACATTGGCCACATTGGCTGCGACCACTGTGCCCGATCCGGCCGTGACCGTGCAGGTCTCGCCAGAGGGTTGGGTGCCGACGGTGACGGCGTAAGCGGTGCCGCTGATCAGCGCTGTAGTAAACGTGAATTTCCCGTTGGCAGTTACGGTGAGAGCGTTGCTGCCATTGTCGAGCAGCGTGACGGACCGGCCAGTGAGCAACCCGGAGACCGTTCCCCCGATGGTGTAGGTTTTGGGCACGCACGCGACCGCGACGCTGGTGATATTGGCCGCAACCACTGTGCCCGTGCCGCCGGTGACTGTGCAGGTTTCGCCGCTGGCTGGCACGCTCACGGTTACATCATAGGTAGTCCCGCTGGCCAGTTTTGTGGCGAAAGTAAATGTACCGTTCGCCGCTACCTTCAGCCCGCTCGCGCCTTTGTCGAGCAGGGTGACAGATCGGCCGGCAATCAAACCGGAAATGGTGCCGCCGATCGAGTAGGTGTTGGCTTTGCAGGCGACCGCGACCGTGGTGACATTGGTGGAAACAACTGTGCCTGTTCCCTTGGTCAGTGCGCAGGTCTCGCCCGTGGGTTGCGTGCCGATGGTGACCTTATAAGTTGTACCGCTGGCCAAAGCCGCGGTGAACGTGAAGGTGCCGTTGGCAGTCACCGTCAGCGAATTGGCGGCGTTGTCGAGCAGCGTCACGGAGCGGCCACTGATCAACCCGGAGACCGTGCCGCCGATGGTGTACGTGTTCGGTGTGCAGGCGACCGCGACGCTGGTCACGTTGGCGGCAACTACTGTGCCTGATCCTGACGTGATCAAGCAGGTCTCGCCCGCGGCCTGCACGCTGATCGTGACTGTGTAGGCCGTGCCGCTGGCCAGCTTCGTGGCGAAAGTGAACGCACCATTCTTCGCGACCTTCAGCGCGCTGGTCCCGTTATCAAGCAGCGTGAGAGAACGCCCGGTTACTAAGCCGGAAACAGTGCCGCCGACCGAGTAGTCGTTGGCTTTGCAGGCGACTGCGACATTGGTAACGTTTGCCGAACCCACCGTGCCCGTGCCGTTAGTGACTGTGCAGGTTTCGCCCGAGGGCTGCAGGCTTACGGTGACCTTGTACGCGGCGCCGCTCGCCAGCGCAGCGGTAAACGTAAAGGTACCGTTGGCGGTCACTTTGAGCGCATTTGCGCCGTTGTTGAGCAGCGTGACAGAACGGCCGCTGATCAACCCGGAGACAGTGCCACCGATGGTGAAGTTGGCGGCTTGCGCATAGGTCGCTGAGGCTAGAACTACCAGGCACGCGAAAAGAGTTGTGAACACCTTCGAACGATCAATGCGCATTGGAACCTCCGGCTAAGATCGCGGGCTAAGATCACGGGCCTCTCGTAAGAGGGTGAGCCATGGCCCATCAGGGCGTGGCGAAAAGCACTTGAATCTTTAAGTAGCGAGCGTTACAGACATTCACCGCCTGCTTTGAACCAACCTCTTCTGAACCAGCGTGTTCGTTGCCGAAAAGCTTGGGAACACGACATAAGACGACTGATTGGCGACTTCGCGTCAATCTATTGGGACCAACTATTGAGACCAAATTAATTCGGGCGGACAGTACTGCAAGCGTCTTTAACTCTGGGGGGAAGGGACTCGTAGGGGCAAAGACCTTGCGAGGGTACATTTGTTCCCAAACATCCGTCAAGTGAATAGATTATAAAATTGGCCGAAGCGAGGTAAGCCCTTCAATCAGGGTCGCTCGACTCGGCGGGCCGGCTGTAGCGGCATCCGGCGATTCGAATAAGTTCGTCGCAAGATTTTGCACACGGCATCCTCTGATTACCTGCCGTTGAGGTCGCTGGCTTTTCTCTGCGCGAAATTGTGCACCTCTTCGATTTCGCTAACTCGAGAATTACGCCGTTGCTGGGGCAATCCAGCATTCATAGCCTTGAGCATTAACCGCTTTCGTGAGAACTTGCCCAGATCAATCCGGCAGGTTGGTGCACGCTTGCCGAACCCGGTCGTTAACCGTTGGGCGGGCTGCCACTAACCGTTGGGTTAGCGGAAACTCGCGACAGCGGGCTTGTGTTCGAGACGCCGAAGCTCATGTCGTTCCTTTTCAATCACTTCCTAAACCCGAAGAATCCGGTTTCGTGTGGCCAAGGCTTGGTCGGTCGTTTGCATTACTCAAAGGCGAAACGAGGGCGCCATGAAAACCAAGACGAATATGAAGGCTGGAACCCGAACCTTCGGGCGGTGACGGTGGCAGCCAGCACAGACAAAACGGCCCAGTAAGACTCCAGGGAAATTGAAGCGAGACGGACGAGATCTCAAGAAAAGGAGAGCGCCATGAAGACCAAGACGAACGTGAAGGCGGGCTACCGCATCCAGTAATTGAAGATCCACCGGAGCGAATCTAAGAGAAGCCGCCCTGCAAGGCGGCTTTCTCAAGTTATAGCCGAGAGCAAGAATCAATTTGCGCGATCCAGTTCCCGCGGAAGCACTTCGGCGCTAAGATGTTGCGCCGTAAATTCCCCCCTGGTGACGGCCAGGATGTTGGACGCTGTTGCGGGCAGTTGGTGACGGAGATCAATTTATGCCGAGTCCCTTTTTTCGCTCAGAGCGTTTTTTGGAGTCGGAGACATTTAAGCGCGGCGCATGGGGATTGCTGATCGCGGCAGTACTGCTGGGTCTGTGGGTCGCATGGTTCTTCCGGGCCCGAGTGGCGGTTTATGCGGTCAGCGAGACGGCCGACCTGGAAGTGGATCGCGCGGCGCATCCGGTCGAGTCGCAATACAGTGGCCGCGTGGTAACGAGCGTACTGGCGCTGGATCGCGAAGTGGAGGCAGGCGAGGTACTGATCGAGCTCGACGCCGACGTGCAGAAACTGCAACTCACGGAAGAACGCACAAAGCTGGGAGCGTTGGGGCCGCAGATTCAATCGCTCGAAGATCAGATCGCTGCCGAACAACGCGCCTCGGAGCAAGAGCAGCAGACTGCCGCAGTGGCGCTGGATGAAGCTCGAGCCCATTTCCGGGAAGCGGATGCCGCGGCCCATCTTGCCGAATCGGAAGCGCAGCGTCTCAGCGAGATGTACAGCAGCGGCGTGCTTGCGAAAGCGGACTTCGAACGGGCGCAGGCAAACGCCGCTGAGAGGCGCGCCGCGGCCGACAGCCTCCGGCTCGCTGTGAACAAACTGGAACAGCAGCGGCTAACCGATGCAGAGGATCGGAGGGCGCATCTCGAGGGGCTCAAGAGCGAAGCCAACCGCCTGCGAGGCGGCGAGGCGACGACTCGGGCTTCGATCAAGCGCCTGGAGGATGAAGTAGACCGGCGCCTGATCCGTGCTCCGATCAGCGGCAAGCTGGGCGAAGTCGCCAATGTGCGGGTGGGCAGTGTGGTGCGAGAGGGCGAGAAACTCGCGGCTGTCGTACCGACAGGGGAACTGCGAATTGTCGCGACTTTCCAGCCCGCCGACGCCCTGGGCCGCGTTCAGCCAGGGCAACCCGCTCGTATGCGCCTGGACGGATTTCCCTGGACCGAATACGGCAGCATCAGCGCGACGGTCACTCGCGTTGGCAGCGAAGTGCGCGACGGACGAATTCGCGTCGAACTCGCGGTCAATCCCAATTCTGCCAGTCGCATCCCCATGCAGCATGGCCTGCCCGGCACCGTGCAAGTGCTGGTCGAACGTATTTCTCCAGCATCGCTTGTGCTGCGCGTGGTTGGCAGAGGTTTGGGCAGCTCTAGAGAAGTAGCCACAATTCACAACGCGGAATTGCCATGAAGCTCAACCATCACCGCTGGCTGGTTCCCGAAGTGGTCCAGACCTCCGCCACCGATTGCGGACCGGCAGCTCTGAAGTGCCTGCTGGAAGGATTCGGAATTCCGGTGAGCTATGGGCGCTTGCGTGAAGCTTGCCAGACAGATGTTGACGGAACCTCCATCGACACGATGGAGAAGATCGCTGTGCAACTCGGACTTGAGGCAGAGCAGATCATGGTCCCCCCGGACTACCTTCTGCTCGAAGAGACCAAAGCTTTGCCGGCAATCGCAGTGGTTGAGTTGCCAACGGGGATGACGCATTTTGTGCTCGTGTGGCGAAAGCATGGGCCACTTGTGCAAGCGATGGACCCAGCCGCCGGGAGGCGCTGGCTTAGGCGCGAGCGTTTGCTGGCGACTTTGCATTTGCATACGCAGATCGCTCCTCTTGATGTCTGGAGGGAGTGGGCGACCTCTGAAAAATTCCTCAAGCCGCTTCGCAGGAAGCTGTCTGACTTGGGATGCGCGAGCACCCAAGCCTTGCGCTTCACGGAAAGGGCGGCGGCTGAAAATGGATGGCGGCCCTTATCTGCTCTCGAAGCCTCGGTTCGGACTGTCGAGTCACTGGTACTCTCGCGCAGTCTCAAACGCGGTTCCGAAGCGAGCAACCTTGTCGAACGGCTCTTCGAAGATTCGCAGGCCACAGATCCTGCAAAGCCGGCGATTATTCCGTCACATTTCTGGTCGGTCGAGGAAGCGCCGCTTGCCGAGGACGGAAGCGAGCAAGTTTATTTCCGGGGAGCGGTGATGGTGCACGCCACCCGGCGTCGTCAGGAAGCTGTATCGAAGGTTATGGCGGTACCGGCGCAAGAAGAATCCAGCGCAGCAATTTCTCCTGAAATCGCTGCCGCACTGCAGCATCCGCAAACGAAGCCGTACGTCGAGTTATTTCGTTTGCTCAAGGCGGATGGCATGCTGACTCCGACATGCATCGCGACGGCCCTTCTCATGGCCAGTATCGGGGTCATGGTCGAGGCTTTGCTCTTTCGTGGTTTGCTGGACCTTGCTCACAAACTCGGAGCACCGGCACAGCGCATGGCGATGATCGGCGCTGTAGTTCTATTTGTTGCGTTACTGCTTTTGGTGGAATTTCCCACGGCGTCGGGGCTGCTCCACATCGGACGAAAGCTGGAGGCACGCTTGCGGATCGCTTTCCAGGAGAAGGTTCCGCTTCTCGGCGATCGCTATTTTCACAGCCGGCTTAACTCTGACATGGCGGCCCGATACCATCAAATCCATCACATCCGGCTCCTCCCAGAACTTGGCGGAGATCTGCTGCGTTCAATGTTCGAACTGTTATTCACGGGGGCCGGCGTTGTTTGGCTCGATCCCTGTGCGGCCCCCCTGGTCATCGTGATGGTACTGGTGTCGATTGGCCTCAATCTGGCCATGCAGCCGGCACTCGCCGAGCGTGACATGCGCGTGCAAAATCATGAGGGTTCCCTCAGCTGCTACTACCTGGATGCATTCCTGGGATTGGTGCCACTACGAGCGCATCGTGCCGAGCATGCCTTTCGCCGGCGCCACGAAGTGCAGTTGGGCGAATGGACGCGAGCTGCATTTTCTGTCGAGCGACTGGTTGTTTGGATGGAAGCGTTGCAGTTCTTTTCGGGCTTCGGACTGGCTGCCTGGATTCTGATCGATTACATCTCGCGTACTGGAAATTTTGCCAGCGTTTTGCTTCTTGCATATTGGGCGCTCAATCTTCCCTTTATTGGCCAGGAGATCGCGCAAGTTGCGTGGCAATATCCGAACCTTCGTAATCGGACTCTACGATTGCTCGAGCCGTTGAGCGCTCCGCTGGACATTGAGAGACTTGACATCGAGAAAGAGGAAGACCGCGCCGCCGCCCCCGCTCCAGCGATGAAGGAGGCACCGTCTGAAGCCACCTTCACAGCGGCAAGTGCAGTCTTTGAGAACGTCAGCGTTCGTCTCGCCGGTCACACCGTGATGGAAGGGATTGATCTCGAACTGCCTGCGGGCGGTCATGTGGCTATCGTGGGCCCATCGGGCGCAGGGAAATCCAGTCTACTCGGCCTTCTGTTGGGCTGGTATCGGCCGGCAAGCGGCCGAATCCTTGTGGATGGGGCTCCGCTGAACGGTGAGATCTTGAATGAACTTCGTGCGCAGATTGCCTGGGTCGATCCGGCAGTGCAACTCTGGAACCGAACGCTATTTGAGAATCTGCTCTTCGGCGCGAATCCTGGAAGCGCACCGGAACCTGAACTCCTCCAGTCTGCGGAGTTGCATGAGCTTTTGAAAAAGCTGCCGGCTGGTCTGCAAACGGAGCTGGGAGAGAACGGCGGTTTGGTTTCCGGCGGCGAAGGACAACGCGTTCGGCTCGGACGCGCCATGCACAAACAGGGCGTCCGGCTTGCAATTCTCGATGAACCGTTCCGCGGCCTCGATCGCCAGCAACGTAAAGATCTGATGGGCCGCGTCCGCGAACACTGGCGCGATGCAACTTTGCTCTGCGTTACTCATGATGTTGGCGAAACTCTCTCATTCCCGCGCGTGCTGGTCGTGGACTGCGGACGTATCGTCGAAGACGGCAGTCCTGAGGATCTTGTCCGACAACCCGACTCGACCTACCGCAAATTGCTGCTCGCCGAGGAAGAGGTGCGCGAGGGACTCTGGTCCACCAGCAATTGGCAGCATCTGCATCTGCACGATGGTCAATTGCGTCGGACAGAAAAGGTTGGCGCGTGAGCACCGAAACTTTTGCTCTTACGTGGTCTGCTTCGCAGCTCGCAGGAGCGATCGAGGTTCTCGCCCGCTCGAATGGTTGCGATGCTCGCCGCGCCCAGATTCCTTACGACTCTGGAAATACTTCCTTGCCGAACCACGCTCTCGAGATGTGGGTTCAGGATACCGCCCAGTGGTATGGTCTCGAAGCCGAGCAAGTCGATGTAACTTACGACGCCGTGGATGAGATGTTGCAACAGACGGGTCCGGCTCTGCTCAAGCTCCCAGAAACCAGCAAAGAGAACGGCAAGCCGCAATTTCTTGTCCTGCTCGGTGACGGCAATCCTGTATCTGTACTCGCTCCCGATCTGAGTACCAGGAGGGTTTCTCCATACTGGGTTCGGTCGAGACTTGTGGAGTCGCTTGAGGAACCACTTTCGCGCGAAGTTCAACCACTGATCAATCTCGCTGGAATTCCACCTAAGCGCCGTGACCGCGCCCAGGCCGCACTGATCCGCGAGCGCCTGCGGAATAAATCGGTGACTTCTTTTTGGAAGCTGCGCACCCCGCCCGGAGCCAGTTTCGCTCGTCAGGCGCTCGAGGCGAAGATTCCTTCCCGGTTTGTGGCCTTGATTGGGGCGTACCTCGGGGAATATGCGCTCTGGATTCTTTCCTGGTGGCTGATCGGAAAAGGAGCACTCGAAGGCACGTTCGACAGCGGCTGGCTGCTCGCATGGGCGTTGCTGTTGCTCACGATCGTTCCATTCCGCTTACTTAGCACCTGGTTGCAGGGTGTTGTTTCTATTGGCGTTGCCGCTTTACTGAAGCGCCGTCTTCTTTATGGAGCTCTTCGGCTCACTCCGGAAGAAATCCGCATGCAGGGTGTGGGCCAGTTTCTCAGCCGGGTTCTGGAATCGGAAGCGGTCGAAGCGATGGCGCTGAGTGGAGGCTTCTCTGCCTTGATCTCCGTGATCGAACTGCTGGCCGCGTTTTTCGTCCTGAGTTGGGGAAGCGCGGGGGGCTTACTGTGCCTCCTGCTGGCGACATGGATCTTGCTGACATCCTATTTCGGCTTTGACTTTTATGTGCGGCGCAAAACCTGGACCGCCGCCCGACTGCATATGACTCATGACTTGATCGAGCGTATGGTCGGCCATCGCACCCGCATGACCCAGGAATCGCACGCCCACTGGCACGACGGCGAAGATGAACAGCTCGATCGTTATCTTCAGCTCTCGAAAAATGTCGACCGATCTGAATTGCGCCTGCTTGCGCTTGCACCTCGCGGATGGCTCATCGTGGCGCTGCTTGGCATCGCGCCAACATTCTCCTCCGGCTCGAACTCGCCGGAACAATTGGCCATCGCCATGGGCGGAATTCTCATCGCGTCTCGGGCGTTCAAGCGGGTTGCGACTAGTCTTTGGCAACTCGAGGACGCGGCCATCTCATGGAAGCAGGTCGCTCCTTTGTTTCATGCCGCCGCGCGGCCCGAGCCAGTCGGGATTCCCATGCTTCGATCTGTGCGGGAGCCGAAAGCGGACAGCCTCAATCTCGTCGAAGCCCAGGATCTCACGTTCCGCTACCAGGATCGCGGCGAACCTGTGCTGCGCAAATGCAGCTTCTCCATCCGCGCGCAAGATAGGATTCTGCTCCAGGGCCATTCCGGGGATGGCAAATCCACTCTGGCTTCGCTTCTGATTGGCATGCGCACTCCGCAGTCGGGACTACTACTGCTGGATGGGCTCGACTGGCAGACCCTCGGCATCGACGGCTGGCGGAGGCGCGTCGTCAGCGCTCCGCAATTCCACGAGAACCACGTTCTTACTGAAACCTTCGCCTTCAATTTGCTCATGGGCCGGGGCTGGCCTCCGACCCAGAAAGATATGGGTGAAGCCGAAGAGATCTGCCGCGAACTCGGCCTGGGAGACTTGCTCGACCGCATGCCGGCCGGACTTCTGCAGATGGTCGGTGAAACCGGCTGGCAGCTTTCGCACGGAGAACGCAGCCGTCTCTATATCGCCCGCGCTCTCCTGCAGAACGCATCGATGATCATTCTCGACGAGAGCTTCGCCGCGCTCGATCCCGAGACGCTGCGCCGGTCGCTGCAGTGCGTGCTGAAACGGGCGCCTGCCCTTATGGTGATAGCCCACCCTTGAGCGCGCTTGGGAAACTCCCGTGTCCCCAGGTAGGCTCAGTTCCATTGAAGAAGTGATTCAGCCCACCCTGTCGTCCCAAACTGCGGAGCGACAGGCATGGGCCACGGCTCAGGAAAAGCTTTCCTTGCCGGTTAACGAAGAACGCTCAGCAGCCTCCACTCTGGATCGTGGCTACGTTCAAATAGGAGTTGCTGCTCACAACGGCCCCGGGCACATTAGCAATGCCCGTGCCCGCATCAATAATCGTGTTGGAGTGCACGTCGGTAGTTGTGGTGGAGAGACACTGAAAATTGATACCGTCCTGCGCGGCGCCCACGATCGTGTTGCCCTGGACGAATACCCCCCCGGCACCGAAGATTTCAATCCCGACGCTGCTGGTGAAGATCTTGTTGGAGGTCACAGAAGCGGCAGAACCATCCTGTATGCCTATAGTTGTGCCCATGATCGTGTTGCTCGAGATGTTCCCGCCCGGCGACTGAGCGTGTATGCCTGAAAATCCTCCGGTGATCGAGTTACCCGTCACATTGCTGGTAGCTCCTTCCTCCAAGTCGATTCCACGAGTGGCGCCTGCGCCGGCATCAATAAAGTTGCTCTTGATGTTCGCCGTCAGTGCGGAAATGCTGGAATTGGTTTCGTCAAAAACAGCGGTGCGATCAAAATCGTGCATATCGCTGTTCTCGACGGTTACGGTCGGATTAGCGCTGCCTCCTTCCAGCCACACTCCGATGCCATTACCGTTGTCTGTCTGATTGCGGGTGGTCACATGATTCACGATCCCGGGGGAGTTTTGAAAAAAAATGCCGATCACGAGCGCACCCCCCAGGATCCCATTACCCGTACCGTCAACCGCGAGATCGCTGATGTTAACTGGCCCTGCGGAATTGTTGACCCAAATCTGGACCGCCAACGAATTACCAAGATCGTCGGTGGCGTTGGCGACCAGGCCACCTGCAGGTGGGGCAACAATGGCCTGCGCTGAATCACCGGTCAAGATTCCTTCCGGGATTCCTTCCAGGATCACCGCTTGCGTAATGACAACCTGCTCGTTGTAGGTGCCCGGACACACCTCGACCACATTAGGTGGGGGCGTGGCCGCCAGCGCGCCGTTGATGGTTGTGAAGCTGTGTAGGTTCGGCTTGCACGACCCTACCACGTAAGTGACCGCAGCGGATGCCAGCGGCACCTGCGCCGCCAGCGCCAACAGAAATAGTACGGACTTGATTCGTGACATGTTTTGTTCTCCATTCGTATTTGCGTTCTGTATCTGCGACGCGGGCGGATACATCACATCGAGTGAATGATGACTCCAGCCTTCACATTGCTCCTGGTTTTCATGTCGTCTCCTTCTTCGTTGATTTGGTTGGCTCGCTTCTGTCTCCCCTCGCCGCATTACTGGACGCGCTGTCCAGCCTTCACGTTCGTCTTGGTTTTCATGGCTGTCCTCCTAAGTCTTTAGTTTCGTGGTTTCCGTTCCGTCTTCTTCGTCAAGTTACCGAACGCGTATCTGGATTCCAGCCTTCACATTGGTCTTCGTTTTCATGGCATCCTCCTTTCCTTCGTCATTTGCTGGGCTTCTCACCGTTCTACCGCGGCGAAAAATTCACGGCTTATGCAACTCTCATTCCAGCCTTCACATTCGTCTTCGTTTTCATGGCATCCTCCTTTCGCTTTTGAGTAATGCAAGAGACGGACCAAAGCTTGATCAAGGCCGAAAGGGATTCTTCGAAGCGTGGAAGTACTTGAAAAGAAAAAGATGTTGTTCCGGCGGCACCACCGGGAGGCGGGTCGGCAGCAGACTCCCGCTAACCCAACGGTTAATCGCAGCCCGCCCAAGGGTTAATTTAAGGCGCTGCCAACAACTGACCCGAGTGCAAGCCCTCTTGCTGGCGGCTGAGAGTTCCGACCCTGTCGCGGGAACGATAAAACCGGCATCTCGAAGAGCAATTCAGAAATGTTCCAAAAGGACGATCCCGGTCTCGTTGAATTGCTGGGAGTAAGCGAGAATGGCGCTGTTCGGCGATGCCAGTGGATACGAGAACCATGGGTGGCGGCCCATGTTGGCGAGAACCTTCGATTTTCCAGCAAGGTCAGTCCAGGCAAGTAAGAAGTCATTGCGATCCGTCTGTGCCGTCACGTAGAGCGCCCGCCCATTGGCGGACCAGCAGACCCCTTCGACATTCCAGGGCACCGGGAGGTCGTGCTGGGTATGATCGTCCAAATTGATGATTCGAACGTGCTTGCGGAGCTTGTCGGTGCCACCGACAGCGATCTGGTTGCCCTCGTGAGAGAAATTCCACACTAGAAACTGACCCGGATCTCCGACATCGGTGCGGGCCACTTCCGGCCCTTGTCCCGTCTGAGGATCGAGTTGATAGAACACAAGATCCTGCTTCTCCACCCTTCCGATCAGGCACGGCCGGTTGCCTCGGATGGGGCAGTGGAGATCGAGACTCGCATCGTACGCGGCGATATCAAAAAGCGGCTGACCGGCGCCACCGCTCAATGGGGCGCGCATGACGGTCTGTGCGGCGGGCTGCCCGGACGCTACTTTATCGTTCTGAGTTGTGACATAAAAGACCCACTTGCCGTCCGGCGTGACCGCTGCCAGTTGTTCATCTTTCGGGCTTGGGGAGAGCAGCTGGGCCTTGTCCTCGGCAACCGTTTGACGGTAGAGCTGGTAGGATCCAAACCGGCTGGAGAAAGCGAGCAACTCCTTGTTATTTTCGAGCCATGCGAGTGCCCCTTCCATACCAAGGTTGGAGGTGACTCTCCGGGGGGTGTCAAGGCGTGTGCCTCCATCCTTCAGTGTGGCGGTAAAGATATTTGCGTAAGTGCGGACCCGGGTGAGGACGAGGTACCGACCGTCGCTGCTTATGTTGTTGCAACCCAGAGTATATCCGTCCATGTGTGTGATCTGGCGTAGCTCCCCGCTGCGAACGCCCGAGTCTGGATCCAAAAGGACAGCCCAAAGATTGTCATTTGCCAACGATATGTTCGAACCCTGCCTCACAAAAATGAGCCTTCCATCGGGGGTCCAGATCATGTCGCCGTGCTGGTAGTTCAAAATTGGATCGTCAAAGGCAGGACGGGGATTGCTACCATCTCGAGCCACAGTGGCGACCGTCATGCCCACTCCGTTTACATGCGAAATGGCGTAAACCAGTCTCTTCCCGGTTGGCGACCACTGAAACAAGTCGATGTTCCCATCGCCGGTGAAGATTTTATGGGCATGCTCGCCCGAGGCATCCATCGTCCATAGTTCCTTGCGATGTTGCGTAAAGGCAATGGAGGAGCCGTCCGGTGCTATCTTGGCATCGTCAACGTTGGTTCTGATTTCTTGGAGCCCTCCACCGAGGATGGAGTAGGCGTAGAGAACCCAGGCCTCTGTTTCGTCTTTGGGATGCGCGGTCAGCAAGAGTTTTTCCCCATCAGGAAACCAGCTGAACTCGCCGAAGCGGCTGCGGGAAACCTCCGGCAGCGCGAAATCATGTTGCTCGCCAGACTCCAGGTTCAGAATTCGCATGTTCCGGTTCATGGTCGAATAGAGCAGGTAACGGCCATTTGGCGAAACCTTCCCCGATGCGGGGGGATCGTCAAGTGAAGCGGGGGAAATTCGATGCTCTATGATCGCGGTTGGAACTGCGGGAGCGCGCGAGCGGACAAGCCAAACGGCAACCAAAGCGACCAGTCCGACCCCGACGCCCGCGAGAGCCAGCATCTTCCAATTCTTCAGGGCAGCCGGTCGGACTATGCTCGTGGATGCGGCCGAAGGAGCGCGGCCGCTTTCACTGTCACGTTTCAGTCTCTGCAGGTCGGTGCGGATGTCTGACGCGTGCTGGTACCGCAGCTCGCGGTCTTTCTCCAGCGCCTTGTGGATAATCTCTTCCAGTTTAGGCGGGACGTCGCGGTTGAAGCGAATCGCAGGCGGCGGATCGGAGTCAAGGATGGCTTTGAAGATCAGGCCGGAAGTCTCGCCGCAAAAGGGGAGTTGGCCGGTGACCATCTCATACAGCACCGCTCCGAACGAAAACAAATCCGTGCGCGCATCCAGTTCCTTCGCCCGCACCTGCTCCGGCGACATGTAAGCCACCGTTCCTACAGTGGCGCCGGGGCTGGTCAGGTGTTCTTCCAAGGTCACCGTCGTTTGCCCCACCGCTTGCGGCGCGCTGCCCGATTCGCGAATCGGCTGCATCACCTTCGCCAACCCGAAATCTAGGATCTTGGCGTGTCCGCGCCTGGTGACGAAAATGTTCGCCGGCTTGATGTCGCGGTGGATGATGCCGGCTGCGTGCGCCGCGTCCAGCGCGTCGGCAATCTCGATTGCCAGCGAAAGGATAGTTTCGGTTTCCATCGGACGGCCGTCAATCTGGTGCTTCAGCGTCATCCCGTCGAGATACTCCATCACCAGGAATGATTGATCGCCGTTCCTGCCGATCTCGTGGATCGTGCAGATGTTGGGATGGTTCAAGGCAGATGCCGCGCGGGCTTCCCGGCGGAAGCGTTCGAGGGCTTGCGGGTCCTGGGCGACATCATCAGGTAGAAACTTCAAAGCTACGAAGCGGCCGAGTTCGGTGTCCTCGGCCTTGTAGACCACACCCATGCCGCCCCCGCCGAGTTTCTCGACGATGCGGTAGTGCGAAATGGTCTGGCCGATCATGTTTGGCTCCCTGCAGAGGCAGTCAACCAGGGCCCTTGGATCTTGGGGCTTCATGTTAAGTGCAGAAGAAAAAGCAGTCAATTCGCCAGTATGGCTCATGCCCGGCCACTCGCGGATTAACCGTGGGGCGGGCCGCCATTAACCGTTGGGTTAGTGGGTGTGTGCGGCTGCGGGCTTCTATTCGAGCCACCTGAAATCGACATCGTTTCTTTTCAGCCACTTCCGACATCCGAAGAATCCGATTTCGGATGGCAGAGGCTTGGTCTGTGGTTTGCATTACTCAAGACCGAAAGGAGGACGCCATGAAAACCAAAACGAATGTGAAGGCTGGGCTGCGCATCGCTAGGCAATAGCAGCTGGTGCCATCAAACAACCCGATGAAGCAGCCAGGGAGACGGAAGCGAGACTACCAAATTGAGGAGGAAAGGAGAGCAGCCATGAAAACCAAAACCAACGTCAAGGCCGGCTACGTTGTCCACTAACTTCACCAAACAATTCATTAAAGAACCGAGTGGGAGTGCAGCGGGACTACCAAATCAAAGAGGAAAGGAGACCAGCCATGAAAACCAAGACCAACGTGAAGGCCGGCATCCAACGGCTGTAACAAAAACTGAACGCCAACCAGGAGAGGGAACCCAAAAGCCGCCATCGCAGGCGGCTTTGATTTTTGCATACTTCGCGAGCCGGTTCATTGGCGTGGCGACCCCGGCGATTCCACTACGAATGATCCTTTCAAGTTCAGATTGCGGATGAGGCGCAGTAACGAATTGGGATGGATGCCGAGCAGCTTCGCCGCCTCGATGTAGTTTCCGTTGCTCTGCTGCATCGCCTTCTGCACCACTTGCTTTTTCTGCTCCTTGACGACACTCTGAAAGTTTGACGAGCTTGGTTCTGCCGAAGCAGATTCGAATATTTCGGCTGGAAGATCTTCCGGCAAAATCCTATCGCTAGATCCCAGTACCAGCGCCCGCTCCATCGCGTGCTCGAGCTCGCGTACATTGCCCGGCCAGTCATAACTTAATAGACAGGCTTGCGCCTCCGGCGAAATCGGTTTGGGGCGCATGCGGCACTTGCGACTCGCTTTGGCGATGAAATAGTCGGCCAGAAGCGAGACATCTTCGGCGCGCTCTCGAAGCGGCGGCAAAGTGAGCGAGACGACATTGAGCCGGTGATAAAGATCGCGGCGAAACGTCCCTGCCTCCACTGCCTGGAGTAATCCGCGGTTGGTTGCGGCAACAAAGCGAACATCAATCTTCATCGGACGGGTTCCGCCCACGCGTTCGAACTCACGCTCCTGCAGAACACGCAAAAGCTTCGCCTGCAGAGCTACGGCAAATTCTCCGATCTCGTCGAGGAAAAGCGTGCCACCGTTGGCCAGTTCGACCTTGCCTTTCTTCTGCGCTACGGCTCCGGTGAATGCGCCTTTTTCGTGGCCGAACAGTTCACTTTCCAGCAGCGTTTCTGTGATCGCCGCACAATTCACCGCGACAAACGGCCCATCCGCTCTCGAACTGGAATTGTGAACCGCGCGGGCCACAAGTTCCTTGCCAGTTCCGCTTTCGCCCTGGATCAAAACGGTTGAGTCCGTCCCGGCCACGCGCCGAATCAACTCATAGACCGCACGCATGCGAGGACTGTCGCCCACCAACTCGTGATTCAGATTGATCTCTTCCTGCAGATACTTGTTTTCTTCCCGCAATTTCTGCAAATGCCGCACCCGGTCCCAAGCGAGGCTGATCAAACCGACGACCGCCGTGATCAACTGCAGATGATCGCTGTCAAAAGGGTTCTCCGGGCTCCGAGTGTCGAGGTAAATCACACCACTCACCTTGTCGGCAAGAAGCAGTGGAACGCAGAGCGCGGACTTCACTCCAGCAGACTGCAGGCTATCGGCTTGTCCCACCGGGCTTCGCTTGATGTTGCCCAACAGAAGGCCAGTTCGTTCGGCAGTTATCTTTTTCAGCAAGGTCCGGCTGACTCGGACGGGCACTGCCGGTCCGTGAACACGATCCCAGGCCGCGCTTGTTGCAATCTCTCCTGAGTCATCGAAAAACAGGATCGCTGCTCGTTGCGCGGGTACGACGTCGAATAACATTCCCAACAACTGCCACTGCAGACCTCCTTCGTCTCGAATCCCCCCGATGTGCGTGGCGATCTTCAGAACCGTACTCAAGTCTGCCGCTAAACGCTCCGCCTTCGGCTGCCCTGATTGCCGCTCAGGATCAGGATGGCGATAGGTGGAATCTTCGGGACGGAGGGATGCCACCACATCTTCTTCTTCTACCGTCGTATCGTCCAATTCCAACGGATTCCGCTCCGCAATCGCTTCTTCATCACCCAACAGAAAGACCAGTGTTGAATTACCGACGCTGATCTGATCCCGATGGCAGAGTTCGCATTTTTCGATCCTTTCTCCGTTGACGCGTGTACCGTTTCGTCCGCCCAGGTCGCGCAGAAGAAACCGGCCGTCCTCTTGTTTAACGATCGCGCAATGCCGCCGAGACACGGCAGAGTCCACAGCCCACAGCTTGTTGGACGGTTCCCTCGCCACCGATATCTCGCCATCGGTGAGTGCCAAGGTCATCCCCTTGAGCGGCCCCGCAATACCCACAATCCGAGGATTCATCCCCTGCTCCGGTGGGAACTATTTACCACATAAGCGCCCTCGATGCACGTACTCCCACGACATTTCACTTGGACCAGCCGGTCCGTTTAGTCGAATTCGCCTCAGAGAAAAACGGTCGATTTTTCGCGGTATCTGATGGGCGAGCAGCATCTTTGCCGTGGAGGGCGCTATCGCGAGTTCGCCGACGACTTCCCGTCGGCCATTGAAGAGATTAGGAAATTTCTGTTCCCCCAATCTTGATATTACGTGGCGCGTTGCTTCGTCGAAGAGGAAGGCCCGACTATTGTGCAGATGAAACCTCGCCCAAGCCAGTAGGCGACGATGCCCGCTGATGTGGCGGAGTCGTTGGCTAAGCCGCGATGCCCTGGATCACCCCTCGACAATGACTCCGTTTTGATGCCGGCGACGGATTCACCAGACCGTGTGTTCCAGTGACGGTTCCAGAGAATCGAGAACTACACGAACGTGTGAAGACCCGGCAGTCAAGAGCTACGATTAGACATGCCTACGCATGCGCGCCGCAGGCGGTAAGAGACTGCGGCATCGCCGACTCCAAATGCAGTCTTAGTGGTGTTGCTTACGCAGCTTTCCTTAAGCCGCCGGATATCTCTTTATCTTTACCGGCAGAGTCGTGGGCTCGGAGTTCCGAGGCGATGGCAATCAGGAAGCAGACGACGCCAAGCTCAAACAGGTTCCGTTGCGATAGTTGCATCGCCGTGAACATCCCCTTGGCAATGTTAAGATGCACCGCTCCGCCGCATACGAGAGCAATCCATCCGAGGTAGTAGGTGAGTTTTCCAATCAACTGCAGACGACCGGTGTAATCCATTGAACCCCTCCGATAACGTGCGGCGCGGAGTATAGTACTGCACTGATTTAGGTGCAAGGTTTATTTCCGCAAATGCGCGGGATTTTATTGCGTGCGGCGAAGTTGCTCAGCAACAGTTTGCGCCGGGAAGTGATGGTTGCAATTGGCTGCAACGGGCTGCAAAAATTATCAGCCTTGCGCGGTTTTGGACTTCGGGCTAAAGTGACCGAGGTAGTTATAGACGGCACCCTGCCGGACTTTCCCCTCTACCATCCCCCTGCGGCCTTCCCCCCAAGTTTGATATCTCAGGAGACGTGTCATGACCAAGTTAAGATCGCGATTTTGTTTTTCTCTCGCTTCCGCAATGTTCGTCTTGTTGTGTTTCGCGCCCGGCGCGCTCGGTCAGGGTGCGGGAAGCAGCTCAGCTGGAAGTAGCAACATAATTTTGAGCCAACCGGTGCCCGGGTTGGTCTTCTTGGGCCCCATCGCCGATAAACGCAACTCCGACCGTAACGACCAGAATGGATGCGACGCACGGGGCCGGGACAACCGCAGCAACAAATGCACCGCCGTTCCTGAGGGTGGGACGGCCTTGGCATACCTCTCGCTGGTGGTTTTGGGATGTCTGGCAACCGTGATGTTCAGGAGCAGGCGCCAGGCGCGACTGCACGAAACCGAGTAGCCAAGAAGAATCGGGCCTCGCGAAATTCCTCCCCTGGAGGCCCTTCGCTCTAACAGACAAACTGGTTCTGGCCCGCAATGCAGTCTCTCCGGGTCCTACGAGATCCCACTGTCCTGTGCAACGAGCTGCAACTTTAATCCCGGCGGGGTCGCAATTCTTGGACATAAAGTGCAAAATATTGCACTCCACGTCAAAATGACGGTCGGCCTTAGGAAGGTTCACCATGCTTCCTCCTTATGGGACTTCCTCGGCCTCGATCCATCGACGCGATTTCCTCGTAAGACTAACAAAAGGTGGACTGTTAGCTGATGAAGCGAGGCTCCAGGTGCTACTGGAAAGCGCTACAGCTGAACCGAATGTCCTGAATTGCGGTCGTCGCAATCGTCTGCCTGGCGACCTATTGCGCATGAGCGGGCCAGAGATTGTTACTTCATACTGCTTGCAATCTTCTGCAATCTCGTGTAACCTCTGTTCAATCAGGGTAGCCAACGATCGGTTGGCGTTTTTTTCTCCCCCCGCCCTAAAGGTTCGCCGAAAGTTTTCCGTGTAGGTAGAGCCCGAGATCCAGTTCATTGACACGATCGCAGATGTGCTATAATCTATATAGAAGTAGTAGTGATTATCGGCCTCTGTAAAGCTTGGCACTTGATTTGCTCTTGAGAAGTATACCGAGAGCGATTTGGATGATGGCGACGTAGCTACTTTCCTCCCCGGAAAAAAGGCCGGTAGAGACGTCGTTCACAGGTTGGTTCGTTGCGGTACGCAAGTCTCCCCCTCGGGTAGTTCTCCCCCCTAAAGATCTCCTCGTTGAGATCGAGAGCAAGTGTCTGGAAGACGTTCATTCTTTTGGGGTCACTTTGAACCTGTGACTTAGAGGGCGAAGCTATGGCCGTAAGCACATTATCCTGGGTGTTGGCGCAGCCGGCTCCGCCGGTTGAAGCCGGAGTTGAGACCGGAATTGAAGCTTGGTACGGGCTGCACACGCAGTCTCGGCACGAGAAGATCGTGGCTCACCGCCTGCAGGAAAGAGGCGTCACCACGTTTCTGCCTTTAGTCACCGAAGTACGGCGCTGGAGCGACCGCAAGAAGTCCGTCGAGTTACCCCTGTTCAGTTGCTACGTGTTTGCGAAGTTTGTGCCGAATCGTTCGGAGCGCCTGCGGGTACTGCGGGTGGATGGAGTGTTTGGCCTGGTCGGTGCCCGGGGCGAAGGCGTCCCTATCCCGGACGAGCAGATCGACGCGGTCCGCAGTCTAATCGATGGGCAATTGCCCTGGTCCTCTCATCCTTTCCTGAAAATCGGCCAGCGCGTACGAATCCGCAGCGGGGCGTTGAATGGTGTGGAGGGAGTACTGGTGCAGCGTAACGGAGATCGCACGCTGGTGATTTCTGTGGATGCGATCCAACGATCTCTGGCGGTGCGTGTAGAAGGATACGAAGTCGAACCAGTCTGAAGCCCTCTGTAGAGAATCTGCAGTCCTGAATCGCAGTGCTCCCTTCGGGGAAGAATGTACTCCACCTTTGACAGATAACATCAACAGCGTTCGCTTGCTCGTCGTGAGCCGGGAACCAGACGCATTTCGTGTGCTTGGACCTCGGGAAGCGTCCCAAGCCTGGCATTTGGAAACGGTCTCAAACGGCTGGGAAGCGATGGAGCGCATGCAGTCGGGAGCTGCCTCTGACATTCTGGTGTTGGATATTCCACTCCTGGATATTTCGTTCAAAGACAGCGAGGCGATGCACTTCCTGCGCTGGCTAAGAAGTTTCCGGCCTGATTTTCCCTCGGTGCTGCTGTGCTCTCCGGACGATGCGGGCAGAGTGAAGGAAGCAACCGGTATGGGCGGGGAAGACCTGGTGCTCAAACCATTCGACCCGAAGCGCCTTGAGAGCGTTATTCGCAGACATCTGAATCATCCCGGAAACGGCCACATGGACACACCCAGCAAGAGTATCGAACAACTTGGCCAGGACACCTGCTTCGTCAGTGCCAGCCTGATGATGCAAAAGCTTCATGCCCAGGTCGCCCTGTTAGCGAAGACCGATGTCCCGGTGCTCATCGTCGGCGAGAGCGGAGCCGGGAAGTATACGGTCGCCAGCCTGATCCACAAACTTTCGGTGCGTTCGGGATTCAAACTCGTCCGCGTGAATTGCGCGGCCATGCCCGAAGCCGAGCTCGAGGCGGAATTGTTTGGCGGCGACGGCGTTTCCGGTTCGCGGCAGATGAGCCTAGGAAAATTTTCCGCGGGTGAAAAGGGAACGATTCTGCTGGAAGAAATCGCGGAGATGCCAGCCGCGGTGCAGTTCAGGCTGTTGCAGGTTTTGCAGAACCAGGTTTTGCAGAACCAGGTTTTGCAGAACCAGGTTTTGCAGAACCACGTTTCGCAGAGCCAGGTGTGGCAGAACAATGAACACCTCGCAGCTGCCGGCCCCGAGGGATTACCTATGAACGTGCGGATCCTGGCTACGAGCAGCGCCAATCTGGACCGTGCTTTGGGAGAGAAGAGGCTGCGCGAGGATTTGTACCATCGCTTGAGCGCGTTCACCATCCAGGTTCCTCCATTGCGTCAGCGGAAGGACGAAATCGCTACTTTGCTGCGTTATTTCATGCACAATCTGGCGAGGCATTATGGGCTGCCCGAGCGCGGACTGTCGGCGAGTATGGTGGCCGCATGCCAGCGCCACTCCTGGCCGGGAAACCTGAGAGAACTGGAAGTCTTTGTGAAACGCTACCTGGTGGCGGGCGACGAGTCGATTTTCAGTGAAAACGGCATGGACTCGAACGGCGCGAAGGACAACGATTCAATCGCGAGTCTGGTGAAACCAGGAGCGAATTCGTTCAAGCAGGCCGCCACCGAGCCCGCGAAAGGGAAGCCGGAGTCGCCGAAGTCTGAATCGCCGAAGTCGGAATCGCTGAAGTCCATGATCCAGGCCGTCAAGTGGGAAGCGGAGCGCAACGCCATCGCGGCCGCGCTGAGAAGGACTGGCTGGAATCGCAAGGCGGCGGCCCGCCTGCTCAAAGTTAGTTACCGCACCATGCTGTACAAGATCGAGCAGTACAAAATGCGGGCTCCGCAGCCTTATCTCTCTCCGCTGGCCGCAGAGCTCTCGGGATACGACGAAGTCAAGGGCAACGGGCAGGCAAGATAATCGTGTTGCGCGAAAACCAAGGCTGTTTCCAAGGATTGGTCATGACCACGAAGACTTGCAACTGGTGGATGAAACGAGTGGTGGTTCTGTTGGTAAGCATAGCTTTGAGTGGAGTTCTCGCCAGTTCGGCGAATGCGCAGGCCGCCCCGACTACGGCACCCGTACACGATGCGGCCACGTCAGCCGACAAGCCGCACGATGACAGTTTCGTGATTGGCAACGACGACGTGCTGGCCATCAATGTCTGGAAAGAGCCCGACATCTCGCGCTCGATTCCGGTGCGCTCGGATGGGAAAATCTCGCTGCCGCTGGTCGGGGAAGTCCAGGCAGCCGGGCTGACGCCGTTGAAGCTGGAAAAAGATATTGCCGAAAAGCTGAAGAGCTATATTTCCGAGCCGGAAGTTACGGTGATGGTGCAACAGGTCAACAGCCAGAAATTCAACATTCTGGGACAAGTGAACAAGCCTGGATCATATGTGATTGCCAATTCTCCGACGGTGCTGGACGCGATTGCGCTGGCGGGCGGCTTCCGGGATTTCGCGAAGAAGAAAGCGATGTATGTTCTACGGCACGGCGCGAGTGGGGAAGTGCGGCTTGCTTTCAACTACAAGGATGTGAGTCAAGGCAAGAATATGGAGCAGAACGTGAAGCTGCAGCCCGGCGACACGATCATTGTTCCGTAATCATGTTCCGTAATTGTTCCGAGATGTTCTTTATTTCATGCTCATGAGAATTGCCAACTCAGTCTGGTTCGGAGTGGTCCTGCTGCTGGCCAGAGTGCCGGCAGGGGCGCAGGACAATACACCGAGCGTGCCGGCGCCGGCAGCCGGCACTCCGCAGACTTCGACCTCCGCGAATCCGAACGCTTCCGCGAACGTAGACTACAGCGTGAATATCGACAACAGTGAAACTCCGATGCTGACGCCGCCTCCCGTGAGTGGTCAATCGTACCCGGTGGCGCCGGTTTCGCAGGAGCGATCGAACTACCTGCGCGGCGGAGTAACTTTCTTGACCGCCTATAGCGACAACGTCCTCGGTTCGACCGCAGCAAACTCCGCGCCGGTGAGCGATGTGAGTTACTCGGTCTGGCCGACCCTGTCACTGGACGAGACTACGACCCGGCTGCATTGGACGTTGAACTACGCGCCCGGTTTTACCTTCTACCAGCGTACCAGCGCGCGGAATGAGCAGGACCAGAACGCTTCCATCAATTTTCAGTACCGGCTCAGCCCGCATGCGACATTCAGCGCTGTCGATAACTTCCAGAAGAGCTCGAATGTTTTCAACCAGCCGGACCTGTCATCGGCTGGAGCCGTATCCGGCGGGGCGCAGGGAGATAACTTTTCCGTGATCGCGCCCATTGCCGACCAGTTGCACAATTTCGGGACCGTGGGCATCACTTATCAGTTCGCCGCGAACGAAATGATCGGAGCAGGCGGAACCTTCACAAACCTGCATTATCCGAATCAGGGTGAGGTGCCGGGCCTGTTTGATTCCGAATCGCAGGGCGGTTCGGCATTCTACGCGTATCGTATCTCGGACGTGCACTATGTCGGCATCACCTATCAGTATCAGAGACTATTGACTTTTCCGACGCAGGGACAGAACGAGACCCAGACCGACGCTGTCTTTCCGTTCTACGTCTTTTCGCCTTCGAAAAGGTTTTCGATCTCGATGTTTGGCGGGCCGCAATATTCCGATGTCGGTCCCCAATTCATCGTCGGCGCATCTTTACCGCAGCCCGGTTCGCGCTCCTGGACGCCGGCAGGCGGGGCCAGCGTCAACTGGCAGGGACAGTTCACGAGCCTGGCTTTGAGTTACACCCACAGCATCGCCAGCGGAGGCGGGCTGATCGGTGCCGTCGAGATGAACGCCGCGAACGCCTCCATTCGCCAGCAGATCGGTCGCGCCCTGACCGCGTCCTTGACGGGTGGATACTTTCAAAACACTGTCCTTGGCAACTTGCCCCCGTCGGTGGCAGGCAGCACCAACGGACACTCAGTTTCGGGCACAGCCGCGCTGCAGCGAACGTTCGGCGAGCATGTGAATGTACAACTCGGATACTCGCGAATTCATCAGACTTACAACGTCGCCGCGATTTCCACGACGCCGGACACAAACCGCGAATTCGTTTCGCTGTCCTATCAATTCTCCCGACCGCTTGGAAGGT